>JAEEGG010000250.1_pt1 | contig 423510 bp, 365 predicted proteins | sample 9134161 | NCBI WGS metagenome assembly JAEEGG01 (sample SAMN16246543, study PRJNA631951) | gut metagenome | biome: gut microbiome; feature: rumen; material: CR-attached | host: Bos | place: Iran: Karaj | collected 2018-10 | reverse complement strand
TATTCATTTTCAAAGATCTCTGTCCCAGATATAGTCTCTCTTTTCCTAAAAAAATCAAAAACAGGAGAAATAATGAAGAAAAGACTAAAGCCGAACACAACAGCCAATAACGTAAGTGTCAGAAGAAGATTGATATTATAATCTGCCGCATACCGCATCATTCTAAAAAGCCCGACTACAGATATAACGGCACAAAACAGAAACAGAACCAAGGCCACAGCAACAATCAGCGCATAGACAAGGAAAATAACACGTAATCGTTTCCTGACAATGGATTCGTAATGTTTTACCCTTTCCATATGCTATGATTCTTCTGATTCATTCCTTCAACTTTGGTTTCTTGCGGAAAGCAAGCATCAGAAGGTTGATGATGATGTAGGTGGTAATTACCGCCACAAGAAGCGCAGGGAAGCTGAATCTCCCTACTATTGCCATAATTATCTCCACAGCCACTATCATCAGGAAGATATATCTGTCGCGATTATCAGGCCAGGAAAGATTCTTGAACTTCATCGAGAACATCGGAATCTCGCTCACCAGCAGCCAGCACAGAACCGGCACGATGACGGCCGGGAGCCAATTGGTAACCCAAAGAGCCGGATTTGGATAACCTTGAGGATCACCTTGATCAGCTGTAAACAAGAAATACCTATGGGTAAGTTCAAGATATAATGCCCAAATGAGTGAAATGTAGAATATAGCGCAAGCAGGAGTGGCAAGCCCTATGAAATTATCTCTCTGGCGAGTATCGTTGTTGAACTTGGCCAGTCTCAGGGCCGAAAAGACCGCAATAAAAAGTGGCAACATCAATGCTATAAGGAAAAGAGTGATATTTCCGCCACTAAGCGGAAGGAAAGCCCCATCTGCCTGAATCTTCATAGCCGGCTGATTTGCAATATAATCCACCGGCCACCAATTCCTGAAGAAATAAACCGACAACGGCTGATCATATCCAAATGCCTTTATTCCAAGGCCAAGAATGTATTTGTATCCTACAATGGCCGGAGCAACACCGAAGCTCACCATATCGGCAAGGGAATCCAGATCTTTCCCGACTGGCGTGTAAGCTTTCAGGGATCTGGCAGCAAGACCATCGAAGAAATCGAAAAAAGCTGCCAGCAGAACGAATAAAAGGGGTGCAAGAGGATTGGATGAGCAGATAATAGCCAAACAGCCGCAGAGCAGATTGCAGCAGGTAAGGGCGTTAGGTATGTGCTTTTTGATTCCCATCGTTCTGCAAAGTTAATAAAAGGATGCAGATTACGCCACAAGGCAGCAGGAAGATAGTTGAATCTGAAAGGAGAATCGCGGGGCGTTTTTTATAAATCGCTAAGATTCAATAACATAAAAAATCGTAGGGTACCTTCAAATAGCACCCTACGAAATCATATTTGATTGTATATCAACAACTTGCTAAAAACGCTCGCCTATTTGATGTGGAGTTTCTTCTTCACATCCTTGCTCAGAGCGTCCTTGTGAACCATGATCTGGATGGTCTTTGCCTTGAAGTAGTTCTCTGATACGTAGATGTAGCCGTCTCCGTTGTCTGGGCCCCAGGAGTTCTTCACGATGTAGTACTTAACGCCGTCCTGATCCTTGGCGATGCCGGTGATGTGCATCAGGTGGTCGTCGGAGGTGGTGAAATCGGTCCACATTGCCTGACGGATTTCAGGATCTATAGGATTCTCCTCGTACTTCTTCTCTACGGCCTTCATTCCGCGGAGGTTAACATCAGGGGTAAACAGAGCCAGATGCTTGTTCTGAGCAAAGTAGATCTCGCTCATGTCTGCATCCCAGGCAACAGTGTAGCCTTTCATCAAAGCCCTGGTGCAGATCTCGTCCATCTCATCCAGAGGAACGTTGTAAGACTTGGCCATATCCCAGTTGTCAGGAATCTCGATGATGAACTCCTCGTAGTAAGGATGATGGAGGAAGCTTGTAATCTCCACGTAATCATCTCCCTTGAGCTTCAGGCTCTCCTTGAAGGACATAGGTGTGTATTCCTTGCCCTTGTAGGTGAAGGTCTCAGGAACCTTGCCGAGATAATTGTCCATAATCTCGTTCATCTTGTCGTAAGGAATGCCCTTCTTCTCCTCAACAGCCTTGTCCAGGAGGTCGTCGATCTCCTTCTGGAGTTTGCCGTGGTTGTGAGTCTTGGAATCGTAGTTGATGCCGTTGTAGGCTTCTTCCGGCATAAGGCCCATCTTATCCATCTGGTATGTTTCCTGATGGCTGATTCCGCCAGGTCCTCTGCGGCCTTTGCCTCTGCGATAGTAGAAGTCAGCTCCCCTTCTGAGGTACTCCTGCCTTACAATGTACATCTCGGATATGTCAAGGGAAGTGTCGGCAGTACCCTTGCGGATAGCCTCGCTCTCAAGGAATGACGTGGTGGCAAAGCACCAGCAGGTACCGGTAGCGGCCTGGTTCTTGACAACAGTGGCGGGGTTGTTCTTCACGATGGTAAACTCATAGAACGGGAAGCTCGTCTGCAAGTCTTGTGCAAGCATTCCGGTTCCAAGGAACAGAGCAGCAACTGCAATGAATAACTTTTTCATATAATCTTTAATTTAATTCCTTAATTATCAATACTTCTCCAGAGTATTATTTTTTGCATCTACTTTCTAACTCAGCATTGACGCTAAATCTGTTCCTAGATACCCATCTTCTTGCGGATGTCCTTAGGGATGGAGTTCTTGTTAACGAGGATGTTCATAGTCTTGTACCTTACGAAAGCCTCTGATACATACCATATTCCCTTGTAGCGTCCGGTTGGTCCCCAAGAGTTCTTAACCATATAGTACTTGGTACCCTTCTGGTCCTTGGCAATGCCAAAAATCTGCATTCCGTGGTCATCTGTAGTGGTCTTGTTGTCATAGCCTTCCTGACGCATCTCCTGAGTTATAGCCAGTTCCTTAACAGGCTCGTTGATCTGAGGCCTTGCCTGCGGATTGTTGCCGCCTACCCATCTAGCCTGGTCAGAGCCTACAAAGTTCTTCTGCATCTCTTCCATATCAGGAACAACACCGATTCCGTCGCGAGTAAAACCAGTCTCACTAACGTCTGAACCCCAAGCAATTGTGTAGCCCTTCTCAATAGCGTTGTCCATAATTGCAATAAGGTCATCGATGGTTACATTGTAGCTCAGATCCCATCTCCAGTTGTCCGGAACCTCAATCGCAAACTGAGTGTAGAATGGATAGTGAGTGAAGGAAGTAACAGAAACATAATCGTTCATATTCAGGCCCAGACCCTTGGTCACAAACTCTTTTGGAGTATATGTAACTCCCTTGTAGGTAGTGCTTTCAGGGCATTTGCCAAGGTAGGTCTCGAGGATGCTGTTGTAAACTTCCATAAATCTCGGCGATACCTTTCCGCCAGCCTTCTTTGCTCCCTCTGCCAGACCGGTGCTGATAGAAGTCAGCTCGCGGAAGTTGATCCTCTTCTCGCCAGGAAGCAGGTTAGGCATATCCTTCTCCAGAACAACTCCGTAATCCTGGAACGAATGGGAAACATCCTCAAACGAGCCGCCCTCTGCAAAGCACAGATAGCCGTCTACACGAATGTACTTGCGCATTTTCTCAATGTAATTCTTTGTAACGGTGTACATTACAGAGAGGTTCAACGATGTGTCGGCGTGGCCGTTGCGGATAGCCTCGCTCTCAAAGAAAGAGGTGGTTGAGAAAGCCCAGCAGGTTCCGCTGCTGCCCTGGTTACGGATACCCGTAATCGGATTAGCCTTAACTGTAGTGAACTCAAAACCGTTTCTCTGTTCCTTCTGAGGAACGCCCGGCTGAGCGGAAGCGGCAGAAGCCATGCACACAAATGCAAGCGCTGCGGCAAAAACTTTCAATGATTTCATAATCTGTTAATTTTTAAAAAAAATTCTACTTCATTCTCTTCCATACGTTCATATTTCCCCGCCTAAATGCATCCTGTGGTCCATCCCTGGTGTCACTGGTGCTACTTTCCCTGCCTTTAAGGTATTCTCAGGAACTTATGGGCCTGGATGGAAATGTTCCACTCAGGATGTTCTTTCACATACTCTATTATATATGGCGCAACAGTCTTCATCCTGCTCCACTCCGGCTGCAGGTAGAACAGGCTATGCGCCTGCACCTCAAGCACCTTGCGGCGGTTCTCCTCTGCCCACTCAAAGTCATCTTTTGTTTCAACGATGACCTTCAGTTCATCGGCAATGGGGAAAAACTCCTCCCGAGGCGGCTTGTTCCGCTTAGGACTCAGGCATATCCAATCAAACTTTCCGCTCAGTGGACTGCTCCCGCTAGTCTCCAGGAAGATCTCCAAACCATAATCCTTCAGCATCTTGCACAGAGGATCCAACGGATAGTTCATAGGCTCACCGCCCGTAATCACAATGGCTTTGGCCGGAGTAGCAGCCGCATCCCTTACGATGCTCTCGATATCCACCGGAGGGAATCGGTCAGGGTTCCAGCTCTCTTTGCTGTCGCACCAGCGGCACCCCACATCACAGCCGCCCAGCCTTATGAAAAAGGCCGGCTTGCCGGAATGGAAGCCCTCTCCCTGAATCGTGTAGAAACTCTCCACAAGCGGCAGTTTCTTACCACCCTCCAAAGACGGATATGTTATACCCTCATTCATCTTATTCCTACAAATATACTAATAATCTCCTAAAGAAATAACCTTCCGGAAACTCTATCTACGAAACGGCGATGGTGTGTTGTAAGTAGCTGATATTCAGCTCACCCCTATTATTACCCCTAGAGAATGCATAGGTAATATTCTGGATATTTTGATTTTCAGCGCATTACAACGCACCATCGCCAGTTGGCTGACTTTATGGCAGAGCAGAGCCGGGAATTCCGGCTGGGAAAGCCTTCTGTGCTGACATAATGGCACATAACGAGGCGTTTTTAGCCTAGAAAAGGAATGGCGGACATCTTGCATATATGCTTCTGGCGCACATCGCCGAGATAAATAGAAAAAAAGGAGGATTAGATATGAACGTAATGAACAATCAGGCACAAGGAAAGATGCTGGAACGCTATGCCATCAACCTGAACCAGAGGGCAAAGGACGGCAAGCTGGATCCTGTCATCGGCAGAGATGACGAGATCAGGCGAGTGCTCCAGATTCTTAGCCGACGTACCAAAAACAACCCTATCCTGGTAGGAGAACCGGGCGTGGGAAAGACCGCTATCGCTGAAGGTCTGGCCCAGAGGATCGTGCACGGAGACGTAGCCGAAAACCTGAAGGGCAAAGTTATCTACTCCCTGGATATGGGAGCCTTGATTGCAGGCGCCAAATACCAGGGCGAGTTCGAGGAAAGGCTTAAGGGAGTCGTTAAGGAAGTGGTAGAAAGCGACGGAGAGATCATTCTCTATATAGATGAAATTCACACGCTTGTAGGCGCAGGCCAGACTTCTGGCGCTATGGATGCCGCAAACATCCTCAAGCCTGCCCTTAGCCGTGGAGAACTCCGCTGCGTAGGTTCCACTACGCTAGACGAGTACCAGAAGTACTTTGAGAAAGACAAGGCTCTGGAAAGAAGGTTCCAGATGGTGATGGTGGACGAGCCGTCCCCTGCCGAGAGCATTTCCATACTCAGGGGCCTGAAAACCAAGTACGAGAACCATCACAAGGTTAAGATTGAGGACGACGCTATTATTGCGGCAGTGGAGCTTAGTCACCGATACATCACCAACCGATTCCTTCCGGACAAGGCCATAGACCTGGTAGACGAAGCCGCTTCCAAGCTCCGTCTGGAGATGAACTCCGTGCCGGAGGAAATAGATGAGCTGCAGAGGAAGATCCGTCAGCTGGAGATTGAAAGAGAGGCAATTAGAAGAGAAGGCAAATCTCCTAAGCTCACCGATATCACTAACCAGCTGGAAGAGCAGAAGAAGCAGCTGGAAGTCCTGAACAAGCAATGGCAGGAGGAAAAAGGCGTCTTCGACAGTCTTCAGGCAAAACGTCAGGAGATAGACAGCCTTAACTTTCAGGCAGACAACGCAGAACGCAACGGAGACTACGCCAAGGTTGCAGAAATACGTTACGGAAAGATTGCAGGCCTTCAAAAGGAAATAGACGAGCTCAACAAGAAGATAGAAGCCAACGACCACCGCCTGATCGATGAGCAGGTCAGACCAGACGACATCGCTGAGGTAGTGGCTAAATGGACCGGCATTCCTGTCTCCAAGATGATGCAGAGCGAAAAGAACAAGCTGATCAATCTGGAAGCCGAACTCCACAAGAGAGTCATAGGGCAAGACGAGGCCATTAAAGCTGTCGCCGATGCCGTAAGACGCTCAAGGGCAGGCCTTCAGAGCGAAAAGCGCCCTATCGGATCCTTCCTCTTCCTCGGAACCACGGGAGTCGGAAAGACCGAGCTGGCCAAGGCTCTGGCGGAGTTCCTGTTCGACGACGAGAATATGATGACGCGTATCGATATGAGCGAATACCAGGAAAGGTTTGCCGCCACCCGTCTTGTGGGAGCGCCTCCAGGATATGTGGGCTACGAAGAAGGCGGCCAGCTTACGGAAGCCGTAAGAAGGAAACCGTACTCCGTAGTGCTCTTCGACGAGATCGAGAAGGCTCATCCAGACGTGTTCAACATCTTGCTGCAAGTCCTTGACGACGGCCGTCTTACAGACGGCAAGGGCCGTACGGTCAACTTCAAGAACACCATCCTTATAATGACCAGCAACGTGGGCAGCGACATCATCCAGGACTATATGTCCAAGATGAAAGGTCTGGAAACTGCCAGTGTCACCGATAAAGACGGAGACGGGGTTCCAGATCCTCAGAACAGCGCCGAATATGCCCAGCTTGCAATCAACAACGCCCATAACGAGCAGCTCCTGGATGAGTGCAAGGAGAAGGTTCTGGCTCTTATGAAAAGAACCGTCCGCCCGGAATTCCTCAACCGTATAGACGAAATCATAATGTTCCGTCCTCTCGGCAAGGAAGAAATCCGCGGAATCCTGAAGCTCCAGATAGACCAGGCAGAAAAGCTTCTTGAGGGTCAGGGCATAAAGCTGAACTTTACAGACAAGGCTCTGGACTATCTCTCCAATAAGGGATTCGACATTGCCTATGGCGCAAGGCCAATCAAGCGTCTGCTCCAGAAGGAAGTCATCAACACCGTAGCCAAAGCTCTCATCGCCGGCAAGGTCTCCAAAGGCAGCACCATCAACATAGACTGCGTAGATGGCGGCCTTGTAATCAGCTAAACTAATGGTGGAGCGCAAAACGCTCCACCGCTTCATTTGGGCAAAAATTTCGTACATTTGCGCCCTATGGATCAAGAGAGAGAAGACCAAGAGTTCGAGAGAGAGGAAGACGAGCGCCTTAGAAGGGCGTTTGAGAGATACGACTCCCTGCACAACAGCAAGGGGCGTGGTGCTTCTATGCCGGAAAAAGAAGAAAATCTCATCGCTGAGGAAAACAGATTTGAAGAGGATGAGTATGAGTACATTATAGACAAGTACGTAGACCTCTACAACATAGATATGGCCAACAGGGTTTCTGAGGAGGGTTTTCTGAAGTACCCATATTCGTCCGAACTTCTGGTGAGGTATTGCGACGCAATGGTTATACGCAAGGAGCTGGACAAGGCGCTCCAGGTTCTGGACCATTACAAGGATTCCTTCCCGCCAAATGCCGATATCTATCTGTCATACAGCAGGGTATATATTGGAAAGAAAGATCTGCAAAGTGCCCGCCGCTACTACGATATGGCCATTGCGGTTGAAAGCACCCCTGAGGAGGTTTGCGATTCCGTTCACACTCTGGCCCAGGACTGTATGGAGATTGAGCAGTGGCAGGAAGCCATCTTCTATCTCGACAGGACTGCGGAACTGACTGCCCGCTGGAACGCCAAGCACAACGAGAAGGAAAAGGACGAGAACCTTAACTCCTTCTGGTTCGACTACGCATTCTGCTCCGAGAAAATAGGCCAGGAAGACAAGGCAGTGGAGCTATACCAGAAATGCCTGGACATAGACCCGTTCAACGATATCATCTGGCACAATCTGGGCATAATCTATGAGAAGAAAAGGCTTTACAGGAAGTCGTACGAGGCATTCGGCTATGCCATTGCCCTCAATCCGCAGAACATCCACGCCCTGTTCAATATGGGCCAGCTCTGCCTGGAGTGCAAGTTGCCTCAGGAAGCCCTCAAGCATTTCAACGATTTCAACCGCTTAGAAAAGAACGACCCAGACGGAATCTGCGGACAGGCTCTTTCATATTTTCTCCTCGGCGATTTGAACCAGGCCGAAATCCTCTACCGCAAGGCACTGATTTTCAACCCAGAACATCCTGGCGCCAAGAGAGGTCTTGAAGACGTTCAGGCAGAGAAGAAGATCCAGGAGAAACTCCAGACTCGCCGCAAGACTCCAAAGAGCGGCAAAGACCGCCAAGACATTGAGGACTCCGGAGACCTTGAGGGAGTATAAACTTGAACAAAACACAATACAGGCAATATCAAATGAGCAAGATCAGAGAATATACACTCCTAACACTCAAAGGAATAGGCGTTGGAGCCGCAAACGTCATCCCAGGCGTGAGCGGCGGAACCATTGCCTTTCTGACAGGAATCTTCGAGAGGCTTATCAACTCGCTGAAGTCTTTCAACTTCAGAACCACCAAGCTCCTCTTCCAGGGAAAGTTCAAGCAGTGGGCAAAGGAAACAGACATCGTCTTCCTGCTTTTCATCATCCTGGGAATTGCCATCAGCGCCTTTTCCCTGGCTAAACTGATGCTCTATCTGCTTCACAACCATCCGGTTGCAACCTGGGGATTCTTCTTCGGGCTTGTTCTGGTATCTTGCTGGTACGTGATAAAGGATGTCAAGAAATGGAACATAGGCACCTGCTTCAGCCTGCTTCTCGGCATAGCTATTGCCGTTTGGGTATCGCTGACCTCCCCTTCTGAAACTCCAGACACATGGTGGTTCATCCTGATTGCCGGCGCCGCCAGTATCTGCGGAATGATCCTCCCCGGAATCTCTGGAAGCTTCCTCCTGGTCCTGATGGTCAAGTACGAAGACCTTATGCAGAGCATCAGCTCCCTGAACCTTCCTCGCCTGGCTCTCTACCTCGTAGGAGCCGTTGCCGGACTGCTGGCCTTCTCACATTTCCTTGCCTGGCTGCTCAAGAACTGGTACAACCAGACGATAGCCCTCCTGACAGGCTTTATGGTAGGATCGCTGATTAAGATATGGCCGTGGCAGCAGATCCTCCAGGGAGAGGGAGACAAGGCCATCACTCACCCTATCCTGCCAGCCAAGTACGCTGCCCTCAACGGCTGCAACCCTCAGATAGCCACCGCCATAATAATGGCAATACTTGGCATCGCGATAGTTGTAGTCCTGGAAACCTGGGCAAACCGCAGCAAAGCCAGTGAAGAAAAGAAGAACCAAACTCCAGCTACAAAATAGAAAATACAAGACCTCAATATATTATAATTGAGAAAAATTGTTACATTTGCATCCCCAACCGCCAACGCGGACTAAAGGGGGGGACTGGTTCGGTAGCTCAGCTGGATAGAGCAACAGCCTTCTAAGCTGTGGGTCTTGGGTTCGAATCCCAACCGAATCACTAATATATGCTGAGACACAGGAAATTACAAAGCCTGTGTCTTTTTTTGTGTCCGCTTAGACGAGAACAGTCTCAAACATCTTATGATAGCTGGCGGCTTTCTTCTCAAGAGACAGCGGATAGGCCCTTGAGGTTGAAGGCATGCGGAAAAGCAGGAGTTCACGGCCAGCTGGAATCTTTATCGCGACAGGCTCCCCTATCTTGATGTCCTTGACGTCAAGGGGCTTCAGATCAGTTTTCGACAGCTCAGGCGTGCTGGAAGCCATCAACGGGCGGTTGGCATCGATGAAAGTTTCAAGGGCTTTCTGGCCGGTGACGGCAATGGCCTTGCAGCCTGGCATCTGGGCAAGAAGGGAGGCGATATCCGTTGGGCGAGCAACCTCCAGGAACTTGTCAGAAGCGTTGCCCTTGAGGCGTCTAACCGCAGATGCAGTATCGTACAGCGCTATCCCCTTTTCACGGCAAAATTCAACAATCCTCTCCCTGTCAAACTTCTTGAGTTTCTTTCCTTTATCCTCAGCGATGAAATAATCTTTATCGCTGAAGAAAACAATGCCGCAAATTCTCCAGAAATCGTTGATGAAATTCGGATAAAAGAAATCCATGCTCCAGCGGACCCTGGGCGGAGGAAAACTGCCCAGAACCAGAAGCTTTGCCCCTTCCGGAATGAATGGTTTCAGCGGATGTTCAACTATATCCATACTATCGCTTAAACAATTCAGAATGAAACCCCAATCTTACAAGAACAATTGTATTGTCTGTTTTATCAAACCATATCAATAGAAAATCGTTTTCAATATGGCATTCACAATAACCTTTGAAAGAACCTGATAACGTATGAGACTTATACTTAGAATCAACCGTTCCTCTATTCTGAAGTTGCTCAAGAACAATTCTTACTTCAACTAACTTCTCAGGATTGTTCTTATATCGTTTCAGATCCTTCTTAAATTGACTACTTAATTTTATCCAAATCTAGAGTTTCCAGATTCTTCTCCTCCATAGCTTCTTTCATAGCTTTCAAGGTCAATTCATTTGGTTCATCATAAGCAACACTATATAGAATGGTTTCTACATAGTTGTTTAAACTTCTATGTTCAAGCTTTGCTTTAATCCTAAGTCTTTCAAGCAAAGCATTATCTAGCCTGAAGGCAGTCTGACGCTTGGTTTTTGTTCTTTCTATTGTTTGCATATCACAATGTGTTATACAATAATTATACTTTCAACTGCAAATGTAATACAAAATTTTAATAAAAAAAGGATGACAGTATTTTGTCATCCTTTAGAATAAAAAAACATAATATTCTCCTACTACAAGAGGGCGGTGACGGCGGCCTCGACCTTGTCCAGAGGGTGGGTTGGCTCAAAGCGAGCAACGACCTCTCCGTTTCGGTTGATCAAGAACTTGGTGAAGTTCCACTTGATGTCTGCGGTTTCTCTCCAGCCTGGAGCTTTCTCGTCGAACATCTTCTCCAGGATTGGAGTCAGTTTGTTGTCAGCATCAAAGCCCTCGAAGCCCTTCTGACTCTTTAGCCAGGTGTAAAGCGGAAGCTCGTTCTCTCCGTTAACATCGCTCTTTTTGAACTGCGGGAAGTCTGTTCCAAACTTCAGCTGGCAGAATTCTGTAATCTCGGCATCGGTGCCAGGAGTCTGGTTGCCAAACTGGTTGCAAGGAATGTCAAGAATCTCAAAGCCCTTGTCTTTAAGCCTCTTGTACATAGCTTCCAGTTCGTCGTACTGAGGAGTGAAGCCGCAGCCCGTAGCTGTGTTTACAATAAGGAGGACCTTGCCCTTGTATTCAGCAAGGCTGATCTGCTGGCCGTTCTTGCCAGTCAGGAAGAAATCTGTAACTGTTTTCATATTGCTGTTTGTTTTTGTTTCAGTGGTTTGAGGATCTTTGCCTTTAGCGGTCTTAGAAAGATAAATCCAGGCGCCAATAAGCACCAGAAGAAGCACAACAAGAACAATAGAACTCTTTACGCTATTGTTCTTGCGCCTTTGGAAACGTTCCCGGTTGAAATGTAAGTCATTTCCCATAAAAGCCGATTATAAAGATTGCAGAATATCAGAATTTCATATCGTCCCAGCCAAACGGATGCTTGGCAAGCGGAAGGCGGGCCAGAGGATGGTAGTCTCCCACCAGGCCAATAGGCTTGGCATTGCGTATTCGGCTTACTATCTCTATGCAAGGCCTGGCCTCGCTGATGCGGAAGCCCTCCCCTGCAAGGATTTTCTGGTAGCTCTTGGTATGGAGCTCGGTAAACCCTGCACTGAACTCAAACTCCTCTCCATCGATATTCAGGGTGCGGTATGTGCGCTTTTCTCCCTGAACGGCATTCTCCGGAAGGCATTCCGCGTTGATGCTCAGGAAGTAACGGACCCGGGCCTTTTCGAGCTCTAGATATCCTGCCACGCGGTCAAAACTCATAACGTGAACAATGTTCTGCTTTACCGGGCCAAACACCCACTGGAGCATATCGTAGAAATGCACTCCTATGTTTGTGGCCACGCCTCCGCTCTTGTGAACATCTCCCTTCCAGGAAGTGTAATACCATTTGCCTCTAGATGTAATGTACGTTAGATCAACATCATAGATTTTATCTGCAGGCCCCTCGTCCACCTTCTTCTTCAGAGCCACTATACTATCGTGGAGCCTGAGCTGCAGAATCGTGTAAGCCTTGTGACCGGTTTCCTTTTCCAGATCAACAAGGTTGTCTATGTTGTATGGATTCAGCACCAGTGGTTTTTCACAAATCACGTCAACTCCCAGCCTAAGGCCATAACGGATAAAGGCGTCGTGAGTGTAGTTAGGAGTGCAGATACTCATCCAATGCAGAGGATCATCTGTCCTCATTCTTTTGGAACAGAAGCGGTCAAACTGCTCGTTTTCAGTATAGAACGAACAGTCAGGAAAGCTGCTGTCAAGCCTTCCCACACTGTCAAACTTATCGTAAGCCACAACTAGCCTGTTCCCTGTATCAGCGATGGCCTTGATATGTCTTGGAGCAATGTAACCCGCCGCCCCAATCAGTGCAAAATTCAGCATATTCAATTCAATTAGACTATAAAATTAAGAATAATTGCCTTTCCTCAGCGATTGTTATCTCATAAATGTCAAAAGGATTTCTATAGGATGTAAGGCTTTTACGCCGGTTCCATCTAGGATCTGCTGCCTGCAGCTAGTTCCAGGAGCCGCCACAAGAACAGGAATATCACTCTCTTTTTTCTCCGCGGTAGACTCCTTGATTGCCCCCACTGCCTTGCGAACAGCTGGGAAAAGAACTGTTTCACCGATGGCCATAGATGTCTTGTAATGAGCCTTTTCGTACCCAAAACTTCCGGCCATACCGCAACATCCGCTAGGTATCGTATGAAGAATTGCCCCCTTCAAAAGCCCCTTGAGCATCTGCTCCGTTTTTCCAATCCCGACCAGAGCCTTCTGATGGCAATGCCCGTGGAGATATATCTCGCAGGCCACATCTGAAAACATATCAGCCGTTATGTTCCCCTTTTCCATCTCCCTGACAATAAACTCGTCATAAAGCAGAGCATTGCGTCCAAGAGTCTTGGCTTTCTCCCTCATTTCCAGCGGCACAAGATCCGGATACTCGTCTCTGAAACTCAATATGCAGCTAGGTTCAATGCCCACAAGAGGAGTTTCTTCTGAAATCATACCTCCAAGAAGCTCAACATTTTTCTTGGCAAACTTCTTGGCAAGGCGCAAGCAACCCTTTGATATTGAGGCTCTTCCGCTTTCCACGTGGCGTGGAATCTCAACCTCATATCTCAATGCTATAAGAAGGCGAGCAAACTTCAGCCCAAGCTCCGCCTCCTGATAGTTGGTGAATTCATCGGCAAAGAGATAAACCTTCCCTTTTGGGCTCTGAGATGAATCGGCTTTCTTACGCCTTTCCCGCTCAACAAGAGCACGCATAGACCATCTGCTGAGTTTTGGTATATGCCTCTCTGATGCAAATCGCACGGCTCTCTTTATCAGGCGTTCAGAAGGTTTCCATCCGGCAAAGAAGTTGTAAAGAGGGCGAACAAAATGCCCCAGACGCTCCACTGCCGCCATACGAGCAACCATCCAAACTCCAAGCGGAGTCCCCTGCGCATCCCACTTATGCTGAAGCAGTTCCGCGCGTATTCTGGTCATATCCACATTAGACGGGCACTCGCTCCTGCAACCCTTGCAGGCCAGACAGGAGAACAGAACCTCCTCCAGTTCCGGACTCTTTACTATCTGCTTGAAACTCTTCTTTCCGAACTTTTTCTTATTACCTGAGGCAGAAATACTTACAGCTTCTTCTGAGAAACCGTAGGTCAGAAGTTCGCGGATGACGTTGGCACGGGCGCGGGTAACGCAGAGTTCATCTCCGGTGGCCTTGAATGCCGGGCACATTGTTCCACCCATAGAGGTGAACTTGCGGCAGGCTCCAGCACCGTTGCACTGCTCTATGCTGCAGAGCATTGCGTAAGGATTGCTCTCTCCGTGAGAAAATTCCCCGTTCCAGGTGAAATATGTACTTTCAGGGAGAATATATGCATCTGATTGCTTTACAGAACAAGCATCTTGGTTCAGAAGATATCGGAGATATTCGTCCATTGGCGGAGTATCAACAATCTTGCCGGTGTTGAATACTCCATCCGGATCCCAGGTGCGCTTGACCTGGCGCATAAGTTCGTAGACCTCAGCCCCGTACATCAGCGGAATAAACTCTCCCCTAAGCCTTCCATCTCCGTGTTCTCCGGAGAGACTTCCGTGGTGTTTGCGCACCAGAAGGGCGGTCTCATAAGCAACCTGCCGGAACTTCTTCCTGTCCGCCGGGTCCTTGAGATTCAGTATCGGCCTAAGATGCAGCTCGCCCGTACTTATATGCCCATAATATACGCAGCTAAGCCCCAGACCATCAAGCATCTTCTTGAAATCCGCAATGTAAGCCGGCATCCTCTCTGGAGCAACCGCCGTATCCTCAATCACCCCAACCGGCTTGGCATCGCCCTTCATCCCGCTCAAAACTCCCAGACCGGCTTTCCTCAGATCCCACACCCTGCTGATTTCCTTGCCGTAAACCCTTGTGCAGCAATATGCAAGCGAACTCACTTCTTCCTCAAACCCCTTGGCTTTTGCCTCCATCTGAGGACCTTCAAACTCAGCGATAATCAGTGCTGCCGGATTGCCTTCTATGAAGAAACGGTTCCTCTGCTGCTCGAGATTTCCCTCACACAGACTTAGAATCTGCCCGTCCATAAGCTCCACGGCAACTGGGCCGTGCCGGAGCGCTACAAGATTTGCAAGAAGGCTGTCTTCCAAGCTGTTGCAATGGGCACAAACCACCAGCCTTTCTTCCGGCGGAAGCGGATCCAGAGAAACTTTAATCTCTGTAACAAAAGCCAGCGTTCCCTCGCTACCGCAGAGAAGCGGACAGAGATTGATCTTCCGCTCGGCCAAACTCTCAAGAACCTCGTCTATCGCATAGCCGCAGCTTCGGCGGCGAAGCGTTTTATCCGGATAATTCTCGCGTATCAGCGCAACTGTCTCAGGATCAAGAGCCCACGATACGAGTTGAGCGTATATTTTTTCTATAAGAGGTCCTTTGCCAAACTGCTCCCAGAAGCGCTCTCCAAACCGTTCTTCAAGTTCGGCTATGGTGTAAGGCTTGCAAACCTCAATGCTGCCATCGCTGAGAACAACTGTGGCTTCCAGAACGTGATGGCGAGTGCTGCCGTAAACCAGGGAGTGGGTTCCACAGGAATTGTTCCCCAGCATTCCCCCTATGCAGCAGCGGTTGCTGGTGGATGTCTCCGGGCTGAAGAAAAGGCCATATGGCTTAAGGGCAAGATTCAGCTCATCGCGTACAACACCAGGCTGCACCCGTGCCCATCGGCCAGACTGATTGATTTCCAGTATCTTGTTCCAGTGCCTTGAGATGTCGCAGACTATGCCGCTTCCCACTACCTGACCGCAGATAGAAGTTCCGCCGGCGCGGGGAATAAGGTGAGTCTTCCTTTTTCTGGCTTCCTCCAGAAGGTCAATCACATCTTCAACCGTCTGTGGATAAGCCACTCCCAGAGGCAACTCCCTGTAAACGGAAGCGTCTGTAGAGTATGCAATCCTATGAAGCACATCCGTAAGTATCGTATTTTCCGCTTTGTTGCGCATCATAGGATAGTGAAGAAGAATTACAAAGTCAACTGTTTGCCGTAGAAAAGATTATACTCTTCAGGGAAGAATGTGTCAAAACCGCCGCCGTGGTGGAAGGTAATTTCTCCAAAATACAATTTGCCGTCAACATCGTAAAAATCAACGCGGATATAACGAGGAAACTTCTCGGCGACTTTGGTTCCGATCCTTATCATTTCATCCAGGGTAGAAGGCCGTGGGACATCGGAAGTATTCATATCAGAACGCCAGGTATTCCTTGGAACCCAGGAGAATGGAAGCTTGTTCCAGTCTTTGTCATAGATGCACCTGTCGTTCTTGCCCTCCCTATCAAAGGATACATATACGAAAGCCAGTTTCCCGTTAATGAAATGAAGCTTATAGTCATTCGGAATCTTGCCGTCTTTGGTTTCCAGGAGTTTTTCAACAATAATCCTAGGCTCAATATACTTGTACTGATATTCCTTTGAATAATTATACCAGTTCTGGCTCAGCCAGTCGCGGCATTCTCGGCGCATATGTTTCCAATTGATGTCCTCTGGAGAACGGACAATTTTCCACTGAGCCATAGCGTGGTTGCTCTTGATTATGCAAGGGAACTCCTTTATGTTTTCAGGACGCACCTCGTCTACGTTCTTTGTGGTAAAAATCAGAGGAACAAGGTATTGCTCACCAAATTCACGGGCTATATAGTCTCGGTTGACATATTTGTCTGCATAGAAAGAATGCCACCTTTCCCTGTCGTAGAGCTTCATCCACATCAGTTTCTCGTTCAAGGTCTGTGGATTCTTCAGGTTGAGCTTTTTTCCGTGAATGCCCTTGAAGTCTCTCTTTACCACATACTCGTCTGGCAAAATGGTGTAATTGAAGAAATGGAAAACCCTTCTTCCCAGCCTCCAGACGGTTCTGGTAAATTCATTCTTGGACAACTTGTTTTTCAGTGAGATAACATCCATATATCAACAGATTAGCAAATTATTTCATCAAATCCTTGAGCTTTTGCCCAACTCTGGCTTTTAGCGGCAGATACCGCAACCGGATGGCCAACCAGTTTGAGCATAGGCAAATCGGTGGCTGAATCTGAATAGGCATACCATTCTCTGTAGTCAGAATCAGGAATCAGCTGCTTTATGTAATTGATTTTGTGGGAGAACATACAATCCGGCCCGTCGAACTTGCCGGTGCAGATCCCGTTCTTGAACTCCAGACGGGTAGATACAATGCCGTCTACGCCAAATTCTTCTGCAAAACGTCTTAGATAAATATCATATCCTCCGCTTACGAGGTAAATCTTATATCCTTCCTGTTTTTTCTTTTTCAGTTCCTCCAGAACCGGTAGAATGAAAGCCGGTTTGAGTTTCTCTGTATAATACCTCTGCGCCAAAGACTCCAGCTCCTCTTTTGACATTCCCTTAAGGTTCTTGATCCTCAGCTTCTTTTCAACAGAAGCGGTAGGCATCAGACGGCGGAGCAAACCCACCAGATGAACTTTGTTGAGGAAGTTGAATGTCCTGTCTGCAGACCGGTTGGTATTCTGAGAATTTGACATAACAAACCTCACATACGCATCTGCGGTCTGAAAACCTACAAGAGTCTCACAGAAGTCAAACAGAGCAACTTTCATTACCTGCCGTAGTATTTTAAGATAACAGACATCACAGTCTTCATCTGTTCTACCGTGCCAATCGTTATGCGGAAACAGTTGTGGACTATTGGATGCTGCATTGTGTCTCTTGCAAAAATGTTGTTCTCTGCCAAATAGTTGAGAAGCCCCATTTTCTCCTCATAAGAAGGGAATTTCAGAAGCATAAAGTTTCCTCCGCTTGGCTGAAGAACATATTTGTCTTTAACCTTTTCAGATTCCTCGGCAAAATAGGCCATCCCCTTGTGAACCTGATCAACATAATTCCACATATAAGGTAAATCGCTGAGAGCGGCAATTGCAGCCTCCTGGCCAAACGTCGTCAAGTTCTTTGGATTTCTAATCCTGTTAACAAACTGAACATTGTCTTTGGAGCCCAGAAGATATCCCACCCTGAAATTAGCCAGAGCAAAGGCCTTAGACATTGTCCTGGAAATCAGAATATTGTCATATTCAAGCACCAAATCTTTGCAAGAAACGCCGGAAAACTCATAATATGCCTCGTCTATGAGGAAGAGCGTATCCGGGAAGGACTCCAGCAAATGGCGGATATATGAAACCTGATGAACCGTGCCGGTAGGATTATTTGGGTTGCAGATATAAACCACCGCAGGTTCCTTGGCCTGAATGTCCTCTTCAAAACGAGCCGGATCAAACTTAAAGTCTTCTCCTATTACAGAAAAATGCACTTCCGCGCCGTTAGCCTGGCAGGTGAGCCTGAAATTATCGTACGAAGGCCCCAAAATCATAACAGGATCGCCCACGCTTATAAATACCTTGCATATATACTCGTGGAGACTGTCTGAACTGGCAAAATACTGAATATTCTCCACCGGAAGGCCGGTATAATTAGAAAGCAAAGCTAAAAGCCTCTCGTTCTTTGTACTAGGATACAAGTTAAAGAAGTCTGTCTCTTTCAATAACTCAATTATCCTTTCCCTGACTTTAGGAGAAGGAGGAACAGTTGCCTCATTCCAGTCCAGTTTAAGAATCTCAGACCGCTTCTCCGGAGAAACCGCCCAAATCTTGTGGGAAGCCAGCTTGTACGGCTTAAGGTTTCTAAGGTATTTATTAGGAAATTTCATAACGAAACTATTTAATATTCAACTAATTGAGAAACAATCAAAGGAGCCGTGAAGAACTCTGAGCTGGCCCAGGCAAGCCCTACTCCAAAGCCGCAGGCAATGCAATGGTTAGCCTTTCCCCTTAAAGCCTCTCCGCACTGAGTAACCATTGTAAGCGGTATAGACGCACTGGTAACATTGCCGAAATCCTGAATGCAATAAGGAACCTTTTCGGAAGGAATCTTCAGCGATTTGCGTATCTTCTCGTCTATGAACTTATTGGCCTGGTGAAGGAAGAGAAAATCTATCTCCTCCAGATTAATGCCAAATTCAAAAATCAGTTCACGGATAGACATAGGCGGCCTCTTTATGGCAAAGCCGAAAACGTCCATTCCTTTGACTATCATATCTGTACCTTTTCTGAAAATGCCTGGCTCCACCTCAATTTCCCTCAGCGATTCAACGTTTACAGGATTCCTCATACCGCCGTAGGGAGCCATAACGGCAGATGCTCCCGAACCGTCTACGCCAAAAACAAAATTGTAAGGACTCTCAAACTCTTCATCAAATTCCAGAGCCGTAACCGTGGCAGCATCTCCGAACAAAGGACGGACTGAACGGTCTTTAGGATTACGGTTAGCGGTATTGGTTTCAGACGCAATAAGAAGACCTTTCCTGAACGTTCCGTTCTGCATCATAGCAGTTATCACGCTTAAGCCATACACCCAGCCAGAACAGCCCAAAGGCAAATCCATAACAAAACAATCCTGCCTAAGACCAAGCCTGTCCTGAAGGATACAAGATGTCTGAGGAGCAATGTAATCTCTTGACGTGCAGACATAAAACATACAGTCCACATCCTCTGCCCTCCACCTTAAATCCTCCAGAAGCCTCTCCACAGCCTTAATGGACAAGTCGGAAGCAGTAACACCAATATCTACTCTGCGATGGCGCTCTATTCCCGTGGAGGCAATTACCTTCCTAGCCTCCTCCTCGCTTGCAAAAATCGGAAGGCTGAGGTTCTCCTCAACCGTCTTGGGAACACAGGCGCTCATTCCCGCTATCTTGACTTTATGTGTGGTTAATCTAGACATTTAGCTTTGTTTTAAAGACAATCTTTGCTTTTTCCCCGATGCGGTTTTAGGAATCTCGTCTATCCATTCAAAAAAAGCCGGAATCTTGTAATTCTCTAGTTCAGAAGCCAATCCCTTGCGTATATCTTCAAAAGACAGAGCGCTTCCCTTCAGTATGTAGGCTTTTGGAACTTCTCCCAAGATACCAGACGGATCTGCCACTCCAACGCAGATGCAATCTTCCACGCCCAGAGAAATAATGGCATCTTCCACCTCGGACGGGCTCACTTTCTTGCCCCCCACATTTATGATTTCCTTGATGCGGCTTACAAGATACAGGTTGCAGTCTTCTCCCTCATAGCCCATATCTCCAGTCCTGAAGTACGTGCCCCAGAAAGCACCGGCGTTTTCCTCCGGCCTGAAATAAGTACGCATAACCATATTGCCGCTAACGCAAATCTCTCCTGTCTGAAGCTTTGGAAGAGGATTCCCACTCTCATCCATAATCTTGATATCCACTTCTTTGGAAACAGGGCGGCCAATGGTCTGAAGGCAATCTTTATTCTGATGGAACTCCATAAAGGCGGCACGTGAAGCTTCCGTAAGTCCATAATGCATACAAATCCTTGTGGATGGGAACAAAGAACACAGTTCCTGTTTAGACTCCAGAGGCATTGCAGCGCTTCCGATCTCTATGTATTTAATCTGCGGAGCGTATTTCCCGATTCTGGTTCCGCTGAACTTGCGTATGTAAGCCCACACAGACGGAACCATAGCAAATCCAGTAGCATTATATGTTTCAAGAGCTGAGAAGAATTGTTTGATATTGGCGTAACTTCCTAAAAGAACTATCGTTCCACCAGCAATAAGGGTACATCTTAAACGCCCCAGGCCAAAGGAATGGCAAAGCGGAAGGCCAAGCACCTCTACATCAGAATCAGAATTTCCGATGAAGCCGTTGATATTCATCGCGGAGGAATAGATATTCCAATGGCTCAGGCAAACTCCCTTAGGGGTTCCGGTAGTTCCGGTAGTAAAAATAATATCGGCGATATCTTCCTTATCCACAGCCTCTTCCGGCTCAGAAGCCTCAAGCGGGGAAAAATCAAGATTCTCGTAACTGAAAGACGGAACATCCTTCCAGGCAAATCCAAACAAAGCCTTTGGGCAGGTAAGCCCCATCATATAGTCCAGCTTCTTGGCGTTAGACTCTGAATCAACTACAACATTCTCTATGCCAAGCAAATGAGCTGCAAAATACAAGTAAACAAAATCCAGCTCTTTGCGGGCGGATAAAGCTATGCGGTCTCCTTTTGAAAGCCCTTCTGATTTCAGGAAAGAAGCGGCCTTGAAGACCATTTCTTTCAGCTGGCCGTACGTAACGCTCTGGCTGCCAGAAACAAGGGCAGTCTTGTCTGCGTACGAGTTGCAACTCTTCAGAACAGCTGTCAAAAGAGGGCTATGCATCGGCTTTAAGCTTTTTAACCTCAGAAATAATGCTCCTGATATCTGTCAGTTCAAACAAATCCTCCATAGGAATCTCTATGTCAAGCTTTTCTTCAAGGGCGGCAATCATAGCCAGGTTGCCAATAGAATTCCACTCCGGTATATCCCCTATTGAAAGATCCATCGTGAGAACAGACTCATCCACTCCCAGAGAAGACGATATGATTTCCAAGATTTCCTTTTCCATAACTATCTATTGAAGAGACAATCCACCGTCTATTACCAAACTGTGGCCGGTAACCCAGCAAGAAGCATCAGAGAGAAGATAAACGGCTCCATAGGCAATATCCTCCGGCTGGCCGTAGCGCTTGAGAGGATAACGTTTCATATCTTCCTGAAGCTGTTCGTCTGAAACCGTTCCCCTGTGAATCAGAGGAGTTTCAACCATTGCCGGACATATGGTGTTAACTCGTATCTTCCTGGCCGCAAACTCTTTGGCGCAGAACTTCATAAAGGAATTCAAGGCAGCCTTGGAAGCTCCGTAGATAGAGTTCCCGCCGCTGTAAACTGAAGTGCCGCCCAAAGACGCAATAACAACCACAGAACCTTCCTTCTTGATTTTCTTCTTCTTGTATAGCAGCCTGAGCAGCTCCACCGGAGAGAAAAAGTTAATGGAAAACATCTCATCAAACTTATCTCTAGAAGCAAACTGAACCGGAAGAGTCAGCCCTTTGCCGGAGCACAAAACAACTCCGTCTAGATCGGGAACAGAAGAGACCAGACTCTCAACATCCTCTGCAGAAGTCAATTCCGCGGGAATAACAACAGCCTCCTTGCCAAACTCAGCAATTGCAAGGCGAGTCTCCTCAAGCCTTTCAAGATTTCTTGCAGAAATAATAACATCCGCCCCAAGCCTTGCACTTTCAATGGCTGTACGCTTTCCTATGCCTGAAGAAGCTCCGGTAACAAGAATTGTCTTGCCCGCTAGAGAGAAAGGATTTTCTGTCATAATTCTACGAGATCTGATATTACAATATTATCTGTTTCAAACGCTACCGTTCCCCAAGACAAGCCAACGCCAAAACCGCAGCCTATGAATTTGGTCTTGCGGTTCTCAATTTTGCCCTTCAGCTGGGTAACAATCGTAATAGGAATGGAAGCGGAAGAAGTGTTGCCAAAGTCGTGAAGACTGTAAGGAACCTGCTCCTCTGTAAGCTTGAGTTTGGCCCTTATGGTTTCATTCATCTTGAAATTGGCCTGGTGGAATACAAAATAGTCATAAGATGTCCAGTCAAAGCCAAAATGCTCAGCCAGTTTCTTTATAGATTTAGGGGCAGTAGTAATTCCAAAGGCAAACACATCCATTCCCTTCATCCTGGTCTGGAATCCGTGGCGCATACGCCCGTCTTCACACATCTTTGGAATAAGGTCTTCTGCCGTAACCTGGTTGCGGGTTCCTCCAACTTGCTTGATTATAGCGTCATAGCCGCTGCCGTCTGTTCCCATGTTAAATAGGAAGCAGTCAGATTCCTTTCCTGTATACTCCAAGGCTGTAGCGGTTCCGGCAAAACCAAAAAGCTGGTCTGGCTCTTCAAAAGCCTGCTTTCTGGCATCTCCCGCCAAAAGCAAAGCTTTGCGGATAGCGCCGCCGCTCATAAGGCCCAGAAGTGAACACAATCCGTACACCCAGCCAGAACAGCCCAATGATATGTCAAAGGCCATACAATCTCTTTTCAGCCCCAGCCTGTCTTGAAGTATGCAGGAAGTGGCAGGAAGAATGTAGTCTGGAGTCTGCGTCACAAAAACCAGAGCATCCACTTCCGCCTTGTCCCACCCCAGGTCTGCAATAAGCTTCTCTGTAGCTGCAAAACTCAGGTCAGATGTTGTAAAATCATTGGAATAGCGTTTCTGGCGGACACCGGTAGTCTTGATGAAATCATCGTCTGAATACTTGTCTGTAGTAGACACCGTACTCATAACATTCTTGGGCACACCGGCACTCAGACCGGCTATGCGGACTTTGTCAAACTTCAGAAATGCCATTAGAGCTTTGCTATAACTTTATTGTACAAATCCTCAACAGTTACGCTAGACTTCATATCATCTCCTTTGACTGTAACGTCAAACTCTTCATCTATCATCGCAATAATGGAAAGAGCTGTCAGAGATGTGTATTCCTCCAAATCGTGGAATACGGTATCTGCTTTAATCTCAGATGGATCCGTATCATCAAACTGTTCAGCAAATAGAGCAACAAATTCTTCTAAAGTTTTCATTTTATCTAAATTAACAATCTAAAAATCAGTTTTCTTGGCAGGATTGCCCATATAAAGACATCCGTCTTTTGGCTTTGTCATCAGAATTCCACCGGCCCCAAGAGTAACGTTAGAACCAATGCCTATGCGCTGAAGAACAACAGAGCTTATGCCAAAAGTGTTGTTGTCACCAATGGAAACACCGCCGGAAATCCGAACTCCTGGCATAATGGTATTGTGACTTCCTATCTTAACATCGTGACCCAAAACAACAGAACCGTTCAAGACATTGAAGTCTCCAATAGAAACGTCGCAACTCATTGTGCAATTGGCTTGAATGACATTTCCCTTGCCTATTTTAAAAGAATCGGGATCATTCAAGACAATATTCGGATGAATAATGTTCGGGAAATAAATGTTGGAGTTGGAGATCTTGCTAAGGCATTTTAATGCTTTTTTGCAGTGCCCCATTGCAAAAACAACAGCCAATTCCTTAGGATAGGCATTGAGAACTTCAAACCCGCCCAGACAATTCCCGAAATGGGAAATCATCTGGCCTTTCTTTGAAGGATCATCATCAAAGAACCCAATCAAATTCCATTTAGGTTCTTTCTTATTGATTACATTGATTAGGCACGCAATCTCTTTGCCGAATCCACCGGCTCCGTAAATAGCTATATCTTTCATAATCCAATCTTTCCTACATTTAACAAATATAGTAAAAAATTGGAAAAAATGCACTATTTGAAAGCGATAACCTTGATATACTCAGCTGTAAGGCCGTTTGAGCCGTCTTGGGAATCCGCTATGAGAATAAGAGTGTGCCATCCGCCCGGAAGATCCGGCCCAAGGCACATACCCTCAAAATTGGCCAGGTTCAACGATGCGGTAGTGAACTGAACCATTAGGCTCTTTTCCAGCACGGTGCCGGAAGCCCCATCCTTCTTTGCTGACTCTGAAGGATTTACCACATAGAGCTTGGTGCGGGTAAAAGAGCCCAGAGCCTTAGCGAACAAGCCCCCGTTAGGCACATAGACTTCTCTTTCCAGCACTATCAGAGAGCCGTCATCTAATGCCACTAGAGCCGGAACTCCGTGAATGTAGGCCTTGGCGGCAGCGCCTTCCGCAGCGCTCTTGGCTGGAGCGTCCATCTTGTACAAATACTGCTTCTTGGCCTTGAGATCTGAGCCAAAACTCTGGAGCCTAAGAAGACGGCTATCTTTTCCGTCTGCCTTCAGAGGAGTTTCCGTAGTTGTCCAGAAAGTCTTTAGCAAAGCGTTATATGTCAAGGCTTCAAAGCCATTGTTGGAGTTTATCTTATCCTTTGCAAAAGCCGCAGGAACCTTCAGGCTGCGCCCGGTCTCCTTTCCCTCAAGAGTATACTCGGTGATAGTCTGGCCGCTTTCGGAGCTAATAAACATAGTCCCGGAAGACGGAACAAAGGCAACTCCCTCGTTATCCCTTCCTGTAACCTTGGAGCCTGAAGTAAACTCCGGAACAGTGGCAGAAGCAGACTTAACCCTGCCATTATCGCTGAGAACAATGTCAAAGAATACTATTCCGCCGCCGTTTAGCTTGTCATGAACCACTGCATAGCGGTTGTCTCCAAGGTAAGTGATTCCTGAATACTGCCCGGCCGGAATTGCCTGGGCAGACGGCACGTGAAGATCCGTCTGATACACAGGAGAAAAGTCATAACGGATCGCCTCCCGTGCAGCAGCAGCCTTCTCTATGCTGTCGCGAACAATGCTGTCTCTGATCAAGCTATCACGTATCAGACTGTCACGAAGCAGACTGTCTCTCAGCAAACTATCGCGCAGAACACTGTCTTTCTGCAAACTGTCGCGCAGAGAATCAGCACTGACAACCTTAATAGTGTCCTGCCGCAGATAGCCACCTGAATAAAAGCCGTGAGTGGCATAAGACTGAGCCGGAGCAGTCTCCACAGGCTTTAAAGCACCGCATCCAGCGCCTGCAACAAGGGCTATTCCAAATAGCAGTAACTTTCTCATAACTAAAGGCTCCAGTAACGCATCTTCTTGATTTTTCCACGGTACAGGCCCTTGATATCAACCAATAGGGCATTCTCGGAAGACAGGGCAATGAAGTCCTTCTCCCCCATCTTCTTCAGCTGCTTGTGTGCAACAGCCACAATCACAGCGTCATATCCCTTGCCCAAAGACTTCTGCAGCTGAATGCCGTAAACCTTCTTGACCTCAGCAGGATCTGCCATAGGATCATAGACAGAAGTCTTAACGCCGTAACTCTCAAGCTCCTCCACAATGTTCACCACCTTGGAATTACGTATATCTGACACATCTTCCTTGAAAGTTATTCCAAGCACCAGAACCTTGGCTCCTTTTATGGCCCGGCCGCCCTTGATAAGCTCCTTGACCACCTTCTTGCCTATGTAGCCGCCCATAGAGTCATTCACAAACCTTCCGGCATTGATTACCTTGGTGTGGTATTTCAGCTGATGTGCCTTATGCACAAGGTAATACGGGTCCACTCCAATGCAATGCCCGCCAACCAGCCCAGGATAGAACTTCAGGAAGTTCCACTTGGTGCCGGCAGCTTCCAGCACATCATAAGTGTTGATTCCCATACGGCCAAAAAGGATGCTCAGCTCGTTCATCAGAGCAATGTTCACATCCCTCTGGGTATTCTCTATGATCTTTGCCGCCTCGGCCACCTTTATGCTAGGAGCCTTGTGCACACCTGGCTCAACCACAGATGAATACACGCCTGCTATCCTTTCCAGCGCGGCTTTGTCGCAACCCGATACAATCTTTACGGTATTCTTAAGTGTATGCACCTTGTCTCCAGGATTTATCCTCTCCGGAGAATAACCCACTTTAAAGTCTTTCCCCATCTTCAAGCCGGAAATCTCCTCAATAACCGGAACGCAATCTTCTTCCGTGCATCCAGGATACACAGTGCTTTCAAACACAACGCAATCTCCTTTCTTTATGACCTTGCCCACAGCCATAGAAGCACCCAGAAGCGGAACAAGATCCGGCTCATTGGCCTCCGTAACCGGCGTAGGTACAGCCACTACGTAAAATGTTGCCTCAGCGATGTCTTCAATCCTGGATGTAAACACAATGTTCTTCCCCTTGAAATCCGCTGCGCTCATCTCTCTGCTTGGATCATCTCCCTTTTGAAGCCTGGCAATCTTTGCCGGATTAATGTCAAATCCAATTGCCTTGAACTTTTCTGCAAAAGCCAGCGCCAGCGGAAGGCCCACATAGCCCTGCCCCACAACAGCAATAATCTCCTTTTGGGTTACTTTCTTTGTCATATCGGTAAAATCTATTCTTCAAACCATAAAAGTACGAACATTTTCACATTTCCGGCTATATCAACTCACTTCTACCCTATCTGCCATCCTTCAAATCGGCAGTTCCTGATTTTATCCATTTGAAAGATGTCTTTGCGGCAGTTCTTGGAAAAATGCGTCCAAGCCTCTCTGCATCGCTGATTATTTTCCACAACGAAATGGATTTCTTTACAAGATACGAGCGTTTTTTATAGCTCTCGTCACGATTCCGCCCCATATTCCCCGTTGAAAGAATGAAAGACATCACCCTGGCAGCCTTTCTTGAATAACGCACAGAACCGTCATACATTGGAATAATGGCAGGATTCATTCCCAAATAATCCACCATCAATGCCGCAAAAGCCTTCCACTCAACCTTTAGCCCCATTTTCTCAATCCAGGAAGTTACAAATTTAGGATCTATTTCATCGCTATAAGAATATAGAAGTCTGCAAAGGTCACAAACCTGCCTCAGCCCCACCCCACTCCTGAACAAATGCTCCAGAATGTGACAGAAAACATAAATCACATCATACTGAGGATCAGGAAGAAGAATTATTTTTCCTTCGTTTTTCCACTCTCTGAATCTCTTTTCAGAGAATAGATTGCTCATCAATTCATCAAGGCAGGCATCAATCTTTCTAGTAAGAAAAACATGCATGGAACCATGCAGTTCCAGAATGGTTTTACCAATGAACAATGCAATATGCCTATCCTTAACACTGTCATCTATCAGCTTGGTTGCCTTATCCCTATAAAGACTCCTTGCCTTGTCATAATCATTGCCATTGAATAGCAGATCAACATCTCCTATCTTGCGTCTTAACGGCAGAAGATATGTTTGCGCAATGCCCTGTCCTTTAAGAAGAACCGGATGAATATCCTTAGCCTGCAGCTGCTTGGAAATCTCCTCTATGAAGCTATTCATCTTAAGATTATACTGCTCCATAGAATATATTTTCTTGGCCAAAGCCTTACGCTGATCCTTAGGCATTATGTCTTCCAGCGTAAAACCCAACACTCCGTAATCAAAAGCAGAGGCAACCAGGCCTTCGATAGTTTGCTCCTTTGCCATCTGCCAGACTATATCCCAGTCTACACCCTCTGAATCTTTCTCCATCCCCTCCGCAATCTCTTTACCCCATAAACCAACCGAAGCCAGATACAGGAACATCCTCACTTCAGAGGAATCAATGTCATATTGCTTGCCTTTGACTCTCATCTCAAATAGTCAATAATCTTTTCAACAATCTTTTCGGAAGCATGGCCGTCACCGAACAAAGGAGCAAAAACTGTCTTTCTGCCTTTAAGGGCACCGTAAGCCTCAACGATTCTTTCAAAAGAAGATCCTGCAATTATTGCCGCGCCTTGGCGAACTATTTCAACCCACTCTGTTTCAGAGCGAAGTATAACGCAAGGTTTTGCATGGAAAAATGCTTCCTTCTGCACTCCGCCGCTGTCTGTCATAATGATTGCAGAATTCTTCTCAAGAGCAATCATATCAAGGAATGTCACTGGATAAACAAGACGAATCCTTTCAGAATTCTTAATCAAGCCCAGAAGACTGCTATCCAAGTTCTTATCCATAGTGGCCCTAGTTCTCGGATGGAGCGGAATAACCACATCTATATTATCTTCCTCAGCGATATGGACAATAGCTGAAAAGATACCGCCCAGACAAGCCGGATTATCAGTATTTTCAGCCCTGTGCACCGTTGCCAGGATGTATTTAGAAGGGGAAATGCCCAAATCTTTGAAAATCGTTGATTTCTTTTCCGAGACGGAGGCAAAATAGATACTATTATCGTACATAACATCTCCGCAATTGCAGACGAGCTTCCCTTTCCCTTCCCTTTCGAGATTCAACACCGCTGTTTGAGTAGGGGCAAACAAAATAGAGGAGACGTGGTCGCTAACTATACGGTTAATCTCCTCGGGCATAGCCATATTGAAAGATCTCAGGCCTGCTTCTATATGGAAAACGGGAATGTGCAGCTTGGATGCGGCAATGGCACCAGCTAGTGTGGAATTCGTATCTCCATAAATAACCACACCGTCAAACTTCTCTCCCATAAGTACTTTCTCAATGCCCTCGATCATTCTGGCAGTTTGCACGCCGTGGGTTGCAGATCCCACACCAAGGTTAAAATCAGGACGTGGGATTCCAAGTTCTTCAAAGAAAACGGCAGACATATTGTCATCGTAATGCTGCCCAGTATGCAATATCTTCTCCTGAACGGTATGGCTAAACTTAGTGTTTATAGCTCTGGATAATGCCGCTGCTTTGATTATCTGAGGCCTTGCACCTATTATCGTAAGAAGCTTAATCATAAAAAACTACTTGATTCTATCTGAATAATTCTCAATGAAACTAACCAAAAAGGCTGTAACGTCAATTTTGTCTTTGAGCATAGCTAATCTCCTCTGCTGGAAATCTTCCTTGAGACCATCTAAGCGTAGAAGTTCTGAAAACTTATCCAGAAGAGCCTGAGGCTCTGATGTCTTGATTCCAAAAGTCAAACGGTACTTGTTTTCCAATTCCTCCAGAACGCTAATCCGGCCAGAAAAGTCGCTGAATCTTATAGAAGGAATGCCCAACACCGCGGCCTCCACGCTCATGCTCTGGCTGTCAGACACGAGCATAGAAGAGAACGCAATAATATGATGAATGTCTTTATGCCTGATTTTCAGCTGGTATTGTTTGAGACTATCATCAACATCACCCTCAGAAGTAATATACACCCTATAGCCGCGGCTTTCTGAAATTTCAATAACTTTCTGCACCAAAGAAACATCCAGACCATTAATACCGGTGTCGTGATATGCCGTAAGCTTTGCCAGGCGAACAAGCATAAAAGGCTCAGCGATGCCGTATGAACGTACAATTTCCTCATCAGGAGCAAAATATGACGGATGAAGATAAGCAAGTTTCATATAGCCGTCATAAGGAATTTTCTTTTTCTCCCATTTTCCCACCCGGCAAACCCTTGGAACAAGTATGGTCTTTGAAAAAGGATATGTAATGCGGGCATAACTATGTACAACTTCTATATCATCTTCCAAAACAGTAATAGAAGGCCTACCGAGAAGCCATCCAGACCAGGCAATTGATGAATCCCCTCCTACAAGAATGTCTGCCTTGAATTTTCTGGCAATGGACATAACGCGTTTAGTTCTCTTTACTGCAGCCAGAAGGATAGAAAGCTTAGAGTTTTTTCTCAACTTAGGCTGTATATTCTCATATTCAATCCCGTCCTCCTGCACCAAGTCTTCAAGAATGTCTTTGGTCTTGATGAGCAATTTAACCTTGTGCCCATCAGACTCAAGCTTGCGGATAGCATTCTTGAAGAAATGATACTGAGCCGGATGGCCGGCATAAACTAATATATTCATCTACTTCTTGAGTCTAAGTTTCCTTAAATACAAATCAATAAACTCCTTTTTAACAGCCGGAGAAAATTTGTGCCAATTCCTAAGCAACACCCTTTTTTCAACAATCCTGGCAAATCTGCGTCTGCTTTTTTTCTCGCGATTATATTTCTTCTGATAATCAGGGGATTGCCAATTATCCATCAATTCCGTCTGACTCTTCAGCAAGTTTTCAAATGGTTTGCTTACGGAAAGAACAGACGGAAAGAAATCATCTCCTATTTCAACAAAATCATAGCTGAAACTGAACGCTTCCTTGCTCAATTCCAATTTAAGAACCATACCAGTTTTAACTGCTTTAGGAATCAGCATATCAAAGATAAAATTCCCCAAGCTATAACAAATCAATCCATTACAGTATTTTTCTATTGGCTGGATCACGTGAGGATGGCATCCCATCACAAAGCTGGCTCCAGCATCAATAAACTTTCTGGCTGATCCTATTTGTTCACTGGAAGGACGGTGGATATACTCATCACCCCAATGCAGCATAACGAACACATAGTCAGCTCCTTTGTCTTTACAGTCTTTAATATCCCGAATAACAGCATCTTCAGAATAAGCATTAACCCTATTTGATTGAAACCGGTTAATGTCTATTGAATTATAAGACAAAAAGGCAAGAGATAAACCCTCTTTTTCCAATATCAATCGCTTGCCGTCAACACCGGCATAATCTATTCCCGATTGTTTCAAGAAATCAATCGTAGAATCAAGTCCCTCATCTCCATGCTCTAAAATATGATTGTTTGCAAGCACTGCAACATTAAAACCAGCCTCCTTGAGCAATTTCACAAAATCAGTATGACCGGCAAACTGCATATCAGATGAAAAACCTGAAGGCTTCAAGACAGGAGATTCCAGATTCCCGCAAATAATATCGTTGTCGCCAATTATGCCTTTGATCCGTTCTGCATATCTCTTGCGGCCAGCCTCAGACAAGTCCATAGCAGCAACACCGCAGCCTCTGTCATAAGGAGCGTTGGCCGGAAAAAGATCGCCTGTAATACAAATCTTGATCAAATCACTCATCGCTGAGGCAGTTAAAAATACTTGTCCATATTTTGCCGTTCTCTTCTACAGAAAAACGATTGCGCAGTTTATAGGATTCTTCTCGCATCAAAAGCAGTTTTTCATTGTCGGTCAACAAAATCTCCAAGCTTGAAACCAGTTCAGACTCATTGTCTGTATCGTTAAAAACAATGCCGTTATGGCCAGAGGCTACAATATCTGAAATGTCTCCCACATCGGAAACAACAGGCACGCATCCGCATTCGGCTGCTTCCAGTAAAGCAATTGGGAATCCTTCCCCTTTAGAACACGAAACAAAAATTTTGCTGTTAGACAAAACCTCAATTTTCTTGTCAACATCAGAGATATAGCCTAAGAAATCAAAATTCTTGTCCAGACCATAACTCTCAACCGCTGCTTTAATATTGTCTAACTGGTCTCCGTCTCCGGCTACAGCTACTTTAATATTAAGCTTTTCTTTGAGTTTAGCCAAAGCCTTTACCAGCAAAATAAGATTCTTGTTTTTATCTATTCTGGAGAATGAAACAATATCATAATAGCGTTCCGTCTGTAGAGGAACTGAAGCAAACCTGCGGTTTGGAAGATTCGGAAGGATGAATATTTTCTTCTCTTCCACCCCCTTTCCCAGCAAGTATTCCTTAGTCCGGCCTCCAGTAACCGTAACAGCCTTTCCGCCCGTCAGATACCTGAGATTGAATTTCTCAATTCTAGGACCGTCTACCCAATACTCTCTGTGCCCGGCTATTGTCATATGTATATATGGCTTGCCAGTGATTTTGGAGATTGTTCGTCCTATATAGCCGTGCGGAGAACTCAAAATTCCTATTATTGCGCCAATTTTGTATTTCCTCACAGCCCTTATTCCTTTAAATGTGCGACCGATATGCCTCAAAACACTTTTGCCCGCCTTTTTAGGAGTCAGGTAATGGACTCTTGGATCCGAATAATTTCCAGGAAAATCTCTAAGCACATAAATATCGTCGGCATTGCTGTTTAAAACAGGAAGCAATACATTGTCTGTCAACGTATCATTTGCCAATTTACATACAATCAGAACATTCATTTTCAGCCAACGATTTATGCGGGATTATAATCAGAAACGCAATAATCTTCCTTGCCAGAAGGAAGAGTCGGGATATCATCAACAATTTTAAGCACCACCCGAGAATCAGGAAAAAAGGACCTGAAGTTATCCAAAACATACCCAAATGACGCCTCGGAATCAGAAGGATCCACAGGTTTAATGAGAATGGTCAAATCTCCAAACTTATCCTGGCGAATTTGGAAGCGCTCCATTTTTTCATACAGCCTTTGAGTCTGGGAAGAATGTATGTCCAGATCTTTAAACATCATATTGTCTATGACTATAGAAGAAAATGGACGCCCTTGCTTATTGTAAATAGCCCGCCCCTCTCTGCCGATAATATCTCCCAGGAGCCTGTGTTTCCTACCGCAGGAGCACAATTCTTTCTTTATATATGCCAGATCACCCACTTTGTAACGGATAAACGGGAAAACGTAATTGCTCAGATCGGTGGTTAAGATGTTTCCTGTTTCCCCGTCTGGAAGAACATTGCCGGCATTATCTGCAATTTCAACAATGCACTGTTCCTCAGCGATATGCAAACCATCGTGAATAGCGCACTCATGAGCGCTTACCCCACCGTCGGCCGCCCCGTATCCGTCAAAAACCTTCGCATTAAAAACACTTTCTATCTTTAGGCGGTATTCACTGTGCAATTTTTCTCCGGTGGTAAAAACTGCCTTGACTTTAGGAACCGGCAGATGATTCTGCTCTAAATATCTAGCCAGAAAGAACAAAGAAGAAGCATACCCCCTAATTGCCGTGGGCCTGAATTTCATCATAGCCTTATAATGAAGCATCAGAGCGGGATCTGTTATATCCGTGCAATCACGCTTCAGGTTACGCATTATAAACCTGTCATACAATGCCTTAGCAGAGAAAGGACTGACTTTATGGTTCTTGGAAACAAGGGAATTGCCTCCTAGAGTAAAAAGCTTTTCTCCAACATTAAAACCAGCCCAGCTCCATCCCCTGAAATTAAGCCCTCTTAATATATTCCAGGAACTAATATCCTCCAAGAAACGCATAGGAGTACCAGTGCTTCCTCCGGTAGAACCGTTCAAATACTTTCTTTTATTGATATCGCCAGAAATAAGCTCATCAAAGTGCTCCCTTACATCCTTTTTAGTGAGAATCGGCAACTTATACAGATCCTCTCTTGATTTTATGTCATCGGGAGTAATATGTCTTTCATCAAAAACTCTGCGATAATATGGAACACTTGTATAGCAATGTCTCAAAAGATTCTTTAACTTATTGTTCTGCAGCTCTTTCAGCTCAGCTTCCAAACAGAACTCAGTTTTCAGAAGACCTTTATATGCACCACTGATATTGCGCCTCATCAACTTATCGCCGATTGGCATTAAAACAAATCTGTCTATGGTACTGTAAAGGCTCATAAACTTGTCAATCAGAACCGCGAAGATTAATGTTCACCCTATAGTATTTGGTAAAGAACAAATAAACGGCAACCATAGAAGAAAGAATGGCTGCTGCAGTACGATACCGCAACTGAGAAGAGGTTGCTGAAAGATAAATGCATAGGCAAAACAGGAGCACAAGCGGTATCTCCCAAAGATTATGCTGAACAATATGGTACTTCCAGCTTGTGTAGGCAACAAGTATCACATAGCAGATAAGCTCATAAATGATGCAAGCATAACCTATCCCGTAAACTCCTGCCGAATCCTTCACGGTTAATAAAAAACCGGAAGCAGCCGCAACAGCAACAACATTGGCTATTGTAACAATATAAGTTTTGTCTGCGATATATGGACCGAAGCCCCTTAACTCGCTCATCATCTGAAGAAAACCGGCCATTGCCAAAAGTCCCGTAAGCTGTACAGACGGCAAATAGTCTTCACTTCCCACAATCAAAGTAGCCTCTTTGGCAAAACAGGCAATCATGCAGCCCATAAGAATAGAAGCCATTGCCACAAGGCCGGATATTCTCTTCATAGACGTTCCTTTTATGAAATCGTCTTTCTTCTCAAACAAAAGAGGCTTCCAAGCAGTCTTGAAAGCTCCGTGAACAATCATATTCACAGATGTAAGCCTAATGGCAAAAGCATAAAGCCCAACAACAGCTATCGGGAAATAAAGAGTAATCATATGCCTAAGCCAAGGCTTCCATAATTCCACCAAAACACTTCCCAGCAAAAGAGGGAAAGCATAAATCAGCATCTTCCCCGCATATTTCGTGGAGAACTGGAAACGGAAATAACGCCTAGAAACCCAAACATACATCACTATAGATGCCAAGTTTCCGCATATATACCCGTAAAGCACGCCCATCAGCCCAGTTTTAAGGACAACTACAAACAAAATAGAGGAAACCAGCTTGATTGAAATAGAAATTATTCCCACCAGCACATAAACTTTGGGACGGTTATCATATCGGGGAATAAAACTAAGAAAAGTGTTGACAGTAAGGGTAAACAGCCAAATCAGTGAAACTGTCAGCATATTTTCGTGCTCTGTGCCAGCCAGATATCGTTCCAGAAGCGGAATCTTGAAAATCCAAACCAATAATATAGTGGCTACTGTAAAGATTAGAGTAAGAAACAGAGAGGTGTTAATAATCCTTCTGCGATGGTCAATCGTATCCTCCGCATAGAAATAGCGCCCCATAGCCGTAGGGATTTCCAGAGACGCAACAATGAGAAGAAAGAATACCAAAGCGTCAAAAAGGTCAATAACGCCATACAACTCCGGCGGGAAAGTCTTGGCATAGATAGGCACCAGCAAGAAATTAAGGAACTTGCCCACTATTGGAAGAATTCCGTAGATAGATATGTTCTTGATAAACAGTCTTAGCATTGCTTTACAAATATAACCAATAAAATGCTAAATTTGTAAAATAAGATGCGAAGCCTATTGCTATATATCAACAAACTTTATTTGCTGATAGGTATTGTATTGTTTATGATACTTATGGCAATTTGGCATCTGCCATATGTTCCCTATAACTTGCTAGTCATTTTCACGTTCCTTGCTTTTTCGGCGGTCATTTTCAAAAGCATATATCTAAAGGAGCATCAGTTCACAAACAAAAGGCTGGCCTTAACCGTTTTTTTCTACTCCCTGATTTTTGTTGTTCTTTATATGGCGTTGTCCTTGTTTTATACGGGGAATACGTTCATATTCTCGGAAGTAGATGCAAGGTTATATGAAGAGTTAAGTTATTCCATAAAAGATCTGACGCATGAAGAAGCGTTAAGTCATCTTTCCTCTTACGAAGAATTTGGCTACGACGACTGGGGAGCTCCCCTTACAATGTCTTTAATGCTAAATATTCTTCCGTATAAAGAGTTTGTAAATTTCCTGTATATAATCCTTAACACAATTAGTACCTGTATGTTATTTGCCATTGGCAAGAACATTATGGACAACAGACATTCATATATTGGAGCACTGGTTTACGGCATTTCTTCCTATACTATTTTCTATATGGGCAGTTTCCTTAAAGAAACTATGCTTATGTTTCTGGTAATAACCAGTATTTATTTTCTTTACAAATACAGGACAAACAAGAAATTCAGGTTTATAATTCTGGGGCTGGCGGTTTCTTTGTTGATTATTTTCTTCAGACCCGTTATTACCATTACCATATGGATATCGTATTTCACGTACTACCTTTTTGTTGAAAAGAGAAAATCTGTGCGTCTTATAATGGGAGTTTTTGGCGTTATTTCCTTCATTATTGCTCTAAACTGGATCAACGACAGCATACTAAAATACAGGATAGGACGAGAAAACCTCTATAGCGACTTCTCTCTATTCGACAAGCTTGTCTTTGTTCTAGGAGGCTTAATTGGCCCTTTCCCAAGACTGATCCTGGCAGGCTCAGAGCTAGTAGATAAACCATTGTACGGGTCTGGCCTTCTTTTCAAGATGATGCTTTTCTTCTGTTTCTGGAAAGGATTTTTCTACAGCATCCGCAAAAAAATATTTGACGCCCTGCCTATCTTTATTTTCGTTCTTGTTGAGTGTATCGAACTAATTGTCATTCTAGACAGTCTTGAACTTAGGAAATCGCTGCCCCACGTGCCATTTTTCATCCTAGCTTCATTCTGGTATATCCATCAAGTAGAAAAGAAAAAAGACGGCAAAAGTATAAGACGGACCAAATACTGGATTGGAGCAAGTGCAGTGTTGGTATTCATTATTGTATTAGGCTGGAATACCCTTACAAGGTAAATAACTGCTTATTTGCTCCTAGCTCCCCGGAATAAAATGTTTCCCACCGTTCCCCAGAAATACCTCCAGTCTGTTGCAAACGGCCTCTTCAAAAACGCCTCAGTATATCTTCTTTCACTGTCTTCTATTTCATCCATAGTCTCCGGACGCTTCTTCTCGTAGTAAAACGGCGGAAGTATCCCGGGCTTTGCTTTTATCCTCAGCTGCTGCATCTCAGGCGAATATAGGCTGTAATACTGTCTGGAAATAGGCCTTACCCCTACCAGTTTCACGTCTCCGCGCACAAGGTTTGCCACCATCGGGAGCTCATCCAGCCAAAACTTCCTAAGGAACTTGCCGTATCCTGCCACCCTGTAGTCGTCTGCAAACTTCCCGCCCTTTTCCAAGTTGTTGTACTTATAGACATAAGACTGCAGATACTCTGAATATGAGTGCATTGTACGGAACTTGAACACCGGGATCAGCATCCCGTTCTTTCCCACCCTGAGCAACTTGATAATTGGACTTCCCGTAGGCTCGTTATCCCACAATGGCTCCCTGGCCTTCTGTGCTATAACGTAAAAGTGCCCGTGCCTGAAGTCCTCATCCACCACCTCAAACCCGGACCGGAATATCCTCCCCAATATCTCCACCCTGTGGTAGCACCTGTTAATCTTTCCGTTAAGCCTTTCGTACAACCGATACATCCACCTCGTCAGCCTCAGTTTGGGAAATACCCTGTACCACAGATACCAGAAAAACACCACTATGTTCCTGATTACAGGCGGCTTGCTGCTAAGGATGCTTGCCTTTCGTGTTCCGGATGTTCTTGAATGAACCCATAGATATCCCCCCTCCGCAATGCTTTCAGACGCCTTGTTAAGCAGCAGGTTGAGCTCTTTCACCTCATCCAGCCCCGCCGTAAGTACAATCAAACTCTTACTATTATCCTTACCATTAATAGTACCATCAACATTAATCTCATCAACGCATAACTTCTTCAACTCATCCCCGTCCAACCCTTCATAAATAACTGTAGAAGAAGAGAATTCTCCGCAATGAGCCTTTATCCATTCCAGCCCTTCCCCAACTTTCATCTCTACCACAGAGTCCATCAGATGCTTAAGATCCTCATTTTCCACCTTATCCAGATCCAGATGGGCACTGCCATCCGTCCCCGGCTCCGTATAGCCGTGGAGAGGGATAGTATCCTCATATTGATATGGATAGCGAGCCCTTTTCATATAATATAACAAATATACTCATTTCTCATGAATTCTTCCATAGAAGAAGCATAGAAGGCCCCTGCGGCGATGGTGGACTGCAAGTAATTGATTCTCAGACCATCCCTATTATCACCCCTTCAAAAAGCATAGGTAATATATTGGGAGCGCTGATCCTCAATTAGTTACAAAGCACCATCGCCGTAAGTCTGTTACCAATACCAGAAGCCCAAGTTACATCATTTGCTTGCGGATTCTAGATCTGCAAGTAAAATATGCATATCACTTGATGGATTTAAGTGTAAAGGCAATGCCTTAGCACGTTTTACGGCAAATTCTTGTTTCGAATTCAAGATATCTTGAAGGTTTCCACAAATCTCTCCTTTCTTGTATTCCGGCAAATGTCTTATAAGAGCTTTTAGACACTGAGATGAAGTTATCTCAGTTTTTTGATTTATATAATGTAGTAAATACCACAATTCCAAGCATGGATTTGATAGAATAATAGTAGCTCCTTTTATTTTCTGAAGACGAATAATAACATCATCTCTGTCCAAATCGTACATAAGGTAGTCTTTGTCCTTAGCGTGAGTAGATTTACTCTTCTTAAATTTGTTTATTGACGCCTGATTGATACTCAAACCAGTCACAGAAGGACAAACCTCAATAGGTAATCTAAACTTGGATCGCAAAAACTTTACATAAGCCTCTTCAGATTCTCCTTCACAAAAAACAAAAAAGGTTGGTCTAATTCTCTTTCCCAGACTATTTCTCTTTCTTTTCATCTTCTTCAATTAGAGACTTTAATTTCAATTCTGAATCATCAATATAAGGGATCGCATCAAAACGCCCCTGAAGGTAAGCTTTTTCCAAATCCATAGAGTCACGGAAATCTTTGTAATCAAACAAAGAATACAAATCGCTGGAACCATCCTGTTTCTTATTCACAAAGTAAATTTGATCCTTCCTCATTTTATGTAAATCTAAAAGATTTGTATTATGAGTGGTACATATGAGTTGTGCTCCGCGACTATGATTGAATAATGTGAAAAGGTACTCAACAATCTTACTATGTAAGCTTAATTCAATCTCATCCCACAGTAATGTTTTATTATTTTTGAGAATATCCAAGATCAATATCATGTTATAAAACAGACGCTTTGTACCTTCAGACTCTTCAGTCTCCATTTTAAACGGAACCGAAGGATTATTCTTATGATATGTGGTAAATCTAAGAACCTCTTCCTCAACATCCTTAACGGGAAGAACATCAACCGGCGTTGATAAAAGTGTTACATGCTTAGAATGCTGCTTTTCTTTTCTCATCTTGACATCTACAATATCACTATCAGCAATTTGTAAGGCCATCAAGAGTTCCTTCTTATAAACATTAAACAATGACTCCACCAAATTACCCGGCATTGTAGGACTAAACATCAAAGATTTGTTGAAAAAGGTATACACATCCTTGGCAACAACCCTATCCATCTGACTAGCCCTGGAAATGAACAGTGTTTTCTTAGATGTATTAATAGCAACATCCAAAGGACGTTTAATAGCATTTTGGAAATGATAAATGTCAGTTTTCTCACTACCTCTTCTCTCATCACGAGTAAACACCTCTGCGCGCCTACCGTTCGGATAGTAGTACAAGGCCTCTGTAACAATCGCAGCCTGAGTTAAACTAAAAGAATACTCATATTCAATATCATCGTGAATGAAGCGAATGAAGAAAGAACTCGGTTTATTCGAATAATTGTCAAACTTAAAAGGATTGAAATTAAATCTATCCCCTTCATTATGATTATGAGAGTTCAGAACCATCAGACAACAGAAGGTTATTGCTTTAATGATATTTGACTTTCCCGAGGCATTTGCTCCGTAGATAGCCACCGTTTTCAGCAACTCATACTCTTTATAAGGAAAGCAATTAGATGACAACATCGAAGCATTCTTGGACTTACTGCCCCCAGATGTCATATCAAGAACAATCTCATCCTTGATAGAAAACATATTACTCAAACGAATTTCTAGAACCATTTTAAAGTTTGATTTTGTAAGGTTTTTGCAAATATAGCAATTAAAATTGATTTTACTAAACTTTACTAAACTTTACTAAACTTAGGTTAACTATAATTACAAAAGAAGGCCGGCAGAACAACTCTGCCGGCCTCCCGAAATCTTATCAAAGTGCTTCCCACACTATCAAGCCACTATCAACACGACCATCAACCCACTATTGCTGACTTGATTGTTTCAACGATGTAACGCACATCTTCGTCTGTCACATACGGGCCACTCGGCAGGCACATACCCACCTTGAACAGCGCCTCTGATACAGACGGTTCCTCCTTACCGAACAATGAGCAAGGAGACAGATACGCTACAGCATCCTTGTACACCGGCTGGCGGTGCATCGGCTTCCAGAGCGGACGCGCCTCAACACCAGCCTCATCCAGCACAACCCGCAGAGCCTCCACATTTGCATTCGGCTCGCAGTCTGTATGGGCACTCTCCGAGGCATGCACCACACCCGCAGCACCGCCAACAGCCCCCTTCACCACAGTCTTATAGGCATTTTCCTGCCCCTTAATCCTCAGCGACGGATCTATCGTTATGGTATTCAGCCAGAAATTGGAATCGTATCGCGGAGAAGGATTGTCATGCACCTCAATACCTGGCACAGAAGCAAACAGCTCCTTATAAAGCTCCTTAACGTGCTTATGGTGAGAAATATGCTCTTCGGCCACCGTCATCTGCCCCCTGCCGATTCCTGCGCAGATGTTGCTCATACGGTAGTTGTAGCCAATCTTTTCGTGCTGGTAGTACGGATAAGACTCCCTATACTGCGTTGCATACATCATAATCTCCCGCCACTCATCCGGATTTTCAGTAATCAGCGCCCCGCCACCAGACGTGGAAATAATCTTGTTGCCGTTGAAACTCAGCACGCCATACTTTCCAAACGTTCCAAGCACCCTGCCATCCCAGCGGCTGCCAAACCCTTCTGCCGCATCCTCAACCACCGGAATATCGTATTTCTCAGCGATGGCCATTATCTTATCCACTTGATACGGCATACCATACAGTGCCACCGGCACAATAGCCTTAGGCTTCTTCCCCGTAACCGCTATCCTGTCTACAATGGCCTTCTCCAGCAGCTCAGGATCCATATTCCAGGAATCCAGCTCAGAGTCAACAAACACCGGCCTGGCACCCAAATAGGTTATAGGATGGCTCGACGCGCAAAATGTAAAGCTCTGCACAAGCACCTCATCTCCAGGACCAACCCCGCAATTCAGCAGAGCCAGATGAACAGCCGCCGTGCCGGAAGACAGCGCCACAACTTCGTGTTCTGGCTCCAGAGTCTTGCCATCTGGCAGCGAGTCCACAAACTTTCTAAGATCCGCCTCAAACCCATTCACATTCGGCCCCAGAGGCACCACCCAATTTGTTTCAAACGCTTCCTTTATGTATTTTCGCTCCAGCCCGGCCTCGCTCATATGCGCCAGGCACAGATATATGCGTTTTCTCATCTGTCTTATCCTAGTTCAATATTATACAAATTTAACAAAAAATACCTTTCACTCCCACCGCCTCCACATAGGATTCTCTCCCCATTCCAACCAAATAAACAATATCGCAAATGCCGGCAAAAGGATGTAATCACTCATTGTCCTAAAGACCGCTTCCTTATATAAAACAACTGCCAGCATATAGAACTTTTCCTCGATACTCAGCGATGCCTATGCCGGTGTTGGAACTGCCTGACAAATTTTACCGGCCAATTTCTTGCCATTAACATGCTTGTTCCTTTTCACGCCGTCGCTGCCCCAAGTCCCCCACTGCTTGAAAAAGAAAGCTTTGCCTGCTTTATTAACCTGTTGCTGTATGCTTAGAGCCCATTCTTCTTTCATAGGTCTAGCCTGATTCCCACTTTCTCCTCCAACAATAATCCAATCAATACTGTCTAGGTTCAATTCTCCTAAATCCTCCACCAGTGGCTCACAAGACAAAAACCTCACAGATGCCTCTTTAATTCTCCTTAGGTAATCCATACGAGGAATAGAAGCCTTGCATTCAACAGTAACCCCTAGCCAAACGTTTTCCGGAACTCGATGGGTACTAAAATAATCAAACATCCTATCGGCACGTTTTGTAAGTATCTGGTAGCGGTGCAGTGGCGTACTCTCAATTACACGAATAACCTTATCTATAAATCTATAAGGCACATCTTTGTGAAAAATATCGCTCATAGAACACACAAATATTGTATGCGGCCTCTTCAGCTTATATGGTTCTCCCAGCGCATCCTCATGAATAGAAACCTTGAATCCTTCTTTGTATTTATCCACCCCCATTGCACAAAGCCTACGAGACATAACCTCCGCGTAACAATGCTGGCAACCTGTAGATATCTTGGTGCAACCAGTAACAGGATTCCAGGTTGCATCAGTCCATTCTATTTTTGAACTACCCATTAGTTTGCTAATTTAAAAGTTATTGTTTGTTGTAGTTTCCCTTTATAAGCGTCATGATTAATATGATAAGCACCTTTTCTCACTGGCTTGCCATCATTAGTGACTAATGATAATAAACCTTGTGAATGCATATCCTTAATCACATTATTAGCATGTTTGGGCAAGAACTCATTACGTAGAACAAACTTATACACTTCACGATTAGTTCTAGATTGCTTAAGATAATCTAATAGCAAGGCCCTTAGTACATTATAATTATATAGCCTATCTTCTTTTATAAAGTCTTCTTTGAACAGATTATCCATATCCTCTGGCAGATTGAAACCACCTCCATGGCTAGCATCTAAGGCCCATTTAACTTCAAGAATTTTTTCGAATCCATAGATATGTGGGCTTATGAAAAACAAAGCAAAGAAAGTAGAAACATTTCTTTCAATATAATAACTAGTTGTGAAGAAATCTTTTCCGAGTTTCAAAGCATCGGAAATATATCTAATATAATCATGAACACCTATATTTTCTCCTCGTATAGGATGATTATCCGGAAAGAAACTATCGATAAAAGCTCTCAATGGCTCATACTGTACTACATTATTCTCATCCGTAACAGCCGCATTTGTAAATCTCTTCATAAAAGATATAGGTAAGAATAAAATAATTTCAGTACGGCCATTTCTCATTATCTGCTCCAATATTTCCCTTTTAATCTTACTATACCCGTATGGATCTATAAAAACTAGATTTCTTTCTATAGATGTTGATTCAGATACTTTTGCACTAACATATGAAAACATTTCATCTATATCCTTATTATGGGTTTCCAGTTGACAGAAACCATTATTATGTTTGGATATATATGACTCTGTGTTTTCGACATTTTGTTTATCTTTATCGTTAACAACCAATTTTATGAGACATTGGCCTTTGGAGGAAAGAGGATCTTCCCTAAAATTTTTAATAGCTTCAAATGCCGCAATAGGACTCCCCTTGCCTCCATCTTTATAAACGCCCATTCCACAAAAAACATCATAAATATTTATCTGACGAATAAAAGGAGAAAGAGACAATATTCTTAAATAGCGAACTAAATACTCCTTATAAAACTCCACTTTAGCCTGAGAGTGAATTTGAAGAGTCTTCTTAACATCTGCTTTTTTATTTGTGTTTTTCATATCATTATAATTTTCCGCAAAGCTAGCCCCACCTTTTGACAACTATTGTCAAAAGGCAAATAAATGTTTTAAAAAAACAATAGATTGGTGTCCCTGTTCCGCAATCAAAAACAACCGAGAACACTGCCACATCATTTTTGGAAAACACCTCCGCATAAAATGCACCTTGACCGACTGGATGAAAAGTACATTTTAGTTCAAAACTCTTCATTGTATTAAATAAACTCCGCAAACCATTAAACAAAATCGACGGCAAAAAACGGAAAGAATCCAACGGAAAAATAGCCACATGACGGAACACATCCCCCACCCTCTGTCCAAAAGACACAACCTTCCGCACCACATAAGGATACTTCCGATAATAACTCATATCCCGATTATGCCCAAAATTCCCAACAGACATCACAAACCTCAAAATCTTCTCCGCCTTCCTCTTCCACCGACCCCCTCCATCATACAACGGCATCGCCTCAGCAGGCATCCCCAAATACTCCACAGCAAAAGCCCCAAACGCCCTCCACTCACTCATCAACCCCATCTTTCTCAATCTCTCTTTCAGCAAATCCACATCCAACGAAGATCGATAAGTCCACAGCAATCTACACCAGTCGTAAAGTAGTCCAGATCCAATCCAAGTTTATTTTTATCTTACTCAGCGATGGTATATCCCCCCCTATCTCAGCACTTCATCCTCAGTAAGCGGCTTATACGCCCTGTCTTTCACCTCAGTATAACGGATTCCCCATCTTGCATCTTGTGTCACAACCATTCCCTGGAATCATTCACTGTGTTACCGAATCAAATCTCACGGAGAACTTCAATTGCCCGCCCTTGATGTTAAAATAGTCATCCATTTCATTGATCACGGGGATGAAAATCCTCTCTTTTGTTACTATAGTAGCCGTCGTTATCATACGCCCTCCCGTAGCATCTCCATCCAATTTCTTCATCAAGTCTATGTCGTAATACAACGTCAGATTACTAGAAGCATGGGTAAAAATATAGATAATCTTATGCATGCTCCAAATGATTCTTGTAGTATGCGGCTGAAGGAAAAACTCATAGTACTCACGGAACATACGGTCAGACAATGCCAAGAATGTGTTGTATCCCGACAAGTTATGATTTTTATCTTCGGTGTGAAGCACTTTGTACTTTGTATCTACATCCAAACGCATTATCGGAGGCAAAGCATCTAATGTTTGCTCATTAGTTCCTCCTGCGTTGTTCTGAGGCATAACTGCAGGTGTGGTTCCACCACCAGTCATAACCTCATTTATATCACCAACTTGTTTTGATGTTACAGACTGAATCTGTTTATTTTTTACTGTAGTAGCGGCCTTTAGAACATCTTTATACGGTATCTTTCCGTCAAGATAATCTTTCATCACCGATTCCATTTCACCAAGTTCAGAATACTCAATTGTATATAGTTCCCTCTTCCGTTGTAGAATATTGTAAAGAGCCTCTGCTCCATCACGAGTAGACGAGGGGACATATTGCGCAAATTTCGTATAAAGTTTTGTCCTTACAAAGTCTTTGATAATTGGTTCAAATAGTATGTAGTTATTATTGTAAATCTCTGAAAGATAGCTCATTTCCTTTGAATTCCTCGACAGGTAAACCACGACTTTGCCATCCTCTATCTGCACAGTACTCTCCAGATTATGAGAAATCTGAGCAAATTTTACCAGAGCATCCGACATCAGATAATCATCTGCCAGTACTGTCTTTATTTTTGTTGCAATTGAAATCTCTGGAATTGTCAAATCCATTGTGTCGAAGGGCTTTATATCAATTGTATCGGGAATAGATTGTATTCCTTTTTGCCTTAGTACGGTAATCTGAATCTGCCTACGGACATTATCGTCTGCTGGCAAGAGTAGAATATGACTCTCATCCGAGTGATTGTTCTTAATCTGCTTATCCTTGCCCTCATAATAGTTAACGACTTTACCATTGACAATTGGGGCAACGTCACCCAGTTTCATTCTGCTTTCTGAACTACAGACAGTAATTTGTATGTTATGCGCTAATTCAAACCGACGTGTATTCCTAATATAGAAGAGCAACTCACGGCACTGATCAGCGACTTCGTTATCTGCGATAGCCTTGGCTATCACTTCATCAGCCTTGCCCACAATGATTGCAACAATATTGATGCTATCACGGCTTAAAGCCTCTCTTCCAGCTGTTGGATTAAGTGAATCTAAATTCACCACTCCTCCAAAGTTGAATGCAGAGCTTACGGGTACTGGAGCCAACCCAAAATAATTTCTCAATCCGTACAGTGTTGGTTCAGAGGCTCTTAAGCGCACAAATCCATTTAGCTTTACACCATTAATAGTGATATTCTCAATCAATATCTGCGGTAAGATATTGCTATGGGTATTGAAAGCCAGCCTGTAATCGAATGAAATAGACGGATCTCTTACTACGCCTTGTTTTGTTTCCATTTTGTCGCTAGTGTAAGAAATAAGAGCAACCTCCTGACTGATAAGTTCGCCATTCAGCATAACAGGAACTGGCACATACTTTACGTATGGCTTAAGATAATTGATTGCATCTGTTTTGCTCAGACTGAAGCCATTCTCCCAAATAGCAATAATTGTAGTCCCAAAGTCATCACGTTGCTCTTGATTATCATAGATATGGATACAATTCACCTCTAAAGACAATTCCGCTTTCTTCACATATGAAGTATAAGTCATTTCCTCTCCATATGCCCTGCTAACCACCCGAAGCTCAGAGCAAACTCCAAAATTCGCCATAGCTCCAATACCAAATGTTCCAACAACCCCGGCTGCTCTTGCGTCACTATTATTTTTTCCACTCGAACCAGCAGTCCAGAAATGCTTCTTCAGTGAATCGGAATTCATTCCGATTCCGTTATCACTGATCGTTAGTTGGTTTGGACCAATGGAGATATCAATGCAAGGTTGATAGGATTCAGACAAATCAATATGCTTTCTCATAAGAATGGCATCGTACGCATTCTGAACGTTTTCACGTAAGAGAGCCAAGGGTGAATCATAAATCTGACTGCACAGCACCTCAAGAACTCTGTCTAGTTTAATTTTGAACTTAATATTCTCTTCCATTGCTTCAAATCATTTTGTTTGCCAAATTCCTCAATTCATTCAGGTAAGGATTTGATTCCGAAGCGAACTTCTCATTAATAATCAATACTCTAATCCATTCAAGATCCCTCAGGGAAATAGCTGTGTCGAGGGCAGTCATATATTGAGACATTGTTATAGGATTTGTCAGAAATGCTTTTATTTGACCTTTATCAGTAACCTTAGGAATGTAACTATCGAAGTATTTTAGAGCCAGTTCGTTGTCAAGACCTATTTCTAACAGCCGTTGACAGGCTATTCCAAAATCTCCAGTTTGTTTCACCACCCTGTCAATATCTGCAACGACATATTCTATTCTGGGCTTTTCTATATGTAGGCGATGTGAATATTTAGGCAAACTCTTGATACCTATTGGTTGTTTTATCCACTGGGGTATGTCATAACCATATTGGCTATTGTCCTTTCTCACATTAAGTTCAAGGGTTACCTCTTCGCTATTGTACGACATTTCTATAATATTATACTGCCTTGGTACCCCTGTCACCAGTTGATATCGGTTCCCATAAAGGCTTCCACTACTAATCAAGAGTATGCTCTGTTTCGATGTAATGTCACTATACTCTTGCACAGCAGTACTTACATGCTGATGGCCAAACAAGCCTACCTTAATATCTTCCTGCATCATGGCATTGAGAATTCGGTAATCCATGTAGTTGTTCTCAACAGGAAGGCCTGATATATGATGATGCCAAACGCCAACAAGCAGATAGCCCATATTCTTCAAGTTCGCAAGGCGTTCGTGTGCCTTGGAAATTGCATCAGGGCAAATGCAACCCATTGGATTGAGATGGTCAAGTCGGTAGCAACTGTTGAAACAAACAAAAGCGACTCGGTAGGTGGACAATTCTATGATGTATGAATCAACATCCATTTGGTCAGGTAATTCCCTAATTCCTTTATAAAAATCGTTATAGAAGGCTTTGAACAGGTCAAAACGTTGGGCATAACGCTCCCAATTTGTAATATGGTAATACCTTCTCTCTTTCCAGTGCCACCTAACTTGGGGATTGGCTTCTTTGAATTGCTTATAATCTTCGTCAAGTTTCTCTTCTATAGACAGGGTCATGCTATCTTTAGACACAGTATAGCAATAGTCGTGGTTTCCAGGCACGATTATCATTCTGCTTCTGTCACCTTCAAGGAAGTAATCTGTTAGTTGTGCTAAAAACTTTCCGGCCTCAACATATTGATCCTTAATTATGTTTTCGGCATCTGCATCTTTAGAGCCTTCCACCAGATCACCACTTACCACAATGATTTTCGGCTTACACAAACCTTCTATGGTATAAGCTTCGCAATCCCTCTGAAGTGAATAGAAAAGATTGTTAAGGTTACAGTTTTCAGGCTTATGTAAATCTGAAATTTGCAGTATTGAATAGTGATTATTCATAAAAGACACCTTTCAATTATCGAAATGTTTATTTATGTTTTAAAACTATTTCCCCACTATTGTCATTATTTCTATTCAACGACAAATATATTCTCTTCCCTCAACGGCTCATACGCCCCATCCTTCACCTCCATAATCACCGTCCCGCTCTCCAGCACCTCCACCGTATGCCACTGCCCTATCGGAATACACAATCCCACGCAATCACTCTCCGGCCTCAAATCTATTACCTCCGTAACCTTACCATTATCATCATAGAAAACCTCCCTAAGATGCCCTCTCAGGCAAATCACCGTCTCCGAAGACTTCATATGCCTGTGTATCGGCAGCGGACTCCCTGGCTCAATGGCATTCAGCATCCTCTGGCTCCCGTCTCTCTCCGAATTCCTAAGATCATAATTCATCCTCAGCCTCGGCGATGCCTTTGCCTGAGCCGTAAGATTATCCAATAACTCGACATCTATTTTCATACAAAAATCTATTTTCACTTAAATATCTTTTATTCAACGATATAATTTAATCGCAGAAACTTATCTCAGCGATAAATCCTCATTTTAAATGCTTTCCGGCTTAAGGATATGCGCCCAAACGCTATTCCAGAAGGCGACAAACCTACTGCCGGAGAAACAAAGCCTTTGTTTCCAGGCATTGGCCTGCCAGCGGCGATACTTGAAAGCCACTCGTCTAAAGAAACTCAATCCTGGTTGTTCTTCCTCGGCAAACTCAGGATAAATCATATCATCCAGAATCCTTTCTTTCAGTCCTCTATCAATAACGGCCACATCAGAACCTTCACATACATTAGCCTCTGAGTCGGCAGATACTGTTTTAGATCCCGGCTTTCCAACGCCTGCCATAGAAGGAAATAGCCCAGCATCAAAGCCCAAATCCTCTATACATATGGCATTCAAGTAGTTGAAGAAATCCATCATATGAAAATCCTCCAGAACCCCATATAGCCATTCCCAATCTATCTCAGAAGTATGTTGAATATCAAAACGATTCTCGTCCTGAGAAACCATTGCAATCCACTGGAACAATTCCATCTCTGGCGGTCTGGCATCTACCGGCAAACCACCGACACCGTCAGCTACAACAGAAAAAAGTACCTGCCGTAAAGCAAGTACTTTTACATCCTCCCAGCTCACCTTACCATTCAAGGTAGCAGTCTTACCACTGATACCCATACGCAACAGTGTCAGAAAGTCTTGTCTGTTCTTGACTATATCATTCACTTTTAAATTTTTCTCCAAACCATCGTGTCAACAACGCCAGTAAACACATTCCCCATAGGCTTTTCTTTCAAGAATTCCTGAGAAATCATATCCCTAAGCACCAGTCCCTTATGCTCAGGATTAACCTCAACTTAAGATACTTGTAAAAAACAAACGTTAATGCTCTGCCTTCTCAGCCACACTCTTTAAATACTCCTCGTGTAAATGATAGTATTTCTTCATGAAGATTAAATACCCAACGGCAAGCAAGAAAAGAACCACTGCCGCATATACATAATGATTAACTGGTAGCCATATCAACCCGGCAGAAATCAACGCCTGCAGCCCCATATAAATCAAAGAAACCACCACATGAGGAATATGGAGTTCATTTGCCATTATCTGATATGCATGTTTTCTATGGGCTTGGCCTAACTTTTCATGCAATTTAATCCTATGAATGATAGTAAGAACAGTATCTACTCCGTAGACACCAAGGAAAACAATATATGTAGGATCCTTTGTCTTATTTATCAAACAGCACAAACAGAAAATTACAATAAATGCAATACTAACTGCCCCAACGTCCCCGGCAAAACAAAGCGCTTTATTTCTAAAATTGAAGAAGCAAAATACCAGAAGGCTTATTCCAACAACGATAAGCATAGACAAATCAAATCCAAACTTATCATACATTACGATTAAAGAAAGAATCACTATTAATGAATACCCTCCGGTTATTCCATTTATTCCATCCATGAAATTATAGGCATTCACTATTCCCACACTCACAATTACAACAATTAAGACCCAATACCACAAATCTAACTTTAATAATCCTATATCATAAATAATTAAAAAGATTGCCGCAAACTGAATAACCAGCCTAATCCAATTTGGAACGGAATGCACATCATCCGCAAAACTAACTAACGCCACTAAACTCAACCCTAACAAGAACCAGGGGTCATGAACACCAAAGAACAATGCCCACAGCCATATTCCGATAATGAAGATTATCCCTCCACCTAAAACAGTAATCTTTTTATGAGAAGACCTTAAATTAGGCTTATCTACGATATTCAATCTCCTTGCAATGAACAGATATAACAGTTCTATGGCAAATAGAATTGCGGCTATTAATATATATATATTCATAATATGTTTATTTCTTATTTAAACTCTCCAGCGTCCTCCTCAACCCATCCACTGCAATCTTATTCCATATTCTCGGCATTAATCTTTGTCATGAGTACATTGGACCTTGGTGAACGCAGCTGAATCTTGTTATACAAGTAGCCGTAATACTTCTTGTGACCTATTGAATTGCCTATGAGGTCGATGTCGGTCAAGACATTCTTAACAGGAGTATCAATAACCAAGTCTATATTGGAGGTATAGAAGTTACAAGGAACACGTTCTTTCAGATAGATAAACTTTACACCAGATACGATCAAATTCGAAATATGTCCAAACGGACGTGTAAATGCCTCCCCCTCTTTACGTCGTATGAATAGCAGATAGAAATTCGAGATGTCATCCTCGAAAAATATGGTAAGTTTATTAATAGAAATATTAGGCAGACACCTCTCCAAAAGTTCCCGACGGGCATTGACTACATTATCCAAGCGACCGCAGTCCACTATGATGTTTTTTCCCTTACGAGCCGTAAAGGTACAGTTTTTCATCACAATGTCATAACCCACATACGAATTGTATGACGTACCGTTCAACACCGGGCAGAAATGAATGAAATTACACCCATCAAACATTATTGTCCCGAATACCGAGGCAAACTGGTTGTACTTGTCCCGAAACGTCACGTTCTTAAAGGAAATGTCGCGACCATAACAATGAATATCAAAACGGTTGATGTCGCAATCTTCAAAACTGGCTATATTTACATTGTTAGTTCCGAACACGCCCCAATTTCCACGACCAAACATATTAGTTGCCTTGAAATTCCAGATGTTGTTCAAACTAACGCCATACCCAGAAAAGTTCGACCTCGAATACGTTCCGTCAATGGTCACATCTTTGAATATCACATTTGTACACTCCTTAATCATAATCGCAACATCGCTTTCCCCCTGATTTTCTGGTGTATGGATGGATACTTTGTTTAGGGTTAGTCCATCCACCCCAACTACACTCATCATGTATGTCTTCTTTGAGCTGTCCTTACTTCTATTAAGTGTTATGTTAGCCACGGTCATCCCATCTTCAGATAAGGCATAAAAAGAACAGGACGGCGAAGAGTCCATATTGTTATAAGGCATCACCGTCCTGTTAACAGCCTTCCCGTTCTTAAGCAGCAATATATCCTTCCGAACATGTCCATAGTTGTACCCTTCGCGGTTCAGCACCCAAGGATTATTGTCAGAAATCACCAACAGCCTACGACCCTTTTTCAATTGAGGGTACCGCTTGAAATTACCCCTGTCAATATCCCACTTGGACACCTTGACAAGAGTAGCCTTGGCCGTATAAGAGAACAAGAAAAAGTCTTTCTGAGTATTCTTCACATTAAACTCCACTCCCGCAAAATCATTCACCTTTGTCAGCGGAATACTCTTAGCATCCTTGGGTATTTCCAAGTCAATGCGCTTAATACCTGAATAATCCACATTTGTCCCGGCAACTAAAGCTGCAACATGCGTATCATACAGAACACGGAAACGTTCCTCATCGGTTTTCGCCGTTGAGAATCCATATTCATAGGGCGAAATGGCCTTTAGTGGTGCTTTTCCTGTTGTCACGGAAGCTCCAACTATCAGCAAGAATAAGCCCACTATTAATGAAAGTATTCCAGATTTAATCCTCATCACCCACTCTAAAAATTACACCAGACATCTTATGAAGCAGGAATCGGAACATGCCCATACCATATAATTCCTTGTATTTCCACCGCTCCTGCCAGATGCGTTTAGCATTATTCCATCTAAATTTCCATATGTTTTTGTCTCGCTCCCTCAGTTGCCCAACAAACATATAGTCAAACACTCGCTCAGTCAAACCAACATCGCAGTTATATGCATCTTCTATGATACCAAGCGGGATGTCTCGTGCAGGCATATTAAGGTACTTTAATGCCAAAAGAGTCAAGATGTCTGCAAACTTGCTATACCCATAGGTATATTTCCGTTTCGCCTCGCGAAAAAACTCAACATCAATATTCTTCCCTTCCGCCACTAAAAACAAAGCCCAATCTAACAAATGCCTCAACGTAACCCGCTCAAACTCAAAGTGTGCAGACACATGCCAAGGAAGAAACAGAGCATTAAAATTCGCAGATGGAAATACAGCACCAACAATAACATGTCCCTGAATCCTCACCGGTGTCCTATTCTCAATAATCTTCTTAGCCTCCTCTTCCATCTGTGCCTCAAGTGCACGAGTTTGTTTAGTAGGCCCACGCAAGTCGCAAAGAATACGGTGATTCTCTATCATCGTTTTTTTGATATACGAAATAGAATGACGGTAGTAATGCGGATCGACATCTACCCCTGCGGACTTCAAAGTATCGTTACTCTCTTTAAACTTAGCACCCGTATATATATCAATATCCCCACACTCCCGATGCTTAGGATTAGGATAATACTGCCCGCAGGCAAAGCCTTTCATTATCATGAAGGGAATCTGCTTCTTCAAAAGCACCTCCGACAGTTCCAGTAATGCCGCCAGGTGTTGCAAATTATTGTACTCGATCAAGTTAAGTCGACCAATAGCCTCAAACATCAAAAGTTCCGTCTTGGGGTTCTTCAAAGGACTTGCTGCTCCTGGATTCTTTGATATGTACACATCAAAACCATCCAAGGCAATCGCCTCAACCCCCTGCTTAGAAGCCATCTCCAGTACTTCCCTCCAGTAAATATCATCGGGGAGTGTGTAATCATTCTCCCAACCCATTGCCAATCGGACGAGTTTAAGGAGTATGTCTTTACTATTTGCCACTACTTGTCCTGCGTAAGAATATCATCTTTGAGCGAATAGCTCCTGCCACAATCACATTTAAACGAGTCATCCAGTCGTTTGCCACATTCGCAGACCCAGCCAATCTGCTTTGCGGGTACACCAACCATCACTGCATAGTCCTTCACATCCTTGGCAACCACAGCCCCTGAACCTATCAAGGCACTCTTTCCAACATTATGTCCACAAACAATTGTGCAGTTGGCTCCTAAAGAAGCACCTTCTTTTATGACAGTCTTGGCATACACTCCGTGCACAGGGAAATGAGCACGAGGTGTAATCACATTGGTAAACACACAGGAGGGGCCACAGAAAACATTATCCTCAAGTTCTACACCTTCATATACAGAGACGTTATTCTGAATACGAACGCCATTGCCCACCTTAACATTATTCCCAATGTTGACATTTTGTCCCAGAGAACAATTTTTTCCAATCACTGCTCCTTTTTGCACATGGCAGAAATGCCAAATTTTGGTACCTTCACCAATCTGTACACCATCATCCACATAACTGGACTCATGTACGAAGTATTTCTTTTCTTTCATAATAATTGTCAGTTATCTGATTCCACTTCTCTATATCCACGACTTGACCAGCAATGGATATTCTGGTAGTACTGGATAGGTTGTGGCATCAATGCTTTATATTTATAGAATCAATGAGAAACTTTACTGTTTATTATTTAAAGAAACAACCTCACAACTTCAAAGGCTTCCGCAAATTGGCAGCCTATCTGTACACCTCTTGCACGAGCCATAGAACTAATAAAGTCATCAGATAGATAATCCCGCTTCCCTTGAGAATGATATTTCTTTAAAGCTTTAATCTTGGTTTTTATGTTTTCTTCTTCAAGCTTAACAAAACACTGAGTATTGAAAGTAAGATTGTTCCAAATCAACTCATAACCGAGAACTGTCGTATTCTTGAATGCTCGTAGTCCTTCTTGGGCTATCGTAGTGTGATCCTGATGTATATCATGAAGACTTGGCATAAACACCAAATCAAAATGATTGGCTTTTCGAATCTTAATCAAGTCTTCAAGAATTTCCTGACGAGCATAATTCAATTTACGGACCTGATAATTGTAGATAATCAAGTTCTCCGGTTTTATTCCAAGAACAGCAGTAGCAAGTTTTACTTCTGTCTTAAGAATATCCTTCGGAAATCCTTCGGGAACAGACTCTTCTGCAGTTGAGAAAGCAATATAAGTCACTTTCTTACCTTGAGCAGTTAATCTACTGATTGTTCCGCCCATTCCTAACTCTCCATCATCTGTGTGAGGAGCAAGAACCAAAATATCATTAAAAATCTCAATCATAATTATACTATTTCTCCAGTTTATGGGCAGGGTTACCCACCATCACTGCATAATCATCAACATTCTTCAAGACCACAGCTCCTAAGCCGATTGTCACATTGCTTCCAATAGTGATTTGCTGCATAAAACAAGTATTAGGAGCCACCCATGTTTTTTCACCTACTGTAACTCCTCCGGAGAAGATAGCTCCAGCAGTGATAAGCGAACCATATTTAATCACATCATTATGTGCAATATGTACTAAATTATCCGTCTTGACATAGTCTTCTAAAATGGTAGCTCCTAGAGTTGCACGATCTACCGTATTGTTAGCTCCTATAGAAACATTATTTCCAATCATAACTTTTCCTAGGTGAGGAAATCTTATAGGATCACCATTCTCATCTCTTTCAAAACCAAAGCCGGATTGGCCGATTACTGTCCCTGACTTAATTTCGCAATCGTGACCAATAGAAACAATATTATCAATGACCACGTTCGGATGAATGATTGTATTGTCACCAATCACAACTTTTGGACCTACATAACAATTAGCTCCAATTGTAACATTTTTTCCTAAAACAGCTCCAATTTTAATGACAGCAGTTGGATCAATCTTGCCTTTATCCGGATCGACCGGCTCAAAAAAATCGGTTAAAACCTTAATGTAATCCAACCTCGGATTATTAGAAATGACATGAGAACAATTTAATTTACCTTTATAGTCACTAGTTACTATTGCAAAGATATCCATATGGGCATTTAACAAATAAATAAAACCATCATTGTATTTTTTAGCAAATACAACTGTATTAGGCCGGATGTTGGATAACTGGGAAAAGGAATTAACGAGCACATCGTTTCCAATCAACTCAAGATTTAAATGCGAAGCAATTTCCGAACTTTTTAAGCTTTTACTCATGATTCTAATAATTTAATTACAGCTGTACCATCAATGGCAATTTCTCCTTTTTCATTCTTACAAATGGTTTCCAATGTAATAATTGGTTTATCTTCTCTGATATGAGTTATAGTGCAGATAGCTGTTATCAATTCGTTATGATAAATCGGCTTGCGAAAATTTAGATTTTGATTCAAATAAATTGCGCCTGAGCCTGGCAATATTGAACCTATAATGCCCGAGAACAAAGAAGCAGTCAAGAATCCATGCACAATTCTATCACCAAAAATACTATTTTGGGCATAATCTTCATCCAAATGAACTGGATTATAATCTAAACTCAACTGAGAAAAAGCCTTTATATCGTCAATAACAAACTTCTTGCTTAATGATGCATTCTGTCCCACATAAAAATCAGAAATTTTCATATTTAATTTGTTTTTAATTCTTGTAAAAACTTACGCGAAAGCATTTCCCATGTCAAATTCTTTTCTGCATAATCCTTCCCCTTAATTCCCATTGCTTCTTTTTCTTTTAATGACAGTTCAGCAATTGATAATATTGCTTGAACAATCTTATTCGGATTTTCTGCCTCAATTTGAATTCCACATCCGACTTTTTCAATCACAGAACCCGGCTCGTCAATTGCTTGTACAATAGGCTTTCCTGCCAACATATAATCAGTCAATTTGTTAGCTGAAGTACCATATTTATGCAACACCGAATGTACCCCACCAATATAAGCAATGTCAAAAAAAGCATTTATAGCAGGCACCAATTTCTTGGGAACTGCCGGAAGAATATAGAAATTCTTCAAGGCATATTTTTGAACCAACTTTTCTATATTCTCTTTCTCTGGCCCCTTTCCTACAATCACAAAAGCTAATCTCTTATTGGCTTTCAATAAATTAGCCGCCTCTACCAAATTGTTTAATGCTCCTGATGCAGCAAGTCCACCCGCAAAACCAACGATCACTTTATCATTAATAGATTTAAACAAACTGTCATGTTCCTTAGGTAGTGGCTGTGATGCTGCTTGAGGATCCCATTCGTCAGCCGCATAGCCATTAGGAATACAAGCGAACTTCCCAGACTTTAAGCCACACTCCCGATAATGCTCTTCTGAGTTCCACAAAAGTGAAATAACCTTATCCGACTTTCGGCAAGCGAAGTTCTCTGCCCATTGCATCACCATTATGAAAGGATGCATCTTGGAATAGCCTCCTATCACCATCGGAGACAGTGGCCAGATATCGTGTGCTTCATAGCAATGCTTTGCTCCAGCTATTCTGGCTATCTTATTCGCAGGGACATTATCCAGCGGATAAGTTGAGGACGCTATCACTAAGTCCGGTTTATATGTCTTTGCTATCTTTTTGGCATTTCTCTGTAGCTTCCATACAAATGATGCAATATTCTTTATACGAGCTATTGAACCACCGTACTCATTGCCTTTCAGCCACACATATTTAATACCATCTATCGTCTCTTCTTGAAAATCATTGGTGACAACAGGATTCTTTTGTCGCAAATGAGAAAAAGAAGAAGCGATGATAGTAACATTATGACCTTGTTTTACCCATTCACGAGACATGTAATACGGGCGAAAAGACATTCCGTACTCCGGAGAGCCAGCGTAATGGAAGATATAAAGTATGTTCATTAACCCAAATAATTGACTATCTCCCTCAAAATTTCTTCCGCTGCATGAGCATTACCAAACAGTTTTGGAAATTCTACTTTGTTACCCACCAACTGATGATACCCATTAATAATATTATTGTAATCTGCATTAGCTATGATGCCAGCACCATGATCAACTATTTCCACCCATTCTGTTTCCGGACGGATAATAACACAAGGTCGTTCAAAGAAGAAAGCTTCTTTCTGAACTCCTCCGCTATCAGTCACCACTATCTTAGCATTCTTTTCAAGCATAATGATGTCAAAAAAGGAAGCAGGTGGAATAATCTTAACAAGTGGGGATGTCATTAATGTCTCATATATCACGGATGACAGATTCTTATCCAATAGGTTTCTTGTCCGGGGATGCAATGGAAGTACCAATGAAATTTTTTCTTGCTTAGATAATGCCAGAAGTGCTGTAATAATTGAAGTCAAGCGTTCTGGATTATCTGTATTGTTGGGACGATGAATCGTTGAAAGGATGTATTCGTTAGGTTTTACTCCGATGCGAGATATAACATCTGACTTTTCTTTTGCCAATTTCGCAAAGAACATGCTATTGTCATACATTACATCACCGCAATTAATTACCAATCGACCCTTGCCATTATTGAATTTGGCTGGCGTATCAAAGAAGCCCTCGCACCTCAAATTATCTACTCCTGTTTGAGTAGGAGAAAAACATATTGATGAAAGCTGATCACAAACAATTCGGTTCACCTCTTCCGGCATTGTCATATTAAAGGATCGTAAGCCTGCCTCAATATGGAATATCGGAATATGTATCTTAGATGCAGCCACAGCTCCGGCAAGAGTTGAGTTAGTATCACCATACAAAATGATACCATCAAATTTACCTTCCAAAAGGACTTCTTCAATCCCGGCTATCATCTTTCCTGTCTGCACACCGTGAGGGCCAGACCCTACACTTAGATTGTAGTCTGGCGCAGGAATTCCTAATTCATCAAAAAACACCTGCGACATATTGGAATCGTAATGTTGTCCAGTATGAAGAATCTTTTCTTCAATCACGTCTTGGAAGTGGTTTTTGACGGCTCGTGATATGGCAGCTGCCTTGATTATCTGGGGGCGGGCCCCAATCACAGTTAATAGACGTATCATAGTTTCATTCATTTGCAATTACATTATCATACATCTCAAAAAGCACGGGAATCTGTGTCGCCCAGCAGTATTTCTCTTTTACTGCACGACGACCGTTATCTCCCTGACGGCGCGCCTCTTCTGGATGATTAATGTAAAAATCAATCGCCGTCCTAATAGCTCTCGAATCATGAGGATTCACGCAGGTTCCACAATCGTATGTCTCTACAATCTTTTTCCAAAGCATGAAATCTGTTGCAATCACGGGGATTCCAGCCATCATATACTCAAAGAGCTTAGTATTACCCAATGATCCCATTTTGTAACCTACATTGGCCACATAATCGTTAAGAGCAATACCCGCTGAACTATCTTCCATAAGACGTCCTACTTCGTTATGTGGAAGCAACCCTTTAAAGACCACTTTAGGCCAATTGGGATTCTGCTTCAGTTTTTCAAAAAATGATTTATTTTGTACTTTTCCAGCAAGAAGATAATGAACATTCAACCCATCCAATGATTCGACTACAACATCGTGCATCCATTGTGGAGAAATACCACCTGCAAAACAGACGTAGGGACCGAATTTTCGGCGATCTTCAATCTCTTTAAATTCCGGATAGTTAGTAATCATATATGTTGACGGGTTTATCCGTTTCAACCTTTCTACAATGGAGGGAGTGACAGAAACAACGGCATCAAAATGTTTTAAAACAAGTTTTTCATAGCGTGCGTAAAATTCAGCCAACGGCTTACGAATAATAGAGGGGATCCACGCCTTTTCTGACAACTGTTGTGGAGCATCTTCATGTGAATCGAAAATGACCTTCTTTCCACGACGTTTCAACTTTCGTCCTATTGGGAGTAATTCCGGCTCATGGAACTGATAAACATCAGCGTCAATCTCTATTGCCTTCTGAAGAAAGGGTCGCAGATGAAACAGTTTCCCGATTTTCCCGCCATTAATTCTTACTCCTTTTATATTGACCCCATCTTTCTCAAAATCTTCTGTATTTGGAGCAATCAGAAAAACTTCATAACGGGAGGCTAACGTTCGACACTCCCTTTGAAAGATTCTCCCATCCGTTGGAGAGTGGCCGCAAGTAACATGGCAAACACGCATAGGTGATTATTTATAGAATTCTCTTATCGCGTTAATAACTTCATCCTGCACTTCCTTTGTCATCTCCGTATGGATTGGAAGTGACAGCACAGAATAAGCGCATGCCCTAGACTTCTCTAACTCCTCTGCCGCACGGGTAATAGGCTTGAAGGCCTCCTGTTCCTGCAGTGGCAATGGATAGTAAATCATGCTTGGAATCCCCTGCTCATCAAGGTAAGCCTTCAAAGCATCGCGTTTCTCGTTCTTAATCTTCAGCGTGTACTGATGATAGACGTGTGTGCTATTTTCAAGCTCCTTAGGGGTGATGAAAAACTTCTCATCAGGATCAAACTCTTTCAATTTAGCTGTATAATAAGATGCTGCAGCATAACGAGCAGAACCATACTCATCCAAATGTTTGAGCTTCACATCCAGAATTGCGGCCTGAATGGAATCCAAACGAGAGTTACAACCAATCACAGAATGATGATACTTCACCCGCTGGCCGTGGTTAGCAATCATGTGGATGCGCTCTGCAAGCTGGGCTTCGCTGGTAAAGATTGCCCCACCATCGCCATAGCATCCGAGATTCTTCGACGGGAAGAAAGAGGTGCATCCTATTGTTCCCATTGTTCCGGTATTTGCCTTATGGCCATCACTGAAAGTGTATTCAGCGCCAATAGCCTGGGCATTGTCCTCAATCACATAAAGGTTATGTTCGTTGGCAAAAGCCAAGATGGGTTCCATGTCGCAGCTCTGGCCAAAGAGGTGGACAGGAATGATGGCCTTGGTCTTTGGAGAGAGGGCTTTCTTGATGTTATCAACAGACACATTGAAGGTCTCATAGTCCACATCCACCATAACAGGAGTCAAACCAAGCAAACCAATCACCTCTGCTGAAGCCACATAGGTGAAAGCAGGAACAATCACCTCGTCACCAGGCTTCAGTTCCAGAGCCATCAAGGCAATCTGGAGCGCATCCGTACCGTTGGCACAAGTGGTCACATAGCATCCGCCCAAATAATCGCTTAGATGCTGGGCAAACTCTTTCACTATCGGGCCATTGATGAATGCCGTATTGTCAATCACATTCTGAATACCGGCATCCACCTCGTCCTTTATTTTCAAGTATTGACCCTTTAAGTCAACCATTTGTATCTTCATAGTCTTTAATCTTTAACCATTAATCAGTACTTCACATCATCCCATCCAAACGGGTGCTTAGCCAACGGTATCTTAGCCAGCGGGTGATAATCACCAACCAAACCTATAGGTGTTGCATTACGAATGTCATGAACGATCTTGATGCAAGGCAGAGCTTCGCTAATACGGAAACCATCCCCGGCAAGAATATGCTGATAGCTCTTGGTATGAAGTTCTGTGAATCCAGCACTGAATTCAAACTCATCACCATCAATATTAAGAGTGCGATATGTCTTTTTCTCCCCCTGCACAGCATTCGGAGGCAGACAGTTGGAGTTAATGCTAAGGAAGTAGCGTACACGCGCTTTCTTAAGACCCAGGTAACCAGCTACACGGTCAAAGCTCATCACATGTACGATGTTCTCCTGCACGGGACCAAAAATCCACTGTAGCATATCGTAGAAATGAACACCAATGTTGGTGGCAACACCACCGCTCTTGTGGTTGTTCCCCTTCCAAGAAGCATAGTACCACTTACCACGAGATGTAATATAAGTTAGGTCAATATCATACACTTTGTCTGCAGGACCTTCATCAATCTTCTTCTTCAAAGCTGCAATGCTGTCGTGAAGACGGAGTTGAAGGATATTGTATGCCTTATGACCGGTTACCTCTTCTTCCTTCATCAAGGCTTCAAGGTTCCAGGGATTCAGAACCAAGGGTTTCTCGCAAATAACATCTGCACCAAGACGAAGACCGTAGCGAATGAAAGCATCGTGAGTGTAATTTGGAGTACAAATGGAGAGCCAGTTGATTTCGTCTGACGTACCTTTTACACGGCTGCAGAAGCGATCGAACTGTTCTTGTTCAGTAAAAAATGAACACTCGGGAAAGGAAGCGTCAAGCCTCCCCACACTATCAAATTTGTCGTAAGCCGCTACGAGATTATTGCCCGTGTCCGCAATAGCCTTAATGTGCCGGGGAGCAATATAACCAGCAGCACCTATCAATGCAAAATTTGCCATTTGAATGATAATTTTAAAAAAAAGAAACTATTTGTTAAATATATTTTCGAATGAACTCTTCAATATAGAAGTTTGCGAATTCCACTTTATCTCATTATGAAGTTTCCCAATATTCGCCTTATACTTATCGTAGCCAGACAATAAAGAAGATAAGCCCTGTGCTATTTTAGGCACTTCACTACCATCTGTTTCCACACTTATACCAATGCCAAGATTATCCACTACAGATTTCATTGGTGGATTTGCACCAACAACAGCTGGCAGGCCTACATCAACTGCTTGATAAAGTCTATTTGCCTCGCAATACCAATTATTGATGTTACTATTTTTATAGAAAACCATTGTTGCATGACACAGCTTCATATATTGAGGAACTTTCAACACGGGGAAACTACCGACAAAACAAATCTTTAAGACGACTTCATACTTGCCATATTGTTCCCTGATTATCTCTATAGCGTTATTGTCAACACTTCCCAAGACAATAGCACAAACATTTGGTGTTTCCATTACGGCAGAAAGAACTTCTACAGATGCTCTTGAAGGGTCATTGATTCCCTGAAGATAGATGCACTTTCTACCCGAAATCCAACTCTTGACTTCATAATAACGCTCATCATATTCCGGATCTATCAAGCTGAAGTCCGTAAGGTTTCGTATTGCAACATGCTTGAATGGGTCTTTTATCAATCCCATCCTGGAAAGATGGTCTATACGAAACTGGTTAGCATGAAGACATACACTGCACTTCTTGAAAATATGCTTTAAGATAAAATGTTTGACTTTTGACCCCATAAGAAATAGAGGTAGTTCTCGCAAATCCCATATCAGCGTCTTACCATAAATGAAAAGGAGTGATGGGGTCGGAGCATCGCCTGAGCACCAAACAACATCGAAGTCTTTAATATCATTCCTAATAGCACGATAATAATCCCAGGACTTGGCCAACAAATGTTTTCCGGATTCATAATGGTCTCTTCCTTTAACGCAAACTGATTTAAAATGTAACCCATAACTGGTCACCCCTTCGAACTCTTTGTTTTCAGGGTACATCACAAAGCACTTGAAAATAACATTGGAGAACAATTCGGAAAGCGTACCGACCTCTTTTCGAAGACGATCATCATTATCCAAATTATTCATCTTGCGGAGAATAGCTACCTTTATTACTTTTTCTGCCATTGTAAAATTGTCTGGATATTAATTATATCATTAAAGAAAAAACAAAATCTCACTGTCTTAGATGGCTGTAGTACTCCATAAGAAGGTGAATAGGTATCCTCTTCAATCATTAATCGTGAGCGTGATTCCATGATATCAAAAGACATATTTATTACAAAAGATGGAGAATCTATCTCAACACCTTTTTCAGTCTGATTAGCAATAACATCAGGAGAAAGATGGAATGACAGAACCGCTTGATGGTTTCTTCCCTTTTTAGAAAGAATGTCATCAATCGTCAAAAAATTATCCTCCAATTGGAAAACCCGGTGATGTCTCATTGACCCTTTCAGCGTCTCATACTCCCCATAGCATTCCTCGTTAGAGGGCATTTCAAACTGTTTTGTTATGGAGTTCTTTTTCTGTAGAAATACATTATCCTTACTTAGTTCGTTTTGCTCTTCTTCATCTACAACTACTGTATTATGCTTTGCCGTTGAATGGAATTCGTTGCACTTTTCCGGCTCCGGTGTATATATATACGCACCTGGATCTACGATAATATCATCCTTGCCAATTGCAAGTTCAAATGAAAGTCTATCGTTGTGGGTATGAGTCCCCAGTACTTTTAAAGATGTCTCATATTTACTAAAACCTCCATTGGTAATAAATAGGAAAACCTCCCCTTTACGCATAACAGCATGGCCTGCATCCTTGAACATCTTGCTACCTTTATTCTCGTAAATAAAAGGTCCAACACCGTTGGCTATCATCATTTGTTCAAGACTGTCTGGGGTTAGCAAGTAGTCATGACGACGGAAATCACGACGCAGGAATGGCAGGAACCGCCCATCATCATTATCTTCAATCAGCGGTGCACAACCGTTGGCTTTTGTATAGGTAGCAACAAAGGAAAACATGCTTCGCACTCGGTACTCAATATCAGCAGGTATGGGGATTCCTATCCTTTTAAGCATATAGCACGGATAAGAAACTAGTTCTGTCATCAAACGATGATAGGATATGCTGCGCTCATACTGAACTCCTGAAGGGAGAATCTGGCGACGGATTTCCTCAAAAAACTCAGGAATGACAAACTTCTTCCATTTTCGACCGTTCTTTGTATCTTGAAAAAATAACGCCAAATAAAGTAGGCCTGCGTAATCAGAGAAAAGATGGTTGTTACTATTGGGGATGTTCTTTTCAAAATTATTATAGATAAACCAACCGTGTCGGTAAAGACTCTTGTAAATCTTATCAATGAAAGATTCTGTCACCTCATTCGATTCAATAATCATAGAGATTGCAAAGAGCCAGTTCACGGCACGTATCGCCACATCCATTGTACAAGTCCAATTGACACTGTACATCAATGGGTTTTCTTTTATCCAATCCTCTATCTCATCAACAACCTCTTTGGCATATCGTTCTTCTCCTGTTAACAAAAAAGCTTCTCCCAACCACAAAAGATGATGACAACGGCTTAATTCCCAAGGTACTTTAATGTCACTTCCAGATACAGAGTACTGGCGCTGTTTCAAGTAGTAAATTCCCTTTGGCCAGTTGTGGCCAGTCTTAAAATCAACATGCCAATTGATTTTAGGCATCTCTACTGACCCTGAACCAAGCAAATCAAACCTGTGTGAGAGCGTCTCGCAGGCCAAATAGAGAATAATGCTTCTATCATGATCAGAAACGCTATGCACTACTATTCGTAGGTCGCCAAATAAATCTTGAATCTTCCCCTTTAAAGATGCCTTTGATGGATTCTTACCCAGACCTTTAATGGAAATGGACTGAATTGGCAGATACTTCCACAGTTTATTCTTCCGAATAGTTATTTGGTTTAGAACTTTATTCCAAAAAATATGGTTAGGATATAAATTTAACATTATTGAATTGGTTTGCCACCATTATCCAGCACCCATTTGTGCCATTTTTCAATTTCTTTGTCTGTCTTGATTCTTATGACTTTAGCAGGTATACCAGCCACAATTGCATTATCAGGAACATCTTTGTTAACCAAAGAAAGAGCACCTACGAAAACATTATTACCTATATTCACCTTACCTAAAACAATTGAGCCGTGACCAACATACACCCAATCGCCTAATGTAGGAGTCCCGCCATCTTTCCCTGCGATAGAGACATTCTGTCCCAAAATGCAATTGCGACCAATTTTTGCCATACTATTGACAACTACACCTATGCCTCCATGACCTAATCTAGTGCCTCTCCCTACTTCTGTAATTGGCGATAAATCTGAGTTATATCGAAAATGAATCCATCTTTTGATTATACCAGATAGTATTGGTATCCTTTTCAAATATAAACGGTGAGACAACCGCTGAAGTAACATTGCATCCATAAATTCTAAATATCTAAATAATTGAATCCATTTTTGTTAATACTTCATTATTATCATATTCAAAATTACTAGCTCCTTCTTTTAGCTTTTCATAAAAAGCAGACCTCTCTATTATATTCCCAATAGTATCAACCAAATTATCAAATACTGTTATCACTCCATTATAGCCATTATCAATAAACTCATAAGATGATGGGAAATTCGTAGTTACAACCGGTATGCCGAGTATCCTTGCTTCATTGAAAACCATGGGACATGCTTCAGAAAAGGATGTGCAAACATAGAGATTTGCGTTCTTAAAATAGGGATATGGATTAGACTTACCACCCAACCAACACACTCGATCAACCACATTAAATCTCTTAATATTCTCCTTCAAACTCCGGGTTTCTGCCTCATCGAAGTCAGGACCGACAATATACCATCTGAATTCATACCCTCTATCTTTCATTCGTGACGCAATTTGAGGTATTGAACTGAAACGCTTAACCGGATGAAGCCTGCCTACAGAGATAATTGTGAAGGTGTCTGTGAGGAATCTAGGATCGTTAGCTGATAGTAATGAGAGTCGTTTTACTCGTTCAACATCGAATAGGTTATATACCGTATAAACTTTGTCCTTTAGAGCAGGATACCTTTCAGCGAATACTTGCGAAGTGTATTTTGATACCGTTACTATAGACTTATACTGTGAATAGTATTTCTCCTCTGTCTTCCCCTTTGGCAGATAGTTGTTGTAATCACAATGAATCCAAGCAACTTTATTCGGAGCAGAGAAGTACGTTCCAAATCGTGTGGCGTTACCTTCAATAAAAGCTACAACTGTATCGAATTGCTTTGTCTTTTCAATTCTCATTACAGCACGCTTGAAAAGGAAAGGCTCCAGATTGACTCCAAAAGCAATTGTAACTTTCTTTGTTATCTTGGCAATGTAAAATAATAACCGTTCTATGCCGACAAACTCGCGTCTGTTGCAGTAATATGCCGAAAGGAATGGCTGATTGTCCAAGAGCAGTGACTTGTATGAAATGTCCCTCTTTCCCGTCCGTGATAGAAAAAAAATAGAGACATCCCACTCGTTTTTGTCATAGTAATGGTAGATGCTTGACATCGCTCCATTTGTACCTCCAGCCCACCAACTAGACATTATGAAAAGTACTTTTTTCATCACAAGACATTATTGTGAGACGCAACTGACTGGTCTGTTGCCCTAAGATAAATGTATAGCATCAAAAAACAGTAAGGTAGATAACCCATGGAGAATGGTTCCAATGTCATACATGTAATAACTATAAACGCTATCAAAGGAAGAATTTCAGAACGAACGTTTTTGGACTTAGCTACGTGAATTGGATAAATAATCATAGAGAGAAACAAAACAAATCCTATAATGCCATACTCTATCAAAAATGCAACAAAATCATTGTGACATCCAATAAAATTATGGCCATATCCTCCCAAGTTCCATGTATGCTCATATCCAATTCCAAAAAGAAAGTTTAATAGAGAAAATGAATTAAAATGTTGTCCTAATTTATCAGCCCAAATCTCAGTTCGTCCGGTTCCCGTTCCTGTATCTGATTGCACTCTGTAGATAAGTAAGTCTAACACTTGATTATTGTATAAAACAAAAACAAACAGTATTGCTGAAATTACAACAAATATCTTTGTCCGAATACGTAAATTTTGATTTAATATACAAATAACTGAAGACACAACGATAGCCAACATAGCACCTCGGCTTGCTTCAAAAATAACAGTAAGCAATAGTGTCATCATACAAAAAGCATAAAATACCTTACTGAATTTCTGAGTTGACGGTTTCAAAAACTCGCGTAATGCTAAAACAAAACCAATTCCCAAAGTGCAACAGGTATAATTTAACGAACCAGATATAAGACGCTCATAATCGAATGATTCTTTAATTAATAACTGTTGATTTAAAAGAGTTAAAACCGCACAGGAAGTTGTGGAGAGAACAAAAAGTTTGGGAATGATGTCTGTTACATATTCCTTTTCTTTTTCTCTAACAGTTACTGGCAAGAATAACAAAAGTAGGAAAGAATAGCTCACCTTTTCAATCTGTCCAGAAGACAGTAAATTAACTAGTACTGTCATGATTAATACTAAAGAGAGCACAAGATATGGGTATTTATAGTCGCGACACCCTTTGGGAGCAATAAACGCAAATACTACCGTTATTAGTAAATAAATAGATGCTTCAGTAGGCATAAATGTGTAACCGGCAAAACTTAACAACGATGCTGTCAAGAATAGCACCAAACACGGAAAGAAAAGGTACACCCTATTAATCACTGGCATAAATACCAGTGCTAAATACCCAACTCTTATAGACATGGGAATGAAGTCCTGCCTTGCCCAAGTCAACAACAAAAGAGAGAACAGAACACTATAATACCCTATGAGGACATTTTTATTAAGAAATATCTTGTTTCTCATTTTCTATTACTACCATAGGTTATTTTTTCTTAGGATAAACGCGCAAACAAGTAAGTAGGTACTTCCCTTTGTTTCTAGTTGTTATATGACGTGAAAAAATAATTTTCCAAAACAAATATGAGGCCTCAACATCCCATAAAAGATAATAGGACTTATCTTCTTTTATCAAGGGCCATAATTTTATATTACCGAAGAAACGTAAAGCATTAGTTGCAGACCTTAACTGTTTGTACTCTCCCTTAGAAACTAAAAAAGTACAAACTGTTGTAAGATTATTATGAAATTGAACATAACGGTTCTTATATGATTGGAATGTTACCTTCTTTGTAATAGACTCTGGGTTCTGAAAATAAAAATAATAAGCTGAATTGATATATCCAATTCTCTTACACCCATATGTCAACTGTATAACCATTGACATATCTTCACCTTGGTTTGATACGGGGAAGAACTCAATTGCTTGATAGAAAAGCTCTCTGCGGACAAGTTTGTTACATAAAGACCATGAATTCTTATAGGTAAGCATACCCTTAAGAAATTGAATTCTGTCTGTAGATGATATCGCCCCTTTATGAACTTTTTCCTTACCATCTCCTGAAGAAACAAAGTCACATACAACCATATCATAGTCTCCTTGGCTTGCATAATCATACATGGAGCGGTACATCTCAAGAGAAACCCAATCGTCGCTGTCACAAAATGCTAAGTACTCACCCGAAGCTATGGAGACACCATACCTGCGCACACCTGCCTGCCCTGTATTATACTGCATTTTGACTATTCTTGTTTGCTCAACCCGATGGGGGTATTTTTCTAATATCTCCAATAGGACTTGTAAAGAATTATCTGTTGAACAATCATCAATGAAAATGTATTCAATGTCATCAAGTGTTTGCTCAAACAATGACACTGCGCATCTACTGATGAAACGCTCTACTCCAAAAACAGGAATAATAACCGATACTTTTGGCATTGTCTATTAACTGATACGATTAGTTATTCTTCTGAGTTGATGCGATAAATAAGTTTTTATGCAAAAGGCCTTGCGCAACAGCAGTCGACTTATTGAATAATTATGAGGCAAAAGGCTATAGACCTGCAAATTAAGGAAAACACCAGGATCAACTGGTATCTCTGCTTTCAGTTTATTCTTTTTCATGAAACTTAAGAGCTTTTGTACGATTTCGTCTTCGGTCAATATAGTATTTTCGGACGTAAATAAATTGTATGTTGTATTCAACTTATTAGCGTATTCATCCGACAGCTCTTTTTTTTGCAACAAAGCGTGATAGGCTAAAGAATAGAAATGGTCTCTTTCTGACATAACATACACACTATCTTCATTCAATACTCTATTGTTGAGCATCTCATGTTCCCAAGAAGTAGGATAATACCCATCGCCCACCCATCTTACATCAAAACGGATTCCATTGTCATCCATCGGAACAATATAATTGTCCCGGTTCTTTTCTTTATGTATCCTCTTCGCGCCTGTCAGTTCCACAAAAGAAGCTTTGCTTTCGCACAGAATATCAATATCAGCATGTCCCGCTTCATATACTCCTTTGCTGAACAAATTATTCCAATTTCTTAAAATAAGATAATTGCATTTACTGTTTAGGATGGCAAACAAATCCTTCAACGTTCCTTTCATAAAGTGGAAGTTACTGTTCTATATATTGGATAATACTATTAGCTATTTCCTCTCTACTAAAAAATCCGGTATCAAGGCTTAATACACCTTTTCGATTTAGAAAGTAATCATCAAACCTTTTTTTGACAGTTATAAAGAGTTCTTTGTTATCAATGTCATCTTTTCTCCTTAAAGATTCTTCAACAGAACAATATAGGTAAACAATTTTTGACGGTTTCGGGAAAAGGTATTTGAATAACAGAACTCTTAATCCTTTGAATCGACCGCTTGCATTAATAAACCCTTCGTGAGTATATCTGTCAAACAATATAAGTTTCTTAGCCTTCAATGCCTTATTGTATCGATACCAAAAACATTTATAGATCAAGAGTAATATCCGCAAAGAATCTAGTATGTTTCGGTCTGTCTTCTTCTGCAACTGTTCAATACGAGGATCCTCATATCGGCGGAAGCCCATATAAGTTACAACACAATCTTTTCCATAATGATTGCCAACTAACTCAACTGCCGTAGATTTTCCAGAACCGTCAACGCCCAATATTGCTATTGTTCTTTTGTTCATATTCTCAACTGAAGTATGATGGTATGTAACATTTTAAAAAGGAGATAACTCTTTCATCATTAACAGAAGGAACTTTCCAGCGCTCGTTGACATAATATATCAGGAATACTAGTAAGTAAGCCTCCTTCTTGTTTTTCAAATAGTTTTCTCCAGAATCTATGAATATTTCCTCTAGAGATTTGTCGTAATCTCCGTGAAAGTAGTTTTTTAGCAACGACGAGTTGTTATTAAGAAGCCATTCTGTAAAAATGTATGTAAAAAAATCATATAAAAAATACCGGTTTTCAACTCGTTCAAAATCGGTAACGAATAGACTAGTGCCATTTGAAATGACATTCGATGACCACAAATCCCCATGGGCCAAAATACAAGGCACTTCTGTTAGACATTCAAGAATTTTGCTATTACCAAATCGAGTGGCAAAGAAAATAGCCTTTTCTTTAAAATCTTCCCTGCTTTTTATTATTGCACTTTTCATAGAATGAGTATGCTTAATCAATGATAGGACAAGCTCTGGGAATACGCATTCTATATCAAAAACCTTATGAGGTATTAATTGTTCAACAATAATCGAATTGTGTTCATCTATACTAATGGTCTTTGCCACGTTGAAAGAATGTGCGAAGAGTTCCTTATTATCATTATACTTCAACAATTTTTCTAAAGAAGAATATTTAGTCAGTACATATTGATTCTCAAAGTCAAAAACTTTCAATTCTTTTTGGCTTGATGAGATAATAAGTTGGGTTCCGAAAAAAGAACGTCCTGGCTTGAACTTTTTAATTCGATATCGGTAAAAAAAATAGGTTGCGATTCTAGCAATCGCAGGGATCTTCTTGAATGAAGTATAAGTATCCCGAATTATTCTCGTAGATCCAACAAGATAAACGCTGTCGCCAGTAGGTGTATTTTTATAGACGCCATTCTTAAGATAATCAGACATATCTCTCACTAAGCCTCTGTTTCGCTTACACGTATTATAGGCACGACGAATTTCTCTTAGTATAATCCTTATACTTGCCATCGTTTTTCCTACTTCCTTTTTCGTTTGATGAAATTGACCACCATACCGTTAATGAGCTTCTTTTCATCTTTTGTCATTGCGATAAAATAAACTAACGCAAGAAGTATTAGCGAACCCAAAATGAAGACAGCCAGAACTCGGATAATCTCATTAGACAAGAACGAATGCATTATCCAGTCTACCAGCAATGAAATAAAGAGAACAGGTATGATTGGGATGACTACGTATCTGAAATACGACCGTATGCTGAAAGGCATTAATGTTTTAATGATAAACATACCGACAACAAGACCAATAGCATCAAAAAGGAGAACCATTATAAATGCCCATTCTACTGCATACCCCAATTTAAGCATCACATAGGCAATAGGCACCGATACAAACTTAACCATGCTGCCTATTAACTGGTATTTTAACATTTTTCCAGATGCATGCACCAAGGTTGCTAAGGCTCCCATCGGAATAAGTGCTGCGCTAGTTATCAAAATAATAATGCAGAAAGCCTGTGTATGCTTAGGAACCACGCCTCCAAGCCAGAGATTAAGAATGAAATCAATCTCAACACAAACAGGAAGAGCCAATAATAACAAGAAACAAAGACCTAATTTACTAATGCTAAAAGTTAGACGCATAGAGCGATCTATATCTCCTTTTGCATATGATTGAATAACCTGTGGGCGTACTGGTGTTAGAATACTGGACACTAAGCCGGAAATTGCTGAATTTACCTGAACTGCTATCCCTCTTGCAGCGTTTACAACTGGACCAAAGAAAAGATTGATGATTAGGTTAATGCCCTGGTCTCTCATCATGTTCGAAAATGAGCCAAAAACATTCCAACCAGAAAAACCAAGCATCGAACCGAACAACGGCTTTTCTATTTTTATTGAAGTGCGGCTGAGACGAATCTCGTTGAATTTCTTTTTGCAATAAAAAAAGTATATGCTAAAGTCAAAAATATGTATCAATAGCCCGAAAAGTCCCCAGATAATCAATTTATCAAACCCCACATGCGGCAGAATAAGAACCAAAGCCAATTTAAGTACAGCATCAAGTATGCTAACAATAGCATAAAAATCCATTTTTTCGTGAGCCATCACTGCTGCAGTATAAGGCACCTGCATAATAATCACTAAAAACTGAATTATTGAAATTTGAAATACCCACTCAGCCGCATACATTCGTTCCTCTGGTATCACCATCTTATTATGCAAATACCAAATACCGAAACTCTCAGTAAGAATAATTATTACAACACCAAGGATAAGTTGTATGAGTAAAGCAGACTTATAGACTTTATTTGCTCCTTCTTCCCCGTTTTTTCCTAACTCAAAGTTAAAGAAACGTTGTATTCCATTGCTCATTGAGGTGTTGAGGAAGGCAAACATAGACACGAATCCGCCCACAACATTGAATACACCGTAGTCCTCGACTCCCAGAGCATGCAATACTACTCTAGACGTATACAGAGTGATGCAAAGAACAACAACCATCCTTATACTTAGGAATATGCTGTTCTTTGCTATCCTTTTGTTACTTAACAAATTCGAGGTCTCTGCCATTTATCCCTTAATCAGAACCGTTTCCAGTGCTTCACTTCTCTATTGAACATACCGACCTGCCCGTATTTTTCATCACAATATGCCAAACATCAGCATTACACTCTTCCCAATTGTTAAACAATGTTGGCACATACATCATTCTTTGCGATAAGTACGTCTTCTATGTCGTGAAGGTATATACCATTTTTAGAAAGTTATAGACGACATGTTCTCCTTCATCGCAAAATCTCGTCCCAAATTGATAGTTTACCTTAGTCCGAGGCATCTCTGTCGTTAATATGATTGGTAATCCTCTTCTTAATAGAATCATTATCGCCTTCTGCCTTGCCTTTATAGAGGATTCGTTAGCAAAGTAATATATCACCACCATCCTCACAGGAGTATTCTACATTTATACCATTCTTTTCAGTAATATCTCCTACTGGCCTGATGTATAACCCAGACTAAAAGTAAGAGTAGCATCCACATCCCTCCCTTTTGAGCAGTATGCGGATTCTCTCAACACTGAACTAGATCTTTCTCCTTATAGTCTTCCATCAACAATGTCTCTTGGAAGAATACACTTAACATCGAAGATAACATGGTTCTTCTCTAGCAACTCATCCCAATTTACATCATTATCTCGGAATTGCTTATGAGCAACGGCCACAATGGCTGCATCAAATCTACCCTTCGGCATTTCGCTCACTATATCTATACCATACTCTTTCTTAACAACGGCAGGGTTAGCCCAAGGATCATAGACGGTCACATTGACGTTGTATTCTTGAAGAGCGTGATAAATGTCAATGACTCGGGTATTACGCACATCCGGACAGTTTTCCTTGAAAGTGAAGCCCAGAATTAGGATATTGGAATGCAATACCTGAATACCCTTCTTTAACATGTGTTTGATGGTCTGATCTACCACGTAGGCTCCCATACCGTCGTTCATACGACGACCGGCAAGAATAATCTCAGGGTTGTAGCCCATACGCTGTGCGCATTGTGCCAAGTAGTACGGGTCAACAGAGATGCAATGACCACCTACCAGACCAGGGTTCATCTTGATGAAGTTCCACTTTGTGCCAGCAGCCTCAACCACGTCGGTTGTATCAATGCCCATCAATGTGAAGATCTTGGAAAGTTCGTTGAAGAAAGCAATCATGATGTCTCGTTCAGAGTTCTCAATTACCTTGGCGGCTTCGGCCACTTTAATGCTCGGAGCCTTGTGGGTACCGTTCAGCAGGACACTGTTATAGACATAATCCACGATTTCTGCAACCTTAGGAGTAGAACCAGAAGTAATTTTCAAAATCTTCTCCACGGTATGCACCTTGTCACCAGGATTGATACGCTCTGGGCTGTAACCTGCAAAAAAATCCACATTGAACTTTAGGCCGCTCACACGCTCAACTACAGGCAGGCACTCGTCTTCTGTTACACCGGGATAAACAGTAGATTCATATACCACAATGTCTCCCTTGCTAATGACTTTACCAACGGTCTCGCTAGCTCCCCATAGCGGTTTCAGGTCGGGAGCCTTGTTCTCGTCCACGGGGGTAGGAACTGCCACCACATAGAAGTTGCAGTCGCGAATCTTCTCCAAATCAGTAGTACACACAAAGCCGTGGTTATTAATGGCATCTTGAAGGAGTTCGTCGCTCACTTCCAGGGTTGCATCGTGTCCAGCCATCAAGGCATCCACACGGGCTTGGTTCATGTCAAAACCGACAGTTTCATACTTTGTTGAAAAGAGGCGTGCCAAAGGCAGGCCAACGTAACCGAGTCCGATTACACCAATCTTTATCTTTTGCATATTATTAACAGTTAAAATTTCCATACTAGACTAGATATGATAAATGCCATCCAACGGACAAATGTTGTGACAATCGAGGATGACTTTCCCCTTCAGCTTGTCCCAGTTCTGCTTAATATGGTCATGCTTCACCATGATAACAATCATATCCACCTCGTCGAGGAACTGGTCGAAGTCAAGAATCTGGTTCTTAACAATCTCCTTTTCGGTGAAGAAGGGGTCGAAGGTCTTCAGCGGGCGGGCAAGGTGGCGCTCCTGGATGTCGAGCATCTGGAGGGTCGGGCTCTCGCGGATGTCATCGACGTTCTCCTTGTAGGTGAGGCCGTAGAGGCCGATGCGGCGGTTGTCGGTGATGCCGTGCTTCTCCATAATCTCGTGGATGCGCTCGAGGACGAAGACGGGCTGATAGTCGTTGGTCTTCATCGACTCGTCGATGACCTTGGCCAGCTGGGGATAGTCGCCCACGAGGAACCAGGGATCGACGCTGATGCAGTGGCCGCCTACACCGGGGCCGGGCTGGAGGATGTTCACGCGGGGGTGCATATTGCAGATGCGGATGATCTCATAGACATCCATATTGTCGTGACGGCAGATGCGGCTGAGCTCGTTGGCAAAGGCGATGTTGACGGCACGGTAGGTGTTCTCGACGACCTTGGTCATCTCGGCCGTGCGGATGTCGGTGACGACGATTTCGCCTTGGCAGAAGGAGGCGTAGTAGCTCTTGACCTTCTCGCCGATTTCCTTGGAGTCGGCTCCGATGGTGCGGTTGTTGTGCAGCAGCTCATAGACCATATTGCCGGGGATGATGCGCTCGGGGGCGTGGACGAGGTTGATGTCTTCGCCAATCTTGAAGCCGTTGGCTTCGATGACGGGACGGACGAACTTGTCGATGGTGCCGGGGCTGACGGTGGATTCGATGACGACGGTGGCTCCCTTGGGGCATACCTTCATCACTTCCTTGACGGCAGCGACGACGTAGCAGGCGTCCACCTTCTTGGAGAACTTGTCGTAGGGGGTCGGGACGGAGACAATGTACATATCCGTCTTCTGATACTCGGTGGTGAACTTGATGCCCGCCTTGACGGCTGCGGCGAAGAGCTCGTCAAGACCGTCTTCCTTGAAGGTCGTCTTACCGGCATTGAGGGTTGCCACCAATTCTTTGTTGAAGTCTGTACCGATGACTTCCACACCGTGGGATGCCATCATAAGGGCGGTCGGAAGACCGATGTAGCCGAGGCCAATTACGTTGATCATATTGTTACTGTGTATTTATTATTCAAACATTAATTGTCAGAAATTATCCATTAATTGTCCGTGAATATCTACTTCACCTCGTATCTATCGACCTGCTCACCCTTGAGTACCCGGACGATGCGGCTGCAGGCCTTGCCGTCGCCGTAGGGGTTGACGGCCTTGGACATACGCTCGTAGGCCTGCGGGTCGTCGAGGAGGGTGCTGACTTCACTGACGATGAGGTCGTGATTGGTGCCCACGAGGTGGACGGTGCCGCTCTTGAGGGCTTCGGGACGCTCGGTGGTGTCGCGCATCACAAGGACGGGCTTGCCCAGGCCGGGGGCCTCTTCCTGGATGCCGCCACTGTCGGTGAGGACGACGGTGGATTTCTCCATCAGATAGACGAACTCAAGGTACTGCAGCGGTTCGATGAAGAAGAAGTTGCTGTACTTGGTGAGGTCTTCGCCGAACACTTCGTGGATGGGCTTGCGTACGTTGGGGTTGAGGTGCATCGGATAGACGAAATCGACCTCGGGGTATTTCTCGCTGAGGTCTTTCATCGCAGTGACCATCGAAATGAAGCCTTCGCCGAAGTTCTCTCTGCGGTGGCCGGTTATCAGCACCAGCTTGCGTCCGTTGTCAAGGCGAATGACATCGTACCCTGCGGTCTTGAGGACATTGACCTGCTCATCGGCAAGAGCCTTGTCGCTCTTGAGCTTATCGACCACCATATGGAGGGCATCGATGACGGTGTTGCCGGTGACGAAAATCCGGCCCTGAGCCTTCTCGTCGAGAAGGTTCTGCTCGCTGAGGGGCGTGGGGGCGAAGTCGTAAGTAGCGATGCGGCCTGTGATCTGGCGGTTCATCTCCTCGGGCCATGGACTGTAGATGTTGTGGGTGCGGAGGCCGGCCTCCACGTGGCCCACAGGAATCTGCTGGTAAAACGCAGCGAGGGCAGCGGCGGTAGAGGTGGTGGTGTCGCCGTGGACCAGCACCACATCAGGCTTGCACTCCTTGAACACGTCGCGCATACCTGTGAGCACGCGGGCGGTGACGTCGTACAGGTCCTGTCCCTGCTTCATGATATTGAGGTCAAAGTCTGGCTTCACGGCGAAGATGCGTAGCACCTGATCCAGCATCTCGCGGTGCTGTCCCGTCACACACACTATCGTCTCAAACTCCTCGGGACACTTCTGGAACTCCTTGACCAGCGGACACATCTTAATCGCCTCCGGCCGCGTTCCAAACACTAACATTACTTTCTTCATTATCGTATATCGTTATTGTTTATTTCGGTTCCCCTGCCACGTTCACTTAATTCCTGCCGGCATCAGCGCACTGATGGGGTAATACACCATCGGCTTGTCGTAGATGGGCAACAACTGTTTGCTAACACCCTTGGTAATCGGATAAAGCCGCGTGCCGGACCCTCCGGCGAGTACTATTCCTTTCATTGGTATGTGGTATTATTTCTTTACTTTACTCTCAGAGCCTCTTCTATGGATTTTTGTGTCCTTGCCAACATCTCTGCCTCGTCAGGCAAATAGACTGGTTTCTGATTCAGAACATCGACTTTAATATTGAAAATATCAGAGTTATATACACCCAACAAGTTGGATGGAATGGATACAGGACGGCCTGTATCGGACGCAATTCCGTAGGAAACAAACAGCCTATTCATCTTCTCCACCTTATCCACCATTTTGGGGCCTTCGTTTCCTCCAAAGGTTTCAATTCCGTAATGGAAAAGAATGACCTGTACGTTTTTATTCACAACACGATTCATAATGCGATTCCAAATACGCTTGTCTGTCTTACCAAAAGATGTTCCGTACACACATATCAAATGGGCCGCGTCTATCGCATTTGTCACTTGTTCTTCAAAACCCGTTCTATAGACGTTGTTAATCGTTGAAGTTTTTATAAACCGGTTTTGAATGCTATTCTCCTTTACCAACTGCTTGTTGTGTATCTGTTTCTCGTCATTTACACCCAGCACAATCCCCTCATCCACAGTACCATGAACATGGATGGGACGATTGAATAAGAAGTTAATCTTGTTATCTGTGCATTGAAACACATTCTCACCTTCCTTAAGGGCAAGGCGCTCAAAAGTATCAGTATAATTTAGAGTGATTGTGTTAATAACGTGAGGAGTATTATTCACATGCTTCAAGATGTAATTTGTAATGTCTCTTGAGTCCAAATTCCGATTCAGATGATGAGAGACGTTTGCCATATTAGAAAGAATCTGTTCTCGCACCTTGGCCTCTGGTTTTAACCTCTCCTGCTCATTCTTCATATACAATGACAGTTCATTAACCAGGTCATCGTGAACGGCTATAGCTCTTTCTCTTGTTACCTTGTCATTTAACCATTGCCCGAGATTTGTCTCTAAATCCGTCCATGTTTCAATATCCTTCCACACTTCATCCTGAAAGTCCTTAATGAAGGGGTCTGTATTAGGCTGATGGCTATTAAGATAGTGCTTCAAGAAAGATCTGTAACTGGTATCAAGCCCTAGTGACAGATCAAAACCATTACCGAGAATGTACAGGATGTTCATAATGAAACCTTAGTCTTAGTTACTTCAGCACATTTGTGATGCCATTCAACTCGTTCTGGATATACTCCAAAGAGGCGATCTTGGCCTTCGTTTCCTCTAGGTTCAGCCGACGAGTATTGTCGGAATTAAACTCCTCAATCTTAGCCCGCTTAGCATCGCCTTCCTTGAAGTACTTATCGTAGTTGAGGTCGCGGTTATCAGCCAGCACACGATAGAAATTTCCCATATCCTCGGCCTTAGCGGCCTCCTCCTTGCTGAGAAAGGGTCTCGTACATCTTTTCACCGTGTCTTATTCCAATCACGCGAATTTGGCGTTTTAATTCTTCTGCAGCACTTGAACCTTAGACCTGCGGCCGATTATTCCGCAAAGAGCTCGCACACCGCTTTGGCCTGGGTTTGAATGGCACAGGCGGGGGCTTTCTGGACAAGGATGTCTCCATTCTTGCCGTTTTCGAAGGCTAAGTGCACAAGGTCCACTGCCTCCTCAGTGCTCATAATGAAACGTGTCATCTTGGGTTCGGTTATGGTGATGGGATTACCCTTGCGGATCTGGTCTATCCGCAGAGGGATGACACTGCCACGGCTGCACATCACTTTTCCATAGCGAGTGCAGCAGATCTGGTGTCACTCGAGTTGCGGCTTTTGGCTATAGCAACTTTCTCCTCGATGCCCTTGGTAATACCCATCGCATAGATAGGATAAACGGCCTTGTCAGTGGAGAGGCAAATGACACATTTCACACTCGCATCGATGGCAGCATCCAGCACATTGTCCGTCCCGATGACATTGGCCATCACCGCCTCCATCGGAAAAAATTCGCAACAGGGCACCTGATTCAACGCAGCGGCGCGGAACACATAGTCCACTCCCTTCATCGCATACTTCAGCGTGCTCTTGTTCAGCACATCACCGATGTAGAACCTAATCTTCCCTGCCACCTTCGGCTTACGTGCCTGGAAGTCGTGCCGCATGTCGTCCTGCTTCTTCTCGTCACGTGAGAAGAAGCGTATTTCACCATTATCGGTCCGCAGGAACCGATTCAACACTGCATTATCAAACAAACAAGTTCCGCCGGTAATAAGTAAGATCCTGTCCTTAAATACTGACATAATTTACCTTGATGTTTATCTCACTCTAATTGATTAGCTAAGGACTCAGTGCCTTGTGCTACTCCAGAATCGTCCCCGCTTTCGCTCAAGATTGTTGGGCATTTATTATCTTTCTTGATATGATAGATGAGATTAATTCAATAGTAGGTCGGAACCCGTCAAAACTGAAGCGTCTGTAATGTCCTCTATATTTTCCGAAAATGTATTCTTCACATTATCATTCATCTTATAAGGGCGTATGAACCGTCAGTTATATTTCCTATGTTCAACAATCCGTCATGGTGGAACACGCCGCTATGTCCATTGCCATGCATGATCATGTTCATTTTAGCTTTACGAGTCATCCGAGGATTTGCGTCAGTCCCATATATCTGTTTGTTCGAAAGTTCTTTTATTCTCCATTCAGCTTCTGTAGGATAGTCTCTGTTTATCTGGTTTCTTACATATTCAAACGCTTTTATCAAAAAACCTCCGAAACCACAGCAAAGGTCACAGAGTTTTTCACCAACTTTTGGATCTAGTACGTTTAACATAAAATCTAAGATAGTTCTAGGTGTGAAAAACTGTCCCAGCCCCCCCCCGAAAGTCTTGCTCAGAAAACTTTCGAAAGCCAAACCTTTCACATCATCATCGATGGTCGCCAAATTATAGGTTTTCAGTTCTGTCAGGATACTCTCAAAACTGTTTTCCTTGATTCTGAGATTCTCCGATTTTTCAAATATCTCATCATCTGCATACTTTTCTTTTGTCTCTTGGAATAGTTTCTGTAAATATTATACTTGTGAAGTGGTCGCTTCGTATTCCTTCTTTTCGCTCTTATATTCGTCATCTCCACACACGCCATCTGCAGAAGGATAGTATCTCTCTTGACATATTTTTAGAAAAAGAACTTTACTTATCTCGTCGAAAGCCACCTCCGGAGACAACTTATCATTACCTCTTATGATATTGTAACAATTCCAGAGAATAGATGACAAATTCTTCTTTGTATATATATCGTTCTTTGCCATAATTGATTAAAGTTGTGTGAATGCCTCCCCTGTCACCCGAAAACCTGAAAGAAATCTACCTCTTAATTGACTCTTTCCAAATAGGTCTCAAAAAGTTTAACATATATTGTATCCAGCAAAAGCAAGACCGACATATAAAGAAAATAGTTCTGCAATTTAAAGTCCTCTGCTATCATCGTCTTCAACGAAGGTAAGTTGTGCTGATACGACCTGGTGTTATGCGCACAACGGTTTCGCTCTCTATAAACATATTTTACGAATATCTCATTCAAAGCCATTCCGCAGGTGGGTCTAGTTTCTACTAGTGCAAGATTAGTTTGCTTTGTGAGCAATTGAGTATCGCTCATAATCCATTTATCATTAATACCTGTCACCATGGCTAAATACTCATCATAACTTTTCCTAAAGTTATTTACCAATAAGCTATTATCAAACAACTGTTGTGTCGTGTTTCTCCAATCATTCAATATTTGATTCTTCAGCGCATCGTCTATCACGAATGCCTCATCATACTTCTTTATCTCATTCAGGAGGTCATTATATACCATGCACTTGTCTTTATAGTCAGAACATTCGCTATACCTACTACGTTCAAAGCGCTCATAGCGATAGTCATAGTCTCGGCAGGCCATCTCCCAGCATATACATTTCAGTTTTTGCTCTTGTGCTCCCGCCAACTTTAAAAACAACGAATGAAGGATATAGCCACAAATGGGGTATGCCTCAATACCACCACTCGTAGCATTGAGCGAACACATAGCTTCCTTTACCAAGTCTGCTTCTGGCTTCAGGATAAATGGGATATGATTAAGAGGCTGAGCGTAAGACATAACGATTGAATGTAGTTACTGAATATTCAACACGGCTTCGCATATGTTTCAACAGTGAGGGTGAGTTTTTATGACTCTCATCATGTTTAAAGCTCGCTACCTTGCACTGGAGAGCATTCAGCAAGTCATCTTTCCTTGTAATGTCTATATCCTTTCCTTCTATTACTGTATTATACACCAAACCGAACATATATACATCAGCATCAATAATTGACGTGAAATGAAGTTTATTGTACTCTAGTCGCTGGAGCGTAGTAGCAAGCTTAGCTATTCGTGGAGCATAGTCTTTATTGGGAATAATGGATGAGAACTGGACGAACATACCATCTGCCCTATCTTTCACAACGGCATAGATATATTCCTCAAAGAATTTTTCCATCCGTGGCTTGTAGCTCTGAGCAAGTCGGTTAAAGCGGCCTTCTTTCTTATACTGAGACAGGAGAGACATCGTTCTAACAAAATCGTAGGCCTGATTCTTACCAACAAGTTCTATCATTAAGTTGCGACAACACTCTGGGTCAAAGAAATCTTTCAGTCCTGTCTTCAAGAAATAGAGCGATTGACGGCTCTCTATCGGGTTAAGAGGTGTCCCCAAGATATTGATGTTCCGAAATACAGTTGAGTAGAATTCGTGTTGCTCTGCCTCGGTTGCAGCGTTTGGTATGATGAAAGAGAATGGCAGGAACTTTGATTCAAAGAAGTCTGCAGGTATTCCATAGGCAACTTGGTTGTATTGTTCTGGTTTCAGCGAGTCTGTCACCTTCTGTTCAGCAGGTCCTTTATCAACAAACATCCGCAGAGACCAATTGATATACTCTACCTCGGGCTCACCGTAGTCTTCTTCAGCACCACCGTCTGCCAGTCCAAGTTGACCCTCATCTTTTGGGAAAGCATCCTTCTTGGGATAGACCTTGAAATATGCCAACAGCAGACTTGACAAGCGCTGTTGACCATCTAGTATCAAATTATGATTCTCTCCGGCATAATTACATACACCTATGGTAACTGGTGGCACAAAGCCATCAGCTTGTAAACCTTTTATGAAGCTCTTTACCTGTTCTTCCGTCCACACAAAACTACGCTGATAAGGAGGCAACTCCAAATCCTTTCTCAGCAACAGTTCTATCCAATGCTTCAACGTGTACTCACCGTAATATACTTTCTTGTCCATAGTTATTCTTTTGCTTACTCCACTATCTTGTGAAGGTCTTCGTTATCCTTATCTTGCGCCATCAGCGCCTTGCGCTTCATCGGCAGCTTATCGAGCAGGAACTTGTGCCTTATCTCAAAATTATCGAAGATGGAACTCCAAGTACGCACATAAATGTCGAAATGTTGACCGGCATCGTCAATATGCTGTATGAGGTTTTTCTTTCCCTATGTGGCGCTATTCTTGATTTCACGGTTAATGTAACCAGTCTTGTCCAGTTTATTACCTACCAGAATATATGTCCTTTGGGCATCGGGTGAATTAAAGCGCGGCTCATTATAAATCGGAGTGACAGGTGGAGTGCCAGGGGACAGGTTCATTCCACCGTCTATACACGTTGGATTATTCCTCGGCCCAAGCCTGCCAGTCGTTGCATCTGACAAACTGACGCGCCAATAGCCAGTTGCATCCGTAATGCTTGACTTTTGTCGTCCTCTTTCTCGCTCAGCAAGCTCATGCAAGCATGGCTTTGCGTTCGCTCGCGCATCGGCTCTCGTTGTTATTTTTGTCTAGTTGTTGAAAACTGCTGGAGTTGCTCACACTGGCTATCTTTATTATCTCTCGCCATACCTGGGCCTCAGAAAGACGCAAACGTGGTCTGTCTTTATCATTGTCTAAGCACTGGACTTCATCATCCAACGGCTCATTCTTCCACTCTTCTAAATCCCTGAAAGGAATCCTGTTCAGCATTATTCCCGTATCGCATATCTGGAATAAGGGTTCTATTGTCTCTTCAAAATAGCCCCAGGAAATATATTCAGAATCCTTAACTCGTTGCACGGTACCCGCTTTCACTGGATTGTGGTGTATATACCGAAGCAGTACCGTGAAATAGGCCATATCATTGACTGGCCCACTCTTAAAGCGCTCTTTAAACAGGTGTCCGTCAAGTCTGTACTTGCGAATAAAGTAGTACAAGTATGAGCTCGCAATGCCTTTCACGGTCTCCTCTACGCTCTCTTCGCGTTTGCGGATGAGTAGATGGAAGTGGTCGCTCATCAGGCTGTAGGCGTAGTAAGTTCAGTTGCTTCCACAGGGGTTGCCGTCATCATCATATTTCACCAGCAGACGGTAGATGGTATTGATAAACTGGCATTTATCCTCCTCGCCCTCAAAGATATTATGGTGGTTGATACCTCGCATCATCACATAGTAGATACCAGTTCCTGAGGATGTTCGTGGTTAGCGGGGCATTATCTTTTCAATCATTATCCACTGGATAGATTTCATGGTTCAAATCTACCCAAAGAATTTCAAGGTAGTTTTGTATGCGGAATCCATAAATGCGGATCTTTGCTTCCATCCTTAGTGAGAAAATATAGTCCTCATCATACTTCAACTCTTCGAGACGCTTGCGAGCTTCTTTGCTGAGGTTAGCTACAGGCACAAGATGATTGTTAGTCACATTCATGCCTTTTCGGTTATGAGTATAATGTAAGATTTCTGTCCATGTATTACTCTCATAAGACACCAACTTGGGATAAATTCGTGTCTGAAAGCCTTCACGTACCAAAGCATGTGATAGATGCTCGAGGACATCAGTTGGTATAACGGAATTGTACTTCATTGCTAGTTTATTCCAGAAATCGTCTATAGAGGGAAACAACTTTCCATCGAGAGATTTCAAGACTTTGTACAAGGCATCATTCTCTTTTTCTATCACTTTCTCCACTGTTCTTTCATCAAAGTGATATACGAACTCGCCTAATAACGACGCAAGTCCCCAGCGGCTAGAATAATCGAACTTTCCAATTCTCCACGCTGGCTGAAACAAGTCAAAGTTTATGTCGCCCTGTGTTGCAGGTTTCTTTTTAACAATCGAAGCAGAAGCGGCTGAAGCGGGTATCTTACGAGGCATCTATTTCAACGACGAATAATACTGGTACATGGCATCATTCTCAATGACACGATTACCACGCTCTGTCTGCGACAAACCTTTTCGGGCATCTATCCAAGGGGCTTCAAGATGGGTCTGATCAATCAGCCACTGTGAAGACTTTGAGCCATAAAAGCGCAAAACTTCATCAATATTTCCACGCTGACGGTCGCTAAGCAATTGTTCATTGCCCTGCGACATGTCCGACTCACTTATCTGGAACATTCCTTTATGATAAATGAAAAGTTCCCTGATGACTGGACCATTTGCCCATGCTTCAATTCGTTCATGGAAAAGGGGACGTTCATCCCACACAAGTGTCCATGCCTGGCAATAGTATAGCAACTTGTGGAGTTTCATTGTCGTACACTGCTTCAACTGATGCAAGATATAACACGCTACATCAAAAACTGAAACAGTCCGCTCTGCCATTTCGCTCCTGGGAATGTCTTTAACATTACTCTCATTAAACTCCACTTTACCCATACCAGGCTGAGCAATACCTACAGCAACGGGATTGGTTTGAGGCTTATCTGCAAGCGACGTATATACAACATCCGAATAGGATGATGTCTCTGAAAACTTATGCTCCATATACTTCGTCTATTATCCGACGGGCCAATTCTTGATTCTGAATCAAAAGCTGATCATCTTCTCCCAGCAAGTTCGTAATCTCGCCCGCATTATTCACATTATAATTAAAATTAAAATCTATCCTATTATGACCATTATCTACTGACTCCAAACGCAATGTCAGTTCCTTCTTCTCACCCATATCGAATTTTCTAACAAGAGCCTGCGATTTTACACCGGTACCAATCAATTTAACAATACTCTGTAAAGGCTTGTTATCTTGAAGTGTATTCAACACCTCGAATGGTGCATCAAAGTCGTAGACATAATTTGTTCCAACTGCATTTACAGGAGTATGAGCTAACTTGCGTAAAATGATTCTCAAAAGCCGTATTATTTCGACATAAGCATCGTCCAAACTTTCCTGTTTGGTAACCTCAAATTGAAGGCGATTACCCTCTATGCAAAAGGCAAGAAGTTCTGTTTGGAATTTCAGAGAACAACCCACCATTGACGGAAAGAGCACCTTGAAGTCAACATCTGATAACAAGTTGGCTTTCACCCATTCGGGAGTGAATATTGCGATATTCCAAGCTCCTACTAACACGATTACATTCGTTCCTTGAACTACCTGTCTCATATTTTTTTGATTATTTTATTGTTCTTAATAACAACATTTCAGATGCAAAGTTAGACTTTTCATTTCATATATAACGCGAATTAACCCTATTTTGTATGTCTTACCTTTTTAATTTTTGTGGCACTGCAAAAATCACTTAGTGTTTCTTGTTCATACGCACTGATGCGGAGGCCCTCGTTAGAGAGCCTTTCGCAAACAGATTCTAATGGTTACTACCAATACTATCAATACACATAGGATTTCGAGAATCCACTTCATAAAGGTTAAGGGTGTACGGTTCACGGTTAATGTTCCGTCTTTGTTTATCGTTATTCCAGGGTCTGCAACGGCCTGGGTGTTCTCTTACTGTTTCTCTACATACACGGTATCAACCCTGACTTCCGTTCGTTCCCTTTTCTCTCGCAGGTCCTGGCTGCGGGAGGCCCGTTTGCAGTCTGTGACCTGTATCAGCTTGAGGGTTGCGCCCCGGTCGTTCTGCTGGAGGGTGATGATGGTCACCTCGCGAAGGGTGTCGCGGACGGCCACCACCACTTGCACCCAGACCATATCCCTTGTCGTCACCTCCGTGCTGATCAGCCACTCGCAGATAATCGCCTTACGGCTGACGCTGCAACTGGTCAAGCTCAGGACAGTCAGCCCAATGAGGACAGTCGCTGATGTGCGGTATCGCACACCGCAGCTCGGCTACTTCCTGCCAGTTCTTGCGGTGGTTCACTATCCACCCGAAGAAGGTCATCCCTCAGCCGTGAATCAAGTATTTGGCAAGTTCCTTTACCGCTTCGTTCCGTAGTTCATCCACCGTCTTTGCGCCTTCTACATCTACAGCCTGAATCATTTCAAGAAGCCCACGAGCATACGCCCTCTCGGCATCATTCACGAATCCGCCAGAATCCCTCACATACAGCGCCAGCTGATTAGCCAACCCATTCAGCCGCATCCTCTCCCCCATCAGCCAACCTAACTTGGTCATCTTATCCATCTTTTCCATAGCAGACCACTGCGAATGAAGGTTGTCGATTTCTTGAAAAATATTGGTAGACATTGCTTTATTTATAGATTAAAGAAGGCTTATTATTTCTGTCTTTTTTTGCTTAAAGTCCGATAGTTCCTTGTGTTCTCAACCGACCAAAGAATAAAAAAAGAAAGCCATCCTAGTATTGTTCTTCTATCTCTATCTCTTTATTTCCTTCTCTCCTATCTTTAATAGACATGACACAGAACAGAGCTTACTGAAGAAAGGATACTTGATATTCTGCTTTGTTGTAATTCTTGAGACGGACCAGTTGGACGACTCAGTTTACTGAAAGCATTTCAGTTTTTACCGCATATTTCCACTAGTTTGTTTACCCATGCAGCAAAACGTGGGCATCTCTTTAACATATCGTTAATTCCAACCTCAATAGCGATAAGATTCCCCTCAAGAACCTTCTGGTAATTAGGCTTTATCTTTAGCAAGCGCTTGGATGGAGCTGTAGTCGGATTATCATTAATGTCTTCTGGATTAGGGAACTCCTCTATAATTTTCATAGCATCTTGGTATTGAGATGAATCAAAGTATTCTGCAAAACCATTGCTATTGGAAAACAACAGTGCCTCGAATTCATGCAACTGAATATACGGAACAAATCGGCAGTCTGAAATATCGCTGCCTATAGCAGCTTGTATTGTATCGGCCTGTTTTGAATGCGAGTTCTTTGTCACGGCCAAATCCCATCCAGGCACATTATTAGGAATACGGAAGAAATCAACAAATGTACTAACAACAATATCGCGAGAAGATGTTTCAGTTAGTAAACGTTTTATATCTTTCTTGAGATGAGTGTAATTAACAAATCCTCCTTTCCCTGACTTGCTCGTATGAATTAGTATGGGCTGAACATTATATATACCTTTTGTCTGGAAATAAGGTAAAAGTACCGTTTTAACAAACTCCTGTTCGGTCTGGCCCTCTACTATAATGTACAATCTCTTGCTCATAACTGGCCTCCGATAATGTTCTTTTCCCACAAATCGCTTAAGGAGTAGTCATCCAGCCATCCTTTCAGCTGTTCACTATTCAGGCGGTTGAAGACCGTTTGTCCTTCTTGCCTGTCAACGGCAACAATATCCTCAGGCTCAAAGTAGTTAACCAAAGATGTAGATTGCGTAGATATGATAATCTGACTCTTTTCAGAAGCGTGTTTTATCAGAGCGGCAAGCTTGTTTATTGCCGCAGGATGCAATCCAATTTCAGGTTCATCTATTATGATTATCTCAGGAAGTCTTGGCTGAAGAAGAAGAGTCGATAAAGCTATAAAGCGGAGGGTTCCGTCGGATAAACTATATCCATTCAGGTACATATCAGTATCAACTTCTTCCCACTCCAGACGAATATGACCGAAAGGATCATCATCTCGTAGATTGAATCTCTTGAAATATGGAGCTACTGACTTGACAGTATTTTCAATAAGTTTGAAGGTCTTTGGAGAAGATATTTGAATACCGTAAAGGAAAGCAGCTAAATTGTTACCATTATGACGCAAGTATGCATTATCATTTATTTCACAGTCTCCACGCATAGGAGAGTGGGTACTTGTATCGTGAAAATGATAAACAGTAAAACTCTTAAGATAATTCTTTAGATACTTTGCCCTATATAACTTACTCTGAGCTAATTCAGATTCCTCAACATTAGAATCCCAAGATTTCCAGTTCCATTTATCATAGTTCTTCTCTTTATCGGAGATATTGTTGAAGTAATCCCCTGTCCTAGAAATATAACCCCTACTTGACTGCATAGGTTTAATTTCAAAAAGAAAAGCATTTTTGTTATCAAAATCCAGTAAACCGGAGAATGATGCAGATACCCTACGCCCTCTATAAAGCAAATTATCTATCCCCCCTTTATCCAAAGTATATGCGGCTAGTTGCTGGTTAAACATAGCTTCTATCAGCTCAAAGAAAGTGATAAAATTACTCTTACCAACCCCGTTGGATCCAATCAAAAGATTAATCTTCTTAAGGGGCACGACAGCACTTCTTATTGACCTATAATTCTTTATTTTAACAAGTTCTATCATAATATCTCTACTTCACTATGCTTTTACAGGTTTATTACAAAATTCTTTAATAAATGCAGATTATTAAGAAAAAACGTTATAACGATGGTTTATAAACTCGGTTGTTGACAATAATAGCCTCCTAATCCCTCTTGAAAATATCCCTCGTATAAACCTTACCCAGTACATCGTCAAGGGAGGAGTCGTAGCGGTTGGCTATGATGGCCTGGCTTTGGGCTTTGAACTCTTCAAGGTTGTTAACTACGAGGCTGCCGAAGAAAGTTGTACCATCTTCAAGGGTCGGCTCGTAGATGATGACCTTTGCACCTTTGGCCTTGATGCGTTTCATGATGCCCTGGATGGCACTTTGGCGGAAGTTGTCGGAGTTGGATTTCATCGTAAGGCGGAACACCCCTATTATGACCTCTTTTTCCTTGCTGGTACTGTAATCGCTTGAGGCTGTGTAATAACCGGCTTTTTCAAGAACTCTGTCAGCGATGTAGTCTTTTCTTGTGCGGTTGCTTTCAACGATGGCCTGAATGAGGTTCTCCGGAACGTCTTCATAGTTGGCAAGGAGCTGCTTGGTGTCTTTTGGCAGGTAGTAACCGCCATAGCCGAAGCTCGGGTTGTTGTAGTGGGAGCCGATTCTTGGATCCAGGCAGATGCCATCTATGATGGACTGCGTGTCAAGACCCTTCATCTCGGCGTAGGTGTCAAGTTCGTTGAAGTAGCTGACTCTGAGGGCTAGGTATGTGTTGGCAAAGAGTTTTACGGCCTCTACTTCCTTCATTCCCATAAAGAGTGTGGGAACGTCTTTCTTGATTGCTCCTTCCTGAAGCAGAGCGGCAAACTCTTTTGCCTTGCCTTCTATGTCCGGGCGGGTCAGTCTGGTAATGGCCTCGTTCTCTTCATTATAGCCGGGAATAGTCTTAGGAACACCAACTATGATGCGGCTTGGGTAGAGGTTGTTATACAGAGCCTTGCTTTCTCTCAAGAATTCAGGGGAGAAGAGAAGGTTGAACTTCTTTGCGCCTTTGGCAGCATACCTAAGGTAGAGTCCCCTGGTATTCTAGGCTATAAGAAATGATTCAAATTATCTATGGATTATACCTATCGTTTAAAACCTTCCAGTTAAGGATGGTCCACAGGGCCTGGAGGTGTGCTGGGCGGCGGTTTTGGTAGTCCAAGTAATAGGCGTGTTCCCAGACATCAAAGGTCAGAATTGGTTTGAGGCCTTTGGTTATTGGGTTGTTGGCACCAGGTTCTTGAGTTATGACAAGTGTGCCGTCTGGTTGGGCGGAAAGCCATACCCAGCCACTGCCAAAGAGAGTTGCGCCTTTGGTTTCAAACTCAGTCTTGAAGGCTTGGAAAGAGCCCCATTGCTTTTCGATCTGCTGGGCTAGTTTGCCTTGAGGAAGATTCTCCTCTGCAGGTTTGGGAGCCTGAAACTGCTCAAAATAAAGGTTGTGGTTCAGAATCTGACCTGCATTGTTGAAGATTGCGCCAGTAGAAGCCTTTACAATCTCTTCCAAAGGCTTATTCTCGTATTCTGTGCCCTGGATGAGTCTGTTGAGATTGTCTACGTAGCCTTGGAGGTGTTTTCCGTGGTGGAAACTTAAGGTATTTGCACTGATAACAGGCTCAAGGGCATCTTGAGCATATGGTAAATCTATGAGTTTGAACATAATGGGTTGTTTTCGGAGTATACTATGCTTTTTATTTCGGCTTTATCTGTGAGTCTCTGAATGATATTCAGGAACAACTTCTTTCATAAGCTGCACCATATCTGGAATGTTGACCTGGCGGGCAAGGTTTTCAAGGCGGGCAACAACAAACTGGGAATACTGGAAGTCATATTCCCTAACCTTGGCAATGCGGATGCGGTTGTGGAAAGAAGGAAGGGTGTTTTCATCGTTGGCAAGAACCTCTTCGTAAAGCTTTTCGCCTGGGCGCAGGCCGGAATATTTAATCTTGATATCCTTGTCTGGAGTAAAGCCAGCTAGGGATATCATACGCCTTGCAAGTTGGTCTATCTTGACAGGCTCACCCATATCAAAGACAAAGATCTGGTTGCCGGAACTCATTGTAGCAGCCTCCATAACAAGGCGGCAAGCCTCCGGAATGGTCATAAAGAAACGGGTAATGTCTTTGTGGGTAACGGTAACAGGGCCGCCTTTGGCTATCTGGGCGCTGAAACGTGGAATAACGGAACCATTGGAGCCGAGAACGTTACCGAAACGGGTGGTAACAAACTTTGTAGCAGGTTTGTTTGATTCGTCTGAATTAGGGGCAGAAGTATTGTAGTTACTATACTTCCCGGATTCAATGGCAAGACCTAAAGACTGAACGTAGATCTCTGCCAGACGCTTGGTACAACCCATAATATTGGTTGGATTAACGGCCTTGTCTGTGGAAATCATAACCATACGCTCAACGCCGTATTCCAGGCACTTGTCAGCAACGTTGCGAGTGCCGTAAACGTTTACAAGAACAGCTTCGCAAGGGTTTTCTTCCATTAAAGGAACGTGCTTGTAAGCTGCCGCGTGGAAAACTACCTGAGGATGATAAGTCCTGAAAGCAAAGTCAAGCCTCTGAATCTGACGGACATCCCCTATCACAGGAACAAAGTCAAGGTCTTTGAATTTATCTTCAAGCTCTAGGCGGAGATTGTGCATTGGAGTCTCGGCATTGTCGTAAAGAACAAGCTTTTTAACGCCAAATGTTGCCAGCTGGCGAACTAACTCGGAGCCAATAGATCCTGCAGCTCCTGTCACCATAACAATCTTGCCGTTGAAATATGTCTTAATTTCATCCAGGGAAATCTGGATTTCCTGTCTTCCTAGAAGGTCTTCAACCTTAATGGCTCTCGGGCGGAGAAGAGACTGGCCTTCTTCTACTTCATCTACTTCTGGAATTATGAGAGTCTTAACCTTGTTCTTTATGCAGAATTCTATAAGGCCTTCTGACTCGTGCTGCGCATCCGTATCCTTGGAAAAGAGAATGGAATCAATAGAGTAGTCTTTAATTATGCGATTCAAGGCATTATCATCGTCAAAATTGAATACCGGAAGCTGGTCCAGCAACATCTTGGCGTGGCGGTCTGAACGTTCTATGAAACCTACAATACGATAGTGCGGAGAGGTAAGAAGACGCTTGATTACAGCTACGCTCTTGTCTGTGGTTCCGTATACAAGAACCCTCTGGCGCTTGGCTTCCTCTGTTCTCCTCTGGTTTATTGTATTGTAAACCAGAATCATTGCTATTCTCACTCCAATTAAAAGGAAGAATGTGATAAGGAAGTCCAGAACGCAAACAAAGAAGAAGGAGTTATAATAGCCGTAACCAATAATGAACACTAGAAGCAGGAGAATTCCCTTGAGCATAGAGGCTATGGCAAAAGGAATAATGTCTCTGGCTCCAAGATGCCTGATGATTATCTTGTAGGTCTTAAGCAGCAGGAAGAAAGAGAACGATGCCACTATAGATGCCAGCAGATATGTCAGGACAATGTTAAATGTCCTGAACAAATCAGGAAAGACAAGCTCCACTCCGAGTATAACTATTATGGATGCGCCTATGGAAAGAATCATATCGAGAGTGAAGATAATTTCCTCTCTTACAAACGATTCTTTAAATCTACTTATGCTAAGTCTTTTAAACATTAGTTTATCTTTTTCACCATCTTGTGGGTGATACCGCCTATGGTGAAGGCGGCTATGGAGCCGATGGTTATGACGAATTTGCGGTCTTTCTTTATGCGCTTTACATTGCCTATAAGGCCTTTGAATGGGCCTTCTACGACTTTTACGCGGTCTCCGAGTTTGATGTCTTTTGGTTCACCGATGTAGGTTACGTCTGTATCTTCAGATGTCAGCCAGATGAAAGCCTGCATCTGGCCATCTGGAATTACTGCAGGAACTTTATGGTCCTCCGAGTACCTTGTGTAGTAGCTGAATTCAGACAGATGGTTGTGCTTGAGGGTCTTGAGAAAGGTTTCCGTGCAGCGGATGAACATCAGAGAAGCAACAAGGGGCTTTTTGACAGTCTGAGTTTGTTGCGGATTGTTGGATTCGTTGATGATAGCTCGCTTTGATTTTGGAACTAAGGTGAGCTTGTTGCCGCTGTAGGAGACTTCTGCCTTGGATCTGGAACGGGAGGAGGTGGTGGCGGGGATTTCCTTTGAAGACATTGCAATGTACGTTTCAACAGTGCTGTCGTTCGTGCTATTGCCTTGTCCATTATCTTCCCCGGCTTCCCTCTGAATCGTTTCCTGCATCTGGAGAAGCCTGTTGTTGAACACTTTGAGAGCGTACCAGTTAAGTGTTTTGTTGTTTGCTTGCATTCTTAATGTAAAACTTTAACTCCCCGCACCAGTGATGCAGGATGGATTCAGAGTCTGTCAGCATTTATCTTCTGACCGTGGTTTGCTCCTATCCAAGAGCGAGTGCCAAGACTCTGTTAGTTTCTACTTAGGCTAATTAAGCCTCGGTACTGTTATCGGCATCCTTGTTGGAACCGTAATAGCCGTAGGAATGGTAACCGTAGCCGTACTTGTAACCATACTTGTAGCCGTAGCGGTAACCGTATCTTCCGCCGGTAGCCATTTCGGTACCGTTAAGGATGATGGCAAGGTTGCGGTACTTGCCGCTCTTGTAGTTGTCTTCCAGTTCTGGAAGCATATCCTTGTCAAGAAGGCCGGCACGAACCATAAAGATGGTCATATCGGCACTCTTGTCAATAATCTGGGTATCTGCCACAATATCAACAGGAGGACAGTCTATAAGGATGTAGTCGTACTCGTTCTTGAGGGTATTGATAGCCTCTGAGAACCTGGCGTCTGCAACAAGTTCAGAAGGGTTAGGCGGTATAGGGCCTACCGGAATGTAATCCAGATTCTTGTACTTGTCGCTCTTGATTATCAGGGAGCGGAGATCATCGGTCTTCTTTGAGAGGTAATTGCTTATACCGGTATGAGGCTTGCCGAAGAATGAAGACATAGATGCGTGGCGGAGGTCACCGTCCACAATCAGGATCTTCTTGTCTTTGATTGCAAGGGCTACGCCGAGGTTAACTGCGGTAAAGCTCTTACCGGAACCAGGATTATAGGAAGTAATGGCGATAACCTTGTTTTCACCTGTAGCCATAAACTCCAGGTTGGTACGGAGAACTCGGAAGGCCTCGTTGATAACGTTACGGTTACCCGGCTTCACAACAATAGGATCGTGTTCCTCTTCCTTCTTGCCGATAATCTTGTGCCACATACGGGTACCCCAGCTAGGCTTGTAGAAGGCATAAGGAATCTCGCCAAGGAACGGAGCGGTAATGCTCTTGAGATCGTCCTTGCCACGCACCTTGTTGTAGAAGGTCTCTATCAGATAGATGATTGCCAGAGGAATAAGGATACCGAGCATCAGGGCTACAAGCAGAATCATATTCTTCTTTGGAGCCACGGGAGCGAAAATGCCACTTGGGGTATCAATAACCCTGGTGTTATATGCGGTAAAGGCCTGGTTCAGCTCGTTCTCTTCTCTCTTCTGGAGAAGGAAGAGGTAGATTGCCTGCTTTACGGCCTGCTTTCTTTCAACGGAGAGCAGGTATTTTGCCTGGTTAGGGTTCGCCGATATCCTCGCCGATGTCTGTGCACCTGCCCTTTGCAAAGAGCCCATTTGGGTGTTGAGGTTGGTAATCTGGTTGTCAACGGATGAAACGATTGCCGTGCGCATACCGTTCAGCTGCTGGTCCATTTCCTTGACAAGAGGGTTTTCTGAGCTGGTTGAACTTGCAAGGTTGTTACGGTAGAGAAGCTTCTCGTTATACTCCTTGATCTGGTTCTCAAGGCCTGTTCCTTTGCCGCCCAGGCTAGCAGGAAGAACCTTGGTCTTATCTTCGTCGTTAGTCAGGTAGTTGCGGATATACTTGGCCATATAGAGCTCGTTGCCGAGTTCCTGCTGCTGGTTACGGATCTGGGCGCTTTGCTGCATATACATCGTACCTGCAGTGGCAACGTCTGGAATCATCTGCTGGCTCTTGTATGAAGAAACATCGCTATCTACGCTGGAAAGTTCATCCTCAATAACCTCCAGACGGTCGTTGATAAACATAGATGTACTCCTTGCTATCTGGTTCTTGTCCTTAACCCAGTTCTCGTTGTAAACTCCAATGAGGGTGTTGAGGATGTCCTCTGCCCTTGGAATGGAACGGTCTTTGACCGAGAGGGTTATAACCCTACTCATCTTGTCTGAGATAGCGGTTGAAAGTTCAGCGCGATATCTGTTAACTGCAACAAAGAGAGAATACTTACGGACAATTATTTGCTTTATTCCAGGATTTGGAGTCTTCGTAGTCTGGATAACAATGTTTCCAATAGGAGAATCAAGTGAGATGGTATCATTCTCCTTCAGCACTCCGCTTACCTTTCCGGAAACCTTCTCTCCATTATGCTGGAAAGACGACAGCTCAATGTTGTCGTCTCCCTTGAATGCTATCTGGAAATATGCGCTCTCCATATCTGTAAGGTCCGGAAGCTGCACGGTTAGAGGAAGGTTGTTGGCATATAGGACTTTCTCCCTAAAGCGCAGAGGAGTTGAATAATCCATATCCAGATGCAGACGGCGTACAACTTCCTGCATTGTACTTCTGGCTCCGAATGCCTTGATTTCGTCATAGACGCTGGATTTGCTCTGGAAGAGGCTGAAGTCTGTCATTCCCTCAATGCTGTTTGAGAGTGAACGCCTCTGGCTGTCTTCCTTTATCTGAACTTCAGCTGTACGAGAAAAAACTGGCTGATAGCGTACAATGTAAACTATTGCGATGAAAAGGCAGATTGCTACACTAAGAACAAACCATTTCCATCTTCTCAAACACGCATAGACAAGGTCTTTGATGTTGAGGCTGCTTTCTTGTTCTTGATTCTGTGCCATATTATCTTGTTATTATGCTTATGATGGTTGCAAACAATGAAGCCAGGCTTATCCAGAATGCCGTGCTTCTTACGTTGTTGCCGTTAACTGTACTCTGGCGCATTTTTACGTCGTTAGGCTCTACATAGATGATATCGTCCTGCTTCAGGTAATAAACCGGAGAGCTTAGAGTAGATTCTGCGCTTGTAAGGTCTACGTTGTATGTTTTCTGAACATCTCCTTCTGTACGGATTACCCTAACGTTTTCTCGGTTGCCGTAGATGGTAAGGTCTCCTGCCATTGAGAGAGCGTCCAGAATGTTCAGGTTGTCTTTGTTGAGGGCAAAGTGGCCCGGGCGGGCAACTTCTCCCATAATGGAGATACCCAGGTTCATGAACTCAACGGTTACAACCGGGTTGAAAACCTCGCTAACAAGATGGTTCTCCAGAAGTACCTTCTTTACCCTTTCTGAAGCCTCGCTCCTGGTAAGGCCGGCCAAATGGATTTTGCCTACAATCGGGAAATCTATGTCTCCCTTAGGATCCAGCGTGTAACCGGACATCTGGGCGTTGTTATATGAACCCTCTCTTGAAGCTGCTCCTAGCCTCTGAGATACGTAAGGCAGGTTGAGCATACCGGCACTCTCGGCATCCTTGGTGTTGACAACGATGGAAATCATATCCCCCGGCTGCAGACGGATTGTAGCCTGCGGAAGGTTGATTGTCTTGTCCTGGCCTGCTGTGTCCTGGAAGTACGCTATCTTGTCTGGAGTGGCGCACGAGAACAAAAGAAATGCCGTCAGCAAGGAGCACGCTCCGCCGACGATTGATTTTACAAGTTTTCTTCTCATAACAATTATTTCAAATATTAATTCTTAATCTACTTTGTTGTTTATTTAGGTTCTACCTACATTTCTGTAGTTTCTATGCAAAGCATAGACTTACAAATTTAACTATTATGTAACAAACAAAAAAATAAAATTTGCAATTGTTTATGATTGCTGATTTTCAATTGCAGATTAACAGAAAACGGGGAGATTAATAGCTCTCCCCGATAAACATTTAAAACATTAAGTATCAAGCAGTTAATATAGCGGAATAATATAGCTTTAACAAAATGTCTTTATTCAGCGGATTTCTTGGAAGTGATGAGCTTGTTTTTGACAATTGGCTTGGCCCAGAAACCTATCAGGAAAATGTAGATTATAAACACGAATATCAGGCACATACCAGTTCTCAGGGAATGGGTGGCATCGCTCAGAAGGCTCACGAAGAGCGGGCCGGCGGCTCCTCCTACTATTGCTGTGCACATTATGCCGGCAAAGCTGCCGTGGTGTTTGGTTACGGAGTTCAGAGCCAGGGAGAAGATGATTGGGTACATAAGGCTCATTGCAAAACCTACGGCTGGGAGCGTGTAGAGAGCAACGCTAGCGCTATTTGTTGTAAGGGCTGTGGCAAGAAGGGCTGTGGCAAGAATTCCGCAGATTCTCAGGAGAACCTTGGAGTCTATGAGCTTGAGCAGCAGAAGACCTATGATGCAGCCTATGAGCATACTGCCCCAGAACCAGGCAACAGCGCTGGCTCCCTGAGTGTGCGGATCAACTCCGTGATAACGCTCCAGGAAGAGGCTTATGTTGTTGGCAATGCCCTGCTCTGTGCTAACGTAGAAGAAGATACCCAGTGCAAACAGCCATACTTTCCGTTCCTTGAACAGTTCAAAGTACGAGGCCTTGCCGCCGGACTTTTCGTCTGCCTTTAGGTCTATCTTCGGGAAGCGGCAGAGGAGTACCACTACAAGCATAGTTACCAGTATAAAGCCGAAGAGGTAGTACAGTGATATCCAAGGCATTCCTTCCGGTGCAAATTTCATTGGATGAGCTACGTAATACGTGAAAACCAGAGGGCTGACAAAAGACGCTCCGCTGAAGACCACCTGGCTCATATCTCCCACAAAGGCATAGTTCTCCTCGCCTCCAACAGCTCTTTGAAGCGGGTTGATAACGGTCTGGAGCATTGCCATTCCAAGACCAATGATAAAGCAAGATGCCAGAAGTACCGGGTAGGTGTGCAGGAACGCAAACAAAAGACTTCCTACGAGGTCCATAAAGAAGCCCAGGAACAGCACGGTTTTCTCACCCCATTTCTCTATCATCAATCCTGCCGGAATGCTCATTACGGCATAGGCCACAAAGAAACTCGTAGGAATGAATCCGGCCAGAGTCAACTTGCTGAGATTAAAGCTGTTGATTATGTCCGGAATCAGCGGTCCCAGGATGTTTGTGACAAACGAAATCACAAACCAGAATATCATTATCACCACCAGAAGGCCAATCCTTCCGGCCCCTATCTTTCCGTTATTACTCATATACTATCTGTTATACTATTTCATCTATATATCTTGTACCTTCCTGCTATGCGATAATCGGGCTATAGCCAAGCGTTACTCCACTGCAAACTGGGCGTCAATGGCAGCGGCTTTGGCTTCCACATCCTCGCCAGGATTACAGCGGAGGTTGAAGTAGAACTTGATCTTAGGCTCCGTGCCGGATGGCCTCAGAGAAACCACCGTGCCGTCCTGCGCAATATACTGGAGGACATTGCTCTTTGCGAGCTTGACTTCAGGAGCGTAATAGTCGTTCTTTAGGTAGTCTCTGTATTCCACGATCGGGCTTCCTGCAATGTCCTTCGGCGGGTTCTGGCGGTAATGCTCTACCAGGGAGTCTATCTTCTTCTTGCCCTCTATGCCTGGGAAGGTGTAGCTTCTAAGCCAGTCTTTCCTTTCTCCAAACTCCTTGTAAATATCTTGGAGAAGGCCCCATACCGTGGTTCCACGGTCTTTGCACCAGGCAGCGCATTCACAAATAAGTGAGCAGGTTATAGGACTGTCTTTGTCTCTTACATATTCCCCTACCGCAAAGCCGAAGCTTTCCTCTCCACCGCAGACATAGATGCCCTTGCCCTCGTTGTAGAGGATGACTTCTGCAATGTTCTTGAAACCGGTCAGAACGTTGTACCATTTTACTCCAAAATGGTCTGCTATGTCGCTCATCAGGTTGGATGTAACAATGGTCTTTATTATATATGGGAAGCGGTTGTCAAGAGTTGTGGTGTTTGGGCTTGGTGCTGTGGTTGATTTTGCTGGAGTTGCAGCTGTTGGGTTGGTTCCGGTGTTTGCGTTTAGGCGTCCGAGTTCCTGCCAGCGCCTTAACATATAGTATGTAAGGATGCAGTTCATCTGGTTGCCGTTAAGGAGGGTGAGCTTGCCCTCTGTGTTGCGGACAGCAATGCCGCAGCGGTCTGCGTCTGGGTCTGAGGCGCAGACTATTTCAGCGCCTACCTTTTCCGCAAGGTCCAGGGCCATCTTAAGGGCCGTAGGTTCCTCTGGGTTAGGGCTCTGCACGGTTGGGAAGTCTCCGGTGTTGACGCATTGCTCTTCTACAAGATGCACGTTAGTGAAGCCCATTTCCTTGAAGGCTCTTGGAACAATCTTAACGCCGCATCCGTGGAGCGGAGTATACACAATGCCTAGGTCGTGATGGCGTTTTACGCTTTCAGGAGAAAGATGCAGGGTTGCAAGGTCTTTCAAGTAGACGTCGTCCAGCTCTTCCCCTACCATTTCTATGAAGCCAAGGCCGTTGCGTTCAGCAAGGTCTGCATTGCTGAGTGGGCATTGCTTCTGGGCTTCTGAACAGCAGCATTTTTCTCCTGGCTGCTCATTGCATGCCTTGTATTTTGCTAGGACATCTGCCTTGTGCCACTTTACTTGAGATATATCTGTGATCTTGTTGACCTCTGCAATTATGTTCTTGTCGTGCGGGGCAATAACCTGGGCGCCGTCTGACCAGTAGGCCTTGTAGCCGTTGTAAATCTTGGGGTTATGAGAGGCGGTAACCATAACTCCTCCCTGGCATCCGTAGTAGCGGATGGCGTAAGAGAGCTCAGGAGTTGGACGCAGTTCCTTGGTAAGATATACGTGGAAGCCGTTGGCCTCGAAAATCTCTGCAACTATCTTGGAGAAATAGTCTGAGTTGTTGCGGCAGTCGTGAGTAATTGCAACCTTGATCTGGCGCAGCTGGCCAAAGCATTTTTTCAGGTAGTTGGCAAAGCCCTGGGTGGCCATACCCACAGTATAGCGGTTCATACGGTTGGAACCGGCTCCCATTATGCCCCTGAGGCCCCCAGTTCCAAACTCCAGGCTCTTATAGAACGCGTCTTCCAGCTCTTTAGGGTCTCCTTCCATCATCCGTCTTACCTCAGCCTTGGTTTCCTCGTCGTAACCGTCTCCAAGCCAAAGTTTTGCTGCATCTAATATCTTCTGGTCCATATAATTACAGTTCTATTTAACGTCTTGTTTATAAATATGTGTATTAACTTCTTTTTAATACATCTTCAAATTTACGAAAAAAAGGTACATTTGCGAAGTCTTACTTCTTATTTCTATGAGCGAGCAGATCAAGCACGAGTGCGGCGTGGTTCTATTGCGCCTGCTGAAACCCCTTTCTTACTATCAGGAAAAGTACGGAACACCTCTCTATGGGCTGAACAAGCTGTACCTTATGATGGAAAAGCAGCACAACAGAGGCCAGGAAGGAGCCGGATTGGCGTGCGTGAAGATTGATTCCAAGCCTGGGACGGAGTACATATTCCGCCAGAGAGCGCTGGGAAATACCGCCATCTCAGAGTGTTTTGAGAATGTTAGCAAGGAGATTGAGCAGGCTCGCAAAGGACCTGTGTATGATTTGGATCTGCCTTACATTGGAGAAGTTTACCTAGGACATTTAAGGTATTCAACCACGGGAAGGAGCGGAATGAGTTACGTTCATCCGTTTTTAAGGAGAAACAACTGGAGAAACAGGAACCTCTGCCTTGCCGGCAATTTCAACATAACCAACGAGAAAGAACTCTTTGCCGCTATGGTTCAGGGTCAGGGCCAGCATCCGAGGAGCGATGCTGACACCTTCCTGATTCTGGAGCAGATGGGAGCCCTTTTGGACGAGCACCACTCAGACCTGTACCGCAAGTTCAAGAAGGAAGGGCTTGTTGGCGAGGAATTAAACGCAAAGATTGAGGACAACATAGACATTGAAGGCATCATCTCAGAGGCTTCAAGTCTCTGGGACGGAGGTTTTTGCATTGTGGGGGCAACCGGAAGCGGAGAGAGTTTCGTATTCAGGGACAGATGGGGCATTAGGCCTTGCTTCTACTACATAGACGACGAGATTGTAGTGGCCGCATCTGAGAGAGCCGCCATCCAGACCGCCCTGGATGTAAAATATGACAAAGTGCAGTTGCTCCAGCCTGGAGAGGCCATAACCATTCACAAAGACGGAAAGTACAACATCAGCTGCCTGGTTCGTCCGGCCAATCCAAGGCCTTGTTCCTTTGAAAGAATCTATTTTTCAAGGGGTAGCGATGCGGATATTTACAGAGAGAGAAAGATGCTCGGGCGGCTTCTGATTCCGCAGATTCTGCAGGCCTGCCCGAATCTGGACAAGACCGTGTTCTCCTTCATTCCGAACACCGCGGAGGTGGCGTTCTTTGGGATGACGGAGGGGCTGAATTCATATCTGGACAGTCTGAAACTCAATAAGATAACTGAGTTGCTAAGCACTTGCGAAGGCGGAGGAAAGAAGAAGGCGGTGAAGGATGTGAATAAAACGTGTGAGGCAGAGGAATTTGAGACGCTTTGCAAGAAGGGCATTAAGAATGTGGATAATGGCAGTGACTGTGCGTTATCTGGCAGTGGCTGTGCGGTAGCAGCAGGATGTCAGGAGAAGATCAAGGAGATACTGGGGCACAGGATCAGGATTGAGAAGCTGGCAATCAAGGATATTAAGATGAGAACCTTTATTGCAGAAGGAAGCACCAGGAACGATCTGGCAGCGCACGTGTATGACATTACATATAATAGTATAAAGGCCGGAGTTGATTCCATAGCAGTGATTGATGACAGCATTGTAAGGGGAACAACCCTGCGCCAGAGCATCATTAAGATACTGTCTAGGCTTGAGCCGCAGGAGATTGTGATTATTTCTTCTTCTCCGCAGATCCGCTATCCGGACTGCTATGGCATAGATATGAGCCGTATGGGAGAATTTATTGCATTCAACGCTGCGGTGGCACTATTGAAGGAAAGGAAGATGGAAAGAGTCCTTAGCGATGTATACCGTAAGTGCAAGGAAGCCGAAAAGCGGCAGCTGGATGAGTTCTACAGCACGTCCTATGACATTTTGCACTCCGGAAAAGGCAAGGGCAAGAAAGGCTCATCAGTTTTGGCGGGTGCCGACATCGTTGAGAATTACGTAAAGGAGATTTACGCGCCGTTCACAGACGAGGAGATTTCTGCAAAAATAGCTGAGATGGTAACTCCAGAAGGGCTTTCCTGCAAGGTCAAGGTGATTTTCCAGAGCATCGAGAATCTTCACAAAGCTTGCCCGCAGAATCAGGGAGACTGGTATTTCAGCGGAGACTACCCTACTCCGGGCGGTACGCGCACCGCAATTCAGGCCTACATCAACTGGTACGAGGGAAATCCTTACAAGAGGGGCTACAGCAGGTGATTTTATGATTTATCAAGGAATTGATTGAAAATAGATATTGATTTTCAATAAAAAGTCCGTATCTTTGTTAGAAGTTTTATCAAAAAGTACTCTATGAACATATTCGTATCCAGTCTGAGCTTCAGAGCAAGAAGGGAGGACCTTGAAAAGTTATTCGCCCCGTTTGGGGAAGTGTCATCGGCAAGAATTATAACCGACAAAACAACCCACAGATCAAAGGGTTATGGTTTTGTTGAAATGAATGAGGAAGATGGCAAGAAGGCCATTGAGGCATTGAACGGTTCCGAGCATATGGGAAGAACCATCAACGTGGCTGTTGCTACTTCAGAAAGAGCTCCACGTCCTGAAGCTCCTGCTACCGAAAAAGCCGCTCCCGCAGAATAGAGACCTTTTGGTCTACTGATGATACTCAAAGAAAAGCTCCGGTCAGATGACCGGAGCTTTCTGTTTATCTGCCAATACAGTTATCTGTTAGTTGCCAGCAGCAGCCTCTTCGATGAACTTGTGGTACTTGTCGTAATTTGCCTGATACTCAGGTTTTTCATCGCGGAAGCGGAAGTAAATCTGCTTCAGGTACTCAGCGCAGCCTCTCTTGATTTCAGGATCCTCAGCGATTGAGAAAGCTCTCTCGAAAGGCTCGATTGCCTTCTTCAGGCAGTCGTTCATCTGCTCATTAAGCTGGTTGTACTTAGCGTCGTCCGGTTCCATTGAAGCCTTCTCCTGGAGGTCAAGAGCCATCTGGTAATAGGTGTCACCCTCGTTGTAAGGAGCAAATACGTAGGTAGGATTGAGCTCTGCAGCCTTGCGGTACAGTTCAATGCACTTGTCGTACTGCTTCATGTTCTTGTAGAGGTTGCCCTCTGCATATACCAGTGAAGCGTTGGTTGGCTCGTTCTCCTGTGCTTTCTTCAGAACAACTATGATCTTCTCAGGATCGTCGTTGGTCTCCAGATAGGTATTGATAAGAGAAACCAGAATGCCCTGGTTGGTTGGGAATCTCTCAAATCCCTTGCTGAGCATTTCCTTGCACTTGGTGGTATCTCCCTGAGCCTTGTAGCTGTCTGCAAGCATAGCGATTATGTCTCCGTCTGCAATGTTGAGGTCTACACACTTCTCAAAGAGAGAGATGCTCCTCTTGCTGTCTTTTCCAAGAACGGAAGCAATGCCGGCGTAAATTAGGGCGTTGGTGTCCAGAGCCTCAACTGCTGGCCTTCCGTTAATCAGATAGCTCAGCTCAAATTCCTTGGAAGCGTCTGTATAGTCCTGCATATTGTATGCAACCATAGCAGCGTCCCAATGCCTCTTTGCAAGAGCAACATACAGAGGCTGAAGGTCTTTGGCTGCTGCTCCAAGTTCGGCTGCCTTGTCGTATGCCTCCAGGCAGTTCTTGAGGGCGTCCTCTGCCAGCGGTTTGAGAACCTTGTAGCCTTTAAGGACTCCGTTCTGGTCATAGTAGACTTCCTTGTCTATGTAAGTATCTACGTTGTACATCTTTCCGTTGACTTCTTTCTGCTCGCTGGCCAGTTTTACGGCACCCTTAAGAAGAAGGGCGGTCTGCTGAGCGGAATTATTCAGGAAAAGTCCGTTGATAGGAGCATCAAAGCAGTCTGCATAAGCGTTGCCCAGCTTGATCCAAGTTGCGGCATCGTTCTTTTTGCTGATAGCTTCTTTCGCCTTAGCAAGATCCTTGAGAGCCCTTGCACCCTCTTTGGATTGTGCTCCGATGGTCGGGACAATCATCAGGGCAATAGCCAATGTGATAAAAAATCTTTTCATATCAGTAATTATTTAGTTTGTTGTTTCTTCTTCATTTTCAGCCGCTTCCTGTGCCTTCAGGTCTTCGCTCTTTGGAACGGCGCAAACGGCTGCGATGCTGTCCGTATCCTTTATGTTGATGAGCTTGACTCCCTGGGTGGCTCTTCCGGCTACCTTTATCAAGGAAGCCGCAACCCTTATGACAATGCCGGAACGGTTGATGATCATAAGGTCGTTCTCATCGTTTACGGCCTTCAGTGCAATAAGCTTGCCAGTCTTTTCCGTAATGCTTATTGTCTTGACTCCCTTGCATCCGCGGCTGGTTACCCTGTAGTCATCAAGCTGGCTGCGTTTGCCGAATCCGTGTTCGCTGACTACCAGTATTGTCTTGTCTGTGTTTTCAGGTTCTACACAAATCATACCGACCACCTCGTTGCCTTCTTCCAGCTCGATTCCCCTTACGCCGGTACCGGTTCTGCCAATGGCTCTAACCTTTGATTCATCAAACCTTACGCACTTACCTTCCTTGGCTGCGAGCATAATCTGGCTGTTGCCATCCGTAAGGATTGCTTCCAGAAGCTCGTCTCCTTCCCTGACGTTCACGGCTATGACACCATTTGCCCTTGGACGGGAGTAAGCCTCCAGGGTTGTCTTCTTGATTATGCCCTTCTTGGTTGCCAGAACAACATAGTGGGAGTTGATGTAGTCTTCATCTTTGAGGCGGTTTACGTTTATGTAGGCGCAAACCTTTTCTCCCTGGGCTATGCTGAGCACGTTCTGGATGGCCCTTCCCTTGGTGGTCTTGGTGCCTTCCGGGATCTGGTAAACCTTGAGCCAGAAGCACTTGCCGCTGTTGGTAAAGAACAGCATCGTGGAGTGCATATTGGCAACATAGATGTGCTCTATGAAGTCCTCGTCTCTTGTGGCGCTTCCCCTGCTTCCCTTTCCTCCGCGATTCTGAAGGCGGTATTCTGTGAGCGGAGTTCTCTTGATATATCCCAGGTGAGAAATGGTAATTACCATATCGTCATCTGCGATGATATCCTCATAGTTGAATTCGCTCTCGTCTGGATGTATCTGGGTGCGGCGCTCGTCTCCGAACTTCTTCTTGACTTCCTCCAGCTCCTCCTTGATGATGTTCATCTGGAGTTTTACATCGCCGAGGATGGTGTTTATCTTGTCTATCAGGGCCTTGAGTTCTGCAAGCTCGTCCTCCAGCTTCTTCTTTTCCATCTTGGCCAGCTGGCGGAGCCTGATTTCCACGATGGCGGCTGCCTGGATCTCCGTAAGGCCGAACCTTGCGCAGAGAGCTGCCTTTGCGCTTTCTACGGTCTCGCTTTCCCTGATTATCTTGATTACCTCATCTACGTGGTCTAGCGCAATGCACAGTCCTTCAAGTATATGCACGCGGTCCTGAGCCTTCTTAAGATCAAACTTCAGGCGGCGGACTACTACATCGTGGCGGTGGCGCACATAGTATTTGATGAGCTGCTTGAGATTGAGCTGGCGCGGCCTTCCGTCTACCAGAGCCACGTTGTTTACGGCAAAGCTGCTCTGGAGCTCGGTGTGCTTGAAGAGGTTGTTTACAACTACCTGGCTTACAGCGCCTACCTTGAGCTTTACGACCAGACGCATTCCGCTCTTGCGGTCAGACTCGTCGTTGACATAGACAATGTCTTCTATCTTCTTGTTATCCACCATCATAGAAATCTGCTTGATCAGCTCGTTCTTGTTGACCATATATGGGATTTCCTTTATCACGATGGTTTCTCTTCCGCTCTTTTCGTTGACTTCTATGTCTGTGGTTCCGCGGATGATTATGCGGCCTCTTCCGGTTTCATATGCGTCTTTGATGCCCTGCAAGCCCATAATGGTGCCGCCTGTAGGGAAGTCCGGACCCTTGATGTACTGCATCAGGCCATCAGTGTCTATATCCGGGTTATCGATGTAGGCGATAATGCCGTTGCAGACTTCCGTCAGGTTGTGAGGCGGCATCATAGTGGCCATTCCCACGGCGATTCCATTGGTTCCGTTGATTAGAAGCAGCGGAAGCTTGGCCGGAAGCACTGTTGGCTCCATATATTCGCCGTCGAAGTTTGGCACAAAGTCTACGGTGTCTTTTTCAAGATCCTTGAGGACCTCCTCTCCGGCCGGCATCAGTTTAACTTCCGTATATCGCTGAGCTGCAGGAGGATCTCCTCCTACTGAGCCGAAGTTACCCTGGCCGAACACCAGCGGGTAACGCATATTCCAGGTCTGCGCCAGGCGTACCATAGCGTCATACACGCTGCTGTCTCCGTGAGGGTGGAACTTACCGAGCACGTCTCCAACCACGCGGGCAGACTTCTTGGTCTGGCCGCCGGAGGTGATGTTCAGCTCCTTGCCCATATCGTAAAGAATCCTGCGGTGAACAGGTTTCAGACCGTCTCTTACATCAGGGAGAGCACGGGACACAATCACACTCATAGAGTAATCGATGTAAGCGGTCTTCATCTGATCCTCTATGTTTATCCTCTGGATAATTCCGTGGTTGAAATCGCTGCCCTCCTCCGGCACGGGTGTGCCGTTCAAATCCTTGTTCTCGTCCATTTATACCTCTTTAAATTTAACTTTCAAATTTACGAAATCCGCCTCTTTTTTCCAAACTTTTCCCGCTGGAAATTTTGTGAGTCTTCCTAAAGGAAGAATTTCCGCCAAAATGCCCGTTGGAAGGCTTTTTATTCGTATATTGTACCCCAAATAGTTATCTCAATGTACATCGATTTTCCTGAAATACTAAACGCCATAATCGCCTACTCAAAAGAAGAGGCCATTAGGCTCGGAAGCTATGTCCTTACAACAGACCATCTGGTTCTGGGAATGATAAGGCATTCAGACAATGCTGCGGTGGCCAGGCTGCTGGAGCTTGGAATAGACATCTCAGCGATGAAAAAGTCTATAGAAGACACCATCGGGAAGGGAGAGCCTATTCCGGAGAACAAGTCTAACGAGATTGCCCTGTCTTCCGCAGCCAGCACGGCTCTCAAGCTTATGTATCTGGAAGCCAGGAGCCTGAAGTCTCCGACTCCGGGTTCTCTGCATCTTCTTCTGGCCATAATGAGGGGCAACAGCACGGCGGCCATAGATTATCTGCATATGCAGGGAATCCATTACGCTACCATAAAGAACATAGAACCTCAGGACGCTTCTCCTGAAGCTCAGGGCGGAAGGGCTTCAGACGATCTTCTGGGCGGATTTACCTCTCAGGGCGGCGGAGCAAATCCTCCTTCCGATGGCGGAATGAGCGCAGACAATTTCACTTCCGGCTCCAATATAGAGGGAAATATCCCTGCAGGAAGCATCCAGCAAAATGCAGCTGGAGGATCGCAGAGCAAGACTCCGGTTCTGGACAGCTTTGGCTTTGACCTTACCAAGGCTGCAGCAGCAGATGAGCTTGATCCGGTAGTGGCTCGCGACAAGGAAATCGACCGCGTGGCTCAGATCCTGGGGCGCAGAAAGAAGAACAACCCTATCCTGATTGGCGAACCTGGCGTTGGAAAGAGTGCCATTGCAGAGGGCCTGGCTAACAAGATTGCTCACAAGGAAGTTCCTTACTCCCTGGCTAACAAGAGGATAATCTCTCTGGACATTGGAAGCATAGTTGCCGGAACCAAGTACCGCGGCCAGTTTGAGGAGAGGATGAAGGCCATACTCAACGAGCTGAAGAAAAACGACGACGTTATTCTGTTCATAGACGAGCTTCATACGCTTGTGGGAGCCGGCGGAGCTTCCGGCAGCCTGGACGCTGCCAATATGCTCAAGCCTGCCCTTGCCCGCGGAGACATCCAGTGCATCGGAGCAACCACCCTGGATGAGTTCAGAGAGGTGATAGAGAAGGACGGCGCCCTTGAAAGGCGATTCCAGAAGGTGATGGTTGAGCCTACGGATTTTGACCAGACGCTTCTTATCCTGCATAACATCAAGTCCAAGTACGAGGGCCATCACAACGTAACCTATACAGACGAGGCCCTTAAGAGCTGCATATCGCTGAGCCAGAGATACATATCAGACCGTTGCCTTCCAGACAAGGCGGTAGACATAATGGACGAGGCCGGCAGTAGAGCCCATATCAAGAACCTCAAGGTTCCAAAGGCACTGTCAGAACTTGAGAGCGCAGTTTCCGTGCTCCAGACAGAAAAGAGCAAGGCCATCCGCGAGAAGAACTTCAAGCAGGCTTCTATGCTCCGCGATGCCCTCAAAACCAAGGAGGAAGAGCTTGACACCGCCCGCAAGAAATGGAGGGCGAAGATGGAGAACAACCCTGTGGTAGTTGACAAGGAAGACATAGAGGCCGTTCTGAGCCAGACCACCAAGATTCCTATCCAGAAACTGGCCCAGAGCGAAAGCAACCGTCTGCTAAATATGGCCAATACACTCAAGGAGAGCGTAATCGGCCAGGACGAGGCCATTAACAAGGTTACCAGGGCAATCCTCAGAAACCGCGCCGGCCTAAAGGATCCTGGCAAGCCTATCGGCACCTTCCTGTTCCTTGGACCTACTGGCGTGGGCAAGACTCAGCTGGCCAAGGTGCTGGCCCGCAACCTATTTGACACGGAAGATTCCCTCATCCGCATAGATATGAGCGAGTTTATGGAGAAATTCTCCGTCAGCCGCCTGATTGGAGCGCCTCCAGGATATATCGGCTACAACGAGGGCGGTGAACTCAGCGAGAAAGTCCGCCGCAAGCCTTACAGCGTGGTTCTTCTGGATGAAATAGAGAAGGCTCATCCGGACATCTTCAACCTGCTGCTGCAGGTACTGGACGAAGGCAGGCTTACAGACTCCAACGGCAGGAATATAGATTTCCGCAACACCATCCTCATCCTGACTTCCAACATCGGAACCAAGGAACTCAAAGACTTTGGCCAGGGCGTTGGTTACGCCACCCAAACCAAGCTTGATGTTGTTTCCAAGAACAAGAGCATCATAGACAAAGCCCTCAAGAACCACTTCTCGCCAGAGTTCCTCAACAGACTGGACGAGCAGATTCTCTTCAATCCTCTCACCCGTGAGGATCTGGAGAAGATCATAGACATAGAACTCAAGGGCCTGTTCTCCAGAGTGGAGCAGATTGGCTACAAGCTCAAGATTACTCCAGCCGCAAAAAAATACATCGCGGAGGAAGGTTACGATCCGCAGTACGGTGCCCGTCCACTCAAGCGAGCCATCCAGAAACTCGTGGAAGACCCGGTATCAGAGGCCATTATCTCCGGCAAGTTCCAGGTGGGAGAAACCATCGAGCTCAGCTGGGCAGACGGCCAGATCACCGTCAAATCCAAAGCCCCCAAAACCCAGAGCTAAACCCACCTAGCACTAGCTCCATATCCTAATCCCCTATAGCCGAGCTCTATCAGCCAAAACGAAAAAAGCCTCCATGAACTAGCTTTCATGGCCTTGCGGGAGCCCTTCCGGCGATGGTGCCTCGCAACTGCCTGAGTATCAACACTCACCGGATATTACCCCCGCATTTCCGCATGGTAATGTTACGGACGTCTTGACAATCAACGCCTTACAGCCCACCATCCCCGAGCAACCAAACAACCAAAGATGATGGTACAATCCTGGAATTATCAAAAGTTTCATCCTTCACGGGTAAATTTTACTGTTTGGCATTCGCCTCAGTGAATCTTTCAATAGATTTGCCTAGACAGAAAACATTGTTTCTAATACGGGGTAGATTATGATAAAACAGGAAAGCAACAAGAAACAATCAAACAAACGTCCGCATGTTCGTTCAAATATCGTGAGAGAGCCAGGAATGTATCACTTATATGCCAAGCAAGTCGATGGAGACAGGCTTTTTTTCCGACAATCTGACTTCAAGAAACTGCTTTATACGATAGAAGACGCCAGAAAGAAGTTCCATTCAGACATTGTTATTGTTGTCTGTATGTACAATCACTTTCATATGATTGTTGATTCGCCAGACATAATGGGCTTTAAAACATATATTGCAAGAAAGTATTGCGGCTGGTATAATGTCAGACACAAAAGAAATGGTCCATTGTTCCTTGATTCAACTATCAAATCTTCTCCAATATCCTACCCAGAAGCACAACGGGAAAAGATTCTGTACAATGCCAACAATCCCGTGAAAGCCAATATTTGCAACAGTCCATTCCGCTATAAGTATTCCTCGTTGAAGCTTTTTACTAAAAAACCGGGTGTGTGGAAAGAGTTGATAAAAATCAACAAAGAGATAATTTTGGACCTTTTCGGGACATTAGATGACTTCAAAAAGGCCCTGGCTGTTGAAGTTGAATACAAGAAACTGGTTAGAGGTGGCGAAAAACAATCAAAAGGCAAATAGCTCTTAAGGGTAGCTCGGCGATGGTGCCTTGGAAGCAGCTCGGCTGGAGCCCTTCTGGCGATGGTACCTCGCAACTGCCTAAGTATCAACACTCCTCGAATATTACCCCCGCTTTTTCGCACGGTAATATTACAGACGTCTTGAGAATCAACGCTTTACAGCCCACCATCGCCGAGCTTTCTCAGCCCCCACCACCATCACAGAGCTTTCTCAGCCCCCACCACCATCACAGAGCTTTCTCAGCCCCCACCACCATCACAGAGCTTTCTCAGCCCGAACATCCATCGCTGAGCCTTAGCACCCACTTGCGGCTTCCCTGATTTTGGATTAGAGGATATGACTCTGCATTGACTCTAGAAGTAGCTCTGAGACTTGCTTTGAGGGTCATTTGCGCCCACTGGCGTGGATTGATGCGTTTATAAGTTGCTGGATCTATGCGATATGTGACCGGTGGAATTGAGCCTTTCTGACGGAAGCCGAGTTTGCGGTAGGCGTCCCCTTCTCCCCACTCATTGTCTGAGTAGCTCATAACCTCAATGCATTTAGGGGAATCGCTTTTCTTCTGCAAATCTTGTCTATGAATTACATCACGGATGAATTGTTCAAGTACCTTGCCCATTCCGCCGGCTATCCTCACATCCGGAAGGCTTGCGTAACGTGTCCACTCATATGCGGTTTCTTCTTTGCTATAGGTCTTCATGAACTGGGCCGCGGCAATGGTATCTGCCTTGTACATAAGCAGATAGTCTATTTGTCCTTTGAGGTAGCCGTAGGTATGAAAGGCATCCAGGAATTTCTTAGCCTTGGAACGGAATGCATCTGGACTTAGGCCATTGTCTTTGCAGTTCTGGAGAGAAACAACCGTGCAAAGCCGTGCGTGGACTCTTCTGAAAACGCCCAGCCTGGAGAGTATCCTCTGGGCTGTAACGTTCTTGGAGGCCCTCCATCTGTCCTCATACAGGAAAAACGTTCCCGCATGAGAATCCTGAGCAGAAGTTCCAGGAGAAGATATTGAGGCAGAAATTCCGGCAGAAGAGGTTGAAGCAGAAGTTCCGGGAGAAGATGCCAGCATCGGCACAAGGATCATCTTCAAGCCTTGATCGGGAAATAGAATGGCATTTCCGTCAATGCAATAGCGGATATTGTTGATGTTTAGCACATCAAGAACCTCTTGCCCGAATGACGGAAATAAAATTTGCATAAGAGAATTTTAATCTATACTTTTGCAACCCAAATTGGAGATCCGCTAGCTCAGTTGGTAGAGCACAACACTTTTAATGTTGGGGTCTCGGGTTCGAGCCCCGAGCGGGTCACGTTAAAGCTCAGGCATTTTGTCTGGGCTTTTTCTTTTGCCTATGGAAAGGAGGTTTTTGATTTCAGCAACTTCTTTCTTGGGCAGGAATTTGTACAGGGCCAGGACGATGAGGGCTCCTATTATGAGTCCAACACCAACTGATGCCAGATTGGTCCAGGTAACATCGTACCAGAGGTTCTGGATGCAGATGTAGCGGAAGGCTGCTGCCGCGATTCCAGCTGCAAGAGAGACAATTATGCAGATTAGGAATGTTGGGGCCAGGTCCTTGATCTGCTCCCACGCGGTGTAGCCGATAACCCTTCCGGAATAGACAGCGTAGATCACGAAAGTCAGAACGGAAGCCGCCACCATTCCCCACAGAAGGATATCCAGGTCTTTGAGGATTATTCCTATCGCGATGGAAATAATCATCAGAACCTTCTTGAGAATGTCCATTGCCAGATACTGCCTCATCTTGCCCTTTACCATAAGCAGGTTCTGGAAGAGATAATGGGCCGGATAGAATGCTCCCGCAAGGCAGATGATGGAAAGTATATGCGCTGCCTGAGCCCATTTTTCTCCAACCAGTCCAACCACAAACGGATACGAGAGGGCTGAAAGACAGAAGCTTATCAGAAGAGACACAGCCATCACTACCTTGAGGATGGTGCGGAATGCTCTCTTGAGTCTGACTTCATCTTCCTGGACCTTGCTAAGTACCGGGAAGCTTACTCTCTGGACAACCTGTGAGAGGTTGGTGGAAGTAACGCTGCTGTATTTCTCGGAGTTTGTGTACTGGCCCAGAGTGGCCGTTCCGAATCCCTTTCCTATTACCGGGAAGTAAATGTTCTTGAAAATAGTATCCAGAAGGCCTGTCACCAGAACATTGCTGCCATATGAGAAAAGCTCCCTGAAACTCTTGCCGGAAAAGGCCAGGCTAGGTTTCCATCTACCGATAATCCAAAGCATTATGGCATTGACTCCCTGGCGGGAAAGCTGCTGCCCCACAAGGCTCCATACTCCGTATCCTCGGATAGCCATCCAGATTCCCACTATGCCGCTGATTACAGATGCGGTAACGGAGCATTTGGTAAGGCTCTTGAAATCCACATCCTTTACCAGAATCACTCTCTGAATGATAGACACCGCATTGATTATCAGCACAAACGACAGTACCCTCAGCAGATCCTCCAGTTGAGGCTCGCCGAAATACGATGCTACATACGGAGCCGACAGCTGAAGTATGGCAAAGCAGACAAGGCTGATGGTAAAGTTTGTGACGAATGTGGTGGAAAAATCCTTCTTTGTTGGCTCCGGCTTTTTGATAATGGCGGAAGAAAAGCCGTTATCTATGAAAGAGATAGAGATTGCGATGAAAATGGCCAGCTCCCCTACCAGGCCGAACTCGTGCGGAGACAGAAACCATCGCTGAAGCACAAAGGCAACAATAAAGGAAACGGCAAGAGAGGCGAAATTCTCTATGAATCCCCACCGGGCTCCGCTTATTGCCTTCTGTTTCAGGTTATCTGTCATCCGCTTTAGTGATCTTTCTTCTGGCTCAAATCCTATTCAATAAATCACTTCATGGATTCTGCAGCTTTGCAGAAAATCTCCAGACCCTTGGTAGTGAGTGGATGGTCAATCAGGCCGATAATGGATTTGTAAGGGCAGGTAGCGACATCTGCTCCGGCCTCTATGCACCTGAGTATGTGGTTGGTATGACGGATAGAAGCAGCCAGCACCTGGGTCTCGAATCCGTAATATGAATACATATCAACTATCTGCTCAATCAGCTGGATTCCGTCTTCACCAATGTCGTCTAGCCTTCCGATGAACGGGCTGCAGAAAGTGGCTCCTGCCTTGGCAGCCAGAAGAGCCTGACCTACAGTAAATACCAGCGTACAGTTGGTCCTGTAGCCTTTCTGGGAGAAATACTTTACAGCCTTGATGCCGTCTTCAGTGCAAGGAAGCTTAATGGTTATCTTGTCCGGATCAATCTTATGGAGTTCTTCTCCCTCCTTAATCATTCCCTTGAAGTCTGTGGAGAAAACCTCAGCGCTAACGGGACCGTCCACCATATCGCAAATGGCCTTGTAGTGCTTGAAAATCTGCTTTTTGCCTTTTACTCCTTCTTTTGCCATAAGAGAAGGGTTGGTGGTTACGCCGTCCAGGATTCCCAGAGACTGGGCCTGACGGATCTGGTCTAGGTTGGCTGTGTCTATAAAGAATTTCATACCCGTATTTATTATGTTGTTATTTCCTATTGGAATACATATCGCGATAATAACGCTTGTAGGCTCCCTTGGTGATGTTCTCCACCCATTCCTTGTTCTCAAGATACCAGGCAACGGTCTTTTCTATGCCCTCAGGGAAGCTGGTCTCTGGCTTCCAGCCGAGTTCCTTGCGGAGTTTGGAGGAGTCTATTGCATAGCGCAGATCGTGTCCGGCGCGGTCTGCTACATAGGTTATCAGCTTCTTGGACGTGCCGGCAGGGCGGCCCAGATGCTTGTCCACAATCTTGATCAGGAGATTTACAATGTCTATGTTTCTCCACTCGTTCAGTCCGCCGATGTTGTAGGTTTCCCCTACCGTTCCCTTGTGGAACACCAGGTCAATTGCCTTGGCGTGGTCTTCTACATAGAGCCAGTCTCTGACATTTATTCCCTTGCCGTATACAGGGAGCGGCTTGTTATGCTCTATATTGTTTATCATCAGAGGAATAAGCTTCTCCGGGAACTGATAAGGCCCGTAGTTGTTGCTGCAGTTTGTAAGCACCACAGGAAGGCCGAAGGTGTCGTGATAAGCCCTTACGAAATGATCAGAAGAAGCCTTGGAAGCGGAATACGGAGAATGAGGCTCGTAGCGGTCAGATTCCTTGAAAAGCCTCTTGTCGAACTTCAGCGATCCGTAAACTTCGTCTGTGGATATGTGGTAGAACCTGTGTTTCTTCTCCATCTGGGCGGCATTGGCCAGTGTGCAGCCCCAGAACTCCTTGGCGGCCTGAAGCAGAGTGAGGGTTCCAATGACATTGGTCTTTGCAAAGGCAAACGGATCCTTGATGCTGCGGTCTACGTGGCTCTCTGCCGCAAAATGGATTATGCCATCAACTCCATACTCCTTGAGAGTTGCCATAACCTTCTTGTAATCAGTTACATCTCCCTTAACAAACACATAGTTTTTGCGGCTTTCTATGTCTTTTAGATTGGACAGATTGCCCGCGTATGTGAGCTTGTCGTAGTTGATGATCTTTGTTCTCGGATACTTCTTTACGAACATCCTAACCACGTGGGAACCAATGAATCCGGCCCCTCCAGTTATCATTATTGCCTTCATTCTTTATGTCTTGCTAAAATGCAGTTTCAATTAATTCTTTGTCATTTCTTAAGGGAGTTGAGGCATATTCTCAGCGATTGCCTCCAGTGCGGAATCTCAATCTGGAACCTCTGCTTGATCTTGCCCTTGTCCAGAACGGAGTATGCCGGCCTCTTGACTTTGCTTGGGAATTCATCTGAGTGACAAGGCATTACCCTGCATTCTGAATTACTTTCCTCAGCGATGGAGCAAGCAAAGTCGTACCAGGAGCAGACACCTTCATCGGTGAAGTTGTAGATGCCATTGTCTACCTTGCGGAAATCTCCGCGGGACATTTCCAGGGCGATCCTGTAAACCACGGCTGCCAAGTCTCCGGCATAAGTAGGCGTTCCAATCTGGTCAAATACAACGTTAACTTTATCTCTCTTGGAGAAAAGCTCCAGCATCGTCTTCACGAAATTCTTGCCGTATTCCGAATAGAGCCACGCCGTTCTAACAATAGCATACCTCGCTTTGTCCGCCTGCTTACTTCCTTCAAGTTCAGCAACAATCCTCCGTTCGCCTTCAAGTTTGCTTTCTCCGTAAACGCCTGAAGGAGAAGGCTTGACCTCTTCAGTCCGAGGCAGGGTGGAGCGCTCCTTCCCGAACACGTAGTCTGTGGAGATATGTATCAGGGCGGCGTTGTTCACACGGCACGCCTTGGCTATGTTTCCAGCAGCCTCGGCGTTGATCTTGAAAGCAGAGTCACGGTCATCCTCCGCCTTTTCTACATTGGTGTAGGCGGCGCAGTTTATCACTATGCCTATATGCCTGTCCTTCATATAGCGGCTAACCGCCTTGTAATCTGTAATATCCAGAGTATCAACATCGGTGAAGAAGAAATTGGCATCTCCTCCGTTAGCCATCAGAGCCAGGGAAGTTCCCAGCTGCCCGTTGGCTCCCGTCACCAGAATGTTCTTCAATGTATCTTTATTTTCCATAACTTCTTTCCTATTCACCACTACGCCCGAGTTGAATTGTTTCAACGTACTGTTTCAGAGTTGGATGGAGCTTGTCCTTAGGACTGAGTATCATATCCTCTGCCGGAATGCCCCAGTCTATTCCCAGATCCGGATCGTTGAAGATGATTCCACCTTCGGCTTCCTTGTTGTAGAAGGCCGAGCATTTGTACTGGAAGATGACTTCCGGGCTGAGGACGGAAAAACCGTGCGCAAAGCCTTCCGGAATGAAGAACTGCAGCTGGTTTTCTCCGCTGAGTTCCACGCTGACGTGCCGGCCGAAGGTTGAGGATCCTGGCCTAAGGTCCACTGCCACATCCAGAACCTTTCCGCTAACAACTCTCAGCAGCTTTGCCTGAGCGTATGGCGCTTTCTGGAAGTGCAGGCCGCGCACTACCCCGAAAGTGGAATAGCTTTGGTTGTCCTGCACAAAGTCCGGGATATCCGGTGCCAAATCGCTGAGTACCTTCTTGTTGTAGCTTTCAAAGAAATATCCGCGGTCGTCTCCGAAAACTTTTGGCTTGAGTATCAGTAAGCCTTCTATGTCTGTCTTGATTATTTCCATTTTCTATTGATTACTGTTCGGCGAGCTGGATTTTTCCGGCGGCAAGATCCAGCAGGTACTGGCCGTAAGGGTTCTTTGCCATCGGGGCGGCAATCTCCTTGAGGCGGTCTGCGGTAATCCATCCCTTGCTGAAGGCTATGGCTTCCAGACAGGCGATCTTGATGCCCTGCCTTGCTTCCAGCACCTGGACAAAGTTAGTAGCCTGATACAGAGAGTCGTGCGTTCCGGTATCAAGCCAGGCAAAGCCGTAGCCGAATTTCTCTGACTTGAGGTTGCCCTGTTCCAGATAGGCCTGATTCACCGATGTGATTTCAAGCTCTCCTCTCCAGGATGGCTTGACGTTCTTTGCAATCTCCACCACGCTGTTAGGATAGAAATAAAGGCCCACCACGGCGTAGTTGCTCTTTGGCTCCTTTGGCTTTTCCTCTATGCTGAGAACGTTCCCGTCTTTGTCAAACTCGGCCACTCCGTATCTCTGAGGGTCATTAACCCAGTATCCGAAGACGGTTGCCTTGCCTTTGTCTGCGTTTTCTACAGCATTGAGAAGCAGACTGTTGAAGTTGTTGCCGTAGAAGATGTTGTCTCCCAGAACAAGGCAGACGCTGTCTTTTCCTATGAATTTCTCTCCAATAATAAAAGCCTGGGCCAGTCCGTCCGGAGATGGCTGGACTTCATAGCAGAAGTTCACTCCAAACGAAGACCCATCGCCGAGCAACCTCTTGAAAGAAGGCATGTCTTCCGGTGTGGAAATTATCAGGATATCTCTGATTCCGGCCTTCATCAGAACGGAAACAGGATAGTATATCATTGGCTTGTCGTATATTGGGAGAAGCTGTTTGCTCACGCCTTTGGTTATAGGGTAAAGTCTTGTGCCTGAGCCTCCTGCGAGAACTATTCCTTTCATATCATTCTTTATTTTGCAATGTCCAGCGGTTCAGCGGGACCGAGGGTATCTACAATGGTTTCTATTTCTTCGTTGTCTTCAAAAGCATCGCTGAGCCCGCCAAAAAGTGAGCCTATGCTGCCTATGATTTCCTTTACCGGATCTGAGGCGAAAATATCGCTGAATATCTTCTCAAGCTTTACGGTATCGCTCTGGAGCACGTCTTTGAAGCCGTCCATAAAGGCCGGAAGGAGCTTGCTTTCATCTGCCAGCTCTTTGAGCAAAGCCTTTATCTCATCGGAGGACTGGTCTATTGCATTCTCCAGAAGCAGAGCGTGATAGCGTCCTGCGGCATTGGCCACTTTCTGTTTTTCCTCGGCCGTATATGTGCTCTCCTTCTTGCCGTATTCCTCCATCAGGGCCTCATACTCCTTGACAGACTTTTCCCAGTCTTCCTGCGTGTATTCCTTGCAGTTGACCTGGGCCTTTATAACAAAGTCATCTATCTTCTGGGGAAGGTTTTCCTTTGGTTGAACGCAACTAGCCAGGACCAAAGAAAAAACGGCAAGCAGAGATAATTGTATTGCTTTCATTTTTTTCATAAATTTGTTACAGACAAATTTAGTAAAAACATACAGAATTCGGTTATGAAATCTTTCAAAGCAATTTTCTCAGCAATTATCGTGCTTGCCGGTGCTGCAATGACATCTTCTTGCGGAACTCTCAATTCCGAGGCCCTTCTGGCCGGAGGAATGCAGGCTATCCAGGCTGCCACCCTCTCCGATGCGGAGGTCAAGGCATATGTAGGACAGTACATTGCCAACGAAGACAAGCAGAACGTTGTCCTTCCTGAGTCAGATCCTTACACCAAGCGCCTTAGAAAACTGACTGCCGGCATTACCGAGGTAGACGGCACTCCTCTGAACTTCAAGGTTTACAAGACCAACCAGGTTAACGCTTTTGCCTGCGCAGACGGCAGCGTTAGAGTATATACCGGCCTTATGGACCTTATGACAGACGATGAAGTCTTAGGCGTTATCGGCCACGAGATCGGCCACGTAGGCCTCAAGCACACCAAGAAGCAGTTCCAGCAGGCTATGCTCGTAGTTGCAGCCCGTTACGGCCTTATGGCAGCCGGAGGAACTGTAGCCGCCCTGTCAGCATCTCAGCTGGGAGACCTCGGCCAGACCCTTGCAAGCAGCTCATTCTCACGCAAGCAGGAAAGCGAGGCGGATGACTACGGCTATGACTTCCTGGTTAAGAACGGCAAGAATCCTTACTATATGGCTATGGCCTTTGAAAAACTGGAAAGCCTGAATGCCAACTCAAACACTTCCAACGCCGTTAGCAACCTCTTCTCCTCTCACCCAGATACCGCCAAGAGAATCTCCAAGATGGTTGCCCGCGCAGAAAAGGACGGCTACAAGAGACCAGCCACCAAGAAATAAGAGATCGATTGAAACAGGTCAGCGATATAATCAGAACTGCGCCTTCTCAAATGCAGAATCCTCTGCAAGAGAAGGCGTATGACGCTTTGCACAAACTGGGTATAGGATTCGAGAGAGTTGACAACTCTCCTGCGGCAAGTATGGAAGACTGCCACATAATCGGCGAGAAACTAAACACTGAAGTAGTGAAGAACATCTTCCTTTGCAACCGCCAGCAGACAGTGTTCTACCTGTTCATCACTAGAAGCTACAAACCTTTCAGCACCAAGGACTTCGGGCGGGCGCTCAAGATATCTAGAGTATCATTTGCCCCAGCGGACAAACTTATGGAGATGCTGGGGGCGGAGCACGGAGCCGCCACCATTTTCTGCCTGCTGATGGATCCGGAACACAAGGTCAGATACATTATAGACAAGGATGTGCTTGACAATCTTGACAGTATCGGCTGCCCGGACGGCACTCTGACCTGCTATATGAAGGTTCCAAAGGAGATTCTGCTGAAGATTCCGGAGCTTTCCGGCCACACACCTACGGTGATAGAAGTATAACGAAAAAGCCCGCCAGATGTCTGACGGGCTTTCTTGTGGGAGCAATAGGAGTCGAACCTATGACCCTCTGCTTGTAAGGCAGATGCTCTAAACCAACTGAGCTATGCTCCCGAATCGTGGCCACTACGGCCGAATTGGGACTGCAAAGGTAGTGCAATTTTCCAAACTTGCAAGTCTTTTCCGAAAATTTTTCAGAAAACCCTCCTAGAACAACTTCAGAACTTCGGCAACAACGTATGAACTGCCGCCTATGAAAACAAAGTCTTCCGGCTTGGCGTTTTCCTTAATCCACTGCAAGCCAGAAGAGATACTGCCGTCTCCGGGGATTTCTCCACTGAAACCGAATTCGTCCATCTTGACCTTGAGATCAGAGGCTGGAAGGGCTCTTGGAGTGGCAGCATTGATAAAAAGGTAGTGAGCATCTTTCGGGAGGAATTCCACTTCAGAGGCAAGGTCCTTGTCTTTCATCACTCCAAAGAACATAATCAGACGCGGTTTATGCCCGGAGTTTGCCAATAAAGTGCTGTTGTCGAGCCTTTCCCTGTAGGTACGCTCCACCTGAGGCATCAGGAGTTTCATCCCGTGGGCGTTGTGGCCGATGTCGCAGATAACAAGAGGGTTGTCGCTGAGCTTTTCCCATCTGCCCCGAAGACCGGTGATATGGGCAGCGTTTTCAATGTTTTCCACCATCTCTGCGATGGCTGTCTCAGAGAGGTCTTTCTGGCTATCGTCCAGCATCTTGCGGAGGAGGACGGCAAGGGCTGTGCAGACAGTCTTGATGTTCTTTTTCTGGCAGTCTCCCTTGAGATCCATTCGACTTGGTTCCACGCTGGCCAGAAGGCAGGTGGCAAGAGTTATAACAGACTTCAGGGATTCTTCCCTTGCATCTATATCTCGATGAGAAAAACTCCTGAATGCTCCATCCGGGCTGAGGTTGTAAGGGGTAAGTTTCTCAGCGAAGTATATATCTGTGCTGCAGGCAGATGCCTTGTCTATGAAGACTCTCTCCACGCCGGAAGTTTCCCCTATTATGGCAGGAATGCCAGGCTTGATGATGCCGGCCTTCTCCGAGGCAATTTCCTCCAGGGTGTTGCCCAGATACTGCATGTGGTCGAAGCCGATGTTGGTGATAACGCTGGCCATCGGGGTGATAATGTTTGTGGAATCAAGCCTTCCGCCAAGGCCACATTCGATTACAGCCACATCCACGTTACGGAAGGAGAAGTAACTGAATGCCATAGCGGTAGTAATCTCAAAGAAAGAAGCATCGATCTTCTCGAAGAGTTCCTTGTGGTCTTTGAGGAAGTTGAACACCCATTCCTTTTCCACCATTTGGCCGTCCACCTTGATCCTCTCCCTGAAATCCACCAGATGCGGCGAGGTGTACAAGCCAACACGGAGATTGTTTGACGGGCCAGGAAGAGACATAAGCGCAGAGGCAATCATATGGCTGACAGAGCCTTTGCCGTTGGTTCCGGCAATATGCACGGTCTTGAAGTTTCTTGACGGAAAGCCTAGAGCCTCGTCCAGAGCCAGCATATTCCCAAGGCCGGGCTTGAAAGCCCTGTCCCCTACCACCTGGAAAGACGGAAACCTCTGGTAGATTTCCTCCAGCATCCTGTTATACTCGATATCTGTCATAACATACAAATTTAAGCATTTCCGCTTTATCTGCTCTCGGATGGTTTTTCAACACTCGGCGGTTGATAAATTAACCTTCTCTGAAGGTTATGCGTGTGCCGAACGAACAAGATTTATGCGTAAATTCGCAAACTATGATTATCTTCTTCAAATCTAAATCTGGCAGCGTGGTGGCTGTAAAGAGTTCTCTGAAACTCTCTGACGATAATATAAATGCACTCAAATGGCTTCTCGGCGATGCATCTCTGATTAAGGGAGAGACCGTCAAGGGCAATTTCACCGGCCCGAGAAGGGAGATGATAACCCCTTGGAGCACAACAGCAGTGGAGATTACCCAGAATATGAACATCTCCGGCATTGAGCGTATGGAGGAATACTTCCCGTACAAAGGCACTCCGGTGTATGACAAGATGCTGCAGAGGCTCTACAGCGGGCTGGACCAGGAGATTTTCACGGTGAACAAGAAGCCGGACAAGGTGGTGTACATCAAGAATCTGGCATCTTACAACAAGAAAGAGGGACTGGCGCTGAGCAAGGATGAGATAGCGTATCTGGAAGGCCTGGCAAAGAAGATTGGCCGTCCGCTGACAGACAGCGAGGTGTTCGGATTCAGCCAGGTGAACAGCGAGCACTGCCGCCACAAGATTTTCAACGGAACATTCATCATAGACGGAAAGGAGATGGAATCGTCTCTGTTCCAGATGATAAAGAAGACTACCAAACTCAATCCGAACCTGGTGATAAGCGCGTACAAAGACAACTGCGCCTTCCTACAGGGCCCTAAGGTCACGATGTTCTACCCGGAAAAGCCGGAGAAGCCGTCGTTCTTCAAGACCAAGGAGAGAGAGACCGTAATAAGCCTCAAGGCCGAGACACATAACTTCCCTACAACCGTGGAGCCATTCAACGGTGCGGCAACGGGAACCGGCGGAGAAATCAGAGACAGAATGGCCGGCGGAAAAGGCAGCTTCCCTATTGCCGGAACAGCCGTCTATATGACCAGCTATCCGAGGTTTGACGCCAAGAATGCTAAGCCTGTTCTTAGGCCGTGGCAGAAGGACAAGCCTCGCAAATGGCTGTACCAGAGCCCGGAAGAGATACTGACAAAGGCATCCAACGGAGCCAGCGACTTTGGCAACAAGTTCGGACAGACGATAATCTGCGGCTCTCTGCTGACGTTTGAACACGCGGCAAAGCAGAAAGGCGTGGAGAAAGACAACCCTAAGTTCGGCTACGACAAAGTCATAATGCTGGCCGGCGGAGTGGGATATGCAAAGAAGGCAGACGCAGCCAAGGAAGTTCCCGAGAAAGGCGACCGCCTGGTGTTGCTGGGCGGAGACAACTACCGCATAGGTATGGGCGGCGGAGCGGTAAGTTCAGTGAATACAGGCCAGTACGGCAATGAGATAGAACTTAACGCCATACAGAGAGCCAATGCCGAGATGCAGAAGAGAGACTACAATGCAATCCGTGCCCTCAGCGAAATGGACAAGAACCCTATCATCTCAGTACACGACCACGGGGCTGGCGGCCATCTGAACTGCCTCTCCGAGCTGGTGGAAGAGACTGGCGGCAAGGTGGATATCAGCAAGCTCCCTATCGGTGACCCTACCCTTTCACTGAAAGAGATCATAGGCAACGAGAGTCAGGAGAGAATGGGCCTGGCGCTCAAGGAAAAAGACGTGGCCCTGCTCAAGACAATCGCCGAGAGAGAAAGAGCCCCGTTCTATGAAATCGGCCAAGTGACTGAAGACCATAGGTTTGTACTCCGCGACGAAAAGAAGGGAGAAAGTGCCATTGACCTGGAAATGAAAGATATGTTCGGCAGTGCCCCTAAGACATATATGAAGGGAGAAACCGCCGAATACAAGTTCAATCCTCTGAAATTCAGCACGGAGAAGTTCACCGATTATCTGAATCAGGTGCTACGCCTGGAAAGCGTGGCCTGCAAAGACTGGCTCACCGATAAGGTGGACCGCTCGGTTACCGGGTTAATAGCCCTGCAGCAATGCTGCGGCGAGATACAGCTCCCGCTTAACAACCTGGCAGTCACCGCAATAGGATATGATAACAAGGAAGGTATCGCAACGTCTCTGGGGCACGCCCCTGTTGCCGGACTGATTGACTCCGCCGCAGGCAGCCGCCTGGCAATCGCTGAGGCGCTGACAAATATTGTATGGGCGCCGCTCTCCGGCGGGCTGAAGGGCGTTTCACTGTCTGCCAACTGGATGTGGCCTAGCCGCAATCCGGGCGAGGACGCAAGGCTTTACAAGGCCGTGAAGGCGGTCAGCGACTTTGCAGTTGAACTCGGAATAAACGTTCCGACGGGCAAAGATTCAATGAGTATGACTCAAGCATATCCGGACGGCGAGAAGGTGCTGGCTCCGGGAACGGTAATCATCTCGGCAGCAGCACCTGTGGAGGATGTCAACAACACGATCTCCCCTGTCCTTAAGCCTGTGGAGAAGAGCTCCATTGTGTTCATTCCGTTCAGCCAGAGCGCTCCGGAGCTTGGCGGAAGCGCTTTCGCGCAAGTTCTTGGACAGATCGGAGACAAGGCGCCGGATGTGGATGACGCCGGATATTTCGGCCTGTGTTTCAATGCCGTGCAGAGCCTTGCGAAAGAGAAACTCATACTTGCCGGCCACGACATCGGATCCGGCGGAATGATTACCAGCCTTCTTGAAATGTGCTTTGCTAACCGCACCGGCGGAATGGACATCAGGAAGATTGGCCTTCCTATGACCGAGTTCTTCTTCAGCGAAAAGCCTGGCGTTCTGCTCCAGGTTGCAGACAGCAAGCTAAAGGCTGTGGACAAGGTTCTTGCTTCCGTTGCAGATAAAAAGCATCCGGAAGGAGTTCAGATGATGGTCATCGGGCACTATTCTCCTAAGAGATACATCAATATACTGAACACAGTCAAGATAAATATAGACAAGGCCAGAGACGTCTGGTATTCAACGTCATACCAGATGGAACTCAGGCAGACTAATCCTAAGTGCGCACGGGAGAGAGCCGCCAATTTCAAGAAGCAACCGCTCGAGTTCAAGTTCCCGAAGGGTTTCAGCGGAAAGGCTCCTGCATCGCTGAGCTTAAAGGAAACCGAGAGGAAGAAGGCTCCTGTTGCAGCAATAATCCGAGAGAAAGGCAGCAACGGAGACCGCGAGATGGCCTGGTGCCTGTATATGGCGGGCTTCCGCGTAAAGGATGTGCATATGACAGACCTTACCAGCGGAAGGGAAACCCTCAAAGATGTGCAGATGATAGTGTTTGTGGGAGGATTCTCCAACGCAGACACTCTGGGAAGCGCCAAGGGATGGGCCGGAGCGTTCCTCTACAATGCCAAGGCTACCAAGGCGTTGAAGGATTTCTACGCACGGAAAGACACCCTGAGCCTTGGAATCTGCAACGGCTGCCAGCTTATGGCGGAACTCGGCCTGATAACGCCTGAAGACAGAAGCAAGTCCCCTAAGATGCTCCACAACCTGTCTCACAAGTTCGAGAGCGGATTCGTGGGAGTGGAAGTTCCAAAGAGCAGCTCTATCCTGCTTAAAGGCTTGCAAGGAAGCAAGTTAGGCATCTGGGTGGCTCACGGAGAAGGAAGGTTCAGCTTCCCTGCCGGAAACCTCAAGCCAAGCGGCAAGATCCAGGATATGGAAGTAGCGCTCAGATATTCATTTAATGAGTATCCGGCAAATCCTAATGGTTCACCGATGGGAATTGCGGGAGTTTGCTCTAAAGATGGAAGGCACCTGGCTATGATGCCGCATCCTGAAAGATGCATAAGACCTTGGAATTGGGCATACTACCCAGTCACACGCAAAGACCGCGACACTGTGACTCCGTGGATTGAAATGTTCACCGCAGCAGTCAAGTGGTGCCAGGAAAACAAAACCAATCGCTGAGAAATATTCAAAAACATAAAATATGAAAGAGACTAAGACGGAAAGAAGAAAAAGCACCGCCAAGACGGTGAAAACCAGGGCAAAGGCAAAGAGCTCAAAATCCAAGAAACTGGGCGGGCTGGAGAATGTGATCAAGGCCAAGACACGCCAGCCTAAGATTTTTGTGCTGGACACAAACGTTTTGCTCCACGACTGGAGATGCATCTTCAAGTTCCAGGAGAACGATCTGGTCATTCCACTGGCTGTAATTGAGGAACTTGACAAGTTCAAGAAAGGAGACGGAACCATAAACTACAACGCCAGGGAATTCGTCAGGAAGGCAGATGAGATTTCCGAGCTGAGGCTCTACGATCCGGAAAAAGGTTATCCGCTGGGGCCTGGCCTGGGAACTATAATCGTTTCTCTTAACCGCCCGTTCCCTAAGGATCTTGAAGGATGCTTTACCAACGACGTTCCAGACCACAGGATTCTGGCCACGGCTATATGGTACAAGCAGCATTATCCTAACAGAACCGTTTGCCTCGTAACCAAGGACGTTAACCTCAGGCTCAAGGCCAAGGCTCTGGGAATGTTCACCCAGGACTATCTCAACGACCATATCAAGGAGGAGAAATTCACCCAGGACTACGACCGGGTAATCCAGCTTGAGAACGTTCCTCTCAAGGCTATCAACACTCTGGTAAACAACCTGAGCATAGACTTTAAAGACCTCAAGCTCAGCCAAAAGCCTGCCTTCAACCAGCTTTACAGGATAACTACTCACCACGTGGACGTAGACACCAGCGCCGGAGAAGACGAGTACCTGAACCCTAACTGGGACGACCGCGATCCAATCCGTGAGAACACCATCCTGGCCCGCTTTGACGCCCGCTCAGGCAAGGTTGTAAGAGTTCTTCCTCAGACCCAGTACGGCGTTTCTCCAAGGAACGAGGAGCAGGTGTTCGCTATGGATGCCGTAATGAACAAAGACGTTGAGCTTGTATCTCTTACGGGGACCGCCGGAACCGGCAAGACTCTGATTGCCGTGGCCGGAGCGCTTGCCCAGGCAGACCAGTACGAGCAGATTCTGGTTGCAAGGCCTGTCATCACCCTCCAGAACGAGGAGATGGGCTTCCTGCCTGGAGACGTGGAGGACAAGCTTGCTCCTTTCATGCAGCCTCTCTACGACAACATCGCCGTCATCAAGAAAAACTTTGGCCCTTCCGCCAAGGAGAATATCAAGATTGAGGAGATGCTCAGAACCAAGAAGCTGGAAATCGCCCCGCTGGCCTACATCAGGGGCAGAAGCCTCCAGAAGACTTATTTCATCATCGATGAGGCTCAGAACCTTACCCCACACGAAGTCAAGACCATCATCACCCGTGCGGGAGAAGGCACCAAGATTGTCTTTACCGGCGACGTTCAGCAGATTGACCAGCCATACCTCGACAAGTATTCCAACGGCCTTACCCACATCAGCGACAAGCTCTACGGAGAAAAGCTATTTGAGCACGTGAACCTGATAATGGGTGAAAGAAGCCGTCTGAGCGAACTTGCCGGCAAGAAACTCTAACACAAAAGCTACAGTACCAGCAGAATATGAACGAGCAAATTGAAACCGTAATTCAGAAAGAAGGCTTTTTAAAACGTCTCTGGAAAGGATTCTCAAGCAGCTTCAAAAGGTTTCCGGTTGAAGCCTTGATTTGCCTGACCTATTTCGTTTTTTATGCCTTCGTTGACCCCAGAAACAACTTTTTAGATGCCCTCGAGGCGAACCCGAACGACTCTGCTATTCATTTGCCAATTCTCTTTTTCCCTGTTCTGCTGGTGTCTTTCTGCATTCACAGATTTGCCCTCAAATCATCCAGGAACAAGACCATCTGGTATGAACTGTATGTTGCCAGCTACCTGCTCGTATGGGCAACCTTGCTTATCCCCCGCAATATAATCACGCACAGCTGGGGCCTGCCCTCTACTTGGATTTATGTCTGCTTTGTAATTGCTTTTGTCTTTCTGTTTGCCGGCGACAGAATTATGGACAACAAGCCGTTCGCCGTATATACTTCCAACACTGCCGTCAAGTTTGTTTTTACCTACATTATCGGCTATCTGGTGTTGGGTATGCTGGAGCTTATCATAGTATCTCTGGATCTTCTGCTTCTCAAGTCTAACAGCAGCCGTCTTTATTTAATCCCGATGCATCTTGTCACGTATATCGTGATACCTATGATGTGCCTGCATTTCTTTTCAGAACAAGACAGCGAGCTGAAACTCAAGAGATTTGTAAACACTTGCGTAAACTATATCTTTACCCCTGCCCTTATAGTCTACGCCATAATACTGTATATATACATATTCAAGATTCTGATCAACTGGGAGCTTCCTCAAGGCGGCGTGGCATATATGGTTGGCACTTTCTGCACGCTTGCCCTGTTGTGCATGCTAGTCAGGCCCGCCCTGGAAAAGAAGACTTTCAACTGGTTTTACAGATTCTTTCCGGCAATAGCCATTCCTCCAATCATACTTCTTTGGATTGGAATAACAAGAAGACTGTCTGAATACGGAGTTACCACAGTCAGGGCTTATCTTGTCATCTTCGCCATACTACTCACCGTTTTCATCGCGATGACAGCCTTCAGAAAAACCCGCAAAGCCCAGTGGATGGTAATTATGCTGGGTGTGGTATTGGCTATTTTCACTTTCATCCCGGGCATCACGGCCAAGGACTTCGGCCTGAGAAGCCAGATGTCAAGGCTTAACAGCCTTCTGCCAGATGTTCTGACCGACGGACAATTCCCGACCCATTTCAACTACTCCGCTCTAGGCAAAGACAAGGAACTGTCAAAGAAATACATCTCAGCCCAAGGGGCTTACGATTTCCTGAAGTCTGAAATGAATGAAACCGATTTCCAAAACAAATACGGTGTATACGGCGAATTTACCTGGAGAATAGAATCAGAGGATGCACTTTATGATTACATAGAAAAAGGCAAGAAAAAGAAATACCGCTTCCACAACGACCAGGAATTAAATCTCGGCGAATACGGCACATTCATTCCGAGTTCGAATTACATTCTTGACTACAAAGAAGATATCATAGCCGTTATCAAAGGAAAAGACACCCTTCTCAAATGCAATGTCAGAGAACGATGGAATACAATAGATACCGTTGCTGCCCTATCTCCTAGCGCTGTGCGTTTTATGACAACTTACAGCAATGACACATATCTTGGACGATTTGATGAATTGTCTATAGATTCCGCCCTTGTCTACGGCTACGGAGGTCGCTTCCTGCTGTTCAAAAAGACAGGCAAGTAACACCAATCAGTAGATCCTTGTCCTTAATTGCCATTTCCAGGAACTCTTCCGTTTCTCTACTTCTTTCTTCCATTTCGGTGGAAATCATTTTTATTATATACATCCCAGAAAAAACATCGCTGAGCAATAATCCAGGATTGTATTAAATGATTCCAGAATCGTAAATGATTTGGATTGATGCGGGTAAAATGTACCGAATGGTAACCGCCGGAATGGAGTTTGGGCTTTCTTTGTGGGTTGAATATATTACTAAGACGAGATGGAAATAGAGAATGTAAATAGAAGCATTGTTGGGGAAAAGACAGAATTTTCAGGAGAAATAGTCTTATATCAGCCAAATAATGATATCCGGCTTGAAGTTCGAATCGCGGAAGAAACTGTATGGTTATCCCAAGCGCAAATGGCAGAGCTTTTTGGAACACAACGTCAAGCAATTACCAAACACCTAAAAAACATTTTTGAAACAAAAGAATTGAACAGGCAAGCAACTAGTTCCATTTTGGAACTAGTTCAAAAGGAGGGAAAGAGATTGGTAAACCGTCAAGTTGAATTATTCAATCTGGATGTCATTATCTCAATTGGATATCGAGTTAATACTCAACAAGGTATACTATTCCGTCAATGGGCTATTCGTATATTGAGAGATTATTTGATGAAAGGATACTCATTAAACAATAGACTTGAGCACCTAGAACAGAGGGTTTCAAAAACCGAAGAAAAAATTGATTTCTTCATTAATACATCTCTACCGCCGCTTCAAGGGATCTTTTATGACGGGCAGATATTTGATGCATATGCTTTTGTTTGCGATTTGATAAAGAAGGCTAAGAAGTCTATAACACTGATCGACAATTATGTAGATGAATCTGTCTTGGTTCTTTTAGCCAAGCGTAAAGCCGGAGTATCGGCTAAGATATATACTCATGGCATAAGTAAGCAACTACAGTTGGATCTTGCCAGGCACAACAGTCAGTATCCTGCCATTGAGGTTGAGACTTTCAACAAGAGTCACGACAGATTTCTTATGATAGATGATGAGGTATATCACATAGGGGCATCTTTAAAGGATCTGGGCAAGAAGTGGTTTGGTTTTACACTGATGAGTTTTATCAGTTCAGCAGAGATACTTGCTAAGATTAACGAAGGCTGAACTTGAAAGAAAAATGGCCTGGAATTAATCCAGACCATTCTTCTTTTAATGCTGTGTATCTGCTGATTGCAGCTACGTTCTTTGTTCTTTCACGCTATTACTTGTAGCTCTTGATGGCTGCCTGGGCAGCTGCAAGCCTTGCGATTGGAACGCGGAATGGTGAGCAGGATACGTAGTTCATGCCGAACTTGTGGAAGAGTTCAACGGAAGCAGGGTCTCCGCCGTGTTCTCCGCAGACGCCGCACTTCAGGTCTGGATTTGTGGTCCTTCCCTTCTGTACGCCCATCTCAACAAGCTTGCCCACAGAATGAGGGTCGATGCTCTGGAATGGGTCGGAGGCAATGATCTTCTTGTTGATGTAGTCCTGCATGAAGGCTCCAACATCATCTCTTGAGAAACCGAAGGTCATCTGAGTCAGGTCGTTAGTACCGAATGAGAAGAACTGTGCAGTTCTTGCCATACGGTCTGCCATAATGGCTGCCCTTGGGATCTCGATCATAGTTCCGAAGGTGTACTTGATCTCGATTCCGTACTTGTCAAATACCTGCTTGTAGGCAGCTTCGCAAATTGCCTTCTGGTCGTTGAGCTCTTTGTAAGAGATAGTTACAGGAATCATAATCTCTGGCTGAGGATGATATCCTTCCTTGATCAGCTGTGCAGTGGCGGTGAAGATAGCCCTGAACTGAGTCTCGGAAATCTCTGGATAAGAGATACCCAATCTTACTCCGCGATGACCCATCATAGGGTTAACCTCGTGCAAGGCCTCGCCTCTTCTCTCAACATCCTTGAGGGTGATGTTCAGATCCTTGGCAAGTTCCTGACGCTTCTCGGCAGACTGCGGAACGAACTCGTGCAGAGGCGGATCGAGCAGACGGAAGGTAACTGGCTTGCCGTCCATAACCTTCATTGTCTCCCTTACGGAAGCTGTGATGTAAGGCTCAAGCTCGTCCAGAGCAAGCCTTCTCTCGGCTGGAGTGTTGGAGAGGATCATCTTGCGGAGTTTTGCGAGAGGCTCCTCGGAGTTCTTGCCGTAGAACATATGCTCGATGCGGAACAGTCCGATTCCCTCAGCTCCAAAGTTGAGAGCCATCTGGGCATCGTCTGGGTTGTCTGCGTTAGTTCTAACGCCCAGAACCCTGTACTTGTCCACGATCTTCATATAATCTATAAAGCTCTTGTTCTCAGATGCGTTCACGGTTGGAACAGGCTGATCGTAAACAAGGCCGCGGATTCCGTTCAGGGAGAAGATGTCTCCTTCCTGGTAAGCCTTGTCGCCGATGGTCATAGTCTTGGTGAGCATATTGATGTGAACAGCGTCGCAACCTACGATGCAGCACTTGCCCCATCCTCTAGCAACCAGAGCGGCGTGGGAAGTCATACCTCCTCTTGCGGTCAGAAGGCCGTCTGCAGCCCTCATTCCCTCAACGTCTTCTGGGTTGGTTTCCTCGCGGACGAGAATAACCTTCTCCTTTCTCTTGGCAGCCTCAACTGCAGCCTCAGGAGTGAAGACAATTCTTCCTACAGATCCGCCAGGGCCTGCTGGAAGTCCCTGAGCCACAGGCTTGAACTTCTTCTCCTCTGTAGCGTCGAGAATCGGGTGGAGAATCTCGTCAAGCTGCTTAGGAGCAACTCTCATTACAGCGGTCTTCTCGTCTATCAGACCTTCCTGGAGCATATCCATAGCCATATTCAGAGCGGCCAGACCGGTTCTCTTTCCTACACGGCACTGGAGCATCCAGAGCTTGCCGTCCTGGATAGTGAACTCGAGGTCCTGCATATCGTGGAAATGCTGCTCAAGATTGTGCTGGATAGTATTCAGCTGAGCATAAACGTCTGGCATAGCCTTCTCCAGAGAAAGCAGATGCTGGTTGTGCTCGCTCTTGGTGGCATCGTTCAGAGGGTTAGGAGTGCGGATACCTGCCACAACGTCCTCGCCCTGAGCGTTAATCAGCCACTCGCCGTAGAACTTGTTCTCTCCGGTTGCAGGGTTACGAGAGAAAGCAACTCCGGTTGCGGAATTCTCTCCCATATTTCCGAATACCATACTCTGTACAGAAACTGCTGTTCCCCAAGTGTCTGGAATACCCTCAATCTTTCTGTATGCTACAGCCCTCTTTCCGTTCCAGGATTTGAACACGGCTGCAATACCGCCCCAGAGCTGATCCATAGCGTTGTCTGGGAATGGCTTTCCAAGTTCCTGCTTAACCCTGATCTTGAAATCTTCGCAGAGAGCCTTAAGATCTTCCTCAGTAAGGTCAGTATCAGAAGCATAGCCCTTCTCTGTCTTTACCTTTGCAAGCATACGGTCCAGCTGCTGGCGTATACCCTGTCCGTCTGCAGGCTCGATGCCTTCTGCCTTCTCCATAACAACATCGGAGTACATCATTATAAGGCGCCTGTATGCGTCATATACAAATCTAGGATTCTTGGTTGCCTCAATCAGTCCAGGAATTGTCTCTGAGCAAAGACCGATATTCAGAACGGTCTCCATCATACCAGGCATTGAACTTCTTGCGCCGCTTCGGCAAGAAACCAGAAGAGGATTCTTAGGATCGCCGAACTTACGGCCCATTATAGCCTCAGTTGCCTTCAGAGCCTCATTTACCTCAGCCTCAAGACCTTCAGGGAATTTGCATCCAAGATCGTAATATTCGTTGCAAGTGTCTGTGGTGATTGTGAAACCAGCCGGTACAGGAATTCCAAGCTTGCACATTTCTGCAAGGTTAGCACCCTTTCCGCCAAGAAGGTTACGCATAGAGCCGTCACCATCGGCATTTACACCGCCAAAGCGGTAAACTCTTTTAACGTCTGCCATCGTTTAGTATTTTAATTGATAATATGAAAATTCAACAATAATCAATCTGCCCCTATTTTCAAGGGGCAATCACAAAAATATAGAAAATTTCCTGAATTACCGCTATTCTTCAGCGATTAAGTGAAGAAATGCTTTAAAATTGGCATTTGAAAACAGTCCTTTGACAAAAGCTATAGCCAAACCGTAATTTGTAACTGGAATTCCTTTCTCAGCGATGGAGTTTACTCTAGATGTTATCTGTCTGGAAGTTGCCATACAGCCGCCGCACTGAATTGCAAGCGAATAACTATTTTCCGGAATGTCGTCAAGGCCTGAAACAAAGTCAAAAGCCAGATCTTTTCCCGAGTATTTTTTCAGCATAGCAGGAATCTTGACTCTTCCAATGTCGTCGCAACTTGCTCTGTGCGTGCAGCTTTCAAGAATCAGCACACGGTCTCCGTCTTTTAGGGAATCTATCGCTGAGACAGATTCCAGAAAGAAAGAAAAAGGGCCTTTTAGCCTTGCCATAAGTATGCTGAAACTCCCCACCGGAATGCCTTCTGGAACTGCAGCGGACACTTCAGAAAATGCCTGGCTGTCTGTTATGACCAGATCAAAACTCTCTCCTTTTTCGTTAAAAATCTTGTTAAGCTCAGATGGCTGGGCCACAGTAACTATAGCCCTGTTATCCAGCAGGCTGCGCAGAGTCTTTACCTGCGGAAGGATGAGTCTTCCAGATGGAGCTCCCTTGTCTATAGGGCAGACAAGAAGCACTCGGCTTCCTTCTCCGGCCAGAGTTTTCGGAACCAGCGTTCCAGAACCTTCTTCCTGATTCAGCTTATATGCAATGGAACCAAGCATCAGGTCTCTATCTGCAGAATCCGCATTAACTGAAGACACATTCATTACAGGGCAGTCAAACTCATCGGTGAGCGTCATTCTCAAAGACTCGTCAAGAGGAGCTATGTCTTCCTTGCTGTGAACAAGAATAAAAGGTATAGCTTTGTTTTTCAGATGATTTGCAAGGCCACGCTCATAGTCGCCGAACTTGTTCCCACAAAATAGCAACAGCGCCAGATCAGCAAAATCCGCTTCCTTAAGGCTTCTTTCTGAACGCATGCCTCCAACCGTACCTTCGTCATCAATTCCGGCGGTATCCACAATATTGCAAGGCCCCACGCCCTTGATCTCCATACGCTTGCGCACAGGATCCGTGGTAGTTCCAGCCACATCAGACACTATAGACACGCTCTGCCCGGTAAGAAGATTCACCAGAGAACTCTTTCCCGCATTTCTGCGCCCGAGAACAATTATATTCTTAACTTCCATAATATCAAGCCTTTGCTATCCGTTTAAAATAATGATGATTACAGGATCAGCAATTTCTTCAAATGTAATCAAATTTATTTACCGTTTGGCATCCGCCCTTCTTAGTTTGAGCATATCTTGCAAACCAGACAACAAACATACAACAAACAATTAATCAAACAAATAAGTTATGGAAACAAAGAACACTAAAACAAGCAAAGCAAAGGCTTTCTTCAAGGAAAACAGAAAACAAATCATCTGGCTGGCAGTAACAATCATCGCCGCCTGGTTCATCCTTGAACTCATCTCCAACTGGTCCGCCTTCTCAGCCGGCTTCCAGGAAGGAATGAACAAATAAAACAAGCCGCTGATTTTCAGCGGCTTGAGAGTAGTCCCACCGGGAATCGAACCCAGATTTGAAGTTTAGGAAACTTCCGTTCTATCCGTTGAACTATAGGACCAGACCTTTTGTTCTGCCTGTTTTAATAAGCCCACCTGTATAAGATGCTGCCCCAGGTGAAGCCCGCTCCGAACGCGCTCAGGATCAGGTTGTCTCCTTTCTTGAACTTGGACTTGAAGTCCCAGATTGCAAGAGGGATGGACGTTCCCGCCGTGTTGCCGAAGCGTTCTATGTTGATGAGCACCTTCTCTTTAGGAAGACCCATCCTTCTGGCGGTAGCATCTATTATTCTCAGGTTGGCCTGGTGTGGAACCAGGTAAGCTATATCCTCTGCGGTAAGGTTGTGGCGCTTCATCATCTCTTCGGACACGTCTGCCATATTGACTACGGCATACTTGAAGACGCCTTGCCCTTCCTGGTGGATAAAGTGCATGCGCTTATCCACATTGTCGTGGCTGGCTGGATAGAGGCTTCCGCCGGCGGTCTGGTAGAGATATCTTCTGCCAATGCCGTCTACGTGCAGGATGGAGTCCTGGAATCCCAGGTTCGGATCCTCGCTAGGCTCTACCATCAGGGCCACTGCCGCATCGCCGAACAAAGGACAGGTTGTACGGTCCTCGTAGTTAACGATGCTGCTCATTCTTTCTCCGCAGACTATAATAATCTTCCTGTACTGGCCAGTCTCGATAAATCGGCGAATGGTCTCAAATGTAAACAGGAAACCGCTGCAGCCTGCGTTTGTGTCAAAACCCCAGGCATTTTTTATTCCGCACTTGTCGCAGATGATGTTGGAGGTTGCTGTAAAAACCATATCCGGAGTAACGGTATGGCAAACCAGCATCTGAACCTCAGACGGATCTGTGTGTGTGGCTTTAAGAAGCCTCTGAACAGCTATTGAAGCCATAAAAGAGGTTCCCAGGCCGTCTTCCTTGAGGATACGTCTTTCCCGGATGCCAACCCTGGACATTATCCATTCGTCCGAGGTGTCAACCATCGTAGACAGCTCCTGGTTAGTAAGGACGTAATCAGGAATGTAGGCCTCTATGCCTGTGATTATGGCCTTGGGTACGCTATGCATTTTCCTTTGCTATGACCAGACGTCCGCGGTAGTAACCGCACTCAGGGCATACGTGATGATACATAACGGTAGCACCGCAGTTGGAACAGGTAGACAGTGTAGGCAGTTCTGCCTTGTCGTGTGTTCTTCTCTTGTCTCTCCTTTGCTTGGAGATCTTGTGTTTAGGATGTGCCATCTTGTGATATTTTTAAAATTTTACACTCTATTTCTGTTTCCCGCCTTTGTCCAGAAGGTCTTTAAGTCCGCTGAACGGGGAATAGGTTTCAGTTTTTTCCTTTTTCTTTTCCTGGCCTGCCCTCAGGGCCTCTATCTTTGCCAGCATCTCTGGGTTGCACTCACCTTCAGGATGAGTTGCAACCATAGGGAGGCTCACGCAGATATAATCGTATATGAACTGCTTAAGATCCACCTCAGCCTCAGAAGGATCGACGATTATAAACTCGTCTGAGTCTTCCGTATCCTCTCCCAGCTTTGCCGGACGGATTGCAAGGCTTGATGAGAACTCCACCGGGATGTCCATCTCCTCAAGGCATCTGTCGCACTCCACTGTAACCTTTCCGCTGCCTTCCAGATGGGCGTTCATCCATCCGCTGCCCTTCTCCAGGATTACTTTTGCGGTAATATCCGCATCAATAACCTGCTGGTTCCCATACTCTCTGAACAAGTCTCCCTTAACCGGGAACTCATATTCATACTTTCCCTGGGCAAGTCCGCTTATATGAATCTTGTAGTCCATAGGGGGCGCAAAGATACTTACTTTTTTTCAAAATGCAAGTTTTATCCCTGCATCTTGTGACGTTTCCTCTCGTTCTCGTCTAGATATATCTTGCGGATGCGCAGATGCTTAGGAGTTACTTCTACCAGCTCGTCGTCCTGGATGTATTCAAGCATCTCTTCCAAAGTGAATTGCATAGGAGGAGGAAGTATGGCCTTTTCATCTGAACCAGAAGCTCTTACGTTTGTAAGTTTCTTCTTAATGCAGACATTCACATTCAGGTCCATAGCCCTGGTGTATTCCCCTACTACCTCTCCCGCATAAACTTCGTCTCCAGGATTGATTATCCACTTGCCCCTGTCAAGAAGCTTCCACATAGAGTATGCAATGGCCTGGCCAGTCTCCAAAGCTACCAACGAGCCGTTTGTCCTCTTCTCGATTTCTCCCTTGTAAGGCTCGTAGTCCTTGAATCGGTGAGCCATAATGGCCTCTCCGCTTGTGGCGGTAATCAGGTTGCTCCTAAGGCCTATGATACCTCTGGAAGGAATGTCAAAGTCCAGATGGACTCTGTCTCCGCGATGGTCCATATGCAGAAGGGCGCCTTTTCTGCGGGTTGTCATCTCTATGGCCCTACCTACATACTCTTCCGGCACATCTATAATAAGGTGCTCTATTGGCTCGCAGCGGGTGCCGTTTATGTTCTTGTCTATAACCTTAGGCTGGCCGATCTGAAGCTCAAAGCCCTCCCTGCGCATAGTTTCAATCAATATTGAGAGGTGAAGCACGCCTCTTCCATATACTATAAATGAGTCTGAAGTCTTGCCCGGCTTAACCCTAAGGGCGAGGTTTTTCTCCAGTTCCTTATCCAGCCTTTCCTTCAGGTGGCGGGAAGTCACGTATTTTCCGTCCCTTCCAAAGAATGGCGAATCGTTGATGCAGAAGAGCATGCTCATTGTAGGCTCATCGATGGTAATAGGCGGCAGAGGTTCCGGATTCTCGTGGTCTGCTATTGTATCGCCGATTTCAAAGCCCTCAATTCCTACCACGGCGCAGATATCGCCGCTCTCAACGGTCTCAGCCTTGGTTTTCTCTATTCCGGTAAAGACCATAAGATCCTTGATTCTCTGGCGCACCTGGGTTCCGTCGCGATGGCAAAGAGTGATTTCCTGTCCGGCCTTGAGGACACCCCTCTTGACTCTTCCCACAGCTATACGGCCTACGTAAGGAGAATATTCCAGAGAGGAAATCAGCATCTGAGGGGTTCCGTCAAGATCCTGTTCAGGGCCTGGTATCTCGCTGATGATAAGGTCCATCAGAGTCGTAAGGTCCGTGGTCGGCTTTCTCCAGTCCAGGCTCATCCATCCCTGCTTTGCGCAGCCGTAGACAGTCTTGAAGTTCAGCTGGTCGTCATTGGCGTTGAGGTTGAACATCAGCTCAAATACCTGGTCGTTGACCTCTTCCGGGCGGCAGTTGAGCTTGTCCACCTTGTTTATGACCACCAGCGGCTTCTTGCCTAGCTCCAGAGCCTTCTGGAGGACGAATCTGGTCTGCGGCATGCAGCCTTCGAAGGCGTCTACCAGCAGCAGGACTCCGTCCGCCATATTGAGCACCCTTTCTACCTCGCCGCCGAAATCTGCGTGGCCCGGAGTGTCTATAATGTTGATCTTGTATCCTTTGTAAGGCACGCTGACATTCTTGGACAAAATGGTAATGCCCCTTTCCCTTTCAAGGTCGTTGTTGTCCAGAATCAGCTGGCCGGGGTTCTTCTCGCTTTCCCTGGTCACCTTGGCCTGGGCTATCATCTTGTCTACCAGCGTGGTCTTTCCGTGGTCTACGTGGGCCACAATCGCTATATTCCTAATGTTCTGCATATCGGGCGCAAAAGTAACAAAAATGCCCTATATTTGTGGTATGGAAAGAATCATTATTCTTGATTTCGGCTCTCAGGTGACTCAGGTCATCGGAAGAAGAGTCAGGGAACTCGACGTTTACTGTGAAATCTACCCTTTTGACAAATTCCCATTTGCTGATGCTGCTTCCAAAACAATTCCTGATGACATCAAGGGAATAATCTTCTCCGGAAGCCCGTTCTCTGTCAGGGATGAAAAGAGCCCTAAGGTCAATCTCAGAGATTTTATCGGCAAGCTTCCAGTGCTGGGCATATGCTACGGAGCTCAGTTCATCGCCCAGAACGGCGGCGGAATGGTAGAGGCCTCCAAAACAAGGGAATATGGAAGGGCAGAACTCTCTGTCGCTGAGAAAGATGAGCCGATTTTCAAGGATGTCCCCCAGACTTCACAGGTTTGGATGAGCCACGGGGATTCCATCACAAAACTCCCTGACGGGGCGCAGCTGATTGCTTCCACCCCTAGCGTCAGGAACGCGGCTTACAAAATCGCTGAGAAAAAGGTTTACGCTTTCCAGTTCCATCCTGAGGTGTTCCACACCGCTTTCGGCGGAATTATGCTCAGAAATTTTGTAAAGGGCATTTGCAGCTGCAAGGGAGACTGGACTACGGAATCGTTCATAGAGGCAACCGTAAAAGATCTTAAGCAAAAGCTCGGTGAGGACGAGGTGATTCTGGGGCTTAGTGGCGGAGTGGATTCTTCCGTTGCGGCGGTTCTGCTGAACAAGGCTATCGGGAACAGACTCCACTGCATATTTGTTGACAATGGGCTGCTGAGGAAGAATGAGTTTGAGGATGTGCTTGAGCAGTACAAGGATATGGGCCTGAATGTCATAGGCGTAAGAGCCGCAGACCGCTTCCTGGAAGCTCTCAAGGGCATCTCAGAGCCGGAAGGCAAGCGCAAGGCCATCGGCAAAACCTTCATAGACGTATTTGATTCAGAAGCCCAGAAGATAACAGGCGCCAAGTGGCTGGCACAGGGCACTATTTATCCGGATGTCATAGAATCCAGCAGCGTGAAAGGCCCGTCTGCAACCATCAAGTCTCACCACAACGTGGGCGGTCTGCCAGAAAAGATGAACCTGAAGATTGTTGAACCACTGCGTTCCCTCTTCAAGGATGAGGTAAGACGAACTGGAAGGGCTCTGGGCATAAAGCGTGAACTTATATCACGCCATCCATTCCCTGGTCCTGGCCTGGGAATCAGGGTATTGGGAGAAGTAACCAAGGAAAAGCTGGACATCCTCAAGGAGGCAGACCATATCTTCATCTCCAATCTGAGAACCTATATGACGGAGCTTCCTCCTGCATCCAACGGATTTGCTGCGGAAGAGTCTGAAGTCACAATAAACGGCAAGAAAATGAGGCCTCTCTACGATTCCATCTGGCAGGCTGGAACAATCTTGCTTCCGGTAAGAAGCGTAGGAGTAATGGGAGACGAAAGAACCTACGAGTATACGATAGCCCTCAGAGCCGTAGTCTCCAACGACGGAATGACAGCAGACTGGGTACACATACCTTATGAATTCCTGGCAAAAGTCTCAAACGAGATAATCAACAAGGTAAAAGGAGTCAACAGAGTCTGCTATGACATCTCCTCCAAACCCCCTGCTACTATAGAATGGGAGTGACAATAAGGCAGTTACACAAGAAACCTACTCTGAGACAGGATAAGTTTTATCTCTAGTTATACCGTCAAACATTACTACACCGTCTTTGACAAAAGCGGAGATGATGTTGCGGAACTTTGTGCCTCCGTCATTTCCCTCGTAATAATATCTTCCGTCTTTTTTCTCGATGTTGATGATGTGGTTGTCGCCAAATCCGTCGTTGCTCTCAGAGCGGAAATCCCAGTTGGCATAGCCTTCTCCTTCATAGTCATAATCTTCTTTCAGCTGAGCGAGCATACTCTCGGTGCAATGCTTCTCCAGAAAGGCCTCTTCTGTATACGAGGACTGGGCGAACATTTCTTTGATAAAGTCCATTATAATCTTGTCTTCTTCAGCTGTGTTCTCATGAGCTGGAACTCTAGACAAGTCGTTTACCTGAGGTTCTGATTCAGTTGCCTGAACTGCTTCTTCAGCCTGAGGCTGAGCTTCTGAAGGTGTCTTTTCTGAGTTTTTGCAAGAAGACAGGATTACTGAAACGCAGAGAAATGCGGAAAGCAGAATAACGATTTTTTTCATAGCTATATGATTTAACTATTTTACATTTAACAATCAAAGTTAATATTTTAAATCTTATCTTTGCTTATATCAATGACAACACTTAGACAATATTTGGTAAATTCCTTTGCAGAAGATGGCTTTGCCGGCAATCCAGCTGCAGTATGCATTGTGGAAAATTGGCCGTCAGAGGCTCAGATGCAGAAGATTGCTCTTGAAAATAACCTTTCTGAAACGGCATTTTGCCTTTGCCTGAGTGATGATTCTATTGAGCCTCAGTTCCACATCAGATGGTTCACACCTGGATGCGAGGTGGACCTGTGCGGACACGCCACTTTGGCCACTGCATTTGTTCTTTTCAAGCATTATTTCAACGATGCAGGAGTATTGCATTTCAAGTCCAGAAGCGGAGATCTCCACGTAAAGAAGACTGATGACTTTGTAATACTGATGGACTTCCCTTCATACTCGCTGGAAGAAGTTAGGGATAAAGCTGAATTCGAGGCAGTGGCAGCGGTGCTAGGTGAAACGGGAAAGAAAATGGAGACGCTCTTTAAAGGTATCGATTATGTGGCCGTGCTTAAGAGTGCAAAAGATGTAGCCGCGTTCAAGCCGGACTTTGGAAAGATTGCATCGCTGAGGGGAGATTACAATCTTCTGATAACCGCTCAAGATTCAAAATATGATTTTGCATCGCGATGTTTTTTCCCTAAGGAAGCAATAGATGAAGACCCTGTGACAGGTTCCGCTCACTGCACTCTGGGGCCGCTATGGGCAAAGCATCTTGGAAAGAATGAACTTACTGCTTATCAAGCATCTGCAAGAGGTGGAATACTGCATCTTACAGTCGGGAAAGACAGAATTACAATAGGCGGAAGAGCAGTTGAAGTTTATCGCTGAGGATGATGGTCCAGGATATTTTTCATCCATTGCTGGGATGAGACATGGGTGTAGATTTCCGTGGTGAGGATGCTCTCGTGACCGAGCATATCCTGAACAGCCCTGAGGTCTGCGCCGTTTTCCACAAGATGGGTTGCAAAAGAATGGCGAAAGGTGTGCGGGTGCACATCTTTTTTTATGCCGGCGAGTTCTGCCTGTTTCTTTACAATCGTGAATACCATTACCCTTGTAAGCTTTCCACCCCTGCGGTTGAGAAAGAGGGTTTCTTCTGATTCTGAAAGCTTTGAAGGGTGCTTACTTTTGCCCAGTCGGGCAGAGGATGTTCCTCTGGATTTTGCAGTCTGAAGGCATTCCCACCTTGAAGGGATATAGTTCTTTACCGCGGCTATTGCAAAATCCCCTATCGGAACCAGACGCTGCTTGTTGCCCTTACCCACGATCCTGACAAACTGCTCATTGAAGAAAATGTCTGAAATTCTCAGGTTTATCAGTTCGCTGACTCTAAGGCCGCAGCTGTAAAGCATCTCCAGAATGGCGCGGTTTCTAAGGCCTTCGTATGTGGAAAGGTTGCAGGTATTAAGAATGGAATCCACTTCCTTTACGGAGAGAACATCGGGAAGCCTTCTTGTAATTTTTGGAGTATCAATGCTTTCCATAGGATTCTCCTTGAAGTTGTATTCCAGGCTGAGATACCTGTAGAAAGCCTTCAGGGTGCTGAGCATGCGGCTTTGGCTTCTTGGAGAAGTATCAGATGTAAACTTTTCTGAAATGAAATCTTCAACGTCTTTGGAAGACGCTTTTTCAAATGATGATTTTCCCTTTGCCTCCAGATACTCGGCAAATATCTTCAGGTCTGAGCAGTAGGAAGATATGGTGTTCTTGCTTAGGCTTCTCTCAAGCCTCAGGTGATTTGCAAATTCAGTTATATATGACTGGAAAGAAGATTTCATCTTGTTGAGAGTTTGCTTCCTTCCAGAAGCTTTGGGCAAAGATGGTTTACTCCGCACTTCTGGCAGTCTGGCTTCTGGGCTTTGCATACATATCTTCCGTGGAGAATCAGCCAGTGGTGAGCTCTAGCGCGGTCTTCTACAGCTATCTGGCTTTCAAGGTCTTGCTCTACATCATAAGGAGTCTTGCCCTTGGAAAGTCCGAGGCGGTGCGCAACCCTGAAAACGTGAGTGTCCACGGCAATTACAGGCTCGTTGAAGCAGATGGAAGCAACAACGTTGGCGGTCTTCCTGCCTACTCCAGGGAGCTTCATAAGGTCTTCTATTGTCTTTGGAACTTCTCCACCAAAATCGCTGAGAAGCATCTTGCTCATTTTCAGTAGATGAGAGGCCTTGCTGTTTGGATAGGAAACGGATTTTATGTGGCTGTAGATATCTTCCTCCTTAGCCTTGCTCATAGCTTTGGCATTGGGATAAGCCTTCAGCAGAGATGGAGTTACAAGATTCACCCTCTTGTCTGTGCACTGGGCGCTCAGGATTACGGCCACAATCAGTTCAAAGGGATTGCTGTAATGCAGCTCGCTTTTCTCAGCGATGGCATTCTCCCTGAACCAGGCAATGATCTTTTTGTTGTTTGAAGGGAATCTTTTCATCCGGAGCTTTGTCTAGTCTGGCATATCATCTTTAAGTTCAGACGATTGAGCCAGGTTAACTTCTTCCGTAACCTCTCGGCAGATTCCATCTTTGCAAAGAAGCACCCTTCCCGGGTAGCGGTCAATTATGGTGCGGTTGTGGGTTACGATAATGATTGCCGGCTTGTATTGGTGATGGATCTTCATCATAAGAGCCATAATTCCGTCTGCTGTTTCAGCGTCCAAATTGCCCGTAGGCTCGTCTGCAAGAATCACATCTGGGTTGTTCAGCAGGGCACGGGCAATGGCCACTCTCTGCTGCTCTCCGCCGGAAAGCTGGTGAGGCATCTTGTGGGTCTTGGTCTCAAGCCCTACCATATCAAGCACTTGGGTGCATCTTTCACGCATCTTGCGTTCATCGTTCCAGCCGGTGGCCTTCAGGACAAACATCAGGTTGTCTTCTACAGTGCGGTCTGTCAAAAGCTGGAAATCCTGGAAAACCACTCCCAGATTGCGTCTGAGGAAAGGAATCTGGCTTTTCTTTATGGTTGAAAGGTCATAGTCCCCCACCCTGGCCTTTCCCTTTGCAACGGGCAGTTCTGCATTCAGAGTTTTGAGGATGGAACTCTTTCCGCTGCCAACCTTCCCAACCAGATAGACAAGGTCTCCCCGGCTGACTTTAAAGCTCACATCGGAGAGTATCAGGTTGTCTTCGTTGACTATGTCAACGCCATCCAACTGTACCAGAGGAAGGGCATTTGACGTGACGAATCCGTTTCCTTGTGTTTGTGGCATAATTTTCTCAGCAAAAATTGGTTTGTACAAAGTTAATTATTTTTACTTTTATAAGTTGGATTACGGATTTTATGTCTAGATACGGTAAATTTTTCTCAGCCCTGGCCCTCTGCGCCTTTCTTTCAGTGCCGGGTTTCGTTTCTGCCCAAAGCTGGCAGGATAATTTGAAAGAAGCCAAACAGCTTTACTTCAACAAGATATACCAGAACGCCCAAAGCCTGTTCCAGAAGGCCGCCACCCAGATCAGGGAGGAAGAAGGAACAAATTCCGCCTCATACCAGGAGGCTGAAGGCTACAGGCTGCTATGCGCCATAAATCTTTCCCAGAAGGGAGCCCAGAGCCAGGCCGGGAGTTATATCCGAAAGTTCCCGACTTCTCCTCTTGTCCCTAAGATTAGGTTTGCAGCCGCTTCCGCCTATTTTGCCATAGATGACTATGGCCGTGCCCTCAGCCTGATGGAAGAGCTGCAGCCGTCTGACATAGAAAAAGGAGACAGAGACCGCTATCTTCTGGAAAAAGGTGTCTGCCTGATGACGGAAAACAGAACGGTTGAGGCAGAGAATCATTTTATGGAGATCCCCTCCAAAAGCAAACTCTACGGCCAGGCTCAGTATTATTTGGGCTACTCAGAATATCAGGAAGGGAATTTTGCCCAGGCTCTGGAGTATTTCCTGAAGTCAGACCATCCGAAAGTTCCGCTGATGGTTGCAGACTGCCATTTCATGCTCAAAGACTATCTCTATGTCTGTGAGCATGCATCAGATCTGAACAAATATGAAGGCCCTGAAAAAGCCCATTTTGCAAGAATAGTTTCCGAATCGGCTTATGCCCTTGGAATGAAAGAAGATGCAGAAAAATACTTCAAGATTTACGCGGAGCAGAAGGAATTGAGCAAGGCAGATAATTTCTTTTCTGGAATGCTCTCGTATGAGCAAGGGAAATGGAGAGAGGCCGCATCAAAATTTGAAAGATGCATTGAGTTCGGCGATACGGATTCACTTACCCAGAACGCCCTTTACCGCCTGGCCCGCTGCATGATAGAAGACAAAGACAAGGTTGCGGCGGCTGATGCTTTCAAGAAGGCGGCAGAGATGGATTTCAACCCAGGGGTCAAGGAAGACGCGTTTTTCAATTACGCCAAGCTGAGCTTTGATCTTTGGGGCAATGCAGACAGGCTTTACGAGTATCTTCAAAAATATCCGTCTTCCCCTCAAAAACAAGACGAAACCTATGGATATATAGCCGCCAAATGTCTTGAGGACAATAAATTCCAGGATGCCATTACGGCGCTGGAAAAGATATCTTCCCCTACAGCTTCAGACAAGAAAAATCTCCAGAAAGCCTATTTCTTCCAGGGAATGGAACTGATGCAGGAAGAACGCTACAGTTCAGCCGCTCCGCTTCTGGACAATGCCGCTGAAATGGACTCGGACCTAAGGCTTTCAAACCTCGCAGATTTCTGGCTGGCTGAGAGCCATTTCCGTACGGAAAAATACAAAGAGGCGCTGGATGTTCTGGACAGGCTTCAGTCTGTTAAACTCTTCAAAAACACCGGAGAGTATCCAGTATCGTTTTTCAACAGCGGCTATTCCCGCCTAAGGCTTAAGGACATAGGCAACGCCTACAGAGATTTTGCCAAATACATAGAACTGACAGGAGAAAGCGCGCCTTACTCTCTGGAAGCCAAGCTCAGGATGGCAGACTGCAAATTCATGCAAAGAGATTTTGCACAGGCTGTCAAGCTTTACTCATCGCTGAGCGGGAAAACAGCAAAATCAACATTGTACGCGCCATTGTACGCGCCATTGCACGAGGCTATATGCCAGGGTCTTATGGGCAATACAAAAAAGAAGCTTGAAATACTGAACAAATACTCATCTCCTGAATACTCATCGGCTGCTCAATACACTGAAATTCTGTTCGAGCTTGGAAGAACAAGGCTTCAGTCTTCAGACAGCAAGGGTGCGGAAAAAGCATTCAAGAGTCTCGTGGAGAATCCTGTAGACAGCATTTTCTACGGAAGGTCTCTGATGGAACTTGGAATGCTGTATGCAAACCAGGGAAACAACTCCAAGGCCAAGGATTGCTACAAAAAAGCAGCACTTTCCAACCTCTCCAAGGAAGATGTTCAGGCGGCGATGAACGCTTATCAGAACATCTGCAACTCAGAGGGCTATCCTGATGAATTCCTGGCCTGGGTATCAGATGAAGGACGGGCGCTTTCCTCTGGCAATGAAGATCCTGCGGCTCTGCTGTTCAATTCCGCGGAGCAGGTTTTCCTCTCTGAAAAATGGGAAGCCGCGGCCAAGGGATTCGAGAAATTCATCGCTGAGTATCCAGACTATAATCCGTCCAAATCCTGGTATTATCTGGCTGAAAGCCGCTCCAGGATTTCCGATTTCAGCGGAGCTGCAGATGCCTATTCAGAACTGGTTAAGCTAAGCGGAGCAAATTCGGCCAAAAAGAAGTATGCTCTAGAAGAAACGGATATGCTTTTCCGTGCTAAGGAGTACAACAAACTTATTTTAAAAGCGTCTTCATATTTGGATAACATAAAGTTTGACGAGAAGGAGTCCAGGCAGGTTTCTTACTATCTTGGCAAGGCGCTTCTTGCTGAAGGTCAGACAGATGAAGCAATCGCCAAGATGAGGGATGTGGCAGCCGATCCTACAGACAAGATTGGAAGCGAAGCTTCTTATCTTCTTGTAAAGGACGCCTATGACAGGGGAAGATACGAGAAGGTGGAGAACTTGGTATTTGCCCTCAGCGAGCAGAATGTTGACCGAGCCTTTCTGGCTAAGGCTTACCTGTTGCTTGGTGACAGCTACTATGACCAGGAAGACTGGGAGCAGGCTTATGCCGTATACAACAGCATTTATGCCTCAAAAGACCTGGACGCCCAGATAAAAGAGACTGCCAAGGCCAAGGCAGAGGAGGCAAAGAAGAAACAGAAAAAGTAACCATCGCAGAATTATATGAATATCAACGATATGAAAAGAATTGAAAGAAAAACATCCAGAGTTCTTTTGACGCTCTCACTTGTGGCAGCGCTGAGCTCTGGCGCTTTCGCCCAGAATCCTTCTGGAAGGGTGGAGGTAAAGAAAGACTACGAAACGGACCTTACCGGAGCAAAGAAGGGCGCGCTGAAAATCGACTTTTCGGACACGCTGAAAAAGTTCGACCTCAATATGGATTACAGAATCCAGGACCGCCAGATAAAAGACCTTTATTCTTTCTCTCCGATGCCTAGCGCAAAGGTTTCCTCCGCCTTGAAGCCGGAAGTGCCTCAATTTGCAGCAAAAGTGGGTGTTTCTTTCCCGTTTGCCCCTACTGTTGGACTTTGGTGGCAGCCTGATACCGGGAGTTCTTCTGATATGGTTACCGTCAAGGCATCTCACGACTCCTACCACGGCAAGGCATCCTTGGCAGACGTTGACGCCGGCGGCAAGGTTCACGCATTGTCTGCAAAAGCCCAGGCCAAGGAATGGAAAAATACCGCTGGAGTAGCTTACACTCATCTTTGGGATGAGCATCAGGTGGATGCAGGAGCAGTTTTCCGTAACGGGCACAACAGTTACTATGGCGTAGACCTGGCACGTTTCAAGGAGAAGGGAGTTGCCTTTGACGTAAGCAATTACGACAACAAGACTTTTATGAAAGACAACCTCAGCCACGATTATAACCAGTTTGAATTTTCCCTTGGGGCAAGCAGCCTGGATTCCGAAGACTATAGCGGAAAAGTCAGATATGACGCAAGTTTAAGCGTAACTTCTACCTCAGACGATGCCAAGTTCGGATTCGGACCAACAAAGCTGAAACTGAACGAGAATCTGATAAAGTTCAATGCAGAAGCCGGTCCAACAATCGGAAAGTACTCAATGGTAACAGCCGGAATCAACTCGCAGACTGCAATATACAAGAACGCGCAGGATTATCATCTCAGCCTTCTGGAAGGAACTCTGGTTTACAAGCTAAGGAGAGACCGCCTTTCAATTGACCTTGGCGCCAGAATCAGTTTCTGCTTCAACAACAAAGACGGTTCTGACAAATACCATAGTTTCATTTCTCCTAAGGCAAGCATAACCTACAGGCTGGAAGATGATAAAACCTGGGCTTACGCCATTGCAGACGGCGGAAATGTGATCAACAGCTACGCCTCTCTGCTTGAAAGGGTTCCATATTTGTCGCCGATGATAGATTTAAGGGAGAGCGGAACCCCTCTTTTCACCAAGGCTGGTATCAAGGGAAAGGCTTCTGAAGAGGTGGATTACGACATTTACGCTGGAGGTGCATACCGCCAGGGAATGCTGCAATTTGCCGGCAATCCTCTGAATGCAGTCTATTCTAACCATATTGAAGGATTCCTTGGTGCAAAGCTTAGTTACAAGACAACAGGTTTTGCAGCCGGGGCAGACGCAAAATACTCATTCTGGACAGACGGTGAGAAATACAGCGGCGCCATTCCTGGAGTGAACGGGCTGGACATTCCGGCTCCGGCACCGGAAGACTATCCTGTAAAGGGAAAACCGGCCGGCTACGCTCCTTTTGAAGCCAATGTTTACGCTGAGATGAATTTCAACGAAAAACTCTTTGTGGGAGCCACTCTTTACGCCCGCAGCGCAACCCCTGCTTCCCCATTCCTTTACAGCGGAGAAAAAATCAAGTACAAAGGCTATGCAGACCTAGGAGTTTATGCGCAGTATGTGCTTGACAATCACTTTACTGTATATGTCAACGGGGGCAACCTTCTTAATGCCCGCCGCATCAACTGGGGAATGTATGTGGAAAAGGGCATAAATGTAGGCTTCGGAGTCTTGGTTAAGTTGTGATTTTTTCCTAAATTTGCTAGGATTTAATTTTAAGGAAAAATGAGTGAAAAAGAGTTGAAAGCGAATGCCGCAGGCGAGAACTACAATGCCGAAAGCATTCAGGTACTTGAAGGATTGGAGGCTGTCAGAAAGCGTCCGTCTATGTATATCGGAGACATCGGAGAGAGAGGCCTTCACCATCTGGTGTACGAGGTTGTGGACAATTCCATAGACGAGGCCCTTGCAGGATTCTGCAACGACATCAACGTAGTCATCAATGAAGACAATTCAATAACCGTATCGGACAACGGCCGAGGCATCCCTACAGGAATGCACGAGAAAGAGCACCGCAGCGCTCTGGAGGTGGTTCTTACCATACTCCACGCAGGCGGAAAGTTCAATAAGGGAAGCTACAAGGTTTCCGGAGGTCTCCACGGTGTGGGCGTAAGCTGCGTTAACGCGCTGTCTATTTACCTTAGGGCTGAAATCCACAGAGAAGGCAAGATCTTCGTTCAGGAGTATTCAAAGGGCAAGCCAACCTGCGAGGTTAAAGTTGTGGGAGAAGCCTCTGATACAGGAACCATCATCACCTTCCGTCCTGATCCTGAAATATTCACGCTTACAACCGTATACAACTACGAAACGCTGGCAACCAGGCTCCGCGAGCTGGCTTTCCTGAACAAGAAGGTGCGCCTTACCCTTACAGACAAGAGAGCCAAGGACACCGAAATTGGAGACGACGGCCAGGAGAAGCTTGTTGAAAAGAAGCAGGAGTTCTATTCCGAGGAAGGACTGAAAGAGTTTGTGGCTTATCTCGACGGCAACCGAACCCACCTTACCGAAAAACCGATTTATCTGGAGACGGACAAGACAGGTATTCCAATCGAGATTGCTATGCAGTACAACACGGAATACAGCGAGAATGTCCATTCCTATGTCAACAACATCAATACGATAGAAGGCGGAACGCATCTTACCGGTTTCCGCGGTGGCCTCACCTCCACACTCAAGGCTTATGCAGACAAGAACGATCTGCTGAAGAAGGCTAAAGTGGAGATCTCTCCTGATGACTTCAGAGAAGGCCTTACCGCGGTGATTTCCGTAAAGGTCGCTGAGCCACAGTTTGAAGGCCAGACAAAGACTAAGCTCGGAAACGCCGAGGTACGTTCAGCGGTTAGCAAGGCTGTTAGCGAGGCTCTCGAGAATTATCTTGAAGAGAATCCGAACGAAGCCCGCAAAATCGTAGACAAGGTTATTCTTGCTGCCCAGGCAAGGCAGGCTGCAAGGAAAGCCCGTGAGATGGTTCAGAGAAAGAGCGGAATGAGCGGCGTTGGAATGCCGGACAAGCTGGCAGACTGCTCAGACCGTGATCCTGCAAAATGCGAGCTTTTCATAGTTGAGGGAGATTCCGCAGGAGGTACCGCAAAAGAAGGCCGTAACCGCCAGTACCAGGCAGTTCTTCCTCTTAGGGGAAAGATCCTCAACGTGGAAAAGGCTATGGAGCACAAGGTGTTTGACTCAGACACCATCCGCAATATCTACACCGCGCTTGGAGTTACCGTGGGAACGGAAGAAGACAGCAAGGCCCTGAACCTGAGCAAGCTCAGATACCACAAGATTATTATAATGGCCGATGCCGACGTGGATGGCGCGCATATTACCACCCTGATTCTTACATTCTTCTTCCGCTATATGGTGGATCTGATCAAGAACGGCTATGTTTATTGCGCCACTCCTCCTTTGTACAAGGTTGAGAAGAAGAGCCAGAAGGAGCCTAAGCCTAACTATTGCTGGAGCGATGAGGAAAGAGACAAGATCGTTGAAGAGCTGGGCGGAATCAACGCTGTAAGAATCCAGAGGTACAAAGGTCTGGGTGAGATGAGCCAGGATCAGCTGGCCGACACTACAATGGATCCTGAACACAGAATCCTCAGAAAAGTTTACATAGAGAACGCTGCCGAGGCAGACCGAATATTCTCAATGCTGATGGGAGACGACGTGCCGCCTAGAAGGGAATTCATTGAGCAGCACGCAAAATACGCTAACATAGATGCATAGAAAAGCAAGAGTCATATATGCCATTCTGCTGGTCCTGCTTCTGGCCGGACCGCAGGCCTTGGCACAGAATAAAGGCAAAAAATCCCTTAAGAATATTTTCCGCAAGGAGGCCCCGGAGGAACCATACGAGATTCCGGTTCATCTTCTTATGCCTAAAAACCGCCTGTGGAACATAAGCTACTCGGCGATAACTGGCAATACGCTGGATGAGCTCTACCAGGACATTTATTCCGAAATCGGCTATGTGCCTGAGATCACCATTCCTGCTCCTGACAAAGGTTCTCAGTATGAGGGCAAGTTCAACATCGCTGAGTATACCAGAGAAATCCAGAGAGAGGAAGAAGATGACGACGATGAAGATGACATAGACTATTCAGATACACCTGAAGAGTACAGCATCTGGACCAACGCTTCCATAAATCCGTACAATGTAAAGCTGTCTGAAATGACCGATACGGTCCGCATAGACGTAAGCAGCTACACATCACCTGGTTACAAATATGTTACCAGCGAATTCGGAGGACGTTGGGGAAGGCTTCACGCCGGAATAGACCTTAAGGTTTTCATCGGCGACACAATCCGCAGCGCCTTTGCAAACGGCGTGGTAAGAATCCACAAGTTTGATAGGCGTGGCTACGGCAACTATGTGGTAATCAGACACGAAAACGGGCTGGAAACTCTCTACGGGCATATGAGCAAGGTGCTGGTGGAAGAGGGCCAGCACGTTAAGGCTGGGCAGCCGGTAGGCCTTGGCGGAAGCACAGGAAGAAGCACAGGCCCACACCTTCACTTTGAGCTCCGCTATCTGGGCAACCCTATCAATCCTAGAGACGCCATAGATTTCAACACCGGGAAAATACTGGACAGAACCCTGGTTCTGACAAACGCCAATTTCCGCTACCAGAACATAAAGTTCTCCAAGAAATCCAGAGGCAGAGACAGATATGCTTCTTCCAAGAAAGGCAAGGGAAAGGGCAAAAAGTCCAAAGCCCAGACCTCCAAGGGCGGAAAGGGAGCCAAAACTGTTACCGTTCGCAAGGGTGACACTCTGGGAGCAATCGCTCGCAGAAACGGAACCACCGTTGCCAAGATTCAGAAGCTTAACGGATTGAAAGGCACACTCATCCGTGCGGGACAAAAACTGAGAGTAAGATAAAACAATTATAGAAATGGACATTTTTGAAAGAATTCAACAGAACGAAGGCGGTCCTCTGGGGCAGTACCGCAAAAGAGCCAAAGGTTATTTCATGTTCCCTAAACTCGAAGGAGAGATTCAGCCTTATATGACATTCCAGGGCAAGAAGGTACTTGCCTGGACATTCAACAACTATCTGGGTCTTGCCAACGATCCTGAAGTCAGAAAGGTTGACGCCGAGGCTGCAGCAAAATGGGGCCTAGCTTACCCTATGGGAGCCAGAATGATGAGCGGCCACACATCTCTGCACGAGCAGCTGGAAAGGGAGCTTGCAGAATTTGAGTGCAAGGAAGACGCTTTCCTGTTTAATTTCGGATACCAGGGAATGATTTCTACCTTGGATGCCCTCCTGACCAGAAGAGATGTTGCAGTTTATGACGAGGAGTGCCACGCCTGCATAATGGACGGCCTGAGACTTCATCTGGGATACCGTATGAAATACGCTCACAACGACATTGCAGACTGTGAAAAGGTTCTGGCAAGAGCCACCAAGAGAGCCGAGGAGCAGGGCGGAGGCGTTCTGCTTGTAACAGAGGGTGTTTACGGAATGACCGGCGCTCTGGGAATTCTGGACAAAATCGTTGAACTGAAGAAAAAGTACAAGTTCAGAATACTCATCGATGATGCTCACGGCTTCGGCGTTATGGGAGAGCACGGAAGAGGAACCAGCGAGGAACTCCACTGCATGGACGGCATAGATCTCTACTTTGGCGCTTTTGCCAAGGCTATGGCTTCCATCGGCGGCTTTGTTGCCGGTCCAAAAGACATTATCAACTACCTCAGATACAACCTTCGCAGCCAGATATACGCCAAGAGTCTTCCAATGCCTTTTGTTGAGGGCAACCTCAAGAGGCTGGACCTTATCCGCAAGGGAGACGAAAGGAGAAAGCACCTGTTCGACGTGGCAAGAGCTCTCCAGAAAGGACTTAGGGATCTTGGATTCGATATCGGTCCGGCAGAGGCCTGCATCACACCGGTATTCGTTCACGGAACAGTTCCGGAGGCAACCAATATGCTGGTAGATCTCAGGGAAAACTACAACATCTTCTGTTCTGTTGTTGTTTATCCTGTTGTTCCTCAAGGCGTTATTATGTTCCGCCTTATCTGCACCCAGATGCACCAGATGGAGCACGTTGAGTACACCCTCAAGGCCTGGGCCGAGATTAAGAAGAAGCACGAGGCCGGGTTCTACAGCGGAGATACAGATATTCAAGACAAGGCTATAGACTAGAACCATCAACAGAGAAGTTATGGGAAGATTCGACGGTAAAGTCGTCATTATCACGGGGGCCAGTTCGGGAATCGGACTGGCCGCTGCGCGTCAGTTCGCCTCTGAAGGCGCAAGCGTAGTCCTCGCGGCAAGAAGCGCAGACAAGCTCAAGCAGACCTTTTGCGAGCTTTCCAACAAAGGGCAGGACGGCAGCCGCTTTCTGGCTGTTCCTACTGACGTGACCAAGGAAGAAGACTGCAAGAGGCTCATAGACTGCACGGTTGAGAAGTTCGGAAAGATAGATGTTCTGGTTAACAACGCCGGAATCTCAATGAGAGCAATGTTCAAAGACCTGGAGCTGGATGTCATAAGAAGGCTTATGGATGTGAACTTCTGGGGCACTGTCTATTGTACCAAATACGCTCTCCCTTACCTTCTTGAAACCAAGGGAACCGTTGTAGGAGTTATCTCCATTGCCGGCTTCAAGGGTCTTCCTGCCAGAACAGGCTACTCTTCTTCCAAGTTCGCCATCTACGGCTTTATGGATACGCTCAGGGTTGAGCATCTTAAAGACGGCCTGAACGTTCTGATTTTTGCCCCGGGCTTTACAGCCTCCAATGTTAGATTTGCCGCCCTTACTGCAGACGGCACTCCTCAGGGCCAGACACCAAGAGAAGAAGGCAAGATGATGACCGCAGAAACCTGTGCCAAGAAGCTGACCAAAGCTGTTTACAAGCGCAAATCTCAGGTCATCCTCACCCCTATCGGAAAGCTTACCGTTTACCTGAACAAATTCTTCCCACGGCTGGTTGACCGCCTGGAATACAACTATATGAAGAAGGAGCCCGACTCCCCTCTCAAATGATGATCCAGTTGAAAAGAAGCCAGCCGGCTTCTTTTTTTTGCTCATTTCCGTACGATTCCAGAATCGTACAGGGTAAATTTTACCGGATGGTTTGCAAAACTAGTCTTGAGGCTATTACATTTGCGCCGAAAACTACAGCGGCCATTGAATGAAAAAGATTTTTGAATATATTTGCAGTGTAAATATGTGACTTTAAGAATCAAGCCGGAGGACTATGCTCTAAATAGCCGTCCGGCTTTTTTTTTACCGAGGGGAAGTGCTGAACAAGGAGGCTGAAGTTCTTACAAGTCTTAAAGTCACATAAATGAAAAGAAGAACTCATGCTCAAATTGTCTGCATCTCCGTTAGGACGGAGGATGTCAGACTAGTCAAAGTGAAGGCGTACAAACGCCTGCGCAACGGCAAGGTTGAAAAAATCAAGGCACATTACCGAAGATATTAGAGCTATCTTACACGTGCTGACATAAAACCTTTCTGAATAAATCTATCCTATCCCCTCGGTTTTTATGTTCTCGGCGATTTTGGAGACGAGGAGTATGCGGGCCTCCTTGCTGGTCCAGCCGATATGAGGCAGGAGAATGGCCTTTGTCTTGTCCCCGATTCTCAGGTAAGGAGAATCTTCCGGTATCGGTTCCTTTGAGAACACATCTATGCCGATTCCTTCTATCAGGTTGTCATTCAATGCCTTCACAAGATCTTCCTCGTTGATGATTCCGCCCCTTCCTATGTTGATGATCTTTGCAGTTTTCTTGCAGAGCTTTAACTTTTCGTATGTAACGAGGTTGTTAGTCCTGTCGTTCAGCGGGGCGTGAACGGAGATGAAGTCACTTGTTTTGAGGAGTTCCTCCAGGCTCAGGCTCTTGTACTTGTCTGAATGCGGCTTTCCGCTGGTGGCATAGTAGCAGACTTCCATTCCAAAGCCTTCAGTCAAGGCCGCCACACGGCTTCCGATTGTTCCAAGGCCTATGATTCCCAGTCTCTGGCCACTGAGTTCTCCCCATTTCCGGGTAACGTCAGAGACAAGATTACCTCTTGTGTATTCCCCGCTCTTGACCTTGTTGTCGTAGTAAGCGGTGTGGCAGGATAGACCGAGCAGCATAGCCATAGTCACCTGAGCCACGCTTTCAGTGGAATAGCCGGCAACGTTCTTTACGGGAATGCCCTTTGATGCAGCATATTCCAGATCCACGTTATTGGTGCCAGTAGCAGCAATGCAGATGAGCTTGAGGTTTCTGCCCCAGTCAATCTGCTGCTTCCTTATCTGCACCTTGTTGATTATAAGCACATCGCAGTCACCGATTCTTTCCTCTACCTGCTCAGGCGAGGTGAACGGATAGGTAACAAGTTCACCGAGAGATGCTATCGGCTCCAGAGAAACGTCCTCTCCTATGGAAGCCGCATCCAGAAATACTATCTTCATATCGCTGAGCATTTTACCAGGCCAGAGCTGATGCTCCAAGAATAGCGGCGTCTGATTCGTTGAGGGCGCTTGCAAGTACCTTCACCTTGCCTTTCCAAAGGAAGACAACGTTCTCGTTCATCGCGTCAACAAGCTGTTCCATGAAATAGTCCTTTGCGTGTGTAAGGCCGCCGAAGAGGATTATTGCCTCAGGCGCAGAGAACGGTATGAAGTCCGCAAACTTCTCTCCCATAATCTTTCCGGTATCGGCGAATATCTTGATAGCCAGCTTGTCTCCCTTTTCGGCAGCGTCAAACACATCTTTGGAAGTGATGTCTTTCTTTCCTCTGAGAAGGCTCTTTACTTTGCTCTTGGAAAGAATCTCTACAGCCGTGCGGGCAACGCCTGTGGCTGAACAATAGCATTCCAGGCATCCCTTCTGGCCACAGCCGCAGTCTCTTCCGCCTTTAACAGCGCAGGTATGGCCGAGTTCTCCTGCAAAGCCGTCGTGGCCGTAAACCAGCTTGCCGTCTATGACGATTCCGCTGCCTACTCCCGTTCCGAGTGTAATCTCAATGAAGTTCTTCATTCCCTTTGCGGCGCCGTACTTCATCTCGCCAATGGCAGCGGCGTTTGCATCGTTGGTTATGGTAACCTTCAGTCCGCCAAGCATTTTGCTAAGTTCGTTGGCAAAATGGACTGTCTTTCCTTTTGCCCACATAAGGTTGGTTGCCTCAACAATGTCTCCTGTGTAGTAGTTTCCGTCAGGAGCTCCCACACCTACTCCGTTTATGTTGTCTAGGCCTATGTCGGCAGTCATCTCACGGATACTGTCGCTGAGAAGAGTTATGAACTTGTCAGCATCCTTGAACTTTGTGCTGATTACCTTTCTGGCAAGTATGTTGCCCTTTCTGTCTACGATGCCGATTTTGGCTGTCTGGCCGCCGATATCCACGCCGGCTACATAATTCTTTTTCATATCAGTAATGTTGTATATTATTGTTTTCTAAATCAATGGAGAAAGCAAGCGGTAAAAGCTCTCGCTTATCTTCTGGCCCAGGCTTCTGCGTTTCCACTCTTCCAGTTCCACCTTCTCGCACAATGCCATATCTTCCTCAAACCGCTTCTCAACTCTGGCAGAACATCCGCTGTCGTACAGAACGCCCATTACCTCAAAGTTATGTTCAAAACTCCTCTGGTCCATATTTGCCGATCCGATTATTGCCATCTTGCCGTCTACGCTTATGACTTTGGAGTGGTTGAATCCTTCTTTGAAAAGGTAAATTTTTACTCCAGCTTCCAGAAGTTCGGTTATGTAGGACCGGGTTCCGTAATGGGCCATGCGGCTGTCTCCTCTCTGAGGAATCATCAGGCGCACATCTATGTTCCCGAGGGCTGCTACCTTTACGGCATTGAGAATCGTTGAATTTGGAGTGAAATATGGCGTTACTATGTATATCCTCGATTGAGCGCTTGTTATGGCAGTAAAAAAGCATTGCATTATTCCGGCCCAGTCGCTGTCTGGCCCTGAGGAAATTATCTGGGAATACACATCCTTGTTCTGGACGGAAAGGGTTTTCTTGCCGATTTTGATAGAGGGATAATACTTCTTGCTGTAATGCATCCTGTGGTTAAGCACAAAGTACCTGTCCAGAAGGAAACTTGCCTGGAGGGAGAATACGCTCTCTCCCGTAATCTTGATCTGGGTGTCTCTCCAAGGGCCTTTTTCTGTTCCGTAATAATAGCGATCAGCTATATTCACCCCACCCAAAAAGCCAGTGTCCCCGTCAACCACCAGGATTTTGCGGTGGTTACGGTAGTTGATCTTGCTCATCGGCATAAAGAAGTGCACGGGAGAGAAAACCAGAACCTCTATTCCGGCAGCCTTCATCTGTTTCCTCAGCGATTTCCCTATGCCGCCGCTGCCTACATCGTCATACATCAGGCGCACCTCCACACCGCTTTGCGCTTTCTCCATCAGAAGAGATATAAACTTATTGCCTATGCGATCATTTTCAAGGATATAGGTCTGAATATGTATATGGTTCCTGGCTTTGAGAACGGCGTTGTACATAGCGTCCAACGCTGATTTTCCGTCGAAGCAAAACTCTATCCCGTTGTTGAAGTCTATCAGGGAATAGCTATTCCTGAGGTTCTGGTAGATTAGTTTCTTGAACGGGGCCAAATCTCCAGACAGAAACTCAGGGCAGCTGTCCAGAGCGTCTTTTTCGTCTGCGCATATTTCCTTCCTGGTTTTCAGGTCCGCCAGGCCTTTTCTGGAAAACATCTTCTTCTTGCGGTAATTCTGACCGAATGTCAGGTAAAGTATGATTCCGATATAAGGCAGCAGAATCATCACAGCCGTCCAGGAAAGTGTCTTTACAGGGTCTTGTTTTCTTAGGATCATTGAGACAGAGGCATATACGGCAATGCACATATTCATCGCGTAAAGCACAGCCGAAAGCACCGGCCAGAATGTATGCCAAGAGAAGAATATCATTTCCCCATAGGTTTGAAAGCCTTGTAAAGAACAGAAATGCCCCCTGTCTGGCTTTTGTATTCCGCCTTCTGGAATCCAGAAGCGGAGAGTTCTTTGCAAAACCTTTCAAATTTAGGAAATTTTTCAACTGAAGATATGAAGTACTTGTAAGCGGCGGTATCTTTTCCGCGCGTTAAGGCGGATGCCATTCCAGGAATAGCATACTTGAAATACGGCTTGTAGAAAAACCTCACAAAGGCATTCCGTGGCTGCCCGAATTCAAGAATCAGAAGTGCCCCTCCAGGAGAAAGCACCCTCATTATCTCCCTCAGCGATGAGGGCCTGTCGTCGAAATTCCTTATGCCGTAGCCTATTGTAACAATATCTATCGAACCGTCTTCAAACGGAAGGCTTGCACCATCTCCCATCTGGAGTTCCGGCTTCGGATATTCCGCCATCTTTTTTTGCCACAAGGCTTCTATCTTTTTCATTCCCACCTCAAGCATTCCCTCCGAGATATCCGCCCCTATTACCTTCAGCCCCTTCTTTGCCAGCGCAATGCTCAAATCCCCCGTTCCACAGGCCAAGTCCAGAACTCTTATCGCTGAGACATCCACTCCCCTTGAAGAAGCCAAATCAGAGGCTATTCTGAAGGCACTGCGAGCGCAACTTTTTCTCCACCTCTTGTCTATGTTCATAGAAAAGAGATGATTGAAACGGTCGTAGTTTCCTGAAATATCGTTGAAGATTGGCGCTGTATCCATAAAACAGGCACGAAGTTACAAAACCCCAAGCCAATTTCCTCAAAGAAATGATTGCAGTTTCCGCAAAAGTTGTATATTTGCACTCCCTGATTGCCCAGGTGGTGGAATGGTAGACACGCTAGTTTCAGGGACTAGTGCCAGCAATGGTGTGCAAGTTCGACTCTTGTCCTGGGCACAAAAAGCGAGGTGATTTACCTCGCTTTTTGTGCATTCCCACCCCCTGCACCCCCTCAAGGGGGATTACGGCACTCCGTGCCGACCGCTATCGCGGCTTATTATTTCTTCTGCAAGGAGCGTTCGAGCATTTCAGCAAGAGATGTGTTGTAACCCTGAGAGTAGTATAGTATTCGTCCAGAACCGTTGCAGAGAACAATTACAGGCAACTGGCCGCCAGGATTATTGCATTTTTCCAGCAGCATTTTACTGACCTTGCCCTTGACATCCGTTCCCAATATCATATTGCTGATGCCTTCCGGATGGGCCTTTCCGAGAACCAGGACATTTACTCCAGAGGCGTTGATTGTTTCAGAGATAGTCGAGAGCTGCCTTACAGCGTGTGTTGTAGGCTCGTCCTTGTCCCCTGTCAAGACTATCAGTGAGTTTTTCTTTCTACCTTTCTTCGTATCGTAACCCATGACAGCTCCTATGCCAACTTCCTTTTTCCAGCCGTCAGGAAGGAAAGTCACGTCCCAGTCATCAATGTCAGTCCAGGCAACTTTTCTCACAGGTTCTCCTTCAGGATAGACATAGTCCACCACCAGATGAACTTCCGGTTCAGAACTCCTAAGAGTGAACAAGACCTGAGCGGCAATAGCCTCTTCCACAGGGAAAAACTCCATATGGGCACCCACGGCGCCGGTTTGTCTTCTGTAACCGGTTGTCAAAATATAGTAGCCTTCTTCCAATGGATATGGGGAAGAAAAGAGTTCTTTGAAAGAGATGTCGCGATTCTCATCCAGAGCCAGAAGTGAGGTCTTTCCTTTATTGAATCTGGAAATTGTAAAATGCCTATAGTACAGAGGATTGTCTTTTTGCGGCTGGTCTTTATCAGTCAGCTTAGCATATCTGACATCAATAAAGCCGTTCCTTGCCGGCTTTCCTGTGTGAAGGTCTACCCACTCGTCTGCTTCCCTGTATTGAGCCTTTCCGGTAGCCTCATCTATTCTGGCTTCAAATCGCTTTGCACGGCAAAGGGCCACAAAGAATATATCCTTGGAAAGAGGATCTGCCTTGCGGCTTCTCCAAACGAAAACAGGAGGTATCCTCAGCCTCTGAGGATTGCCGGTCAGGTCTGTGGAGATGTTCTTGTCAACCCACTTGGCTATCTCAGCAGGAGACTGGAATTCAAGTCCATTGCCAATTTCATAGAAGAAAGGATAAAGGTACTCCAATTCAATCCTAGGGCAGTCGTGATACTTGGAATACGGATAGCCCGCATGCCTATGGGCATCCGTCAGCACATCAAAAGAAACATCATTCAAATCCTTCTTGGACAGGTCTGAGAGCATCTTGTCCGCAATTTGAGGATCTTGTGAAGCGGTATGAGAGGATACCACAGTCCACTGCCTGAACTTATCTATCACATCAAGGTTGCCTTTTGTCCTGGCTTCCCTTATCTGGTTTTCTCTCTCAAACCTGGTCTTGTTCTCAGCGATTTCCTTTTCGGTAGCGGTGACTGGAATAGGATTTTCAACAGGAGGAATTATATCGAAATCAAATGAATATCTCTGACCAGTCTTCTTGTCCAGAACAATCCTGACAGTATCGGGAGCATAAGGATAAGTCTTGTTTGCGGCTTTGACTGCCGTGCCAGAGGCCAGCCCTATGCCGAAAAGTATGTCCTTTGATGCAAATACGAGCATGTCGCCTACTCCTGTCGAAAGGGAAGCGGTTCCTAAAGCGTCTGTCTGGTAAGATGCCACAGGGTAAAATTCAGCATAGTTGTAGATTCTGAACGAAACCTCCGCTCCTTCGACTGGGCTACCTTTTTCGTCCACGACTTTGACAACACGCTTGACTACAGGAACATAATTGGAGGTAACATTTATTTCGGTGTACGCAGAAGTTCTTTGTATGACTTCCTCAGGCCCGTCGTAATCTCTGCCAAACACCTTGGTATGAAGAAGCAACGCTCTGGAAACCGGAGCGTTGAACCAGGCCATGTCCAGTTTTGGCTCAGGCTCACAGGCTCCAATGAAATGCCACTTGCCATCGTCAGAAACGGCCTCCACCCAGGCGTGGTTGTCATCTGTGTGCGCCCACCTAGGAGTATATACCTGTCGGGCTGGTATTCCGGCAGCCCTCAACGCTGCAACCGTGAGCACGGATTCCTCCCCGCATCTTCCCAGGCCTTTGCGGATCGTGGCAAGCGGAGAAGATGTTCTGGCGTCTGACGGAGCATAGGTTGCCATCTCGTGACACCAGTGGTTAATCTCCAGGATCGCCTGCTCCATACTCATTCCCTGAACACGCCTGCAAAGGGAATCAGCCCAAACCAGACGGAATTCGTCCAGATTCTCGTTGTTGACTCTAAGCGGCAGGACAAAGTACCTGAAATCCCTCTCGGAGATATTCCAGCCCATTCTTTCCCGTACCTGAAGCGTCTTCTCCACGTTCTTCTCCCAGAAAGGACGGTCATAAACAACGCTGTCTGCCAAAGACATATTCTTCAACAGGAAATCTGTGTAGAACTTCACATCATCTTTTGATGAAAACGACGTGAAGACTGCGATACATACAAGAATCGCCGAAACAAGGGCAAAAATCTTTCTCATAACTACAAATTTAACATTTTGATTAATTTTGGGCTGATGAAAAAGAAGAAACTGTTTCTTGAAAGCTGCTGCACTTCTCTGGAGGAAGCGGATAGAGCCTGCGCCTTGGGAGCCGACAGGATTGAACTTTGTGAAGATATCGCCTCCGGCGGGGTTACACCTTCCCTATCCCTTGCGGAAAAGGTCATTTCAGCCTCGGCTATTCCCGTCAATGTAATGATCCGGCCTCGCGGAGGAAACTTTGTCTATTCTGAAGAAGAGATTCAGCAGATGATAAAAGCCATCCATTCTTTCAAAGATTTGAATGTAAACGGATATGTATTCGGATGCCTAACTCCTGAAAATGAAGTGGATATTCCGAATATGAAAAGGCTAATGGCTGAGGCTGATGGAAAGCCTGTCACATTTCACAGAGCCTTTGACAACGTGCGCAATCCTCAAAATGCACTTGAAGACATCATTTCATTGGGATGCACACATCTTCTAACTTCCGGCTATATGGACAATGCCTTTGACGGAAGGTTCAACATTGCAAAACTGGTGGAGCAAGCCGCAAGCAGAATCACGGTAATAGCCGGCAAAGGCATCAGGGCCGGAAATCTTCAGCAGATAGCGGAAGACTCACACGCTAATCAGTTCCACGGAACAAACCTGTTCCTATAAAGCAGACTCAAACTTTAGGGCAAGCGGTTCCTGACGGATTCCCTTCGGGATCTTGACGGTAACCTTGCCGTCTTTTACGGATGCTTTAAGTTTCTTTCCGGAATTAAGAAGGACAACCTTGCTGTCTTTAGGGAGATTTACGCTCCAGGAAAGCTCTATAGGAAGTTCTTTTCCGTCTTCAAGGGCATAGACAGCATAAACTGTTTTGCCGTCTTTTGACTGGGTAAACCAGAGGTTTCCTTCATTGAAATGCTCAGCGATGCGGGTGGAATAGATGGCCTCTCCGCATCTTGAGAGCCAGTCCCCTATTTCGTCAAGTATTGTTATGGCTTTGTCTTCAATCAAGCCTTCAGGAGTTGGACCTACCCCGAGAACCAGACAGCCACCTTTGGCCACGATTTCGGCAAGTATGCCTATTACTTTCCTCGATGATTTGAAGTTTGCGTTTGGAACCCATCCCCAGCTGTCAGTCAGGGTGATGCAGGATTCCCACGGATGCCTGATCTGAGTCTTGGGGATAGATTGTTCAGGAGTCTGGTAGTTCTCGTTGGGGCCTTTGATGGTGCGGTCTACGCAGATAAGGCCGGGACTGACTTTTCTGGCATCGGGAAGAATCTCGTTGATACCCACCTCATCTCCCGTTATCCAGCCGCCGTCCAGCCAGAGAATGTCCAGTTTGCCGTATCTTCCGCCAGTGAGCTCCCTGAGCTGGTTGCCTGTATAGTCAACATAGCTCTGCCACCAGTCCGGGTGCTTGTCTTTCTTGTAGTTCGGATGCCGGTCAGGAGTGGCGTAGTATGGGTTCCAGAAGCCCTTGTGGTGCCAGTCCGGCTTGGAGAAATATGCTCCTACCATAAAGCCTTTGCTGCGGAAAGCGTCAAAGACATATTTTGCAACATCCTTTTTGGGATTATTCTTAAACGGACCGTGGGCAATGCCGTAATCTGAATACTGCGAATCAAACATGCAGAAGCCGTCGTGGTGCTTGGTAGTGAAGATCATATACTTCATGCCGGCGCGGGAGAACACGTCTGCCCATTGTTCAGGGTTGAATTTCACAGGGTTAAACTCATCGCTGAGCCCCCAGTACCACTTCTTGTAGCTTTCATACTCGCTTCCTTCCGGCCTTCTGATCCAGTCTTCGTTGCAGATGCTCCAGGATTCTATGATTCCCGGCACGGAATAGATGCCCCAGTGCATCAACACCCCGAACTTCAGGTCCTGCCACTGGTGCAGTTTCTTGAGGACAGTACTGTCTGTTGGCCATACATATCCGTCGGCCTGTTCCTGAATGTCTTCCCTATTCTGGGCAAAAACTCCTGCCCAGACAATAACTGCGCATAAGCAGAGGGCCGCTTTTCTGAAACTCATACTCATTCTGTTTTGATTATCCTAACAAATATACTTTCATTTATTCGTATAATGTTATTATATTGCAATAAATTATGATTGTTATCTGAACAACTATGAAAAAAATCCTTGCTATTCTGATGGTTTTGTTTTCAGTTAGCGCGGCCGCGCAGATAGGAAACAGGTATGAAGTATTTGCCGGAGGCGGAATGGCAAACGCCAAGTCCGATGCCGGAATGATGAATGCAATCCCTCATTTCCAGGCAGGAATCAAGTTTAGGGTAAGCCTCCGCCAAGGCTGGGGACAAACTGGCATGCTCCAATATGAAGGACTGTATCTGAATACAGGGTTGACATTGCTGAACAAAGGATACGAATGGAAGATTAATAAGTATGGAGGATATACCAAACAGACTTTCGACGGAAGCATAAAGGCGCTGTATTTAGATTTCCCTCTTCACTTTGGCTATCTGCTGAAAGTGAGTGATAAAGTATCTGTTTTTGCTGAAGGCGGAGGATATGTTGGCCTGGGACTTACTGGAAAGTTAAAGGGAACTATAGCCTATGACGGAAGAGTACTGGAAGAATACTCAAACAACTGTTTCTCCACAGATGACGGAGATCCTACCGTCCACCGCTCGGAATATGGCGTGGGCATTGCTGGAGGAGTTGACATAAACAGCAACATAACAATTACCCTTGGGCACGACTGGGGATTTACAAAATTTGGCAATGAGTTCTTCCTCAGCCCGCAGCACCGCAAGATTTACCTAACTGTAGGATACAGGTTCTAAGCCTTAGCGCCTTCCAATGACAAAAACCCCGGAAACTGCTTGAATTTCCGGGGTTGCTTGTTTGATGCTGATGCTCAGCGATTAGGCTTAGAAGAGGCCCGGGGTATATCCGTACCAGTGAAGGACGGTCTGTCCCCAAAGCAGAATCATCAGCCAGCTGATAAACATCATAGTGATTCCGAACTTGAACGTGTCGCTCCAGCTATACTGGTTGGTGGTATAGAGCAGGGCGGCCGGCTTACTGTTGAAAGGAAGCACGTAAACGTGTCCTACAAGCATTGCAATCGGGAACGCCAGGCTCATAACCGGATAGCCGAAACTCTGAGCCACTCCAATTGCAATAGGAACAAAAATCAGAGTCTGCATCGTCTTGCTCTGGAATATCAGGGCGCTTAGCAGCATCGTGCTGGTAAGTATCATATACAAAGCCCAGTACGGTGTCTGTGCGGTGATGCCCAGAGAAGCGAATGCGGCATTTACGGCTGTTCCCGGAAGGCCTGTAGCGTCCAGACCGGCACCCAATGTGTAGGCTCCGGCCGAGAACAGAAGCAGATGCCAAGGAATGTCAACCTCGTTCCATTTGACCACTCCTATCTTAGGCATCAGAGCCACAACCGCGCCTATGAAAGCAACCGCTGTCTGGTTGATGCCGTGCTGCTTGTCCGTTGCCCAAAGGATGAGAACACACAGGAATATGGCTATTGCCCTGTATTCCTGGCCTTTCATCTTGCCCATTCCCTTCAGCTCTTCTCTCAGCCTTTCCATTCCTCCCGGAATCTGAGGTTTGGCCTCGTCTTTCTTCATAGGGAAGATAATCTTGGTGCCCACGAACCATCCGATGAGGATGAGCACAACGCTCATCGGGAAGGCTGCCTTGAACCAGTCCTGATAGCTGAAAGAACCTATGCCAATGGCGCCGGCAATCAGTGATCCCGCAAGCAGGGTAGCGCCTGAACCGGTTAGGAAAGCGTTGGCTCCCAGGTTGATCTGGAAGAGATTCTGGAGCATCAGATTACGGCCAAAGTTGTTGCGGTTTTCTCCGCCTGTAGCCCCGTAGATGGCGCAAATTACCATCATTATAGGGAGCAGGATAGCGGCCTTTGCCGTAGTCGCCGAGATAAATGCTGAAAGAACAAGGTTGATTATGATGAAGCTGAAAATCACGCCGCTTGCGCTCTTGCCGAACTTCAGCACGAACCACAGCGCAAAGCGCTTAGCCGCCTGAGTCTTTACAAGCATAGAAGCAAGCACGAACGAGAGTATATTCAGCCACATCACTGGATGGCCGAGCTGAGCGTATGCCGTCTTGTCTGTGGTGATGTTGGTCAGAACTATCGCGAGTATAACTATCAGCGATGTCAGATAATTTGGAATTGCTTCCGTTATCCACAGAACGATAGCTGCCGCAAAGATGGCCAGCATAGCATAGTTGGCTCTTATAAAGTCCACTACGCCAAGTTCACCCAGACGTTTGGCGGCGGCACCTGAAAGCGATTCTGTGTCTAGATTATCCAGGAAAGGAATCTTGACAACATAGTACAAAAGAATGAACACCAAGATAGCGAGAGGGCCGCCGAAGCGCTGCATAGTCCGCTCGAAGCCGGATTTCTGCATCTTCGGCAGCTTCTCGATCTTGTAGTTGTTCATATCAAGAACATCCATCACTTCCAGTTCTTGTACGGATTCTTCATCAGCATTGAATTGTAGTACTTGACATCTCCGGTGACCTCATCGCCGAGCCACTCAGGCTTGTCAAAAGCCTCGCTCTCGCTGCCGAGCTCAACTTCTGCAACAGTGAGTCCCTCATTGTCGCCGTAGAACTCGTCAACTTCGAATGTATGCTCGCCGGCCTTTACAAGATAGCGTGTCTTGTCTATTACGCCCGGCTCGCAGATCTTCAGAAGATCCTGAACCTCAGCAACAGGAATCTCCTTCTCCCACTCAAAGCGGCTGGCTCCGCTGTCGGAACCTATGCCCTTGATGGTGATGAAGCCCTTGTCGCCTTTGACTCTAACGCGAACAGTTCTCTCAGGAATACTGCAAAGATATCCCTGGGTGATGCGGGTGGCCTTGAAGGCGGCATCCTTGAAGTCGCCCTTGACCAAGAATTTGCGTTCGATTTCCTGTGCCATACTACTCGTTTGCCAATGATTTGTCACTCATTCCGATGACTCTCTTGATAGCCTGGAGATAGTTGATATTCTCCACACCCTCGAGGCCAACGTCCTTGATGGTCTTCTTGATATCCTCTATTTCAGTGGATTCGGAGTTGATGGTAACTACCTTTGCTCCGTTGATAAGAACGTTGCCAACCTCGCAGATGGTATCGTTGACCATATATCCGAACCTTTGCTTGTGAACCCTCACTGCTGCAAGGTCTGGATTGGCCTTTACCATTGCTATAAACTCCTCGTAAGTGTAGGTGTCCTTCGTAAGAGCCGGCATCTCAACCATAAATGCAGGGAAAACTTCCTTCTCCAGAACCTCGCGGCTGATCGGGAATTCGCCCTTCATCAGTGGGTTCCACTGCTCAAGTCCGTCAACACTCTGGACAAATGTCTTTATGTCCATCTTTCCGTCGCGGATCTTGGTGTTGTTGATATCGTTCTTTGCGGAGATAATGTAAATCTCGTCGCTTGACCTTTCCCAAACTTTCTCAGGAACAGGAACTGAAAGGCGTGCCATTCTCTGATGGGCCTTGCAGAAGCACTGTCCGAAGCTGCGGAATTCAAACCTAGGTTTGCTTTGTTCACCGATTTTAAGTTCTGCCATAATATACGGTTTTAAAACTCTAAATCAGTTAACTAAGAAGCAAGGCCAGTTACAGGGTCAGAATCGTCAGAAGAGTTCTTTGCGCCTGGAGTAGCAGGGGTGTAGCACCACTTTCCGCTTCCATCCGGAACACGGCTGTATGAAGCCGGAGCAGTCTTGGATACAGTTACCAGGTTGAAGTCGTCCAGAGAATTACCGACAGGATCTGTCAGCTGTACTCTAACAGCCTTCTTTGCAGACAGGCCAGAACCGAACACGAGTTCCGGGTCATAACCCTCGTGAGCGCCGCCAGAAACTACAACATCCTCGCTGTAAAGCAGAAGATATGCTCCGGCTGCAAGCTCGCGGTTAGGGCCGGTCCAAACGTCCTTGGTATCCTTATAGATCTTGATGCCCTTTACATTGATTGGAGCAGAACCTGTGTTGACAATCTCAATGAACTTGTCGTTTCCGTTAAGCTCGTTGAGCTTGAGAGGAGTAAAGTCGATAGGAATAACTCCTACAGTATATTTGCCCTCGTTGGAAGTTGTGGTTCCGCCGCTGGTGGTAGCCTCAATGTAATAAATAACCTCTGTGCCCATAGGCATAGGAGGGATTTCTCCAGCGTAAATGTTGCCGGTACCGGCAACCATCTTAACCTTCTGAGGAGAGCCGCCAGCCTTGTAAACGAGGTTAACCTCCTGGATGTCTATAAATGCGGTTACGGTTGCAGTAACTATTACCGCCTCAGTCTCATCGTATGCGATGGTATTGGATATGTCTGCTATGCTTGGATAAGGATACATCTTGTCCTGAACGCAAGAGCTGAATGCAAACAGCATTGCAAATGCAGCAAATAATATCTTTTTCATAATCTGAATCAATTTTAGAAGTCAATCTCAAAACGAAGTGCAATCATATGATAATCAACACCGGCCTTGCCTTTGCCTTCAACAACCTTGGTGTAATCCTTGGTTGGCTTTCCGGCAGCGTCGTGGCCTACGAACAGCTTGCCCTTTCCGTTAGCGTAACGGTCGTTGTTGTTGTACTGGTAGTTGAGCATAATCTTCACGTTGTTGTTAACCAGCCAGTTCAGACCAACGGTATAAGCCTCAGCAGCTCCGCCGTAAACAGTAGCGTTGTTAAGGTCGCAGTACTCGTAGCGTGCGCAGAGCTCAATGTCGCCCCACTTCTGTCCGCGGTTAACCTTCGTGTACTTGCCGCCGTTTGAGTCGTAGTTCTGGCTTCCGCCAAAGAGCAGATATCCAGCCTGTGCGTACCATCCGCCAAAGTTCTTGGTCTTGTTGTCTGCAGCAGTCTTCTTGAAGTGAACATTGTCGCCGATGTAAGCAGTCTCGTAGCGGAGTCCCTGATAGTGGCCGGCAATCTCTATAGTCCACAGGAAATTGTGTGAGAAACCAGGAAGCACGTCTGTGTCGATATACTTCTTGCGGTTGATGCTGGTGGAGTTGCGGGCGCTTGCGCGGTATGTTCCGAATTCCTTAGGATCTACGCTGGTAAGGGCTCTGCGATAAGATCCTGCCAGACCGATGTGAAGGCTTGCATCCTGCATCTTGTACAGAGGACGGAAAACAACCTTACCGGTAATGGAGTAACCGGTGTTGCGGCCGTAATCCTTGTTATTGTCCTTTACATAACCCTCTTCCTCAGCACCTGCAACTTCCTGGGTGAATGCTCCCAGAGAGCCCCAGAACCAGTCCTTTGCATACTTGGCGTTGATACCAAGATGGCGGCTTGGAGCCAGAGCGGAAGTTACCATAGGCCTTTCCATAAACTGCAGGTAACGAGATGTAGTGTTTCTCTGGATGGAGAAGTTCTCCTTGAAGTTACCAACCTGAAGATCCAGGTTTGGAACACCGGTGTAGCGCACGATAGCGTCTTTAAGCTCAATCAGACCGTCTGCCAAGTCCATATCGAACTCGCCGTACCAATCCTCATTGATCTGGCCTTTCAGGGCAAAACGAGCGCGGCGGATACTTGTTCCGTTTCCGATTTTGTCATAATCTTTGTCCTGACCGAAGAAAACGGCTCCGTCTGCCTGGATACGGGTGTCGAACCAAAGCTTGTAGCCGCTGGAAGGAGATTCAAGCACCAAGATACCGTCCTGAGCCTCAACGTCAAGCCTGTCTGACTTGACTGCAACTCCGTACTGATTGCGCTTTACGTTCTCCTGGGCGAAAACTGTCTGGATTGCCAAAACTGAAATCGCCAGCAATAATAATGTTTTACGCATAGTAGTTAATTAAAGGTGTTAAACATTGATGTTTTACATTTTCAGTTAACTACAAATATAAGCAAAAATCCCCATCGTGATGTAATTTCACCGATGGGGATTATTTGACGGATCAGTATTCTATCTGCAACTTCTATTGAACATAAACTGGGCGGACAACCAATCCGTAAGCGCGCTGCATCATTGAAGTAGAAGGAGATGAAGTGCTTGAGAATTCCAGGGTATTTGCAAAAGAAGCTGATGTCCATGAAGTTTGTTCAATATTAGCAGACCAGTAATAACCTCTGTTTGAACCGTTGTTTGTAATGGCATCATCTTTATAATAACCGTTAGTCCGCGGCAGAAAAATGAATTTACTGGTATAGCCGTCAATCTTGCTTCGGAAAACATATCCCCACCTGCTGTCAGCAAAAACATACATAACCTCCGTTTTCTCACTATTGAGCAAGTCCTTGAAATCATTCAGGGTTGGCGTTCTCCATCCTGATCCAAGATTCTGAGTGGCAGCATCATCTTCAGGCAACAAGACTGACAGCCCGTCAACAACACCTTGGTCTGAGCGATCCGGATCATATTTTGTTATCCAGGAATATGAACCATACGGATAGTTGTCCCAAGAATACGGGCTTTCAGGTACTGTCTTTGCCCAAGCATAATAGTTGCCGAACTGGCCAGGGGAGCTTGCTCCCAGATTCTTGGTTGCCCAGCAGATATGATGCCCGTCCCTTTCAAATCCTAGATCCACGTATTCCGGCATTGGGTGGAGCGTCACGCTTGTTGTATAGTATTTCCCGTTCTGAAGCTTTACATTCTTTGCGCTCATATAATACAAGCCGTCCGAACCCTTTGCCAAGAATGAATAAACAGTTTTTTTGTCTTCCAGAGTAGATAAGGCTACATATGCCGTATTGATTTCGGAGTCTGGCTCCAAACTGATGCAAGAATAATTCGCGCTATAGCCTGGGCGTACATAGGTTTTCAGATTTGAGGAGTAGATGCCCACCCACGTGACATTTCTGTCGAAAGTAAACTTTGTGATGCTGATTTTGCTTTCAAAGTTTGCCACAGCCTCTTCGAAAGTCACTTTATCGCCATCTATGCTTTTTACCGTAACTGTAGCTTCAGCCATATCGTGATTTATGGCTATATCTTCCAGGGTTCCTTTCTGGGATACCAGATATAAATAATCCTCCCCTTTCTGCAGGTACCTCAGCTTATAGCTTGTTCCAACTGTCATTGTCTTTGTGACAGAGCCGGTGAGCGTGGTGGACGAACCGTCGCTTTGCGCCACCAGCTGTCCATATTCTTTGTTGCCGGCAACGTTGACAATGTAAACCACGTCTCCAGCTTCCCACAAGGCGCTTATGGAAGATCCATTCTCGCTGAGGGCCTTGGTAAGGGAACTGCCGTTTCCCTTATTGGCCTTGACGCTAATCTTCAACTCCTTTGGAGATTCAATAATCTCCTCCGTTTGCAAGCTTGTTTTGCTGCAGGCAAAAAAAGCAAATAGAGCAAAGGACGCCAATAAAAATCTGTTAATCTTTACCATGGCTCGTCCTCCCATCCGTTACTGCTGTCTGCAGGGTCAAAACTCTGCCTGTTGCCTTCTGTTGAAGAACCATCCAGAAGATAGCCCTCCATCGTTAACATAATCACCGATAAGGCCGGTGATACATACTTGATCTTTTTCATAGGAATGATTTATTTCTATACAAATTTGCACATAATCGGCCTGTTGCCAAAGTATTGCAAAAGCATTTTGACGAAGTGAGGCCTATTGCTGATGAAACATCTGTTTTAAATGACGAAAAAACAAATGTGCTTGAAACATAGTGCTCTGCAATGTTTTTGTGGAGCAAATTGCATATTTTTGCAACTGATGAACAAGAGAGCATTACTGCTGATACTGCTGCTTTTTGAAGCCTTATCTCTCAAAGCCGAGACCGCTTCTCAGACCGGGGACAGGATACCTACGGTAAAGAGCAGCCTCAGCTGCAGAAGATTTACCACTTCCGACGGGCTGAGCCAAATGCAGACGGAAACCATATGGCAGGATGAAAAGGGATATATCTACATAGGTACCCTTAGCGGCTTTGTGCGCTATGACGGAAGAAGAATGCAGCCGTTTCTTGGCGGAAGGCAGGAAAATATAGTATTGTTCCGCAGCTGTGGAAGAAAAGTTCTTGCATTGGGTTTTGTAAGGCAATGGAATGTCAAAGGCAGCAATCTGGAACATAGCCAGATTGACCCAAGCGGCCAGCGGCTGCTGAATAATTTCAACTCACCTGCAAATCCTTCTAACTACGTTCTTCTGGAAGACAGGAAAGAAGAAAACCGCATTCTGTGCAAGCTTGGAGAAAAGGGTATGGAAACTGTTCTGGAGTCTCTTGTTCTGGATGAGATGACTCCGGACAGGAAACTCTGCATAGATTCATCCGGCATATATATCCCAACTCCAAACGGCCTTTATGTATATGCCGACGGCAATATTTCTAAACTGACACGCAAGACAGATATCTTTTCTCTGATTCGCTCGTCCGGCAATCTTTATGCTCTTGCCGCCGACGGCATCTATGTGGTTTGCAAAGACAGCCTCAGTCTTCTTTTGGAATATAAGTTTGAAAGCCCGGACTATGGGCTGTCTGTTCAGAAAGACAATCAGGGACGGCTCTACATAGCTGATTCACATACAATATGGCGGTTCGACAAGAAATCAGGCAAAACCCTTGAGCAGCTGGGCTCAGGGTTCAATTTGATAAAGGGCTTGTTCGTGGACAAATGGAACAGGCTCTGGGCGGCAACTTATCAGGGTGCCTATTGCTTTTTTCACTGTAACTTTACAAACCACCGCCTGACGGACAGGAACGACATAGCAAGGGCCATCGCCATCCGGGACGGAAAGCCCACGTTTGGGACTCTAAACGGAAAAGTAATTGAAGACCAGACTATTGTAAGCAATCAGGAGGAGCAGTCATACGAACCTGGAGCTGCAGTATTTGATGATAAAACATATCTGGCAGCCAGCACAGATGTAGCCTGCATTCAAGGCGGCGTACTTAATTGGCTTTCTCTTCCAAATGGCAGGTATTCATTCGTGAGCAGGTACGGAAAGAAACTCATAATCGGAGCAAGAAACTGCATAATGGCCTATAACCCGGAAGATTCCTCCATTGATACCCTTACAACTGAAATTTTGCGCCCCTGGTGCACCGCTGATGACGGACAGGGACGGCTATGGGTGAGCGGAAATCCAGGTCTGTTTTGCATTACGGGAGTTGAAACGGGAAAGATTGCCGTTGACAAAATAGCAAGCACCCCGGCCACTCCGGTAATAATGGCAATGGCTTCAGACGGAAAAGGCAGTGTGTGCTATGCACTGGGAGATACGCTATTTGTTCTCCGCGATGGCCAAATTAATGTTATGGAGGAGACTCTTCCTGCTTTGAAAGGGCACGAAATCCGCTCAATCCATATTTCTCCGCGAGGATATCTCGCAGTGGCCGCCATTGACGGACTTCTTGTGGCACGCATTAGCAACGGGTTTAGAGTCGAGGATATCCATTGGTTCAACAGCGAAAACGGTTTTACGTCTATAGAGCCGCTCAGAGGCCCTATGGCGGAAGAAGAAAACGGAACTGTCTGGCTTGCAGGAGTGGAAGATATGATATCTTTCAATCCTGAGGCCCTTCTCAGCGATAACCAGCAGTCCACGATAGTTGAAGCTCCCCTCAAATGGTGGCAGAGATGGTGGTTATGGCTGTCTGTTGCAGCCTTGCTGTCTTTGGCTGTGTGGAGGATATCGGCAGGTTTCGAGAAAAGGCGGTCGCTGAGAAAGATAGAACTCCTGAAAAGAGAAAAACTTCAGAAAGAGCTTCAGCTCAGGGCTGTAAGGCTCAAAGCCATACCACATTTCCATTCCAATGTCATTTCAGGCATCGAGTATTTTGTAATGAACAAGGCTTCTGATGAGGCTTCCTACTACCTGAAACTGTATTCTGACTTTACTAACCAGACGCTTTCGGATATTGACCGTTCCTCAAGAACGATTGCGGAAGAAGTTGGCTATGTCAGCAAGTATCTCGAACTGGAAAAACTGCGTTACGGCGAAAAGCTGAATTATGGAATCAAAACAGACAGCTCTGTGAATCAGAATATAATGCTGCCGAATATGCTGCTCCACACCTATTGCCAGAATGCGGTCAAGCACGGAATTGCGTCCAAGTCCGGAAAAGGAAACATAGAAGTGTCTATATGCGGCCAGAGGCGTGATGGTGCAGACGGAGTTCTTGTATGCGTCTCGGATGACGGAATCGGACGTAAGGAAGCTGCCAGAATAGGAGGCTATTCAACCGGTCAAGGCCTGAAGATTCTTCAGCAGCAGATAGAACTCTGCAACAGGGCCAACAATCATAAGATAGTACAAGAGATCGAGGATTTGACAGACGGGTTAGGCAAGCCGGCCGGAACTTGTTTCAGCGCCTGGATTCCAATTGATTATCAATATTAAGCAAACCACTGATATGACAAAGCTTAAAACTATTGTTGTTGAAGACGAGCGCCTGCCAAGGCTGTCGCTGCTGGCAAAACTTGGTGATTTCAGCAAGGAGCTGGATGTCATAGATTCTTGTGAAAGCTACACTCAGGCAAGAGAGAGCATACTGCTTAACCGACCAGACCTTCTGTTTCTGGACATTCAGCTCCAGGGCCGTGATTCCATCAAGCTTCTTGAGGAACTTAGACAAATCATTCCGCTTCCTTACATAATATTTACAACAGCCTATTCAGACAAACAGTATCTGCTGAGCGCCATAAAGCTTTCTGCTGTGGATTATCTTCTGAAGCCGGTTGGAAAGGCAGAGCTTGCACTTGCCATATCAAAAGCCAGGAATATGTTCCAGAAAGCATCTGAAGCAAACACTCCCAGTCACGATAAATTAACTTTTAAATCGGTGAACAGCAAGATTTTTGTAGCACCGGAAGATATTGCTTATTTCAGGGCTGAAGGCAATTATTCCACAGTGGTGACTTTCGGCAGGGAGGATTTGGCGCTTGAAAGCCTTCTTTCTCTTGAACGCAGGTTGCCGCCAAAGGATTTTTTAAGAATAGACCGCAGCACTATTGTCAATGTCAAAAATATATACAAGCTAGACCAGCACGGACGTTCTTGCTTATTGCAGTCAAAAGACAACCGGCAGATTGAGGTGAAACTCTCCAAGTCAGGAATGGAAAACCTGCTTTCCAAACTCAGTTAATAAGGTGAGGGGGAGCACACAAAAACGCATTGGAAGGCATTTCCAATGCGTTTTTGTGACTCCGGCAGGGCTCAAACCTGCAACCTTCTGATCCGTAGTCAGATGCTCTATTCAATTGAGCTACGGAGCCGTTTAGGCTGCAGTTTTACTCAGCCTTAGTTTCTTCTTTGCGTGCAAAGCTCTTCTCTCTGATACGAGCTTTCTTACCGGTCAGGTCTCGCAGATAGAAGATTCTTGCCCTTCTAACCTTGCCGACCTTATCTACAGTTATCTTATCGATGAAAGGTGAATTAAGAGGGAATATCCTCTCTACGCCCACTCCGTTGGAGATTTTCCTTACGGTGAAAGTCTGGGTCTGGCCAGCTCCTCTTCTCTGAAGGCATACGCCCCTGAAGTTCTGGAGTCTCTCCTTGTCACCCTCCTTGATTTTGTAGGTAACCGTTACGGTATCTCCTGCCTTGAATGCAGGGAATTCTTTTTTCTCGCCGGCAAATGCCTCCTGAGCTACTTTAATTAAGTCCATTTCTTTAAAATTTTAACGGCAACATTGTACCAAAAGCACTATCAACCATTTTTACAGTGTCTTACGGCCGCCTTGGCCTATACAAGAGGTTGCCTTCGGTTTTGGGACTGCAAAAATACAACTTATTTGCAAACTTCCAAAAATATCGTTGAAAATTATGTATTTACTGCCGTCCTGCCTTGTAAAGGGCCCCGCCGATGCAGTCATATGCTGCTCCAGTTACGCTGCTCATACAGTTAGGCATATCCGCAAGGTAAAGCGCTCCCAGAAAGGCGAATATAAGGGCTTCCTTGAACTTGACGGTGATTTCGTCGGGGACAACAAATACAGCCTGAGGAGCGTTGAAGCGCATTCTTTCCAGTAGATACTTGTTGAAAGCCCCGCCTCCGGTTGTGAGGACTTTGGCCTTATCTGCATTCTGCTGCTTAACGTTCAACGATATCTGATAAGCCGCATGCTCTGTAAAAGTAGAGAGCTTGTCAGCAAGGCTCAACTGATTTCCATCTTCCATCCGGGCGGCCTCTATTAGAGGAATGACCTCGTTTTCAACCCACTCCCTGCCCAGAGACTTAGGCCCCATCTGGGAATAGAAAGGCAGGGCATTGAGCTTTTGAAGAAGCTGGCGGCATACTCTGCCGCTGCGGGCAATCTCCCCGTCCCGGTCATATTCCAGGCCTATTCCACGGGTATAGTGGTTAAGCACATAGTTTACTGGAGATATGTCGTGGGCAACCCTTATGGATTTGCCATCTTTGAAGCCTTCTGATGAAATGTTGGAGAAACCGCCGAGGTTCAGGCAATAGTCATAGTCACCGAAAAGAGCCCTGTCACCTACTGGAACAAGAGGAGCTCCCTGCCCTCCCAGAGCCACGTCTGTGGTGCGGAAATCACAGATTGTGTCCACTCCGCTGGCAGCCGCAATTCCGGCTCCGCTTCCTATCTGGCCTGTAAACCTGAGATGAGGCTGGTGGAAAACCGTCTGCCCGTGAGAAGCAACAGCTGCAACATCTCGGATGCTGTTGCGTTCCATAAACGCCTTAACCCTTTCTCCAAGATACAGGCCGTAGTCAGAATGCAGAAGGGCATATTCCTGAGCCGTCATAGTCTGGGCGCGTGAAAGCCTGTCTTTGAGATCCTTGGGATATGGCTCATCCTCAGCGTGGAGAGTCTTGAAACTCCACTTGCCTTCTCTATAGAAGAAACGAACGTGGCAGAGATCCAGCCCGTCCAGAGACGTTCCGCTCATAAGGCCTATCATCTCCACTCCGTTTTCAAAATCATATACCTTTTTCATATATCTACCAAGTAAAATTTTTCTCAGCCATAGATTTATTTCCCACATTGTCCTCTGCCTCAACCTTCAGGCGGTGACGCTTGCCCTTTGCTATTCTGGCATCTGCCAGAGGTATTTCCACGGTGGAAGTCTTGCCGTCCAAAGGAGCCACCACCCAATGCCCGTCTATCTCGCACCTGAACTTCCGGATTCCGGAAAGGCGGTCTTTTAGGGTAATCTTTATGGACGATTCCTTTACAGCAGCCCCCTCCTTGAGCCTGATTGAGATTTCAGGAGCCTCCATATCCGCTGTCACGCAATAATTTCCAAAGGAAGAAACGCTGGCCGTCATCTCGTTAGTCAAGGCATTTAGGGTTCCTCCAACGCTGCTCAGCGATCCACCGCGACCCACCCTTGCAACTATTACCTTGGACAAGTACATTGCCGGAACGGAGCATCTTAATGTTAGCGTAACAGACTTGTTCAGAGGAATATTCTCATCTCCTACACTCCAAAGCGGACTCATTGCGGGAATGTTTTTCTCTGGAGCATAGGAGTCTCTTTCTCGGATAGCGTAGAAGAAAGCGTTTCTGAAAAGGGCTTTTTCCGGAATCAGTACGCTTAAGCCGTCAAACACATATTTATTGTCTTTGTCCCAGGCAGCAAACTCTCCTTTCGGAGAAAAAGGAACGCTTCCGCTGAAAAGGGAATCACACCGCGCCACGTTAATTTCCTTAACGGTTTTGTTGCCATATACATCGGTGACCTCTATCCTTAATAAGTGAATAAGTGTATCGACGATGCTGACAATTCCATCGTTTTCAGCCTTAATCCTACCTGCAAGGCCGTTGTTGGGATCAATCTGAGTCTTTACGAAATAACGGCCGGTCGAGCGCCTTAGCGGATGGTCCAGAAGCGATGCTATATATCGCCCTTCGGAATATGGGATGTTACCTTCTTCAAAGCGGAAGAAACTCTCCCCGTCCAGGAAGGTTTCATATTTGTAAACGGCAAGTTTTCCGGGAGTTCCGGCCATCACGTCGTAAGAATCCACAGCAATGTAAAAAGACTTTGGAACCTTGACGGTATCTCCTTTGCTCTCAACCGGAAATGTATAAAGAGTACCGTAAAACGGAGCGCAGCCTACGATTCTGACATCGCGGATTACTGGATTCTCATTGTCTTTAAGGTTAAAGATACCAGTAATCTGGAGATTAACCGGAGTTCCGTTTTCATCCAGAACCTCAAAGTGAAGGTGCGGTCCGCCGGATGATCCCGTATTGCCGGAATATGCAATGAGATCCCCTCTTTTTACAGGAAGGCTGTCTTTTGGGAAATCAATGTGCTGACCCCAGCTCTCTTCTTCGTATTGCTTTTTAATTACCAGCTTTTTGTATTTAGGCGCAAAACTCTTCAGATGACCGTAGATGGTTTTGTATCCCGACGGATGAGTTATTTCTATCATATTGCCGTATCCCCACGGCCCTATTGTTATCCTTGAAACATAGCCGTCATCCGCTGCATAGATTTTCTTCCCCTCCACGCCGCCGGTTCTCATATCCAAGCCGCAGTGAAAATGGTTTCCCCTCAGCTCACCGTATGTTCCGGCAAATCCATTGTAAGACTCAATAGGAACTAAGAACCTGTCTGTCACTTCTTTTTGATGCGAATAATCCGTATCCTGGGAAAAGGCCGGGAATACGGACAAAGCACAAAGGAACAAAGCAGCGCAGAAGTTGAATTTTCTCATTTACTTGAAGAATCCCTTAATTTTGGAAAGAAAACCTCGCTTGTCTTCTCCGGATGGAATCGGCTTGAACGATTCGCAATCCCTGAGCTTTTCCACAAGCTTCTTTTCTTCTGAAGAAAGACGGGAAGGAATCCATACCTGAACATAAATCAAAAGGTCTCCCCTTCCGTAGCCGTTCACGTCAGGAATGCCTTTTCCTCTGACTCTTAATTCTTTGCCGCTCTGGCAACCGGCCGGAATCTTTACCTTGATCTTTCCGCCGATGGCCGGAATCTCAACCTCGCACCCGTTGATTGCATCAGGAATGCTTATGAAAAGCGGATACATAAGGTCGTTTCCGTCTCTTACGAAATCCTTGTGAGACTCTTCTACTATCAGCACCTGGAGGTCTCCGTTGACTCCACCGTGCGCGGCAGCATTGCCCTTTCCCTGAACGGTTAGAGTCATTCCTTCTGCCACTCCTGCCGGAATCTTGAACTGGATTTCCTCCGGAGCCTTAACAAGGCCGCTTCCGCCGCATTTGCGGCAAGGCTTGGAGACTATCTTTCCGCTTCCCCCGCAACGTGAGCAAACGCTCTGAGTCTGGGTGATTCCAAAGATGGAACGAGCCTGGCGTACAACATAACCTGTTCCCTGGCAATCTGGGCAGGTCTTGATGTCGGCATCTGAAGCCGCCCCTTTGCCGCCGCAGTCTGGACAAGGAGCTAACTTGGTGATTTTGACCTTTTTCTCAACTCCACTCATTATCTCCTCCAGAGTCAGCTTCATCTTTATGCGTATATCGCTTCCCCTTTCAACTCTGCGACCGCCAGAAGCTCCACCGCCAAAGAAGTCATCGAATATGCTGCCAAAACCGCCACTAGCATCGCCACCGCTGAAATGCCCTCCGAAAATGTCTCCGAAATTGCGGAAAATGTCTTCTACGGAGAATCCGGCTCCGCCGAATCCACCGCCTTGCTCTGCCGCAAAGCCAAACTGGTCGTAACGCTTGCGCTTATTCTCATCGCTGAGAACATCATAAGCCTCGGCCGCCTCCTTGAATTTCTCCTCGGCCGCCTTGTCACCAGGATTGCGGTCTGGATGATACTGGAGCGCCAGCTTACGGTAGGCCTTCTTTATCTCCTCCGCTGAAGCGTCTTTGGAGACGCCCAACACCTCGTAGTAATCTCTTTTTTCTGCCATCTTGTCATTAAATTCCTATTACAACCTTGGCAAAGCGGATAACCTTGCCGTTGAGCTTGTAGCCTTTCTGGATAACGTCAACTACCTTGCCCTTGAGATCTTCCTCAGGAGCCGGTATCTGGGCCACAGCTTCGTGCTCGTCTGTATCCAGTTCCTTGCCCATAGCCTCTATCTCGGTTACGCCTTTTTTCTTGAGCACATCGCAGAGCTGCTTGTAAATCAGTTCAGTTCCAGTCTTTGCAGATTCACTGGCCTCAGATTCTCCCAGAGATTTCAGGGCCCTCTCAAAGTTGTCTACAACCGGAAGAAGATCGTTGATAACACCCTTGGAAGCCGTATCTATCAGGTCCAGCTTTTCCTGGGAAACCCTGCGGCGGTAATTGTCAAACTCCGCCATCAGATAGACATATTTTCTCTTTTCCTCCTCAACTTTTTCCTTCTCCTTTGCAAGAAGATCTCCAGGAGTTTCTTCAGCCTTGGATGCTGGCTCTTCAGCTTCTTTTTCTGGAGTTTCAGCTTTTGCAGTTTCCTCGTTTTCAGGGGACTGAGCTGCTGTCTTTTCTTCCTGTTCTTCCTGGGCAAATCTGCCGGTTCTGTTTTTATTCTTGTGCTTAGACATAATATCTTTTGGTTTTACTGTTTGCTGTGTTGAATTCAGAGGCGGATACGGCAATTTCTTTGCCATTGTTCTTTTTATAAGAAGTGTTGACATTTTGTCAGTAACATTTTCGCCCGCGACTGACATTTTGCATTATCTTTGTCAATAAGGCAAATCAAGGAAAACCCTCCAGATGTTCGAGCAGCTCCATAACTTTTTGAGCACCACTCCTTTTACGGACTACAGGATCATACTCCTGCTTGTAGGCTGCGGCACTTTTGTGGGCTTCATTAACACCATGGCAGGAATGGCAACCGCCATATCCTACGGCCTGTTTATGATGATGGGACTTCCTATCAACGTGGCTAACGGCACAACCAGAGTCGGCGTTTTGCTCCAGTTCATTACTACATCCGTGATTTTCAAGAAGAAAGGCTTTCTGGATATGAAAACCGGATGGAAGGTGGGGATTCCTGTTGGTTGCGGTGCCATTTTCGGAGCCCTGCTTGCCGCCATTCTAGAAGTCAAAGTCATAGAAATAGTGATGGCAGTGCTTCTGCCCATTATGTCTATACTGCTTTTCGTGGACAGAAAGAAGATTGCCTTAAAAAGGGCTTCAGAAGAATCAGGCTTCAAGCCAAGTATTTCAGATTTCTGGATTTTCCTGATTTTTACCGCCATAGGAGTTTACGGCGGATTCACCCACTCCGGCGTGGGACTTCTGATTATGTTCGGAAGCTTCTTTTTCCTAGGTCTGGATATGATACGTTCCAACGCCATCAAGCAGTTTGCGGTAACTGTCTACACTCCGCTTGCTCTGGCTATTTTCATAATCTACGGGCAGGTTCACTGGGGAATCGCCCTTATTTATGCCGTGGGAAATATAATCGGAGGAATCGCCGGCTCATACGCATCAATCAAGGGCGGAGAAAAATTCATAAAGATATTTGTGACAATAATTATCATCACGATGAGCACTCTGCTTATAATCAAGCAGCTGCACAAATAGAATTTCTACAGGATGCCTAGCCTGACCAGGGCTTTGGCAACCCCGTCTTCATCCACCGTTTCAGTGACATAGTTAGATGCCGCCCTGACTTCTTCGTCTGCATTGCCCATGCAAACGCTGATGGCTGTATGCTCAAGCATCGGAATGTCGTTTCCTCCGTCGCCGAAGGATAGAGTCTGGCTAAGGTCCAGTCCGAACACTTCCAAGAGCTTGTCTATTCCATAGGCCTTGGTTATTCCCTTTTCATTCACATCGGCGAACAAAGGATTCCAGACAGCGGCGCAGCAGCCTGTAAGCCAGTCTTTCATAAGGTCATCCAGAGGCTTTCCCTTTAGATAGATACACATCTGGTAGATATCCATCTCGGCTATTTCATCTATGCTGCAAAGTGTTGGCGGAGCCACCCCTACCACTCTTGCGATTTCTTCCGCCACGTCTGAAGGGCAGTTTATGTAATAGTCGTCGGACGCCATAAAAGATACAGCAAACGGAGGTAAGTCAGGCCTGAGAAGCCTTTCGCGAATAGCGTATAGCTCCTTCTTAGGGAGAGTGCGGCCGAATAACATCTTCTTGGCTGAATCATAGCAAGTTGCGCCGTTGTTTGCAATATAGCCGTCAAACTCTATCCCGTTCAGGACACTTGTCATCTTAAGCATCCTTCCGGTAGAAATGAAAACCTTGACGCCCTTCCTTCGAAGAGCGTCAAGGACTTCAATATTGCTCTGGGTTACCTTGTGCGTCTTGAAAGACACCAAGGTTCCGTCGATGTCAAAGAAAACTGCTTTTATGTCTGGGGCGGCGGTCACTATGCCTTGCCGTCTGAGCCCAAAACGTTAACTATCTTGTGCTCGTAGAGCTTCTGCATCTCGTCTCTTGCAGGGCCGAGGTACTTTCTAGGATCGAATTCGCCTGGCTTCTCGTTGAACACCTTGCGAACCATCGCGGTCATTGCCAGACGTGAGTCTGAGTCTATGTTTATTTTGCAGACAGCGCTCTTTGCGGCCTTGCGGAGCTGCTCCTCTGGAATGCCCACAGCATCAGGAAGTTTTCCGCCATTCTCGTTAATGATCTTAACGTATTCCTGAGGAACTGAGGATGAGCCGTGGAGAACGATAGGGAATCCAGGAAGCTTCTTCTCGATTTCTGCCAGAACGTCAAATGCCAGTGGAGGCGGAATGAGAATTCCGGTCTTAGGGTCTCTGGTGCACTGCTCAGGCTTGAACTTGTATGCTCCGTGAGATGTTCCTATGGAAATTGCCAGAGAATCGCAGCCGGTCTTGCTGGTAAAGTCTATGACTTCCTCAGGACGAGTGTAGTGAGACTCCTCAGCGGCAACCTCGTCCTCTACTCCTGCAAGCACTCCTAGCTCAGCCTCTACTGTTACGTCAAACTGGTGGGCGTACTCCACAACTTTCTTTGTAAGGGCAACGTTCTCATCGTAAGGAAGGGCGCTGCCGTCTATCATAACAGAAGAAAAGCCCATATCCACGCAGCTCTTGCAAGTCTCGAAAGTGTCGCCGTGATCCAGATGGAGAACAATCTGAGGATTCTCCCATCCGAGTTCCTTTGCATACTCAACAGCTCCCTGAGCCATATATCTGAGAAGTGTCTGGTTAGCGTATGAGCGCGCTCCCTTGGAAACCTGAAGGATAACCGGAGACCTCTTGGTGGCCGCTGCCTTGATGATGGCCTGGAGCTGCTCCATATTGTTGAAGTTGAAAGCCGGAATTGCATATCCGCCTGCTACAGCCTTGGCGAACATCTCTCTGGTGTTGACAAGGCCTAACTCTTTGTAAGATACCATAATATAAAGATTTTTAATAGTTTATCACATATAATCGGCACACTTGCCGCAAAAATCGTTGCAAATTTAGCAAACAGATTCGTAAATTTGCAACTAAACAAACGGAATCTGAAATGGAAAACAAAGTGATGGTTTTCTCCGCACCGAGCGGAGCCGGAAAGACAACAATAGTGACTCATCTGCTTGAAACTTTCAAGAAACTCGAGTTTTCAGTATCAGCCACATCAAGAGCTCCTAGAGGCCAGGAAGTTGACGGCAAAGACTATTATTTCCTCTCTGTAAAGGAGTTCAAGAAAAGGGTAAAGAACAAGGAGTTTGTGGAATATGAAGAAGTTTACCCAGGCTCTTTCTATGGTACCCTAAAGAGCGAGGTTGAAAGAATCTGGGCCAAGGGCAACGTCATTATGTTTGACGTGGATGTCAAGGGCGGAGTCAACATCAAGAAAATCTTTGGAGAAAAATCATTTACAGTATTCATCCAGCCACCTTCCCTGGAAGTTATGGAGCAGAGGCTAAGAACCAGAGGCACAGACTCTGAAGAGGCCATCAAGACCAGAATCGCCAAGGCTTCCGAAGAGATGACATACGCCGCCAAGTTTGACTGTGTGCTTGTCAACGATGTGCTTGAAGAGTCATTTGCCAAGGCAGAAAGGCTTGTAACCCTGTTCACCGGCCTGAAGCCTAAGAAAAAAGCTCCAGCAAAGAAGAAATAGAATGAAGAAAGCGGCACTTTACTTCGGTTCTTTCAACCCTCTCCACTACGGACATCTGGGAGTGGCTGAATATGTCATTCTCAATTGCGGAATAGACCGCTTTGAAATGATTCTCAGCCCCCACAATCCATTCAAAGACAAGAAGATGCTTCAGGACCCAAAGGAACGGCTCCAATCGCTGAGAAAAGCAATAAGGGCGTTCAACAAAGAGCTGAAGCCAAAGATTGAAGCCAACCCTCAGGTAAAGTGCAAGGGAGTTAAAGTCAACGATATTGAATTCCACCTGAAGGAGCCTCTGTACACCTACAACACTATGAAGGAGCTACAGAAGCGGAATCCAAAGACGGAATACATAATTGTTGTCGGGGCAGACAGCTTCAAGATTATGCCCAAATGGTACCTTGGAGAAGATATCCTCAAGGAATTCAAGGTGATAGTCTATCCGAGAAAAGGCTACAGGGTCAAGACTATGTGCAAAAAGTACAAGGCCCTCTATCTGGAAGACGCCCCGCTAAACAACATTTCATCCACCCAAATCCGCGCTACTGGTGCGATTTTTGCTTGATTTCAGACGGATTATTTAGAATAAAATTTATAATATGAAGAAGTTTTTATCATTACTGTCCATTGCCGCATTGGCAATCGCAGTTACCTCATGCAGCTCCTCATCCAAAGACAAATACCAGGAGCAGGCATACCAGTTTTTTGTTGAATGGGATTCTGAATCCTCTAGCATTAGTTCTAGCAACGTTGAGCTCCAGCAGTTGTTTTCAGATCTGAAGACAGACGTGGAAAAATGGAACAGGATAAACGCTGCCGGCTATGTGGTCAAGTATGAAACAGCAGAAGAACTGGCTGGATATGACAAGGTTGCCGTTGAGAATATGGGTATCTTCCTTACCAAGTTCAAAAGCTGGAAGGAAAAAGAATATGGAGACAAGCTCAAGAATTTTTCCTATTACGGAAAAGGCAGTTTTAAGGTTATTTATAAGGTTCACGTCCAGAGTCTGGTTGGAGGCACAAAAGAGCTCGCAGATCCTGTAGAGGTTTCATTTGAGTATATAAATGAGTTAACCTAGTTTGACTCTTTCCCAAAGGAAACCGGGAATCATCCGCCATAAAAAGACAAGGATTCTGTATCTGAAGTCTATTATGGCGGTTCTTTTTTTCCTTTCTATTGCCCTAACTATCTTCCTGGCTACCTTTTCCGGTTTCATCAGCATAGGATAATGATGCTTTGAAGTATCCAGAAGAGGAGTGTCCACAAAACCCGGGCGTATATCTGTAAATCTGATTTTCAATCTTTTGCCGTTTTCAAGAATTGTACTCCGCGATAGTTGGGCAAGGGCTTGGATATAGGTGTTGTCAAAGCTCTTTGTTGCGGAATAAGACGGTGCAGGGCCAAGGCCTTTGACTCCTGCTATGGAGCTGATGACCGCAATATGCCCATCTCCCTTTTCCCTGAAATAATGCCAGGCAGCATCAACCATACGCGTAAAGCCCAGAACGTTGGTGGAACAGGTCTTGAGTTCAGTTGAAGGCTCCAGCTCCTTGTTGTGCCAACCCACTCCCGAGCCGTGGAAGTAAAGGTCCATTCCCCCTATCTTGTATATCAGAGACCTAAGAAGCTGCGGAGCGTCCTCTTTCTCTATGTCAATGACTTGATATTCTATCTGTTGAGGAAACAGAGACTGGAGTTCCTTGAGCTTTTTCTCACGCCTTGCGGCAATGCCGAGCATCCAGCCCTTTTCTGCAAGGATCTTTGCAACCTCCCGTCCCATTCCGGAAGTGGCTCCCATTATGATAGCCTTTTTCATATCGCTGAGTCAATTCCAAGTATACGGCCCATTTCTCCTGAAAGCGGAGCTTCTACGCTTATGAGCCTGTCGTTTCCCGTATCCTCTCCTTTGGCGTCTTTCCGCCCTATCGGATGAATAAATTCCAGAAGCCTGGCGTGCAGGCAGATGGAGCCGTCGCGGTTAGAACGTCTGGAGCCGTACTTGAGGTCTCCTTTTATAGGGCAGCCTATGGAAGACAGCTGGCATCTTATCTGATGATGCCTGCCGGTCAGAAGCACCACTTCCACAAGAGTGTAACGGTCCAGAACTTTCAGTATCCTGTACAGAAGACGAGCCTCCTTATAGATATTGACAGGAGTGCCTTTTCCTCTGAACACGTAGGATTTATTGCTTTTTTCATCGCGATAGATGAAGTCGTGGAGCTCTGTCCAGCCGTCCGGATCTGCCACGCTGTCCGGCACCCCATTCTCAGGGGTCTGGACCAAAGCCCAGTAGGTCTTGTGAACCTGACCATCGCGGAGCATCTCGTTAATCCTTTCCAGCCCCTTGCTTGTCTTGGCAAACAGCACGGCTCCGCTTACAGGACGGTCCAGCCTGTGGGCAACTCCCATAAACACCTGACCGGCCTTGCCGTCTCTCTGCGCAATAAAGGCCTTGAGAGTTTCGCTGAGAGGCTCGTCTCCGGTCTTGTCTCCCTGAACTATCTCCCCGCTACGCTTGTTGAATACAAGGAAGTGATTGTCTTCAAACAAGATGCGGCTGGCAATGTCATCATATTCAGCCTTCGCTAGTCTCCTGTAAATTGAATTATCTTCCATAACAATACAGGCCCAAAGTTACAAAACTTCAGGCCTGTTCTTTAAAAATAACGGAGTTTTACTTTACGTAGAAGGAATCCATACCAACTCCGTATGGATGCAGGCTGCCGTACTTTCCGCCGCCCTGGTAGTCTTCTGCCCAGGAAACTCTTGTTGCCATCTTGCCGTGCTTGGTGTTTCCAACTGAATAGCCGTAGATTACCCTGCGAATTGGCTGGCCTGCGGCATTCTTCTGAATTTCCCAGGAGTTGCTAACTATCACTACGTCAACCACATCCTTTGCCTTTTGCCTCTCGGCTGCAAGAGCCTTGGCTTTCATAGACGCGTTCAGGCTTCCAGCCTTTGGCATTGGCTTGAATTCCAGATTGCTCAGCGAATTGCCTTTAATGGCTTCTCTCAGATTGGTGATATAAGTAGAAGCCTTATGGAAATAAACGTCGAACTGGTCTTTCATACTTCCCTGCTGGGTTGCTTGGCACCATTCAAGAGGATAACCGTCAAACATATTGAAAATGTTGGTAACCATATTCAGATCCAGTTTTGCAACCCTGATGTCATCATCCTCGGCAAAAATAGGCTGAAGCTTGGCATCGCAGAAATATGCCTTGCCGTTTTTGCGGGTAAAAAGCAGAGCACCTCTGCCCATTACTCCCTCTTCGCTGGCAGTATTGCCCGCTACGTGCATTCCGCAATTCATCATAGGGCTTCCTTCATAATAATAGGCTCCGGATTGACTGTCTTTCTTCATCTGGGCAAAATTGATAAGATTCATTATCTCGCCCATTTTCACATAGAAATACTGCCAGTTCTTTATCTCTTTGATCAGCTGCTGCTGAAGCTCCCAGTTTTCTCCTTCTTCAAGCTCCTCCAGAGTCTTCATATCAAACTTCATCCTTTCAGTAAGCTTTGCGGCAAGGGCTTTTGCATCAGCCTCAGATGTTTTTCTCAGGCCCCAGGCCAGGCTGTTAATGTATCTGCCTGTTTCATCATAATCGTTGTAAGCCTCTGGCATCGCCATAAGCTGAGGAATCTCAGGGCCGGAAGGAATTGCCTTGGCCTTTGGAGCGGCTTCTTCTTTGGAAGCAGTAGACTGTGTCTTTGCCGGTTTTGAAGTATTAGTATTAGTATTTGTATTCGTCTTTGTTGTAGACGTACTCTGGGAGTCATCGCCCAAAGCCTGGTCAACTGCTTTGTCTACAGCCTTTTCTGTCTTTTCCTTAACGGCTTTCTTTGCCTTGTTGAGAACACCCTTAAGCTGAGCCTCGGCAGAAACAGACACTCCCAGTGCCAGCACTGCCACCATCAAGAGTCTTAAATACTTTTTCATGATATTCGTTTTCAAATGTTTTCAGATATTACAAATTTAACGATTCAAACAGATATTTCCAAAAGGAATTATTTGTATTTTTATGCCTGAAAACATAGTCCTGACAATACAACACAAATCTTAAATATCCTCTCATTATGAAAACCCTCAGAAAAGCAACCATCCTGATGGCCTGCGCTTCTGTTTTGCTGCTTACGTTTAGCTGCAAAAACACCGGCCAGAAAAACGTCCAGGACGGGAACGGCGATCCTTCATCCATTTCCCAGACAAAATCTCCTGCAAAGATCGAAGCTGTTGTTGATGGAAACACTGTTACCTACGGAGACCATTCCTACACGGTTTCCGGTGAAATAAGCACCCCTGGCTCAACCCCTACCGCTTTTGTGACTTTCACAAACATTCCGTCTGGCTACAAGGAGTTTGAGGCAGTTTACAATGCGCTCCTGGGCAAAAGCATTCAGGGAACCGGCGCAATGATTCCTATGGCTATAGAGATCTACGCAAGAGACAGAGAGGAAGGGAACAAATGCCTTAACCTCCTGTGCTACAGCCAAGCAACAGTCAACAACATTACCAGGATACTTGATACCAAGCTAAGCCCTTCTCAATACTCTCCTCAGAACGACCCTTATCTTCAGCGATATATGGCTGCAGCTCTTCTCAAGGGAGCAAATAACAAAAACGCCTACAGTCCGGATATGCCTTACACGGTTGAAATGTGCGCATCCCCTAACGGAGTACATGAAACCCAAGACGGCACTGTAACCTACACCTACATTCTGGCAGACGGCTGGGACACCAGGCAAAGAGGCGTAGAAATATTCCAGGCAGAGGGAAGCCCGCTGTACAAAGTCTTCAACTGCCCTTCTTGCTACACCCAGTGCAAGAACATCAAGGGAGAGTGGCAAGGCCTAAATTGACAAAATGGCAGAAAATTGCCGTTTCTTAGCGATGGCACAATTATAGAAGATAGTCCCAAGTCGGAGACAATTCTCCCCAAAACAGAATAATCAAAAAAAGGAGATAAAATTATGGGAAAAATTATCGGAATCGACTTGGGAACAACCAACAGTTGTGTCTCAGTAATGGAAGGCTCTGAGCCTACCGTAATCATCAACAGCGAAGGAAAAAGAACTACTCCTTCAGTAGTTGCTTTCACCGGAAACGGAGAGAGGAAGATCGGCGATCCTGCAAAACGTCAGGCAATCACCAATCCTACCAAGACCATATACTCTATCAAGAGGTTCATGGGCGAGACCTATGACAGGGTACAGACCGAAATCGCCAGAGTGCCTTACAAAGTTGTTCGCGGAGACAACAACACTCCAAGAATAGACATAGACGGCAAGCTCTATTCTCCACAGGAGATTTCTGCAATGGTTCTCCAGAAGATGAAGAAGACCGCAGAGGATCATCTGGGACAGGCAGTTACAGAGGCTGTTATCACTGTTCCCGCATACTTCTCTGACTCTCAGAGGCAGGCTACCAAAGAGGCTGGAGAAATTGCCGGACTTCACGTAAAGAGAATCATCAACGAGCCTACCGCAGCCGCTTTGGCATACGGTCTGGACAAGAAGGAGAAAGACGCAAAGGTTGCAGTGTTCGACCTTGGCGGCGGTACCTTCGATATCTCAATCCTTGAGCTCGGCGACGGCGTATTCGAAGTTAAGTCCACCAACGGTGATACCCACCTTGGAGGAGATGACTTCGACCACGTTATCATAGACTGGATGGTACAGGAGTTCAAGAACGACCACAGCGGAGCTGACCTGAGCAAAGACCCTATGGCTCTCCAGAGGCTGAAGGAAGCAGCAGAGAAGGCTAAGATCGAGCTTTCAAGCCAGACTACCACTGAGATCAACCTGCCTTACATCATGCCTATTGACGGCGTTCCTCAGCACTTTGTAAAGACTCTTACAAGGGCCAAGTTCGAGGCTCTGGCAGACAGCCTGTTCCAGAAGTGCATCGAGCCTTGCCGCAAGGCTCTCTCAGACGCTCACCTGAGCGCATCCGACATCAACGAGGTTCTGCTCGTGGGCGGTTCAACCCGTATCCCTAAGGTTCAGCAGATGGTTAAGGACTTCTTCGGAAAAGAGCCTAACAAGAGTGTAAACCCAGACGAGGTTGTTGCTATCGGAGCATCCATCCAGGGCGGCGTTCTGGCAGGCGATGTAAAGGACGTGCTTCTGCTGGACGTTACTCCTCTGAGCCTCGGTATCGAGACCTACGGCGGAGTGTTCACAAAGCTCATCGAAGCCAACACCACCATCCCTACCCGCAAGAGCCAGATATTCTCAACTGCATCTGACAATCAGCCATCTGTAGAGGTGAATGTGCTTCAGGGCGAGCGTCCTATGGCAGCCGGCAACAAGTCTATCGGAGTATTCCACCTGGACGGAATTATGCCTGCACCAAGAGGCGTTCCTCAGATTGAGGTAACCTTCGACATAGACGCCAACGGTATCCTTAACGTTTCCGCAAAGGACAAGGGAACCGGCAAGGAGCAGCAAATTAGAATTGAAGCTTCTAGCGGCCTCAGCGATGCTGAAATCAAGAGGATGAGAGACGAGGCCAAGGCCAACGAGCAGGCCGACAAGGCAGAAAGGGAGAAGGCAGACAAGCTGAATTCAGCAGACGCCCAGATCTTTGCCAGCGAGAAGAACCTGAAGGACTATGGCGACAAGATTCCTGCCGACAAGAAGTCCAGGATCGAGGAAGCCACACGCAAACTCAGGGAAGCCCACCAGAACAAGAACATCGCTGAGCTTGACAATCTGATGAACCAGCTCAACGAGGCTTGGCACGCTGCCAGCGAGGAGATGAACCGCGCAGCAGGCGCACAGGGTCCTAATCCGGGCGCCGGTACTCAGGGCGGCTACGGCCAGAACTCCGGCAATACCGGCAGTACCGGAAATGGTTCCAACGGCCAGGACGGCGAAGTAACCGACGTGGACTTTGAGGAAGTGAAGTAAATCTCGCTTTCAGCTACAAAAAAGGCGTGTTTCTTAGGAAGCACGCTTTTTTGTTTAAAGTATATGGCGGATTTGCTGAATTATTCTTAACTTTGAAATCTTGAAAAAACGAATTTTTAGATTTTCAGATTAATAACAAAACAACTTATATGGATTGGTTAGAAAAATATAAAGACCGCATCGTTACTGCTGAAGTTGCGGCAAACGCTATCCAAAACGGAATGAACATAGCATTAGGCCACTCTGCAGCGGCTCCTCAGGAAATTCCTCTGGCAATGATGGACCAGAGAGAAAGGCTGAAGGATGTGGACATTTACCACATGGTGACCCTGCACCCTGCAACTTATATGCTGCCTGAGGGCTACGGGCATTTCCGCCACATCACAAACTTTGCTCACGGCAACACAAGAGAAGGCATCAACGACGACCGCGGAGATTTCTTCCCTTACTACTACCACCAGATAGCAGACTGGTTTGACACCTGCTACCCTATTGACGTGGCTATGATTACAGTAACTCCTCCTAATGAGGACGGATACTGCAGCCTCGGTATTTCTGTTGACTACACCAAGCTGGCTGTTGACCGCGCAAAGATGATCATCTGCGAAATGAATGACCAGATGCCTTTCCTTGGCTATGGAGACTGCCTGATCCACATTTCAAAGCTGGACTACATCGTGAAGACTTCCAGGCCTATGTTCCAGCTTCCTAAGCCTAACATTGGACCTGTTGAGGAGAAGATCGGCGAGTACTGCGCTTCTCTGGTTGAGGATGGCGCTACCCTTCAGCTTGGAATCGGAGCCATTCCGGATGCAGCGCTCCACTATATGGTCAACAAGAAAGACCTCGGAATCCATACCGAGATGTTCTCAGACGGCGTGGTAGAGCTTGTAAAGAAGGGAGTTGTAACCAATGCAAAGAAGAAACTCCATCCTGGAAAACTCGTTACCGGATTCTTGATGGGAAGCCAGATGCTCTACGATTTTGTAGACCATAACCCAGATGTGCTGATGTTCCCTGTGAACTACTGCAACGATCCTAGAACCATCTGCCAGATGGATCACTTCGTTTCCATCAACTCGGCTCTTGAGATGGACCTCCAGGGCCAGAGCACCGCAGAAACCATCGGACTTAAGACCTTCAGCGGCACAGGCGGACAGGTAGACTTCATCAGAGGAGCTTCCTGGAACAGAACCAGCAAGGCTATCCTTGCATTCCCTTCTACTGCAAAGCACGGAGAACTTTCCCGAATCAAGGCCTTCCTGACAGAGGGAGCCGGAATTACTACTCCAAGAGACGACATAGATTATGTTATCACAGAATACGGTATTGCTCACCTGAAGGGCGCTACCCTCAAAGACAGGGCAAGGATGCTCATCGGACTGGCTCACCCTAAGTTCCGCGACGACCTGATCCACGAGTTCGAGAGGAGATTCCACAGGACTCCTTACACTCCTTGGGAGTTTAACGGCAAAACATTTGTAACCTACTAACAATCAATATGTACGACAAAGAACGCGGGCTGTATATAGCCCATTGCGCCAACGGCCCGATTAGCCTGGTTGGAAATATGGCCAACCGCCACGGACTGATTGCCGGCGCCACCGGTACCGGAAAGACTGTTTCCCTGCAAGTTATGGCGGAGAGCTTCTGCCAGGTGGGAGTACCTTGCTTTATGGCGGATATGAAAGGAGACCTCTCCGGAATCAGCCAGGCAGGAAAGCTCAGCGGCTTCATCGAGAAGAGAAAAGATGAGTTCGGCATTCCTGACCCTAAATTCCAGCCGTGCCCTGTAAGGTTCTTTGACGTATTCGGAGAGCAGGGCCATCCAATGAGATCAACCATCTCCAGGATGGGTCCTCAGCTTCTTTCAAGAATTCTTGAGCTCAACGATACCCAGGAGGGAGTCCTTAACATCCTTTTCCGCATCGCCGATGAAAAAGGCCTGCTGCTGGATGACATCAAGGACCTGCGCTCTATGCTCAACTATCTGGGCCAGCACGCAGCCGAGTACACCACAATGTACGGCAACATTGCCACCCAGAGCATCGGAGCTATCCAGAGATCTTTGCTGACGCTTGAAAACCAGGGCGGAAACAATTTCTTCGCCGAGCCTGCCTTTGACATTATGGACTTGCTCCAGATTGATCTGGCTACCGGCAAGGGAATTATGAACGTGCTGGCGGCAGACAAGCTTATGCACAACCCTAAGCTCTATTCCACCTTCCTGCTTTGGTTGCTGAGCGAGCTCTACACCACCCTTCCTGAAGTGGGCGACCTGGAATTCCCTAAGCTGGTGTTCTTCTTCGACGAGGCTCATATGCTCTTCGACGGCACTTCCAAGAGCCTGACAGACAAGATTGAGCAGGTAATCCGCCTCATCCGTTCAAAGGGCGTTGGCGTTTACTTCATCTCCCAGCTTCCTACAGACATTCCAGAAGTGATCCTGGGCCAGCTCGGAAACCGCATCCAGCACGCCCTGAGGGCCTATACTCCTAAGGACCAGAAAGCCGTGAAGGTTGCTGCCGAGACTTTCCGCGCCAACCCTGAGTTCAAGACCGAAGAGGCTATTATGGCTCTTGGAACCGGAGAGGCTCTGGTTTCCTTCCTCGACGAAAAGGGAGCACCTAGAATTGTGGAGAACGCCAAAATTCTCTTCCCTCTGAGCCAGATAGGCCCTATCGACGAGAGCCAGAGAAGCCAGATAATCAAGTCATCCAGGCTTTCAGGCAAATACGACAAGATTCACGAAAGGGAATCCGCATTTGAAACTCTTCTGGAACTGACAAAGAAAGAAGAAGAGGAGAAGCAGAAAGCCAAGGAAGAAGCCGAGAAGCAGAAACAGAAGGAGAAGGAAGAAAAGGAGAAATCCAAGAAGAAAGGCAAGAGCGTCTGGAGCAAGATATGGAAAGCCGTTGTGACTGCCGTTACCGCTACCATTGCAACCATCGTAGGCAACAAGCTTACAGGCAAAAAGAGCAAAACCAGTGCCGGCAAGTCCATAGTTAAAAACGCCACGACAGCCGCCACCAGAACTCTCACCAGAGACATCCTGGGCAACCTGATCAAGTAATCTTTGCCTTAGACAAATCTCCTTATTTTGCCATTGAAATTTTTCTGATGGCAAGTTTTTCCTTGCCTTTTTCGCTGTAAAAGACAAGGTCAAATTCTTCCAGATTGTTTGAATTGACCGGGAATTCCCATATAGTAAATGCGGAATAACTGTTTATAGGGAGCCTTTTCTCATCGAGATAAGAGCCGGAAGCCGGTATCTTTTGACCATTATGCTCCAGATAGGCATCTGACTTGTTGAAGAACTTCGGATGACTGTCTTTCAGAACAATCGCAGTCTTATTGTCTTTTTTTACTATGGCTGCAACAGTCACTTTCTTGGAAGAAGCGCTGCTTTCAGGATATAAAACAACGTTCGATGAATTGAGCAAACCCTCTGCCCATTCTAAATATAGAGGGTCGTTGTTTGGAAACTGTTCAGAGATGTCCGCTTCTACCCCAAAATAGCCAATGGCGGCAAAACAAAGATATGGCGTTATTGCATCTGAAATGGCGGCAGAGCGAATGTCTGTTACTATTGTTGTCCACAAGATATCTCCTTTCTGAGAAACACCTTCAATAATCAGAGAAAAATAATGAATGGATGAATTAATTCTCTGAGAATAAGTCTGTCTTTCAATTGGTCGAGAGGCTTGGCGATAGTAAGGCATTCCGGGGTCTGTCCTGCTTGAACGATTTGACTCTGAAAGGTATGAATCATATTCTTCTTTTGTTTTAGCGCCATAAATGGAGTGCTTTTTAATATCCCTATAAATAGTCCTTCCTTCACGATCCCGATTAAATGAAAAGTTCACTATGAAATCTGCGCCATTCTTTTCAAAAGTTCTTTTGGCACCTTGAAGATTTAGCGCTTTTTCAATATATGAAGCCTGCTTAGAAGTTCTTGACGTGTCATTTGAATCAAGATAGTCTATATAATATGATTTGCCAGACACATCAAATTTGCCTACAGAACGGACATCAACCTTAAACCTAACAAACTGGCAAAAAGACAAATTAGCAGATAGTATAAGCAATAAAAAAAGAAACAACTTTTTCATAACAAAAAATATTTTAGTCTATTGCAAAAACTGCGTAAATAATCTGATCGAACAATGATATGAATTATGCAATTTCATAAAGCGTTATTTACAAATATCGGTATTTTTTGTAAACCATAGTTAACAATATCTGAAATATAGCAATATTGAAACTTCTATTATTTAAGTTTCTGAATGACGGACAGGTCTGCGGGTAGCCAGTTAACTGAGTCCAGTTCGCTGGGGGAGAGCCATTTGGCGGATTCGTGCTCCAAAAGATGCAGGGTGTTGTTTTTCAGGCTGCATAGATAGCAGTGCAGAATCAGATGGAACTTGGGGTAATCATATTCTATTGTCTGGAGGAAGGAGTCAACTGTAATGTCCGCATCAAGTTCTTCTTTGATTTCACGAATAAGGGCATCTTCCGCTTTTTCTCCGGGTTCAATCTTTCCGCCGGGGAATTCCCAGAAATCCTTGAAATCTCCGTAGCCCCTCTGAGTGGCAAAAATACGGCCGTCCCTGACTATGACGGCCGCTACAACTTCTATGCTTTTCATCTGATTACCAGTCGTATTTCAGGTGCTTTACGGTCTTCTTCTCTTCTATAATCATACGGAGAGAGTCTATACCCATCTGAAGATGATCCTCCACATAATTGCGGGTAACAATCTGGTCGCTAGCCTCAGTCTTTATGCCTTCAGGAATCATAGGCTGGTCTGAAACCAGAAGCAGGGCTCCCGTAGGAATATGATTGGCGAATCCGCAGATAAACAGAGTGGCTGTTTCCATATCCACGCACATTGCCCTTGTGGTAGAAAGCAATGTCTTGAAATGCTCGTCGTGCTCCCAAAGCCTTCTGTTGGTGGTGAATACCGTTCCTGTCCAATAGTCCTTGCCGTGGTCTCGGATGGCTGAGGAAATAGCTCGCTGAAGCATAAATGCAGGAAGAGCCGGAACAATAAGAGGGTAATAGTCATCTGAAGTTCCCTCTCCCCTGATGGCGGCCAAAGGAAGAACCAGGTCCCCTATTTTGGTATGCTTGTCAATTCCGCCACACTTGCCCAAGAAAAGGCAGGCCCTAGGATGAATCACGCCCAGAAGGTCCATTATGGTGGCCGCGTTCGGGCTTCCCATACCAAAGTTTATAATGGTTATACCCTCAGCGCTGGCATTAGGCATATTGCCGTCTTTTCCCACTACCTCAACTCCGAACTTCTCGGCAAACATATTCACGTAGTTGCCGAAGTTTGTCAGAAGAATGCAGTCTGAAAAATCTTCCAGTTTTCTCTTGGTATATCTTGGAAGCCAGTTTCTTGCAATGTTTTCTTTCATCACTCTGGCATCGGGATGGGCTAGCGCGTTTTTCTGTTCCATAACTAAAAGTGTTTTCGGTTACTCGCAAAGATAATAAAAGATGATTACTCTTCTTCAAGCTGCCTGTTCGGAGAATCGGTGTCTATGGAGGTTACATCGGCTTCCACGTCTCTGAGTTTGCGGTTTATTACATTGGTTCTGGTGGTTATGAGCTTGTCCATATCCTCAAGTCCTCCGGCTATCTTGCCTTTAGCCTTCTCCAGCATATCGCCGAACTTGCCGAACTCAGTCTTGACTTCTCCCAGGACTTTCCATACATCGCTGCCTTTCTTCTGGATTGCCAATGTCCTGAATCCCATCTGGAAACTGGTAAGAATCGCGGACAAGTTTGTAGGTCCTGCCACCGTTACGCTGAACTCCTTCTGCAGGCTTTCCAGCAGATTGTTGTCTCTTGCCACCTCAGCATAAAGCCCTTCAAAAGGCAGGAACATAATTGCAAACGGCGTGGTTTCAGGCACGTTGATGTACTTGGAGATATTCTTGGCTTCGTTCTTGATAGCTGAGCAAAAATCTCTGCGGGCATTCTCCATTGCTTCCTTGTCTGCAGACTCATACGCCTCCAGCAAAGCGTCATACCTGTCCTTAGGGAACTTGGAGTCTATAGGCAGAAGTATCGGATTCCCGTCCTGGCCGGGAAAACGCACGGCAAACTCCACCACAGCGTTCTTGTCTTCTCCGGTATGGGCGTTGGCTACATACTGCCCTGGCGCAAGATACTGTTCCAGAAGCATCTGCAGCTGTACTTCTCCTAGCCCTCCCCTCATCTTCACATTAGAAAGTACCTTCTTCAAACCTCCTACATCCTTTGCCAGGTCTCTCATCTCGGCCAGGCCATTCTTCACGTTGTCCAGCTGAAGCCCCACTGTCTCAAAGCTCTTGCTGATTCTGTCGTTGAGTGTCTTCTCCAGCTTCTCCTCCACGGTGTCCCTCATCTTGTCCAGGCTCTTTTCCGTAGTCTGCATCAAGTTCTGCTGCTGTTTTTCCATAGACGACAGCCTTTCCTTCTGGCTTTCCTCCATAGACTTGAGCCTTTGTTCCTGCATCGTTTTGAGGCTCTCTATCTGGTCTTTCTGGCTCTCCCGCATATCCTTTATCCTCTCCGATATCTCTTCTCTCTGCGATGTCTGGGCCCTCTCGTAATCATCCTTGTTTTCCTTGTGATACTCTTTCAGATTCTGAGAAAGATCCTTCATAAAGCCCTGATTATCCTCTTTCAAAGACCTGATCATCCTCCCCTGCTTTGCAGAAAGGATGAACAGCACCACAAGCGCCACAACCAACAGCGCAAAAACCACATAAATCAAAACCTCTGGCATATTTTCAAATTTTTCCAAATTTACAAAAAACTCCCGACCTCAATAAGAAGTCGGGAGTTCTTTTTCAGTTGCCTGGGTTATCAGAGTTTTACTTGATTTCTTTCAGGAGGCCCTTTACTGCTGCTTCGAGTTGAGGGTCTTTTCCAGCAAGGAAGTCGTTGTAAGGAAGTTCAACCCTTACGTCAGGCTCAAACTGCTTGTTCTCGGTAACCTTGCCGTCTGTGCCCATAGAGCCAATCATCGGGATGCCGAAGACAATGGTAGGATCTATCTGAGTCTCCCACCATACTGCCGTGCCGGTGCCAGGAACTGGCATTCCGTAAACCTTGCCGATGCCGTTCTGCTGGTAAACGAACGGGAACATGAAGGCGTCTGAGTAGTTGCCCTCGCAGGTAAGGACTGCGCTTGGCTTCTGCCATCTGCCAAGAGGCTCGCCATCATCCAGAAGGTCTCCCTGAGGAGCGTAGCGCATATAGGTCTTGGCGCCGAGCAAGGTAACAAGCTCGTCGTGGAGCCATCCGCCTCCGTTGAATCTGGTGTCAACGATAACGGCCTGTTTCTTCACATGCTTGCCCATAAGGCGGTTGTAGATAACCTGATAGCTTTGCTGGTTCATTCCCTCAACGTGAACATAGCCGATCTTGCCGCCGGAAAGCTTGTCAACCATTTCCTCGCATCTTCTTACCCACCACTCGTAAATCAGGTGGGCTAGACTACTCTCTGCAACAGGGCGGAGAGTCTGGCTGAAAGTATTGCCTGCAGTGGATTTTACGGTTACCACGGTGTTGGCGTTGGCAATGTTGTTGAGATATTTGTAGTAGTTCTCCGATGCAGGAATGTTTTCACCGTTGATGGCGGTGATGATGTCGCCAGGGCGGATCTTGTTGGAAAGCTTGTCTGCTGGACCGCCAGGGATGATGGCTGAAACCTTGATGCCCTCGCCGGTGTAGGTCTCGTCGAAGATCATTCCGAAGTTGGCTGTAACGTCACCTCCGGTAAGAACCCTGTTAGAATAGTAGCGGCCTCCGGTGTGGGAAGCGTTCAATTCGCCCAGAAGCTCGCTCAGAAGAACCTGGAAATCATAGTTGTTGTTGATGTAAGGGAGGAACTTTGCATATTCATCGTGATACATCTTCCAGTTGATTCCGTGGATAGTTGGATCGTAGAACTTTTTGGTAACCTGGAGCCACATATGGTCGAACATATAGGCACGCTCGCCAGCGGCGTCAAGCTCCATCTTGCCTGCAATCATAATTGGCTTAGCCATACCGCTCATAAGGTCAATCTTCACAGGAGAGCCGTTTCTGAGGGCAAAAATGCTCTTCTCGTCTGCGCTGAGCTCAGCTGCAGAAAGCATTCCGCCAACTGAACCCTGGCCAACTTTCTTGCTTTCACGGCTGCGGGTATCGGTGCTCCAGAGTTCCATTCCCTTCTCTCCGTTCTTTGCATAGTACATCTTCTTTCCGTCCTTGGTAAGGAAATAAGCCATTGGAGAGCCGTCTGTACGGATATCTGCTATGCGGGTTTCAATCAGGTCAAAGTCGTCGAAAACGATTGGCTTAACCTCTTTTTTCTCAGGCTTCTTAGGACCCCCTGGACCTGGTTTATCACCAGGCTTTCCGTCTGGCTTGCCAGGCTTTTCACCCGGCTTCACGTCCGGTTTCTTCTCGCCTTTTTCCTTTTCTTCCAGAAGCTCAAAGTCATCCTTTGAGAGCATAAACTTGTCATAAGACTCCTTGTCAAAGAAAGCAGCCTTCACTCCGCCACCACCGCGATTTCCGCCGCCGCCGATGTAAGTCATTGCCTGTCCGCCGAATCCGAACTTGGCCATTCTCTCTCCGTAAGCGCTGTTTACCGGGTAGCGGATCTCGCCGCCTTCTGCGCTGATAAGGGCAGTGGCACCGCCTCTCATCATATTCTTCTGGTCATCAACCAGCAGCCACTTGCTGTCAGGAGACCACTCGAATCCCCAGTCTCCATCGCGATAAGAATGGTTGTGCCCCTTAGGAAGAACGGTAACGGTCTTCTTGCTCTTCAAGTCCATAACTTTCAGGGTGTTGCGCTCGCTGATGTAAGCCAGCTTCTTGCCGTCTGGAGAAACGTCTGGCATGAAGTTGTCTTTGCCGTCGGCAACTACCTTGCTGATATTCACAAGGGTGGAAGCGTAGAAGTACTTCTCTGTGGTGTCTTTCAGAGTGGCCTTCATAATGTTCCAGTTGCCGTCAACCTCAGCGGAATAGTAGATGGCCTTTCCATCCGGATCCCAGGTAATCATCCTCTCTTGATAAGGAGTGTTGGTGATTCTCTTGGTGCGGCCGTCGTTCACGCCAACAACAAAGAGTTCTCCGCGGTTGATCAGAGCTATTTCCTTGCCGGTCGGGCTCACGCTCATCTCAGTGGCGTTCTTGATATCCAAGTTCTTGATCTTCTGGTAGCCGGCGTTGTCAGCCACGTAGATGTTGAGTTTCTTCGGCTTCTGGCCTTCCTTTATCGTGTAGATGTCACCCTTCCATACGAAGGAGATAGTGCCGTTCTTGGCAATGCTCACCTCTCTTACAGGAAAGTCCTTGAAATCGGTGAGCTGAGTCTTTGTCCCCGATGAAAGATCTTGCTTGAAAAGGTTCAGAGCGTTATTTGCCTTGTTGAGCTTCATTTCGGAGATGTAGTATACGCTCTTTCCGTCTGGGCTGAATACCGGCTTGAGGTTCTCGCCCTCGTATGTGCTGACTTTGGTATACGTATTGGCTTTCAGGTCATAAACCCAGATGTCTCTGGTTACTGAAGATGTATGATGCTTTCTCCAAGGATCCTCGTAGCCCTTTTTGTCCTGGAATACGATCTGGCTTCCGTCTGCGTTAAAGTTGGCCTCGTCTGCGCCTGCTGCGGTCACCAGAATCGGCCTTCCGCCGCCTACAGGAATTTTGTAGAGGATCTTGAACATTGAGGAAGGGAAACGCATGCTCTCAGCCGGAGCTATTCTTCCGCTTCCGAAAAGCACGTATTTCCCGTCCGGGGTAAAGTCGAACGGGTAGTCTGGGGTGGAGTTATATGTCAGACGGGTAGGAACTCCGCCGCCTGCGGGCATAACAAACACGTCAAAATTGCCATAGATATCTGAAGCATAGGCAATCTTCTTGCCGTCGCGGCTCCAAACGGGATAGCCGCAGTAATTGTCTCCGCTGGTGATTGCAGTTGCCTGGCCGCCTTCAGAAGAAACTTTGTAGAGATTGCCCATATACCCGAAGACTATCTGGGTTCCGTCTGGGGAAATTGCAGGATTGCGGAGCCATCTGGCTTCCTGCTGGGCGCTGGAAACACCGGCAGATGCAATCAGAAGCAAAGCCGCTGCGGCTGCCGAAAAGATTCTTTTGGAAAAATGATTCATAAATGAGATTGTTTTAATATTTGTTTTTGAATAATAATTTCTGCGATATAAATATACTACTTCTTAGACGAATAAAAACTAACTTTGTGACATTATGAAGAAAGTTTTTTTGCTTTTGGCTCCGGGGTTTGAGCTGCTGGAAGCCACAGCCCCTATAGACGTGCTGGAAAGGTGCGGAGTAGAGGTGGAAAAAGTATCATTGGGCAATGATCTTTTAGTGCCGTCTTCCCACAATGTTTTCCTTAAGGCGGACTCTTTCCTCAGCGATGAAAAGGATGTGGATAGAATTGTCCTTCAAGGAGATATGGTTATTCTTCCGGGCGGATTCCCTGGTTACAGGAATCTGGCGGAAAACAGTCTTGTCGGAGCGTTGCTGAAGGAATTCGAGAAGAAAGGAAAGCTGGTTGCCGCAATTTGCGGAGCCCCGTCTGCTCTGGCCGCTTTCAGCATTATGACGGGCAAAAAAGCCACCTGCCACACATCAGTCAGAGATATCGTTTCAAAATCATACGCCCTGTCTTCTGAAAAGACCGAGACAGACGGCCTTCTTGTTACTGGACGCGGCGCCGGAGTATGCATTGAATTCGCCTTCGAGTGCGCAAAGGCTCTGGTTGGCGATGCTGTCATCGCCGAGGTTAAAAGAAAAATGGAAATCCGCTGATTCTTACAAAGACAGCTTGTTGACTACCGGATTGCTGTAAACCTTCAGGTAAAGGTTCATAAGCGGAAGGATGCTTTCTTTCCATCTTGAAAGCGTGGCGTGCATCACGTCTGCAAAATGCTTGTATTCCTCCTTGGTGTACTTGTCTGTAAACCGGAAGGTGTTATACAGCATATCATAAGCTATGTAGTTGGTGCTGAATAGCTTGTAGCCGTTGTAAATCCTGTTGTCTATTACGGAGGCTATGTAGGAGAGAGCCTCGTTGCGGTCCAATGAGCCGGCCGCCAGAAGTTCTTCTGCAGAAATAGGCTCGCAAATCTGAATGTGAACCTTGCCCTTTGGAGAAAGGATTCCTTCCATTATGCTGCGGAAATCCTCCCCTTTCTCCTTGATGTAAGGATGCTCTTGAGACAAGTACAGTTCCCTTACTTTCTGGGTAATGCAGGTCTCCCACTCGTAGGAAATTGCCATAGGAACTATATTCAGGGCGGAGAAGTTGGTGCCGATGTTCCTGTCTCCGGAAAGAGAGAACATCTTAAGAACGGTCTGGCTTGTCTTGTCGTCTCCGTCTTTTGTACGGCCATTACGCTGGGCAATCCAAACGGAAGTGTTCCTTTCCGTAAGCACGTATCTGATGTAGCTGGAAAGATGGAGAGATGTCTTGAAGAAATCCTTTGAAGTTCCCCTTCTTATGACCTTGAACATACGGTTGCTCTTGCCCAGGTCCGTAACAATGCCTGGCTGCATAAGGTTGTCTCCAAAGGTGATTTCTGAGCAGTCCAGGCCCTCGTCGTAAAGGGCTATCTGCAAAAGCGCGGCATCCAGAAGAATGTCTCTGTGGTTAGACACAAAGAGATATCCCTTTCCCTTTTCCAGATTTTTGAAGCCGTCGAATGTAAAGCCGGTTGTGGTCTTGCGGGCAATGGTCTTGATTGCCTCTGACATAAACTTGGACTGGAATTCATAAACGCTCTTGTAGGCGGAGAATTCCTTGATTTTCTCCTCTATGCAATCCGGTCCGTAAAGATATTCTATGACTTTTGGAAAATCCTTGTCCTCAGCGATGCGGTGCATTGCGTCGGGAATCTCATCGTCTCTGAAAGGGCGGATATCATCCCAAATGGAAGAGATGTCTCTCGGGGTTTTCTTGTTCATGTCTTTAGCTTATTTGAATACTGATTTTTCCAGCCATTCCACAAATCTTTCCTGCCAATTCAATGCTCCTGACTTTTTCCTTGGATAAATGCCGAAGCCGTGCCCGCCCTTGGAATGGAATTCTATGTGGCAAGATACGCCTAATTTCTCTAATTCGGAAGCAAAAGTATGGGAAGCCGCAGGATCAACAACAGGATCATCTTCGCAATGAAGCAGGAAAACAGGCGGAAAATCCCTTGTAACATTCTCTTCCAGAGAGAGTTTTGAAATCAGAGACTGGTCTCCCCTGAGAAGATGTTTTCTGGATGGCTTGTGAACGTGTGGATCCCTCATTGTGATGACTGGATAAATCATTGCCACAAAATCTGCCCTGTAATGAGGATTGTCTTCCATAGCGGCGCAGCCAGCCAGATGGCCTCCGGCGGAAAAGCCTACGGCCCCTATCCTGCTGGTATCTATTCCAAAGCGCCTGCAGCTGTCTTTAAGATAATCCATAGCCAGGCGGTAATCTTCCAGCTGCTGAGGATATCTTGCTCCGTAGAAGCCCATCCTGTAGCGCAGCACCACAGCCACAAAGCCCCTTTCAGCAAACCATTTGGCCACAAAATGACCTTCTCCCTTGATTCCCAGGTATGTGTAGCTTCCACCAGGCATAATGACTACTGCCGGACAATTCTCCTTTGCACCGTCCGGAACGTAAACAAATACCTTGCTGCGGTGGCGTCCGGAAACATTGGCATCCGCATCCTTCCACAGCTTGTGTATTTGGGCAAGCTTCTGGCCATATGCTCCGCTCACCGCAAGCAGCAGAAATGCAGCCATCAGCCACTTAAACCATATCTTCTTCAGACCTGTAAAGATTAGCGTCATTATCCCTAGTCTTCTTAAAATCTTCATCGGCATACATCCTCCCTTTCAGAGAAGAGTAAGCCTGAGTGTAGTATCTTCTGAATTCCTGCGCCTGCTTCAGCGGCCTAGGACCCCAATCGCTGAGCTGCGAGGACTTTATCCTGTCACAAAATTGAAGCGCAACCTTGCCTCTCCTGAGTATGTGCTCTCCCTTTGGAAGAATCTCGCCCGGCCCGAAAATAACCAAAGGCAGGATATCCATTTCCAGCTCAGATGCAAGGGAGAAGGCTCCGCTCTTGAATTTGAGTATGCTGCAGTCTTCACTCCTTGTCCCTTCAGGGAAAACCAGAATGGACACCCCTTCTTCTTTAAGGGCTTTAAGTTTTTCCAGGTTGGCTTCTACACCATCATCGATGCACACGAAACCGGCCCGGCGCACAAAGTTACCATAAACTGGCGACTTATACACCCATCCGTTGGTGACAACCGCGATTTTGTCTGAAAGCGCGAGCAGGTACATAAGGTCCAGATGAGACTGGTGATTGCATATTATAACGGCCGGATCCTCTTCTTCAAGAATCTTTTCCGCCTCCTTGAAAGCCTGCTTGCCTTCAAATTCCGCATCGCTGAGCATCAGGCGGAAAGAAGTCCTCGGAAGGCCGGTGGAGAAGAACCTCATCAGCCCTTTTATCTTCTTTCTCAGAGCTTCAGGACTCTGCTTTCCTCCAAGCGCGGTCTTGAGCTTGAAGCCAAGCAAAACCGCCGCAAATACAATCCCGCTCCAAAGCGTAACCCCTATATCGGAAAGCCTGACCGGGAATATCCTGTCTTGTTTGTCTTTTCTCAGCGATTTGCAAACCAGGAAACGGAACAGCACCGGAGGGAGCACAAACGCCAGTGCCACAACGCAGACCATTCCAATAACGGCCACGCTGCCAAGAGAGTGCAGAGCCGGATGAACAGCAAATACCAGCGATCCCACGCCTATGAACATAGTAAGAGCGCTGAGCGTAACGCCTGTCTTGTAAGACGGTAGCAGAGGTTTCTTGAAAGTATGCTCCCACTGAAGACCTTCAACCATAAAGATGGTGTAGTCGTCTCCCAGTCCAAAGATGAATGTTGCAAGTATGATGTTCACGATGTTGAAGTCAACTCCGAAAATTCCCATTATACCCGTTATCCAGATCCAGCTCACCACCATTGGAAGGAAAGCCGCAAAGGCGAGTTCCAGACGGCGGAAAGCTATCCAGAGGAAGCAGAACACAAGTATAGAACAGATAGCCAACACTTTATTGAAGTCTGCCTGGAGGATGTCTATCATCTTGTCCGTCATTGAATAGGAGTCAAAAAGGAATGATCCTTCCGCCTTTTCCCTGTAATTTTCATATGACGAATACAAGTCTCCGACTTTGCCGGCCGGACAGTATAGTATGTCCATAACAATAGCAGAAGAGCTGTCTTTGAGGATGAACGGAGAAAGAAGCCCAGCTACAGGAGAGAAGAATTCCTCCCCCTGAATCTCAAGATCACTTTCCAGAAGATTCCTGAAAGAATCAAAAGCATCTTTGCTGAAGCCTGCCTTTGAAGAGTTCTCATCCAGGGCTTTGAGAAGTACCGCAGAGTTCTTTTCTGAAAATTCTTTCCACATTTCCAGCCTTTCCTTTTGCGCTGCCGCAGATGGAAGGAACGGCCCTATTCCGCTGCTTTTCAATACGCTGCCGCTTTCCTCAGACGCCAGGACAAAAGAGCGGCCTTTTTCAGCGGCTTCAAGAGCCTTGTCCAGAGTCTCGCCTTCCGAGACTGCATAAACGGCAACGGCATCTTTTCCGCTGGAGTAGGAAGACAGGTCTGCAAGCAGCTGCCTCTGCTCTGGCGCCATATAATTGATTTTGGTAAAGTCTCCGCTAAAAGTAACTTTCCGGCTGAAGAAAAACAGCACAACGGTAATCCCAAGAATAATCCAGAACACAAAGCGGCTTTCCTCCGGGCGCAGATTGGCCCATCTTCCCATCCATCCGCCGTCTCTAGGCTTGTAGTCCTTCTTCCCTACCCAATGCGGAAGGAAAAGCACCACAAAAACTATTGCTCCAACCAGAGCCACGGCGGCGAACAGTCCGAAATCCCTCATTCCTGAAGCGCTCATAACCAGAAGGGATAGGAAAGCTCCCACCGTAGTTATGTTGCCTATGACCATAGGGCTGGCAATGTCGCTCAATGCCGCCCTTGGACTATGAGTAAATCCAAGGCGGGTGGAATATAGAAGGGAATAATCCACTGCTATTCCGAAAATCACGCAGCAAGCCGCAAGCGCCACGCTGGAAACCTCTGCCCTGAATGCTCCCATAAATCCCAGTCCTGCCGCTATGCCAAAAATAACCGGCACGCAAATCAGGATTATAGGCCTTATTCTCCTGAAATACCAGGCCAGAAGAAGCAGTATCAAAGCCACGGCTATACCAGCGCACCATACAGAATCCTTCTTCATCCTGTCCGCGTTCATCACGGCTACCACAGGAGATCCGGTAAAGGTCAGCTCTACATCGGGGAACAACTTCTCCACGGAATCGCGGGCCTGATATACTCGGCTGAGCATCTGCTTGTTATGATTAGTCTCGCTTCCACCGAAATCAGACGAAAAACTCATCATCACGGCAGAAGAATCGGGAGTATAGAGATAGTCTCCGATAACCTTGTATCCGCTTCCTGCACCAAGAGCAGAAAGCTTTTTCATAAGGCCTGAAGAAAAATGGAAGGGATCGCCGCTAACGATTCCCTGGGTAATACCGGAGGTTGAAACCAGAGACGCCTTGTCTTCTTCCAGAGCCTTCAGCCACTCTCCAGCCTTTACAATGGAATCCATCGCTGAGTAATCAGAAAAATCCAGGAAATAAGGCATATTCTCGGCGATGAAATTGCCAACGCCAAGCATAGAGGAAGCATCCACCCTGAAGACAGGATCTTTTATTCCCTCAATCCCGGCTTCTTCTATCTGGAAAGTGAACTCGTCTGCAGCTTCCGCCAGACGATCTATGGTCTGGTAAATGTCTTCCTTGCTTTCCCTCAGGCGGAGAAGGCCCATCACCTTGTCCTGCTTGCGGAGGTTCTGGTAAACGAACTGGCTCTGGCGGCTGCTCTCCCCGCTTCCGTATGGAAGGAAGGCGGCAATGTCTTCGTTAAGGTCTATCTTTCTGATTCCCAGCCAGAATCCAGCCAGAAGAACTAGCGGAACCGCAAATGCCAGCCATCTGCGCCCGTCTGCAAAAAAGTCATATATCCTCAGAAAGAATTTTTGCATATCACTTCCTCCTGAGTGTTTCCATAAGCATACGAGGGTAGCCGTAAAAGACAGCCGCCCCCGTAAGGAAAGTGTTCATAAGGGATATCCTGGCAAAGTCCGCCCCTTTTCGGAAATGAGTCACGCGGTCTTCTGGATAGAGAACATCCACTGGAACTTCCACAAGGTCGAAGCCTCTCCAAGCCATCCTCACAAGTATCTCCGTTTCAAACTCATATCGCCTTCCAATGAAATTCACCTTGCATATTTTCTCCAGGGGATACAGCCTCATCCCGCTCTGGGTATCGCTCAGGCGTTTTCCGGTCTGGACGGTAAGCCAGAAATTGGAGAAATTGTTGGCAAACTTTCCTCCGCCGTCCGCTCCCCTGCGGCTGCGGCTTCCCACGATTATTGTTCTCCTTCTCCTGTCTTCTGGCAGTTCCAAGGCCTTGTCTATCATCGCCTTTGCTCCTGAAAGAGTGTGCTGCCCGTCGGCGTCAAAGACAACGGCGTAGCGGAATCCTTCGGAAAGGGCACTGCGGAAACCCTGCCTTAGGGCATAGCCTTTTCCCTTGTTTTCAGGGTATGATACAATGTAGTCTGGATTTGCCTGCCGCGCTTTTTCAAGGCTGGAGTCCGTAGAGCCGTCGCTAACGGCCAGGACCGGATAACCTGCATCCTTTATGCTTTTTATGACTGCGCCTACTGTTTTTTCGTTGTTGAAAAACGGCACTATGAAACATAAAGGAATACGGTCCATAACATCAATTGAATAGTTGTGAATCTATTTCCGCATTCCTTTTCACATTGGAGAAAGTGATAAGGGTGTATCCGGCATTATTCTGGATCTCGAATGATTTGATCAGGCAAGTGGAAATGTCGAACATCATCACCACGCAATCGACCATTCCCTTCATTCTCGGCGATGTTGGAACTGCCGTGATTTTCAGGTCTCCGCCTTCCTTGGCATAGGAAACCTTGTAGTCCTTGAGATTATCGCTGAGGTTGCTTATAAGGCCAGTTACCATCTTTCCGGTCTGGGAAAATCCCCTGGTGAGCGCTCCGTCTCTCTTTCCGGCCTTTACCATATACGCGCTCTTTGGAGAAAGCACTCCGTAGAAATCTCTGCCATACTCCCATCTCATACAGGAAGGGGCTTTGTACCAGAGCTTTCCGCTCTGGACAACATCATCGCTGAGCATCTTCAGATGTTTGGTTTCCGCAAAGTCAGCGGTCATTGTCTTCATTCCCGTGGTGGAAGACACTATGCGGGAAAAAGCCTCCTTTTCCTGTGGAGTTTGGGCAGAAAGCCAAACAGGCAGAAGAGCCAAAAATGCCGTTATGCAGAGTCTTAATCTCATCATTTCTGGACTATAAGTATTGCGCCTATGATTATCAGAGCCACTCCCACGTATCTTACAAATGGAATGTGCTCGTGGAATACCACTCCTGCAACTACCAGACCAAGCACGTAACTGAAACTTATCATAGGGTATGCCGCGCTGAACGGATAATTCTTAAGAATGTAGAACCAAAGAACGGACGCGCCGCCCATGCACAAGCCGCAAAGCAGGAAATTGTAGTCTGTAAAAAGCTGCTTGATACACCTCCAGGTAAAGGAGAGCTTGTCTATCCTGTTCATAGTGAACTTGAGGAACATCTGCCCTGCAACCAGAAGGGCGCTCTGGACTATGGAAAAAAGAATCAGTTTGTACATAAGCCGCCAATCAAAGTGAATGAATAAGTTCCTCGGCTTTCTTCCGCAAGAAGGATTTTCTTTGCCTTCCCCGTACGGATAAGTTCCGAACACACGAAAAGGCCAAAGGCGGAAGCCGTAAAGAAATCTCCGCAGTACTGCTTGTAAGTCATCTTCTCCTGCGGAATAAAGGAGAAATTACCAGTCTTTCCCGAAGGTAGGTCTGATGTTACACAAATATCTATCTCGTCTATGCTGTTTGCAGAAAGAAGGCGTGAAAGCTCCTGGGAAGGGTTGCTCCTTGTCTGGACAACATCTATAACTTCACAGACTGCATTTTCTCTAGCTGAAGAAAGAACAAAACTTAAGGCTGCCTCGCTTGCCGGCCTTCCTTTCCACAGACCCTGCCTGTCTACAAGGGAATGCAGAACCTCTGGCATCTGGTCCGCTGCGCAAAGCAGAACATTTTCTGCCTCTCCGTTTCCCAGAAGCAGAAGGCTTTCCATAAGGGCTCCCTCAAAAGCAAAGCGGTCGTTCACGTGAGTGGAGTTGAATCCCCTGCATCCCAGAGATATAGCTATCTGGGATCCTATGGTGTTAGGCGTTGAGCAGATAAACCTGGACGGATTGAGCATATACTCACCGTCTTCAAGCATCTTTCTCAGAAATGCTTCTGTATCCGTAACACAGCCCAGACCGGTTCCCCCTACAATGGCTTCCGGGCAAGATATCCCCGCCTTCTCCAGAGCATACTTTGAAACCGCTATGCTGCGTTTGAGTATAGAACTCATCCTCCTTGCAGCCATAGGCGGAATAAAAGGCCTGAAATCAGGATCCTGGCAAGGAACAAGCGCCCCCTCCCAAGCCAGAGGAACAAAAACCTCAATGCCGCAGAAAGGCTTCTGCGCTGAAATATGCGCTGCTGACGCTATGTAGGCCTTTCTTTTCATAATTCAGGAGATGAGAATATCAGAGAAGAATCATTGCCACCGAACCCAAAGGAGTTGGAAAGCACGTGATTCAGTTTAACATTTTCAATATTGCTTGCTACAGGGCAAAAATCCAGCCCCGGGTCTTTTTCCATGAAGCGCAGGTTTGCCGGAACAAAGCTGTTTTCTATGCAGATCAGCGATATGACCGCTTCAAGAGCGGCGGCAGCGCTTGTAGCATGACCGGTGAAGCTTTTTGTTGAACTCACATACGGCATCTTCTTTCCGAAAATCCTTGTAAGGGCAACACCCTCGCTAAGGTCATTGTTCTGGGTGCCTGTGCCGTGGGCGTTCACGTAATCAATGTCTTCCGGCCTCAGCGATGCCATTCTTAAAGCCTTGCTCATTGCAAGATATGCCCCTTCCCCGTCTGGAGAAGAAGCCGTCTGGTGAAATGCGTCGCAGCTGTTGCCCCAGCCAGAAAGCCAGGCTCTTACCCTTGCCCTGCGTCCTAGAGCGTGAGATTTTCTTTCAAGAACGATGAAGCCGGCTCCCTCTCCCAGGTTAAGCCCTTTTCTGGACGCGTCAAACGGCCTGCAAGGCTCGTTGTCCAGAATCATAAGGGAGTTGAAACCGTTCAGATGATATCGCGTCAAGCATTCTGTTCCGCCAGCTATAACTACATCAAATTTGCCTTCAAGCAGGAGTTCCGCCCCAAAGGCTATGGCGTTTGCAGCAGCGCTGCATGCGGTTGAAATCACATCGGTGAATACCACATTGCTTTTTAAGCTGTCTGCTATAGGATCCGTGGCACTGCCGTCGAGGTGGAGAGGAATCAGAGAGTCAAATTCGTTTCCCTTGAAATAATCCAGGAAATGGCGTTCGGTGATATCCATTCCGCCAACTGTGGTGCCGCTTATAAGGGCAACCCTTGTTCCCTTTTCAAGAGCGGCGTCTTCTTCCGCCTGCCTTGCGGCTAAAATGCCCAAAAGCGACGATCTTGACAGTGGCAAGGAAGAATCCTTTCCGCACATCTCATATAACTGAACATCAGACAAATCGACCTCCCCGCAAGGAAGGTCTGAATGTGCTGTTTCCAGATGTTTCGGAGAGTTTATCGCACAATTGCCTGCAAGGAGATTTTGCCGTGTCTTCTCAAGACCGAGACCCAAGGCGGAGATGATTCCTGCTCCTGTTATGGCAATGTCCAAAGCCATCAGGGATTACTTCTGGTTTTCCTCGATGAACTTGGCGATGGCGCTTACGCTGGTAAGCACCCCCTTTGCCTGAGAAGGATCTGTGAGCTTTATGCCGTAGTTCTTCTCCAGCAACACAATCAGTTCCAGGGCATCAATAGAATCCAGGCCCAGCCCCTCTGTGCCGAATAATGGAGCATCATCTGCAATGTCCTCTGGTGTAAGCTCTTCCAGATTGAGAGCATCTATAATTTGGGTCTTAAGTTTCAGTATATCCATTTCTAAAAAAGATTTAGGGGCGCAATTTACAAAATTTTCCAGAAATCGTAGAAATTGAACCATTGCAGAGGGTTTTCCTTTACCACCTTCTCCAGAATGTTTACATAGGCCTGGCCGTAGGCGGCGGCCCTGGCATCTCTTCCCTTGATAGAAGGATCTACGCTTATAGACTCCACGTGAATCTTGTAATGGAAGTTCTTTCCTGTTCCAAGCACAAACATCGCAATAATGTCTGCGTTGTAACGGTCCGCTATATTGTAGATTCCGGTAGGAAACTCCGCTTCCTTGCCAAGAAATTCGAACACGTGGTTCCTTCTTCCAGTAAAGGTGCGGTCTCCGGTAAGGGTTATGGCCTCGCAATCTCTTATAACATCGTTGATATGGAAGATATGCTCCATATCCTCCTTGACCATAATCATCTTGATGTTGTTGTCTTTCATAGCAAGGCTTCGGAGCCGGAGCATCTGCTTTGTCTCTCCGCCAAAAACCAGCACATTGAGTTTCTTGGGGAGATGGCCGCACAGATAGGACGAGATCTCAAAGTTTCCCACGTGGGCGCTCAGCATAACCAGCGGCTTGGGGGTATTGAAATACTTGAAGACAAGCTCTTTTTCCAGACCGTCTACAATGAACTTGTCTTTATGCCCAGCGTAAACGTAGAAACGGTCCATAAGAAACTTTCCGAACAGTATATGGTTGCGGTAAGTCCCCCATTTGGCCTTGAACCAGCTCCAGCCGTGTATACGCCTCAGATAAAGGTAGATTGAACGGGCCCTCTTTCTATGGAAAAGCAGATAATATATTACCACAAACGGGAGAAAGCAGTATATCACCCTGATATCCACTCTCCTTAATATGCGGATAAGAAGAGACTGGTTTACGTCTCCGCCTTCTGTCTGGCCTTTCCACTCAGGCATAACGCTAGGTATTAAGTCCTCCGTTGATTTCCACCACCTGACCCGTTATGTAGGCGGCCTTGTCAGAGGCAAGGAAACAAACCAGATCCGCAACTTCTTCTGCCGTGCCGAATCTTCCGGCCGGAATAGTTTCCCTCAAAGTATTCTGGTCCAGCTCCTTAGTCATATCGGTCTCCACGAATCCAGGAGCCACAGCATTAACCGTAACCTTTCTCTTTGCAACCTCAAGAGCCAGGGCCTTGGTGGCGGCTATAACTCCGCCTTTGGCAGCTGAGTAGTTGGTCTGCCCCGGCATTCCTTTAATGCCGGAAAGAGAAGCTACACTTACCACCCTGCCCCATTTCTTCTTGGCCATCGGTGTAATAAGCTTTCGAGTTGTATGGAAAAAGCCATTGAGATGAATATTTACAACATCGTACCAGTCAGAGTCTTCCATCCACATCAGAAGGCCGTCTCTACGGATGCCGGCATTGTTTACCAGAACGGCTATGTAATCTTCCGGATGAGACGATATCCATCCGTCCAGGGCAGCATCCGTTTCCTTCAGGTCAGCAACATTGAACTTCAGAAGTTCAGCCTTTCCGCCAAAATTTTCAATTTCCCTCTTTACCTCAAGAGCAGCATCTTCTCTGCTTACATAGTTGATTATGACCGGATAGCCCTCTTTTGCAAGAGCTTTGCATATTGCAGCCCCTATTCCCCGGCTGCCTCCTGTTACCAACGCGTATTTCATAAACTAAAGCATTTCTTTCATAAACTCTTCCGCCTTAGGCAGATTCTCCAGCCTGCCAACATCAATTATCGTTGCATCTTCCAGAAACTCTCCCATAACCTTTGAGGAGAAAGAATTCTGAAGATAAAAATCGACGATGGAGAATTTTTCAGGCCAGCTCTTCATTATTTCCAGAGCCTTTGGAGAAAGCACGTGAACTCCGCCAAAGGCAAAAGGCTGGAGCCCTGCTATATCTCCAAACTGTGACTTTACCTCTCCGGTCTTTATGTTCTCCCAGCCTTTCAGGCGCAAAGTGTTGTCAAACAGTAGTCTGCGATCCGAATAACGGCCGGTTACCAGAACATAGGAAATGATTTGCTCATCTTCCTCCATCTTTGAGCGGCAGGAAGAATAGAACTCCTCGATATCCATATCGGACAGTATATCCACGTTGTGAACCAGGAAAGGCTCTCCGTCTGAAAGCAAATCAGAAGCGTGCCGGATTCCGCCGCCAGTATCGCGGAGAAGGTCGAATTCTTCTGAGAAACTTATGTTCAGGCAAGGGTGCTCTTCCCTTTCAAGGAATTCCTTAACCCGTTTTTCCACCATATCTCCAAAGTGGTGGACATTTATCACTATGTCCGCAAAGCCGTAGGAATAAAGCCTGAGTATCTGCCACTCTACAAGAGGGCGGCCAGCTACTTCCACAAGGGCTTTGGGTTTATCGTCTGTCAACGGCTTCAGTCTTGTTCCAAGACCAGCCGCCAGAATCATCGCTTTCATAAATGGCTAAACTTCTTCTTCCAGATCCAGCTCGCGATGCGTGAGCTTGACTTTTACGTTGAATTTCTTGGCTATATGGTCTGCAAGATGGCGGGCGCAGTAAACGCTGCGGTGCTGTCCTCCCGTGCAGCCGAAGCAAACCTGAAGATGGGTGAATTTCCTTTCCACAAAACGTTTAACGTGCGGATCAACTATATCGTAAACGTTTGCAAGATACTTCTTTATGCCGCCCTCGTCTTCAAGGAACTTGATAACAGGCTCATCCAGGCCTGTAAATGTCTTGTACCTTTCAAACTTGCCAGGATTCTCCAGGCCTCGGCAGTCAAATACATAACCTCCGCCGTTTCCGCTGTCGTCCATAGGAATTCCCTTCTTGTAGGCAAAGGAGAAGATATGTACTTCAAGCGTAACGTCTCGCCTAAGGTCTTTCAGCTGGCGCATCTTGGTAAGTTCCGTCAGCACCTGCTGCAGATAAGGGTATTCAGAGAATGGTTTCTTGATGAGCTTCCTCAGGTTCTCGATTGCAAACGGAATGCTCTGCAAAAAATGCGGCTTCTTCTCAAAATATCCTCTGAAACCGTAGGCTCCAAGAACCTGAAGCGTGCGGAACAAGACAAACAGCCGGAGATTCTTCTCAAACTCCTTGTCCGGAACCATAATGTACTTCTTGAGTTCCTTCTTGTAAACGCTAATCAGGATATCTTTCAGCTCGTCTGAATAGTTTGCCCTGGCCTGCCATACAAAGGATGCAATGTCATAGTAGAAAGGCCCCCTCCTTCCGCCCTGGAAGTCTATGAAGTAAGGCTGCTTGCCATCTTTCAGCATCACGTTCCTTGCTTGGAAGTCGCGGTACATAAAGGTATTTCCCCTCATTACCCCAAGCAGGTCAGCTGCCATTTTCTTCATATCTTCATACAGGCGTATCTCACTGAAATCCAAGCCGCTAGTTTTAAGGAAACTATACTTGAAGTAGTTGAAGTCAAACCAGATATTCCTCTCGTCGAACTCCGGCTGCGGATAGCAAACGGAATAGTCCAGATCCCTTCCACCCTCAAACTGGAACTTAGGCAGCAGCGCCATAGTCTTTTTCAGCAGGGCAACTTCCTTGGTACTGTAAGAGCCTTTCTGCCTTCCTGAAGAAATAGCGTCAAACAAGGAAATAGTTCCCAGATCTTCCTGAAGATAATAAACCTTGTCAGAAGACACGGAGTAAACCTCCGGCACATTCAGCCCCACTTCCTTGAAATGGTTTGCCAGAGAAATAAATGCCTTGTTCTCCTCCACGCTCGTTCCCATCGCCCCTATCAGCGATATTCCTTCTGCCTGAAGGCGGAAATAGCGGCGGTTGCTTCCGCTCTGAGGCAATTCCTCGCAGGAAGTGGCCTTCTTTCCGGTATATTGTTCGAATAAATCCTTTAACTGCTTCATAAAGATAAATACAATTGCAATCTATCCAACAAATTTAATAAAACGCCGCCATTAAACCAAAAAACCGTATCTTTGGACGTTATATGTTAATATGGATAATTATATGCTTTCAGATATGGAAAAGGAAGACAACCTGCTAAAGGTAATGAGCGATGTTTCTTATTGCTCTGACAAATACCAATATACAATGGGCAAATCATTCCTGGAATGCGGAATGAAGGATAAGATAGCCTACTTTAACCTGTTTTACCGCAAGGCCCCGGACAACAATAACTGGGCTGTGGTAAGCGGCATCAGGGAAGCTATGGAAATGATTGCCAATCTGGGCGGAAAATCTCCGGAGTTCTTTGAGAAATTCCTGCCTGGAGACAGTTATAAAGAGTTCAGGGAATATGCCTCAGCGATGAAATTTACCGGAAACGTGTACGCTATGAAGGAAGGTGAAGTTGCATTCCCGAGAGAACCGGTCATTACCATAGAGGCCCCTATCATTGAGGCTCAGGTGCTGGAAACCCCTCTGCTTTGCATAATGAACCACCAGATGGCAATCGCCACCAAGGCAAGCCGCGTTTGCCGCAGTACCAAGAAGCCGGTAAGCGAGTTCGGAAGCCGCAGGGCTCACGGCCCGTGGGCTGCAACCTACGGAGCAAAGGCCGCATACATAGGAGGCTGCGCCAACTCTTCCAATGTACTGACCACGGAGATATTCGGAACCCCGGCATCCGGAACAATGGCCCACAGCTATGTTACAAGTTTCGGCTGCTCCATCAAGGGAGAGTATCTGGCGTTCGAGAACTACATAAAGACTCATATGGGCGAGCCGCTGATTCTTCTGGTTGATACTTACGACACCCTGAACTGCGGCGTACGGAACGCCATCAAGGCATACAAGGCACTGGGCATAGACGACTCATATCCGCAAGGTTACGGCATCAGGCTAGACAGCGGAGACCTTGCATACCTTTCACGCAAGGCAAGGGAGATTCTGGACAATGCAGGATTGAAGAACTGCAAGATATTCGCAACAAACTCCCTGGATGAATACCTGATATCTGAGCTGGAGCAGCAGGGAGCCTGCATAGATTCCTACGGAGTGGGAGACGCCATAGCCACCAGCAAGCACAACCCTTGCTTTGGCAATGTCTACAAGCTCGTTCAAGTAGATGACCAGCCTGTGCTCAAGCGCAGCGAAGACAAAGTCAAACTCATAAACCCTGGATTCCAGGTAACTTACCGCATAATCCAGAACGGAATGTTCAAGGCCGATGTCACCTGCTTAAGGGGCGACGCCACTTCAAAGAAGATTGAGGCCGGAGAAGAGCTCAAGATCCAGAACGAGTTTGACGAAACACAGAGGAAGAAGTTCAAGAAAGGAAGCTACTCTTTCCGCATACTCCAGAATCAGACTATGAAAGACGGCAAGATCTGCTACACAGACGAGCCGGTGGAAAAGAAACGCGAGTATTTCCTGAATAACCTCAAGAGCTTTAACGAAACAGAAAGGCGTCTAATCAATCCGCACATTTACAAGGTGGATATATCAGATGAGCTTTACGACCTCAAGATGAAACTGATAAACAACCTCATAAAGGAAATTGACGAACTGAAAGAATCCTATGAGCAGCAATAACAAGATATGCCAATCGCTGAGGAAAATCCTTATCTCCTGCATTGGACTTGGAGCCGTGCTTCTAGTCTGCGCTTGGAGCAGGCCGGAAAAAGACCCTGGAAAACACAGAGTTCCATTCAGGCTCTGCGACACAATTGTCAAGACGGCATACCAGCAGATGATAGACTCTCTGTATGAGCTGAACCTCAGCCCTGATTCTCTGAGGAAGATGGGGCTCAGCGATGCAGTACTGTTCTCCATAGACTCCCTGAGAAAGGCCGATTCCCTGAGCCAGATAAAGGTCTACACTCCAAAGGAACTTAGGAGGATGAAACGTGACAGCATTAATAAGCATAACGACAGCATAATCCGCAATACGCCGAGAGTTCTTGACACTTACCTATTTGCAGACAGCATAAAATACACTAGAATCTTCTCCTGGAAGCACGACACCTACCTCAACAACCAGGAAGTCTTGAAGATGGATACCACATTCAACTACCACTTCCACGACCTGCCTTTCCACCGCGATGACATCAACGGCCAGTATCTTGGAGTAAGCGGCAGCGCGGCTCTGCCTTACAACTACCACAATCGCCAGACTCAGGAGCTGTTCCCGTTCTTCACTCCGTATATGACATATACGTATATGCCTGAGAGTCTGCCGTTTTACAACACAAAGACTCCATATACGGAACTGGCTTATTACGGAACCCTGTTTGCAAACCGCCAGAAGAGCGAAGACAATATAAAATTCCTCCATACACAGAATTTCACACCTTCCTTCAACTTCACAATTCTCTACCAGAGAAACGGAGCAGGCGGACTTTTGCAGCATGAGAAAACCGATTTCAGAACATTCTCCATTACCGGAAACTATCTGGGCAAGAAATATGTAGCCCAGGGCGGTTACATATTCTCCCGCCTGAAGAGAGAAGAGAACGGCGGAGTGGAAGACCTGAAGATGATCAGCGATACAACCATAGATGTGCGCACCGTCCCAGTTTATCTTTCCAACGCCAATTCCATTATGAGAAGGAACACGTTCTTCATAACGCACAGCTACGGAGTTCCAATCAGATGGAAGGCCCAGAGAGATTCCCTGGGAAACAAGATCAAGGATACTCTATCCACGGGAGAAGGAACTGCCACATACTTTGGTCATTACGGAGAATACACCGTCTTTAGCAGAAGCTATACAGACAACATAACTGACTCTGTTGGAAGATCTCTTTACAGGGATATTTTCCTGCTGAATCCTACAACAACGGCAGACTCGGCCAGGGTGATGAACCTTGAGAACCGCTTCTTCCTGAAAATCCAGCCGTGGAATGCCGATGCCGTAGTCTCAAATCTGGACGGCGGAATAGGCCACCAGATGCTGAATTTCTACGGATTCAAGCCAGAGTATTTCATTTCCGGCAACCAGAACAAGACCTACAACAACATTTACGCCTACTTTGGCGCAGGAGGAAAGTTCAAGAAGTTCTTTGCCTGGAATGCACTTGCAAAAGCCGACATAGCAGGTTATTACAAAGGCAATTTCAGCCTGGACGCCGCAATGCGCTTCTCGTCCTGGGCAGTAAAGGACGGAATCCACCTGACGGCCAAATTCTCCTCATCGCTGAGGAAACCATCTTACTTCCTAAACAACTATACTTCTAACCACCATCTGTTCGACTACGACTTTGACAAGACCAGCACCACCAGCATTCAGGGCAAACTGGAGATTCCGCACTGGGGCCTGGAGGCATCTGTCGGCTACACCCTTCTGAACAAGAACGTTTATCTGGACACTCTCTGCACCCCTGTTCAAAATGGAGAGGCAATGAGCATCATAAGCGGATACATTGCCAAGAACATAAAGCTCGGAGTCCTTCATCTGGACAACAGAATCCTTCTTCAAACGTCTTCAAAGCAGGAAATCGTTCCGCTTCCTAAAGTGGCACTGAACTTGAGGTACTATCTGGAGTTCTATGCTGTAAAGAACATTCTGAACGTGCAGATAGGCGCAGATATGACTTACAACACCAAGTATTACGCCCAGGCCTTTGACCCTGCTCTCGGAATGTTCTACAACCAGGAACGCTACAAGATTGGAAACAACCCGTACGTGGACGTATTCGTGAATCTCCAGTGGAAGAGAGCCTGCATTTTCGTCAAATGCGAGAACGTTCTTCAGGGAACCCCGAACAACGAGTATTACTCCACCTACAGGTACATCAGGCCTCAGCGAGCCCTCAAGTTCGGCATCTGGTGGCCGTTCTACATAAGGTAGATGAATAAGGTTTGGAAGACAAAGGCAATGAGGGTTGGCGCTATAGTGGCTATGGCGCTGATAGTTGTCTATATCTTCCTGATATCCGGCCTTCATCCTGACCACAAGAGGGTTGACCCCAACGCCCAGACAACTTCCATTATGGGCGATACGCTTTACTGCACTCTCATAACAGACAGCGAATTGGGCCCTGGAACCCCAGCACTCAAATTCGCCTACGATCTCATCCGCCAGTTCTCTTCAAACCAGAGATGCAAGGTTGAAACAAGTATGGAAAAACCGGCTCTAAGAAACTGGGAAGACCTTGCAGACCGCCTAACAGACGTCATTATTTTCAATTCAGCCGTAGATACCATTCCGGATGCCTTCAAGGATTATCTTGTCACATCCGTTCCTATGGAAAAGGACTATGTCTGCGCAATGAGATATGATGACAAGGCTATTATAGATAACGTCAATTTCTGGATCACCCACATAAAACCAACAGCAGGATACAAGAAGCTATATGCCAAATTCTCAAAAAGCAATAAAGGCAAAGGCGAAACCTGGAATCTCCCTCCGTCAAAGGATGGAATCTCTCCTTTTGACGGCTTGATAAAGAAGTACAGCGAGACCATTGGCTGGGACTGGAGGCTTCTAAGCGCCCTGATTTACAAGGAGTCCGGCTTTAATCCGGGCATAGTTTCCAGTATGGGTGCCGTAGGTCTTATGCAGGTTCTGCAAAGCGTGGCTGACGCTATGGGAGTGGAGAATATCTACGATCCGGAGCAGAACATAAAGACAGGCTGCAAGATTCTCGGAAAAACCCACAAAAAATACCTCTCTTCGGGAATGGACGAGGAAAACGCCCTGCTTTTCACCCTGGCTTCCTACAATGCCGGAGAAGGCAGGATCCAGCAGTGCCAGAAGGTTGCCAAAGCTGAAGGGCTTAACCCCAACGTATGGGAAAACGTAAAGTCCGTAATTCCTCTGATGGCAGACGGATACGACAAGAACGGAGTCAAGGTCAGCCCGTTCCGCGGCGGTGCCCAGACAATGAACTACCCGGAAAGGGTAATGGGCCAGTACGAAGTCTACAAGAATACTGTTGCTACCTCACCCGAATAGTCTTTGACGGCTGAATCCTGCTTATGAAGTGGCAAGGTATCAGAAGTATAGCCATTATCGCCAAAAAGGAAATCACATCCGCAGCCAGTATGCTCCACCAGGAAATGTCTATAGGCATATGGTCTATGAAATAATTCTCCGGATTGAGCTTGACAAGATGATATTTATGCTGCAATAGGCAAAAAGCAATTGCAAGAACATTCCCTATTATCAACCCAGCAAGCACTATCCTTGAGCTTTTTGCCAGGAACACTTTCTTTATTCCGGAGTTCTTCATTCCCAGAGACTTGAGCACTCCAATAGATGATATGTTCTCAAACAGGATTATCAGCACGCAGCTTACCATATTGAACGCCGCCACCGCAATCATCAGCACCAGTATAATCATCACGTTCATATCCAGGAGCCTTAGCCAGTCCACTATGTTCACCATATCATCCATAGCTCCAGACACCCTAGGATAGTTCTCCCCTTCCATACTGCTGTAAACCATATTCCCTATCCTAGTCTTCCTAACCGGATACGCTTTATCGTTATGGTCAGTAAACATTATCTGATAGCAGCTTGCGCGGTCTTCCTCCCAGCCGTTGAGAGAATTGACAAGCTTCTTTGAGCAGATCACATAGAACTTGTCAAGATTTTCTATCGATGAAGAAAAGAATCCCGCTATCCTGAGCCTTCGCACTTTTACGGCCTTTCCCACAAAATAGAAAGTGGCTTTGTCACCGATTTTAAATCCCAGCATATCAGCCATCTTCCCCGATATATAAGCAGCATCCTCAGCCTGCACCGTATCCACTCCCTTCAGCATCACGCCCTGGATATTGTCTTCAGTCTTTATCATTCCGGGCCTGTAGCTTACTCCCTGAACACTCTTCACATACGGAAGCTCCAGGATATCGTCTCTGCACTTCAGCGGCGCAAGGGAATACTGGTCTGCGTTGATCATATCAGATCCGCCGGAAGGCAGCATTACGGAAACATTCACGTCTCCGGCAAAAGCCGCCATCTTTTCCAGCATCTGGCTCCTGAACCCTCTGGAAATAGATATTGCAAGTATTATTACAAATATGCTTACAGCAACAGAAAGGACCGCTATAACGTTCCCCATGGAGGAAAGCCTTCCCTTTCCCCCGCTCCCAATCCTGTTTGCTATAAACCAGCTGAGTCTCAAACTACTAGTATCCTTCAGGTGCATTAAACTTAAGGCCGTCCCAGGTCAGGGTGATGGTTTCAGTTTTGCCTGGGTAAACCAAGTCAACAGTTATATTCTTGCCCTTGCGTGGAAGATGATAGACTGCCTCAGGATGAGTTTCCTCATACCACATATTCCTCTCCTCTGTTGTCATATAAATCTTCTTGCCGTTTTCAATGCGATACCAGCCCGTGCCGTCTGCTCCGTCCTCTACCTTCTCAGACGGAGCCACAGGCTTTGCGCCTATATCCCCGCAATAGACGCCCTGTATCTTTCGTGAGGAATTCTCGTAAATCAGGAAATACGCTCCAGTGCATTCTGTCTGGACAAGTCTCCCGTTATCCCATAAGTTGTTGGTAAAGGCCACTATCTTATGTTTGCCGTCTGAGCAGTTCCAATAGCACATTTCACTCACGTGGACGACCTTGCTGTCTTCATCTTCGTATCCTCCTTCAAACTTCACATATCCGTTTTGCACATCAAGGGTAACTTTAGTGCCATCTTCCTGGGGTTTTCCGGCAAGATGCCTTTTCCAGGCATTCCTGAGCCATCCGGTGCATTCTGAACCTTCTTCTTCCTCGGGTTCACGGAACATATAGTTGGCAAAATCAACAATAGTAGGCCTCTGCCCCTTGATCTTGATTGTTTCAGCGTATGGATTGTCTTTAAAAGACGGATAGTTCTGAGCAAATGAGCAGGAAATGCCCAGAATCATTGCTGCAAACAAGGAGAAAAACACTTTTGTTTTCATGCCAGTACACTTTTTATGACATTGTAAAATTACTGCTTTTTTGTTAATTTTGCACTCCCAAAACCAACAGCAAGCGGAAATAGCTCAGTTGGTAGAGCATCAGCTTCCCAAGCTGAGGGCCGCGGGTTCGAATCCCGTTTTCCGCTCAATCTGAATTTCCTGGAATTATGGTATTGCCATCTGAACAGCAAATGCCATAAGAGACATTCCTAACGTTACCAGGCTGAGGAATGAGAATTCCAGTGTCAACCAAATATTTGATGTCTCTTGCAGCAGTATCTAATGATACCTTTGAAAGGTTTGCCCAGTTTTTAGCAGTCAGTTTACCTTCGTACCCATCCAAATAGATATTAAGAACTGTCTGGATTCTGTCTGTAAAAGGTGTTCCTGCGTGCGTCTGCCAGAAAATGGCTTTATTCAAAACACGTGAGAGTATTGTATCAGAAGCTGAGATTGCTCTCGACATACAACCCAAATACCAAGAAAGCCATTCTGTAATATCGCAACCTCTCTTCTGGGTTCTTTCAAGAATGTCGTAATAAGATTTCTTGTCTTTATTAATTTGTTTGGACATACTGAAATATCTCATCTGGCTGTCATCGGCCTGGGAGAGAGCCATATCAGATATGGCCCTGCCTATTCGCCCGTTACCGTCGTCAAACGGGTGAATACAGACAAACCAAAGATGAGCAATAGCAGATTTGAGATAGTTGCAAGTAGTATTGCTATCATTGAACCAATCGAGGAAAGTATTCATTTCTTTCTCTAATCTGTCTGGAGAAGGAGCCACATAATGCACTTTCTCCTTGCCAAGGATACCAGAAACAACTTTCATTCCTCCTGACCGGTATTTTGCCACATCGATGATATTAATACCGCTTCTGCCGCCAGGAAACAAGACGTTGTGCCAACCGAAAAGCCTCTCGTTTGTAAGAGGTTTCTTATAATTAACCGTTGCATCCAGCATCATTTCCACAATGCCATCTATATATCTCGATGAGTCTTGACTATGCGGAATGACTATTCCTAAACGACGCGCTACAGACGAGCGTACCTCATTTGTATTCAGAACAACACCTTCTATCTCAGATGATGACACAATATCATGGGTTACAGTCTCGACAACCGCACCCATTCTGGCATCAAGTCCTATAGTGCTAAGCCTTCCAGAGAGAAAGCCAGCCTCTTTGTTAATCTTTGCCAATATATTGGAAATCAGAGCTTGGTCCCAGGTGAAATCAGGCCACTGAGGATAGTTGTAAATATATTTCATAAGCTGTCTGTTTTCCGCAAATATAATACAATTAAGCAATGATTCGGCAAATAAGCCGCAAATTTTGCGGTTAATAAGCCGCATTTGCCAAGAAAACATCTCCGGATTTCATAATTGAGGCATATTTTTTGTCTTACAGTACGGCAAAATAATACTTATGCGTACAAAACTGTTTCCTGCACTTCTTATAGCAGTTCTATTGTTTCCAATCTGCACCCTAGCTCAGAAAAGTTTCACAATCCAAGGCCGGATAATCAATGAAAAAGGCGAAGCCGTGGAATACGTGCAAATAGGTATTCCCAAGCTCAATATCGGCACGGTCTCCACTGTTGACGGACACTTCAAGATTAATGTTCCAGGAGATACTCTGGAATTCCACCACGTTTCCTATCAGGCAGCCCGCTTTCCGGTTACCGGAGCGGCGGATGACGTGGTCATAGTGCTTAAGGAAAACGAACTGCCGCCGGTTGTGTTAATTGCCGGAAAAACGAAAGAGAAATACCTTGTCCGCCCCGGGAAGAAGGTGCTGGGAGATAAAGGCGCAATCAGCTTAGCTCTGGCTACCAAAGAATTCAAGGGTGGCGAGCTGGGTTCCGTCGCCAAGACAAAAAAGCCTTTCAAGATAAAGAATATTGAGCTTACTCTCAGAGACAACTCTATACCTGACTGCGTCGCTTCCATCAACATATACCGTATCGAGGGTAAAAAGGAATCTTTTGTCAACGTGCTTAACAAACCGATCTATTTCAACGTTCCGGTCTCAAAGACACCACAAAGACTAGTAATTCACCCCTCAGAAGCCATACTGCTGGAACCTGGGAATTATTTCATCGCATTCCAGATTGTCGAATGCAATAAAGACGCTCTTGAAGCCTACTTGGCCAAGCCTGAAAAGGATCGTGATAAAAATGAAATGAAGATGACAACTGCCATTTTCTTAAAAAGCAGCTATCTAAGGGAAAACGCCCTTGGCAAAATGCAGCATATCCCCGTCAACATAGGAATTGCTGTCAAGGGGCTGGAATATCAGGAATAATAAGTTCTTTTATTCGCGGAGCATAAACTCAGCAATGTACCACTTGCCTTTCTCAAAGCCGGAATCCCACAGCCAATCATTGGCATCACCATTGCCCTTTGGCTCAACTTCCAGCCAAGGAGCTTCCTGTGTCTCTTCATCTATCTTAGGAAGCTTGCTGATGAAGTTGTTGTAGTCTTCCTCGCTGCGGAATGCAAAGTAGCCATTGACCGTGCCCTCTCCTCCTACGTGGATAACCACTGCGTGCTCATCTTCAGGAGTAATCTTGCTGGTGCCGCCATCCTCGGTGAGCTCAACGACAGCTCCTCTTCCGTAATAGGACTGCTCATTGTCGCACTGGGCGCCAGGACCTCCTTCTTCAAAAAAATAGTTAAGCTTCTTGATTCCCATAGAATCCAGAAAAGCCTGGGCTTTTTCAGGCTCTGTAACCAGGAAGGCCGTAAAGTGCTCAGCGGTAATGCTTGCAGGTTTTACCGGCTCCGGATTTTCAGCAGGCTTTTCCTTGCAGGCCGCAGCCAGAACAATTGCAAGGGCAATAACAGCCAGGGATAATAAATGCTTTTTCATAAGTTGAAATGTTATTATTGATTTCTATTTCTTGGCTTTGCGGCGTTTCTTTTCGGCGCGGAGGAGGTTGAGTTCCCTTCCGGTCTGGCCGGCAACGGAGGTGTTCTCCTCGGCACGTCTTACAAGGTAAGGAACAACATCCTTAACCTTGGCGTAAGGAACATACTTGGTTACGTTGTAGCCTTCGTGGGCAAGGTTGAAGGAGATATTGTCGCTCATACCCAGAAGCTGGGCGAAGTGGATTCTAGGATCATTGTGGGCAAGGCCCTTTTCATCGATCAGCTGGGCAAGAAGACGGTTGCTCTCCTCGTTGTGAGTACCCATAAACAGCTCGAAATGATCCAGATGGTCCATAACGAACTTTACGCCTGCGTTGTAGTTGGCATCGGTTGTAGGTTTGTCTTTGCAGATAGGATCTGGATAGCCCATAGCGGCAGCCCTGGCCCTTTCTTCTTCCATATAGGCTCCGCGAACGAACTTGATGCCGGCAATGTAATTGTTCTGTACAGCGTCTTCGTAAATCTTCTTCAGATAAGGCATGCGGTCGTGGCGGTACATCTGAAGGGTGGCAAAGATGATAGCCCTCTTCTTGTTGTAGAGCCTCATCATCTCATCTGTCTGGGCGTCAATGGCATCCTGGAAGCAGTAGTCCTCAGCGTCTATGATCAGCCTTACATCGTTGTCGTATGCTCTCTTGCAGAAAGCGGCAAACCTCTCCTGGTAAGCCTTGAATTCCTTTTCTTCCTCAGCGGTCAGAGGCTCCCTCTTCTCGGAAGCCTTGGCAAGAAGTTCATCGGTGATGATGGTGCTTGGCTTGAACACGGCATAAGCAAGGGAAGGATTGCCCTTGGCAAAATCTATTGAACGCATGGTCTCCTCAAAGGTATACTGGATGCCCTCAGGAGTCTGCTTGCCCTCGGCGGAAAAGTCGAGGGTAGATTTAACGTTGAAACTCTGGAGATGATCTATGGTCTTCTTGCAGTCTTCCAGAGTCTCGCCGCCCACAAACTGCTTGTAAAGAGTAGGTTTTACGGCCCAGCCTATAGGAAAGCCGATTTTGAGGGCAAGGTTGGAAGCTCCCTTGAGGAACTTGACCATTCCTGGATTCTTGATAGTATTGAAAAGCAGGAGCGCATTCTTCAACTCGCCTTTGCTTTTGGAGGAGAATGCTATTTCAAGGTTATTGAAATCTACCATAACGGTTATGTCTTAGTGTTGATTCGTTGTCTTATTTAAGCTTGACAAGAGTATCGAGAACCATCTTGATGAGTTTCTCTATGTATGGATGGTAGTCTGTGATAGCTTCCTTGGCGTATCTGTTTGCAATGATGCAGCAAACGGTGATGGCCTCGTGGCCCATCTCCTTTGCAAGGCCTGCAATGGCACTGCCTTCCATCTCGTAATTGGTTACCTTGTAGCCCTTTGCGGCAAAGCTCTCGAACTTGGCGTTCATCTTAGGCATTGCAAGGCCGAGGCGAAGAACTCTTCCCTGAGGACCAAAGAAACCCGGAGCGGAAATGGTCATTCCCTTGACGGTCTTCCTCTGGAAAGCCTTGATCAGGCGGTCTGAGTTGCGTACGATATAAGGTCTTGGAAGATTAGGATCCCAGCCCATATGCTCAACCAGGGCATTCTCTATCTCCTTGTCTGTTACGCTGTCGCGATTTGCATACCAGTTCACCAGGCCGTCGCAGCCGATGGAATAATGGCTAAGCACAAATGATCCAAGAGGAATCTCAGGCTGCAAGGCGCCGCTGGTTCCGATTCTAACGAGAGTAAGGCTTCTTTTCTGCTCCTTGATCTTGCGGGTGTTGAAATCTATGTTGGCAACAGCGTCAAGCTCGTTCATCACTATGTCTATGTTGTCCGTTCCAATTCCTGTGGAAAGAACCGTAATCCTCTTGCCCTTGTAAAGGCCTGTCGTTGAGACAAATTCTCTGCTCTGTTTGGTAAACTCGATGGCTGTCATAAACTTGGCAATCATCGCAACTCTTCCCGGATCGCCCACAAGAATCACCGTGTCTGCAAGTTCCTCAGGACGGAGATTAAGATGATATATGGACCCGTCGGCATTAAGCAAAAGTTCCGATGCCGCAATCTTCTTTGATCTTGAAGTTTTCATAAAATCGATATTTTAATTTTCCCAAATTTAGTAAAAAAAGATAAATTTGCAGTGATGAAGAAGATAAATTATCTGACACTTATACTTGCGTCTGCGGTACTGCTGGGAATAATGCTTTTCGGCGAGATTTACAGGGCATATCCCCCATTTCTTGTGCTTACAATCATCGCTTTTCTGATTTGTCTTGTGAACCTGTTCCTGATACACCACAAGAAGCTTCAGCTGAGGCTCTGCATCTACACATCAATAGTGCTGTTGGCATATCAGGCCTGGATTGTCTACCTGCTCTGGTTTACAGACATAAAAGTAGTAAGGTTCCCAGTATCAACAATCTTCCCGATAATCTGCGTAATCCTCAATATTATCGCGATTGGCATACTTAGAAAAACCATTGCTGCAGAGGAATTTATGGAGCTGATGAAAAGGCGCCAGGAAAAGAAAAAGTAGCAGCTAATACTTCAGATTGCTGTATTCCATATCCTTGTCTTCCACGCTGCCGTCGTGCCAAGATTTGCCGTTTTCCTTGCTCTTGATTCTGTACCGGAATTTGATGTATTTTGTCCCCGACGGGGTAATGGAATCAAACTCAGCGATCTTGACCTTGTCTACGTAAACAGAGGAATGAACATTGGCTGTATCTGAAAAAATCTCGCAATTTAGAAGCCTTTTGATATCGCCTTGCCTGAGGGAGATCTCAGGATCTTTCAACCCCCATTTCGTATATGCAAACAAAGACAGCCATCCTGCCACAAACAGGAAGAGTAGCCGCAGCCCCCATTTTTCCGTTTTGTCCAATTGTCTAGCCATCAAACTTTATCCAGAACGCCGGATGCAAAAATGATTATCCAAAGTATGAAAGCCAATACCAGGGCCCAGAGCACAGTTTTGCGGGCAGCCTCAGACTTGCGCTCCGCCTTGTCGTAATCCTTGTGCTTGAAAGCATAGGCGGACTGGGCGCCAAAGACTATGGCCAGGATTGCCAGCGGGGAACAGCAGCACAGAGTCTCGAGAAGGCTCCAGCCCAGATAAGTCATCGGAGCCTTATCCTTTACCGGCTTTGGATCGGCGGAAAAGTCAAACTTGCCGTAATCCGGAGTAGAACCGTATTGCGGAAGCTTTGCATTGCAAAGGCTGCATCTGGTACTTTCCGGTCTGTTGGCCGCGCCGCATTCCTCGCAAAAGATTTTCATCTTCTAATAAAGGTTTTTCTCTGGATACATATTCTCCCACCAGGAAGGATCGTCTTTCAAGTATTTCTGGAACCAGGCCATAATGGTGTTGCTCCACTTTATTCTCTTAGGGTAATCCAGAATCCAGTGGTTCTCTCCCTTAACTTCCACAAACGCCACTTCCCGGCCCAGAATCTTCAGGGCTGTAAACATCTGGATACTCTCTATGTGAGGAACGTTGGTGTCTGCAGAACCGTGAAGCAGAAGCAGCGGCGTGTGGATCTTGTCTGCATTGAAAAGCGGAGAATGCTTGGTGTACATATCAGGATTGTTCCACGGATAACTCTCGGCGCTTGCCACGTGACCGTAGGAATAGCCCCAATAGCCTTCTCCCCAGTAACTTGCAATATTGCTTATTCCGGCGTGGGAAACTGCGCAGGCAAATATGTCGGTCTTGGTCTGAAGATACTGAGTCATAAATCCGCCGTAGCTGGCTCCAATGCAGCCTATCTTATCACGGTTTACAAACGGATGGGCATCGCAAAACTTCTTAACTCCTTCAATGATGTCATCAGCAACGTAATCTCCCCAGGTCTCCACGTGGCGGGCGGAGAACTTCTGGCCAAAGCCTACGGCCCCGCTTGGCTGTATCACATAAACCACATAGCCAAGGCTGGCATAGTACTGCTGCGGGTAACGGCTTTCAAGAGAGCGGGTTGTAGGAGTGCATCCGCCATAGTAGTTGACTATCATCGGATACTTCTTTTCAGGGTCAAATCCTGGAGGAAGATAAAACCTTCCCTGTATCTCGTCGCCGAGGCGGTTGGTAAAGCTCCAGCTTTTGCACTCGCCCATTATCACGTCTTGGTACTTATCTGCAGAAACGTCTTCCAGAAGATAGTCCTTGTCTTTCTTCATGTCCTTGATATAGAGCTTGGAAGGAGATGAAGCTCCGCCGCCCACATAACACATCGTCTCTCCCTTTTCAGGCAGATTCCAGGAGGTAACAACTTCAGGAATCTGGCTCAGCTTGCGGCTCTTTCCGCTCTTAGGATCAAAGGCATAGAGAGTCTTGTATTCGCCTTCCGTTGCTCCGGCATAGATCTTTCCGTCTTTGCGGTTCCAGCTGGCTCCGTCAATTGAAGGGTCAAAGTCCTTGGTAATGCATCTTGGAGTGCAGCTGGCTATATCAAAAATGAACATCTGGATATCGTACATATTCGGAGTCTGGCCAGGTGTTGCGTTGCCTATGCCGCCAAATGCTTCAGGAGAGCCCAGAACAAGCAGGCTCTTCCCGTCAGGCGAGAACATAGCCCTGGAAAGGAAGCCGTCGCCTTTGATTATGGTATCTACAGCCCAGGTCTGAAGGTCCACAACACACAAGTCCGTACTGCGAGACGGCCTTTTCTGGACCTGAAGGTTGTGGATCTCCACCAGCATATATCTGGAATCATCCGTAATTTCCAAAGGATAAACCTCTTTAGTTCCGAATGAAAGCCTTCTCAGGTTGCCAGTTTCCAGGTCGTAATAGCTGAAGTATGAGCGGTCTCTCCATCCTGGCTGCCGGTCATCCGGATCCAGAATCTGGTAAACATCTGCATCCTCCTTAGGTCCCTCAGCTTCCTCAGCGATAATCATAAACTTCATATTCGGGGCCAGGAAAATATTGCCCTTCGGCAGGTTCTCGGCCACTAGCTCGTCCGCTCCGCCTGGGATGGCTTTCCAGAGCTTTCGGTTGCCGTCTATAGTCTCGTACCAGGCGTACTCATTCCCGCCGTTGAGCCAGAAAATTCCACCCTTTTCCCTGAGCACCTTTCCGGTTGATATTTCCTTTAGTTGAGTCTTACGGGTGGTCTTGGCCTTGTGGTCTGTATCTGAAGTGTTTACAATGATGTACTGGCCGTTTTCGGATATGCTTGCGTTTCCCATCTTTTCGCCGTAGAGAACCTCGTCCATCCCGAAATTATGTTTCTGGGACAAAGTCCAGGCCACTTCGCTATCAGACTTCAGGCTTACGAAAAGTGAATCCTTGCCTTCCCCATCGCTGAGAACCTTTATGTCTATGCGGTGCTGCTTTGGATCCAGCTTGAGGCCTTTGAGGGAACTTTCCTTGCCGTCGAGATAAGCCTTGTAATCTTTGGTTCCCTTTATCTCAACATCCACCTTCTTGAAATTCAGGTCGTTGATGAAGAAAGAGAACACTCCTACACTCTCACCTTCAGCTTCAGGAACAGCTCCGGAAGCAACTTCTCTAGTCTGCTTAGCCTTAAGCGGAGCCGCGTCCATCAGGCTCTTGCGGTCAAAGGCCTTGCCCTTGGCGTCCTTGGTATCAAACAGCGGAGAAGACACCTGGTACGGCCCGGCATAGTTGAATTTGTCTACAGTTGTAACCTTCTGGGCATATGCGCAAACGGCAAATGCAAGAAGAATGATGGAAAGCAATATTCTTTTCATTGTATGGTGCAATAAAACTATTCTACATTATGCTCTGCAAGAAATCCTCTGGCTTCTTCTGTTTCCTTTGTGGGCTCATATTCAGCGTGCTGCCAGATGACGTCTTCTATCATCCACTCCTGGCCGTTGAAGCCAAGAAGCAAGGTGTAGTTCCAGTCATAGCAAGGAGGATCCACAAAGTTTACGTCAGCCTCAGCCTTGTTGCCCGGCAAAACTCTCACTTCCTTCAGCGTGGCTTTTCGGATGTTAGGGTCTTCACAGCAGGCGTCCAGCACCTTTCCAGCCCACTGGAAATCCAGGTAAAGATCTCCCTCCTCGCTGAACGGGTCAATCTTGCTGTAAAGTTCGCACAGCTCTTTTCCCAGATACTGAGCCCTGTTCTCTTTGGTGAACACTTCCACCTTCATCATCTGCTCAATCCTCTGGCGAATAGCATCTTCTGACGTCTTGTCATCAGCTCCGCCAACCTTGCCGCCATTCTTGCAGGAAGCTGCGGCTAACAGAAAAATCGCTGAGGCGATAAAAAGAAATCTCGACATTTTCATATTTCAAAGCATTAATCTTTACATCTTGCAATTTAGCAAAAATGCCGGATTTCGCCCAATTTGTATTATTTTAGCAATAGTTTTACTCAGCAATATGAAAAAGCTTTTATTCAGTTTTGCCTTCTTGCTTCTGGCTCTTGCCGGCTGCAATCCGAGCAAATATCTTCTGTCAGATTCTCTTTCCGTTAATAGAGACAGTACGGGAAGAGAGATCTTCAGCATCAACACTTGCCCTGGAGAAGATTGCTCAACGCAGATGAACGTGAGTTTTGCCGCCAGAGAATCTACAGACAATTGTTTAATCTATCTGTTTCAGAATAAAAGGAATACTCGTGTAAAAGGCTATCTTCTGAAAGCTGGTGAAGAAACGCTCTGCACAGTCTATGACAGCATTTATTCCAAGAAAGCTAACGGCGAGAATTTCTACGAAGATGCTCGGTTCCACAAGTTCAGCTGCTCTTTCTCCAACCTGAAACCCGATACCGAATATTGCTACTGGATTGTGTGCAGCTATAAAGACGATAACGGCATTACCCGCCACAGCCAGTCAGATATCAGCAAATTCAAAACCGCAGGAAACGACAAATGGAGCGCTTGCGTAATCTCTGATTTCCACAGCTATCCTCCTCTTCCCAAAAGGCTTGCCTCAGCGATGAAGATGGTGGAAACAGTTAATGACTATGCGGTAAAGAAAAACAGGAAAGGCTTTGACTGGGTGCTTCATCTGGGAGATGTTTGCGCTTGGGGCGGAAGCTGGAGTTTCTGGAAGGAGATGTACCAGGTGGATGCGTTCAGGAACTATATGTGGGCGGGGCTGAACGGCAATCACGACAATATGACAAGGAAGTATCAGCTGACAAACCAGTTTTTCAAGAATGCCACAGCAAATCCTCTGAACGGATATGAAGGAGAAGAAGGAGTTTGCTACCATTTCACATACAAGAACGTGCTGTTTGTGATGCTGAACAGCGAGAGCATGAGAGACAGCTTAGGATTGGCAAAGGCTCAAGCGTGGACTCGCAATGTACTGAATTCCAGCAATGCCAAGTTCAAGGTGGTGTGCGAGCATTATCAGTGGTTTTTCGGAGAAAACGGAAAGACCAGCCAGATGAGAAGATGGAAAGACCTGTTTGAAGAATGCAGAGTGGACCTGGCCCTTGGAGCCAACAACCACATTTATGTAAGAAGCAAGAATCTTCCAACCGTATATATCCAGACTCCTTCTTCAGACAATGAGAGAGGAGTAGATGTGGGAGAACTTACACACAACCAGGACATTATAGCAAAGCGCTGGAGCGAGGGCGGAAAGACTATTGGCGCAATGCTTATGGAAGTAGACAGAAACTCCATGACGCTTACCCTTCTGGACAGGGAGGGAAAAGAAGTTGACTCTGTCGTGATAAAGAAATGATTACTGCTTCTTGATGCAGTACTTGCTGATAACGCTGTAGGCTTCGGGAACGCCCAATTCTCCGGCCTTGCTCATATCCAGACAGCCCTTCTCGCTATCTTTGAGATAAATCAGAACCAAGCCCCTGTTGTAATAAGCCTCAGGCAAAGCGGGATAAAGCTGTATTGCCTTGGTATATTGCAGAATAGCTTCTGGTAGATCCGAAGACAGAGTGTAAAGGTTTCCGAGATTGTAGTACGAATAAGGGAATTCCGGCATCAAGGCCGCGGCCTTTTTCATATCGTGGATTGCAGCAGTATAGTCATAGTTGGAGCGGTTCTCGTTCACCCTGGCCCTGGCAGTACGGGAATTGTCCAGAGAAAGCACCTGTACGTTCTGCTCCATCGAAGAAATGAAGTCTATCATCTCAGCCTGCAAAGCTCCGCGGTTTATGTAGAAGAACGGATTGTCCGGCTGGAGGCTGACTGCCTTGTCATAGTCTCCCAGAGCCTCGTTGAAACGGTTCTGGGAGTCGTTTGCCAGAGCCCTGGAGAAATAGACCAGAGCGTCTATGGCTTCTTCCCTGTCTTTCATCTTGGAGATTACCGCGCTTAGAGAGTCTCTCAGCCTTTTCAGAGATGCTTCTAGCTTCTGTGTATCATATGAATGCCTTACAGCCACAAGGTCAGAAGCCACAGGCAGATCATCTATGAAATCCTCCATTTTAAGAGACTCGAACCTTCTGTCCATAGCCATCCTTTCCGGCCTCTTTTCCGCCAGGCTGAACTTGAACAGCGGCTTCAGCTGAATATCCACATCTCTGTACTGGAGAAGCTCGTTGTTGGAAAAGTCTCTCTTGGCAAAATCGGACTCCAGAGAAATCATCTGGTCAAATCTCTTGGTGGTGTCTGCAAATATCTGTGCGGAAACGCTGTCTCTTGTTTTATAGCGGTATTCCTTTACCTTTTCCCTGGCTATTTCCTCGTCTCGCCTTGCTGAATTGTACTGCCCAAGATGAGCCTTGGCGTAAGCTCTGTTCATATAAGCCTTTGCAAAGTCCGGATAGAGGTTAATGCACTGGGAATAGTCGTCCATTGCATCTCTGTAGCGGTTCATCTGAAGGAAAACGGCAGCGCGGTTGAAATATGCCAGCACGTTCTGCGGATTTACGGCAATCACCCTGTCATAATCATCCAGAGCGTTGTCAAAGTCTCCTATCTGTGAGCGTATTAGGGCCCTGTTGTAAAGCGTTAGAGCATTGCCAGGCTCATATTCCAGCACCTTGTTCAAATCATCCAGCGCACCGTTGATTTCCTTCTTCTCGTATAGGATGATTGCCCTGTTGAAATATGCAAAGGTGTTTGCAGTATCCAGCCTGATTGCCTTGTTGAGATCCGCCAGGGCAAGGGAATCGCTTCCCTGCATAAAGTAGATTCTGGATCTTCTGATATAGCCTTCTGGATCATTGATATTCAGGCTTATAGCCTTATTGTAGTCATCTAGCGCCTTGAGCGTGTCGCCGAGGAAAGTGTAAGCGGCTCCTCTGTTCAGATAGGCGTCCGGCTCGCCGCTTTCCTGTTTGATGAACTTATTGAAATCCTCAACCGCCTTATCAAACTGCTGGCTGAGGAAATATGTCACTCCCCTGCTGAAATAAAGGCCGGTGTAGCTAGGCCTAAGGTCCACCGCTTCAGCCAGATCTTTCAGCGCAGCCTCGTACTTTCCAGTCCGGCTCAATGTTATTGCCCTGTAATGGTATGCGGGAGTATAAAGCGGATTCAGGCTCAGCGATTTGTCAAAGTCTTTCTCCGCCCCAATGAAGTCTCCCAGATTGTACTTTGCTATGCCCCTGAAAAAGTATGCGTCATAAAGAGTGGAATCTATCCTGACCAGAGTGTTGAAATTATCTATCGCTGAGGAATATTTCCCGTCTATCAGAAGCTGCCTTCCCCTCAAGAAGAACTGGTCTATGTCATACTGAGCAAAGCCCTTCACAGGCGCAAGCAAGGCCAGCACCCATACCAAAAAAGCAACCGCAAATCCTTTTTTTCTCATCACACTCATCACTACAAAGATAATGCTAATCGTGGAAAAAGTCATAAATTTGCGTTTTGACAGTAATGCTTAAGGTCTTCAGAAAATATGCTTTGGTTTTGCTCCCGGCTTTCTTGCTGCTTGGGGCTGTGAATCTGCATGCCCAGAACAAGGCAGAGGAGCTTATTACAAAGCAAAGCCTGAGGAACACAATTGCAGGGCTGACAGATCCGAAACTGAAAGGGAGGGAAAGCGGAAAAGAAGAGACAAAGTACGGCCTTAGAGTCATAACGGATTCTTTCATAGACAACGGGGTAAGCATACAAGGCCAGTCTTACCTCTACGGATTCTGGTATTTGAAAGGATTTGAGAAAGTGCTGGGGATCAATGCCATTGGAATTATTCCCGCAGACCCTGATGTTTCAAATCCAAAGACCATTGTAATTGGAGCTCATTACGACCATCTGGGAGTCCTTGGCGGGCGCATTTACCCTGGAGCAGACAACAACGCCTCCGGAGTGGCAGCTCTGCTGGAAGTTGGAAAGGCGCTGGCAGCCCTTGCGACGGAAGGCAAAAAGCCTAAATGCAATATCTGCCTTGTAGCCTTTGACGCAAAGGAGCAGGACTGCCTTGGAAGCAAAAGATTCCTCAGCGACGGAATTGTTCCCTCTTCTGATATTTCTCTGATGATAAACCTGGACCAGATAGGAACAACTCTGGCACCGCCTAAAGAAGCTAAAACCGGAGGACTACTGCCTAAAAACTATCTGCTGTTCCTGGGAATGGACAGCGTTGATGAATCCGTAAAGAAAAGTTTTGTGGAAGCCAATAGTCCAAACGAGCCTATTATTCTGGATTTCACCTATTACGGAAACAGGAAAGTGCACGATTTGTTGTATGAAATGGGAGACCAGACAACATTCCGTGACGCAGGAATCCCAGCCATAGTCCTGACCAGCGGAGTTCACAAGTACACGAACAAAACCACAGACGATACCGGAATCATAAACTTCAACGCACTTGCTGAACGCTGCAGACTAATCTTCCGAGCAGTCTGCAAGATTGCGGGGATAAATGACTAAAATGGAGTTCAAGTTAGACTCGAGATACCAGCCAACAGGTGACCAGCCGGAAGCCATAGACGCCATTGTCCGCGCCATTGAAGACGGGGAAAAGGCAGTCACACTGCTCGGCGTAACCGGAAGCGGCAAGACCTTCACGATGGCAAACGCCATTGCAAGGCTTGGCCGTCCCGCGCTGATACTCAGCCACAACAAGACCCTGGCCGCCCAGTTGTACGGAGAATTCAAGTCTTTCTTTCCGGAGAATGCAGTGGAGTACTTTGTGTCTTACTACGACTATTACCAGCCGGAAGCCTATATCCCGACAACAGACACATACATTGAGAAGGATCTTTCCATCAACGATGAAATAGATAAGCTAAGGATTGCAGCATCCGCATCTCTGCTTTCAGGAAGAAGAGACATAGTGGTAATATCCTCTGTATCCTGCCTATATGGCATAGGTAATCCTGCTGATTTCCACGCAAATACAATAACGGTCAAGACGGGTGACGCTATTGCCAGGAACACTTTTCTTTACAAGCTGGTAGACAGCATGTACTCAAGAAGCGACGTGGAGTTCAAGAGAGGGACATTCCGTGTAAGGGGAGACAGCGTGGACATTTATCTTGCATACGGAGAAGAAGGAGCGAGGATTGTTTTCTTCGGGAACACCGTAGAGGAGATTGAGATATTCGACCCCGCCAGCGGAGCGACCAAGGAGTATCGCGATGAGATATCCATATACCCGGCAAACATTTTCTCCACCACCAAGGATAGGATGGCCCTGGCTGTGAAGCAGATACAAGATGATCTCTTCCAGAGGTACGGGTACTTTATGGATATAGGAAAGCCTCACGAAGCCAACCGCCTCAAGCAAAGGGTGGAGTACGACCTGGAGATGATAAAGGAACTGGGATGGTGCCCGGGAATAGAGAACTACTCCAGGTACTTTGACGGAAGGCCGGCCGGAACAAGGCCGTTCTGCCTGCTCGACTATTTCCCGAAAGACTACATAACCTTCATAGACGAAAGCCACGTGACCGTGCCACAGATAAGGGCGATGAGCGGAGGAGACCGCTCAAGAAAGCAGACTCTAATAGAGTATGGTTTCCGCCTTCCTGCAGCGGCAGACAACCGCCCTCTGAGGTTCGAGGAATTCCAGAGCCTGACGAACCAGACGGTTTACGTGAGCGCCACTCCTGCAGACTTTGAACTGGAAGAAAGCCAGGGACTTATCGCTGAGCAGCTTGTAAGGCCTACGGGGCTTCTGGATCCGCCTGTGATTGTAAGGCCGACAAAGAACCAGATAGACGACCTGATGGAAGAAATCGCTGTCAGGGCCGAAAAGGACGAGAGGATACTGGTTACCACGCTGACCAAGAGAATGGCAGAAGACCTTTACAAATACCTCTACGGGAACGGCGTAAGGTGCAGCTACATACATTCAGACGTGGACACGATGGAAAGGATCCAGATTATAGAAGATTTCCAGAAAGGACTGTTCGACGTGCTGATTGGAGTAAACCTTCTCAGGGAAGGGCTTGACCTGCCGCAAGTTTCATTGGTTGCCATACTGGATGCGGACAAGGAAGGCTTCCTGAGAAGCACTACCGCCCTGACTCAGACGGCAGGCCGAGCCGCTAGGAACCTGAACGGATGCGTCATAATGTATGCCGACACCATAACAAGAAGCATGCGGGAAACCATAGACGAGACCAACCGCCGAAGGAAAAAGCAGATGGATTACAACAAAGCCCACAACATCACCCCTACCCAGATTGAAAAGACAGAAAGGAATGTTCTGGGGCGTGACAGGACTCTGGCGGAAATTGCGTCTAGATTTGATATGCCTGATGCAGAATCGGTTGCAAACGACCCTGTTATATCGTCTATGTCTGACGCTGACCTGAAAAAGAGCATAGAAAGCTCAAGGATAAAGATGGAGAACGCAGCCAAGGAACTGGACTTCATTTCAGCGGCACGCTTCAGAGACGAGATGAACGCTCTTAAGGAACTGCTTTCAAAGAGAGGAAAGAAATAGATATGGAAAGGCTGCTTGAATCATACAGCGGAAAGGAAAGAGAACTTGTGGAGAAGAGTTACTCTATCGCGGAGCAATCCCTTGCCGGAATGGAAAGGGAAAATCATCATCCTTTCATAGAACATCCTCTTAGCGTGTCTCTTATAGTTAGAGACGAGATTGGCCTGAGGTATGATGCCGTATGCGCAGTCTTCCTCCACGAGGCTTCCAGAGGCAAGGAAGAAATCCAGGAGAAACTCCGCAAAGAATTTGGGGCGGAGATAATGAATATGGTAGAAGGCCTGAACGGAATATCCAAGATCACGCCTAAGGAAACCCGTCTCCAGGCGGAGAACTACCGCAAGCTGATTGTATCCTACTCCAAGGACCCAAGGGTTACGCTAATCAAGATAGCGGACCGTCTGGAGATTATGCGCAACCTGGGTATCTTCCCTAAATCCAGCCAGATGCGCAAGCTCACCGAAACCCAGATGCTGTATATTCCGCTGGCTCATCAGCTAGGACTCTACAAGATAAAGGGGGAGATGGAAAACCTCTTTTTCAGGTATTCAGACCCCGAGCATTACCGCGCAGTTTCCAACAAGCTGCTTGCAACGGAGAAAGACAGGCAGACCCTGGCGGCGGAATTCATACGACCTCTGGAAAAGAAATTGAAAGAGTCCGGTCTGAAATACACTCTGAAGGTAAGGACAAAGACCGCCTGGTCTATCTGGCAGAAGATGCAGAAACAGGATGTACCTTTTGAAGGCGTAAGCGACGTGTTTGCCATAAGATTCATTCTGGATGTTCCTCTTGACAAGGAAAAGGAAGCCTGCTGGCAGGTTTATTCTCTGGTGACACAGGAGTACAAACCGGATGTGTCTCGCCTTAGAGACTGGATATCAAATCCTAAGGCAAACGGATACGAAAGCCTTCACACAACGGTGGAGAACAAAGACGGAGCCAGGGTGGAAGTCCAGATCCGCACTGAAAGGATGGACCAGATGGCGGAAAACGGCCACGCCTCCCACTGGAGCTACAAGGGAATCAAGTCTGTAAAAGGTTTGGACGAGTGGCTCGGCGACGTGAAAAAGGCCCTGGAAACTCCAGGACTGCTCTCTGACGGCTCCCTTCAGAAAGACCTGAACGAAATCTTTGTGTTCACCCCTAACGGAGACCTGAAGCAACTGCCTAAGGGAGCGTGTGTTCTGGACTTTGCCTTTGCCATTCACTCCAATCTGGGAATGAGCTGCAGTGGGGCTAAAGTCAACGGCAAGGTAAAATCCATAAGGGAAAAGCTCCACACCGGAGACATAGTGGAGATAATGAGCCGCAAAGACCAGAAGCCGTCTCGCGACTGGCTGAACATAGTCATTTCTTCCAAGGCCAGAAGCCACATCAAGAGCAAGCTGAAAGAAGAGGAAGGCAAGATGAGCCGCCTGGGAAGGGAAACCCTGGAGCGCAGGATGAAGAACTGGAAGATGGAGCTCACAGACGAAGTCCTGTCTATCCTTGCCAAGCACTTCAAGATGAAGTCTATAGGAGACTTCCTGATAGCCGTCAATGACCAGACTCTGGATCTTCAGGACATAAAGGAATTCCTGAGCGGAAATACCAGTGAAGAAAAGGAGGAGAAAGAAGAAAAACAGTCTGCCAAGCTTCTTGAAAAAAGCACCAGAAGCCGCTCAGACTATCTTGTCATCAGCGACAAGCTAGATAACATAAGCTTCAAGATGGCTAAGTGCTGCAACCCTATCTTTGGAGACGATGTTTTTGGTTTTGTTACAGCCAGCGGCGGAGTTAGCATCCATAGAATTTCATGCCCTAACGCTGCAAGGCTCATAAGCCAATATCCTTACCGAATCCAGAAAGTCAAATGGAGGCAGACTTCCACATCGTCTCAGTTCCAGACAGGCCTGAAAGTCATTGGAATAGGAGACGCTTCAATGTCTAACGCCATAATGGAATGTGCCGCAAACGCCGGAGCCAGCATAAGAGCTTTCAGAATCAGCGAAAGGCAGAAAAGTAAACTGGAATTCGTAGCTGAAATGGAACTCTCCGTAGGTGGAAACGCTCATCTGGACAAAGTGATTTCATCCCTGAAAAAACTCAGAGAAGTAACCAATGTTATCAGAGTTTCAGACAGAAAAAAAGGCTAATCCAGCTTTTCCTTTACGCAGTTTTCTCCTTTGAAAATAAGGGTAAAAATAGGCCTGTGGTCAGACGCCATCTTCTCAGGCTGTACCCAGGAAGCAATGCCCAGTTTCCCCTTTTCCAGTTTCTTGACTAAGGATTTTCCTTCTCCGCCATTGTAAACCATTATGTAATCCAAAGTGCGGTCTGGATTGTCTGAAGGAAAGGTTTTAATCTCAAACGCTGAAAGAACTGCAAAGTCCTTTGCCAGAATCCTCATTTCCGTAGAATTAGGTTCAAGATTAAAGTCTCCTGCAATAAAGAAAGGCTTGTCTGACTTCTTGCGGGCGTACTTTGCAATCTTGCGGCAGGCTTCAGTTCTGGAGACCTGAGATAAAGACAAATGCAAAGAGCAGAAATAGAAATCTTCAAACTCGGCCACAAGCATCACTCTGGGCTCCTTCTTACCAGGGAGAGGAACACTCTCTACGGAAAGCGGCGCTTTCTTGCTCAGTATTGCATTGCCGTATTGGCCTCCGCCAAAATCCATCGCTGAGGCAAAAGAGGCGTGATAGCCACCGGCAGCTTTTGCGATTTCAACAGGGGAATCCACTCCGCCCACGCGGTCTGTACATTTGTCAACTTCCTGAAGAGCAACTACATCTGCCCCTACCAAAGCTATTTCCTTTGCAATTCTTTCTAGATCCACCTTGCGGTCCATTCCGTTTCCGTGGCGGATATTGTAACTCATAATGGAAAGCACGTGGTCTTCCGGCTTTTCGCTCCGGATTTTCATTTTCTGGGAAAGCCCCGCGGTGCAAAACATAAGAAGCGCGGCTGAAATAACAAGAATCCTTTTCATAGCCATATTTTGAATCTATGCAAATATACTAATTATGTGAGTTCCTTCCGCTTTGGCCTTGGCCTCATTTTCATCTTTTGCCAAATGAACGTGGAGATTCTCCGGCATTGGATTCATAGAGGAAAGAAGCGCAGCGTCATCTGGATCATAGCAATAAGAATGTACCTGAATCTCAGGATGAACAAGAGCCGCCATAAGAGAGACTTGGCCTCTGCCTGCATTAATTACGGAAACTGTATCCCCAGGAATTTCGGCATCTATCCACTGGCTGAAATCATCGTGTTTGCGAAGCAGGCGGCGGGTTTCTCTCTCCACGAAAATTCCCTTGTAGAAATACTTGCTTATGACGTATTTGTGGAAGTAATGAGTGTCTTTGACGGCGTTTTCTTTTAGCTTTGTTTTGTTTTTCAATTTTACAAGGAATGAGAAAATAACCGGAGGCACAACCCAAGCCATCAGCACAACAGAAAACATTCCCACAATGGTGACTTCTGCAAGTGAATGAAGCGCAGGGTGTTTGGCCACTATCAGAGAACCCATTCCAATGAACATAATAAGGGCTGAAACCATAATGCTGCTCTTGAAAGAAGGCAAGACTTTCTTGCCATAGCCATATTCGTCTATCAGACCTTCCGTTATGAAAATCGTGTAGTCGTCTCCCTGGCCGAAAATGAAAGTAGCCAGAATAACGTTCACTATGTTGAATTTCAGGCCAAGCAGATTCATTATTCCCAGAATCCACAGCCATCCCATAGCCATTGGAAGGAAGGCCAGAAGCGCAAGGTCAAGCCTGCCGAAAGAAAGCCAGAGAAAAACAAAAACAATCAGTCCGCAAGCAAGGCCAATGTAGTTGAAATCGTCTGAGAGGCTTCTCGCTATAGAGCTGTTCATGCCAGCAAAATCAAAAGCAAAACCATTGTCTCCCAATGCATTGTTGAGAATTTGAGAAGCCTTTTCAATATCCTGAGCCTTAACTATATCCACGGCACAACACTCTCCTGTGGAAGAGCTGAACGAATTGCCCAGAACCACAGAGCGGAAATCTTCAAAATCCTCAAAAGTCTTTGGAGAATAATCCTCAGCGATTATCTCCTTGAAAGCGAAAAACGCATCCGCGCTGAATCCGTAAGCAGGAGCCCTGCTGTCTAGTCTGGAGATAATATCGTTTCTATGAACATTCCAGAAAGAGTTCCATAAATCTATCCTTCTTTTCTGTTCACTCTGTGGAGCGATAAAGTCTGTCACAGACGAATAGTCCTCAATTAAGCCCGCCTTCTTCAAACTATCCAGAAGAGGAGAAATTTCCATCCTTTTTTCCAGAGCCTGATCCCAGGAATTGCCTTCAGATACGAGATATATGTTTGAAGTGTCGTTCACACCGGCCTGTACACCGAGTCCTGCCAGAAGCTTTTTCTGCCTGGCCGTCAGATAATTGATGCGGCTGATATCGGTATCGAATGAAGCGTCGAAACTGTAATATCCAAAGAATATGGTAAGGGCTACAATTACCCAGAACAGCCATCGGCTTCTTTCAGGAGAATAAGATGATAATTTTCCGAACGGAAGCCTCTCTTTTCCGTGATAGGTTTTCCCTTTAACAAGCTGAGGAAGAAATACCAGAACAAAGATTATGGTGCCTATAAGCATAAAAGCAGCAAAGAATCCCAGATCTCTCAGCGCCGGAGCATCCAGAGGCATAAGTGCGGCAAAAGCGCCAACCGTAGTTATGTTCCCTATAAGAAGCGGAGCAACCATCTCCTTCAGCGATTGCCTTACGCTGGCGGCATGGTCTGAATGAGAGACAAAATGAAGTGGATAATTGACTGCTATGCCAATGATTATGGAACCTATCCCGAGAACTATCAAAGATACGTCTGCCCTAACGGCGGCAATGAATCCCATTGCAAAAAGCCATCCGAAAAGAATGGACAAGCCTATGAGAAGAAGGCTCCTGACTTTCCTGAAGGAGAAAACCAGAAGAATTAGAATGAGTGTAACTGCTATGCAGATGGCCCTCTTGCTGTCGCTTTTGATTCTGCGAGAGTTTTCTACAGAAATCACGGGAGCTCCCGTAAAAGAGACTTCCACATCAGGGCAAGAAAGCCTAGTTTGCGCGGCAACGCTATCCAGACAGCTTACCATCAGATTGTTGTTGGCGGATTCCATAGCTCCGTAAGGAGAAGTCAGCATTGCAATGGCATATTCTTTTCCTGGCGTAAAAATATAACCGTCGTCGAACTCAAATGGAAGAGCCTTCTGCCCTTCCTGAAGACGCCTCAAAACCGGAGCAAACAGAGAAAGAGGATCGCTGTTGATGCTGGAAGCAAAAAAACCAGTTGCCGGCATCTGTATCATTTGCACATCTTCCTCAAGTTTTCTGTCTACATAGTCAGATTCAGAAAGCAGATTCTCCATCCTTGCATAATCAGAATCACTGAGCATCAGAGGAATATTTCTGTAGACAAAATCCGTTATTCCGGCATATTTGTCAAAGTCTATCTCACTCTCCACGTCCGTTATATGCCTTGAGGCTGAGCCCTCCTGAACTTTTAAGGAAAAAGTGTCTACTGCTTCCGTTAGGCGGCTTTTGTCCTGAGCGCCTTCCTTCAAGCTGAACATTGCAACAACCTTCAGTCCACTGGAAATATCTTTGTAAACAGTTATGGCTTTCTGCTGATTTTCTCCGGCAGGAATGAAATCCCAGATATTTTCGTTGTACTTCAAAGAAAAGGTCATCAATACCAGACAGGCCACCAGGACAGCAAGAAGGCCAAAGCAAAGGCCCCGCCTTTTCCTAAGAAAATCATAAATATGAAGGAAAAAATCCGCCATAGCCCCTCTAGTTCTTATACTTTTTCACAGCCTTTCCAAGATCCTTGTAGAAAGACTCTTCCATATCGGCCAAGTTCCGGAGCATATCTCCCAGATCGTCGTATGTATAGGATTCTCCTTTCCTCTTTTTGAACATTCTGGAAGCCTTGTATGCAAACTCTCTCCACTTGTCTCCGATTTCTGTTATCCTGGAAGAAAAATCATTCAGTTCTACGATGCCAGTTCTACTTGCAGCTTCCTGAAGGAAAGCGCCGTATATGAATCGGAAACCTGCTCCTCCGGTGCCTATTTCCTCCAGCATCCTGATAACCTGGGCGAGGTTCATCAAGGCCTTCTGAGGACCCAGCTTCTTTTCCCATACCCTAATTCTGCGAGAGAGGAATCTCATTCCTTTAACCCCTACGTATTTTACGCCCGGGTAGCCTGTTGTCATAATCTTGCAGTTCTTAGCTATCGCCCTTAGGATCAAAGGTTTCAAGTCAGGAATATGCTCTGGCACAGATTTTATCCAGTACATCCTTCCAAACAGCGGATAGGAGCCTCCTTTGGTATATCTGATCTTCAGAAGATCGGAGCTGCTTATGGTTACCTTGCACGTAGTGTTAGAATCCAGAACCGTATAGTCTCCGCTCTTTTCGTCTTTTCCAGTTATGCAGATATTGTGGCCATTGAAATGGAAGCGGTATTCCTTAGGAGCGTATGGAAGATAATACATTCCAACAACAAGGCATACCGGTTTGCCGCTCTCAAGAAGCCCATCCAGAGCCTTCATAGACTTTTCCTTGTTGAAGTATCTAGCTGTATCTGTCTTTATTCCAAGCAGTTTAGTAATACGTTTAAAAAGGAAACCTGGAACGGTACGGAAAGAGGTAAGAGGCATTCCGCCCACGTCTATGAACGGCACGTGGCTGAAAAACAATCCGCTTGCAAGGCCAAAAATCATTGGCTCTGAAAGGTCTATGCCGTGAAATCTCAAAAGTGAGGATATGGCTCCGTTTTCGCAATGCGCCGCCGCCCTGTGCTCCAGATTCAGTTCCATATCATTCAGGTATATTTTTAAGTTCTTCAACCGTTATTCTGAGAGCGTCGGCATAAACGGCCAGAGTCTTTTCGTCCAGAGCCGCAAAATTTTCAGGCTTGAAATGCCGGCGAATCTTGCGCTTTGGAATGCCAGTGTATTCTGCCAGAAGCCTTACGCTCAGCATATTCTTTGCTGCGTGGTATTCAAGAGGGCTGCTCTCCCCTTTTCTGACTTTCCCGGCGATTTGGAAGCACTGCATTTTGATTTCATCAAGTGCCATATCCAGCGCATCGTTTTTGGGTGTCCATCCGTCACTCACCACGGCTTTGTACTGCCCGTTTTCATCCACGGCATAGTTTAGATCCCGAACAACCGAGCCCTTGTAGTATTTCAAGTCCTGAGGAACCTCTTTAACTTTCATTTCCTTCTGGTTTTCAGCAAACTGTAAGCATACAATAACAATATGAGAACCTGGCGCTCTCAGGAATCATAAGCAGAATCTTCTGCCCTTTGCGGAGCTTTCCGCTACGCAGGATTTCCTCTATCATGGCAAACGCAGAAGCAGAAGCTATATTACCTACAGTTGGAAGGTTTACAAACCATTTGTCTTCATGAATGAAGAATCCCCTCCTTGAAGATTCTTCCAGTATCTTGTCTTTGAAAAACATAGAGGAAAGATGAGGAAGGAACCAGTCCACGTCTTCCGGCGTGAAAGAATGCTTCTGTCCCAGCTGTATCAGATAATCAACTCCCAGCTTTACTATGTGTTCAGACAGCAATCTAGTATCCTGCTTGACCGCAAAGACAGACCTTGAAAGCCATTCTTCTTCCGTATAATCGGCCCAACCCTTTAGTCTTCCATCTTCCATTTTTTCCGCTCCGGCATACATGCAAGTCTCTATGATATTGGCAAAAGACGTTATTTCTATCCAGTCAATCCTCAAAGACTGAGCATCGGCTTTAGGCTTGTTTTCCAAAAGCACGGCTTCAGCCCCGTCTGAAAGCATCCACCTCAGGAATTCCTTCTGGAAGTCAAGCAGCGGCTGGCTCTCAAGCTTAGAAAGATATTCGCCTTCTTTCTGGAAATATGAAGACCTTGTCCAGGCGCTAAGCCTTTCAGATGCTGAGACTATGGCGTTGCGCGCATCGCCGAGCTTTACAGCCATATAGGCGTATTTCAAGGCATCCACACCTGTGCAGCAGCTCCCTGCAAAGGAAACCACCTCCATATTCTTGTTTCCTCCAAGTTCTCCGTGAACCATTACACCGTGAGAAGGAACAAGTTGGTCTGGAGACGCCGTTCCGCAGGAAAGAAGATCTATGTCATCTATACCCAGGTCTTTGTCAAAAAGCCCTCGTACAGCATTGGCCGCCATCTGAGCATTGGTATGAGTAGCTTTCCCGTCTTTGTCCAGGGCGTAATACCTGCGCTTGATACCATTTCGCGACAAAATAATCCTCCTTGCCTTGGACGGTTTCCCCTCTACCATTCCCAGATAACTTTCCATCTCGTCGTTGGAGACAGGAGAGTTAGGAAAGAACCCCGATGCTTTTGTAATATATACTTCCATATAATCTTATACGTTGCAATCTATCAGTTTGTTATATTGTACTCGCCTAAGCGGGTAGGTTATCCAGAAAAAAAGCTGAACCAGCGGAGACAGGCAAAACAGTACAAAAAGAAGATAATAGTAAAACAGGCTCAGCCTGCCCTGGCGCCTTTCTTCGCCGAACTCTCCTTTTTTCCTTATGAATTTTGCCCAGAATCCAAAGATGCGGTGCCCTGTTTTTTCAATTGCCAGAATTGAAGGCTTGTACTTAATTGCCCCTTTCTCTAGAAGAGCAGGCTGCAGGCCGGAAAGATCCCCGCTCTCAAAGACTCTCATTGTCTCTTCACCAAAACGTGATGCTCCCTCAAGGTCTTCAACCCTTACTCCAGCCGGAGGAAGAATTGAGGTAGCCTCTTTCTTTCCGTGCAAAAGCCAGCGTATTATGGTTACGGCGCTTACAAGGTTGGAGGCTCTGTCCTGCAGGACAATATGGCCCACAAGGGTAGCACCTGCCTGACTGAGGTATTCTTTGATCCTCCGCGATGTCATAAGCCACATATTTCTGCAGGCGTTTATGAAAATCACCTTTCTGCCATTGAGGTATGCCCTAACGCCTTCATCCAGGAAAAAAGACTGGAGCGGAAGAGAAGGCGAAAGGAACCAGGACTGGCCCGCAACAACTGCTATGTCTGCATCTTCTATGTCTGAGAAATCTATAGGCTCTATCCCTGAAGGAGGAAGGCCAAGCCTGCTCTCAGGAAAGGCCTGGAAAAAATCTTTCCTGCTCCACGGGAAAGGATATTTCTGCAGCGGAATTATCTCCTTGAATACAGCGCTCATAAGACCGCAGAAACTTTCTGCCGCCTTAAGAGCCTGCCCGCTCTGGGAATAATAGAACACAGCCGCTTTCATAAATCAATCAGAGCATTTAAACCTTATAGTCATTTTGGCAAATACGGTTTCACCCTTCTCTAGATTCACTTCGGCCTTGATGGAATCTTCTTCCAGAGTGACCGCAGAAAATGTAAAATCCAACTCGTCCTCCGGCTTGACGCTCACCTTGAACTTGATATGGGGAGCCTTCTGGAGAAAGAGTTTCTTTCCAAGATGATTTTCCAGAATTTCCGATGCCATCTGGATAAGGCACGCGCCAGGAACCACAGGATTCCCAGGAAAATGTCCGGCAAAAATCCTGTGAGCCGGATTCATCCTGACCCTGCACCTGTATTCTCCTTCATTTGCTTCGGAGACTATATGGAAAAAATCATCTAAAAACTTCATTATCAGTTGCCCAAAGGAGTAAACACATAACTCGTAAAAGATCTGGTGTAGGATGCCCCGCTGTTGTCAAGAACAAGCAGTATTCGGTCAAAATCCTTGCGTAGCCTTCTTCTTATATACCATTTGTCCAGTGGCTCCATAACATTCAATATCCTGGTCTTTCCTCCAGAACAGGTAAAATCAAACGCCTTGATTCCAAACTCGTTAATCATAGTACCAGCAATGTTGCCGTCTTCATCGGTTTCCAAAATGCAGATTCCTGTGACCTCCCTTTGCCCTATCTTCATCAGAACGCTGTACTCGCAGCGGGAGACAGTGTCCTTTCCGGGTGAAAGAAAGAGACTAAAGAGTATCAAACACTTTATCGTCCAAAGCACCATTTGTCTTAACGTTCAGGAGTTTAACAATAGTTTCATCGCCAGTCTTCTCTTTCATCCTAACACTGCTTACCATTGTAAGAGACGGGTTGAAACATATATCTATACGCTCGTAAATCTGACGAATCTCTTTCTTTTTAGGCAGAAGACGGGCAAAATAGGCGGTACCGTCTTTGTAAATTTCAACATTGAAATCAGGAGAATTTTTCAGTCCTCCACCTGTTATGCTGCCCAGCATAATGTCCGCTATCTGACGGAACATCTTGTTATGCTTTACGTCTATGCTCTGGCTTGAGGAAGAGGATTCCATCTTCACCTTTCCGCCATTAAGTATGAAAACATACTTGTAAGGAGAATCGTATTGCCAGCGGAGCCTATCCGGCTTGCAGAAAAACATCACGCCACTGGATTGCATATCGCCCTTCAGCATCTTCATTTTCTTGATCTGGGTGAAAGAGCAGTTCATAGAAATCATCGCGGAAGAAGATTGTTCAATCCTTTCCAGAATGCGATTCTGTTCCTCGGCGGAAAGAGCCGTTTGAGCTCCTATCCTAAACGGAAGCAACAGTATAACTATTAATGCAATATATCTCATAATCGCTCTTTCTTAATCTTCTGCCACTTTATCTGTAACGGCTATCTTAATACGGCAAGAAGCAATAGTCTGGTCTCCAGCCAGAACCACTACACCTGCCAAAGTCAGGTTAAATACTTCCTCAAGTATGCAAACGTGGGTGTGAAGAGTTTCTCCTTGGCGCGGCAGCCTTTCCAGGGAGAAGTTCTTGATTGCCCCCACCACACCTATTTTCACAGGGTTTCCCGCATCAATGCTTCTGCATCCCATTCTGCAGGCACAGCTCTGAGCCATATTCTCCATAACTCCGGCAGCAGAAAGAAAACCATCCTCCTGAAAGACATTGTCTTCCTTGATTTCAAAAACGGTTTCCGTATCCTCCTCGCTGCTATGCAAGACCCTATCCACCAGTAAAAACGGCGGACGCTGAGGCACAAGGCTGGTTATGGACAATTCTGCGTAGTTCACTATCTTTCTATTTTGATGAAATCAAAATGGAAAAATACGACATTTTTATGGATTTTACAAGCGAGGTGCTCCCTCAAAGACTATCTGGCCGCCTCTGTCTCCGCTGTCAGGACCGAGTTCAATCTCCCAGTCTGCAGCCTTGATGACATCTGTATTGTGTTCAACCACTATGATTGTATTGCCGGCATCCACAAGAGCATTGAAAGCATCCAGAAGCTTTCTGACATCGTGGAAATGAAGTCCGGTTGTTGGTTCGTCAAATATCAGAAGCTTACCCATAGAACTGTTCTTCAGTTCGTTGGAAAGGAACTGGGCCAGCATCACCCTCTGGCTTTCGCCACCGCTGAGAGTGCTGCAGCTCTGGCCGAGTTTCACGTAGCCAAGACCAACTCTCTGGAGAACGCCAAGACCCTGGGCTACCTTTCCTGAAGTTGATTCCTTCTGGGCTGAGAAGAATTCAACTGCTTCATCCACGCTCATATCCAAAATCTGGTCTATGTTCTTGCCGTGGTAGCGGACTTCCAGTATATCCTGCTTGAAACGGTGGCCGTGGCATTCCTCGCAGACCATCTTTACATCTGCCATAAACTGCATAGGCACAACTATATAGCCTTCTCCCTGGCAAACAGGACAACGTCCTCCGTCTATGTTGAAAGAGAAGAATGAATTGGTGTAGCCGTTCAGTTTGGCGTAAGGCTGGTCTGAAAAAATCTTTCTTATATCGTCCCAGATCTTAAGGTAAGTTACTGGATTGGAACGGCCGCTCTTTCCCATAGGATTCTGGTCTACATACTCAACACCAGAGAGTTTGTTCAAGTCTCCCGAAAGTTTCCTGTAGGCGCCCGGAGCCTGGGAACTTCCTATCTGGAAATGGCGGCAGAGCGCAGGATAGAGAACATCTCCCACCAGAGAAGACTTGCCGCTGCCGGAAACACCGGTTACAACCGTAAAGGCGTTCAGCGGGAATTCCACCGTTATATCCTTGAGATTGTGTTCCATAGCGCCTTCCAGAACTATCTTTCTGGACCAGCGTCTAGGAGTGATCTCCGGATAAACTTTGCGGCGGTCAAATATATAATCCAGAGTAAGAGAACCACGGAAGTTCTTCCCTTCCTGTGCGGTTCCTTCATAGACCACTTCTCCTCCAAAGCTTCCGGCAAGAGGGCCTATGTCTATCAGATGATCAGCAGCGTTTATTATGTCTCGGTCGTGCTCCACTACAACTATGGTGTTGCCCAAATCGCGGAGCTTTTTCATTACATCTATCAGGCGATGAGTGTCTCTCGGATGAAGGCCAACGCTCGGCTCGTCCAGTATGTAGAGAGAACCTACAAGGCTGCTGCCAAGAGAGCTTACCAAGTTGATTCTCTGGCTTTCTCCGCCGCTGAGAGTGTTGCTTCTGCGGTCAAGGGTAAGATAGCCAAGCCCCACGTCTTCCAGATACTTGAGCCTGGATGTTATCTCTTTCAAAGCTCTTTTTCCGATTTCTCTCTGGTAAGGAGAAAGGGAAAGATTATTCAGGAATTCCAGAAGGGAGCTAACGCTCATTTGCATAAGCTCGCCGATGCTCTTTCCGCCAATTTTAACCCAGGAAACTTCCTTTTTAAGACGGGTTCCCCCACAGGCTCGGCATACAGTTTTTCCGGAATATCTGGAAAGCATATAGCGGAACTGGATCTTGTATTTCTTTGTCTCAACCCAGGCAAAGAAATCGTTGATGCCGGTAAAGTACCGGTTGCCATTCCATAGCAGATCCTTCTCTTTCTGAGATAGTTGCGCATATGGCCTATGTATCGGGAAGTCAAATTTGTGAGCATTTTCCACCAGAGTGTCTTTGTACCAGCTCATAAGCTTTCCCCTCCACGGTGCAACCGCGTCTTCATAAACGCTGAGAGTGGTGTTTGGGATTACAAGCTTCTCGTCTATTCCTTCAGTGCTGCCGAATCCGCCACACACAGGGCAGGCCCCCAGAGGATTATTGAAAGAAAACATCTGCTCGTTAGGCTCCTCAAAAATCATCCCGTCAGCCTCAAAAAGACTGGAAAAATCTCTGAAGGAAAGTTTATCTCCGTCTCCGTAACCTACTGTAAGCCTGCCTTCTCCAAGAGAAAATGCCGCCTCTGTAAAACTTCTTGTTTCTGAAGAATCTTCTGCTCCGTTATGCAAGAATCTGGAAACTACAACGTAAAGCGTTCCGGAAGACTTAGCTCCCTCTTTCAGGAACTGGTCCAGCTTAACGAGCCTGCCTCCGGAAAGAAGCCTTGTATAACCTTGCTGCTTAAGATCCAGAAGACGCTCCACAAGCATTTTTTCCTCCGCGTTTATCTTGGAAAGAATGTAGACAGCAGAGCCTTTTTCTATGCCTTCCACAAAGGCCATCACATCTTCAACGGTCTCCTTCTTGACCTGGCAACCACTTATTGGAGAATAAGTTATACCTATCTTTGAATAGAGAATCCTCAGATAGTCGTAAATCTCCGTGCTGGTGGCGACAGTAGAACGCGGATTGCGCGTATTGGTCCTCTGCTGGATAGCGATTGCAGGAGGAATTCCCTCTATTTTGTCCACGTCCGGTTTTGACATTCTGCCCAAAAACTGGCGGGCGAAAGAAGAAAGACTTTCCGCAAATCTTCTCTGCCCTTCTGCATAGAGAGTGTCAAAGGCAAGGGAACTCTTGCCGCTGCCGCTGACTCCGGTAATAACGCACAGCTTTCCGCGCGGAATCTTCAACGATATGTTTTTCAGATTGTTGACCCGTGCGCCAGTTATGATGATATATTCCTGGTCAGCCATTATGTGAAAGCTAGGGAATTACTGGGCTTCCTTGAGCCTCTCTGCGTTCTCAGCAATCTGGAGCTGATCTATCACCTCCTGAATCTCTCCGTCCATAAAAACAGGAAGATTGTGGGTTGACCAGTTGATTCTATGATCCGTGACACGGCTCTGAGGATAGTTGTAAGTGCGGATCTTGGCGCTGCGGTCTCCGGTGGAAACCATAGTCTTTCTCTTGGATGAAAGGTTGTCAAGATACTTCTGGTATTCCATATTGTAGAGTCTGGTACGGAGCTCGTTCATTGCTTTTTCCAGATTCTTCAGCTGGTTTCTCTCGTCCTGGCACTGAACAACGATTCCGGTTGGAATGTGAGTCAGCCTTATCGCTGAGTAAGTTGTATTGACGCCCTGGCCTCCAGGACCTGATGCGCAGAAAATATCTTTGCGAATATCTTTCTCGTTGATTTCCACGTCAAACTCGCCTGCCTCCGGAAGCACTACCACGGAAGCGGCGGAAGTGTGAAGCCTGCCCTGAGTTTCGGTCTGAGGCACTCGCTGTACGCGGTGAACGCCGCTCTCATACTTTAGAAGACCGTAAACGCCATCTCCAGAAACAGTACAGATGATTTCCTTGTAACCGCCTGCAGTTCCAGGTGTTTGGGAGGTAACCTCCAGCTTCCATCCTTTGCGCTCGATGTACTTGGAATACATTCGGAAAAGGTCTCCTGCAAAAATGGCGGCCTCGTCTCCTCCGGTTCCTCCGCGGATTTCCATAATGGCGTTCTTGCCGTCTTCCGGATCAGCTGGGATCAGAAGGAGTTTTATCTCCTCCTCCATCTTTGGAAGAGCCTCTTCCAGAGAAGCCATCTCTTCACGGGCCATCTCCTTGAGCTCCTCGTCTTTCTCGTTGACTATAAGATCCTTGGCTGCATCATAGTCTGAGAGCATCTTCTTGTATTTCTCTCCGGCCTTTACTATTGGCTCCAGTTCTTTGTAGTCTTTGTTGAGCTGGACATATTTCTTCATGTCAGCCATCGACTCCGGGTCCGAAAGCTGTTTCTGAATCTCGGCAAGCCTGACTTTCAGCCCTTCCACTTTTTCCAGCAATGTATTGTTGTCGCTCATAATCTTCTGTATTATTCAATGCTGCGTATCCAGCATCTTCTTCTCATATAAAATTCTTTCTTGTAGCTCTCCCAAACCTTTATGGCAGCTATGTTAGTGTCTATCTGCGGGTTGGAGATGGCAGTCTTTACCTTCATCTTATAGTAGCTAGTCTCCAGCTTGGTGTGGAAAATCGCCGATAGTCCCTTGGAATGCCATTCAGGAGCGGATCCCAAAAGCATCAGGTCTACTTTCTTGTATCTCCAGAAGGCCAGAAGTATAAACAGCCAACCTATAGGAAATAGTTTTCCCCTGGCTCTCTTGAAAGCCCTGGAGAGTGACGGCATACTCACGCCAAAAGCCGCCAGGTTACCGTCTTTGTCCAAAACCATACAGGTAAGCCCTTCTTTCAGGTAAGCAAAATAATGGTCTCCCATTTCCTTCTGCTCCTCTTTAGTCAGAGGTATGAAATTGTGAACAGCCTTGAAAGACTCGTTGTAAATCTTGAAGAACTGATCCAGAAGCTTTTCTTTCAGGGCCTTGTCGCGCTTCACATCCCTTATCTTGAGAACCTTAAGTCCATACCTTTCTACCAGGAGCTTGGATATCCTGCCCAGCTTTTCAGGAACTCCCATTGTGGCATCCATCTCATACTGAATCCAGTCACACTCTTTCTCAAACCCCATCTTCTGCATATAATCCACGTAGTACGGATAGTTGTAAAGGCAGTTGACCTGCGGCTCCTTGTCAAAACCCTCCACCAGCATTCCCTGCCGTCCGAGAGTGTTGTATGCAAGCGGGCCGTGGATCTCTGTCATTCCCTCTGCCTTGCCCCATTTCTGAACAGCATCTATCAGTGCCTCAGCGATTTTTGGATCTTCCTCAAAGTCAAACCATCCGAACCTTACCCTCTTGAGGTTGTAGTATTCATTGTAACGCGGATTAATTATGCCCTGCACCCTTCCAACAACTTTTCCGTTCTCGTCATAAGCCAGGAAAAGCTTTCTCTTGCAGTAAAGCAGAGCCGGATCCTCCTTCAGCGAGTGCTTCTGGTCTGAGTCCAGCGTGGGAACATAGTACCTGCACTTGCGGTAAAGGCGGTTCTGGAACTTGTAAAACTGCCTGAACTGTTTTTCTGTGGTAACTTCCTTGACTGTAATAGGCATAATTGTGCAAATTTGCAAAGTCTGCAAATTTAGCAATTATACCTCAAGCTTCAAAATCGACTTTATAGCCGCCTGTGCGCAGACGCATCCGAAAGCGGCCGGCATATAGGAAATTGTGCCAGTGCGGCTCTTGTGGTTTTTCTCTTCAAAAGGCACAATGGCTTCCCGCATAGGCAGTTCTTCAGAGAATACCGCAAGGAATCCCTTTGATATACCCACCTTTCTCAGCCTTTTCCTCAGCATATATGCCAGCGGGCAGTTGAAAGACTTGCTGATGTCCGCAACCCTGATCTTGGTGGCATCCCATTTTGCACCGGCTCCCATAGAACTAACAAGCGGAATCTTATGGTCTATGCAGAATTTTATCAAGGCTATTTTAGGAGACATTGTATCTATGGCATCTATGGCAACATCCACGCAAGGCTCTTCGTCTGAGCCAAGCATAGGAAGAACGGAAGGAATATTTTCCTCTGTCAGATAATCTTCAACGACAGTTATTTTCAAATCGGGATTAATATCCAGAAGCCTCTGGCGCATAACTTCTGTTTTCTTCTTGCCGAGAGTGGAATCGAAGGCAGCAATCTGACGGTTTTTGTTTGTTGTGGAATAAACATCAGAATCAGCGATAATCATATGCCCCACACCGGCCCTGGCAATCATTTCGGCTGCCATAGCCCCTACTCCGCCAAGTCCTGCCAACGCCACACAGGCAGCAGACAAACGGGCCATACCCTCCTCTCCAACTTGAAGCAAAGTCCTTTCCCTGAAATCTTCCATCAGAGTTCCCCCTTCTTCTCAAGTTCCTTGGCCTTGTTCCAGTATTCATCCATTTGAGCCAGAGTCATATCCTTGAGGCTCAAGCCCTTCTTGATGGTATTTTCCTCCAGATAGCCAAAACGGCGGCGGAATTTTGCGCAAGTTTCTTCAAGGGCCGTGTCCGGATCAAAGCCGTACAGACGGGCAGCGTTGATGACGGAAAAGAGGAAATCGCCGAGCTCTTCCTCAGCCTCTTTTCCTCCTTCAGGAAGAGCGGCACGGAGTTCTCCAAGTTCTTCTGAAACCTTGTCCCAGACATCTTCCTTCTTCTCCCAGTCAAAACCTACGGCACGGGCTTTCTCCTGAATGCGGAATGCCTTTATGACGCTAGGCAGAGATTCCGGAACGCCGCTCAGAACTGTCTTGTTCCCGTCTTTTTCCTTGGTCTTTAGCTGCTCCCAGTTGCCTACAACCTCTTCCGCGTTTTTCACCTCCACGCTGCCGTAGATATGCGGGTGGCGGTATATCAGCTTGTCGCAGAGCTTATTGCACACGTCTGCTATATCAAACTCGCCTTTTTCCTTCCCTATCTTTGCATAGAAAACCACGTGAAGCAGAAGATCGCCGAGCTCTTTGCAGATATTGGACATATCATTCTTGAGTATGGCGTCTGAAAGCTCGTAAGTTTCCTCGATTGTTTGAACCCGAAGGGTTTCAGGAGTCTGCTTGCGGTCCCAAGGGCATTTCTCGCGGACCGTATCCATAACGTCCAGCAGCCTTTCAAAGGCCGCCAGCTCTCTTTCTCTCTTTGTTTCCATATATGTGAGAGGTATGTCTATTTTGTGTTTCTGGTAGGAGGGAACTTGGTGTCTGAAGGATGAGCCAGCCAGATATCGAACCTAAGCATCGCATACTCGGGAACTCCCTTTCCTCCGGACATGCTTCCGTCTGCTCCATAGCCCAGTCCGCTCATAAATAAAGTAACACCCTTGTCTGCGTAAGTCATGCTCTTTATGGCTCTTACGAAACCCAGAATCAAAGATTCGGAGCCGCCGACACCTACTGAAATATCAGAACTGGTTGCACTTGAGCCGTAGGTGGTCATATCGTTGTAAGTTTCCCTCATAGTTACACTCAATGGGGTGTAATCATTTGAAGAGTCGTAAATGCGGTACTTCTTGGCCGTATCTCTAATGTTGGTGTCGAACACATATCCGTCTAGAAGACGTCCCACATACCAAACTCCCACAGAATTACCAGCTTCAACCGTATCTGCGGCAGGAATACCTGTAGGATGAGTAAAATTGCGGAAATACCAGCCCATTGCCGTAGAATCAATTTTAGGAGTGAAATTCTTTTTTGAATAGCTCTCCAAAGAATCTATCTGGAATTTTTCCACGTCATCTACCACGATACCCGCTTTAATCTCGTAAATCATATTTACTGCAGACTGCTGACCACCAGAAGAATAGCCTGAAGATGAAGCCTTTGATGAAGTAAGCCACGGCGGCATAATGGCGGTAACGCTGCCTCCTTGATGCAGTTTCCCCAAAAGCTCGCGCATTCCTTCCGTACAAGTTGAGTTGAGAATGAAAAGAGACGGGCCGTAGTAGATGCCAGGATCATATGTTCCAAGCATTCTGGCTTTTATGGAATCCGTCGTGCTCTGGCAAGTGCCGTCCAGAGAATAGGTATTATAGTGGATGTAAATACCATCGTTGTATCCCGGAGCTATGGCTCCAGAGCCCTGCTCAAAATTAATTAATGTCAGTCCGGACTGAAGTTTCTGGGCAGAAGGACAATTGGCCTGTATATATGCATCCAGTATCTTCTCCTGAATTTCCCTATCGGAAAGCTCCTTCTCCTTGGCGCAACTTGAAAAGGCGGCAATTGCCAGTGCTACAAGTGCAAATCTCAGCTTTATGCTCATATTGTCAATTTTTGTCTAATTCACTTAATCTGGTCTATCTTCATTTCAAACAGCAGCGGCGTAAGTTTAGGAAGAGTAGACATAATCTGGTTGCCATAACCATATCTGGCAGAAAAGATTACGTAGCAATGCTCTCCTTCTCTGACTCCCTCCAGGCCTTTGTTCAGCCCTGCCACCATAGCTGAATGGCCAAACCTCACCCTGAATGGCTTTCCATCTGTAACAAAGCCTGTTGCCTCGGCAACTTCAAGGTCGTTGGTGGCAAATAAACTGCCCTTGCCGTGGTTAAAGGTATAGCCGCTGTAGTGGAAAATCAGGGAATCTCCGCTGCTAAGGGTCTTCCCCGTCCCCTCCTCAAGAATCACGCGGACCACACCTCCGTTGTAAACCAACGTATAGTCTGTGCTCAGCGATGAAACATAGCTGTCTATGGCCGCCTCTTGATTGGCATAAGTGTTCTTGCGGTCCTCCTTGTCGCAGTTTGCGGCAAGAAGAACGGCAGCGCACAGTATCAAAAGTCTTCTGACCATACGAATCTTATTCTACATCAAAAGCTATGCCGAGAATTCCCCGAGGAATTGCCTCAGAGACTTCTCGAAATAATCCGCAACTTCTTCCACGCTCACATCATAAATCCTGCCGCCGGCAGCCCTTTCGTGGCCTCCTCCGTTGAAGTACATTCGGCAGAGCCGGTTTACGGAAACGGCCCCTTTGCTGCGCAAAGATACTTTAATATATCCATTTGACTGCGTCAGCAGAGCGGAAAATTCAACATTTTTTATTTTCAGAGGCAGATTCACGAATCCTTCCGAATCCCCGTCGCAATAATTGTAAAGGTCTTTTGTAGCCTGGTCCAGAATCATCACTGCGGCTTTCAGATCCGGATAAACAGTCATTTTCTCCTTGAGCATCAGCCCCATCAGCCTCATTCTGTCTTCTGAAAAGCTGTTCATAATCTCCATCTGGATCTTTTCCCTGTCAACCCCCGCCTCAGCGATTTGCGAGGCCATAAGGAAAGTGGAAGGGAAAACGGAATTGCAGAAGTTGTTGGTGTCTGTCATCATACCGGTGTACAGAGAGGTCTTTGTCTGGAACGGAATCTGCGCCCCAAGCTCCTCTGCTGCTTTCAGAATCCACCAGGTCAGCTCTGCTGCGGAAGAGACTTCAGTCTCTGAGAATACTATGTCTGCAAACTGCTCAGGAGAAGGATGGTGGTCTATCAAAACCTTCTTTGCCTTGGATCCACGGATAATGTCCGCCATACCTTCCGTTCTGGACAACGCGCTGAAATCCATACATATAATAAGGTCTGCTGTGGATATGGCCTCTTCTGCCTGGCTCTTCTGGCGGGAATAAACCAGAATGCTGTCTGTAGAGTACATAAACTTCAGGTAATCCGGGAAGTTATCCGGCACAATCATAGTCCCGGATTTGCCAAAAGAGGACTCTATCCAAGCCTCCATTCCGGTAATGCACCCAATGCAGTCTCCGTCAGGATTGTGATGCCCGATTATCACAATTTTGCCCGAAGAAGATAGCAGGCTGTAAAAGTCACCAACTGTTTTTGAATCTATTTTCATAACTCTATCGGAGAGCAAAATTAAAAATTATTGCTTGATGAGAAGATTTTTTTTATTTTTGTCCTTGTTAAACCTATAAGGAAATAAGAAACACAAATATGAAAAAGCTATTTACAATTGTTATTCTCCCTATCATCATCATCCTGTTGGGATACCTGATCGTAAAGGGCGTAATGAAACCAATCAAGTTCAACGAAGAAAGAGCTGCCAGAGAGCAGGTTGCCATTCAGAAACTGAAAGACATCCGCGATCTCCAGGTTGCCTACAAGAACAAGTACGGTAAATTCGCCGCCACTCTGGATTCCCTGGCTGATTTCTACAAGAATGACAAGATGATCATCAACATGCAGATTGGTTCCGTTAATGACTCCGCGATGGTAGCCCATACGGAGGCTGTAAGGAATGTCAGCAAGAAGGTAAAACTCACAGACAAGGATCTTTACGAGCTCTACAAGAAAGGAGACAAGAACCTTGTATTCTCCATCAAGAGTGAAATTCCTGTTAAGGATACACTGCTCAAGAGAGAGGACTTCAATATCGACAAGCTGGACGAGATTCCTTTCTCAGACGGCGCTAAAATCAGCATGAAGAGCATTGTAAAGCAGGTTTCGGGTGTAGATGTTCCTCTGTTTGAGGCAACTATTCCTTTCAACGATCTTCTCAAGGGAATGGATCACCAGCTTTTGGTTAACCTCAACTGCGAAAAAGACAAGATGAACAAGTTCCCTGGCCTGAAGGTTGGAAGCATAGACGCTCCTAACAACAACGCCGGCAACTGGGAATAATGTCTGACTACTCTCCCACACACCTGTTTACACTTGTACCCGAAGGTTTTTCAGACAGTAAAACCCGGGAAAATATCTTCTGCACCTTATTCCCTGAGGAAAAGGGTGCAGAAGTTTTTTCTGTGCCCATTCCACAATATTCTGCTGAACTGATCTATGCCTGGGAAGGCCGTAACGGCGCTATAAGCCCTGAAGCGGGAGTTCTGCCTACGGTGGCAAAGCATCTGAAAGACCTCTCCTGCCTAAAAGAACACAACAAGCTTATTCTGGATTTTGACATAGACCGCCACCAGACCTGCATTCTTCTGGCAGAAGGAGACCGTCTTATTGCGGCTAACAGCTACCGCACGGTAGATTTTCCCACTGCTATTTACTATATGCTGGAACTTCTCAGCAAAAGCCAGATAAACCCTCAGCAGACAACCGTAAATCTTATAGGAAAGGCAGATGACGGCCAGCTGCAAATGCTGCGTTCATACGTAAAAGACATAAAGCTCTGTCTATAAAGCCCGTATGAGAATCATCGGAGGAAAACTCAAAGGCAAGACTATAAATCCGCCTGCAGGCTATCCTGCAAGGCCTACCACAGATTTTGCCAAGGAAGGGCTTTTCAACATTCTGGAAAATGAGTATGAACTTGACGGGTTCAGCCTTCTGGACCTGTTTGCCGGCACCGGCAGCATCAGCGCGGAATTCATCTCCCGAGGCGGAAAGGAAGCAGTCTGCGTGGAAATGAACCGGAAAAACGCCTCCTTCATAAGCAAGACGCATAAAAGCCTTGGGCTTAAAGAAATCCGCACTGTCCACAACAACGTTTTCGACTTTCTGGATATCTGCAACCGCAGCTTCGACTTCATCTTTGCAGATCCTCCATATGCCCTTGAAGGCATTGAGACCCTTCCTGACAGGATATTTGACAGGGAAACCCCTATTTTAAGCGGTCAGGGCTACTTTATTCTGGAACACGGAGATGACCACGATTTTTCATCCCACCCGCATTTTGTAAAGGAGCGGAAGTACGGGAAGGTGCATTTTTCATTTTTTTCCTAAAACCGTTTGCACATTCCAAAAAGATATCTATATTTGCACTCCCAAAACGGAACTGGTGCGTTAGTTCAGCTTGGTTAGAATGCCTGCCTGTCACGCAGGAGGTCACGAGTTCGAGTCTCGTACGCACCGCAAAAAAAGCCGCTCAATCGAGCGGCTTTTCTGTTTGTTACCTGTGCAGGCGGTAAGGTTTCTTGTGGAACTTGTCTTTAAGAAGCGGTCCATTGCACTTTCTCCTTACGCTGGACTTTGTTTTAGGAGCACCTGAAGAATAGGCGTTTGACCTGTCTGTATCTCTTGAAACAAAATCTTCTAATGTTGGAGTTTCTCCAGCAGAAATCTTGATTCGGCAATAAATCTTCCAGCGGCTTATTGTGTTGAAATGCGGAATGTTGTCAACCATACAGCTGGTGTATTCTGAACGATAGACTCCCTTGCCGTAATAAGAACTGCCATTGAAAAGATTTACAGCAGCTGGAGCATAATCTGTCCTGTCTGCAAAAGTTTTCCAGTTTACGCCTTCTGTCTTTGGAGTCAAAGACAGATTACAATGTTCAGAATCTGAATACCAGGCATTTGCAGATGAATTCCACTGTGGAAGATAGGTGTTGCAGAAAGCTCCTTCATTCTGCCAGTAGCGGAAAGACTCCTCGTCGTCGCGAGGGAACTGCTGAGTATCGTAATAAACGTATTCGTCGTCCAGAAGACCAAAGCCGTGGCCACCGTACTCGTGCCTTAGGGTAAAGGCAAAACCGTCGTAAGCTCCGTAAGAAGGCTGGCGGGCAGGGGTCTGGGCAATGGAAATCATCTTCATTCCGCCATAGTCGTCGCCGAGCCAGATATTTGTTCCGGCATAGGCATAGGCGTTGATAATTATGCTTACAGGGCACCAGGTAAGATTGGTCAAAGATTCTTTATCAGAAGAACCCTTTATGCCAGGAACCTTGAATGCATATTCTGCCACTATATCCACATCACAGTCTATTCCGGTGGAATTTCCGCCTTCCCAGGTGCACTTGAACTTAGTATCCACCTTTTTCGTAGGATGGTCATAACTGCTGCCCTCGCTCATTCCTGCCTCATTTGAATAGGCTGCAACTTTATATACAGTGAAATAGCTTGTATAAGACTTGTACGGCTCGTATTCGAACAGAGCCTTGATTCCAGCATCAACTTCCTTGTCAAACTGCCCTCCATAATTATAAAGGTCCTGAGTGTAACCGTCTCCGGTAAAAATAAGTCTCACTCCTCTAGGAGTAGATCCCAGCGGAACTTCTGTAATGGAACCATCCGAATTCACGTTATACTGCTTGACCTCCCCGTCTGCCCAGCTGTTCTTTCCGTTTCCGGTTGTGAAAGTTACAACATCGCTTTCTGTCTTGCCGCCCTCCAGCCCGTCATCTGCAATTACCTTGTAGTAATACTTGGTATTCTTGGCTAGTTCGCTGGTGTTCTGAAGAGAAGTTTTCTCTGTTGTGCCAACAGAAGACCAGTTGCTGTTGTCTTTGCTCAGCATTACGGTGTACTTGATCTTGTCTCCGTTAGGATCCGTGGAAGCAGTCCAGGAGAATGTGGTTATGGTCTCCACATTGCTTCCTGTTGGCTGGAGATTGGTTGGCTTTGTAGGCGGAAGATTAGGAGCAGCCTCCTTGGTAATGGTATAATATGCTGATTTCTTGCCGCTTTTAACCGTCAGGAATGTCTGGTCCTTAACCTTGCCAGAATATGCTCCGGTGGTTACGGTAATAGTAGCGTCTTTGCTTCCGGATGACTGGGAAACACCTATCAGCCAGCTCGGTTTAGGAGAAGGAAGATCTATGGTCCAGTCTCCGTTGCAGACCACCTGGAAAGTCAAGGTTTTTCCAGCCTCGTAGGAAACAGTGCCGGCTGTAGGATTAACGGCAACGTCAGATTCGGCTGCAGTCAGGGCAACAGTTACAGACTTTGTCTTGCCCTGAACTTTGAGGAAACCTGATATCGGTGAGCCCCCTGCCGTTACAGTTACCGTTCCGTTTTTGCTGCCGCTAGTAGGACTGGCGGTAAATCCTGAAGGCGGTGTTACCGTCCATGCCACATTAGAAGTAATCTGTAAGGTCCCCGATGCGTTGGGAAGGAGACTTAGCGTAGTTGGAGTAACGATGAGGCTCTCAGCCTCAGGCTTTTCTTTGCTGCCGCTTCCGCCGCAGGCTATAAATGTAATTGCGGCAATTGCTGCCGCGGCAATTCTTAATAGTTTCATAGATGAGGGCAAAGATAGCAGAAAAATCTATTCTATCTTCACCCCCTGGTCTGCCAGCATCTTAAGGCCTATATCTTTCAGTTTGAATTTCTGGATCTTGCCGCTGCCGGTAAGAGGGTATTCATCTACAAACAGCACATATTTCGGAATCTTGAACCTGGAAATTTTCCCAAAGCAGAAATCTTTTACAATCTCTTCTGTAAGATGGGCGTCAGGTTTTTGGATAATGTAGGCCGCAACAGCCTCCCCATATTTTTTTGAAGGTATGCCCGCCACCTGAACGTCCTGTACTCCAGGAAGACGGTACAGAAACTCCTCAATCTCCCTCGGGTAGATATTTTCCCCGCCGCGGATAATCATATCCTTGATTCTGCCCGTTACCCTGAAGTTGCCCCTTTCGTCAAGATACCCGAGGTCTCCGGAATGCAGCCAGCCGTCTTTGTCTATAGTCTCGGCTGTGGCTTCTGGATTGTTGTAATATCCTGCCATATTATTATAGCCTCGGTTGCAGAACTCTCCAACTTCTCCCACTTTGCAGAAACGTCCTGTACCAGGCTCAATTATCTTAACCTCAGTATGCTCGAATTCATATCCCACTGTTGTGCACCTTTCCTCAAAAGACTGCTCAAATCTGGTGTGGGTCATTCCAGGAGAAGCTTCAGTAAGACCGTATACGCTTGTAACCCTCATATACATCTTGTCTTCAACTTCCCTCATAAGTTCAATCGGGCATAGCGCCCCTGCCATTATTCCAACCCGAAGGCTTCTTAGGTTGAACATTTTGAACATAGGGTGAGTAAGCATCGCGATATACATTGTTGGCACACCATATACAGAAGTGCACCTTTCCCTGTGAATGGAAGCCAGCACAACCAGCGGATCGAACCTCTCCACCATAACCTGAGTACAGCCGTGGGTTATCACGTTCATTGTGGCAAGCACGATGCCAAAACAGTGGAACAGCGGAACGCAGCAGCATAGCTTGTCAGAAGAAGAGAAGAGCATATGTTCTCCAGTCAGAAAACCGTTGTTCGTGATATTGTAATGGGTAAGCATCACGCCCTTTGGAAACCCTGTGGTGCCGGATGTATACTGCATATTGACTACGTCGTGACAAGTGACCTGAGATTTAAGCCTCTCCAGCTCAGTATTGTCAGTATTTTCGCCGAGAATGAGAAGCTCTTGGGTGTTGTACATTCCCCTGTATTTCTCCTGGCCAATGAAAACCACATTTTTCATGCAAGGGAAACGGCTACTCTGGAGCTTTCCCCTCTCGCATTCCCTCAGCTCTGGGAGCATTTTGTATGTCATCCCAAGGAAATCGGTATCCCTGTCGCGATCTATGATGCACAGTGTATGCAAATCAGCGTCTTTGCACAGGTATTCAAGTTCGCTCTGCTGGTAATTTGTATTTACCGTAACGCATACCGCCCCTATCTTGGCGCAAGCATACATAACAGTCAGCCAGTCAGGCACATTGGTTGCCCAGATGCCCACGTGAGTGCCCCTGGTAACGCCAATGCATATAAATCCCCTGGCAAGTATATCTACTCTGCGATTGAACTGGGCGTACGTGAACCTGAGGTCTCGGTCTGAATAGACTATTGCCTCTTTGTCTGGAGTCTCGGCGGCCCACTTCTCCAGCCATTGCCCTATTGTCCGCTCTGAAAGCGGCAATTCGCGGTTCTTTCTTTTCAGGCGGCTCTGTATATCCGCCAGAATATCTTTGATTCTCTTAGCCATACCAGACTATGCGGGGAAATATGTTACTGCAAGAATCTTGCAAGGTTTCTTCTTGAGAGCGGAAGCAAGGTGATGAGGAACTATGGAATCATAATAAATGCTCTGCCCTGGCTTGAGAACATACACCTGCTTTCCATATCCGACTTCAAGCTTGCCGTCGAGCACAAGAAGAAACTCCTCCCCTTCGTGGGATGCATAATACTTCTTGCCACCAGCCGGATCCAGCACCACCACCGTAGCGTCCATCTGCCTGTTTTTCTTCTGCGATGAAAGAGAAAAGAAGTGCATATGGTCCCTGCCAGCGCTTCTGCCGCGGATGCCGTTCACCCTTCTTCTGGACTTGAGAGAAGAAACAACAGGAGAAAGGTCCTCCTCCCCATCCAGAAACGTACCTGTTCTGATTCCCAGCGCTTTTGATATTTTACATACATTGCCTAGATTTGGCGTATCATCATCATTTTCAATTTCTTTCAGATAAGATTTGCTTAATCCTGTTTCTTTTTTAAGATCTTCAACCGTCAATTTCTTTGCCTCTCGGGCCGATTTTATACGGTTACCAATTTTTGTGTCAACCCTATTCATTGCTCTTTGCTTAAAAAACGGAGCAATTTTAGTAAAAATTTATCAACGATAAGCAAAAATCGAAGAGATATCCACATCCAGAACATTATTTCTTAGTAACAAATCATAATCGCCGAGTGCAATTCGACTTTCAGTACAGAATATTTTGTAACTTGGCACTTGATTCCAACAAGTAATTATTGCCTATATGGATTTCAGACTGAAAGTTTTTGTTACGGCAGCCCAGGAACTCAATTTCAGCCGCACGGCAGAGAGCCTTGGCATCTCCCAGCCTGCGGTCAGCAAGCATATTCAGGCTCTGGAAGATGAATACAAGGTGGAGCTGTTTTCCCGCCAGGGGAACAAATACCATCTGACCTACAGCGGGGAAATCCTTCTGGAAAAGGCAAAAAAGATATTGGCTCTATATACGGAAATGGAGCAGGAAAGCTCCCTTCTTTCAACGGTAACCGAGGGAAGTTTCACCATCGGCATTCCAAGGGCACTGTATTATGGCCTTTTCCCCGATTTTGCCGCAGACTGGTGCCGCCTGTCGCCCAAGAGCAGCATAAGCCATAAAGTTCTGGATCTAAAACAAATAGAAAAGTCTGTCCAAGACGGTGATGTAAGCGTTGGAATCAAGGCAGGCGGAAAAATAGAGGATCTGGACTATTTCTTCACAGACACTCTTCTAGCCGTTTCAACTGCTTCTAAAAAGGAAAATCCTTATTACGACATTTCCGAGGCAAGGCTTCTTCTTTATGAAGGAGATCCTGAAACTTCAGCAGAAATCTCAGCGATGTTTTCAGATGCTGGAATTAATCCTGCGACGCTAAAAGTTGCCGCCACTATGAAAGACCCGTCTTCCGCCATCAAGTTCCTGGTTGAATACGGCAGGGGCACTTCCTCCACGGCACCACCTCTAGTCTCTTTCCTGTGGAAGAGCCAAATCGGTGAACTAATAAGAAAAGGAATTCTGGAAACCGTTTCCATTACGGAACTGGAAGATTCCGCCAAAATCAGACGCAACTATTCTATCTGCAGAAGCTTAGACAATAAGATTCCCACTTTTGCGGCCTTTGCCAGCGGGTGGGCCAAGAAGAAGCAGCTTCTCTAACTGAAAACTCTAGCCCGCTACTCTTCCAGCATGTAAACCATCTTGTTGTAGAGCTTGTACCTCTGGCCGCTTTCAGGGCAGACGGCTATCATCTGTCCGTCTTTCTCCTTCTTGAAAATCAGGCGACAGCCCATCTCGCTCATCCAGCCTATCTGGCGGGCCGGATTGCCCACCACCAGAGCATAAGGAAGCACATCCTTTGTAATTACCGCCCCCGCTCCTATGAAAGCATATTCTCCGATGTTATGCCCGCAAACAATTGTGGCATTGGCTCCAATGGAAGCTCCCTTGCCCACCATCGTCCTCCTGTAGCAATCCTTCCGGCTAACGGCGCTCCTTGGATTAACCACATTGGTGAAAACGCAACTCGGCCCCAGAAATACATCATCTGCGCAAATAACTCCAGTATAGACAGATACGTTATTCTGCACCTTGCAGTTTCTCCCCAAGACCACTCCTGGTGAAATCACCACGTTCTGCCCTATGTTACACTTTTCTCCAACAACCGCCCCTTCCATAATGTGTGAGAAATGCCAGATCTTGGTTCCCTCTCCAATGGAACATCCTTCGTCTATCACCGCCGTAGGGTGAGCAAAAAACTTTTCTTCCATAACCTCAGAATTCAGCTAAGTCATACAAATATACTCAATCTGCTCTTCAATCAATTCAATTTGTTAAATTTGTATTGCAGGTTTATCTCCTGCTACAACCGCAAGAAGATATGAAAAAGACATTATTACTTATTTGCTTGGCCGCCATTCTGCTAGCCTCCTGCAGCTCTTCCGGCAGCAAAAAGGCTAAAAAAGCTGACAGCCGCCCCAAAACAGAGAACATCAAGAAAAATACGGAAAGCTCTAAAAAGAAAACAGACAGCACTGCAGAAAAAGTAGAGGCAGCCCGCAAAGAAATGCGCCAGCTGAAAAAAGAGTACGACGCCCTCTTGATCCAGGTCACAAAGACACCGGACCCTATGGAAAGAGAAAGAATCTCTGACAGAATGAAGGCAATAGACCAGAAGGCAGAAAGGCTCAGCGATTATCTTATGAAAACCACCGGTTTCCCATTTTAACAGCAATAATCAAAAAACTCATCGATATGGCACTCATCAATTGCAAAGAATGCGGAAAGCAGATTTCCGACAAGGCAGCCAGCTGCCCTCATTGCGGAGCCCCTGTAAACGCCGCCCCTGCACCTCAGCAGGCAGTTGACTATCAACAGCAAGCCAAAGCTCAGCAGAAATCACAGCAAAAGAGCATGGTGAAAACAATGCTCTTCAGCACGCTCATCAGCACCGCCATTTCCTTCATTACCCGCCTATTCTACCGCCGCATATAGACTCCTCTTCCTGTCTTAGTTTCATTTTAGGAGCTGATAGCTGGTGACGCTTTTAAGGCCGGGATAGCCAAAGTAACTGTCAACTACAACGCCTGTAATGGCAATTGGCTTTTTAAGGTGCTCCGGATGGTCCACCAGGTTTAGGTTTTTGCGGATTTCCCCGTTTGAAAGTTCAACCGCTATGGTCAATTCCCTGAGGGCCTGCCAGTCCTGAGCTCCAATGACAATGTTGGTCTTGGAAGTGAATGGCTTCTGTTTCTTGAACGAGGAACTGGAAGCGTCTCCGCCTACTATGTATCCAAAAAGCATTAGGGTGTCACCGATGTGGCTCTTTGCCCAAGTAACTGAGCTGCAGCCGTATGGAGCAATGCCGCCAAGGTTGAAATACTCCTGCCTGCGATAGATGGAAGTGTCTGCCCTAAAAGAAAAGCCATCGTATGAAACCTTGGTAAGATCATAATCCAGAGAGATAGAAACAATCTCATTCGCCTTGAGCTTGCGCTTGAAAAGCACGGTGTCCGCATAGCCTGGCTTGTCAGGCGGAGTGTAGGAAGAATGGCCGTCTTTGTTCTTGTAAATCACAGATATATCTCCCGGGAAGAAATACACGTAATGCCCGGGGCTTCCATAGTAGTACTTGTAACTGACAGTGTCTCTCTTGAGATAAATCCCCGTTCCCTTGAACCAGCTCGTGAAGCCTTGGGTGAAACTGAAACGTATGCCTCCCGTCATCTGGCGCGAAACTATTTCCACTCTCAAGGTGCTGTCTTTCTTGGCCTTTACGCTCTGCTCCTGCCCAAAAAGCGGATAGATGTCAGGCTCAGTGAATTCTCTGGATGTTACCCTGATTTTATAAGTGCCAGCCTTGACGTAAAACAACCTTGGACGTCCCACATAAGAGCTGTCATAGACTTTTACGCCTGAGGAGGTGGAAATTTCCAGACGGTAATTGTTGGAATCCAGCGGATTGGAATTCAACTTAGAAACGTTCTCCGTTATTACAAGGCAGCTGTCGTAGCTTGCCCTGTCCAGATAAAAAGCAAGCCGGGCCAGGCCGGAAGAATCGTCCTGCTTTGATTTTTCCGCTTCCTTCTGTTCAAGCGGCTTGATGCAGGAAGCAAGGCAGAGCGCCAGTAATGCCACAGCGGCAATCCAGATGAAGGCCCGCTGCATCTGGGGCATACAGCCCCTTAGTTCTTTCTTTGAATTGATTGTTTTTCCCTTCATATCTTTAGCTCTTTAAATTAGACAAGCGCAAGATAATGCGGGAGTTAGGGCGTTTGCAAACCAAACGGTAAAATTTACTGTGTCCGCCCCCCTAAAAAGTTTTCAGAGGATGCAAAACAAAAGAAGGACGGCTCGCCGCCATCCTTCAATTGCAAGGCCTGCGCCTTGACTTAACCTAAACTTAAACTATGAAAAACAGTGCTAATAATTACAAATTCCGTTCCACAATTCGCATCTTTGCAAACTTCAGAAGCAGGGTTTTGCGGCCAAAATCGTCAAAGTCCACAATGGCCTTCAAGTCTCCTGCATTGCCGCTTAGGGAAATGATCTTTCCAAAGCCGAACCTCTCGTGCTCAACCCTCATTCCCTCTTTCATCCTAGTAGGCGCATCTGCTACAAAGTTCTCATTCTTAGGCCTCAGCGATGCGGATGATGTGAATTGCGGACGCTGCGGAGACGTAGGGCGGACAGGATTGGGGATGGTGCGCTTCTCCGTACGCGGAAAGCCGGTCCATCCGATGCCGCCGAAAGAGGCGGTCGTGTGGGAAGGAGAAGTTTCATCCAGCGGATTGAGGATGTATTTGCGGTCTATTTCACGGATGAAGCGGCTCGGAAGATTGTTCTCGTAACTGCCCCAGCGGAATCTTGAGCGGGAGAAAGAAAGCCTTACTGCATTTTCCGCCCTTGTAACAGCCACGTAGAACAGCCTTCTTTCCTCTTCTATCTCCTTTTCAGCATTGCCGGAAGGTCCGCCGCTAGGGAAGAGATTTTCCTCAAGGCCAGTTATATAGACATAAGGGAATTCCAAGCCCTTGGAGGAATGGACTGTCATCAGAGACACCCTGTCATCATCTTTGTCTTGTGTGGATGCAGGATGGGATGTCTCGGAACTTTCCTGGGCAGAATCCGAATCGGCGACAAGGGCAATATTCTGGAGGAAAAGATCTATCGTAACTATGTCTGGGCCGTATTCCCCGCCGTCGTCGTACTGCTTGAATTCCTCAACTCCCTCGTCTACGAATTCCTTGATGCTGTCCAGAAACTCCAGGACGTTTTCCAGAATGGTCTGCCCATCGAGCGATGTGTCTGTCTTAAGGGCTGCAGTTATACCGAATGCGGCATCCATCTCCATAGCAAGAGTATAGGCATCTTCCGTCTGAACCTTGGAACGCAGAACCTCCATCTTCAGGACAAAGTCTCTGACCTTGTCCTGAAGCCCCTGGCGTATCTGGAACTGCTCTGCGCTATAGCTCATTACGGCATCTGTCAGACATTTGCCGTTCTCAGCGGCAAGGGCGATTATCCTCTCCATAGAAGTGGCGCCTATGCCCCTGGCCGGAAAGTTTACAGTGCGCTTGAAAGCCTCGTCATCCTGCGGGTTGGCAATGAGCCTAAGGTATGAAACCATACGCTTGATTTCCGCCCTTTCGTAGAAAGAGTGCCCGGCATAAATCTTATACGGTATGTTCTTCTTTCTCAGGGCCTCCTCTATGCCGCGGCTCTGGGCGTTAGTGCGGTAAAGCACTGCAAAATCCTTGTAGCGGGCACCGGAGGCGTGAATCTGTGCCATTATCGACGATGCAACCAAAAGCGCTTCTTCCTGCTCCGTGTAGGCCTGCAGCAACTCGATCTTCTGCCCCACGTCTCTCTTGGAATAGCATTCCTTGGTTATGCGGCCCTTGTTCTTACTTATTACCGAGTTGGCGGCGTTAACAATAGTTTGGGTGGAGCGGTAATTTCTCTCTAGGCGGAATACTTTTGCGTTGGGATAATCTTTCTGGAAATTGAGGATGTTCTCTATTCTGGCTCCGCGAAAAGCATAGATGCTCTGGGCATCATCTCCCACCACGGTGATATTCTGGTGGTCCTGGGCCAATGCCCTGAGTATGACATACTGAAGGAAGTTAGTGTCCTGATACTCATCAACGAGTATAAACTGAAACTTGGCCTTGATCTGGGCAAAGGCCTCAGGGAAATGCGCCAGAAGACGGTAAGTGTTCAAAAGGATATCGTCAAAGTCCATTACCCCCTGCTCCTTGCATTTTTTCTGGTACATCTCGTAGATGGACTGGATATAAGGCCTACGAGTTCTCTTGTCAGATTCTATTAGCTCAGGATGAGAAAGATATTCAACAGGGGTTATGAAATTGTTCTTGCACTCGGATATCCTTCCAGCAACTTCCCCGGGCTTATAGACCTTGTCGTCCAGTTGCATTTCCTTGATGCATCTTTTGACAAGAGCCTTGCTGTCGTCTTTGTCATAGATGGTAAAGCCTGGCGGAAAATCCAGCAGGGCTGCATACTGCCTTAGGAATCTGAGGAATATGGAGTGAAATGTGCCCATATAGATCATTCTGGCGGCCCTCTCCCCCACCATAGAGGCAATCCTGCTCTTCATCTCCCTTGCCGCCTTGTTTGTGAATGTCAGCGCCAGAACGCTGTAAGGACGATATCCGTGAGAAAGTATGTTCGCGATCTTGCAAGTAAGAACCTTGGTTTTGCCGCTTCCGGCACCGGCCACTATCAGACAAGGCCCTGTAAGGCACATAACAGCCTCTGCCTGAGCCTCATTCAACCCTTCCAGTATTTTATTCCCTTCATTTTCCATAACAAGATGTAAAGATAATGCAAAACACAAGAAAAAATGCCTGTGCCTCAATGTTTGTCAAATTGTTTGCAAGATGTTTGAAACAGATGGATTTCTGCCGCAAATTGATTATATTTGTCCGTTATTGATATTTTTGACATTAACAATTAAAATAATAATCAACAAACAGATATGGAGACTATAAGACTTCACAAAGGTTTGGACCTCCGCCTGAAGGGAGAGGCCCAGAAGAAAGTCTTGCAGACTCTCGAGGCTGAAGTTGTATCTGTTAAGCCATCTGACTACAGGAATATGGTTCCAAAGCTTCTTGTAGCAGAAGGCGATGCCGTAAAGGCCGGCCAGTTTGTCTTCCAAGACAAGAAAAGGCCGCAGATTGGCTTCTCTTCTCCTGTCAGCGGAGTGGTAAAGGCCATAGTCAGAGGCGAAAAGAGAAAGCTTCTTGCTGTGGAGATTGCTTCCGACAAGGAAACCCAGTATGTTCAGTTTGAACCTCTGAGCGTTTCCAAGGCCAGCAGGCAGGAGATTCAGAAAGTATTGCTCGAGAGCGGCTTGTGGGCCTGCATTATCCAGCGCCCTTACGGGATTATCGCCAATCCTGAAGACACGCCTAAGGCAGTGGTGATCTCCGCATTCAACTCAGCCCCTCTGGCTGCCGACATCAATTTTAGCCTTAAGAACGATGCGGATGCTATGCAGCTGGCGGTTGATGCCTTGGCAAAATTCACTAGCGGAAAGGTTTATGTAAACCTCAGCGCAGAAAACGGAAACGGCTCTCCGCTGAATCTTCTCAGAAACGTGGAGAAGACAATGTTCAAGGGCCCGCATCCAACCGGAAACGTTGGAGTTCAAATCAACCACCTCTGCCCAATCGGCAAGGGAGAGGTTGTATGGACCGTCCAGCCTCAGGCTCTTGCAGCAATAGGCAGGCTGCTTTCAAAGGGCATCTACGATGTAAGCAGAATGGTGGCAGTTGCAGGACCTAGGGCACTGGATCCAGGTTATGTCAAATGCGTTCCAGGAACCCCAATGAGCTTCTTTATGAAGGCTGCCGGAGTTTTGGAAGACGAGAAACTCTACGGGCAGGAAGTTGGCGTAAGATACGTCAGCGGCAACCCTCTCTGCGGAGAGAATGTTGGGGCAGACGGAAGCCTCGGCTTCTACGACGACACCGTAACATTCCTTACAGAAGGCAATTACAGAGAACTTTTCGGATGGGCAAAACCTTTCAGGATGAAGAAATTCTCAACATCAAGAAGTTACTTCTCCTGGCTTGCCCCTAAGAAAAAATACGAGGCAGACACCAATGTCAACGGAGGAGAGAGAGCTTTCATCGTCTCCGATGTTTACGGCAAGGTGCTCCCTATGGACATCTATCCTGTATATCTGCTAAAGGCAATCCTTGCAGGAGATATAGAGAAGATGGAACAGTTCGGCATTTATGAAGTAATCGGCGAAGATTTCGCCCTCTGCGAATATGTGGATCCTTCCAAGATTGAGATCCAGAAAATCGTTGACCAGGGCATAGATCTGATGCTCAAAGAAATGGCTTAAGGTATGAATTGGATTCTAAGAACAATGGACAAGATGAGGCCGACATTCTCCAAGGGAGGAAAGCTCGGCTGGCTCCACTCTACCTATGACGCCTTTGAGACCTTTGCCGCCGTTCCCGCTACTACAACATCGGGAAAGGTTCATATAAAGGACTGTGTAGATATAAAGAGAGTTATGATTGTAGTTGTGATGGCTCTGATGCCTGCATTCTGCTTTGGAATGTGGAACACTGGAGACCAGCACGCTATGGCTTTCGGCCTGCAGTGGGGATTCTGGATGAAAGTATGGTACGGTTTCTACCGCATCCTTCCGCTTATCCTTGTTTCCTACATAGTAGGTCTCGGAATTGAGTTTGCGGTAGCTCAGGCCAGGGGCCACGAGGTAAATGAAGGATATCTGGTTACAGGATTCCTCATTCCTCTGATTATGCCTATAGACGTTCCTCTGTGGGTGCTTGCCCTGGCAGTTGCGTTTGCCGTAATTTTTGGAAAGGAGATTTTTGGCGGAACCGGAATGAACATCTGGAACCCTGCACTTCTGGCAAGAGCCTTTGTGTTCTTTGCCTACCCTTCAACCATTACGGGAGATACCGTATGGATTGGAGGGCTTGGAAAGCACGCAGACCAGGTTGTTGACGGATTCTCCGGAGCAACTCCTCTGGCGCAGCTCGCCGATACCGGAACCTGCCCTGACTTCATGCAGATGTTCATCGGAAACATCCCAGGATCTTTCGGAGAGACATCTACAATCGCCATCCTGCTGGGTGCCGTTCTCCTTCTGTGGACAGGCGTTGCCAGCTGGAAGATAATGGTTTCCTGCGTTGCCGGCGCAATTGCCGTTGGAACGCTTGCTGTAGGCTTCGACGCCTCCCTGACCCATCTGGTTATGGGCGGATTCGCGTTCGGCGCCGTGTTCATGGCTACAGACCCTGTTTCTTCTGCACAGACAGAAACGGGCAAGTGGATCTACGGATTCCTGATCGGAGCCATGTGTATTATTCTCAGATTGTTCAACCCTGGATACAGAGAAGGAATGATGCTCGCTATCCTGCTGATGAACACAATGGCACCGCTGATTGACTGGTGCGTTGTCAGAAAGAACATCCGCAGGAGAGAAAAGAGAGCTGTAGCCAAATAAATAATCGCGATATGGATACTAACAAGAATACATATACAGTTATTTACACAATAGTTATGGTGGCTATTGTGGCTACGATCCTGGCTGTAGTTTCAATGGGGCTGAAAAACCGTCAGCAGACCAATATCAAGGTTGAGAAACAGATGTATATCCTCAACTGCGACGGCTTGGCTACAGACGCCAAGAAAGTTTCAGACAGAAACAGTTACGTTCAGGGAGAATTTGAAAAATACATAAAGGAAGCCCTGATAGTAAATCCTACAGGAGAAGTTGTCAAATCCTTTACGGAGAAAATCGGAGACTGCGATGCCTTTGCACTTTCAATCAAAGATCAGTTTGACATAATGCGCAAGATAGACTCCGAAACTGATGTGCACAAGACAGAGGAAATGGTTCAGACTCTTCAGCTTCCTGTCTTCATCTGCGATAATCCCGAAGGAGGCAAGCACTACATCCTTTCAGGATATGGAGCAGGACTTTGGGGCCCTATATGGACATACATAGCAGTTACGGAAGACGGAAAGATTGCCGGAGCCCTTTTCGACCACGAAAGCGAAACTCCAGGTCTGGGCGGTGAAATCGTTTCAGAAAAGTTTTACTCACAGTTCAAAGACGAGGCTTTAGTTGCCGATGGCCAACTTGTTCCGATTAAGGTTGTCAAAGGCGGAAAGGCAAACGCTAAGGATAATGAGGTTAACGCCATAAGTGGCGCTACCATCACTTCCACCGCCGTCCAGAACATGATTTCACAATGGATGAATTATTATAAGCCTTATCTCCAGAAGGTGATAGGAGGAAGTGCTCCTGCTGAAACCATCGCTGAGACGGAAGAAACAATTAAAACAGAATAGTTATGGCAATGGACAAGAAAATATTCACAACTCCGATTATCAAGGCCAACCCTATTACGGTGCTGGTGCTTGGCATATGTTCTGCCCTTGCGGTAACTGTTAAGCTGGAACCCGCAATCGTGATGGGAATTTCCGTTACCCTTGTGACAGGACTTTCGAGCTTCCTTATCTCGCTGATAAGAAAGACTATTCCTAACCGTATCAGAATCATCGTGCAGCTTGTTGTGGTTGCAATGTTCGTGATTCTGATTTCGCAATTCCTGAAAGCCTACGTATATGACGTTAGCAAACAGCTTTCCGTATATGTGGGCCTGATTATCACCAACTGTATCATAATGGGAAGAATAGAGGCATTTGGACTTACGGAAAAGCCTCTGCCTTCTCTGGTGGACGGTCTGGCTAACGGACTGGGCTACGGCCTGATACTGGTGATAGTGGCATTCTTCAGAGAGCTTATCGGAAGCGGCTCCATCTTTGGGCTTCAGGTAATCCCTCAGAGTTTTTACGAGGCCGGCTATATGAACAACGGACTGTTCATAATGCCGCCTATGGCTTTGATACTTATCGGTTGCCTTATCTGGATCCAGAGAAGCATCCAGAAAGAAGACGACAAGAAATAAACGCATACAGATATGGAAGCACTGAACATTTTCGTAAAGAGCATCTTCGTAGACAATATGATCTTTGCATACTTCCTGGGTATGTGTTCATTCCTGGCGGTATCAAAGAACGTGAAGACAGCCATCGGACTGGGAATCGCCGTAATATTCGTTCTCGGCATCACCCTTCCGATCAACTACCTTCTGGACAAATACTTGCTTAGCGCAGGAGCACTCAAGTGGATTTCTCCTGACCTGGCAAACGTAGACCTGAGTTTCCTCAGCTTCATCATCTTCATTGCCGTTATCGCTTCGTTCGTGCAGCTGGTTGAGATGGTGGTTGAGAAGTATTCTCCTTCCCTGTATTCCTCTCTGGGAATTTTCCTTCCGCTGATTGCAGTAAACTGCGCCATTCTGGGTGCATCGCTGTTCATGCAGCAGAGGGCCTTCCCGAGCCTCGGAGTGGCAACCTGCTACGGACTGGGAAGCGGCGTGGGCTGGTTCCTGGCCATAGTTTCCATTGCGGCAATCAGGGAGAAGATCGCCTATTCCAACGTGCCTAAGCCTCTTCAGGGACTGGGCATTACATTCATAATCGCCGGCCTGATGGCAATTGCCTTTATGGGCTTTATGGGCATTAACATTTAGGAGGATAGAGTATGAGTACAGTAATTTTGGTTTCTATAATCGTATTCCTGATCATAACCCTTCTGCTTGTAGCCCTTCTGCTTTTTGCAAAGGCCAAGCTCCTGCCTTCAGGAAATGTTACCATAGACATAAACAACGGCGAGAAACAGCTTGAGGTGGCAACCGGCGGAACCCTGCTTTCCACCCTTGCAGACAACAAGATATTCCTTCCTTCCGCTTGCGGCGGAAAGGGCAACTGCGGTATGTGCAAATGCCAGGTAGTCAGTGGCGGCGGAACCATCCTCCCTACAGAGGTAGGTTTCTTCTCCCGCAAGGAGCAGCTCTCCAACTGGAGACTCGGCTGCCAGGTGAAGGTTAAGGAGAATCTGGGCATTCTGCTTCCTCCGGAAGTTCTCGGAGTCAAGAAGTGGGAGTGCACAGTGGTAAGCAACCACAACGTTGCAACCTTCATCAAGGAATTCGTTGTAAAGCTGCCTGAGGGAGAGAACGTTAACTTCCGAAGCGGCGGCTACATCCAGATAGACGTTCCTGCCTGCGAGGTGGATTACAAGAACATAGAAGTTGAGCCTGAGTATCGCGGAGACTGGGAGAAGATGGGCATCTTCGATCTTAAGATGGTCAACCCTACTCCAACATTCAGGGCTTACTCAATGGCCAACCATCCTGCAGAGGGCAACATCATTATGCTGAACGTGCGTATTGCAACTCCTCCGTTCGACAGGGCAAAGAAGCAGTGGGTTCCGGTGAATCCGGGTATCTGCTCTTCCTACATCTACTCTCTCAAACCAGGAGACAAGATCACTATCAGCGGCCCTTACGGAGAATTCTTCATCAAGGATACAGACAACGAGATTGTATTCATAGGCGGCGGTGCCGGTATGGCTCCTATGAGAAGCCATATCTTCCACCTGTTCAAGACCTTGCACACCAAGAGAAAGGTCAGCTTCTGGTACGGCGCCCGTTCACGCAGAGAGATGTTCTACGACGAGGACTTTGCAGAGATTGCAAGGGAGAATCCGAACTTCTCTTACAACGTTGCCCTTTCAGACGCTCTGCCTGAGGACAACTGGACTGGCCCTACCGGCTTCATCCATCAGGTACTGTTCGACAACTACCTGAAGAACCATCCTGCTCCTGAGGACATTGAGTACTACCTCTGCGGCCCTCCTATGATGACCAACGCTGCAGTCAATATGCTGGATAACCTTGGCGTTCAGCCAGACAATATAATGTACGACAACTTTGGCGCCTAGAGAATATTGAATTAGACAGATTTTATGAACAACATAATAAGCATGAATCCGAACGCCATTGTGGCGTTTCTGCAGAAAAGTCCAAAAGACTTTACCAAGGAGGATATCATCAAGTATATCAAGGCCAACGGGATACAGATGGTCAACTTTATGTATCCTGCAGGAGACGGAAGGCTCAAGACGCTGAATTTTGTCATCAGCGATGAGGATTATCTGAATACCATCTTGTCCTGCGGAGAAAGAGTGGACGGAAGCTCTCTTTTCAAGTTCATAGAGGCTTCCAGCTCAGACCTGTATGTGCTTCCTAGATTCAGGACAGCGTTCCTGGATCCGTTTGCCGAAATTCCTACGGTTACGATGCTGTGCTCTTTCTTCAACAAAGACGGACAGCCGCTGGAAAGCGCGCCGGAACATACGCTGAAAAAGGCTTGCAAAGTGTTCAAGGAAAAGACCGGGTGCGAGTTCCAGGCAATGGGAGAGCTTGAGTATTACGTGATTGCGGAAGATGATAACCTCTTCCCGGCAACCGACCAGAGAGGCTATCACGAAAGCGGCCCGTTTGCCAAGTTCAACCAGTTCCGCACCCAGTGCATGCACTACATAGCGCAGGCCGGCGGACAGATCAAGTACGGGCATTCAGAAGTGGGAAACTTTACCCTCGGCGGAAAAATCTACGAGCAGAACGAGATAGAGTTCCTGCCTACGGATGCGGAAGACGCTGCAGACCAGATGACTCTGGCAAAGTGGATAATCCGCAACCTGGGATACCAGCAGGGATTCGACGTAACTTTTGCTCCTAAGATTACATCTGGAAAGGCCGGAAGCGGACTGCATATCCATATGAAGATAACCAAGAACGGCAAGAGCCAGATGATTGAGAATGGCGTTCTTTCTGAAACTGCACGCAAGGCCATTGCCGGAATGATGGTGCTGGCTCCTTCTATCACAGCCTTCGGGAACAAGGTTCCTACATCCTATTTCCGTCTGGTTCCTCATCAGGAGGCTCCTACAAACGTTTGCTGGGGAGACCGCAACCGCAGCGTTCTTGTAAGGGTTCCGCTGGGATGGACAGCAGGCGCGGATATGTGCACTCTTGCCAATCCTCTGGAGAAGCCTTCCGGAATAGACACCACCCAGAAGCAGACTGTGGAAATGCGTTCCCCAGACGGAAGCGCAGACGTTTACCAGCTCATAGCAGCCCTCTGCGTAGCCTGCCGCATAGGCATTGAAATGCCAGAGGCCCTTCAGGTAGCAGAAGACAAGTACGTGAACGTGAACATCCACGACGCCAAGAACGCAGACAAGCTGGCCCGCCTGGAGCAGCTCCCAGACAGCTGCCAGGCAAGCGCCCGCTGCCTGCAGAAGCAGAGAGAATACTATGAAAGAGAAGGTGTTTTCTCAGCCAATATGATAGACGGAATCATCTCTCAGCTCGAGGCTTACAGAGACGGATCGCTGAGAAAGGAGATAGAGAACCGTCCTCAGGAAATGCTTCAGATGGTAAAGAAATACTTCCACTGCGGATAACAAAGACAAATCAATATGAAAAAGACCCTATTTTTAATCATCGCGATGGTTGCCGGCGGCAGCCTTATGGCACAGAGCCTCGGGCAGAATGAGCTCTCAGAGCTCAAGGCCAGCTTCAACAACGACGCCTTTGCCAAGAGCATCCACAACATCATTGCCACCAACAAGGGAATCAAAGCTCTGGCCTACAATCCTGCTGCAGTCCAGGGTACAGACGATTTCTTCAAGTACAATGTAGAAGTAAGCGGAATCACAGACCAGAAAAGCAGCGGAAGATGCTGGATGTTCACCTCTATGAACCAGCTCAGGCCTGCAGTTATGAAGAAATACAACATCAAGACCTTTGATTTTTCTCATAACTACAGCTATTTCTGGGATATTCTGGAGAAAGCCAACCTCTTTTTGGAGAACGTGATCAAGACTTCCGACAAGCCTTTTGGAGACAGGGCTGTAGACGAGCTTTTCAGGTCTCCTGTGGGAGACGGCGGCGTATGGAACCTGTTCTACAACATAGGCGAGAAATACGGCGTTGTTCCGGCAGACGTTATGCCTGAAACCGAGCAGAGCAACTCCACCGGCCAGTTCCTGGGCATCGTGAACGAAAGGCTCCGCAAGGGAGGCTACGAAATCCGCCAGGTTTTTGAGAAGGCGCTTAAGGTTATGCGCAGCGGCATTAGCGGAGACCCTCACACCAACGCAGAAAAGGTTAAGATGGAAACCCTCAAGGATGTTTACAGGGTACTGGCCATCTGCCTGGGAGAACCGCCAACCGAATTCACCTGGAAGTTCCGCGACAACGACGGCAAGATCCAGACCGTAAAGACCACTCCGCAAGAGTTCTACAAGAGCATAGTACCGGCAGACTACAACGCCAAGGACTATGTGATGATAATGAACGACCCTACAAGAGAGTATTACAAGATCTACGAGATAGACAACTACCGCAACACCATTGAGGGAATCAACTGGACCTACCTCAATCTCCCGAACGAGGACATCAAGAAGGCAGCGGTTGCTTCCATCAAGGCAGGCGAGCCTATGTACGCTTCCTGCGACGTTGGAAAGCAGAGCAACACTGCCGGCGGCGTTGGCTATATGGATCCTGGAATGTACGATTACGGCCAGCTTCTTGGAATTGACCTGAATATGGACAAGAAGGCCAGAATCCTGACTCGTCAGAGCGGCTCTTCACACGCAATGCTTATTGTGGCTGTTGACACAGACGACAATGACAATCCTCTGAAGTGGAAGTTCGAAAACAGCTGGGGACCTCAGGCCGGAAAGGGCGGATACCTCATCTTTACAGACAAGTGGTTCGACGAATATATGTTCCGCATCGTGATCAACCGCAAGTATCTGGACAAGAAGGCTATCAAGGCTCTGGACCAGAAGCCTGTAATGCTCCCTGCCTGGGATTATATGTTCTAGGCTCAGCGATGAAGTATCCTGCGCATAAGCGGATGAAGGCTGTTGCAGCGGCTGCCAAGATTGTTGACAAAGCCTAGTCCCAGCCCGCGGTACTTAAGAAGAATGTAGCCCCTCGGCCAAGACGGCTGGGGGGTTATGTTTTCCCTGGATAGAAATTTCAGAGCCGTTTCCCGGCCGATTTCGGCGCAGAAAAATTCCAGGGCGGTCTCTTTCCCGTCTCCCGGGAGAACGGCGGAAATACGCCCCTTTTCAGCCTCAGCAAGGGCAGAAGAAAGAGCCAGGTCCGCATCGGGGACAATCTTTCCGGCCTTGACTTCCCCCACTCTGCATCCGGCAGTCTTCAGGAAAGGCCGGCCCAAGGCCGAAAGCCTCATAACGGCATCCATCATCGCCGAGCAAACACCCGGTTCTGAAGGCAAAAGATAAAGCTGGGAACTCTCCCTGTCAAAAAGGAAGCGGACAGGTCCAAAAAAGTCTCCCTGAATTTCAGCAAAACGAGATTTTCCGCTATGCTTCTGAGGCTTGGCCTTATGAGGATTCTCTCCGGCTTTCTTCCTCAGAAGTGCAAAGAACTGCCCCTCTCCATCCACAAGGCCTGGAACAAACTGATAGCCTAAAGGAAGGCTTACAAGCCCCTTTACAAGAGAAAGCCTATCATTTTCTACAGGAATAAAATCAGCGCCTAGTTCCTCAGCGATGTATTTAACATTATCCTGATTCTCAAAATGATTATAAGTGCAGGTAGAATAGATAAGAAGGCCGCCAGGTTTTAGAGCCGGCCAGACATCACTCAGAATGGAACGCTGAAGGGCGGCGCATTCCATAACACTGGCTCTGCTCCAGCCATCTACGGCATCTGCGCTCTTGCGGAACATACCCTCTCCCGAACACGGAACATCAGTCAGAATCACGTCAAAAAATCCCTCCAAAGTGCCTAGCTGCTCTGCGCTCAGGTTTGTGGCCAGGACATTTGGCGACCCCCATTTGGCAATGTTGTCTGTAAGCGGCGGAACCCTCTTGCCTACAGCCTCGTTGCTGACAAGAAGAGGCATCTTGGAGCAGCCTTTTAGTATAGACAGAAGATGCGTGGTTTTTCCTCCGGGGCTGGCGCAAAGGTCCAGAACTGTGCCTCCGTCTGCCGCGTTGCAAATCTTTTCTTGAATCAGGGAAGGAAACATACTGGAAGAATCCTGCACATAGTAAGCTCCGGCGTGGAAAGCAGGATCGAGAGTAAAGGCAGGTCTTCCGGAAAGGAAAAAAGCGCCGCCGCACCAAGGCACGGGACGCGAATCTTCTCCAAAAGCATCGTTAAACGAATCGCAGACGCTTGTCTTGAAGGGATTTACCCTAACTGAAACCATCGCAGAGGAAGAATCGCTGCCAAGAACCTCCAGCAGCCTGTCAGCCGCATAAGGCGGCAGAGACTCCCTCAGGATTGTTTCAAAGTCACTCATCGGGCAATATTCTGCTGGGCAATCTTCTCCGTCATCTGGTCAAGCAGGCTCTGGATTTTCTTGCCCATCATAGCCTTGATTATGAAATTCATCTGGGCTTCCACGCAAACTCTAATCTTGCTGGTGAAAGCGTCTTTGTCATCTATCTTGAATATCAGGGAGAAATCTATTGGAAAACCTTCCATAGGCTTCATCACGATGCGGGAATTCGGTATCCTCTCGGCCACCTTAAGCCCCAGGTGCATTCCGTTGTAGTCTCCCTCCACAGTATCAGGCGTAACGGTAACCTTGTCTTTGTACTCGTCAGGAATCCTGTCTTTCATCAAAGTCAGGTCTGAAAAAGAAGCGAATACGGCATAAGAAGGAGAATTGAGCTCAACCTCCTTGCCTTCAAATGTTTCCAGTGCCATAATATTGGTGTTTTATTCTTCTTTTGAGATGCCGTTCCAGGTAGAAGGATTGATTCTCCATTCCTTGAGAACCTCCACGTGAGCAGCATCTATGTAATTCTCCTTTACAGCCTCCTCCAGAAGAGAGTCGTACTGGCAGAGAGTGTGAAGCTCAATGTCTTTGTACTCAAACTCCCTGCGTGAAAGCGGGAAGTTGTAAGAGAAGATAGCCACCATTCCCAGAACGATTCCGCCAGCCTTCCTCAAAGCGTCGCAGGAAGAAAGGCTGCTGGCTCCGGTAGAAACCAGATCCTCCACAACCACTATCCTCTGGTTAGGCTCAATCTGACCCTCAACCTGAGACTGGGTTCCGTGGTCTTTTGGTTTAGGCCTAACGTAAACAAACGGCTTGCCCAAAGCCTCGGCCACCATAATTCCCCAGGCGATTGCTCCGGTAGCCACTCCGGCCACCAGGTCAATGTCTTTGAAAGAATCGCTGATGACAGAAACAAGAGCCTCTGTAATCAGCTTCCTTTCAGCAGGATATGTAAGAAGCTTGCGGTTGTCGCAATATATCGGTGATTTCCAGCCCGATGCCCAGGTAAAAGGATTCTCGGCATTTAATTTTACTGCCTTAACTTTCAGCAGCTGCTGCGCCACTGTCTTTTCAATGTTTTCCATAAACTCCTCAATCTTTTAATTCTCATCTTTTTGCCAAAAGACAAATATAACGTTTTTATTTATATTTTTGCCTATGTTTTCTATAACAGACACTTGAATGCATAATATATATTTCAAAAAGCGCATACTTTCCATCTGCAAGGCAGGAGAACTTCCACCAGTTTCAGATGAAAGATTTCTTCTGAGGCCAGGTGCGGATTATGACATTTCCCAGATTCCTTTCCTTATGGAGGAGAACCAGACTTTCCAGCACCTTGCAGTTGAGATTCCAGAAGGAACTCCAGAAGAAGAATTCATAAACAGGATGCTCTCCAAAGTCAAGAGAATCAATGCTGGAGGAGGTCTTGTCACCGACGAAAACGGCAACCGGCTGATGATTTACCGCAACGGCACCTGGGATCTTCCAAAAGGTATGCAGGAAGAGGGAGAAGACATACGCGTTACCGCTGAAAGAGAAGTTGAGGAAGAAAGCGGAGTAAAGGCCAAGGCAGGCAAGCTTATCAAAGTTACCAGCCACGCCTACAGAATGTACGGTTCCTTTAACGTAAAGAGCATCTGGTGGTTTGAAATGACACCAGACAAAGACGCCGTAATCCGCCCGCAGACAGAAGAGGGAATAGAAAAATGCGAATGGGTAACTCCGGAAGACCTGGACTACCGCCTTGCCAACACCTACCCTTCTATTGTAGATGTCTTTGAAGCGGCACTCGGAAAATAGCTAATCTCTAAGATCTACCACCTGGCAGCCCGGATGGTCTGAAAGAATAATCTGATAGTCTGATATCTTGTCAGGGAGAGCTTCTCCTGCAGATGTAATATCCACCACAAAGGCCTGGTCTTTCTTAAGCGCCACTGTGATTCTCAGCACCTTGAAAGATGCTCCGCTTCCAGTAACGTAAACATCCGCTCTCTGGTAATACGCCTTCCCTTCAGGAGTTACGCTGAATTTGATGCAGTCTCGGTCTTTAACCTTTCCCGCAACCGGATCTGAAATCTTAACCCCTTTGGCAGACTTGGAAAGAATGGAAAACGGATTGTCTGAAATGGATTCGGAAGTGCTTTTCCTTTCCTGGATCATATACTCGTTGCTCTGCTCGTTGTAAGATGACACCAGAGAAGGAGTGTACTGGAACTCGCTTACCCCGTCTATCTTCATATAGCCCCTGTCTGGAAGAGCCACAAAGAATCCGCGGTTGTAGTAAGCTTTGCCCTTCTTGTCCAGATTTGTAATCACAACAGAAAGCTTCCTGGCAGAGAAAACATAGTCAGAAGCGCTCCTGAAAAGCTTCTCACCCTCGCTCTGTGCCCAAAGAGAAGAAGATAAAAGCGTAATTAGCAGATATGCAAAAATCCTTTTCATCGTCCGTACTCGTTTCTGATCTCTTCCAGCTTTTCATCCAGGCTGAGAAGGTCAGGAATGAGACTTGGCCGAGGTTTGGCTCCGTCTTGAGGCCCCACTATTCCCGCTTTCTCAAGCTGGTCTATGAGTTTGGAGGCCCTGTTGTAGCCAACGTCCATTTTCCTCTGAAGGAAGGAAGCTGAACCGCCGCCTGCGGAAACTATCAGACGTGCCGCATCGTCGAACATTTTGTCTCTCATCCTGAGATTTGTCTCGCCGATGGGAACGCCCGCATCCCCTCCGCCGCTGCCGCCGTATCCGCCCGGGCTCTCCTCGTCATCTGGAGGTTCAGGCAAATACAGTGCCGTAGAATAGCCAACCTGCTCTGAAATGAAGTTGACCACGCGGTTTATCTCCTTGGTTTCTATCAGGGCGCACTGGACTCTGGTAAGCTCGCTGCCCGTTGCGTAAAGCATATCTCCGCGGCCAATCAGCTGATTTGCGCCGCTTTCGTCCAAGATGGTACGTGAGTCTATGCTGGAACGGACATAGAAAGCAATTCTTACAGGGAAGTTGGCTTTGATATTTCCGGTTATGATGCTGGCCGTCGGTCTCTGGGTGGCAATCACCAGATGGATTCCAATGGCTCGGGCCAGCTGGGCCAGACGTGTCAGAGGAATTTCCACGTCTTTGCCTGCGGTTATGATGAGGTCTGCATACTCATCGATGATTAAAACTATGTAAGGCAGGAACCGGTGCCCCTTGCCAGGATTGAGCTTGCGCTCCAGGAATTTTTCGTTGTATTCCTTTATGTTCCTGACTCTTGCAGCCTCAAGCAGCTTGTAGCGGTCGTCCATTTCCTTGCAAAGAGACCTTAGCGTGCGGACTACCTTCTGGGTATCTGTAATTACCGGAGTCTCCTTGTCTTCCGTCTCAGGAAGGCAGGCCAGGAAATGATTTGCAAGATTTGAGTACAGAGAAAGCTCCACTCTCTTAGGATCCACCAGAACAAACTTGATTTCAGACGGATGTTTTGTGTAAAGCAGAGAAGTAACCAGAGCGTTCAGTCCAACAGACTTTCCCTGGCCGGTAGCGCCCGCCATAAGAAGGTGCGGCGCCTTTGCAAGGTCGAACGTAAACACTTCTCCGGAAATGGTCTTGCCCATAGCTACAGGAAGTGCATAGCCGCTTTCCTTGCTCCCAGGCTCCTTCATCTTTGTCTGGAGGTACTCGATGCAAGACAGCAAACTCACCACGCTCGGCTTGTCGTTAGCCACCTCTATGCCCACGGCATTGGTTCCTGGAAGGGTAACCACTCTCACGCCCTTTGCGGCAAGAGAGAGCTGGATGTCTTCCTCCAGCCTCTTTATCTGGCTGACCCTTATTCCCGGAGCTGGAACCACCTCGTACAGAGTGACGGTAGGCCCCTTTGTCGCCGATACTTTTGAAACCCCTATCTTGTAATTGGCAAGCGTGCTTACAATCTGGTTCTTGTTCCTTTCCATCTCGTCTCTGGATACCTCATACCACTTGTCTCTGTACGTATCCAAAAGATCCAGCGTTGGAGCTTCGTAATGAGAGAGTTCCAGGCGTGGATCAAAGGTCTTCTGAAGTTCTTCCTCTGTATATTCTCCCAAAAGATCGTTGCTCTCTGCCCCGTCTGTTTCCTTTATCTCAAGCTCCACTTCAGAGCCTTGTGCGGCTGCAGCGGAAGCATCCTCTGCCTTTGACGTATCCACAATCTTGATTTCCATATCCTTGCGCCTCTGCTCAAGAATAGCGTCCTCATCAAGGTCTTCTGGACTGTCTTCCGGGAGATCCTCTCCTTCTTCAGCATCGCCTTCAGTTTCTTCTTCGCCAGAAACTTCAGTCTCTCCCTCTCCTTCAAGGTCTCCGTTTTCTGTCCCGATCTGGGATGCCTGCTCCAGCTTCTGGCCAACTTTCTCGAATCCTCCGCTGATTTTCTTTATCAGGCTCTTGTTGATGATTATGCACCAGCCTATTATCGCGAGTATAAGAATTGCGGCCGTACCCGGAGTGCCCAGCATTGTCTTAAGCCATTTGTTTACCGCAAAGCCGTAAGATCCTCCAGCACTTGTTCCAAACAGGCGGTCTACGCCGGTGAAAGAGAACACAAAAGAGAAGAAAACGCTAATCAGTATGCAGCCGAAAACCGTTATGAAGAAAAGCCTCAGAAGCTTCACTCTTTTGATCTTAAGGCAGAACAAAGCCACTCCAAAGAAAAAGAAAGGAATGATGAATGCGCCAAGTCCAAACAGCTTGCTCACCAGGAGATTGGCCCACCAGAGCCCAATCTTGCCGCCACCGTTTTCAACATTTGAAAGAGAGCTGAAAATGTCTGAGCCCACATAGGAGCTTTGGTCCTGGGCCCAAGTGAACACATATGAAACCAGCGCTATAAGCGTGTAGATAGCCAGCGCCAGAAACACCAGACCGCAAATCAGGTACAGCCCCTCTTTTCTCTTTGGGGCCGTCATTTCCTGCTCGGCGATGAGTTCATCTTCTTCTCTCTGTTTTTTCTTGCTCTTTGCCATATCAATTCTTCTTCCACTTCTTGTTCTTCTGCTTCTTGCCATTGTGCTGAGGCCTAGACTGCTGCGGATTTCCAGGTATATGAGGCTTGCGGGTTGAAGCGTCTGCCATTCCTCCTCCTATGTGAACGTCTTCCGGCACAACCAGCCGGCCTCCGGAAAGTTTCTTTATATCTTCAAATATTGTCTCCTCAGCCACAGAATCTTTGTTCCAGATCAGATACTGCTGCTTCATATAGGAAGCAATAACCTTTATCATATGCTTCTTGACCTCGTCATCCGGCCTGTCTGCAATCAGGTCTATCATATTCTGGATGTTGCGGCCGTAGCAACTTGCCCTTATTTTGTCCTGCTTCAAAGGCACGGGATCCGGCTTTGTGCTAACGCTCTCCCTAGACGGCAGAGGATAAGGAGAATCTATGTCTATCTTGAAGTCTGAAATAATCTGAACGTGATCCCACAGCTTGTGGCGGAAATCCACCACATCCCTCAACTGGGGATTCAGAGTCCCCATTACGGAAACCACAGCCTGAATCTGCTCGTTGCGCTTTGCCTTGTCTGGTATGTTCACCACATACTCAATCATATCCTGCACGTGGCGGCCATATTCCGGCATCAGAAGTTTAGGCCTTGTTGTATTATAGTCTTTGTTTTCCATACAATGGCGAATTTACGAAAAGTTGACGATTGTATTGTTCAGATAATCGGAGAAATATTCAGATTTTTTTCTTGCAATGGCAAATCCGTATTTAAGAAGCGGGCATCCTTTGCCTCTGCGAACAGACCTGAGCATTGCCCTATGGCTTGGACGGCTGGTATAGCCCTTGTCCTTCAAGCGGCACTGGACGGCATCCTGCCCTGCGCTCAGAGCCGCGGAAATATCGCTGAAGAAATTCTTTTCCACCCTGCATCCGGCCTTGAGCATAATTACGGCATCCGCGTCATCCGGAGAAAAATCAAGATTCTGAAGAAGAATGCGGCTACCCTTACGGAAAGCGGCCACCTTGTATTCCACATTTAAGGCAGACACTTCCACAGCAAGAGCATCTTCTTCATTACCAGGCTCTTGTCCAAAAGCAGATTCCCAGAGACTGCGGCAGGTTTTCTCCCTTAGAGAATCATTGCTGCATTCAGAAAGCAGAACAATGTACCTCCAACGCTTTTCAGACGGAAGGTAATTCTTTACACGCTTTGCATCAATCTTTACACCAGATGCTCCACTCTCCATTCCCGTCAGAACCAGCTTGCAAGACGGTATGCTGGAGCAAAGAGCCTTGTGAGCCTCCGTCCAGCCGGAAGAAGAATTGCTGACCAGAACATTCAGGACCGCATTTTCCAGATATGCAGCAGGAACGCTGCAACTGGATAGCGGAGGATGAACCATAACCAGAATATTGCCGGAATTATTCTTCTTAAGCCTTGAAATATCCGGATAGAGATATGCCGTAGACAAAGCATCCAGAGTCTTGTCTGCCTCAATCACATTCACCTCTTTGCCTCCAGAAATGGCCGAAAGGCATCCCGCCCGCCTGAAACGGTACAGAGCCAACTCATCCATTCCTAGAATGTTAACCAGAGAACCGGAAGAACCAGCTTGAGTCCTGATTGCCTCAGCAATCTTCTCAGCCTGTGCCTTCCACCTGAGAGCATTGGAATATTTTTCCTTGAAAGGCGGCACTTCTTCCACCACCCCTAACAAAAGATCAGAAACCTCATCCAGATTACGGAACTGCTTCTTCTTCCTGAAAAATATTCCAGAAACGGCACATATCAAAAGCCACACAAGAAAAAGAACAACCAGTGCAATAACGCTAGTCCTCCAGGGAAATGTTCCTGCCCACTCACCCAAAAAAAGCTTATCCCAAAAAGAATTTCCTTTTACTTCACTCAGGGAAAATCCCTTTGGCAGCATTCCCTCACACTGGCCTTTGTAAAAGCCAAAGGTTCTCTCAGTAGCAAGGGAATCGTATGAAAAATAACCGATCCTGATTTCATTGCCCCTGGCCCACACGCACAGTTTCTTCATTGCCAGAAGGCTGGAATCTGGATCAAAGGAATTCAAAACCCGGTTCACCCTCCCTTTTGATTCAGCGATGCTCTTTGCCAGCAGGGATGAATAGTCTCCCTCCATAGCACTTATAGCGCCACCCTTTGCAAGATGGGAGGAATTTAGCCTATGGGCAACGGATACAGCAATCGAATCGGCCTGAGGACCATCGGGAGAAACAGCAAGCTTAGTGTAAAGACCGTACTCCTTGACTGTCAGATACAACACTCCCGTTAGCGCAGCCCACACCACTGCACAAATCCAGGCACTGCGTCCTGCTTTCTTCCAGAATGTCCTTCTCCGGTTGCCCATAATTAAAGTGCCAATTTAAGAAAATCTGCTGACATATTGATGAGTTTTTATCCTGCCGCTTATATTCCTGTGTATCTGTATATTACATAAACATACCCCCGTATTGTAGGCGGGGGTATATTTGGCTATTTCGCTATAATTCAGCAACTTAACCGGCAGTCTCTTATTGTTTTGCCTTTGCAAGCTGAGTTAGAGCTGCAGCGGCCTGAGGAATCTTGTCCTTAACCGTGGTGAACATCTGCGCGGCCTTTGCATAGTTGCCGCTCAGAGCCTCGTACACGGCCTTGGCGTAAGTGAAATACTGAGCCTGCTGGCCAAGTCCGCCATCGCTGATCTTGGAAAGCAGCTCTCCGGCCCTTTGGAGATTGCCAGCGCTCATTGCTGCATTTGCGGCATTGACCTTTGCAATCTCGTTAGAAGGGAACTGCTCCAGAGCCTTTTCCATAATGGAGATGAACTCAGGGCTTCCGGTCTGGCAGGAGTTTGCTGCCATAAAGAACTCGTTCAGACTCAAATCCTTAGGATTAGTATTTATCTTGTTCTTTATCTGGTCAACATCTACGTAAGGCACAACCTCGTAATCTACAACGTAGCTTGCGCGCCTGAGAGCAGGATAGCATTCGTTCTTGATCTGCTTGTAGATAGCAGGATATGCAGAAGCTATCTTCTTGTCCTTTGCATCCGGCTTGAGGTCTGAGTTCACGATATCAAGAATCTCGTCTTTCTTGTCCAGAGAAGAATTCTCCAGCCATTTAGCCACGCCGTCCCAGTCTTCTGCAACATAGGAAGTTGAAATCGGAATCTCCTTGTCTGCCAGAGCCTTCTTTACAACGCCCTTCAGGCTCTCTGTACGAGCTTTTGCAAGCTTTTCGTTAACGGCATAACTTCCGTCTGGAGAAGCAAAGCCCTTGAGAGATATGCCCTTAACCTTGTACTCAGAAGCATTATCCTTGAGAAGGTTCACAAGGTCTACGATCTTCTGGATTTCAGCAGCATTGTCTTTGAAGTCCTTGACTACGGCACTCTTGCCTACAGCGTATGACAGATAGGCTTCTCCCTGCTCGTTCCTCATCTTTACGGCCTCTGCAACAGGCTGTACGTAAAGCAGCTCCGGTGCAAACTTGAACGCCTCTTTCTTGTAGGCTGCAAGGGTGTTTACGCCCTGCTTTAATGTGCTGTTGCAGCATCCGCGCCTTGTCTGGCGGAGAAGCAGCTGGCAGTTGTCCATCCATCCCTCGTAAGGAACGCTTGCAGTATAATGCTCTGATGCCGGCTCTTGCCCTGTCTTGTAGAGCTTGAGCTCGCGGGAAGCCTTTCTGTCGTTTCTTTTGAGGTTCCAGTAACGCCTTCCGCCATACAGTCCTATGGCAGGAAGTTCCTTTACGTGAGTTCCGTCTGTGAGCACAGGCACAATGTCCAAGCCCTCTGTCTTGTCTACAGAAGCGGCAGAATAGTCTAAATCCATATCCACCTTCATCATTGTGGAGGTAGGAGTCATGGTTACGTTGCTAGTCCTCACTCCGCCGGTGAAAACGTCGTTTGTACGGTTAACCGGAGTCTGGCCCCAGGAAGTTCCCGCAACCAGAAGCGCCGCAGAAACCATCAGTATATATTTTCTCGTCTTTTTCATTTTCATCGCAGATTAAAATACATAAACCAAACTCAAAGCCAGCTTTGTAGGGCCAAAGAAATGGCGGTCAAAGTCTTTCATATAAGGCGTGTGGGCATTTACCGGCGTATATTTGTCGTACTTTGTGTACATATAGCCGGCAGCTATCTCAAACTCAAAATTCCAGTGGCGAGAAAGAATCCAGTCGTGGCCCCAGCCTATGCCGGCTCCCACAGTCCATCCTTCATAGCGCTTGTTCTTCATTTTCTTGAAATCTGCGTTCAGGATCTTGAACTTCAGGAAGTCCACGTTTCCCACGTCGTACATTCCGCCAAGGGCGTGAACAGCAAAGAAACTGCCTGCAAAGCGGTCGCAAGTCCAGTACCTGAGCTCAGGCTGAACCATAAAATGCTTCCAGCGTCTTCCTTCATGGAAACGGAACGGGTTGAAATTACCCGACAAATCCATAGTCCACTTCTCTCCCAATCCGAATTCCAGACCCAGATTGATAGTGGCCGTGGCGTCATAGAGCAGATTTGTCTTGATGGCTGCCTTCTGCGCCTTGGCTTGGTTGCCAAAGCATACAAGCATCAGCAGCACTGCTGCGAAAATAGTCTTGATCTTCATACTGACTATAATTAAACTAATATTTCTCTCGAATCTCAAAGATAGCAATTTATTTTTCAAGCAGGAAATCCAAGGCCTCGGAGACCGAAGCGTCCCTAAGCAGAACTGTTGCTTCCCCATCCATCAAGTACACGCTCGGCGAATGCCTGATAACATACAGACGATTCCTTGCAATAAAGCCCCTGTCGCTCCCCGCAATCCAGTCTTTTGGAATCAAAGAAGAAACGGAAGACAAGTTCCCCTCCGTGCAAATTGCCAACACTCTCAACTTTTTATCTTTCACAAGATCTTGTATGACAGCGGCCTCTTTCAAGGCTTTAATCCCCTTCCTGCAATCTCTGCAGTCTGAAGTAAAGAATACCACCAACACCGGACTGCTTGCCAAAGTCTTTTCATACTTGTACTCTACCGTTCCGTCACCAGAACCGTTGCAAGCCGGCTTGGTTATATGTATTGTGTACCTCCAGAACAAATCCCAAAACTCCTGGAGATTGCCGTCCACATCATAATAATCGAAGTTTTCTGCCGCATAACCCACCGGATTGCGCCTAATCATATATACCAGATACTTGCTCCTGGCCCTTTCTATTTCATCAATATCCGTGCGCCCAATCTTGTGATTCAGAAACAGCAGCAGCCTTTTCTCGCTGTAATAAGGCGAATCGGGAGTATAGAAATACCTCTCAGCAGCCTCCATAACCTTGTCATAGCCCGTACGATACTCCCCTCTCCCGCAAGAGGCGGCCACGTTGTCCATCAGTTTGTTCACCGATATCTGAGCCACGCTGTCTGAAGCCATCTTAAGCACCCAGAAATACACCGCAAGCTTGTTCTCAAGCCTCTCGGCATTGGATATGATCTCAGATTCGGCATCCATATCCAAATGGTTGAATCTGGAATAATCAAACCCTTCCCAGCAGCTCATAACGTATGAATCAGCCCCCGCCTGTACCGCTGCAGCAGAATCCGCGCTCATCTTAGACTGCACAGTATCTATCTGCCCGTACAGAGGCCTGCCGCAAAGCAGAATCGCTGAGGCTATTGCAAAAAGAAAAAAGAAGCGTCTTATTCTCATATCTTCAAAACCCCTTCTGTTATTCCATTATCCATTCCTCGATACGCTTGGTATCTGTGGAGAAATTCACCCCTATTGTATAGATTTTCTTCCCCGATGCGAGGTAAGGCTTGTCGTAACCTTTATCCCTGATCTGGGCAAGAGCCTCGGCGGCAGAGGCATTGCGCTTGATCTCAATGATATAGACAAAGCCCTCCGTGTTGAACACCACGTCTATTCTGCCGTTGGATGTATGCCTTTCTGTCTGAACGTACATACCCATCATTTTCAGCATAACGGCAAATGTGTTCTGGAAATAAAGCTCATAGTCTCCCTGCACCTGATAGTCTGAATCCGCAAAGAACGCCACAAACCTGTTCATCAGGCTTTCCACATCTCCTGCCTCTATGTCTTTTACAAAGCGGAATACAGAAAAGTCTCCCTTGTTTTCCATCAGAGGAGTGTATATCAGACTCAATGCCTGCAGAAAACCATTCCTGACTTCATCGTTCGGGTAATCTAAAACATATGACCTGAAACGCCTGTCATAATCCTTGATTGTGAGGTATCCGGTTTGATACAATAGTGTAACCGGATCTGGTTCATAATAATTTACTCCTGTCAAGACAGATTCTGAAATGTCGCTGGTCTCCAAGTCATCCAGTTTATATCTTCCGTCTCTTAGGTATTCAACCAGAAAAGTTGGAGTTCCCGTTTCATACCAGTAGCTTGCAAATCTCTTGGCGCTCAATGCATTCAGCACACTGAACGGATTATATATCCCCTTTGCTCCGGCGCAAAAATGATAGCCGTCATACATTTTCTTGAACTCCTCATAGCACTCGTCCTTTGTCATTGAAAGAGCCGTGGCCATCTCAGATATTTCCTTATCAAAATTCTGCCTCAGCTCCTCCTCCGTGATGCCGCAAATTTCTGCAAACTCCGAGTTCATCGAAATATCCAGAAGATTGTTCAGCGCGCTGAAAATGCTCAATTTTCCAAGCTTGGACACTCCTGTAAGCATACAAAACCGCACATACCTATCTTCTGCCTTTATGGCTCCATAAAAACCTTGCAGAATCTTCTTGAAGGAATCTAAAAGAGCATAGTCCTGCAAGTTATCCACAATAGGCTTATCATATTCATCGATGAGTATAACAACTTCTTTCCCCGTTTTCTGATATGCAGAAGCTATCAGCTCTCTGAACCTTAACGCCAAAGAACCAGACTTTTTCTTAACTGAGAATAGCTCTTCCATTCGGCTTAGCTGGAGATTTAATGTGTCCTCCAGATTCTCCAGGTTCAGATAGTATTGTCCAGACCAATCGAAATGCAGCACCGGATACTCAACCCACTCATTCTCAAGCTCCGCCATTGCCAGATTCCGGAACAAATCTCTCCTGCCATTGAAATAAGCTTCCAGCGTAGAGAGCAATAGACTCTTGCCAAATCTCCTGGGACGGCTCAGAAAATAGTATTTCCCTGAATTAGCAAGCTTATGAACCAGCCTTGTTTTATCTACATAATAGCAGTTGCGTTCAATAATACTCTCAAAAGTCTGTATGCCTATCGGATATGTCTTGTCCAGACTCCCAGACATCCTTTTATATGCCGGAGCTGGTGGCTCGTTCAGAAAAGCCCTCTCTTCCGGCCTGTAATCATAGCCGTACACAAAGCTCAGCATAGACTTTACAATGTCTATCCCCAGAGCCTCTTCCAGACGGCTGATACTCTCAAGCGTAAGATTGCTCCCGCCCTTCAGAAGGGCAGACACGTGCTGCTGGCTGCACCCCATCCTGTCTGCCAGCATCTTCTGCGTAACAGCCTTTTCTTCCATACTGCGGGCAACCTGCGTAGCAATAAACTGCGAGTATTTCCTCCAATTTTCCATCAGACACAAAGATAGTACAATTTTTATATTGTACAACTTTTATCTTAAGCCCAGGAGATATTCAATGGCGGCGGAGGCGGAAACGTCCTTCAGGGCCACCGTGCCGTCTCTTTCTATGAAATAGACAGAAGGAGTGTTACGCGTACGATATAGAGAGTTTTGGACCACCGCCTCGCTGTCTGAAGCGGCAATCCATCCAGACGGAATCAAATAGGAAACGGAAGAAAGGCGGCCTTCCGTGCAAACGGCCAGAACCGCGAGTTCTCCCTCTGCAATCATCTTGCCCACAGCCGGAGAATGCCCCAGGCGGGATATCCCGTTCAGGCAGTCTCTGCAGCCCGCATCAAAGAACACCAGCATAAGAGTCTGACGCTCCGTGCAGGCCCCCAGCACCTTGTATAAAGAACCGCCGCCTTCCAAGTCAAAATCCAGGGCCTGAGTCCCGGGCATATTCCGCCTGACCTCCGCCTCAAGATATTTCTCACGGCTCTTTTCCACCTCTGGAATATCTGTCCTCCCAATCTTGTGCCCAAGGAAAAGCAGCAGAAGCTTTTCGTTGTAATAAGGAGACTGAAGGGAATAGAAATATTTCTCAGCGATGGCCATAAAGTAATCATATCGCTGAGCCTTGGCGGCCTTGTCCATCAAAGCCCCCACGGCCTTCTGGGCTCTTGAAGGCGAGCAGGCAGCCAGCAGGGAAAAGAACTCGCTGCAGTAGTTTTCCATCGCTGAGAAAGAATCTTCCCCGCCGGAAGCCAGATATAATGTGCTGTCTGACAGGTCCACCCAGTCCCAGTAAAGCAGCGCAACGCTGTCTGCCAAAGAGCTTCTGGACAATGTATCTGCCCCGCACCTCAGATCAGCAGAAGCGCAAAGCCTTCCGCCTCCAAGCAGCAGCGCCAAAAGCGCAAGCACATATTTCAGACGCCTAATCTTCATATTTCAAAGCCCAAACGGCAATTCAAGGAATAAATATACAACGAAAATTCATATTTTTACAGCCCCAAAACCAATCATTATGAAAATATCAGCCATTGCATCCATTGCCATTGTCTTCATAACCGCTTCTCTTGCAAGCTGCAAAAACGATGCTCAAAAGCAGCAGGAAGAACTCAACCTCGATTCTCTTAAGACTCTCACCATAATGGGAAGCCCTGCCTTTGCCCAGACCATAGATTCTCTGAGCAAAGCCTACAATACAGAAAACCAGTACCTTATAGACTCCGCCAAGGCGGAAGTTGCCGCCCTGGAAAAGCTTCTTGAGGCAGACACTGTGGAACAGGCCAGAAGAGACGCTCTTATGTGGGCCCTAAACAAAAGAGACTTGGTGTATTACGCAGACCTGAGTTTTGGCAAGATCAGAACCATCCACACAAAGTTCATAGACCTCTACCTTAAATACCTCTCAGAAGATGACATTAGCAAGGAAATCCTCAAAGACAACGAGGGAGACTTCCTCTATTTCACGGCCAAGCCAGTAGACCCGGAAAAGGATCCTTATGCAAATCAGGAATACGAGAACATCATCTTCAACATCTTCAAGGCCAACGTCTATCTTAAAAACTACAACCAGGCCCTGGGCTACAACCAGCAGATGACCTATCTTGTCAAGCAAAGATACGGAACACAGACCTTCAAGTACGCCCGCTGCCTTTCAGACGGAGCTGTTGTCCTTAACTATGTGGGCAAAAAGGCTCTTGCCAAGCAGAAAATTAAAGAGGCAGACGCCATCCTTGCAAAGCTCCAGAAAGAAGCCGCTGCAAATCCTAACGCAGAAATCCCGGCAGACTCCATTGCCGCCTTCCGCCAGCGCAACCGCAACTTATAGCCCCAAATAATCCTGATAAAGAGCAACCGGCCCATAATGCCAGTATTTAGTACTCTCTTTCTCTAACTTACTATAAGTTTCAGACGCATAGAACTTGCTCAACGCATCCAAAGGGCTAATATGCTCATCCTCCGCGATAAACTCAGCAACGGCAACCGCCTTGCCCGCCAAAATCAAGTAAAGATTCTTCTGTGTAATTTTGGCCCTCATAATTTCACCTCCGTTGCTTTTATAAAAGTCAATGTCTCGAGCGCCCTCTCTGTATGAAAAAGCACTTGATCTATCAGCTTATAAGTTTTTAACTCTGCGATTAGCTCCTGCTTATTCAACAACCCATTTTCGTACAAGGCAAATGCCTCATAAACATTAACATAGCCCACTTTTTCCCTTTAAGTTTGCGTATTGTCCATTCCTTAGCTTGCTTACTAGACGTAGTTGTATAAAAGCCCACTCCGTAATCAAGTGTCCGGTCTGGAATAATTATCTGCGGTTCCTTAACTATCTGAAGACTTCCGTGATATAGTTTCATCTTTTATCTTCTCCTCTATTTCTTCCAAAATCCAGGGCATTCCTTGCGTATGAAGGATATCATAATGCTTGAAGAGATATTCCTTGACCTTATGCCTGTCAAAAAGCAAGGAAACGTTCTTTCCGCTCATCTTATGCTCGTTCTTATAGGCTTCCATACAAAAAGCCACGAAAAAAAGCATATCTGACTCCTTTTTGCTCATATTGCAAATATAATTATTCTTAAACATTCAGGCTACATCTACAAAATAAAAGGCCCCGGAAGCGGTTCCGAGGCCCTAATTTCTTGTATTCTTCTGTTTTGAAACCATCTATACTCCGCGATGGGAATTATTGGGTTGTTATCGCGATAGCTTCTCCTACGTTGTAAGTGGTGTTGAAAGGACCGAAGTATTTAATCTTCAGGAAGAGGCCGATGCCGTCTGCGCGGTTTGCCTGAGCTCTGAGCGGACGTGTGTCGTCGAAGTAGATGGTATAGAGCTTGTCTGACATATCTTCTACCGTCTGGCCGCCGGAATCCGTAGTTGTAGGCTTAGTAAGGAGGTCAAAGAAGTACCAGTAGTTCCACGGTTGGATTACTCCATTCTTTTCCTCTCTCGTATTCCACTTGTTGGCTGTGGTCACATAAGACATTCCGGCAAGAACTTCTCCGTCAACTGTATTTCCGTTCTCTGTACCGGCCGTTTCCACGTTGATAGTTTCATCTGTACCCCCGTTAACCTCATACTTGAACGGGTTCAGAGTCGTGGATGCCATTCTCACTCTTATAGGGTACAGTCCGGAAGGGTAATTGCCCGGAATTCTCAAGGTAAGCTTGTAAGTATCACAATCTTGGCCACTAACACGTCGTGTATTGGTTCCGTCTCTTACAAGCGTTATGCTCGTACTGCCTAACGGGAAGAAGCTGAAGCTGGAGATGGTATAGATATGGATTCTTCTGGTAAGGCCGGTCTGCATATTCTGGATATTGATAACTCCGGACTGCAGCGCTTCATTAAAGAGAGAGCCAAGGGTAAACGTTATGGTTCCCTGGCCTGTGGTATTGTCCCAAGCATCAATCTTTACGTCGTTAACCGCAAAAGTTGCGTCAGGAGTCTCTTCCCAGTTAATCTTGAATCCTTTTTTAGTAACGGTATCCATAAGGGAATGCCAATCTGCGCTTCCCTGGGCGGCATCTGTAGGCTTGAACTCAAAATAAATAGTCTGACTAGAGTTCTCTGTTCCATGTCTGTAAATTTTTGATGTTCCGTCTTTGATGCTAAGCTCGTACTTTCCGTCTGTAATGTCATCTACGTTATCATCGATGGTAACCGTGCGGTTATTCTCATATTCAGTTGTGTTAACCGCCTCTAAAAATGTCATATGCCCGATACCCTTCCACGGCATGGAGTGGATGTTTACCACAAAACTGTGGTTCCTCAGAACCTTCAGAGGTTGGTTGTCTTTGTCCAGAAGCATCAGGGTGTGGTATTTTGTCACCTGGTCCGCTACAGAAGTGCTTGGGTAGTTTTTCTGGTATTTCACCCTGAGGATAAGCTTTGGCGGATTATTAGCATTGTTCTCGTCTTCAAACAGGTACAGCATCCTGGAAATATCATTGGTATAATAAACCGGAGCTCCGTTCTCCCATTTGTAAACCGTTACCATCTCATCTTCGTCATCTGCCGTGTATCTTGCAGCATCGCTGAGGTTGTAAGGAGAGTGGCGGTCCTCGTCTATTACAAGGGTGTTGTCGTTGATATAGCCAGCATAATGGTCTGCCGAACTTGCCTTGTAAGGTGCAATAAAACCTCTGTTAAGGCCATTGCTGAGCAGCCAGTCTATCTGCAGTATTCTGTAGTCGTTGCCGCTTGGCGGATTAGCCTGAGGATCGTCTGTCATTGTTCCGAACTTGATTCTTGCCCTGTCCCTAATCAAGTGTACCAGACTGCCATCTCTCTTTACATAGGTGGTATCCTTCTTTCCTGTTACAGGATCTTCAGTTACTACCATTTTACTCAGCCATTCTTTCATTGCAGCCGTGGTCTCCTCCTTGTGGAATCCCCAGTAAATAACTCTGCGGTCCTCCAATCCGCTGGTAACCAGCACGTTTCTCATAAGAACATTCTCCAGGGTACCGGTTTTGTCAAATCCCGGAATATGACCTTCCGCATTAGCTAGGAAGTGGATTCGGGTGGTATTTGCAGGTATTGTACCCGTAAATAGGTCTCTTCCGTAGCAGTTAGGATGCCCTGATTCCGTAAACCAATGCTCAGTTCCCCTCAGTTCTCCTCTTCTGTATCCAAGATAGATGCCTTCTTTGGTAAAGCAAAGCATCGTAATGGTCTTAACATAGTCTCTAGTGTCTTCTTCTCCTCCCACAATACTTGCCTTGGATTTTGGAGCAGGTTTTTCTCCAACCAGGTTGAAGCCCAGACGGAAAGGCATCTCTCCCGCATTCAGAAGCACAGAAGGATCAGCTTCAGGCCCTTCTGGCGAGTCCAGATTCTTTTCTGAACATCCTGCCAGAAGCCCTATGAAGAAAGCCACCGTTAAAACTTCTATATATGTCAGATAACGCTTCATTTCCAACGTTTCTCTATTTTACTAAATTAATTGCCACTGTTAAGCCTTTGTATGTCTTCCAAAGTCAAATCCCTCACGCAACGAATATAAGCATTATTTGCAGAACCTTGACTTCCCGTTGGCACATTGGCAGATGTTCCGTCGAGAGTCCAATAATAAGCACCTGTAAGAACAGGTTGCATAGTCACATTTTGAGTGTTTGCTCCATTCTGATAATTAATTATGACACTGATTTCTTCTTTGGTAGGAAGCCTCCAGCCTACATAACGCGTTCCGTCTGTTCCAACTTCCATATAAGTACCGCAATGCGTTGCGGCTGTTGTACTACTGTTTGTTGTTGAAACAGCACCCAATTGTGACGCAATCATAACCGCAGGAGAAACTACGTGATCCTGAGACTGGTAGTTTGTATTAAGCACTGGCTTTCCAAGAGCATATTCTGTACTTGCAGCTGTAATCTGCAATACATACATATGGTTGTTGTTCAACTGGGTTTGTTGGTTTCTGTTTGTAATTCTACTATTGTAACGTTCTATTTGCCAAATAGCATTATTCAAATAAACTTTTGCGGGAAATAAATTATCAGAAGTTGTTGGATTTACATTTTGTCCATTATCTCTATCCCAGTCTACCCAAGTGCCGGTTGAGGGAACATTTTCAGTTACATCACGATAATACCTTCGTGCCTTATATACTGTTTCAGTAGTATTTGTATAGTACGTTGAATACTTATACTCAGAATAATAATAATTATTATATGTCCAATAATCCCAATTATCAGAAATAGTAGCAGTCCCTGGATTTTGCCAATCCCAATCAATATAACTAGCACCTGTTCCCCAATATCCATTAACTGCATTAGCTTGACTACTTGCATTGGCACGGTCATTATTTGTGGTAACATTTGCAAGGAATTTCTCTCTGGTTGTTTCTCTAGTCCCTGTTATTGTGCTTGTTGATCGGTGTGCGGGTTCGGCAAAGTTGTACTCGGCTAGGGTACATTCTACGTTATCTGCATAACCATCCCAACTTGTCCAACCATCGCGTGCAGGATTGAAGGAATAGTGTCGAACTGTTTGGGTAGATGTACTTCCGCTCCAACGGGAAGACCAGCTTCCGGTGAAGCTCTGGATGTTGTCCAGAGGATAGTGGCGGATGACAACGTGCTTCTTAGGCAGGGTGGTTGTCAGGAGTTCCACGTCAAACTCAATTGTCTTAACGGCACGGCTCAGCAGAGCTTCTGAAGTAACCTTTATGAGGCCGTCTGGGGTAAGGACTATATGAACTTCTTCACCTTTGGCTGAACTGTTATCAGGAGCAGTGCTGGTGATTGTGATGTCTTGGAGACCGTCAGGAGAAGTAGGGGTTTTGGTCGGATTGTTTTCAATATTCACCTTATTGCCCTGATAATTAGTGTAATAAACCTTAACACTACTAAGGTCTATGTCCGGAAATCGGCCGTCGTCTGTAGCAACGGAGGCGTACCAGTTCAGGTCAACAGTTTGTGCTCCGTCTCCCTTAAGGGTGTATTCCTGCGGATAGACCGTAAGATAGTTGATATCGCCGAGCTTGACAATGGTTGACTCGTGATCTACGTTGGTCTCTGTCCACGGCACAACGTGGTATTCAAGATCCAGGTAGAAGTCTTCTGCCTCAAACTCTTCGTTCTCTGAACCCCAGGAAGCAATCTTTGCATCAACAATGTAGATGTTGTTGCGCTGCAGGCCTTGGTCTGCCACTTTCTGCTCATTGCAAATAGGAATACGGTAGTAGGTGGTACGCTGGTCGTTGTAATGAAGGACTCTGGATCCAAGATGAAGAGTATCATCAGGATTCTCAGGAGTAAAGGTATATCTGATAGAAACAAGAAGGTATGGAGTCTCTGTGTAGTCTCTCCACTTAAACGGAGCCGTGTAGGTCTTTATGTACCACTGCCATAGATCTGCATCTATTACGTCTGTGTTGTTGAGAGAACCTATCTTGAATGGTTTGGAATCCCAAGGGCTACCAGTCTGAGATTTATCAAGCTCATATGTGCCGGAAGCAATGTCAGCTACATCAAAACCAAAGTGAACATATCTCCACATTGGCTCTCCCACTGTCCAGTTCTTTCCGTCTGCTTTCTGGGTGATACTCGTCTTGAAGGTGTCGTCCATCTGCAGGGTTACAATAACCTTGGAAACGGCTCTCTTAAGATCAACATCCCATATCTGCTCTCCATCTTCCGGTACCGGACTCCAGGTGATGTCTCCATCCATAAGGAAAGCCTTCTTATTTACGCGGTTGGTTCTTTCAGGAACAGCGTCCGGAGTATAATAGCAGTCTGTCTTGGCGTCGTAAGTGTGAAGAGCCTTGAGTTCTTGAAGGTTGGTTGGGATGGTGGAGCCTGCAACTCTGTAACTGTAATGATTGTGAGTGGTGTGGTTGCAGTTATGAGTATGAGGGTTATTGGCGGTTACATAGATATGATACTGAACATTAGGATCAAATGGTGTGTTCTCTGTAGTCAGTTCATTAGCCCAGTTCTTGTTAATCAGTTGCTTTGCCTTGTCCATAAGGCCGCCCGGGGCGTTTGGATCCAGAATGACGCCGGTCTGGTCTTTATCCAGATGCTTTACATAAATCCAAGAATCGGTTTCGGCTGCAGATTCCTTCTTGATGAAAATATCCAGAGTCTCAATGAGGTTTTCGTTCAAAACAGAACGGGCAATAACATCGTCTCCGTCTACAATGCCAGGATCTTCATCGTCTTTGGCCTTGCTCCGAGCCTTCGTATGGCCACTAAGATAGTCTATGCCGTCGTCAAAGAGTTCAGCAAGGATAGAAAGATTGCCGCTTGTATCGCCTTCCAGATGGATTTCTTCCTCCTTGGTGCAAGACACCGCAACCAGCAACGCCGTCAGAAGCATTGCCGAGAAAAGAACTATTCTATGTAAAATAAACTTTCTCATTAAGTGTTGGTGGTTGGTTCAAGCCAATACTGACCCGGATTTGAAGCGTCATACTCTCTTGTCTTGTTGGCCTCATAGTCTGCCGGGGAGACTCTCCTGAACCTAATTGGAATATGGTCTGAGTCTCCTGGGAAGTTGTGCGAAATCGGAATCAAGTATGGAGCCTGTCCTGTTGGTATGCAAATAAGCGTTACAGAAACCTTACTCTGCTCTTCAGATGACGGAGTGGCATTTGTCTTAGGAACCACCCACATTCCAAAGGTGTGACTTCCAGCCGTCAAATTATAGTCCTGAGTTGGCCAGACAGTAGGATTAGGATGGGTTTCATCCACAATGATAAACTGGAAGAAGTCGTTGTCTAGCTGGAGCTTTAGCGGGTATGCATTGGTTGTTGAAAAGTTAATTCTGGTAGAGTATGCAGGAGTGATTCCGTCTCCCTGGAATCCGTAAGATACGGCTACCCAAGTCTCATCCCAGTTGTTGTAGTCACAATCCGGAGTGTAGCGCAGCCAGCGAACTACGGAAACATCAGTGTGACCCTGAGTTGAGTATGCCAGACGATCGTTGCCGGCAGTCCACGGAAGCACTGTTGGCATCAGAACCAGCCTTCCGCCTACAAAGTAGGCATAAACTACCCAAACGTGGTTGCGGGCAAAGTCACCTGCGGCATTCATTTCAAAGGTCTTGGTTCTTACAGGTCCAGAAGAGGATGTCTTGTAACTGATTGAGCCGGTCAGTTTCTTGTCTGTTTCTCTTACATAGAAGGTCTTTACATCTGACAACTTGCCAGCTTCTTTGGCTACATCCAGGCGGCTCCAGTACTGGTCTGCTGTCTCGCTTTCGTGGTTTACGGAACGGAACAGAAGGTCTCCAGGAGTATTGTTAATGGCTATAGAGCTGGCAGTAACAGAAGAAGCAACGGTCACTGGATCTGTCTCATAGCCAGAAGCCGCGTCTATCTTGTAAGAAGCGGTGGAATTGTTGAAAACATATTCCTTTACGGAGAACTGGTTTCCATTTATTGTTACGTTGGTAATCTCAAACTCCGAATCTTCCACCTCCATTCTGCATACCACAAGGCGGAACTTGCTAACGCAGCGTGTCAAGGTTACCTTGCTTACAACCAGCACAGGGAAGCTTCCTGTAATAGGAACATTGGTTGCCACTCCGGAATAAGGAAGACCTTCCGTTGGAACTTCTGTCTTAGGGCATCCGCTGTAGGTTGCACCAAAGGCTTCTCCGGTCATAGACATCTGGAGAAGCTGTTCACGAGTAATAGCCTTGAGGTCATCTTCTGTAGAAGGAAGAGTCAAACCTGCAGCAGTTGGATTTGCTACTGCATAAAGGTCCAGATTTGGCTTTTGGCTTGCTATCTGCTTGAGTTCATTCGTATTCAGCAAAACAGTGAATCTTGCTTCCTGACCGCTTTCCAGATTATATTTTGTAAGGTCTGTAAGATGTAGGCAATAGAAAGAAGGAGCAGTCTGTGCATCAGCATTTCTGTACAGCCACACAACCAGCTCGTTGATTTTCTTCTCCGCCTCGGTAGCCTTTATGTCTCCCACGTCTGCCTTGGTTGCCAGAGGCTGAGGAATATACACGGAAATCTGAAGAGAAGGCTGCTGCTCCGGAGTATGGTGCTTATGGCAGGATGAAAGGCTCAGAATTGAGGCCAGCGCAACAGCCACCGCCACAAAAACTTTACCGTTCATCTTTTCAAATATGTTCTTTAAACCTCTCATTTATGCTCAATACTTTCTACTAATAAAGCGGTATTTCTGAAGGCGTTGCCAAAATCCAATCTATATCAATTTCAACTCCAACTTCCAGCTGCGGATCCTGAAGGTCAGGAATGCAGTTGAACGCCTTCTTCAAACTGTTTATGGTAAGGTTCACTTCCGTAACATAATCTTGCTGGAAGACACTCTTTACCAGTGTCTGATTTCCCTGGCCGGAACCATAAGTCAGGGTACCCAGCATATAGAACTTGCTTCCAGGAACTATGTAGCCCGTCTCTCCCTTGAATGTTGTGGAGGAGTTATTCTGGAACTCTATGCATATTATCACATCCTCTGCCTGCAGGCTCTGAAGCAGAAGAGTGTAGGAAGGGTTGTTTGTATTAGCCAAGCTTGTTATCCAGGCAAGGGTTTCGCCGGCATCAGACAACGGCATATTGTCATAAACATAGTACTCGTTTCCTGTCTGAGGAGTAAAGTCAAAGCTTTGCTTATGCTGGCCTGCCACTATAACTGCCGTCATAGGGAACAGTGTATTGCTTACCGTAACATCCGCATTATCGGCATCCTTAAGCGTTGAAGCGGTTGTATTCAAATTCAGTTTCAGCAAAGCCACTCCGTACTGCATCGGCTTGTTGACGGCAACTGAAACGGCTCCTTTCCTTACCACCGGCCCAAATTTCCTTTGCCCTGTATTATACTGATCTAAAATACTCGTCCAAGTTGCTGATGTATTCTTGTAATAAGCGGCTATTGCACGCTCAGCCACTGCATCATCGTCCTCTGAATTCAGTTTCTTGGCACAAGATATCTGGCTGTTCACATAGTACCAGAGGCTAGGTGGATAGCAGAACCTGTCCATCGGAGCCAGATGTATGTCATAATCGCCCTCAGTAACCGCAACAAACTTGCTTCCATCCCACTTAATTGCCACACAGCCTTCAGGAAGCCCGTCTCCTACAGGGAAGTCTCTCAAGTCTGAGTCTCTGAGCGTAAGAGTCAGATTATTGCCGGAACCAGACACGGTTGCAAAAGTACGTATCTGTTCAAGAATTTCATCGCGGTAAGATGCAGAGAAATTCCTGTATGTCAACTCTGTTGTTCTGTTGCTATTCAAAAAACAGCCGTCGTAAGTGCCGGATTGTGGAGTATAGCTACTATTGCTAACGGTATTGTCTTCTGCAGACAAGGCTATGTAAAGCCTTCTCAAAAGATTTGTTATGGATACACCGCTGCAGGAATAAATGTTTCCTTGTGTTCCGGAGCCGCCGCCATTGAGAAGCGTGTTGTACCAGTTTTCCATTGTCTGTGAACACCAGGTTTCAGAAATAGCTTGATGCCAGCTTCTGGAAACAGTTCCAGTTTGGGTGGAACCATACCAGGATGTTCTATAGTAGTAGTTTACTGAATAAGTGGTCGTAAACAAAGAAGTCATATAGTTGGCCAGCCTCTGGGCCTTGGATACGATTGCGGCCCTTGCTGTGGCATCGGCGATTGGATCAGGGGAGAAGGTAATGTCAGAGGCTTTGACACCGGCGGTGCCGCCAGAGGCTTCATCAGATGCTATGAGGCTGCCGTAAAGGTGTTTGTAAGCCTGAGTGCCGCTAGTGTATGTGGTTGATCCTATGGTAACAGGGCTGACCTCTTTGGCCTTGCCGTAAACCAGGAATGAAGCGGTACCGGAAGGAATGTAAATGCTCTTGTAGTAGTGAGAGTTGTTTGAATTGACCAAGCCCTGGAACGAGCCGGAAGATCCGTCATCTCCAAAATCATCTGAGATGCCTTCATAAGGGAGCCTCAGGTAATCTCCCGAACGGGTATCGTCTGCACGTATTTCTCTCTGCACGTCGAATGGAAGGAACCAGATGCCGCTCATTCCGCGGAAAGAATTGGCGCTGCCGTCTGCCTGGGCAACTTGAGCCAGGGTTTTTGTGGCAGGAGAATACTTGACATCCTTCATTCCAAAGGCCAGGGAAACAGGGAAACCGCTTGGCTCCACAATGTCTCCGCCCTGAACAGGCTCCTCCAATGGAGAGGAAGACTTGCTGCACGAAACAGCCAAGGCAAGCATCGCTGAGAATACTGCCAAAAGTTTCAGATATTTACGTGCAACAATCATTTTTCTTTCTTTTATTTCTATCCTTTTTGTTTTCTTTTTCTTTATCGCGATGAAAACTGCCGCGTTATTTTTCTTTTAGAATATCGGGTGGTAATCTCCGCCAGGAGTCCAGTCCAGTGTTACAGAAACACCTACGTGCGGCGCCCTGGTGTCTATTACTCCGTTGTCATAGGCTTTTGCCTTGACTATCTCAAGCTGGCCAGGCCTGAGAGGTTTCTTTACGCTCAGAACGCTGAGAGTAATGGAGCCGTCCGGAAGGGTTGCATAGCAATGCCACTGCCAAAGAGCATCCTCGCTGCCAACGCTGATGAACGGATCTGTTGTTTCTATAATGGTTTTACTGCCAGGAGTGTCTTTGCTAGGATAGTTTACGCTGGCAAAGCACATCTGGGTTCCGCCCGTTACGTTCAGCTTGTCGTCTTTTACAATAGGATGCTGCTCCGGATGATTGTAGATATTGTCTGATATCTTGAGCCCTGTGGCAAAACCGGTGGAATATACCTTGATATTCTTGAGTTTGCTGCCGGTAGTGTCTATTACAAGGGCTGTTGCGCAATTGGCCATATTCAGGGTTACGGTAAAGGTCTGGCTCTGTGCTCCAGCCTTGATGTCCATCTCTTTCAGACGGCCGGTGAAAAGTCCTGTCTTGTGGGTGGCAATGCTGTCTGCGGCCTTGGTCTTGACTTGGTCTAGAGAAGCCTGAAGGCCGTAGTCTATGTTCTGAAGAGCCACCACGCCGTTTCCCTGAACGTTTGCAACTGCGTTGTGCATATAATTCTGCGCCGGCAGATGAAGCGTGTAGCTTGTCTGTGACGCATCCATAATCTCGCTCTTGTGATGGAGGAGCGGATTCTCCCCCATCACATCGTAGAACGAGAGATCAAGATCGTGGGCAAAATCTGTGAAGACAGGGGCAAGATAGCTCTCGAGGGCCTGCTTAACGTAAACGTCTTCCGGCTGGTCCAGCTCGGTAGCTATCTCTGTCTGGATATTGGTGACAAGACGAAGCTCATAAGTAATGGCCACTTCTGCCGCGCAATCGTCCAGATTATCGTCTATGAGACTCTTGCATCCTGCCAGAAGAGGCAGGGTGCAAAGAGCTATCATAAGACTTCTTAGTGTATATCTTCCAGATTTCATTTCCACTATCAGTTATCGGTGAATATTAGTCAGCACCAAGAATTGAGTCAAATACAAGACCAGTGCTCCACTTCAGATCTACGCTAAGACCAAGGGAAATCTGGGTTGAACGCAGGTCTGGAACGGTTACGTATGCCTTCTGCAAAGAAGTTCCGTCAAAGTAGAAGTTTGCAGTGGTCATATAGTCCTGAATGAATACGCGGGTAGCCTCAATTGTGCTTCCGTCTGCATTGTAAGGAGGAAGAGCATAGTTGGTTGGGAAGGTAATGGCAGCAAGGCCGCTAGCCTTAGGATCGAGCTTTCCTACCAGGTAGAAAGTACCGCCGTTTCTTACAAGGTTGTCCTTGCCCCAGAAGTCGCCAGCATTGTTGGTAAACTCAAGAGCAACAAGAACATCAGACTGTGCAGTGGCTCCAAGGGTAGAGTTGTAGTTGTCCCATACTAGAGTGTAAGTCTCGTTATTTGCACCTGTAGGAACAGTGCCGTCAACAATAACCTTGTCGTAAATTGTATAGCTGAAAGTATTTGCCTTTGGAAGATAGTTCCAGCCAACTTCCTTTGGCTGGCCGCCTACGAGAATACCGGTAAGAGTAAACAGGCCGCTTGCAACATTGATCTTCTTGTTGGCTTCGGTAACGCCGGTTCTGGCCTGGATAGCTTCGTTGTTGTCTTCCAGCTGGCTAAGGCCGCTTACATAATCAACTTTAGTTTTCAGAAGAGCTGTACCGTAGTTGATATTGAACTGCATTGCAACGCTTCTGGTGGTTGACTTAACGTGAGAGTTCTTAACCCAAGCCTTGGAAGTCCAGGAAGCATCTGTATCCCAGTTGGTAACTCCCTCAGGATATTCAGCTGCCTTAACTTCCTCGTCTGTTACGCGTACAGGGCTGTTGCCAAAGTAGCAGATCTCTGCAGGATACATAATGCTGTTGATAGTGGTAGCACCAGCTATGTTGCTGTGTAAAGTAGTTGCATAAGACCAGGTTACATAAGGAGCGGTAGCAGAAAGATCAGCCTTCAATTGAGTGCTTCCCTTAGGAAGGCCAATGACAGCAACACCATCAGGGAAGGCGTCCAGACCACTGGTTACATCTGAATAGGTAACACCAGCATTAGTCTTCAATGTAGATGTAGGCAGAGGATCACCATTAGCATCAATTATCTTAGTGATATTGTTCTGGATTGCAGCTGCAATCTCTTTTACAACCTGCTCCTGCAATGAGGTAGGTATCATCTGGGTATCGTCTACAATCTTATGGATCATACCATAAAGGTCTTTCATCATATAGTGGATTGCAGCACCTGAACCTGCACGCACTTCGTTTGTATAAACAGTGTTGAAAACATCAAATGCGTCTGCAAGAGATTCTCCAGCAGGGCTAATAGGATCGGTTGTGTTAAAAGGACAAACTGTCTTTGGAGTTATATCTCCTGTAGAAGGATTAACAGTTACAAAATCTCCCCAGTAAAGGTCAATGGCGCCTGGACGTCCGTCGTTGCCGTCATTGGTTTGGCCATTCCAGGTAATCGTACCGGCAGCTGCAGTGAAATGAGTGCCTACTACAGCGTTGATGAGTTTAGAGAGCATATCTTGCCAATGCTCAAGAGCAGTTGCGCCGGCAGAACCGGAAGCAACTCTTTCAACGAGGCTGAAGCTGTGATTTCCAATAGCAGCGTTAGCAGCGCTGAAGGTAATCTTGCCCTGCTCGTTGTCAGGATCTGATCCGCTCTGAGGAGCTTTGCCCCAGAACATCAGAGCGTTGGTCTCAACAGGGAGAGCAAGTTCCAGAACTCTATGAGATACGGTTCCGTCTGTCTTGATCTGGTTAGGAGTAAGAACTGTACCAAGGCCATAAGTCTTGTCTGCAGTAGTTGCTGTGGCAATCCACTTTCCGTCGTTGCTCGTTCCAAGTTTGTAAGCAAAGAGCTGAGCGTCTGAAATACCACGGAAATTCTCTGTAGTCAGAGCCTGGGTAGCGGTAGATGTCATCTTTGTAATAGGAGTGTTTCCTGTAGAGACATTGAAAACGAAGTTGGCGTTAACCGTGTTCTTTTCGCTGTCGTAGTTAGGATTGTCTGCACCCTCCGGAGTGGTGTCGCTCTTAGAGCAACCCAGCACAAACAGAGAAGCAGCAAGGCCCATGAGGGCGAATTTGAAAACAGTTTTCATTGCTGTTGATTTTTAAGTTGTTTGTTGATTAATAATTGTTGTTGTTAATTATAATTTTCTAATTCGTTTTTCCAATACTACTGAACCTGTTTCAGCTGGTTGACTCTCTTGTTGTAGTCTTCCATCTGGCGGTTGTATTCCTCTACCTGCTGCTTGTATTTCTCATACTCTGCCCTCTGCTGCTGGTACTTCTTTATGGAGTCCAGATTCTGCTGAGCAGTGTTAGCGTCATAGCCGCCCTTTGCAATAATCTTGTTGAGGAGATCTATAGCCTCAGCCTCTTTGCCGTTCATGAAGAGTGCGGTTGCAAGAGCATTGGCGCTGCGAGGATCGTCTGAAACCTTCTCGAGAACTTCCAGAGCCTGCTTGCCGTTACCGTTTTCTATGAGGTCAATGGAATTGTTGATAACCTTAGCAGTATCATCTACATAATCAAAGTATATAGTAAGGTATCCGGAATTGCGCTGGTCTGCCAAAAGCTCCTTCAGAATCTTAGAGAAAGTCTTGCCGCCGTTGAGCGCCTTGATCTTGCTCTCTCTCTTGTCTAGGTTGGACTCCTTATTTATAATATCCATCACGCTCTCAAGCTCAGCCTTGGAAAGAGTCTTGCTGCCGTTGGCAAGAATGAGATCGTTGACCTGGTCCTTGAACTCGCTCCAGGCCTCTCCGCCGGCGTTGATGTCAAAGAGGTTGTCCGGAATGTTAAGCTTGCTCTGGATGTACATCTTAAGAGCCAGGGCACGATTCTCTGAAAGCTTGATGTTGTTGGCGTTAGAGCCTTCTACAGAAGCAAGACCAATAATCTGGAGCTTAGCCATCTGATGGCGGGCATCCTTCATTACGGTGCCGGTAACATCTATGATCTTGTCCAGAATTTCTGCGTTGTTGCGGAAGTTGTATTTGAGCTGAGATTTTCCAACCTCAAAGTTCACGTAGAGAAGCTCTTTTTCTTTTCTCAGGATCCTGTCTGGAGAATAAGGCTTGTACTCAGCGATTGGCTTGAGGAAGTAGTTGGTTAAAGCAAGCTCATCAGCAACACCCTTCTTAGGCGTAACGTCCTTCAGAACAGGAACAAACGGAGCCGGTTCTGCAACCTTTGCAGGAGCCTTTGGCTCAGGGATTCTGATTACCACATCCTCCATTGGATGGCGCTTTGCAAAGTTGTATGCCAGGTTGAGGCCTAGCTTTGGAACTACGCCCCATCCTTTGTCCTTGCCGATCTCCGTTCCGCAGTAGCCGCACTCAAACTGCTTGGCATCGTTATGTCCAACAGCTGCGCCGGCCTCAAGCTCAAGGCGCCAGCGGTCGTTGAGCCACCAGCTATGTCCAAGGAACAGGCCAAGACCCATCCAGTCTCCTTCCAAGCGGCTGTCTCTAACCTTCTTGTACATACCGAACGGGAACTTTGCGGCTGCTACGTTATAATGAGTATAAATAAGATCAAGGCCAAAGAACCAGCCTTCATAAACTTCTTTGCTCCAATAGCGGAATTCAGGAACGGCAAGAAGGTGTTTCCACTTCTTCTCCTTCATCTTGTCGTTATCCCACGGGAAGAATCTAGGCCAAGGCTTCAGGCCAAAGTTTCCGCCAATGCTGAAATGCTTGGCTACAGGCACTTCCAGACCAAGGTTAGGAGTACCGCTGCCCCAATAGAAAAGGTTGGTGCGCAAAGAAGCTCCGTGGTTCCAGTCTTCAGACTGCTGCTGAACCACTACCTCTTTATAAGTAACGTCCTGGGCATATGAATTCCCAGCAAACAAAAGAAGAGCCAATGCTGCCAAAACAGCATTTGCCACGTTATGTGATAATCTATTCATTTTCACCATTCAGGTCTATTTCTTCTCCTGCCTCTATCTCTCTTGCTATCAGCTACTTATCTCTCCCCTATTTATCATTTTCTCTTTTCTGCAAAAAAAATCCACTTCCGAATATCTTTTCAGGATACCCGAGAATTGGAACCGTAATAAATTATAAAACTACTTGAGTCGTCGAAAGTTACGTGATTTTGGCTTGTTCTGGGGAGTCGTCCCCAACAAACACAAAATCGGCACAAATTTACACACTTATTTCATAAATGCAACTTTTTTGTTACAAAAATGGTTTAGAGGCCTTTTCTGCAAAAGGCGTGCCTAACTCCCCGAAAAGAAAAAAACGGAAAAAAGCAATTAACATTTTGTTATTAACATTTTGTTAATTGGTAACGGGGGGAGGAACAAATTAAAGAACCCTGACACTGACACGGCGGCCTAAACCTTGAAAGAGTTTTACTAGAGTTGAGAGCTGAATATCTGCATGCCCTCTTTCTACTCTAGATATAAAACTCTTTTTTGTGCCAATCCTATCGGCTAGCTGTTCCTGAGTAAGACCAGCCCGTAGGCGCTCATCCTTGAGTTGCTCGCCAATAATAAAAGCATCGCACTCCATCTCGAACTGTTCACGCTCGGGAGTGCCCACATCTCCGAAATCTTCTGAAATAAGATCTTCAATCGGAGTCAAATTCATTTTCTTAAGTTTATTCTTATCCATTATTCTTCTTGCTTTTCTGTTCAAAATACTTTTTCATAAGGGCTTCAGCTTTATCAAGCTGCTTTGTAGGAGTCTTCTGGGTTTTCTTCTGAAAACCATTGAAAAGTATAACCAAATTACCTTCATCAAAGCAGCAAAAAATACGGTAGAGATTGCTTTCTTGCTCTATCCGAATTTCATATAGCCCCTTCCTGCCTTCAATGGATTTCAAGAATTTGGCTGGAACTTTTTCCACCAACATTATCAGAGTAAAAATCTGATATACTTTTTTCAGTGTTTCTCTGTCCAGAGTTTTTCTGAATTTTTTAAAGTGGTCTTCAAATACGACCAATCGTCTCACATAATCCCTCTTCATATCGCAAAGTTAACGAATTAGTTTACACGAGACAAATTTTTGCAAAAAAAACCGGAAAATCGTCAGACTTTCCGGTAATGGTAGCGGGGGGAGGACTCGAACCATCCGACCTCCGGGTTATGAGCCCGACGAGCTACCAACTGCTCTACCCCGCGGTAATGGACTGCAAAGATACACAATTTTCCGAATTTCCAAATTTTTCGCAGACTTTGGGCTAACTAGGAGAAAAATCCTGCTGCTTCAGAGAGCGGGAGGGTGGTTTGCTCTCCGGTTTCCAGGTTCTTGAGGTTTATGGTTTTTGCCTGGACTTCTGATTCTCCTGCGATAATGAAGAACGGTATCTTGTTTTTCTCTGCGTATTCGAATTGCTTCTTTAGTTTGCTCTGGTCTGGATAGACTTCACAGCTTATGCCCTTTGCCCTGAATTCATTTGCAAGCGGCAGAAGATATGCCACGGAAGACTCATCCATATTGGAAAGAAGAACCTTGGTTCCCCCTACTGCTTCCTTTGGGAATTTGTCCAGGCCTGTGAGCACATCGTAGATGCGGTCTGCGCCAAATGAAATGCCCACGCCGGAAACGTCTGGCAGACCAAAAATGCCGGTGAGGTTGTCGTAACGGCCGCCGCCGCAGATGCTTCCGATTGCAAAATCCAGAGCCTTGACTTCAAAGATGGCGCCTGTGTAATAGTTGAGGCCGCGAGCAAGAGAAAGGTCTACTTCTACTTTCTGGGTGATATTTGCTTTCTCTATGAGGCCGAAGAGAGTCTGAAGTTCTTCCACGCCCTTGCGTCCGATTTCGCTATCCTTTACCACATTGCTGATCAAAGAAAGTTTCTCCTCTGTGCTGCCAGTGAAAGTGAGAACCGGTTCAAGAACTGAGAAACCTTTTCCATCCACGCCGCCTGCAAGCATTTCTTCCTTTACCGCCTCTATTCCAATCTTGTCTATCTTGTCCATCGCGATGGTTATCTCCACCAGTTTTTCAGGGAAGCCCATTGCTTCTGCCAGGCCAGCCAAGATTTTGCGGTTGTTGATCTTGATGCAGACGTTGATGCCAAAGAGGTTGAACACCTTGTCTGCAATCTGAACCAGCTCAAGTTCATTCAGAAGGCTCTTGCTGCCGATAACGTCTACATCGCACTGGTAGAACTCTCTGTAGCGGCCTTTCTGAGGACGGTCTGCCCTCCAGACAGGCTGTATCTGATAGCGCTTGAACGGAAAGGTTATTTCATTGCGGTGCTGAACCACATATCTTGCAAACGGAACGGTGAGATCATATCTGAGACCTTTCTCGCAAACCTTGAGGCTCAGCGCGTTGCTTCCTTTCTGAAGATCATCTGATGATATCTGTGCAAAGGCTTCTCCGCTGTTAAGCACCTTGAACAGGAGCTTGTCTCCTTCTTCTCCGTACTTGCCCAGGAGCGTAGAAAGATTCTCCATAGATGGAGTCTCTATCGGCTTGTAGCCAAACTGGCGGAATACGCTCTTTATGGTATCGAATATGTAGTTTCTTCCGGCCATCTGCTCCGGAGAAAAATCTCTTGTTCCTTTCGGGATGCTTGGTTTCTGCACTTGTGCCATATCTTTTCAAATAAACTTTGCAAATGTAATATCTTTTTTGCGTTCGGGGCTTTACGAGGCACCATAGCCCTTTAAATACTCATCAATAGCAGCGGCGGCTTTGCGTCCTTCACCCATCGCGAGTATGACAGTTGCTGCTCCGGTTACAACATCTCCGCCTGCGAATACTCCTTTGCGAGTGGTTGCGGTTTGTTCTGTAAGCAGCCTTCCTTTGCGGTCTGTTCCTAGACCTGGAGTGGTGTCTGCAATCAGGCGGTTGATCTTGGTACCAAGCGCAACTATCAGAGCATCAGCCTCTATGTCAAACTCAGAGTCAGGAATCGGAACAGGGCTGCGGCGGCCGCTCTCGTCTGGCTCGCCAAGTTCCATCCGAATGCATCTTATGCCTTTTACCCATCCGTTCTCATCGCCGAGAACTTCTACAGGATTTGTCAGCAGCTGGAAGTTGATGCCTTCTTCTTTAGCGTGATGAATTTCTTCTGCTCTTGCAGGCAGTTCCTTTTCGCTTCTGCGATAAACGATTGTTACTTCAGCGCCAAGTCTTAATGCTGTTCTTGCGGCATCCATCGCAACATTTCCACCGCCAACTACGCACACCTTCTTTGCCTGAAATATCGGAGTATCAGACTCTTTGCTAAAAGCCTGCATCAAATTGTTTCTGGTCAGATATTCGTTGGCAGAGAAAACTCCGTTCAGATTCTCTCCAGGAATACCGAGGAACAGAGGAAGTCCTGCGCCAGTTCCCACAAACACTGCATTAAAGCCTTCTTTGTCCATAAGATCATCTATGGTTACCGTTCTTCCCACAAACACATCTGTTTCTATCTTTATGCCCAAATCCAGAAGTTTCTGGATCTCCTTTTCAACCACGGCTTTCTTAGGAAGCCTGAACTCAGGAATTCCGTATGTGAGAACACCGCCGGCTTTATGAAGGCTCTCGAATATCGTTACGCTGTAGCCGAGCTTTGCAAGATCTGATGCGCAGGCTAAACCTGCTGGTCCACTGCCAATTACCGCCACCTTGATTCCTTGTTTGTCAATAAGAGGATGTTTGCTTTCAGCACTTTCATGCTCGCGGGCATAATCGGCGACAAATCTTTCCAGCTTGCCGATTGAAACGGATTGTCCCTTGACTCCTAGGATGCAGCTGCCTTCGCACTGGGTTTCCTGCGGACAAACCCTGCCGCAGATTGCAGGAAGAGAACTGTCTTCAGAGATTGTATCGTACGAGGCCTTGAAGTCTCCTTCCAGAACCTGATGTATGAATGCAGGAATCTTGATGCCAACAGGACAAGAATCCACGCAGCGCGGCTTCTTGCAATTCAGGCATCTGGAAGCTTCAAGCTGCGCTTCCTCAGCATTGTAGCCATAGCATACTTCTTCAAAGTTTGTAGCCCTGACTTTAGGGTCTTGTTCCCTTACCGGAACCCTGTCTATCTTGTTTGCCATAGGTTTATCTTTTTAGTACTAGGCCGGCGGCTTCGTTGGCTTGCTGTTCCTGCTTGCGGTAAAGTGTCTGGCGGCGCATGGCCTCGTCAAAGTCCACATCGTAGCCGTTGAATTCAGGGCCGTCTACGCAGGCGAACATTGTCTTGCCCGCAACGCTCACTCTGCAGGCTCCGCACATTCCGGTTCCGTCTACCATCAAGGTATTGAGGCTGACGGTAATAGGAAGGTTCAACTTCTTTGCTGTCAGCGTTGCAAACTTCATCATTATCATAGGGCCAATTGCCACGCACATATCATAATTGTTTCCAAGGCGTTCCATCAAAAGAGTTACTACTCCTTTCTCGCCTTTGGAGCCGTCGTCTGTGCAGATGTAGAGGTTGGAACAGGCTACCTTCATCTCGTCTTCCATTATGATTAGGTCTTTGTTCCTTGCGCCTATGATTACGTCCACGTGAGCGCCTGCTTTGTGAAGATACATCGCCTGAGGATAAACTGGTGCGGCTCCTACTCCACCGGCAACAAACAGGTAGCGTTTGTTCTTCAGCTCCTCGTATGAAATGTCCATAAACTCAGACGGTTTGCCGAGCGGGCCGGCCACATCGCAGAGGAAATCTCCAACGTTCATCATACAGATCTTGTTGGAGGAAACTCCGGCTATCTGCACAACAATTCTCACCGTTCCTTTCTCTGCGTTGTAATCGCAGATGGTAAGCGGAACTCTCTCTCCATTTTCCGTTGGGCGGACAATGAGGAATTGCCCGGGTTTTGCGCTTTTGGCAATTCTCGGAGCTTCCACTTCCAGCGAGTAAATCAGCGGTGTGAGCTGCTTCTTGTCTATTATCTTGAACATATTATAGGTCTTTGAAGGTTTTGAAGGTGTAGCCTTTTTTCTTGAGGTATGTGACTATTTCCCTGAGGCGGTTGTAGAGCCTTTCGCTTTCCGGACGGGTTGGCTCTATGCCAGGGTGGATCAGTATGATAGCACCATTGAGGGAATTTTTCTGCTCAAAGGCGTACAGGCGGTCTATCAAGGTCTGGGCTTCTACGTAGGAGCTCATAGATGGAATGGTATAGTCTGCCGGAGTGGCTGTTCCAGGAGTGTAGTTGATTGGGATATAGCCGGCTCTTGAGAGTATGTTCACAGCCTCTGTGTTGTAGTGCTCGTATGGAGGAAGCAAATATCTGGACTGGCTCTGAAGTACTCCGAATTTTTCAAGCTCTTTTGCGTTGAGCTTTATGTCTGCGAGGATGCTGTCTTTGCTTATGAGCATAGAGTCTCTGTTGCCGTCCCACGGAGCATAAAGAAGATGCTTGTCTGAATGGCCGCTCACATAATGGCCCTCTTCAACGATGCGGCGGATAATATCCTGGAACTCTGGCTTACGCAGGGCGTTGCCGGTGAAGAAGAAGGAGCCTTTTATCTTCTCTTTCTTCAGGGTCTGGAGGATTTTCTCCCCGCCGTTGAACATATCGTCTGCAGAGAAAATCAGGTAGATTTCTTTCTTGGTAGGATCTATGCGGCGTATTGCTCCGTAACGGTCTTTGACAGCCTTTGAAGTTGCAGGGCTGAATTCTTTTTTCTGGCGGTTGCCTTCCTGCTCCAAAGTTGCAAAGTAATATGTAAGGCCTGCCGTGCCGTCCATAGTTGGCTCGTTTGTGGCATAGTCACCGATATCGTTGTGGTAAACTGCTATTCCTCTGTTCAACGATGGGGTTTCATCTGGTTCCCTAAGTCCGCCGCCGGCTCTGGAGGAGAAGATGAAGTTGTATACCGGACCGTCTATCAGACCTCCCGTTATCTCTCTGTGTTCCAGAGTGAATGCGGAATGTGGACGAGTCGGGATGTAACCGCCCTTAGGATAGCCGATTATCATTGAAACGCCCCAAGGATTGCATCCGAATAGCCAGTCTCTCAAAGCGGCTTCCATATAAGCATAGGAATTGTCTCCAGTAAGCCTGCGGTAAAGCTGTGCCTGAGTGACGGCAGCACTGGTCAGGTTATTGGAGCACCACAGATATGGAATGCCGTGGCAGAACGGTTCTATGTCTGCCCTTTTGCGCAAATCCTCAAGGCCTTCTTTCATAAACTCGGTGTATTTGAGTTTCAGGGCCTCGTCTCCTTCTGATGCCTGAAGGAAGTGGCCGAGGTTTATGAACGGGTAGAACTGGTAATGCCTTCCCCTTCCCAGTTCCATCCACGGAGATACAGGTTCCTGCTCTCCGTAGTAGTCTGCTTCTTCTTGATATACAGGATTCTTGGTGGTTGAATAAAGTGTAGCGGCAGCCAGTTCCACATCATCTACCCAAGTGTCTTCCTCGTAGAAATATCTGGAAATGTAGCAGGCAGTCTGGGTGTTGCCCGGAACTTCCTTGGCGTATTCGTATGCTGGAACGGCTTTGGCTGCTATCATCTTGGCAAATTGAGGATCTATCGCTGAGAAAACTTCTCCTCCCAGAGCAAATGTTGAGGCGAATTTGCCGGCGGCGGAAGAAACTCCCGTGGTGCGGTTCTTGCCGAACTTGCCCATTCCCTGTGGCTTGCCGGTAAGGAAGTATACAGGACGGCCGTTGCCCTCTCCCCAGCCGTAATCGGCTGTGTCATACTGCGGTGGCTTGAATCCTATATGGTCTCTGTCATCGGCGATCTGGGTGAACATAACCCTGTCTTCCGGATTCATCCTCACCAGCCAGTCAAGCCCCCAGCGGGCCTGGTCCAGAATATCCGGAACGCCGTTGGCGCCAGGCCTTCCGTCTGCCTGATAGCGGTCTGCAAAAATGCTCTTGTCTTCTATATACTTCCAGGCGAACATCATATGGTATGTAGCCGTTGCGCTAGTAGTCTGATACTGAAGGTAGTCTGAAGCATCGTGCCAGCCTCCCCTTACATCTATCCTCTCACCGCTTCTCTGAGGGTGATCCACAATGTAGCCATCCAGCTGGTGGCAGAGAGTATCGGTGAACGGGTTGTAGCCGCACTGCTGCTGTCTCATATAGTTGAGCAGTAGATCTGCAGCTCCGTCATACACGTCCGCCCCTATCTTGAATACCGGGGAATAGGCTCCTCTGAATCTGATATAGTAGCCGCCTGGTTTCTCGAACTTGGAGAAATCAAGCTTCCAGGCGTCTTTCATAACCCACTTCGTAGGATCTGTCCAAGATGCTTCGCCCTCAAAAACAGGCATATCAGTTACAGCGTCAAATATCACGAAAATAATGTCTTCTCCTTCCGCTTTCAAATAATTCTGTACTCCTTTATAATCAAGTATACCGACTGGCTTCATCACTCTTTCCTCCACCTTCTTGGGCCTTTTGGTCCAGGCTGTCTGGCCAGAAGCCGAAACCTGAGTCTCATCCTCTTCCCATTCAACCAAAGGTTCATCCACACTCTTCTCTTCAAAATACACAGCCACCTTTACGGATTTTGGGAGATAGCCCACATAATTGATTCTGATATGCTTCTGCGCTATTGACGGAATACAGAAGCCCAAAACGGCAAGCAGAAGAAATAGTTTTTTCATAATATGTCTTTGAATAATCCCAATCATACAAATATAACAATTAATCGCCATCCTTAAAAGCGCAAACATTCATCTTTGATTATGTGCCCAATTTCGATTATCTTTACATTTTATAATAAAAAGCAGACAAATAATTAAAAATTACACGATATGAAATTCTGGAAAGCATTTTTTGCCGCCTTGCTCGGTTGCCTGGTGGCCCTGATTCTCAACTTCTTCCTATTCTTCCTGCTGATAGCCGGCATTGCCGCAGCATCTGGCAGCGGAGGTGGAAACGCACCTTCTGTCAAAGAGAACACCATCCTCAAGATAGACCTTAGCCAGACAATCGGAGAAAGGACACAGGAAGGAATGGGAGGAGATATGTCCGGCATTCCTTTCATCAGTATGCCTCAAGCTTCTCTGGGTATTTACGATGCTGTCAAGGCTCTGGAGAAAGCAGCTGACGACAAGAACATTGCAATGCTGCTTATAACAGACAAGGGAACTGGCACGAGCAGCGTCACCGCACTGGAGGAACTCAGGAACGCCATTGAGAAATTCCACGCCAGCGGAAAGCCTATCATAGCCTACGGAATGAACTATTCAACAGGTGGCTATTTTGTAGCCAGCGCTGCAGACAAGGTTTATATGCATCAAGACGGAATGCTTCAGCTTGTTGGTATGGGTGGAAGCATGATGTTCTTCAAAGACGCTCTGGACAAGCTGGGCGTTAACTTTCAGCTCATCCGCCACGGCAAGTTCAAGGCAGCCGCAGAGCAGTATATAAAGAATGACATCAGCCCTGAGAACCGCCAGCAGAATATGGAGATGATGAATTCCATCTGGAAGACACTCTCCAGCAGAATCTGCCAGAGCCGCGGCATAGATGCCAAGGATCTGGACAATGCTATTGATTCTCTTAAGATCGGCGACGGGGAGAGCGCAATGGCTTATTCCCTTGTGGATTCGGCTCTTACAACCGAAAGGTACGTGCAGAAGATCTGCGGCCTTTTGGGAGTGGAGAAAGAGGAAGACCTCAAGGTTATTACCCTGTCTTCCTATGCCAAGACCCTTCCGGCTTCCCTTAAGGGCTCCGTTAAAGTTGCCGTGCTCTATGCAGAAGGAGAAATTGCCCAGAGCGGATCTGGCATAGCTTCATCAAAAATCGTGAATCAGATTAAGAAGATAACCAAAGACGACTCCATAGATGCAGTTGTACTCAGAGTCAATTCTCCTGGCGGAGATGCCCAGGCTGCTGAACTTATCAGAGAAGAGCTCCAGGCGCTTGCCAAGGCTAAGCCTCTGGTTTGCAGCTTTGGAGAATATGCCGCAAGCGGCGGATACTGGATTTCCGCCCAGGCCCAGAAGATTTTCTCAGATGAGTCTACTCTCACCGGTTCCATTGGAGTATTCTCTCTGGCAATCAATTACGGCAAAGGCCTCAAGGAGCATCTGAAGATCAACCCTGTGGAACTTGGCACTCACCGCCATTCCGCAATGGGTAGCGGCGTACGCCCTCTGGACGACGAGGAGGTTGCCTACAACCAGAAGCTGGTTGAGCATATCTACGACAAGTTTATGGGCATTGTTTCAGACGGCAGGAAAATGAGCATCGCCCAAGTTGATTCCATTGCTCAGGGAAGAGTATGGACTGGTACTCAGGGAGTTGAAGTTGGCATCGTAGACAAGATAGGCGGCATAGAAGACGCTATCAAGTACGCAGCTTGCATCGCTCTTGGCAAAGACCCGGACAATAACTATCGCGATGTAGATAATTCTGAGTTCAAAGTTGTTGAATATCCAAAGGTCAAGACCCAGATGGAGCTCCTTCTGGAAGGCTTTGGCTCTTCAGAGCAAGATGCCCTTATCCAGAAATTCTTTGGCAAGGCCAACCTGAAAGAGCTGGCAGAGGACTTCCAGAACAGCAAAGGCGTAAAGACCTACGCCAGAATGCCTTACACCCTCCAGCTCACCTACTGATCTGAATTGAGATTATCAGAAGGTTTTGGCTCTGCGATGTGACTTTGAAGCGGTCATCAATTTCAAGAGACGGAAGACAGACAATGCTTCCGTCTTTTTTTGTAACAACTGGAATAATGTTTTTGAAAAGCAGATCCACTTTCCTGGAATTGAGAAAATCCACAACGCTCTTGCTGCCCTTCAAGCCGTAAGGAGAGAATTTGTCTCCTTCCTGCATAGTCCTGCAAATCAGAGGAAAATCAACCTTATCGGCATCCAGGACAGAACCTTTGCGCAACAAGCTTTTCAAATCTGAATCGCCGAGAGAAACCGCCTCAACCTTTATTTCAAAAGGACCGAATGCATAACATCCAGGGCATGGGATTTCAATAGAATTGAATTTCTCTTTTGGCAGACTGTACAGCCTCAGTTCTCCTCTTTCAATTGTTGCAACATTGTTTTTGAGAGAGAAGACTCTAGTAGAATCGTTAATGGTATAAAGGGTTTCTGCTATCTGTTCCAGCTCATCTTCATTCAGAGGAATGTTATGAAGCCTCAGCAATTCAGCAAGATAGAAACCAGCATTTCCGGTTGAACAGAGCTTTTCTACGGAAGCTCTGAAAACAAGATACTTTTCTCTTATATCTTCAACGATTCCGCTTTTTGACGGTTCTTTCTTGATAAGAAACGATTCAACTTTTGCCGCAACGAGTTTGTCAACTTCAGCGTTCAGCTCCCTGAATCTTGAAATGTCTTTGTTCAGAGTCTGAATAACAGAAGGATTTATCTCCTTGAGAAGAGGCATTACCTGGTTGCGGATCTTGTTACGGGAGTACTCATTCTGGGCGTTGGTTTTGTCTATGCAGTACTTCAGATTATTCTCCTTGGCATACTCCTCAATTTCTTCACGTGTTATGTTCAGAAGAGGGCGGAAAACAAACAATCTGCTATCCAACTGCCCCAAAGGACGGATGGCGCCGAGCCCTTGGCGGCCTGTTCCCCTGACAAGGTTCAGGAGAAGGGTTTCCGCGTTGTCGTCTGCGTTGTGGGCAGTCATCAAAACATCAAACCCTTCCTTTTGAGAGAGTTCTCTGAACCAGTTGTAACGGAGATCACGCGCTGCTATTTCTACAGAGAGCTTATGCTCCTTGGCATATTTGAGCGTATCAAAGTCTGCGGTAAAGAACTCAAAACCATATCGCTGAGCCAGATTGCGGACAAACTCCTGGTCTGAGTTGCTGTCTTCTCCCCGCAGATGGAAATTCACGTGAGCCACTCCAATCCTGCACTTGTTTGTGGGGTAGAGCTGGTGGATAATATCGGCCATTGCGGAAGAGTCCACTCCCCCGCTTACTGCCAGAAGCAAATCTCCCTCTACAGGGTGCTCCATAAAGAAAGCACGCACTTTTCCTATGATGTGGAGTGCTGCCATTTACTTCTTGTAAGTGCCTATGGTGTAGGAGAAACTAAGTCCGAATACTTCTTTGAACTGCACCCTCGGACCCTCCTTTCCGCTCTTGCTGGTAATCTTGATCTTGTCGTCGTAGATGAGGTTGGTCCTCAGACTTGCCTTAAAGTATTTGTTGAGGGTGTAGTCTGCCTGAACATCCCAGTAAACCACTATGTTGGACGGTGTTCCCATATAGTCTGAGAAGAGGGAGAACTGAGAGGCAACCTTGAAGTCTTTGGTTAGAGCCTTGGCGAATGTTGCCTTGAGCTGGGCACCGAGTTCAACCCTTACCGGATGGTTGTACTTGTTTCCGTACTTTACGCGGAGAATACTGTCTGCTGCCACAATGGTCATACTTCCCGTCAGAGGAGCAAAGTTCAGGGAAAAGACCTTGCCGTCTCCTGGTTTCCAGTCCATACCAAGACCCAACGTCAGATAGCCAGGAGCCAGGAACTTGGACTTCATAGTGGCCTCGTTGTTCTTATTGTAGTCAAATCCAGGAGAGAACTGGCTCTTGAAGTTCAGGAAGGCGGAGAAGTAGATTTTCTTGTATGCCTGATAGCCCCATTTGCTGTCTAGGATTATGCGGTCTTCGCTCTTGCGGTAGCCTACGTCAAAGCTCTTTACAAAACCGTATCCCAACTGAACGCGGTTATCCCAGAAGACCTTGCCCTTGGCATAGTTGGCCATTCCGTTGAGGTAGGCGTTCAGAGCCACGGAACCGCTTCCGCCTGCTGCCCAGTTGGTAAGTGAAACCTGGGAGAAGATGAGCTCATCGTTTACGCCTATGGTCCAGAATTTTGGAGAAGGTCCTCCATAGTCTGGCTCAGGAGTTGGAAAGTTCAGGCCAATGAGCCTTACAAGTTCCTGTTCCTTGCTCAGGCCGCTCTGGATAGGCTCCACCTTCTTGTTGCGGATGGTGTCTCCCCAGAACCCGATCTTAACCTGGGAAAAGGCCGTCTGGCTCACAAAGCCCATCATCAGGGCCAAAAGCAATATGTAGAGCTTTTTAGTCATTCAAAACATCATCCGTATTGAAAGCAAATCCGTTGCGCTTTCCGGTAGGAATCCTGTAATCGTCTGAATCTTTGTCTCCTACGGTAATGGTCTTTACGTTCTCGAAAGGAGGAACCAGAAGGTCAAAGCTAATGGCGTAAAGCATTGCGTTTTCAACAAAATCGCGGAGCTCCTTCTTGTCTAGGGTTACGGTTCCAAAGTCTGAAATCTTGTTTCTCGGCTGCCTCTTTCCCTCAACAAAGAAACATCCTTCCCTGTTGATGAACAGCCTGGAAATCAGGTATCCCGGATCGCACTCGCGATTGAGCTTCACAGACTCGTAGAGGAAGTTGTGGACGGTGATTACCCCGCAATAGGTGTTGAACTTCTCCTTGGTTGAATAAGGGTTCTTCCAAACGGGATGCTCGCGGTCAAACTGGTAAACGTCCGGAAGAAGGCTGAATACCAGAACGTCATCGGCGAACCTTACCTCCGCCTCCAATTTTCCCTTGTCTCTGTACTCCAATTTTACACGGCGGCTAAGTTCCACGCCGGAATCTTTAATCTCGTCCAGAGCCTCGTCAAGATCGTTGCTGATTTCAGCCAGCAATTCCTTGAGGCTGTTGAACACTTCCAAGGCTCTGTCGAATATCAGAGACTTGACATTGGATTTTCCACTGAGCGCCGCTACCAATTGTTTGTTGGGCGACAAAGGCTGGTCGTTGTCCATATTCTAATCTATTGTCTTTATGTCTTTTAATATGCTCTTGCAAATACTACTCTGCGATGGGATGGCTTTCCGGAATAAACGCATTTGCCTTCCTCTTCGCATACGCAGGAATCTATCGGGATGCAGCGGATTGTAGCCTTGGTTTCCTCCTGGATTCTGGCCTCTGTTTCTGCTGTACCGTCCCAGTGGCAAAGCAGGAATCCGCCCTTCTCAATCTGAGTCTTGAAGTCATCCCAGGTATCAACCTTGATTATATGTTCATCTCTGAAAGCCAGAGCCTTGGTGTAGATATTCTTCTCTATTTCCTTGAGGAGAGCGTCTACCTTTTCTTCTATGCCGTCTATGCTAGCGCTTTCCTTGGTCAGGGTGTCTCTTCTGGCAACTTCTACCGTGTTGTTTTCAAGGTCTCTAGGACCGATGGCAAGCCTTACAGGAACTCCCTTGAGTTCCCATTCGGCAAACTTGAAGCCGCTGCGGACATTTTCCCTGTCGTCTATCTTTACGCTGATGCCCAGCTTGTCGAGACCTGCCTTGATGCTCCTCATCTTCTCCAGAACGGCATCAAGCTGCTCCGGCTTGTTGAAGATAGGAACCATAACAACCTGGATAGGAGCCAGGTTTGGAGGCAGAACCAGTCCGTTGTCGTCTCCGTGAGCCATAATCAGCGCGCCCATAAGCCTGGTGGAAACGCCCCACGAGGTAGCCCATACATATTCAAGAGCGCCGTCTTTGCTCTGATATTTTACATCAAATGCCTTGGCAAAATTCTGACCCAAGAAGTGGGATGTTCCGGCCTGGAGAGCCTTGCCGTCTTGCATCATTGCCTCTATGCAGAGGGTGTCCAGCGCTCCGGCAAACCTTTCGCTTTCTGTCTTGTGGCCTACAATTACCGGAAGAGCCATATAGTTGCGGGCAAAATCTGCGTAAACCCCTACCATCTTTTCTGTCTCGGCGATGGCTTCCGCCTGGGTGGCGTGAGCTGTATGGCCCTCCTGCCACAGGAATTCAGCCGTGCGGAGGAAAAGACGGGTTCTCATCTCCCATCTTACCACGTTTGCCCACTGGTTTACCAATATAGGAAGATCTCTGTAGGAGCTTATCCAGTTCTTGTATGTGTTCCAGATTATTGTCTCTGAGGTTGGCCTTACCACCAACTCTTCCTCAAGCTTTGCAGACGGATCAACTACCACTCCAGGCCCGTCTGGATTGGTCATAAGCCTGTGGTGAGTCACCACGGCGCACTCTTTTGCAAATCCTTCAACGTGCTCCGCCTCCTTTGAAAGGAAGGATTTTGGTATGAAAAGCGGGAAATAAGCGTTCTCGTGGCCGGTGTCTTTGAACATCTTGTCCAGCTGGCGCTGAATCTTCTCCCATATAGCGTAGCCCCAAGGCTTGATTACCATACATCCGCGGACGGCGGAATTCTCTGCCAGTCCGGCTTTTACAACCAGATCGTTATACCATTGCGAATAGTTTTCCTGTCTCGGCGTTATCTGTTTAGCCATACCCTTCAGTCTTTGGAATAATTTTTGATATATTTGTTTTTAAAATTGAACCGCACAAAAATACAAAATTTATTTAACGCAGGAGGTAACAATGAAAAACATTAGCGTATCTATCTTAGTTGCAGCAAGTCTGGCACTTGTTTCTTGCGGAACAAGCACCTACTCTGCAAATGGAGGCGGAGGATATATGAACAGTATCTATTATGCCTCCTCCGATGCAGTTCCCGGCGCATCCGAAGAAGTGGGCACTACTTCCTACACAACTGTCTCAACTTCTGCTCAGGATGCCAGCAAGCTCAAGAGCAGGACTGTGGCCGTTCTGAACACCAACAACAACGTGTTCACCCAGTCCGCTTATACAGACACAATTTTTGTCGGCGACGAAAACATTGTTAACGTAGAATACAACCCTCAGACAACCTACGTCATTGCAGATGACGACGAGAGCTATGAGGCAAGATTGAGAAAATTCGACAGTCCAACCTATACGGTAAACGTAGTGGTGGATCCTTGGGACCTGGCTTGGTACAATCCGTTTGCCTGGAACTGGAACTACCATTACTACAGATACCGCTACGGCTATCACAGCGCCATCTGGTGGAACGACTGGTGGAACTGGAGATGGGGATGGAATGATCCTTGGTATTATGGCTGGAGCTGGTATGACAGATACTGGTACAGCTGGAACTGGCACGACCCGTGGTACTACGGAGGATATTACTCTCCATACAGATACCACCACGGATACTACAGCAACTGGCACAGGCCGTACTATTGGGGCGGAGGCGGCAGAGACCGTCACCACAGGCCTGGCGTTTACTACACCCGCAGGGGCGGCGTAGGAACCAGAGGCAGCAGCATGGGCCGCGCTACAGGCGTGACTCCTAGATCCGGCGACCACAGGGCAGTTGGAAGCTCATACCGCAGAACTCCTACCATTGGCAACGTTAGAGGAGGCAGCAATAGACCAGCCATTTCCAGAAGCAACCCTTCCGGCAGAGGCAATGTAACCCCTAACCGCAATGCAAACGGAAGAAGAAATGTTGCTCCTGGCCGCAACGCAGCTGTTAGCCGCCACTCTTCATCTGGCCGCGACGCTTCTATGAGCCGCTCTAACGGCGGTGTAAGATATGGCACCCCTTCAAGAGGAAATGCAGTTTCCACCCGCAGCGGCGGCTCCCACAACGGATCTTACAGAAACGGCAACAGCTCTTCTTACAGGAACACCGGTACCTCTAGCAGGCATCCGGCCGTTTCCTCCCGTTCAGGCGGAAATTCAGGCTCCGTTTACAGGCAGAGTTCAACACCGGCAAGAAAAGCTACTTCATCTTCACGCCCTGGCAATACAGTACGCTACTCTTCCGGCAGCAGCGGAAGGGGCAACTACAGCCGTTCAAGCGGAAGCTCCTCAAGCAGCCGCTCATCCGGAAGCTACTCTTCAGGTGGCAGCAGCCGTTCCAGCGGAAGCTACTCTTCAGGCGGCGGCAGCCGTTCTAGCGGCAGCTCACATTCCAGCGGCGGAGGTTCCCGTTCAGGCGGATCTTCTACCAGAAGGTAACATTAACAAGAACAAATTAATTTAACGAATACTATGAAAAGGTTTATTCTTACAGCCTTTGCTGTTGTTGCGGTTGCCGCAGTCCAGGTTTTTGGCCAGGACATATCTACGGCTTTCCAGCTTTCTGACTTCCAGAGAGAAGGAACGGCAAGAAGCGTAGCTATGGGTAACGCTATGACCGCACTCGGAGGAGATATGGGTGCCATTGCCATCAACCCTGCAGCATCGGCCGTGTTCAAATTCAATGAGTTTTCTTTCACCCCGGCTATTACCAGCGTCAATACAGACAGCAAATACCGGGGCGTAAATACCAGTGCAAACCGCACATCATTCGGGCTGGCCAACATTGGTGGCGTGGCTGTTCTGCCAACAGGAGAAAGAGGCGGAGTACGCAGCATTTCATTCGGCTTTGTCTATAACAAGCACAACAACTTCAACGCAGCCATCAAGGCCGGAGCAAACGGAGTTGACGACAGCTATGTAAACAGGCTTGTGTCTATGGCAAACAAAAGCGGGTATAACGGCCTGGATTTTGACGATAACGCAGTTCCTGATCCGTTCAGCTACGGCAGCTATTACTGGCCTGTAATTCTGGGATGGAACGGCAGTCTTCTGGATACTGTCAGAACCCCAGGCAAAGACACATTCTACCCTACAAGCTCCATAGGCGTTGGCGGATACAATTCCTCACAGTTGCTTTCCAGAAAGAGCTACGGCTCAATCGGAGAGTATGACCTGAATCTTGGCCTGAACATCAGCGACCAGTTCTACCTGGGTATGAACCTTGGAATGTTCACCGTCTGGAACAAGATAGAAGAGCAGTATTCAGAAGACAACACTACCTCTTATGCAGATGCTGACGGGCATTTCAACTATGTAGACCAGTATTACACCCAGCGCACAACCGGAACGGGTATCAACCTCAAGTTCGGATTCATCTGGGCGCCAACCTATAACGTCAGATTTGGAGCTAGCGTTTCTACCCCTACCTGGTACTCTCTTACAGACAAGTACTACTGGGACACCAACGTTTCTTTTGACGATGGCTACAGCGCTTCTCTGCATTCTCCTGAGGGAGTTTACGACTACCGTTTTAATACTCCGTTCCACTACAATTTGGGATTTGCCACCGTATTCAAGGGCGGAAGCTTCAGCATAGACTACGAAGGCACAAACGCCTCCCAGGCAAGATTCCGCAACCGCCACGATATCAACAGTATAGACTATGCAGACTACCAGCCTGAAAATGACTGGATGACAGAAAACTTCAAGATGAGCAACAAGCTCAGGGTTGGAGCAGAAATCTATCCTGTACAGAACGTTGCGCTGAGAGCCGGTTTCCAGTATGCAGACAACGGTATCAAGAAAGACATTATGTCAAACGCCGTCCAGAACTACACCGGAAGCCTTGGAGTTGGAATGACATTCGGAGGCGGCTTCTATATGGACCTTGCAGTTGCTGCAAGTCTGAAGAAGAGCACCGTTCCTTTCCTGGACAGCGAACCTGCCGCAGACTATGTTCTGGGCAACACCAAGTTCGCCACTATGGAGAGGTCTAATGTAAAGGTTCTGGCTACTTTCGGCTGGAGATTCTAGACAAGAAAGGAAATGGCATTGGGGCCTTCGTTGAAAAGAAGGTCAACGATGCTCAAGCCTGAGACAAAACCCTGGGGAGCAAATACCTGCCACCAGGGTTTTTCTTTTTTCCACTCAGCCAAAAGAGACGGGAGTTTGCTCTTTGGATGGATACGGCTTCTAAGATCCACTGCGGTATCCTTATAATCGGCGACAAATTCAGTTGTAAGGCCAATTTCCGCCTTTATCCCGCAAAAGCCGAGAAGAAGCTTTGTCAGTTCGAGGTTAAGGGTGAAAAGACTCTTTTCCTTCCTCAGCAAAATCGCTGAGATATCATCTATGTAATATTCAAAGAACGGAGAATTCATATAGGCCGCCTCCATTGCCCTTATGTGGCGGATTGGCCAATTCTCCTGGTAATCGATTTGTATTTCTGTTATTGGAACCGAATGGGAAAGATTTTCCCCGCCACGGAGGATGGGGATATTAAGATTCATCTTGCCGTTTGCCGTAAGAATCGTGCAACGGTTTCTGTAAGACTGCTTCTGGTAGTTTTCACAGGCTTCAACTAAAGCCCCGCCGTATCTTGCAATTGCTGCAAAATAGTCTACGGGGGGAAGATAGGCGCTGCTCAGCAACAGCTGCATCTCTACTCTTGGGTTGATTTCAGAGGGTTGTACCTTACGATACCTCTCTTGCTGTTCTCTATGAAGTCCAGAATGATTCTTTTCTCCGGAGAGTCAGGAATTTCGGCTTCGGCGGCGCGGCAGGCGTCTGAAACGTTCAGGCCGTTCATATAGATTATCCTGTAAACGTCTCTCATCCTGTCTATCTGTTCCATTGTAAATCCTCTTCTGCGCAGGCCTACCACATTAATGCCGGAGAAGGTTACAGGGCGGTCTCCAACAATGGCGTAAGGAGGAACGTCTTTGCTCAGGAAAGATCCTCCGGCCACCATAGCGTGGGTTCCGATATGGGTGAACTGGTGAACAGCGGAAGAACCGCCGATGATAGCCCAGTCGTCAACGTCTGTCTCGCCAGCCAGTCCTACGTAGCTTACAAGGATGCAGTGCTTTCCGATGCAGCAGTCGTGAGCCACGTGAACATAGGCCATAAGGAAGCTGTCGTCTCCGATAATGGTCTTGTTCTTTCCGCTGGCTGCGGTTCCGCGGCTAACGGTGCAGAACTCTCTGATCATTACGTTGTTGCCAATCTCAACATAAGACTCTTCTCCCTTGAATTTGAGATCCTGCGGAAGACCGCCTATTACAGCGCCGTTGAAGATCTTGCAGTTGTTGCCGATCTTGACAAAATCGTTGATAGCAGCGCAAGGGCCTATCCAGCAATTGTCACCTATTTCAACGTGTTCGCCGATGGTAACGAAAGGGCTGATGACCACGTTCTTTCCGATTTTTGCTTTCGGATGGACATTAGCGTTTTCCATTCTATATCTTTTTTATGTTATTTGTTCTTGATTACCTGGGCTACCATATCGCCTTCGCAGGCTACGGAGTTGCCAACCCAGGCCTTGCCTCTCATGCTAACCAGAGAATGCTCCAGCGGCTGGGTGATTACCATCTTGAATGTCACAACATCTCCTGGAACCACTTTGCGGCGGAATTTGACTCCGTCTATCTTAGCAAAGTATGTGGAATATCTTTCAGGTTCATCTACGCCTTTGAGAATCAGGATGCCGCCAAGCTGGGCCATTGCCTCTATCAGCAGCACTCCAGGCACAACAGGCTCTGTAGGGAAATGTCCCCTGAAATAAAACTCGTTAATGCCTATGGTCTTGATTCCTGTTATGGCATCATCCTCTATCTCTGTTATCCTGTCTATCATCAGGAATGGAGGACGGTGAGGAAGAAGCTTCTGGATTCCCAATACATCAATAACCGGAGCTGCATCCGGATCATACTTTGGAGCGACTGACAGTCTCTGTTTTACAGCCTTGATTTGTTCAATATCCATTTTACTAAAAATTATGTCCGTTATTGTTCATTCCAGCGGCGGCGGAACTGCTTAAGAGCCAGAGTGCGAAGTTCTCGCGCTATGGTTGAATTTATGGAGTGGCCGCTCTTGTAAGCGATTACCTTTCCCTTGATAGGATAGCCCACCAGAGAGAAATCGCCGAGCACATCCAGAAGCTTGTGCCTTGCGCACTCATTCTGGAATCTGAGAGAAGTATGGGAAAGATAACCTTCCGGCACTCTCTCCAGAGTTTTTACATTAAAGATTCCGGCCAGACGGTCAAGCTCTTCCTGAGGAACAGGATGTTCAACAATCACCAGAGCGTTGTCTAGGTCTCCGCCCTTGATCAGGTTGTAGTTGAACAGCGGTTCCAGCTCGTGGAAGAACACGAAAGTACGGCATGGGGCAATCTCCTTTGTAAAATCCGTATCTGTCTCAAAACGAGCGTACTGGCAGCCAACCACCTTGGAGTTGTAGTCTATCATCACGTCTATGGAGAAATGGTCGTCTGGCAGAACCACCATCTCGCTGCCTTTTTCGTTGCGGCAAACCACTTTGCGGTCAAGTACAAGATATTTTCTTGGAGCATTCTGTTCCTGAAGCCCGTCTTTGGAGAAAGCATCTGCGTATGGCTTGGCGCTTCCGTCCAGAATCGGAACCTCCGGAGCGTCCAGAGTAATCAGGGCATTGTCTATGTGCATTCCGTAGAACGCCCCCATCAGATGTTCCAGGGTAAGAACCGTAACTCCCTGCTTGTCTAGAGTGGTTCCGCGGGATGTGGCGCTTACATAATCCACGCAGGCCTCCACCAGTGGAGCCCCTTCTCCCAAATCTGACCTTCTGAATTGTATTCCAAAGTTTTTGGGCGCCGGCTCCACCATCATATGGACTTTCTTTCCGGTGTGGAGGCCCTTTCCCTCAAACTCGTATTTTCCCTTTAGCGTGTGCTGGTTTGTGTACATATAGGTTGGGGTTCGTATTATGCAAATTTACTAAAAATTATTTCTTCTCAGGGTCTGCCAGATGCCTGAACTTGGCGTAGCATTTCAGATACTGGGTCATCTGTATGGCAGGTATGCCCATAAGACCTTTCTGCCCAAGCTCGCTCTTTACGTTGCCCTGGATTCCGCTCTTGGCATTGATCTTTGTTCCGTCTCCGATGACAATATGACCCGCAATTCCTACCTGGCCTCCGAACATGCAGTTCTTTCCAACCTTGGTGCTGCCGGCAATTCCGGTCTGGGCGGCAATCACCGTATCTTCACCTATCTCAACATTGTGCGCTATCTGGATGAGGTTGTCTAGCTTTACCCCCCTGCGAACTATCGTTGAACCCATTGCTGCTCTGTCTACAACAGTATTGGAACCAATCTCCACGTCATCTTCCAGGACCACGTTTCCTGTCTGAGGAATCTTCTTGTAGCTGCCGTCTTCAACCGGGGCAAAGCCGAATCCGTCTGAACCAATTACTACATTGGCGTGGAGAATGCAGTTGTTTCCAACCTTGCATCCGTCGTAGATCTTAACTCCAGGATAGAGAATGCAGTTTTCTCCAATGGTAACATCGCTGCCGATATAAACCTGCGGATGAATCTGGCAACCATTGCCCACTTTGCTCTTGCTGCCTATATAACTGAATCTGCCTATATAGACCTTCTTGCCTATCTTGCTGGACCAGGCCCTGTAGGAAAGCAGGCTATGGCCTTTCTTCTGGCTTTTCTTTATGGTGTTCAAAAGATCCAGAAGCATCGCAAAGGCAGAATGAGCGTCTTCCATCACAATAAGGGTAGGCTTCACTTTCTGCTCTGGAAGCAGGTTGCGGCTGACCACCACTATTCCGGCGTTGCTTGTAAGAAGATAATTCTGGTACTTGGGGTTGTGAAGGATACAAACGTTGTTCGGTTTTCCAGTCTCTATCTTTGCCACCATATTAACCTTTACGTTTGGGTCACCGATGATCTCCCCTTTAAGATGCTGCGCGATTCTTTCAGCTGAAACTTCCATATTGAACTGATTCTAATAATTTTCAAATGTACTCATTTTTTTTGGTATTCTGAACTAAAAAACATACTTTTGCACTCCAGAAAAGGCAAGTGAGAAAGGGGACCAGACGGTTCCCTTCTTTGTTGCCTGGAAATGAGAAAATTATAAAATACAAAAATATGGAAGGATTAAATTTAGCCCAGTTCTTTGCCGAGTTCAAAGAGGGCAAAGGTATCGACAGGGCAACCCTGATGAGCGTTTTGGAAGACATCTTCCGCACCCAGCTGGCCAAGACTTACGGCACGGCAGACAATTTCGACATCATCATCAACATAGACAAGGGAGACCTTCAGATCTGGCGCAACCGCACCATCGTTGAAGAGGTCCAGGATCCTATGCTGGAAATCTCCAAGGCTGAGATAGATGCCAAGGAGCCAGATAACGACTTTGAAATCGGTGAGGATTATACAGAGGAAATTCCGCTGTCTTCATTCGGCAGAAGGGCCGTTTTGAATCTCCGCCAGAACCTTTCCGGAAGGATTATGGATATAGACAAGGCCAACCTGTTCAACTACTACAAAGACAAGATCGGAGAAGTGGTTGTAGGAGAAGTTTACCAGGTATGGAAAAAAGAAGTTCTGGTTCGCGACGATGCGGACAACGAGCTGGTTCTGCCTAAGAGCGAGCAGATTCCGTCTGACTTCTTCCGCAAGGGAGATTCTGTGAAAGCAGTTGTTGCCAAGGTTGAGATGAAGAACAACAACCCTAGCATCATCCTCTCCAGAACTGCAAGCGTGTTCCTGGAAAGACTGTTCGAGCAGGAAGTTCCTGAGATATTTGACGGCCTGATTACCATCAAGAAGATTGTCCGCATACCTGGAGACAGGGCAAAGGTTGCAGTTGAGTCTTACGACGACCGCATCGATCCTGTAGGAGCCTGCGTTGGAGTAAAGGGCAGCCGCATCCACGGAATCGTTCGCGAGCTCAGAAACGAGAGCATCGATGTAATCAGCTGGACCACAAACACCCAGCTCCTCATCCAGAGAGCTCTCTCCCCTGCAAAGATTTCCACTATCAAAATCAACGAAGAGGAAAACAAGGCTCTCATCACGATGGATTCATCACAGGTTTCCCTGGCAGTTGGAAAGAACGGAAGCAACATCCGCCTGGCAGAGCTGATGATTGGAATGGACATAGAAATCTTCAGAGATGTTCAGGGAGCAGATGACGATGACGTTCTTCTGAGCTCTTTCAACGACGAGATAGACCAGTGGGTTATAGACGCTCTCCGCAAGGTTGGCTTCGATACCGCAAAGGACGTTCTCAGAATGAGCAACGAAGATATTATGGACAGGGCAGACCTTGACCTTGAGACCGTTGAAGAAGTAAAGAAGATCCTCCAGGCCGAGTTCGAGGACCCTATGGAAGAATAAGACTAACGTAAAAAAGAGAAATAAATGGCAGGAATCAGAATAAGCAAAGTCCTCAAAGACTTCAACATAGGAATGAGCACCCTGATCAACTTCCTCGAAAAGAAGGGGAAGAGTGTGGATGCCAATCCTAATGCGAAGCTAGACGACGAAACATACGCCCTGGTGCAGAAAGAATTCCTTCCCCAGCAGCAGGTGAAGGAAGATGCAAAGAAAATAGCCGGGTCGCTGAGGATATCTGAAAGCGACAAGAAGACTTACGAGCTGGAAAAGGAAGAAAAGCCTAAGGAAAATTTCATAGAGACTGCCGTTGAAGCTCCTAAGGCACCTACTGTTGTAGGCAAGATAGACCTGGACAAGCTCTCCGGCAAAAAGGAGAAGGCAAAGGCAGAAGAGCCTAAAAAAGAAGAGCCTAAAAAGGAAGAAGCACCTAAACCTGCTGCAGAAGAAAAGGCTCCGGCAAAGAAGAAAGAAACAAAGGCTTCCGAGAAGAAGAAGGAAACAAAGACTGAAGAAAAGCCTGTCGCTGAAGAGAAAGAAGATACTCCTTCAGCTCAGCCAGAGCCTGAGAAGAAAGAGGATGCTCTTAGCAACTTCATAGAGACCAAGGTTGAGCAGCTTCAGGGCCCTAAGGACACGGGACAGAGGATTGATCTTTCCAAGTTTGAGACTCCTAAGAAGAAGAGCGGAAAGAGAGAAAGAATCAAGAAGAACACCAAGGAGAAGGTTGACATCAGCAAGGAAAGCAGCCAGAATCGCGACACCGCAAAGAAGGCCAAGGACAAGAAAGGCAAGAAGGGCTTCAAGCCTATCCGCAACGAAGTAGACGAAGATGAGGTTCAGAAGCAGATAAAGGAGACCTACCAGAGGATGGTAGAAGGCAAGGGAAAAACCAAGGGTTCCAAGTACAGAAAGGAAAAGAGAGAAATCGCTGAGGAAAAGAGAGAGGAAGAGATTCAGCGCAGAGGTCTGGAAAGCAATATCCTCAAGGTCACCGAATTTGTTACGGTCAACGATCTGGCCGTGATGATAGACCAGCCTGTTACCAAGGTTATCAGTGCTTGCATGAACCTTGGACTTATGGTGTCTATCAACCAGAGGTTGGACGCCGACGCTCTCTCTCTTGTTGCAGAAGATTTCGGCTACAAGATCGAGTTCGTTTCCGCTGAGATCCAGGAGGCCATCAAGGAAGAGGAAGACGTGGACAAGCCTGAGGATATGGAGCCAAGAGCCCCTATCGTTACCGTTATGGGCCACGTAGACCACGGTAAAACTTCCCTGCTTGACTACATCCGCCAGTCTAACGTGATTGCAGGAGAGGCCGGAGGAATCACCCAGCACATCGGAGCATATAACGTAAAACTTCCTAACGGCAGAAGGATCACCTTCCTGGATACTCCTGGCCACGAAGCCTTTACCGCTATGCGTGCTCGCGGCGCCAAGATGACAGACCTTGCAATTATCATAGTTGCTGCAGACGACGCCGTGATGCCTCAGACCGTTGAGGCCATCAATCACGCCCAGGCCGCAGGCGTTCCTATGATATTTGCTATCAACAAGATAGACAAGCCGGGCGCTATGCCAGACAAGATCCGCGAGCAACTCAGCCAGATGAACATCCTGGTTGAAGACTGGGGCGGCAAGTACCAGTGCCAGGAAATCTCCGCCAAGAAGGGAATAGGTGTTGCCGACCTTCTGGACAAGGTTCTGCTAGAGGCCGATATGCTTGACCTAAAGGCCAACCCTAACAAGAAGGCTGTTGGAACAGTTATCGAGTCTTCTCTTGACAAGGGACGCGGCTATCTTGCAACTCTGCTGGTTCAGGGCGGAACTCTCCACACCGGAGACATTATGCTTTCAGGAATGTACACTGGCAAGGTTAAGGCTATGTTCAACGAAAGAGGCCAGAAGATCAAGGAAGCTGGCCCATCCGTACCTGTTTCTGTATTAGGCCTTAACGGCGCTCCTCAGGCTGGCGATACCTTCAACATCTTCGACAATGAAAGAGATGCAAGGGAGATTGCCAATAAGCGTGAGCAGCTTCTCAGAATCCAAGGCCTGAGAACCCAGAAGCACATCACTCTGGAAGAGCTCGGAAGAAGAATCGCCATCGGCAACTTCAAGGAACTCAACATCATTGTAAAGGGAGACGTAGACGGCTCTATCGAGGCTCTCAGCGATTCCCTGATCAAGCTCTCTACCGAAGAGGTAAGGGTGAACGTCATCCACAAGGCCGTTGGAGAAATCTCCGAGAGCGACGTTCTGCTTGCAGAAGCATCCGAGGCCATCATCATCGGCTTCCAGGTTCGTCCAAGCATGAACGCCAGGAAGATGGCAGAGAAGGAAGAGATTGAGATCCGCCTCTACTCAGTCATCTACGATGCCATCAACGAGGTCAAGAGCGGTATCGAGGGTATGCTTGCTCCTGTAGAGAAGGAAGTTGTAACCTCTACTCTGGAAGTAAGGCAGACTTTCAAGATTTCCAAGGTCGGAACCATCGCCGGCTGTATGGTCAAGGAAGGCAAGATCACAAGAACCGCCAAGATCAGAGTCATCCGCGACGGTATCGTTATCAAGGAAGGCGTTCTGGGCTCTCTGAAGAGAGGCAAGGACGATGTGAAGGAAGTTGCTGCGGGCTACGACTGCGGTGTTGGCGTTGAGAACTTCAACGACATCAAGGAAGGCGACATTATCGAGGCCTACAAGATCGAGGAAATCAAACGCACCCTCTAAACCTAAGCTACTATATCGTACTCTGTATAATTAAAGGCTAATTAATTATAGATAAATAGATTGTAGTTCTTTCTTATGAATTTTTCATTGCACTTTTAAATTGTTTGTAGAGTGATATACTTTTTTAGATTTATTGGTGAATAGAGCTCAGTTTATGCTGGGCTCTGTTTTTTTAACGGATATACATCTTCTGACACTTTTGGAAAAGTCTGGAAATATCGTTATATTTGATATGCTAAAAACTACTGTATGAAACGTTTTCTTTTCTTGTTACTCATTATTCTCCAAGTTGTATTAATATCACAGCAATCGAATGCCCAATCAACCTTCAAGTTCTACGATGACATCTCCCTTCCCCAGACAGACGCCTGGAACTTCGTAAAGCAGGGAGAGGTTTCGCCTTCTATGTACACGGGCACCATCAACCTCTCTGTTCCCATCTATGAATACAAAGACAAGGACTTTAGCATACCTATTGTCGCAACCTATTCATCCAACGGCAATCTTCCCAACCAGATAGCTGGCATCCTGGGGCCTGGCTGGAATCTTGACATCGGCGGCTGCATCACCATAGAAACCAATGGTATCCCGGATTATGGAGAGAACGTCAAGCACGTGCAAGGCTTCTACACTGTCCACAAAAACAACCCCTTTACCTCCCATCAGCCAAGCAAGTGGTGGCGATTTATGTTCAACCTCTTTGACAACGGCTCAGGCACGGGCGCCCCTGAAATCCTCTGGGTCCCAGGTGACAAGCCCACTCACGAGCATACCGGAGAGCTGGACGCCCAGCCGGACATCTTCCACTTCAGGGTTCCCGGCCACAGCGGCAAGTTTCATCTTGATTTTCACCAGAACGCCATCTTCTATGACACGCCCCTCCACCCTGCAGGCTACAAGCTCCAGATAGACACTGTGCCGTTGGGCGTTTCTCCATACCAGTTCTCCAAGTTCAGCAAGATCACCATCACTGCTCCAGACGGCTTCAAGTATATCTTTGACGGCTATCCGGAATATGCCAGCGTGGATATCGCCAAGAGCGGAGAAAGAAGCGTCTACGATCTTGTCACTGCATGGCACCTGACCAAGATAGAAGCCCCTGATGGCAGATGGGCAGTGTTCCAGTACAGCGCTCTCACCCACAATACCTACACTCCCGGAAACGTGATGATAGACGGCGGGGTTACAGACACCCAGACCTATTATGCCCAGAGAATTATACCTCATTACAGCGCCACAGAAGTCCAGAACACAGACAGGATACGTGAAAATGAAACCAGAAGCGCCAAGCTGGACCTTATCACTTTCTCGGACGGCTCTACTATCCGCCTGATGTACTCCGTCAAGGACTCCTCCCAAGGGGATCAGTACAAGGAGAATCCCGCTTCAAGCCAGGTGAAAGGCTACGCCAACACCATAAGGCTCAGCGATATCTACGTCTACAAGGCGGGAAACTCCAATCCCGTGGCTAAAGCTTCCTTCACCCACGCCCGCAATACCAACGGAGGCCAGACCAACTATCTCCAGTCTATAACAGTAAACGGCATAGGGACATATTCCTTCAACTATATTGGCTGGAACGACTCCTCAAAGCCTTATCCCCTCCAGAACACCTTCTCCGTAGACCACTGGGGCTATTTCAACGGAAAGGACAACTCCGCTTTCTACCCTACAACGAACGTGAACACGGAAACCCTTATGGAAAACATCACTGGGACTATCAGAGATCCGGACGCCAACTATGCTAAGCTGGGGATGATACAGAAAATAACCTATCCTACAGGCGGCTACACTACATTCGAGTATGAGCCGCACGATTATTCCGCTGCGGTGGTCAGGACCAGAGACTCCGTCTACGCCAGAAATTACTCTCCGCGCCTGGTGCAGGCCTCCGGCACCGCGGGAGGGCTGAGGATAAAGAAGATATCCTCCTTCCTGGCCAACGGCACTCCCAGCCAGGAAAAGACATACGAATATGAAGACATCTATGGAAGAAGCTCCGGAATTCTAATCTGGACTCCCAGATACGCCATACAGTTCAAGTGCCAGGCCACGCAGTGGATCCAGGAGGATTCCAAATATGTCTCTTCTTCCCTTCAGGATTATGGCTTTACGGGCATAGAGTACAGATATGTTACGGAAACTCTGAGGGACAGCACCCGCACACATAATGTCTTCACTTCCTGCGCAGACGGGAAAGGGTTTATGGACACCCGTGGCACAGCCGCGGAAAGCGGAGTGATGGAAAAAGCCCTGCTGAATACAGGTCTCGCGGTGGAATGGGACATGTTCCCACTGCTGAGTTCCAGAGTTCACAATGTCCACTTTTCTGTGGCGCCTCTTACGTCTTACCAGAGCCAGAGGGGAATGCTCAGGGAAAGGAGGGTGTTCAAGAACGACACCACGCTTTCCGCTTCACTGAAGGAAACCACATCGTTCAAGATTGACACGGCTTCTTTCACCGAACTGCCATGCTATCTGGTAAGAAGATTCGGAATATATCAGATTTTCACGGGAAAGCATCTGCCTCAGGAAACAGTCTCTTCTGCCAGGGATGACAGCATGAAAGACGAAAAACTCTCCAAAAAGAAATTCGAGTACAACTTCTTCTGGGAAGTGACGCGTTCAAAGCAGACTACACCCGAAGGAGATACGCTCATATACGAATATACCCACCTGAGAGACCTGGAAGACAACGTGATACAGGCAAGCCCTGTCTACTCGGCGATGTTGAGAAGGAATATCCTCACTCTGCCGCTGGATGAAAAAATCTACAGGAAGAAAGTAGGGGAAAACCAGAAGACGCTCATATCTGGAAAGAGATGCACCTATTCACTTTTTCCGAAAACCACAGACACGCTCATCCTCCCTACCCTGGTGGAGACCTACGACCTGAACACCCAGACATGGAAGAAAGAGGCCGAGATCCTCTCATATGACACTCTGGGAAACATCACACAGCTCCGCGACGCAGACAACAGGACTGTATCCTACCTCTGGAGCTCAGACGGACAGTACCTTATGCTTCAAGCCAAAGGGCTGACTCTGTCACAAGTTCAGCAATGCATTACGCAGAGCAGTATAAATGCCTCGAACGGAATTCCTGACACCCAGGAAGACAGTCTCAGGAACACCTTCAAAGACGCTGAAATAGCCACAATCAAATATCTCTGCGGGGTGGGTCCGCAGAGGATAAGGGACGCTGCCGGAAACACCACCGAATACACTTACACCCAGTGGGGAAAGCTCAAGCGCACAAAGCGCTACAAGACTGCATCATCATCTGAAAACATAGAACGGAACACCTATTCAAACGACAACTAAAATATGAATACGATGAACAAAATCTTCAGCATATTCAGAAACAGCAGCGGTTGCCGGATGAATAGCAGCCTCAAGAAAAGATTTGACATTTTCATCATATCTCTCTTAGCCTTGCTGGCTGTGCCAAATCACTTATCTGCCCAGAACGAACTCAAAGGCCCTGGACATAATCCGCCGGGACCGATAGAGCAAAGGATAATAATTGATGTCAGTATGCCGATGGAGCGGCTCAACCAGCAGTACACCTCCAGCCTCAGCTATTCCTTCACATCCTCAGGCGGGACGGTAAGCTTCGCCGCGTACTACGACCCCATTGACCCGAACTCACAGTACAGTTCAGATGTGGAATACCTGAACGATTGTCTGGCCTCCGTTCAGGCGGACACCCTGATGACTTTCACTTCAGCTTCCACTTCCACCGGACAGATGTGGTGGGACTTCACACTCCAGATTCTCCCGAACAACACGTTCTCCACCAACGACCAGACAAAGGCGGCCAGCAGGCAGATAAGGCTGGTCTTTCCGCTCTCCACGGGAAACACCCTGACAATAACCGTAGACCAGGCAAAGGGAGAGGACCGGCTGCCGGTATTCGCAGACTGGCCAGACGAGAGGACGCCTATCACCGAGCCGCTCATAAGCCACAGACCGGACTCTGCTGGACAGGATACGGAAACCCTCACCAACTGGATTAGAAAGGCCACTTACATTGGAGACAATCCTTACACCCCGAACGACTCCATCGTTGACATTGTCTGGTACAACGGACTCGGACAGCCCAAGCAGACGGTAATGGTGGGTGCCAGCGCCGTGACCAGCAAGAACATCATCACTCCTGTAGAGTATGACCCCATAGGCCAGCAAATCAGGGAATACCTGCCGTACATATCCACACAGGCTACGGAAAACTATGATGCCCTGACTTCACATAAACAGATGCAGTATTACAACTCCATCTACGGCAACTCAGAAGTCTATCCTTATGCAGAAACTATCCCTGAAGCCGCAACAAACAGGCCTATTATCCAGTATACCCAGGGCAAAGTTTTCAGGACAGACGCTTCTCTCAACGAAACCCAGAACGGAATACAGAAGCCAAGGACGGATGCAACGGGAAGATTTCTCTCAAACGCCTACAGGATAAGCCAGGCTTCAGACAACATCCCAATGCTTCTGTATGAAAACGGGAATATCGTCAACCGAGGCCATTTCCCTGACGGAGCGCTCCTGAAGACAATTACAACAGACCCTGACGGAAAGACCGTAGCTACCTTTACTGATGAATACGAGAAGACGCATCTGGTAAGAACATACCTCGGAGGCTATGCAGACACCACAGAGACAGGCGGATGGAGTGACCTTGTGTATGTCTATGACAGGAGAGGACTTCTCTCAGCAGTAATTACCCCTGAAGGGGAAAACGAGAGGAACAAGACAGCAACTCAGATAAGCGTGAATTCCGACTGGGCGAAGAAGCGCTGCTACATCTACGAGTATGACGGCCTGGGAAGGATGAGTTCAAGAAGGTGGCCCGGGAAGGGAAAGGAGCTGTTCGTTACGGACCCTGCAGGGAACGTGGTGGCTATCCAAGATTCCCTCCTGAGACAATCTGGAAGATGGAGACTTACAAGATATGACACAGCCAACAGGCCGATAGAAACATTCCTTACCCAGCAGAGCATCACGGAAGCGCAGATGAGAAGCTATTTCTCCTACGAGACTGCCCAGCAGTATTTTGCCCAGAACGGAAACGCTCTGTTCACTTCTCCGGTATATGAACTTTCGGACAACATTTCGCTCACGAAGACAGAAATAGGAAAGACAGATGTTTCTTTCAATATCAGTCAGAGTCTGGCCATCTCATTCAAGCCGGAAGACCAGACCGTGTCACAGTCAGATGTGGACACCGCAAAGTTCGCGTCCGTCCTCTGGGAGAGAACAGCGATGACCATGTCAAAGGACGGAGTTCTTATAGGTATTGCAGAAGACGGAAGTTCCAATCCCGGAACAGTTGCCCAGGCAGACATCCTTTACAGATATACCGCCTATTTCTATGACTGCTATGCAAGGCCTATTCAGACAGTGACCCTCTATCCTGACGGGATAAGATTCTTAGCTTCCACAAAGTACAATTACACGGGCCTTCCTGTAAGGCAGACCGCAAGGCTCCAGGTGCCGCAGGGAACGACAGCCGGCACTGACACTTTAAATGTTGTTCTGACCGAAACCTTCACCTATGACAAGCGGGGAAGGATGCTCACGTCAAATGCCGCAATGCAGACATTCAACTCGTTTGTGGAGAATGGAAGCCTGGCATATTCAGACACCCTCTCTTCTGCGGCTTCTGCAACGTACAGCTATGACGAGCTGGGCCACCTGACGGGAAAGACACTGGGAGGAAACCTCAGCCAGACGCTGGCATACAGCATCCAGGACTGGATGACCGCGATGCAGACAAAGAAAGGAACAGCCAATGTCTTCTCCCAGACTCTGAGATACTACAATCCGGTAAAGCCAAGCACTACTGCACTTTACTCTGGAAATATCTCGGAATGGGAAACAGTCCAGGGAACAAGCACGGCAAGCACATACGGCTTTACCTATGATACACAGGGAAGGCTCACGAACTCCAACCGATACGACGGGACATCTACAACAGTTTCACAGCTCTACACGGAAAGGGACATATCCTATGACCGCAACGGAAACATACTTGCACTGAAAAGGATTTCAAATTCCATCCCGAGCCCACTCCACAACTTCACTTATTCCTACGACGGGGATAAGCTTACAGCCCTTTCCGGAAGCCGGAGCGGAACGTCCTTCACATCAGCATATTTATACGATGGAAACGGGAATATGACCCTGGACGGGAACCAGGCTGTAAGGCTCTCATACGACATAAACAACCTCGTGCACAGGGCAAAGAAAACCGCAGCAGGGCAGAATCCAAGCCCGGCACAGGATGAACTTACTGCCACATATTCTTACTTTGCCGACGGGACAAAGTATTCCATAAAGGACACAGAAGGAAACAGCAGAATATACATCGGGCCGTTAACGCTTGTAAGGAAAGACTATCCAAGCTCAAATTCTGGCAATACAGCAGCCCAACATATAACTCTGCTGGAGTCCGCCGACGTGTTGGGCTCGGATGCAAGATTTGCCTTTACGGCAACTCCACAGACAGTATCATCGGGAGACACCACATACACAATCGCATACGAGACGCTCTATCTCCTCAAAGACCATCTGGGGAGCGTCAGGACTATCACAGACAGCCAGGGAAACGCTCTGGAAAGGAACGATTATTATCCTTATGGCCTTCAGACGAACCTCGGAAGAAGCTATGCAGCTATTGGAGACAAGTACCGGGTAAGGATGCCGGCAGCCTTCACTTCAGGCAATCCAAGCGTCAGCAATCTGTCTGTTACATCTCCATCAATTGAAATGACACCATACAGAATGCTGTACAATGGCAAGGAGCTCCAGATGGTGGCACAGACAAGGTTTGTGGATTATGGTGCAAGGCAATATGACCCGACCATCGCCAGATGGAACGGAATGGATCCAATGGCGGAGAAATACCTATCAATGACATCGTATAGCTATTGCGCAGGGAATCCGATTAGAAATACTGATATAGAAGGGTTATTAATAGATGATTACTATGATTACTTAACTGGCAGATATTTGGGTACAGATGGGGCATCCACTAATAATATGCGTATTATAAGGGAGGATGTGTTTCGCAATATTGTTGAGAAAAATGGAGGGCAATCCGCTTCTAAAGAAGCAACATTAGAGTTGCAAGATTCGGAGAATAGCAAAATAATCACAGTTGATTATGAAAAGATAAATAAAGATATTCTTGCTATTGCAGACAATTCTTTTGAAACAAAAATTGAAAATGCTCTCTATCTTGTGCTTGATAGAAAAAATGCTGTTTTGACTTCAGAACTGTCAAGTAATAAGGGTAATACAAACAACAGCTCCCATATCAATGGGGATTGGGCAGAAAGTACAAAAATACTACGACGAGGTAATGATATCATTGTTATCGCTCAAATACATGGACATCCTAAATCAACTTCAAAATTAATAACAAACAGTGGCGTCTCAGATCTTGATGTAAGTGGTGCCCAGAAAAATTTAATACCAGTATATGCGGTAGATGCTATGAGGAAAAGAAAAGGAAAGCAAGTGCCAATTCATAGAGCCAACCCAGATGGGACTAAAGACAATAATATCGGTTACACTTGCGGGGAAGGAAAATTTAAGGAGTTTGATATAGCAAGAGATGCTATGAACAGAAGATAAAAAGACTTTGAAAAACTGAGATATCGGATGAAAATGAAAACAAGTTGTACATTTTTATTGTTGCTCACCTGCAATATATATTCATTTGCACAAACTAGAGAAAAGGTTATTGCTTACAATCTTCCTAAGTATTATGAAATAATTCTTAGCGATAAGATTAAAGGATTAAAAAAACATCTCAAGAAAGACGATTATATTGGCTTCCGAATAAATCATGAAGAGATAGACGACTCTTCTTTCAATTTTTCTATAGAACCTTGGGTATATACATATCAGAATGGTTATATCTATGGCGTAAGTTATTATGACAATAATGGCATTTATCATTTTAATGAATCTTCTCAAAGACTTTTACTTGATAGTAAAAGATTTATATTAATAAACGAGATATTATATCCTATTTGGTTTGAAACCGACAAGTATTCAGCAATGGGTAATTACTGTCGTTATCGTCCTGATTCTTTTGGCCATAAAGACAGCTTGTATCATTATTATGTAAATTATTCAATGAAGCCCGATACGCTTAAGATTCATATTAATCTTAACAGCAATGTAAAAAAAATAATATCAGACTCAGTATTTAAGACTCAGCATTATTTTACTCCAGAACCAAATAACGAAATAATATATACTTTACCTGATAGCTTAGAAAAATATTTATTTTCCAACATCCATTTTACGAATAGAGACAAAGTTGTTTTACAATTAACGATTGCAAACGACAGTTCTTATATTGTTTCTATTCTGAACTATTCGCGTATCACAAATTTAAAAGATATTATAGGCAGAACCAACAGGTTTGTTCTAATCAATAACTCTTTATATCCGTTATTCTTCTTTAGTGACTTTGTTTTGTGTCCAACTATTCATGATATCAAAGATGATTTTATTGTTTGTTACAGTTTTATGTTTAATCCAAAAAGAATTTTTGGAAAAGATTATATACCACCCATTCGCGTAGCAGGCCCGAAATATTGGTAGTGTATCCTTCCCCATTTTATGTGCGGCGGAAATTAAACACCCTACCACCACAAATGAAAACGGTTATTGAAGCATTCCCATCGCTGATGAATACAACCTGTCATATAAAAGAGACTGAGACCGTGCAGTACAGCAACAGAGCGGACTTTTCACTTCCGGACTCTACGCAGTACAAGAACACATATGCTTTCACTTATGACAATCAGGGAAGGCTCGCCTCCTCAGACAGGTACAACGGAAAAGAACTCCAGCTCATCGCCCAGACAAGGCTCATTGACTATGGAGCAAGGCAGTATGATCCTACCATTGCAAGGTGGAACGGAATGGATCCGATGGCAGAGGTTACATTTAATATTTCTCCATTTTCATTCTGCAAAAACAACAGTATTGTCAATATAGATTCAGATGGAAAGTCTCCATGGGCAATTATTGCTAGTATACTTCTTGACTATGGTATCCAAGTATATTATAACTATCAGGATGATAATAGCGACTATGATGCTTTATTAGGTAATATAGATATTCTCAGCCTCATTATCTCAGCAATTCCTGGCGTAAGTGGAAAAGTGGCAAGAACTATCGTTCTTAACGCTGTAGGAGCTAGTATCACTATAACAATTAATGATGGATTAAAATTTAAAACTTTCGAAAATGGTGCTGCTGAATTCCTTATAAATTTTGTGACAAATAAAGTCACAGAGGGATTTCTAAAAAAGGAAGTAAACATAATGTTGAACAACTACATGGCAAGTCTAGAAAATCTTCTGCAAAAGCAGAAAAATCTAAACAAAAAGCAGAAAAGCATCCTAACTCTGAAAAAAAGAAAAAGCAGTACCAAAAAGATAAAAAGAAAATGAAAAAAGACAAGAGAAAAGAAACAGCAGCCACGTTATTTTATTCTACATTAGGACAAGATCCCGAAGAAACCAGAATGCTGAGTCGGGGTGCTGCTAAAGTGCTTTCAGAAGAAGAGAAGAGAAGGGAAGAAGAGAGGATGAGAAATAATAATTAAGCAACTACCAACAACGAGAAATAACAGAAGTCTTCACAAAAGAACCATGAAAATGAAGAAAAGAAAAAAGAAACAAAGAAGAATAAAAAACAATCAGCAAAAGTCTATAGACCGTTCAAATACTAATAGATTACGTTCTTTCTTCAAAAGAGATGATTGTATATTCATTATTCTTATAATCGTCTTTTTACTTTTTTAACTATTAATCAATTTCGTTTAAACAAAGAAATGCGTGATAATTCAATACTGTTAAAAGCAGTTGTAATGAATATGTATCACCACAACACAGGCAGTCGTTACAGCCCAACATGGAGGATTCGTTTTGAGTATGAGTTTGAGGGAAAGGTCCTTTCTAAAATTAATTCAGTTGACGAAAAACTATATAACTCAATTAATATTGGTGATACAATAGATGTTCTTGTTAGTCAAAAAAATCCTAAAAGACATGCTTTTTGGATAGAAGCTAAGAATTATTTAGCGCTACCATCGAAATATCGAAAATAAATATGTTTGTAGCCTCTTTTTTTTCGTGCTGTTAAAAAATGGGGATGGGGACACGAATATCGCATAAATAATAAATTTAGTCCTAAGAATGTAATTACTAAAAATGGACGGCACTGTCCTGAAGTTTGTGTAAATGACAATTTCTGGATGTTGTCATAGTCTGATTCTGTCTTCAAATATAGCAATAAACTGGTTAAGGACTATTCCCCAGTTTCTGATAGGCATTGTCCATTTCTTTTCAATCTCCTGTATAGCGAGGAAAACGGACTTTTTAACTGCATCGTCACTGGGATAAGAGAGCTTGGCTTTTGTATATTTCCGGATCTTTCCGTTGAGGTTCTCAATTAGGTTTGTCGTGTATATTATCTGCCGTATTTCCATAGGGAAACCGAAGAAGGTCGTAAGATCATCCCAGTTCTCCCTCCAGCTTTTAACGGCATACCGGTATTTGGAGCCCCACTTTTCCTCGAACCTGTCCAAGGCGGTGGCAGCCATATCTTTGTTTATAGCACCATATACATCCCTCATGTCTTTGGTAAAAGCCTTGAGGTCTTTGTATACCACATATTTGCAGCTGTTGCGGATTTGATGGACAACACACACTTGAGTGGCCGCCTGCGGGAACACGCTGCGTATTGGTTTGTCCGTGCAGGTGATTAGTATATCCTCCACGCCCCGGGCCTTCAAATCGGTCAGCACGCCCATCCAGAAGGCGGCGCTCTCAGACTTGCCGCCCCACATCCCAAGCACCTGCTTGTGCCCGGTCCTGTCAAGGCCGACAGCCAGGTAAACGGTCTTGTTTATCACTTTGTTGCCGTCTCTGACCTTGAACACGATCCCGTCCATCCACACTATCAGATACTGGCTCTATAGAGGGCGGTTCTGCCACTCAATGGCGGCCTGGGTCACCTTGTTGGTTATGACAGAAATTGCGGAACTGGACAAGTTTACCTGATAGATGTCGCGCATCTCCTCCTCTATGTCGGAGACGCTCATACCCTTGGCATACAGAGAAATGACTAGCTTTTCCAGGGAGAAACCGCGATGGGCGTGACGGGGAACGGCAAGAGGTTCAAAGGTGCCATTGCGGTCACGGGGCACTTCGATTTCGTGTTCGCCGTGGATGGTCTGGATAGTCTTGGGATAACTTCCGTTGCGGGAGTTACCGCTATTGTTTCCGGCTGGGTCGTTCTTCTTGTAGCCCAAGTGTACATCCATCTCACCCTGAAGAAGACGCTCGTAGAGCTGAGCATGAAGGTCGTTCATAAACCGCTCCACATCTTCTTCTGTATGAAGCTGTTTCAGAAATTCATCGTTAAAGACTCCTTCGGGAAGAGAGTACTTGCGGGATAGATCAACTTTTTCCTTTTTCTTTGGCATCAGTAGTGTTTGTGTTTCCATTGGTTTGGCTGGTTAAAGTTATACTTTTTCCAGATTTACCATTTACACAAACTTCAGGACTGTGCCCAAGAAATTTTCGGTGGATCATCATCGTTTGCATACTTATTGTTCCCACCGTATCAGCTATCTATAAACAATATATGTTAACTCACAATATCGAATATGTGAAAGCCGTTATCGCTAAAAAATATATACTAAAGAGAATAAATAGAGGATGGCATCAAATGGACTATATATATACCTTTAAAAAAAAGAATTATTCATCTTCAGAGACGATATCAGAAAAAACTTATAATAATATCAAAGTTGGTGATACCATAATAATTATTATTAATGTGTCAAATCCTAATATATCAAGATGGAGTGAGCAAAATATCTTTCTCAAATAATTAGAGGTCCATGTAGGTTACCCCCGTATTTCTAGGCACTATCCTTATCCCCTTGATAGTATCCCAAATAGACTTAGAATACTTTTTTAACACAACCAAAGTGGAACATGTCATGTGAATGTGATATGCTATATGAATACCCGCCGTCTTCTGCCAGTTTCTCAATGGTGCCACTATCTTCTTATCTTTGAAGATATCTCAACCATTTGCCTTATAGGCTTGCTTAAAACATCACTTACGCTGCCTAGATCCCAATCCCAAATAATATTTATACAACAAAGCAAACTGCACACATTTCTGCGCTCCATAAAAGAAACGGATGTATTGCTCTCTGACTATACCATTAACTAAAAGTAAACTCAACATCGCATCTGTGTCTTCAACATCAGTCAACTTGCCTTGTTGAATAATATTGTTTGCCATAGCATCGAATTTTTCAATTGTCAATCTGTCTTTTTTAAACTTTCTATCAGCCTTATCACGAATATATTCAAAGATAATTTTTAGATCTGTATTACCTTTCTCTTGAGACAAATCCTCAAAATGTCTTTCTACCGCCCTTACCCGAACTCTGCTGTTTGTGAAATAAGTAGCAGGGAGTATCGGCTTTTCTGTAATATCGTCCTTAGCATCTTCTACCGCATACCTTATCAAATCAATAAATGGTCTAAGGCTTATAGTATCATCTGCATTCTTCAGATTATTGAAGAACCAATCGTAACATTCACCATATCTGTTAGAATTATTACTATCAGCATATTTGCCGAAGAATGTTGCACACATATGGCGTAGAGAGTACTCGTCAACCAATGGCTGATTGCCGTTCTTTTCTAAAATACTAATTGTTTTATTTATATAAAAGTTGGGGTAGAACTCATAGAGTTTCATTAATTTGAAAAATTCATCTTTTGAATGTGATAAAATGAATTTGAAGAAATAAGCAAATAGTTCATCCTTCTCCCACTCAATGTTTATAGTTCTATTGTTCAGTTCATTCCTGTTGTTGATATTGGATGTACGCTTAAAAAGGTCGCTTCTCAAAAAAAGTTTTGGTGAAATACTTGCATATTGTAACCTACGACAATAGTTGATAAGCGGGCTTATTCGCTCTGTCCAAAGATATGGCTTTACAACACTGTCCAACTCATCAAATATAAAAATAATCTTTTTTCTTCCATTTGCAAGTGCTTTTGTGGAAAGATCAAGTTTGTTCAGGTCGTTTTCTATTTTAATTATTGTTTCGTCATTCTTTATATATGAAACAAACTTCTTTGCCGTAATAGTGTCCTCATTTATCTCAAATGTATCCAAAGAAGGTGTAACAAAACTATTCTGAGTGTCCATAAGCACATTCCATATATACACTTTCCAGAATCGTTCAAAGAATAGATCCAGAGGAAAATCACCTATTTGGTTATCGAGTAACTGAGTGTTAAAATGATGTTCCGAGTTTATGATGGGTATGAACTCATATACATAGTCTTCTTTATTAGCCCTTTTTCTCAGTTCTTCAACGATATGCAGATTTGCAAGAGAACGATAAATGTAGGTCTTTCCTGTTCCTTTATTTCCCAGTACAAGGAACTTGTCAATATTAAACAAATCCTCCATGCATTTCCTGTAGAAGTAACGATTTGATGTAAACTCTTCTTCATAGTCCGTGATAGACTCTGCATACAAGTCTGGAAGGTTATCTGCTATATTACTTAAAAGTTTTTTCTTTAACCGATAAATATTGCTTTTCGGTTCTTCTGTCATTCGAACTTTATCAGCATCCATAACAGAATAATTTATACTTTCTGTCTTATTATTTATTTTTAAATCATCAATTGATTCATCAATATAATTAAAAAGATTTGAATAATCTGCAAATTCATTATTTTCTATGAGTGAAATATAGTCTTCATAACTTGAAGTAGGCAAACCTATATTTTTCAACACATCGTTGTAACCAATGGCGAATGGTTTAATCTCGTATGCTCCATTTTTTTCTTCGTCTTCTTCAGATTGCAAACCTCTGACCACCTCTTCTGCATAATCTTTAAAACAAGCGAATAGTTTAGATTTTGCAAAACTTGGAATTATCGAATTTGCAAGTATGATTCTTGGAGCCTTTTCTTTATTAAGAGCTTCAAGGAAAAATGTCATACCTGGCTTTGTTTGTGCATCAATACCAAAAAATCCAACCACTATATCAGAGAGGCGAAATGCAGATATGCCGAAAATATCATTAAAGCCAGTACGCGAATCTATCAAAATGACGTCAGGTGTAATCTCATTCTCAATCTTTGAAATAAGATACTGAAAGCGTTCAACAAGCGAATCCTGGTTAAATATGTCCAAACGGCTTAATCCATTCAAATAATGTTTAAGGTGAGTAACGTCTGATTTGTTGTCTATAATCTCTGTACTTAAATTCCCTGAGGGGAAAACATACACAGAACCTTGACCAGAGAATTTTTTGGACGCCTCCCAGTAATAGGTTGACAAACTGTCTTCGTTCCCTTCTGCCGAATCCATGAAGAACTCAACAAGCCCATTCTTATAATAAATGTTGTCTGGATCTTCCAAAAAGAAATTTGTGAAGCCAGGAGCCTCAAAATCACAGTCAAAAATGACCACCTTCTTATTCTTTTTAATAGCAAAATGTGAAGCATATGAAGCAAGTGTTGTAGAACGTCCAACACCACCCTTATAGCTATAAAAAGTTACAACAGGAATTCGGTTCGGTATTTTAGAAACACTGTCCAAAAGTAAATTGGAAAGATGAATACGTGAAGTTTCAATATCTACACCATTCCCATCCTCAAACATAAAATCATACGAATCATCATCAATGTTGATGAATACAGACAAAGGATATTCTTTCTGAAGTGACTTCAACTCCCGTTCACCTATTGAAGGCTTTATATAGGTAGTCAACCTGTTATTAGCATCAAGAACCAACTTATAGTTTGTGCATATCCCTTTTAATTCAAGTTTCTTGATAGATTTCTCTAATTGTGATATTGTATTATAAATTTTGATCATCTTGTGTAATATTTAAGGATTGTTTGATAAACACCTTCTATGGAACCAATGTATGTTGAAAGGATGTCAGGCGATAGATTTGCTCTATTCTCATACCTGTATTTCACTTGCCAATCAGAAAATAAATTCTGTATAATAGCATTAGGATGCTTCTTTTGGAAGAAACAAATATTTCTCAGCCCATTACATCCTTTCTGTAATGCATAACTATATTTTTGGTTTAGGTTATGCACCTTAAAACGTTTTGCATCTTCTTTGAATGGTTTACTCTGATATACATCACCAATAATATTCATCGAAGAACATACGGCATAACTCAACATAGCCTCTAAAATGTATCCGCCTAAATAATATATCTCAAGGCATAGCCTGTCTTTTATATCTTTCCTTGTCTTTGAATCATTTGCATCTTTCAACAATTGCTTACATGAAACAAGATGGCGATATGCTGCATTTCTAAACTGTGTATAATCCATTAACAATTCCAACTGTTCGAATCAACAAACCATATTTTGTTTTCACAAGATAATATTTTATCTTCACTTACACAATTTTTTTTTATTTTTATATTGATTTATTGCCGTCCGGAGATATTTTACCATAGCTTAAGTTGCCTGATAGTCCCTGTCTCCGGAACATTAACAGAAAATGACGGTCAATTATACATATCACGGAAGTTGTCTCTTTTAAAGAAGACTTGTCCGATTGAATTTGAGATAGAATGAAGACTTGGAACCAGACCATAACGCTTCTTCGCAATGATGAACAGCAGGTAGTCGCAAACGGCTATCCAGATTTGCGTGTAGACGGCATTCAGAGTCGTTCCGTAAAAAGTCTTGATGTGCAGATGTTGCTTGATCCATTTGAAGAAAAGTTCAATCTGCCAGCGTTCACGGTACTGTTCCGCAATGGTCAGCGGATCTTCAATCGAGAAATTGTTGGTCAGGAAACGATAGTTTGTCCCAGACTCAAGATCCTCGTATACAACAAGTCTGAGAGTGTCGGGATATTTCCGGATCGAGTAATATCCATTAAGGCGGATGGTCTCATCAGAGAGAACTCCGGAACCATTATTTACAGGCCTGGACTCAATGACCTCATAGGCCATGTTGTCTTTGGCACGGGTCATGAAATAAGCTCCTTCCAGATGGAAGTACTTATGAAGCTTCTCAAGGGCAACATATCCCTTGTCCAGCAAGTAGAAGGAACCCCTTTCAACGGGAATCTTGTCCATCACTTTTACATCAGGGACTTTGCCTGGAGCAAGCAGGACAAAGGCTGGAATCGAGCCTCGCAGTTTTATCAGCGTATGCATCTTGATTGCTCCTCTGCCATGGTGGAACTCCGCCCAGGGGCACAACTTCAGACACAGCTCTATGGTGCTGCTGTCGAAAGAATATATCATCTCCTCAAGACCTATTCGCAGCGTTTCATCCTTGTAAAGCTCCGTGGCTTCTTTAACAAGAGTCATCGCAAAGTCTTGGTATATCCTCCAATCCTTCTTCTCGTTGGCCTCGACAAGCGTAGATTTGGGCATCACCTTGATACCGGACCTGTAGAGGTCTCCACAGAGGTTAAGTGTCGTCTCAATATCTCTCAGACCAGATCGGTCGGTAAACTGAGCAAAGATCATAAGCATAAACTGGTCACGGCAACTGAACTTGATGGCGTGACGGTCGCCTTTGTAGCGGTCGACACACTTCTGGAACTTATATTCGTTGAAGAGAGACATAATCTGTGCGAAGATTGTTTTTCCTATATTCATGACTTGCGGATGGCGTCTTGATGCCTACCGCAAAATTACCGAAGTTCTAATCAAAAAATTTTCTGAGCCCTGTAAATTATTGAAGTTAAACAGTTAAACCCTTATTGGAGATTATGTCCCCGGACAATAGTGATATTGATTATTCTATCGTCATTAATTCGCCAACCCACATCAAGTATGCAAATTTAACCAAAGAAGAATCTATGTTATCTTATGGATTCGTTAATTCTTATCTTTAATAGCTACGACAAAACCACTTGCGTGATAAGAATCAAGCATTGTTAAACTATTGTAAATCTATACAATAGAGGTTAAAATCGTTATTAAAGAACTATTGCCTTGTGCCAGACTTTAAGAACAAGAAGATTGTTTAAGCAAGCCCTTCATGTCGCCCCCTCTTTAAAAGTTTATACTTAGAAAACAAGGACTGGACTTAATTCCAGTATCCTTTCCTGGTTTCAAAGATAACCGTTTTATTTGAAACAAAAAACGGCTACCCTTTATAGTGCTAATTCTCAGCGATTTACAAAAAGCCCTTCCTCTAAAAACAGCGGAAGGACTTTTGCCAATGAGCTTATATTCAATAATTTAAGGGGCAGCCTATTTTTTGAGGACGACGATGGAGTTGGCAACGCGGCGTTCTCCTTTATTGTCAAACTTGCCGTTGTCAGACGGATGGTTCACTACTCCCAGATCTTTTTCCCAGAGGGTGGAGGAACCTCCCCCATCGAGATTGACAGCCGAAGTGCAGCCCTTACCATCTCCCATACGACTCAGATATCGTTGAACTTCTTCCAGAGTCATTCCCGCTGCATTGCCCTTGCTGCGGCCGTCTATGACCATAAGACATATCTTTCCGTCTTTCTCAAAGACGACGCTTCGAGGATGACGCTTGTCTGAAAAGCCTTTGTATTCAATAAGTTCCACAGCATAGCCGTCTTTTATCAGTAGCGGCATTGTTGCCATTACAGATGTATTCCTTTGAAGCTTTGAACGGAATACCTTCTCTTTGTCCTGGTTCCAAGGCTCTATGGACAGCTTTCCCTTCTTGATGACAACAGCTCCGTTTGCCCTGACTCGCATATCTTTTCCCTTTGTAGTATCGGCAACAATTCCGTCTATCTGAAGGTAACAAACGCTTCCACCCTTTTTCATATCGTAGAAAGTTCCGTTTATTGCTGCAACGGCCCCGGCCTCGGATGCAGTCTCGGAAGTTCTTTTCAAACCGTCGTGAGCCATCACTTTGAACTTGTAGACAGAGGGATCTATCTCAAGAATTGAAATGTCCTGAGGACCGCCAAACAAAGATAGATAATGATGATGATAGTTTACCAGCCCCTTTGCGACAATAGTAATTTTTATATTGTCAAAGGCATCGAAATCATCGTTGTCATGAACACTGACCCAATAATTATCGGAAGCTTTGATTGCAGCCTTTTTTGAAATGGAACAAGAGCTTAAATATAAAACTGACAGCAGAAGCGCCAGCAATGCGAAAATCTTTTTCATAAGCATTATTATTCGCCCATATCCTCCAGAACATCAACGGTTCCCTTGACGGTCTTGTAGAGGGCTTTGGAGATAAATCTTATTATCAGCACCATACCAATGATTATAGCCAGCGAGACTATCAGGAAGAGCCTTGACTGATGCTCGCTTCCTTTGGTAAGCAGATATGGGTTCTTGGTTATTGCGGAGATGATTTTCTGGTTGGAGTATTGGGCGGCACTCCATTTCTTTACAATGACTCCCTTGTTGACATAAGTTGCGCCGCCGTTGGAACGGTTGAAGGTTATCACGGTCTTGAAGTCTCCATAAACAATCTTAAACGGCAGGTTCCTTTCTCCGTGTGAAGAGGAAAAAATATCTGAAATGTCTTGTTTTTCAACGGCATCAGCGATAGGTTTGAGACTAGCCAAAGTTTCCTCTGGTGTCAAAGCACTGAGAACATAAATCGCAGCATTCCTGGCGCCGGAAGAATAAGCCCCGAAGATATCAGAAGCCACTGCCGAATTAAGGGAATCTCCGAGATTCTTGAGCTTGCCAAGGTCATCGTCTGTTATGCCGTCGGCATCGTAGAAGGATATGAAGATGATTGGCTGTTCTGTCTTGAGAACAAACTCTGTAACATCCTCACCGGTAGCATCTTTCAGAAGGAACGGCATCTTGTGGGCAATCCTCTCGCTGCCCTCGATTACCGTGGAAATGGTTTCAACATATTTCCAGGAGGAATCCGGAAGATGGTTCAGGCTGAACTTCTTGGTGATTCCGTCTTTGGAGTAGAGTATCTCCGTCTTGTACTTTACCATTGCGGTGGAATCTCCTTTGAAAAGATCTCTTCCTGGCTTAAAGTCTGAAAGGTCTGCAGGCGGAAGGTTGCGCATGGAATACAGGCTAACGCCCACTATGAAAGCGGCATAGCCGAACATGAACGCCCACTCCCAGAAGCTATTGGCAATAGGCCTTGCCCTATGTCTCTGAGTATAAAGGAATATGGTCAGAGCAAGAAGCACCAGGTTCTTGTAGAAAGAAGGCCACGGGTCCAGATGAATCACATCGCCGAAGCATCCGCAGTCGGAAACTTTTCCCGTATAAGCCGAATAGAACGTTACGCCGGCAAAGAAGATGCACATAAGAAGGGCCAGGCCAGAGAAGAACCTGAACTTAATGACCTTGAGAATGCAGACTCCCGTAAGGAATTCCATGGCGCAGAGGGCTATGCCAATCCACAAAGCCCATTGTCCAGGATCCATATTCAGGAACGCGTGAAAGTACTCCTTCACCTTCAGGGAAGTGCCCACAGGGTCCACTCCCTTGAGGAATCCGGAAACAATAAACACGATTCCTACAATGTACCGGGCCAGAATCCTTACAAATCTCATCAAATCAAAGCGGGAGTTTTTCCTTTATCCTTTCAAATATCTCATCCGGAGGAAGCATTGAGCCGTCCTCTGCCATACATTCAACTTTCTGGAAATCAGCGTCTCTTTCACATTCTTCCAGATACATCTTCCTCACGCCTTCCTGGAAGCTGATCCTCTCTTCGTGGATGTCTCTCTGCCCGTTGAGATAGTCGCGGTCAGAGTCCTGGCTGCGGGAAGAAGCCAGACGGGAGGCAATGAAGTCCAGCGGCACGTTCAGGTAAATGTTCACGTCAGGCCGAGGAATCTTGTAGAACTCATACTCCAGAGAGAATATCCAGCTGCGAAGCTTCTCCCTTTCTTCAGGGTCCACAATTTTGGAGCACTGATAAGCAATGTTGGAGTAAACATACCTGTCCAGAAGAACTGTCTTCCCTGCCTCAAGAGCATTCCTCAGCCCAGCTGCAGCATCTTGCCTGTCAAGCGCATAGAGAAGGGCTACCAGCTTAGGATGAACCTGATTAAGGTCTCCGAAACCTCCACGCAGGAACTCCCCTATCAAATCTCCGTAAACTGGAGCCTCATATCTCGGAAAATGGAGATATTCCAGATCATATCCTTTTTCAACGATGTATTCCTTGAGCATTTTGACCTGGGTGCTCTTTCCGGCACCGTCCAGTCCTTCAATTACTATCAGCATATTCGGTATTGGCGTCAATCGTACAAATTTACAAATAAAAGTGAGTTGCTTTGTCATCGCGATAAAGTATATTTGCATATCGTCAACAAACTTCTGGATCAGTATGGCAAAAGTGATGGGCATAATCAACATCAACCGCGAGTCTTTCTACCAGGGAAGCCGGAGGCTCAGCGATGATGATGTTGAAAAGACATTTATCGAGATGGCCTCTGAAGGGGCTTCTATAATAGACATCGGAGCCTGCTCCACTAGACCAGGAAGCACTCCGGTTACTCTGGAGCAGGAATGGGAATATCTGGAAAAGCCGCTGGAAAGGCTCGCCGAAGTGGTTTCAGAAAGATTCTGCGGCGGAGAGGAAGTTCCTGAAATCTCAATAGACACATTCAGGAGCGAAATCGCAAGACGAGCCTGTGATTTACTGGGACCAATAATTGTCAATGATATATCAGCCGGAGAAGATGATCCGCAGATGCTTTCAACTGTTGGAGATCTAGGGCTTTCATACATTGCTATGCACAAAAGAGGCACGCCGGACACGATGCAGACTATGACAGATTATCCGAACGGAGTGGTGGCTGAAGTGAAGCGTTACTTTGAGGAATTTGCCGAGAAAGCGGAAAAGTTCGGAATCGAAGACTGGATTCTGGATCCGGGATTCGGTTTTGCAAAGACTATTGGTCAGAACTACGAACTGCTTAATCATCTGGATGAACTGCAGAGCCTGGACCGTCCAATACTTGCGGGGCTTTCCAGAAAGTCTATGATCTACAAGCTGTTGGATATAACTCCGGAAGAAAGCCTGCCTGCAACCTGCGTATTGAACTATGTAGCATTGCAGAAAGGAGCAGCAATTCTCAGAGTCCACGATGTAAAGGAAGCCGTGCAGACGGTCAGGCTATTTGAAAAATCATTAAATTTGCGAGGCTAAAAAACATATTTATGGATAAGGCAATTCAGGCACTTACGGCAGTTTCTCCAATCGACGGAAGATACAGAAACAAAGTTGAAATCCTCAGCGACTATTTCTCAGAATACGCATTAATACGCTACCGTGTCAGAGTGGAAATCGAGTATTTCATTGCGCTTTGCAACATTCCTCTTCCTCAGCTGAAAGGATTTCCTAAGAGCAAGATCCCATCGCTGAGAAAGATTTACAAGGATTTGACTGTTGAACAGGCCGCAAGGGTGAAGGATATAGAGAAGATTACCAACCACGACGTGAAGGCTGTGGAGTACTTCATAAAGGAAGAGTTCAAGGCTCTGAAGATTGAAAAGTTTTCCGAGTTCGTGCACTTTGGCCTGACCAGCCAGGACATAAACAACACAGCTACTCCGCTTAGTCTGAAAGAAGGAGTTGCACAGGCCTATATGCCTGAAATCTTGGAAGTAAAGAAAATGCTGGAAGGTTTTGCAAAGGAATGGAAAGACATTCCGATGCTTGCGCATACTCACGGCCAGCCGGCTTCCCCTACCCGCCTTGGCAAGGAGATCAAGGTGTTTGTTGAAAGGCTGGACAAGCAGCTCAAGCTTCTGAAGACAGTGCCTTACTGCTCCAAGTTCGGCGGAGCCACTGGAGGAATGAACGCCCACAAGGTAGCCTATCCTCAGATTGACTGGAACAAGTTTGCCACAGCATTCCAGAAAGAGGCCTTCGGACTGGAACGCTCCTACCCTACAACCCAGATAGAGCATTACGACAACCTGGCCGCCCTGTTCGACAACCTCAAGAGAATCAACACAATACTCATAGACCTTTGCCGCGACATCTGGACCTACATCTCAATGGAGTACTTCAAGCAGAAGATCAAGGTAGGAGAAGTTGGTTCCTCAGCGATGCCGCACAAGGTCAATCCTATCGACTTTGAAAACGCGGAAGGAAACTTTGGAGTGGCAAACGCAGTGTTCGAGCATCTGAGTTCCAAGCTCCCTATTTCCAGGATGCAGAGAGACCTTACAGATTCCACCGTTCTGAGGAATGTTGGAGTTCCAATTGCTCATTCAATCATTGCCCTCAAATCGCTGAGAAAAGGACTGGGCAAGCTGATACTCAACAAGGAAAAGCTCAATGCGGACCTGGAAGACAACTGGGCCGTTGTGGCAGAAGCTCTGCAGACCATTCTCCGCAGAGAAGGCTATCCGCATCCGTATGAGACGCTCAAAGAATTGACCAGAGTGAACACCAAGGTCACCCGTGAAAGCATCGCCGAGTTTGTCAAGGGTCTGGAAATTAAAGAAAGCGTGAAGAAAGAGATGCTTTCAGTCACGCCTCAGAACTATACCGGGGTATAAACGCCTTAAAGTTCCTCCTCGTCTTCTACAACATAGACATCCTCTCCCGCCTCGTGGAAAAGGAATTGCTCCCTGGCAAATTTTTCCAGGGAGTCTTTGTTTGACGCAAGCTCCTGGAGTTTCTCGTCTGCCTGGCGGATAGCGTCCTGATAGTAAACCTTCTGGCGGTTCTGCCAGCCGAGCTGCTTGAGGTCTCTGTACCAAGATATGAGATTGTTGGTATCAAAGAAGAATATCCATATCAGGAACGCTGCCGTGACTATGAAATACTTGTTCTTCAATACCTTTATCACCTGCCGGAATCCGGGCTTTTCGCTTAATCTTCCAAAGAAACTCATATTTGTACAATTTTTTGCCAAGCAAACTTTGTTTGCTTTTCACTCGGCTTGCACTATCTTTGCACCTCGAAAACTTTACAAATTTACAAAATATAATGAAACCTACACTTCTGATTATGGCTGCCGGAATGGGCAGCAGGTATGGAGGGCTGAAACAACTCGACGGCGTGGGCCCAAAGGGAGAGACCATTATGGATTTTTCTGTTTATGATGCCGCACTTTCAGGGTTTGCAGACGTGGTTTTCGTAGTCAGGGAAATGTTCAAGGCCGAGTTTGAGGAGAAGGTTGCTTCCAAATTCAAAGGCAAAATCAAATACACCATAGTAACCCAGGAGGCAGACCACCTTCCAAAAGGGTTCAAGCCAAAGACTCCGAGAGAGAAGCCTTGGGGAACCGGCCAAGCCGTTCTGTCTGCCAAAGACGTGATAAAGAGGCCATTTGCCGTAATCAACTCAGACGATTTCTACGGAAGGGAGTCTTTTGAATGCCTGGCCCGCTATCTGAACCGCGTAAGAAAAGGCGAAAAAGGAAAGTTCTGCATGGTGGGCTTTTACCTGAAAAACACCCTTTCAGAATCCGGAAGCGTTTCCAGGGGAATCTGCACGCTCGACAACAGAGACCATCTGGTAAAGGTGGAAGAGCACAGCAATATCAGAAAAGCTGGCTCAGCGATAGTGGGAGAAAACCTCAAGGGCATAGAGCACGAGCTTCCTGCCGCCACCTGCACATCAATGAATATGTGGGGTTTCACCCCAGACTATATGGAAGAATCCGAGAGGCTCTTCAAGCTTTTCCTGAAAGACAACATCGATGAACCTAAAAAAGAATTCTACGTTCCTTCTGTTGTTAGCGCATTGATTGCTGAGGGAAAGGCAAAGGTCAAAGTTCTGTCCAGCCCTTCTTCCTGGTTTGGTGTAACTTACAAGGAAGATCGTGCCAAAGTTGTTGCTAAACTCAAGGCTATGACCAAGAAGGGAATTTATCCGTCTCCATTGTTTTAATTATGAGCATTTTCAGCAAACCAAAATACTATAAGCCGGAATTCGGCGGCAGCCTTCTGATCATACTGGTTCTGATTCTGGGCGGAAGCATTTTATCTGGCATTGTAGCTGTCGTGGCAACAGCAATCTCTGGAGGCTTCTCAGCAGAAGGAATTTCAACGGAGAACATTATGTCTGGCAAACTGTCTCTAGTGTACTTTGCCCAGATGATTGTTCCTGTGATCTTCATCTGGCTTATGGGTCACGTCAGAAGCTCCAACCCTATGGAGGCTCCGGTGAAAGTGGATGCACCGCATCTTGGCAAATTCAACTGGCTGACTCTGGGCATTCTGCTTATGTTCTTGACGTTGGGAATGGCTTGGATTCTGGATCCTGTAACCAGTGCTCTTCCGATGCCGGATGCTTTCAAGCAGATGTATGAGAATATCTCTTTCAGCCCTGTGGACACTTTAGTTTCAGTTGCCCTTATGGCTCCGCTGTTTGAGGAATTTGTTCTCAGAGGAACCATAGAAAGAGGCCTTCTGACCAGAAAAGGAGATTCTCGCAAAACGGCAGCAGTGGCCATTCTCTGGTCTGCGTTCCTGTTCGGCGTGATGCACCTTAACCTGTGGCAGGCTATTCCGGCATTCATTATCGGATGCCTTCTTGGCTGGGTTTACTACCGCTCCCACAGCATCTGGGCCGTCATCTTCATGCACTTCGTGAACAATTTCTCTTCTATCGCATTGTTCTGGGCTCTGCCTCAGATGGACGCCGACGCCACCTCCAGAGAGAACTTTAAAATGCTGACCGGAAGCGATATGTTATACTGGATACTCGTTGGCAGCGGAATCGTGATTACGATTGCGGGAATCTGGCTACTGAACAAGTATCTGCCAAAGAACCCGCAGAGCTTCAAGCCGAAAGACGTATTGCTGGCAGAGCAGCAGCCATTCAATCCAACAGTTTAACGCTTTTATGAAAAAGATATACCCCCTTCTGCTGGACAGCATAACCCCTGAAAGCAAGGCCTCCAACGGTTTTCTCAAAGACAACTCTCTGGACGACCTGATAGAGACCTATATGGGCAATTTGCTCGGCGACAGGGTTTTTATCTTTTTTCAGGGCAACCTTCCTATAACCGTTCAGGTAAAGGATCAAAAGTCACCGATAATAGTATCTCCGGATGACGAGACGGCCCTGCCTCGCTATGGCATCTGGGGCAAGGAAAGAATGCTCTACATACTTTCCGCTACAGAAGACTCCTCCATATGGATCGGTTTCAAGAAGAATCTCAACGCCACAGACATCTACGAAAGATGCCAGAGCGGTAACATTCTGGATGCAATGAACGAGATCGGGCCGGAAGAGGGAGAAACCTTCTACATCCGCCCTGGCGTTCCTTTCTGCATCGGAGAAGGTGTCAGGTATGTGGAAGTAGCCCAGAACTCGCCCGCAGACTTCAACATAGAGGAGACCGACCAGCTTGTGGAAGCTCTGGACTTCATCAACCTCAGCGCCTGCAATCCGGAATACGTGGCTCCTGAATCCTGCCTCTTCCGAATGGAAAGGGTGGCAATCTCCAAGCCTCAGACCATAGCCCCTGACCAGACGGAAAGCTTTATGGCAATCGTCAATCTGGACAACAGCACATCGCTGAGGGCAAAAGACCTGAGAGGAACCACAGAAACAACAGAAGAGAACTTCATCAACCTTTCCGGCAACAGTTCTTTAGCTCTGATTCCTCACGATATCCAGGAGCTTACAATATCGCCGAGCCAGGAGGGAGAAAACCCTACGTCATCTTTCCTGCGCATCTATATGTGCAACATTCCGGAGCCGCCGAAAGAAGAGGACGAAGAAGAGGACGAACACGAGCATCACTGCGGCTGTGACGCCCACCACCACGACCACTGCCACGACCACTGCCACGACCACTGCGATGACGATGACTGCCACTGTTAGAATTGACAAATACCTTTGGGCTATAAGGGTTTTCAAAACCCGCAGCGAAGCGGCGGAAGCCTGCCGCAGCGGCAAAGTCTATGTTAATGAAACCCAGGTGAAATCCTCCAGAGATATCAAGGCCGGAGATTCCATAGAGGTGCGCAAGGGAGCGGTCCATTACAGATACAACGTGATTGAACCCATAGACAAGCGCCAGGGAGCCAAGCTCGTAGAACAGTATGCAGAAAACGTTACCCCGCAAAGCGAACTAGACAAGCTCCTTGCTCCGGTTGAAACCATATTCCTGAAAAGGGAACGGGGCAACGGACGCCCTACCAAAAAGGAAAGGCGAGACATAGACCGTCTGATGGACGGTTTCTGATTTAATCCTTGCTGTATTTTCTGAAAAGACTGAGAAGCTTTTCCTTGAAGGTCATTTCTCTAGGTTCTTCAGGAGCTGTTTCCTTTTTCTCAGCAACTTTATTCTGAACTTCTGGCTTTTCCTCAGCTACCGGCTTTTCTTCTGACTTTGCTTCAGGAGTGGCTTTCTTAGGATCTGTGTTGCAGATATTCATTGCGCGGTCTGCCCCCATAAACGTGAAGTCCTTGATGCCCTGGGCGGCACGCTTGAGAACGGCCGGAAGACAAGCTGCCTCTTCTCCTTCAAATCGGCCCAGAACATAATCCACCTGGCCTCCACGAGGAAATCCGTTGCCGATTCCCACTCTTATGCGGCAGTAGTCAGATGTTCCAAGAATCTGGTTGATGTTTGCAAGGCCGTTGTGGCCGCCGTCGCTGCCCTTCTTGCGCATACGCACAGAACCCATCGGCAGAGCCAGATCATCGCAGATGACCATAAGGTTTTCCAGCGGAATATTCTCCTTCTGCATCCAGTAGTGAACGGCCTTTCCGCTGAGATTCATATATGTAGAAGGCTTCAGGAGAATGAGTTTGCTTCCCCTGTAAGAAATCTCGGCGATGCTTCCGAGGCGGTCTACGCTGAAAACCGCGCCAGATTCTTCTGCAAGATGGTCCACCACCATAAAGCCAATGTTATGGCGGGTGCCAGCGTACTCGCTTCCGATGTTTCCAAGACCTGCTATGAGATATTTTCCAGCCATTCTTTCAAATTCAGCCGCAAGGTAAGAAAGTTAAAGTGGATGACCAAAAAGTTTGGCCATCCACTATTCAAAAGGCGTCAAGACGCCAAGCCTTGAGGATCAAATTACTTTGCCTCTGCGGCAGGAGTCTCAGACTCAGCAGCAGCTGCGGCAGCTGCAGCGCGGGTACGCTTGATCTCGCAAACCATCAGCTTCTTAGGGGAAGCTATCTGGCAACCCTCAACTGAAAGTTCGCCTGCATAGATAGCCTTTCCTACTCCAAGAGTAGTGATGTCTACGTCGATCTGGTCAGGAAGCTTTTCCATAGGACCGCAAACCTTTACCTTTCTAACGCCTATTCTGAGACGGCCACCCTGCTTAACACCCTCAGCGTTACCGAAAACGTTTACAGGAACAGCTATTTCAACTGGCTTGTCCTCAGAGATAGCGAGGAAGTCGATGTGGATAGCGTCATCTGTAATTGGGTCATACTGAGCATCGTGAAGGATGCAAGGATGAACCTCGCCATTAACGTTTACGTGGATGATGTAAGACTTTGGAGTGTCTGTAATCTTCTTGATGTCTGCAAGAGGAATTGCAATGTCCAGATGCTGGGTTCCGTTGCCGTAGATGATGCAAGGAACGTTGCCTGCTCTGCGGATCTTCTTCAGATCCTGCTTGGTTCCGATTTTGCGCTCGGAAGCGTTCAAAGTGATAATCTGCATAATTGTAAATTTTAAGTGTTACTCAGTCCGCCTTTCTGGGGACCCCATTGCACCGAGCCCGAACCCGTCGGGCGAAATGCGGCGCAAAGATAAACAAAATCTCCGTTTCTCAAAACTCAGCGATGCTTTTTCGGAAATGGCCCTTCTTCAAAGAGTTTCTTCTTGTTTGTTTCTACGGCGAAAATGTTTATCTTTGACTTACTGCATAGACAAGTGCAGTAAAGAAGATTTATTAACCTTTTAGACAATACCTTTATGATTAAGAAATTCAGATGTACAGTTTGTGGATATATCCACGAAGGACCGGAACCTCCTGAGAGATGCCCTCAGTGCAAGCAGCCAAGAGAGAAATTCGTTGAGGTTGTTGAGGAAGAAAACAAGAAGGCCTGGGCAGACGAGCACGTTATCGGCGTTGCCAAGGGCTGCGACCCTGAAATATGGGAAGGCCTGAAGGCTAACTTCATCGGCGAGTGCACAGAAGTTGGAATGTATCTGGCAATGAGCCGCCAGGCACACCGCGAAGGATATCCTGAAATCGGAGAAGCTTTCAGAAGATATGCTCTGGAAGAGGCAGACCACGCAGCAAGATTCTGCGAGCTCCTCGGCGAGATGGTTTGGGATACCAAGACCAACCTAGAGAAGAGAATCGAAGCCGAAAGAGGCGCATGCGCCGGCAAGAAAGACATTGCCACCAAGGCCAAGAAGCTCAACTACGATGCCATCCACGACACCGTTCACGAGATGTGCAAAGACGAGGCTCGCCACGGACAGGGCTTTGAGGGTCTCTACAACCGCTTCTTCAAGAAGTAAAGGGGCTACGGAACTATCATCTGGACCTTTTCGTTCCAGGCGTATTTCTGATAGTAGGTGGTAAGAGTTGCTTCCACCGGATTGTTTATGTAACTGCTCAGGCCGGAGAACTTAGCCGGATCAATGATAAGGCTAATCATCTGGCCTGTAGTGTATTTTGCTATGACGGCCTTCTGAAGGGCCTCGCCCAGGGCAGTGGTCTCTGAAGTTCCGCAGAGATTATCTAAGTAGTCCTTGAAATCGTAGAACCAGTGATCGTTGAACCTGAAATATCGTTGAACTTTGGTAACGTCCAAAGAAGAAATGTCTGAGCGATGGACTGCAAATAGTTTGGCTGCTTCGTCTGCCACGGCTTCCAGTTCAGAGCACTTGACGGTGGAGATGGTTGCTGACCTGTACTCCCCGCTCTGGGCATTGTAGTAATCGTAGAAGTCCTTTGCCACTCCCGCATAGTCTTTGTTGAACATCCTCTCTATGACCTTGTCATAAGGGAAGCTGTCTGTAAGGATTTCTGCAGGAGAGGAAATCACATAGTCGCAGCAATCCTTGAGCTGATAGGCAATCTCTATTCCTCCCATCAGGCAGGCGTCCAGGGCAATGAAATCAAAATGAGTGTCACCGATGGCTTCCTGAATGTCGAAAACAGACATCTCCACACCCAGCTCGCTGCCAAAAGACTTGACCATATGGGCATAGGGGTCAACGCCGCCTTCTGGCTCAGGGAACAGGGTCTGGCCGCTCTGACGCGGAGCATTGGCTCTTCCAAAGGTGTTTCCAGCAGGGGCAAATGCGGCCATACGCTTGCCCTCATCAGAGGATGTTGAAGGATCCAGCGTGTAGTATCCGGCAGGAAGCCATCCAGTTCCGTGCGACCAGAGTACCAGTCCGTATTCTTTTGCAGGACATATGGTCTTGGTGATATTTATCACAGACTTCATTGCGTTCTTGGTGCAGGAATTCTGGTATGGGAATTTGTAGATGGTATCTATCTGAACCGCTCCCTTCTTGTCTTTGTACACGTTCACAAGAACAGGGAGAGTATCCTTCATCTGCCTTGTCTGGAGGTCGAAGTTATTGCAGTACATAACAATGTATCCATCGGAAGGAACATAGCCGGAGATTATCTTGCTGATATTAGTAGCCGCATCTGTAGACAGATTGTTGTGAGATGCAAAGTACAGCAGAATGGTCTTTTCCTTCTCCTCAAAAACCACATCCTTAGGCTCCACTTTGGAACAAGACTGGAATACAGCCACAAAAGCTGCAAGGCAAACGGCTAAATGTCTTATAAACTTCATAAACTGACTTCAATAATCAACCTCAACGGGCAAAATTACAATTTTATTCCTTATTCCGCACTTTCCGTGCCAAACGAGCATTTCTGCATTTTTACTACATTTGAACTCCCGACAATTATAAAGACAATGGAAAAGAGCAATTTTTCAAAGCCGATGGATGAAGGTCTGGGATCTTCTATCCGAAAGTACCTGTATATGCAGGTAGACAGAGCCGCCCTCAAAGGCGCAGAAACAATGTCTGTCATCTCAAACCGTGTAATCGTAACCACAATACTCCTTCTGACCGGAAGCATTGTGCTGATAATGCTCTGCATTGCCGGAGGCTTTTTCCTCGGCGACCTGTTCGGCAGCAACGCTTTGGGCTTCCTCTGTGCCGGAGGAATAGTGCTAGTCTTGGGCATTATTATCTGGCTGCTGAGAAAGAAGCTGTTTGCCAACCAGATGGCCAGGTTCTACACCGGAATGCTCCTCGGCGACGGCAAACTCTCCGGAATGAAGGAACTTAACCTCAAGCAGCAGTTTGTGGAAACCGAAATCCGCGACAAGGAAGAAGACATAGCCCTTGAATACCAGATGCTGAAGAAAATGCTCAACCCGCTGCACTACGTAGGCCTTGTGATAGACAAGATCCGCGATATCTTCCACGGCAAAACAGACGACGAGAACATCAGTGACAATGACAACTACCAGGCAAACCAATTCTGAGAATAATATTGACATTATATGAAAAAGCTGACTATTATGCTGACAATCTTTGCAGCAGCGCTTGCCGCAGGCTGCACCAATGAAAAGAAGGCTGAGAACGACAAGCCTTTTACATACATCGTGGATGAATTTGCAGACCTTCAGATTCTGCGCTACCAGATTCCAGACTGGGATTCGCTGAGCTTTGAGAACAAGGCCTTCCTCTACTACGTTTCAGAGGCCGCAAAGTGCGGGCGAGACATTGTGTTCGACCAGATGGGAAAGTACAACCTGCGCATCCGCAAGGTCATAGAAAAAATCATAGACGAATACAAGGGAGACAAGGAATGCAAAGACTACCAGGACTTTCTGGTTTACGCCAAGAGAGTTTTCTTCTCCAACGGAATATACCACCACTATGCTGAGGACAAGTTCTATCCGGCTTGCCCGCCTGAGTATTTCAGGAGCCTTATGGAGCAGACAGAACAGGGAGATCTCTGCGAGGAGCTTCTGCCTGTGATGTACGAGACCTGGATACTCCCGATGAGAAGGTGCAACGACAGCCGCGTGGATATGGTTGCAAACTCCGCCGTAAACTTCTACGAAGGAAACCTGACTCAGAAGGAGGTCAACGACTTCTATGACAAGATGGAAGACCCGAATGATCCGCATCCTATCTCCTACGGCCTGAATTCCAAGCTCGTAAAGAACGAAGACGGAACCATCGCAGAGCAGGTTTGGAAAGTGGGCGGACTCTACTCCAAGTCTATAGAGAAGATTATTGAGAACCTGGAAAAGGCTAAGGATTTTGCTGAAACCGAAGGCCAGAAGAAGACTGTTGAGCTTCTGATAAAGTACTATACCACAGGCGATCTCCGCGACTGGGATGCTTACAACATCCAGTGGGTGGATGACGGAGCCAAGGTTGTGGACTTCACTAACGGCTTCATTGAGGACTACGACGACCCTCTGGGAAGAAAGGCCACCTGGGAAGGCATAGCCAACTTCAAGGATCTGGGAGCCAGCAAGAGGACTGAGGCCATCAGTTCCCAGGCCCAGTGGTTTGAGGACAACTCCCCTGTGGACAAGCGTTTCAAGAAGGAGAACGTGAAGGGCGTAAGCGCCAAGGTTATAAATGTTACTGCTCTGGGCGGCGCCTGCTACCCTTCCACCCCTATCGGCATCAACCTGCCTAACGCCAACTGGATCAGGAAGGAATACGGCTCCAAGAGCGTTACCATCAACAACATCACCGAGGCATACGACAAGGCCGCCAACGAATCACCTAAGAGTATCCTCACCGAGTTCGCCTGGGACCAGGACGAGATTGATATGTGCAAGAAGTACGGCACTATGACCGACAACCTTCACACAGACCTTCACGAGTGCCTTGGCCACGCATCCGGCCAGCTGCTTCCAAATGTTCAGGAAAATGCCCTCAAGGAATTCAACTCCGCGCTGGAGGAAGCCAGGGCAGACCTCTTTGCCCTCTACTATCTGGCAGATCCTAAGCTGGTTGAGATGGGGCTTCTCCCGGACAATGATGCCTACAAGGCAGAGTATATGACCTACATCCGCAACGGCCTTTTCACCCAGTTCACCCGCATTGAGCTCGGCAAGAAGAACACCGAGGCTCATATGCAGAACCGCAAGCTTGTAGCAGAGTGGGCATACGAACACGGAAAGGCAGACAATGTAATCGAGAAGAAGACCAGAGACGGCAAGACCTATTTTGTCATCAACGATTTCGAAAAGCTCCGCGGCCTGTTCGGAGAGCTCCTTGCTGAAATCCAGAGAATCAAGTCAGAAGGAGACTACAAGGCCGGAAAGAAACTCATAGAGACCTACGCCGTGGACATTGATCCTGAACTCCACAAGGAAGTGCTAGAGCGCTATGCCGGTTTGAACCTCAAGCCTTACAAGGGTTTTATCAACCCGGACATTGTTCCTGTTGAGAAGAAGGGAAAAGTTGTAGACTACAAGATTGTATACAACGACGACTATCTCAAGCAAATGATGGAGTACGGCAAGAAATACTCCTTTGAATAAAGGTTATTCGGAGTCCTTTGGATAGATAGTTATCATCAGGACCTTGGAGTTTCCAGCTGCGTCTTTTGCCGTCAGAGACACTAATCCATCTGCCTTGGCTGTTGCTCTTAAAATAGTATTAGCGCTGGTCGTGGCGGATGTGGAGCTATAATTATATCCAGCCTTTGTATTCGGGGCTGCCTGGGCTGACGTCTTCTGAACTGCTGAAAGATCCAGGGTTCCGGAACCAGTTGATGTCCATTTTACGGCACCGTTGAATACTTCCTTGGTTGAGCCGTTTCCTACATAGAGCGTAATGGAATTGCCTACTCCCATAACTATGTTTTCAGGCGCTGCAGAAGAATTGCCGTAAAAGAATTTTGCATTTATGGTCTGGAAAGTCTCTGTCTGGTCCTCTTCATTTGACGAAGATTTCTTTGAGCAAGAGAACAAAACTGGAACTGCCGCAATGAGCAGAAATGCTGAAATCAAACGGAACTTTTTCATATCAATAATCTATATTTTCAAATTCTAAACGTTTGCAATATACAAAAACCGTGCGGAAATTACCTGTCTTCCGTGAGATCTGCGCGGGCGGCTCTCCGGCCGGTGAGGATTGGTATCTCTTCATCAGATTCTTTGTCGAGCTGGCGGCTCCAGAGGTATTTTCTGGTTTCTCGCACAAGCACGCCGCTAAGCAGCAGCAGGGAGATTATATTTGGAACAGCCATCAGGCCGTTGAGTATGTCTGCAAAGTTCCATACCATTTCCAAATTCATTACGGCTCCAATGTAAACCAGTACAATCCAAACAATTCTGTAGAAGAATACTGTTCTTCTGCCAGCCAGGTATTCCACACTGCGCTCAGCGTAGTAACTCCAGCCGAGGATTGTTGAGAATGCAAAGGTGGCAAGGCTTACGGTAAGGACTATGGAACCAACATAAGGAATCTGGTCAAAAGCCAGCTGGGTGAGCTTGGCGCCGTCTTCGTAGTCTATCTCCGGATTGGTACAGATGCTGGAAACAAGCACAAGGCCGGTGAGGGCGCATACGATTACAGTATCCCAGAAGGTGCCTGTAGAAGAAACCAGAGCCTGCCTTACAGGATTCTTTGTCTGAGCAGCAGCGGCGGCTATAGGAGCCGAACCCATACCGGACTCGTTGGAGAAAAGGCCTCTGGCAATACCGTAGCGGCACGCCATCATAACGGTGAAGCCAGCCATTCCCCCCACTCCGGCCTTTGCAGTGAAAGCGGAATTGACTATCAGAGAAATGGTGTCTCCGAGAACGCTCCAGTTCATTCCGAGGATAACCAGGCAGCCCAGCACGTAGAATATGGCCATAAACGGAACCAGAAAGCCGCATACTCTGGCAATGCCCTTGATGCCGAAGAAGGTCACCAGCATAACCAGGAAAGCAACCGCAAGACCGGTCCAGTGCTTAGGAATACCGGTAAAGTTCGGCCCGAAAAGGCCCTCGTGATCCAGAAGTGTGGAAATGGCATTGGACTGAACAAGGTCACCGATTCCAAAGGCGGCAAGCGCAGCCAGAATGCAGAACAGGACTGCCAGGAATTTGCTCTTTACACCTCTCTCCAGAGCGTACATAGGGCCGCCTAGCATAGTGCCCTTGGCTGTCTTGACTCGATATTTGATGGCAAGCAAACCTTCGCTGTATTTGGTGGCAATACCCAGAACTCCGGTCAGCCAGCACCAAAGCACGGCTCCCGGACCTCCCAGAGAAACGGCAGTAGCCACGCCTATGATATTGCCCGTTCCAATTGTGGCAGCCAAAGACGTAGTCAAAGCCCCGAACTGGCTCACGTCTCCGGCAGAGTTCTTGTCTCTTTTGAAAGACATCCTGATAGCCTTGAAAACATATCGCTGAGGAAACCTCAATCTAATAGTTAAAAATATGTGGGTTCCCACCAAAAGAATGATAAGAGGCCATCCCCAGAGAAAATCGCTGAACCATTTTATCCAGGAGCCCAAAAGAGAAACAAAACTGCCTTCCATAATCGCTGTGAATATATCCATCAACAAATTTAACCAAAAAAATGTATTTTTGCCTTTACAAACTGGTCTCATTATTGCAGAGACATATCAACGGTTGATTAAACAGATTATTATGAAAAGATTATTCAAGAGTTCCTTGCTGGTTCTTTCAGCAGTACTGCTGGCTCTTTCATTTACGGTTTCTTCTTGCTTCATTTTTGACAGCGACAGCTCAAAAGACGAGATGGACAAGGATTCCACAGCGGTCAAGACCTTTGTGGAGCAGGTGATGAAGCAATATTATTACTGGGCAGACCAGATGCCTTCATCTGTGAGCATGAAAAACAAGAGCGTAAACGATTACTTCACTTCCTGGCTGGTGGCAAAAGACCGCTGGAGCTGGATGATGAGCGGGCAGAGCTACAACGCTATGGAGACTGGCATTGCAACATCATACGGATTCCATATTATTCAGCCGATAGATTATTTCAATGACTATGGTGTCTATATAGCATATGTAGACAAGAATTCCCCTCTGGCAAAAGCCGGAGTCACAAGGGGCTGGCAACTGACTAAGATGAATGGCACTGATGTGGCCACTCTAATAAAGAACGACCAGTTCTACGATGAAATCTACAAAGCTTCTAACTCTTTCACCTTCAAGAAGCTAGATGGAACATCGGTAGATATGAACCTTAACCAGACTTCTTACCAGAGCAACTCCGTTGCACTGACCAAAATATTTACCTCCGCAGACTGCGACAAGCTCTCCAAGAGCGCCAAGATCGGCTATATCCTCTACACTTCTTTCAACAACAACATGAAGAACGAAATCATCAGCACCTTAACCCAGATGAAATCAGAGGGCATCACAGACCTTATCCTGGACCTCAGGTACAATGGCGGCGGAGATCTGGACATTTGTGCGGAAATAGCCGGTTATCTGGCTCCAGCTTCCGCAGACGGAAAAGTGTTTGTGACTTTGGCACACAACCTTGCAAACAAGAAAGAGGACAAGAGCTACAACATAAAGAGGACCGGCAATTCCCTGAACCTTAGCAGGCTGTTCATCCTCACAGGAAAGGGAACGGCATCCGCTTCTGAGAGTATGGTCAACTGCCTGAGTTCACATATGGACGTTCAGAATGTGGGAGGCCAGACCTACGGAAAGCCTAACGGAATGTATGTATTCCTCTATCCTCAGAAGGCCAAGGCAAAAGATGTGGACTACGCCTTCCTGCCTATTTGCTTCTACTGCGTTAATGCAGACGGCAAGGCAGATTATGACAACGGAATAGCTCCAAAGAACAAAAGGTATGATGACCTGTACCACGATTTTGGCGGAGAGGAAGACCTGATCAAGGCCTGCCTGACTTACATAGCCACAGGCACTTACCCTGAACTTCCGCCAACAAAGGCCACCAAGGCATCCTCCGGCAAGGAGCTTAGGCAGAAAGAATCCTTCAAGGGCGCTTACATAAAGAAATAGCGATTTATTTGCTCGTATTAATAATTATTGCTATTTTTATGATTGAATTTGATACACTATGTAACACAATAATTAATTTTTAACATTTGTATTATGGAAAAATTATTCAAGAACATTCAGGCTCAGTTTGAGGCTTTCACAAAGGATGCTGAGGCTCAGATCGTAAAGGGTAACAAGGCTGCCGGAACTCGCGCAAGAAAGGCTGCTTTGGAAATCAGCAAGCTGATGAAGGACTTCAGAAAGGCTTCTGTAGAGGCTGCCAAGAAGTAATCTGGCTGATCTGAAAAAAGAGAAAAGGGGATGTCCAAGAAATTGGCATCCCTTTTTTCGTTTTTCTTAAGATAGGAGGATAAAAACATTTTCTTAAATTTGTGAGTTATGAACAAGACCGCTGACTACAGATTCACAATAATTTCCCCCGTGTTCAACGAAGAAGGGAACATAGCAAGGCTGGCCGAAACCCTGGACAAGTACATCAATTCATCGCCAGACAAAAATGCCTGCGTTCTTTTCGTCAACGACGGAAGCGCAGACAAGTCTCTGGAAATGATTAAAGAAGAGTGTTCCAAAAGGAAGAACTTCTACTACCTGTCTCTTGAAAAGCGAACAGGGCTAAGCGGAGCCATCAAGGCCGGATTCGACAATACCTTCTCCCCTCTTGTAGGATACATAGACGCGGATCTTCAGACTACTCCGGAGGACTTTGACCTCCTGCTCCCTTATGCAGACGAGTACCCGCTGGTAATGGGAATCAGGGCCAATCGCAAGGATTCCGCCTGGAAGAATTTCCAGAGCCGCTTTGCCAACGGTTTCCGCAAGATGTTCACTCACGACGGAGCTACGGATACCGGATGCCCGCTGAAAATTCTCCACACTGATTACGCAAAGAGGGTTCCGATGTTCACCGGCATGCACCGCTTCTTCCCTGCTTTAATCCAGCTTCAGGAAGGCGGCAAAATGATGCAGGTTCCGGTAAGGCATTTCCCGAGAGTTGCCGGAGTCTCCAAGTACAACGTCTGGAACAGGCTGATCGGCCCAATGAAAGACTGCTTTGCATATCGCTGGATGAAAAAGAGATACATCAACTACTCTTTCAAAGACAATAACTTATAGGATCCGCAAATGGAGAGGACGCTTAGCCAATGGATCATATTCGGAATTGGATTTCTGGCGCAGGGGCTTTTCTCCGCCAGGATACTGGTCCAGTGGATAATGAGCGAGAGAAAGAAGAAAGTGGTTTCCCCTACTATCTTCTGGGTTCTCAGCCTTTTGGCTTCCTACCTGTTTTTCATTTACGGATGGCTCAGGAACGACTTTGCCATTATGTTCGGCCAGGTGATTTCCTACTACATATATATGTGGAACCTGAAAATCAAGGGAGTATGGAGCATCTCCAAAGATGGGCAGCTGGAAGGTTCCACAGGCAACATCTGGTGGAAAGCTCCGCTTCTTACCATTTTGCTGATAACTCCAATCGTTGGAATCGGATACATTCTGACAGACCTGGAAGGCTTCAAGGCCCAGGTTTTCCAGAATAGCAGCATTCCTATGTGGCTGGTTATTTACGGCTCTCTTGGACAGATAATCTTTACCCTTAGATTCGTTTACCAGTTCTTCTACTCCAAGAAGCGCAACGAGAGCCATCTTCCTGCCGGGTTCTGGATCATAAGCCTGATTGGCAGCGCCTGCATAGTCTCCTACGCCATCATAAGGAAAGACCCCGTGCTGGCAATCGGCCAGGCCACCGGATTTGTCTCATACACCAGGAACCTGATGATTCTCCACAAGCAGAAGAAAAGAGAGGCACAGTTATGAGAAGAAGAACCGTCATATTCCTTTTTGTGTTTGCGATGCTGTTTCCCCTTCTGTGGATGAGGGAATATACCCCGAGCAACGAATTGCGTTACCTGAATATCATCGACGACGCAATTGCTAACGGCAACTTCTTCACTTTCTACGACCACGGAGAGCCTTACGCAGACAAGCCGCCTCTGTACTTCTGGTGCGCTATGGCGCTGAAGAAAATCTTCGGCGACCACTCTCTGTTTCTCCTCTGCACCATTCTCGGCGTCATCCCTGCCTTTGTAATTGGCTGGGTGATGGACCGCTGGACAGAGAACAAGCTAAACTCTTCAGAGAGCACGGCAGCTCTTATGATGATGTTCAGCAGCGTGCTTTTCCTAACGGCAGCCATAGTGATGAGGATGGATATGCTGATGTGCATGTTCATAATCCTGGCTCTATATACCTTTGGCAAGATGTACGCCAACAAGGCCGGAGCCAGAGACGCCAAGATGAAAGTCCGCTCCCACGAGGCAAGACGGTTCAAGACAGACAGGATCCTTCTGCCAATCTACGTTTTCCTCGCCATCTTCTCAAAGGGAGCAGTGGGATTCCTAGCGCCTGTGGTCTGCATAATTGTCTTTTTGCTCAGCGACAGGGAACTGCGCATAGGAAGGTACCTTGGATGGAGATTCTGGGGCATACTCATAATCCTCTGCGGCCTGTGGTGGACTGGAGTTTACCTTGAAGGCGGAAAAGCCTATCTCAACAACCTTGTTTTCCACCAGACTATCGATCGCGGAGTAAACTCCTTCAGGCACAAAGAGCCGTTCTGGTTCTACCTGGCTGGATTCTGGTGGATGACGGCAGTCTGGTCTGTGTTGATCGTGGTCCTTCTGATAAAAGGATGGAGAAAGAGGCTTCTCGGCGGCATAAGGATTCATCTTATGGTGGTTTCCGCCCTGACTATTCTGGTGATGCTTACCATCGTGAGCTCCAAGCTTGCCGTTTATCTTCTTCCTGCCGTTCCGATGTTCGTTTATGCAGCGGCCCTTATGCTGCCTTATTTCAAAGATGACCGCCTGGTTAAAGGCGTTGTGGCAGCCGTTGCCTGGATATTCATTGCCATAGGCATTGCTTCCATCTTCACCAGGCTAATCATTCCGGCAAAACTTTCCTCAGAGCTCCCAGAACTCTGGGCTCCGTTTTGGGTGATTCTCTTGCCTTTGACTCTGGGCGGGCTACTGGCTCTCAAGTTCCTCAGAGACAAGAGCACCAGCATAGCCATAAGCGTGATTTCCGCCGCCATTTTCGTGACTCTTTTCCTGGGAAGCCTTTCTATGCCTAAAGTCAACAAGATGATTGGAGTAAAGGATGGTTGCCTTGAGGCTTCAGCCATAGCGGCCAAGGAAAATCTTCCGCTTTACTTCTGCTGCTTCAGAGCCGGCAACAATATGGACTATTACTTCCGCCAGAACGGCCTCGAGGTTCAGAAACTGGATACGCTCCAGATGAAAGATTTTACGGAGGGCGTCATATTCTTCAAGGAAAAGTGGATAGTCAAAGACGTTAGCAAAAGAAAGGATATGGAAGCCGGGGAAAGCCCGTACCTGAAGAAGATTCTAGAAGATTCTGAATACACCAAGCTCGGCAACGACATTTGCTATGCAATAATCAGAAAGAAACAACAATCGCAATGAAAATACTATTAACAGGAGTGGCGGGCTTCATAGGCTCGCATACCGCAGTTGAACTTTTAAGAAGAGGCCATAACGTCATAGGAGTGGACAATATGAACTCCTACTACGACCCGAGCCTGAAAAAGGCCAGGCTTTCTTACGTCAGAAAATGCGCCAAGTGTGCAAAGGGCAGCTTCTCATTCTCAGAGAAAGACATCGCAGACCTCAGCGCAATGGAAAAGATTTTCAAAACCCACAAGTTTGACAAGGTCTGCAATCTGGCGGCCCAGGCCGGCGTAAGATATTCCTTTGAGAATCCAAAGAGTTACATCCACTGCAACATCATCGGCTTTTTCAACATACTGGAGCTCTGCTGCAAGTACAAAGTGAAGCATCTTGTATATGCAAGTTCCTCAAGCGTTTACGGCAACAATGCCAAGGTTCCGTTTGAAGAGGAAGACCGCACAGACGATCCTCAGAGCCTCTATGCCGCCACCAAGAAGTCCAACGAGCTGATGGCCCACGTCTACACTCACCAGAGAAACCTCCCTTGCACCGGACTCAGGTTCTTCACGGTTTACGGCCCTTGGGGAAGGCCAGATATGGCTCCTTTCAAGTTCATGAAGAAAATCCTCAGCGATGAGCCTATAGACGTTTATAACAAAGGTAACCTCAGCCGAGACTTCAGCTACATAGACGACATCGTAAAAGGCATCGTTTCCGTCATAGAAGGTCCAAACAAGTCCAAGCGCCCTGTCTACAACATCGGAAACAGCAAGCCTGTAGGCCTTATGGACTTCATACGCACCATTGAAAACACCGCCGGAAAAAAGGCGAAAAAAGTGATGAAGGGAATGCAACCAGGCGATGTTTACACTACATTTGCATCTACTTTGCATCTGGAAGAAGACTATGCCTTCCGCCCCAACACTCCTCTTGAAAAAGGCATCGCCGAGTTTTATAACTGGTACAAAGCGTTTTACAAGATTAGTTAAAAGTCTTAACAAAATGGAAAAAGAGACATTTGCACAGATGGAGATAAGCACCAAGGCTGCTCTCCATAACTTCAAGTATTTCAGAAGCTACCTCAAGAAGGAAACCAAGCTTCTGATCCTCATCAAAGCCAATTCTTACGGCCACGGGGCAGTGGAGTTTGCCAAGCTGATGGAAAAGGCAGGGGCAGACTACTTTGCCGTTGCCCATCCGATAGAGGGAATTGAGCTCCGCGAAGGCGGCATCAACACCCCTATCATCGTGCTTACCACTGGAACAGACTACTACAAGGAAATCATAGAAAACGGCCTGGAGCCGGGCATCCCTAACCTCTACTCCCTGAAGAAGTTCGACTCCGTCCTCAAGAAGATGGGCGTTGAGACTTATCCTGTGCACATCAAGCTCGACACCGGCATGCACCGCCTGGGATTTATGGAAAAGGAGCTTCCTGAACTTCTCAAATTCCTCAAGTCTCACAAGGAGATCAAGGTTCAGAGCATCTACTCCCACCTTGCCGCTTCTGACGAGAAGAAGTGGGACAAGTTCACTCTCTCCCAGGTTGCCCTCTATGACAAGATGGCTCCGCAGATCGACCAGGCAATAGGATACCATCCTATCCACCACATCCTCAACTCTGCCGGAATCGAGCGCTTCTCCCAGTTCCAGAAAGATATGTGCAGACTGGGCATTGGTATCTACGGCGTAAGCGCTGTCAACCAGAAAAACGTTATGCCTGTTGCCAGCCTCAAGTGCCGCATCCTCCAGATAAAGGAACTCACTCCTGAAGACGGCACCGTTGGCTACGGCCGCCACGGCAAGATTACAAGAAAATCCAAGATCGCCACCCTTCCTCTGGGTTATGCAGACGGCATCAACCGCCACCTTGGAAGAGGCGCAACCAAGTTCTGCGTTAACGGCAAACTGGTTCCTACCATCGGCAACATCTGTATGGATATGTGCATGATAGACGTAACCAGCGTAAAGGATGTCAAAGTTGGAGACATAGTAACCGTCTTTGGAGACAAGCCAACAGCCATAGACCAGGCCAAGGTTCTCCAGACCATCCCTTACGAGGTCTACACCTCCATCGCCAGACGAGTTAAGAGAGTGGTTGTAAAGTAACACATTATTACTTCAAGACAAGAAGCACCTTGCATTTTTATTGCAGGGTGCTTCTTTATTTAATAATTGTCAATTTTGTAACTACCTTGTTTCACAACGCAAACAATTCAGCCCATCAAATTCAAAATTTTTAGAAAAAAAAAGCAAAAACTTTCATTTTAAAATTCCTTTTATTATATTGCGTTCGGTGAACAAAAAACAAATGGAGATGAAACGATTTGCAACAAACATAAAACCGCTTCTCTAAAAGAACAATAACTGCTAAAACATACATACTATGAAAACCAAACTATATCTATTTTCTCTTATCTCTTATATTTTTCTGAGCAGCAGCTTGATAGCGCAACCTTATTCCCAGCCGCCTTTCCATGCTGTTGATATTATGTCTATGGGAGATTACGAGTTGGCCGGAAAGAACTATTACATCTCCGATATTCATTACTATAATCTGATATCTTCTCAGTTTGATAAATCTAAAGAATCGTTTTTTAAATATCTGGAAGAAGCTTTGTCTTTGTATGGAGCTAACCGGACAAATGATAGTTTGAATGCCGATTTTTATATTAACGTATATGTAGATTACTGGGATAGCGATTCTGATGTAACCAAAAGCCCAAAGCTTAATCAGAGAAACTTAAATTATCCTTCCTACTATAATTATTACAGATTAGATGGCTCGGGTTCTTTTGTAAACCAGGACAAAACTTATGGCCAAAATTATTACGACACAGAACTCGCCAGACAAAATGTTGCACTTAGAGACAATTTCAATAATATTCCGGTTTCCAACAACAATAAAAAGACTCGCCACTCTTTTAACAAGTCTATAGTTATTGAGGGTTTTGAAGTTAACGGCGGAAACAGAAATCTTTTGTGGATGACTCAGGCTACAGATAACCGTGGGGGCAGCAACTTTCTAGAAGCCGATGAACCTATGTTGTATCTGATGATGAGGGCATTCGGGAAAACCGTCAAACCTCAAAAATGCTTTATTGCAAAAGAAGACCCTTATTTTGATATGTTCAAAAAGTTTGAATTGGGGAATAACATATCTTATCATATTTCATACACGTCTTCTGATGAAAATGTAGGACTGTTTATGGCAGAGAAAAGAGTTGATACTGATGAACTAGTTTTATTTGTCCAGGACAACAACAAGATTTCATCAGACTTTACTCATAAAAAGTATACCGCAGCCATAAGAATCGGCGATAAAATAATTGAGTGCTCAAAGAAACATTATGATGTCCGTCCTGTAAAATATAACCGTTTGCTTGCCGTAACTTTTCCATTAAGCAATATTGATGCAGAGCAATTTGACTTGGTGTTTTTCAAAGAAGGCCATCCTGACAAGGTGAAATATTCAGTGTCTCAGATTAAGCTGAACTAAAAACATTCAGTCTTGAAAAAGAAAATATATATGAAAGCATATATACTAAAGATTACATTCCTTCTTTTGTTATTATGCCTGATAGGAGAAACTGTTTGGGCTCAAGAATCAGATATTAAGTCTTTACCTTCTTATAAAAACCATTCTCTCACATCTACAGGTTTTCTTAAACAATTAAAAAAGAACATAAAGTATCCGGATTATTATAATTAAAGCAAACTGTCCTTATTGGCGTAATAAAAGTTCCCGGCCTCGTTGCTGAAGCCGGGAGCTTTTGTTTTGTCGTTGTCGGGCAAAATAGAGCAGGAATAGACTTAAAATGTGGAAAAATATCCATATTTATTCCAAAATATGTGAAAAAGTGCCTATATTTGTACCGGATTTTGTGATTATAACTATGAAACTACTTAAAAGAAAGATAGATAGCTATCTAGAAGCTTGGAAACAGAACCCTAACCACAAACCTCTTATCATCAAGGGTGCCAGGCAAATTGGAAAGACAGAGTCAGTAAGGGCTTTCGGCAAGGCAAACTATGAGTCTTTCCTAGAAATAAACTTTGTGCTCCAGAAGAAATTCAGGCGTATTTTCGATGACGGGTATGAGGTAGATACCATTATCAAGAACATTTCACTTCTTGAGCCATCTTGGGAGTTCATCCCTGGCAAAACACTTATTTTCTTTGATGAGCTTCAGAAATGCCCAGACTGTGCTACTTCACTTAAATCCTTTTGCCAAGACGAGAGGTTTGACGTAATATGTTCTGGCTCTTTGATGGGTATTTATTATGAAGAGATTGAATCTAATGCCGTCGGCTTTAAAGACGATTATGAGATGTATTCTATGGACTTTGAGGAATTCCTGTGGGCAAAGGGATATTCCCCCGCCCAAATAGAGGATCTTTATACTCACATGCTTTACCTGATGCCTTTTTCCAAGCTTGAAATGGACACTATGATGGATGTCTTCCGAGACTATATGACACTTGGAGGAATGCCTGAGGTAATTAAGACCTATATCAGCAACGGCCATTTTGGAGGAACTTTAAAAATCCAGCGGCAACTCCTTAAAGACTACGAGGAAGATATTACGAAATATGCCAAAGAAACTGACAAGGCGAAGATACTGGCTATATATAATCATATTTCCACCTTTCTTGCCAAGGACAACAAAAAATTCCAGGTAACGAAGGTCGCAAAAGGAGCTCGCAACCGCGAGTATGTAGGCTGTGTGGATTGGCTGAAAGAAGCTGGGGTTATTAATGTTGCCTACTGTCTTGACAAGGCAGAGCTTCCACTCAAGGGCAATTATGAAGCCAATAACTATAAAATCTATTACCATGACACAGGGCTTCTCATTGCATCGCTTGATGAGGAAGCCCAAGAAGATCTCAGAGCTAACAAGAACTTTGGCACATACAAAGGTGCCATATATGAGAATATCGTTGGAGAAATGCTCGTAAAATCAGGGTACAAAGATCTGTACTTTTTCAAGAAAGATAACCCCGCTCTGGAAATGGATTTCTTTGTTCGGGATGCAAATACCTTGATCCCTGTTGAAGTGAAATCCAACGATGGCTCTACAGCATCTCTGAATCATCTAATCGATTGGAATTCCTATTCTGATATTCACTATGGCATCAAACTGGGCTACAAAAACATCGGTTGGAATGGCAAGTTCTACACATTTCCCTATTTCCTGACGTTTATGGTAAAGCGATTTCTAAAAGAACATCCAAATAAACTATAGCCCTATACAAAAAGCTTTGTCAGGAGGGCGTTCAGCAGGGCGCCGTCCGTTGCGTTGCCGCCGTAATACCTCTTGGATTTGAGAATAGTATTCCTAGACTCTTATAGCCCCCCTGCCTTATTGCAAAAAAGAAGCTTCATTCTCTAATTCCTCCAGCCAAAGCACTTGTACTTTGGTCATCTGTAGTGTTCATTTCTAAGGTTGATGATGAAACCTATTCAGAAAAGCAAAAAACGATATTTGAATCATCTATGTTAATTATCGGCTACTCTTCACAAACTCTCTTGCGGCAGCCTTTATCTCTATTGTAATGGCATTATAAGTACGAGGGGCAGATGCTGGATTCTACTCTGAAGTGCAACGCAATGAAGTCTGACAGTATAACTTTACTGTCATAAACAGAAAAGCGACAGAGGATGGGCTACAAGCATTTGACAAGGGAACAGCGATATACAATAGAGATGTTGCTGCAGACACCTATGAACTTGAGGGAGATAGGAGAAGTGATAGGGGTCAGTACAGGTACAGTGAGCCGTGAGATCCGGAGGAACAGTGATATGCGAGGCTATCACCATTACCGATGGGGGCTGGCACAGAAGAAGTATGAGAGAAGGATGAAGTCCAGGAGACACTACCTGAAGTTCACCGACGATATGAAACGTACCGTTAGAAGGCTCCTCATCTACGGACAGTACAGTCCGGAGCAGATCTGCGGCCGGTTTCGGTTGAGGGGGGAAGAGATGGTATGTGCGGAGACCATCTACCGTTGGATCTGGCAGGAGAAGCGCCGGGGCAACGACGAGATGGCCCGCAACCTCAGGCATCACGGGCGCCGGAAACGAAGACGTGACAGCCTATACAGTTCCAGGGGGATTATCCAGGACCGCGTTGACATATCGCTGAGGCCGGCGGTTGTAGATGAGAAGAAGCGTTTCGGAGACTTTGAGATAGACACGCTGATTGGCAAGAACCGCAAGGGGGCCATAATGACGACAAATGACAGGTGCACGCATCTGGTGCTGATCCGCAAGCTTGCCGGGAAAGAAGCCGCCCCGCTGGCCAGCACGGCAATCGAAGCGCTGCTACCCTACAAGGACAAGATACACACACGTCCGTACCACTCCTGGGAGCGGGGCGCAAACGAAAATACAAACGGTCTGATTCGCCAGTACATCCCGAAGGGTACGGATTTCAGCAAACTGACGGATAAGATGATTGAGGAGATTGAGTGGAAACTGAACAACAGGCCTCGCAAATCCCTCGGCTATCTGACTCCGTTGGAGTATTGTAAGAAAATGTTTAACTTTGACTTTGGAAGTCGTTGCACTTCTAATTAGAATTCACAATATATGCATTTTTTGAAGAACAATAAAAATGTACAAGTATGAGAAGGTTTTATTTTATATCAATTTTATTATTGTTGTTTTCTGTGACTTTTTCGGATGCTCAGACTATTAAGGCCGGAAAAGGTAGTGGAGAAGCAACGATAGTAAGTCAGCCTTTGTATAAAGGAACTTTATTTCAAGAGGCTGTAAAAAACTATGTTGATAACGTTGCTATTAATGTTTATCCATCTGTGTTTCCTCTTTCAAAATATTATTCGGAAGTGCAGTTTCAATTAAAGAAGAACGGATCTTTAAAAACTGTAATAATGACGAAATCTACAGGAATTCCAGAATTGGACCATGAAATTATTGTTGCCTGTAAGAATTTTGTAAAAAAGAAGCATGTTACTCCAGCTTATTCCAGTGAAGGTCCTGTAGATTATTCCTTCACAGTTCCATTTGAAGTAGAGTACTATGATGTTCCTAAAAACAGTGCTCAGTCGTTACGGTATCAGAAAGCGGCCCCTGTTAGGGGTATGACTCCAAACGCTGCCGTCCACAATAAAGAATACGGTACTTTGCATTAAAGAATGCGGATTCAAGTTCAAAGCATTATTAGTTTCAAGTGGAATTACAGGACAAAGAGCTTTGAAAGGAGGGCGTTCAGCAGGGCGCCGTCCGTTGCGTTGCCGCCGTAGTTGCTCTTGGATTTGAGATCTGTATCTTTGATCAGGGAAATTACGCCCATAGTCTTTTTCAGAGGGAAGTTTCTGGCGGCTGTCTGGTATTCCCTCACTCTCTGGGTTCCAAAAACTCCGGCCTTCTGGCAGGCGGAGAAGAAATCCCGTTCTCCGGCGCTGACTTCAGCCTCAACAGTCAGAAGCTGGTTGAAGTAGAAGAACATTGCGCCCAGAGTAGCCTGGATAGGGTACTTTTTGGGGTTGGAAGCAAAGACCTCGGCAATGGAGAAGGCACGCAGAATATTCTTTTCCCCTATCGCCTTACAAAGCTCAAACGGGTTGTAGTCTCTTGAAACGCCGATGTTTACCTCAACATCCTTGACTCTTATGACCGTGCCGTCTGTGCCTTTGATGAGTTTGTCTATCTCAAGTACAATTTTCCTCAGCGATGTGCCTGCGCTCTGGGCAAGAAGCTGGGCCGCGTCCGGATCGATGTTGTAGCCAAGTTGCTTTGTGTAGTCTGTGATCCACTGCGGAACCTTCCACTCGTCCAGAGTATAGGATTCCAGCACCTCAGCCTTGTCCTTGAGCTTCTTGTAGAAACCTGTGCGCTTGTCCAGAGCCTTGCCAGTGAAACTGAGCACGAGGATGGTGTCAGGAGCTGGAGAAGCAAGGTAATACTCAAACGGCTGGAGAGATGACAGCTGCTGAGCCTCCTTGACTATGATAAGCTGATAAGGGCTTGCCACAGGATATCTTCTGCAAAGGCAGACAATCTGCCCTGCATCGGAATCGTTGCCGTAGACAATGCTGAGGTTGAAGTCTTTCTGGCTCTCGTCCAAGACAGTAGAGTTGAGGGCATCGATGATTACATCAGAATAATAAGGCTCCTCGCCTGCAAGAACATATATGCGGGCGAACTTTCCTGCACGGATGTTCTCCATTATCTGCTGGAACTTCTTAACGCTGCCCTCCTTGTCTACTTTCTGAGCCATAACCTAGCTGTCTGATTGTATCTCCAAAATTAGTTCTTTTTTTCCTATATTTGTGTGTTATGGAAGAGATTTTCGATCCGCTCAGAAAGAAACGCGTGGCTCTGACACCGGAAGAAAACGTCCGGCAGCAGTTCATACGCTGGCTCAACGAAAAACGGGGCTGGCCACTGCATATGATGATGAGCGAGACCGAGATTTCAATAGGAGACGTAAAGCTCAGGTGCGACATAGTCTGCTACGGGAAAAACCTCTCTCCCAAGATGATTGTGGAATGCAAGCGGCCAAGTGTAAAGATTACGGCAAAGACCTTTGAGCAGATATGGCATTATGCACTGATACTCAAGGTAGAGTACATTGTTGTAACAAACGGCAAGCAGACATTCGCCTGCCGCTATGACCAGCAGAAAAAGCAATACGGCTTCATAACGGACGTGCCGGCATACCAGAAAGAAGACAAAATAATGAGCGGCGGAAACGACATATTCCTCAAGGACAAGATATTTGAGATAATATCAGAGACGGCAGCAGAACACGGCGTAAGAGCCTTTGTGATAGGAGGCTTTGTGCGTGACTGTTTCCTCCAGAGGCCGCGCAACGACATAGACATAGTGGTGGAAGGAAGCGGAATAGAGATAGCAAAGGCCGCTGGAGAGAAAGTCGGAAGCAAGGTGTCTGTATTCAAGAACTTCGGAACCGCAATGTTCAAATACAATGGAATGCAGATAGAGTTTGTGGGAGCAAGGAAAGAATCCTACAACCGCAATTCCAGGAAGCCGATAGTGGAAAATGGAACGCTTGAAGATGACCAGAAGAGAAGAGACTTTACCGTTAACGCGCTGGCGTTCAGCCTACAGAAAGAAGACTACGGCAATCTGGTAGATCCGTTCGGCGGAGTGACAGACTTGCAGAAAGGACTGCTCAGAACCCCGCTGGATCCTGATATCACTTACTCAGACGATCCGCTGAGGATGATACGTGCCATAAGGTTTGCCGCACAGCTGAATTTTACCATCGTTCCGGAATCCATAGAAAGCATCAAGAGAAACAAGAACAGGCTGGAAATTCTGAGCCGCGAAAGAATCGCTGAGGAAATGAACAAGATTCTCCTCTGCCCAAAGCCTTCCATCGGGCTGAATCTTCTGCAGCAAACGGGGCTCCTGGAAGAGTTCCTGCCGCAGATATCAGCGCTTCAGGGAGTGGAAACTATGGAAGGGCGAGGCCACAAAGAGAACTTTGCCCACACGCTCCAGGTGCTGGATAACGTGGCAGAGAAATCTGACAATCTCTGGCTGAGGTGGGCGGCCCTGCTCCACGACATTGGAAAACCGGCAACCAAGAAGTACGAAAGCGGAACTGGATGGACTTTCCACGGCCACGAAGTGGTAGGTTCCAGGATGGTGCCTGGTGTGTTCAAGCAGCTGAAAATGCCGCTGAACGAGAAGATGAAATATGTGGAGAAGCTTGTAGCACTGCATCTTAGGCCAATAGCTCTAGTAGAAGATATTGTTACAGACTCCGCAATAAGAAGACTACTCTTTGACGCAGGAGATGACATAGATGACCTTATGACTCTATGCGAGGCGGACATCACTTCCAAGAACGAATCCAAGGTTAGAAGGCTCAAGGCAAACTTCAAGATGGTACGTCAGAAACTAATTGAAGTGGAAGCCAAAGACGCCATCCGCAACTTCAAGAACCCTATCACCGGAGAGCTGATTATGGAGTACTACGGAATAGGTCCAGGGCGTGAGATCGGCGTTTTGAAGGAATTCGTCAAGGAAGCCATACTGGACGGCAAGATAGAGAATAACTTCGACCAGGCTTTTGAACTGATGAAACAGAAGGGAGCAGAACTGGGACTGGTCCATAAATAGTCAAAAAGGAACTTTATATAATTCTTCAAGCAAATCAATAAAAACGGACATATATGAAACGGATCTTTTTAATCATTGGAGCAATTTTGCTGGCTTATTCCTCAGCGATGGCTCAAGATGATAAGCCTCAGGACGCAAAGCCTCAGCAGGAACAGCGTCAGGCTCCTAAGAGACTCACCCCTCAGGAAAGGGCCACTATGCAGGCCGACAGGCTTAAGGAAGAACTGGAACTGACTGAAGACCAGTACAAGAAAGTCTATAAAGCTATTTTGAACCGCGAAAAAGAAACCGAAAATCTTATGCCGGCAGGCAGGCCTGGAGGAATGAGACCCGGTGGTATGAGGCCTGGCGGAGGCGGTGGAATGCGTGGCGGAGGCGGACCTGGAGTAGCCAAGGTGAATACCGGAATGAACAGCTACCAAGAGAAGATCAAAAGCTTCCGCGAAAGGTGCGACAAGAAAATCAAGAAAGCACTGACCGAAGAGCAATATGCCAAATACGAAGAGTATGAAGCAAAAAGGCTTAGAGAGCAGCAGGAAAGAATGCAGAGAATGAAAAACAATCGCCAAGGAGGACAAAGACCTGGCGGCCAGAGGCCTCAAGGCCCTCCTCCACAGGACTTCTAAAAGAGATTCCCCTTCCTTTTGGCCTTTTTGGCAAGAGTGCTGGAAAGGCCAACGGCTCCGCCAACTTCTTCAAGCTCGGCGATTATACGGTTCATGTCAAAGTTTTCAGGACAAACAGCCTTGAATTCTCCCTTTACCTTGTCTGCTATCCCGTAAAGGACGGCAAATACCATATACTCGTTCCAAAGTCCTGATTCCACCATTTTCCTCTCGTTGAGAAGAGTATAGTCGTTCAGGTAATTCTTCAGGCCGTAGAGCTGAGCAACTGATGTCTTTGCATAATTGCTGCAAGATTGAGTTCTGTGTAGGGCCCTCAAAGGGTTCAGCACCTTTGGTTTTGAACAAATGTAGCTTATCAGTTCTCCTTTCTGGAGCGTTCCGTCTTTCCCTGCAGCATCCTTGTAAATGTTGTAGAGAACCTTTTCAATTGGAGCGTCGTTCTTGATCTTTTCCAGGGCCGGAACCTTGCAGTCTGCTGGAGCCGTTCCTATCTCTATTTGCATCTGCCCCGGAGTGCCTGTCAGCTTCAGGTTTCCGTTATTCAGCATCCTGAGAGTATAGGCTGAAATAGCACGCCCTATATCCGTTCCAATTCCCATCGCCGAGATTCCACCGGAAAGAGAATTCAAAGCCATATTTGACTGGAAAATGTCTCCCTTGAAAGGCAGCTTGCGGAAATACTCCTCCTCTCCCTTCAAAAGTTTCTTTCTTGTAAGATAGCGTCTCAAAGGCTTGAAAGTGAGCAGCCAATAGAGGAAGATCACAATCTTCAAGAAGTATTTTACAAAGAAGTATGCAGCTATAAGAATTATAATCAGAACAATTATGCTTGTAGCTCCATTCCCAAGGCCTGTAGTTTTTCTGACAATATTGTACAGCCATCCGTAAATTCTCTTTGCGGGCTGGCGGAAGATGGACCGTGAATGTTCCACTCCGTATTCGTCGTATATAGACTCATCGTTGGTGTCCATCTTGTTGGGATCATACCAGTCGTCTTGGCTTTGGGCTGATTTTTCAACGTTTACAGTATCTGCTGAATTGTTAGACGCTTCGGGTTGAGTTTGCGCCCAAGTTAAGTTGAAGACAAGAAGCAATGCCGCAAGCAAAATGCTTTTCTGGAAAATGGCGAGGATGTTTTTCATATAAATTTCAAATGATTCTTTGGGTAAAATTACTCAAAATTTTTATCTTTACTCTATAATCAATCGGTTATTGAGTATGAAAAAGATTATCAGTTTAGCCCTGCCGACTCTGGCTCTGTTTGTCACAGCCATTTTATGCTGTTCAGCCACTGGCCAGCTGGGCAGCCGCACATTCAAATTCGAGGCTCTGCCGCAGAATCTGGAAGAGCTTGAATCTATGGAAATTGACCGGACAGATCCATATTTTGTCTCAGCGATGACCGTAGCAGCTCTCGCCCGTTTTGGAGAAAGCCAGGCAGACTGCTTTGCGATGTTGAACTGGCTGAAGGGGCCGGATCCAATCACCTTGCTGGAAAAGACTCAGATCAGAGACCGCCTTATGGGAAAAACCTACAAAGTATGGTCTTTTTTCAAGGGCAGTTCTCCAGACAACGGATACACCCCTACCGAGCCCTACCGCATTACTGTAACCTCCAACTCCTATTCCTTCAAGGAAAACGGATGGGCAACACTCTATCTCAAGAGCAGCGGGGCAGACAGTCCGCGCCCTATAAAGCTCAGGCAGAAGAAAAGCACCCAGGAGTGGTTCCTGAATTCAATCAATTTCCTGGCCGATATACGCAAGCCGGCAGAAGATGATCCTTGGAGCTGATATGAGAGTTTGTTTCCAGGCGATTTTAGCCTCAATTCTAATGCTAGTGAGCACTTCCTCTTTCTCCCAGGAAAAAGCGGAAAGGAAAGTACACTACAAAGGCACTTTCCCAAAGAGCACGTCCTATATCGTGATCTCCAAAAAGGATTTCAAACTCTACGTTTACGCCAAGGTCAAAGGAGAGAAAACCCTCATCGCCGAGTATCCGGTCTGTGTTGGAAAGAACCCCGGCAACAAGCAGAAAAAAGGCGATATGAGAACTCCGGAATCGGCTCCGGGAAAGCCTTTCAAGATTTCCCAGATCCAGCCTAGCGGATACTGGAAGCACGACTTTGGAGACGGAAGGGGCAGCATACTCTCATACGGAAAATGGTTCCTCAGGCTCAACACCTACAAGTGGAGCGGCATAGGCATCCACGGCAGCACCAACAACGAGGAAAGCGTGCCCGGCAGAGGAAGCGAGGGCTGTATACGCCTCCGCGATGAAGACATCATCCATCTTAAGGAAAACTACGCCTGGGTGGGAATGCCAGTAACTATCCTCCCCGATTAATTTTTTAGGTATATTTGAAACACACAACATAAATACTCCGCACCATGACAGACAACAAAGACATCAGCCGCAGGAAAGCCCTCAAGATCTTTGGACTTGGAGCAGCCGCACTGGCAGCCAGCACCATTTCATTCAAGAACAATCCGTTCCTGACCAACCTCCAGGCTAAAGCCGCGGCAGGAGAAATCAAGCCGTGCGACAAGAAGCTCAACTACAAAAACAACACGATGGTTTCTATGCTGGGCTTTGGCTGTATGAGATTCCCTACCAACGGACGCGGCCGTAACGCTCCAGTTGACGAGGCTGAGACACAGCTGCTTGTAGACTATGCCTATGCCCACGGCATCAACTACTACGACACCGCATACGTCTATCACGGCGGAAAGAGCGAAGGCATAATCGGCAAGGCTCTGAAGAAGTATCCGAGAGAAAGTTACTACCTGGCAGACAAGATGCCGGGCTACAGGGTAAGGGCCAAGGAAGAAATTGCCAAGATCTTTGAAGAGCAGCTGCAAAGATGCGGAGTTGACTATTTCGACTATTACCTGCTGCACTCCATTTCAGACATCAAGTCTTACGACAAGATTTACGAGGAATGGGGCGGATATGCATATCTGGAAGAGCAGAAGAAAAAAGGCAGGATCAAGAATCTGGGATTTTCTTTCCACTCAGACCGCGCTTGCTGGGAGCACATCATAGACAAGCATCCGTGGGACTTTGTCCAGATCCAGCTCAACTACATAGACTGGCAGGAAGACGGCGAGTATCTCTACAACTCCCTGGCAGAAAGGAAGATTCCGGCAGTGATTATGGAACCTCTTCTGGGCGGAAGGCTGGCATCTCTTTCAACAGACGCCAATCAGATACTCAAAGATAAGAATCCAAATCTGAGCATAGCTTCCTGGGCATTCAGGTGGCTGGGATCTCTTCCAAACGTTCTGGTATCGCTGAGCGGAATGACTTATATGGAGCACCTTGTAGATAACCTTAAGACCTTCACCGATTTCAAGCCGCTTAGCCAGGACGAGCAGACCACCCTTCAGAAAGCCATTTTGGAATATCAGAGATACAAGAGAATCAACTGCACCGCCTGCCGCTACTGTATGCCTTGCCCGTTTGAAGTTGAGATACCTTCCGTTTTTGCCACCTACAACAAGATGGTGATGCAGTCCAACATTCCAGACAAGGCCAACCAGTCCGCTGAAAAATACGCCAAGAAGAAAGCAGCATTCGCGGAAGCCTTCCGAAAGGAATTTGCCAAGGGCGGCGGTCCTGACCAATGCGCCGGCTGCCAGGAATGCGTTCCGAAATGTCCTCAGCATCTGCCGATTCCAGAACTGATGGAAAAAATCCGCAACGAATTCTAAAACTATGAAGCAGAGTTTTGCAGTCAAGAATATGATGTGCGCCATGTGCGTAGCGCACGTGAGGAAAGCAATTGAAAGCTTGCCTGGAGTTAAGGATGTGAACGTGAACCTTGCCTCCAATAGCGCCCTCATAGAATATGACGAAAGCAAGATTTCTCCCGAGCAGATAAAAGAAGCCGTGGTTGCTGCAGGATATGATATGGACACGACTCCCCTTTCTGCAGCGTCCGACAACTCCGAAGACGAAAAAAAAAAGTCAAAAGGCTTCTTAGGAAAACTGTTTGGGCGATAATCATCGCCATACCTATAGTTGTCATCGGGATGTCTTCAATGAGGCATTCCGGTGACTTCTTTTTACCGGAAAAAACTGCAAATCTCATAATGTGGGCTCTGGCCACAATCTCCGTAGTTTTCTTTGGAAGAGACTTTTACGTAAATGCCTGGAATCAGGCAAAGCACGGCCACGCCAATATGGATACGCTGATAGCGCTTTCAACTGGAGTGGCATATCTTTTCAGCATGTTCAACACCCTCTTCCCTTCTGTCTGGACAAGCCGCGGCCTTGAAAGCCACGTGTACTTTGAATCCTGCGCGGTTATCATCGCCTTCATTCTTTTGGGAAGGCTGCTGGAGGAAAGAGCCAAGTTTTCAACCTCCTCAGCGATAAGGCGCCTGGCAGGACTCCAGCCCAGAAATGTGACGATAAAAAGAGGAGGAGAAATCGTTATTGCGGATATTGAGGATGTGGCGGCTGGGGATATTGTTGTGGTGAAGCCAGGCGAGAAGATTGCTGTAGACGGAATGGTTGTGGAAGGAGAAAGTTTTGTAGATGAAAGCATACTCACGGGAGAAAGCATACCGGTAGAGAAAAAGGCTGGGAACAAGGTGTTTGCAGGCACCATCAACCAGACCGGAAGCTTCACATTCAATGCAGAAAAAGTCGGAGCCGAAACATCTTTGGCCCAGATAATCGAGCTTGTACATCAGGCTCAGGGAAGCCGCGCTCCTAGCCAGAGGCTGGCAGACAAGATTGCATCTGTGTTTGTTCCAGCTGTTATCTGCATTGCTGTTCTTGCATTCATTATCTGGAATATCTGCGGAATGGCAACCGGCAACAACTATCTGATACATTCCATCTTAACGCTGGTTACTGTGCTGGTTATCGCCTGCCCTTGCGCCCTCGGACTTGCCACTCCGACCGCCATTATGGTGGGCATCGGAAAAGGTGCGCAGAACGGAATACTCATCAAAGACGCTGAGGCTCTGGAGAATTTCCGCAAGACGGATGTTGTAGCACTTGACAAAACCGGAACTCTGACTTCAGGATGTCCTGAAGTCACAGACGAATACTGGACAATTTGCGAAGAGAGACTGAAAGGCATTCTGGGCGGAATGGAAGCCATCTCACAGCACCCTATAGCTGAGGCAATTGCAAGGCATTATCCGCATACGGAAGTTTCCGGTGTGAAGAACTTTCCGGGAAAGGGAGCAATCTGCATTTTTGAAGGAAAGAAATACTTTGCAGGCAATCTTGCCCTGATGGAAAATGAAGGGGTAAAACTCTCCTACTCAATTCTTGAAAAGGCAAAAGAGTTTGAATCTCAGGCAAAGACCGTTGTCTATTTCTCAGATAGCGCAGAAGTATTGGCTGTTATAGCAGTGGCGGACAAGGTTAAGGAAACGTCTAAACAAGCAATAAAGGAACTTCAGGATCTGGGAACGGAAGTGGTGATGCTGTCGGGCGATAATCCTTTAACTGCAAAGGCAATCGCTGAGGAATGCGGCATCAGGGAAGTGAAGTCTTCAATGCTTCCTGCAGACAAGGAAAACTTCATAAGAGAACTTCAGTCAGAGGGTAAAAAAGTGGCTATGGTTGGAGACGGCATAAACGATTCCGCGGCACTTGCAAGGGCTGATGTAAGCATCGCGATGGGAAGCGGCAGCGACATTGCTATGGACAGCGCAAAAATCACTCTCACCGGCTCCGATTTAAGAAAACTCGCATCTGCCGTCAGGCTGTCGCAGAAGACGGTCAAGACAATAAAAATGAACCTATTCTGGGCTTTTATCTACAATATAATAGCAATACCGATAGCTGCCGGAGTTCTTTATCCAATTAACGGCTTTATGCTCAATCCGATGATAGCCGGAGCCGCAATGGCGCTCTCCAGCGTGTGCGTTGTTAGCAATTCCCTGCTGTTGAATTTCAGGAAAATCTGAGCCTTATTTGATGGTCTTTAGATTGGTTACGTCTACAGGGAACTGATATACCTTGCCGTTGATTGGAAGATTAACCAGTATCTGCTTTGCTGAAGGGCTGTACTTTGCGTAGGCAAAGCCGGTTATGGAGGTATTTGGCTTGATTCTATAGTTCTTCAGATAGCCGATGTTGTTGTTGACAACATTCTTGTGCGCTTCGTTGAACATTCCGGAAATCAGCACGCTTCCAACCACTGCACTCTGGCGGATAAGGAAGGCAGACATATCGTGAGCCAAATCCCTGCCAAAGGTGCGATGATGCCTTCTGTCCTGGCGGTAGAACGCCTCGTCTGTAATAGCCTCAAGGGTTATAGCGGTTGCGAAAGTTGCTGCCTGGATGCCGAACTGGGCCCAGCCCTGGCGGCTGTTCATCCTGCGCTCTAAATCGCTCTTGGTAAAGAGCTTTATGTTTCCGTTAGGACTTTGGATGGATGAGTTGTCGAAAGAGAACAAGGCATCTTCCGGAGAGTTGTTCTGAATGAACAGCTGAAGAACATAGTACTTGCCGTAGTAGTGCTGATATGCAACGTCTATGGATACGTATAAACCGTTTATTGCGTATGCTCGGATTACTTGTCCGTCTTCTGTCCTGTAAGCCTTGAGGTCTGAAGTTTCAGGATCTCTCCAAACAGGTTCCTTGGTCTGGGTGTCATATTCAACTGAATAGCCGCTACCGCTCTGGGTATAGACATCGTTGACAAGTTCCCCGTTCTTGTATTCCCATTGCTTGCAGGTCTTGCCGTCTTCCTCAAACACGGTTTTAACTCCGTCCAGAACGCCGGCCTTGTAGAACTCGTGCTGTTTCATCAGGCCGTTCTCGTAATACTCGGTGTATTCCCCATCGTTCTTGCCGTCTTTGAAGAATTGCTTGATCCATACCTTTCCGCTAGGGTAATAGGCAATGAAAGCTCCTTCGAACACGGTGTTGGCATCGTCTGAAGGATCAACGGATACCACCGTGCCGCTGGCCCTTAGGGAATTGTCTTTGGAATAATAGTCGTTGAAAGAGTTGTTGTTTTCCACAACCCTGTAGTAGTCTGCACTATCTCTCTGCATAACTCCGTAAGAGCTAGAGTCATAGTAATATATGCCCGCATTGGAGACCTTGTTCTGTGCAAGGCAGAATACTCCCGCCAGCATCATCGCCGAGAAAAGAAACAACTTTTTCATATCCGTTTTGTTTTTATTCACAATATGAAAGTACAAAAATTATGCTAAAAATGCCGGATTGAGGGAAACTAACCGTTCTTGGGCGGAAAATGATACTGGGTAAGGCTTCCGTCCTTTTCAACGAAATAGAACTTCTGGTTGGTGGTAGCGCTTCTCAGGCCGCCTTTCTCTGCGATGTAAGGGCCCACCTTTATGAAGTCGAAGTTGGAGATGGTTATGGCTTTATGTATATCGTCAAAGCCTGAGTACCAGGCGATTTTAAGATGCGGGAATTTTTCTCTGACAAAAGCGGCAAGAGAGTTGACCTGCTCCGGAGCCTGATCTCCGCCCATAAAGCAGATGCAAGTGATGCCGGAAGAGTACTTGTCTATCAGAAGAGACAGGAAATGCTCGTCAAGCGGCACGCCTTCATCTTTCCAGAGCCACGGGCTATGGCAGCCTAGACACCGGTTGGGACAACCCGATATATTGAACGCAAGGGTTATCTGGTCAGGTATTTCCTGACATACGATATCAAAATTATAACACTTGATCACTAAACCTCTACGTGAGCCTTCTCTTCTTTTGCGACCTGCTCAGCCTTGGCGGTTTCTTCAAGCTTTTCAACATCGGCCATAGTAAGAGCGGAAGCTATCTCGCCGTGGTCTTTTGCATAGTACCTTCTGGCGGCCTCTTTCTGCCTTGGAGCGGAGAAGTTGCTGACTCTCTTCATGTAGCCGATTATTCGGGTCATGTAGTCAACATTAGTGCTGTGGCAGTGAGGGCATTCCTTCAGGTAACGCTTGTCTATGTGTCCGCAGTCGTTGCAGATTGTATTAGGAATGTTGAAGGTGAAGTAGTTGCAGCCTTCCTTTGCGGCAACCTTCAGAAGCTGGCGGTACTGTGCCTGTGAAAGGTGTTCCTCCAGATTCATATGAAGGGCGCTGCCTCCGGTAAGGTGCTCAATATATTTCTTTCCGTGGAGCTTGAACTTGTCCACGATGTTTAGAGTCTTGTCTTCAACAATGTAGAAGTAGCTGTTGTAGCAGTCTCTAGGAACAAAGTATCCGTCTTCCCTGTCCCACTTTGCGTGCTTAACACCCACGTTCTCTGCTGGAATCATTTCGCAGTTGAACATATTGTCCTTGGTGCGGTACTTCTTGTTGTACTTCTCTACCAGTCCGAGAACCTGCTGCACGTAGTTGGCGTACTCAGGATTGTCGTCTATCTTGTATCCGAGGAATTCGGCTGCCTCTACCAGGCCGTTGATTCCTACTGTCAGATACTGCCTTCCGATGTTGATGTATCCTGCATCGAACAGAGGAAGCATTCCCTTTGCCTGCAGATCCTTGAGGTTCTCGTTGTAAGCCAGCTGAACCTTGTGAACAAGGTCAATCACTTCGCCGAGGAACTCCATATAGTCCATCTTGTGCTTTACAGCATACTGGATGCAGCGGTTGAGGTTGATGGTCAGCACGCTCTTGCTTCCGGTGGAAACTCCGCCGGCACCGAGGGTATAGCTGAAGCCGTTGTCCTGGATCTCGTTCCTGAGGCGGCAGCAGCTAGACAGAGAGTCTGCGTTGTCAGACAGGTAAGTGAAGAACGAGTGTCCTTCGCTGTACATCTGGGCTGTGAAATCTCCCCACTCCTTGTCTTTTACGTCTCCGTTTTCAGTAAGCAGAGCCATTGTCTCTACAGGGAAGGTCAGAGGAGTCTTCAGCCTCTCTGCGTTGAACCACCTCATGAACAGTTTCTGCAGCCAGCTCAGGCTCTCCCAATGAGGAGCGCTTCCGTCAGGGAAACGGAACTCGCCGAACAGGCTCTCAAAGTAATACTTGTCGTAATATGCCACATTCCAGAACACTGCCTGGAAGTTTCTTGCTCCGGTTGGCTGGTTGATGGAATATACCACCTGCTCAAAGCAATCGGTGATCACCTTCTCTATGCTTCTCTGCTTTACGCTCAGGTCAACTATCTGGCTTCCCCTCTTGTAGTAATCCTCTCCGTATTCCTTCTGAAGGAAATAGTTCATATACATCAGGAACTCAGGAGTTGCGCATGCGCCGCTGAGCATAGATGAAACTATGAACACCAGATTCACGAATCCGCCGCAGAAACTCTTCAGGTTTGTTGGCTTTGTTGAATTGCCGCCGATGCTCAGTGTTCCGTTCAGGAGCCAAGGATACATAGTGATGCTGGCGCAGTAGTTTGCCAGAGACGTTTCATCGTTCTTGTAGATGAAATGCTTGGAAAGCAGACTCAGATACTTGTCTGCAAAGTCCTTTCCGTACATATCCTTCAGGCGGTCTGTAAGCAGACGCCTGTTCAGGCGGATGAATCCGGCCTTTGGAATCTCGCCGATGAGGGTGGCAATATTCTTGTGCTCCACATTTGCGTTGGCGTCGTACTTGCTGCCGGTTGCGGCATTGTCTGCCTTGCAGTAGTTTACCAGAAAATCCAGACGGTCTCTTACGTCACGATCCTCTGTGTGCCTCTGGCGATAGAGCATATAGTTCTTTGCAATCTGGTAGTATTTCTCCTTCATCAATGCAACTTCCACCTGGTTCTGAATCTCCTCTACGCTCATCCCGTTGCGGATAGCTACGTGTGAAAGAATAATTGTCAGGTCTTCGTCCGATGCGAAGCTTCCTGTTGCAAGAAAAGCCTTTCTAATTGCGTTTTTAATCTTCTCAATTGAAAACAATTCCTGTTTTCCGTCCCTCTTGACAATAGAAATCTGAGTGGCTGACATAGTGTTCAACAAAAAAATATCTATATAATAAACTTTAGGTTTGAGTAAAAAGCACAACACCTTGGGGGGTATTGCGCACCACAAATGTAAGAATTTAACCCGTCTCAAAAAATCAATGCAAACAAAGAAATCAACAAGTTGTAAACATAATTTACAACCCTCAAATCATCAGCATTTTATGATGGGAATAACTTTTTTCCTCCGCGATGTAACAACTTAACAAAAAATATGCTATATTCGCACTCCCAAACAACCCCGGGAGAGATGGCTGAGTGGTCTAAAGCGCCCGTTTGGAGGGCGGGTTGGCGGGTAACCGTCACTAGGGTTCGAATCCCTATCTCTCCGCAAGATGGAAATAGGAAACGCGCCAAGCTTGCTTGAGCGCGTTTTTTATTGACAGATTGGACTGCCCCGCCGCAGGCGGGCAGGGATGCCGGAGGGAGCCAGCCCGACGGAATCCGGAGAGAGATCTCACTTATTACCAGACACCGGCTTTCTTAAGACTTTTGTATTCCTTAGGAGAGACATCTGTGTAGACTAGATCCGTATTTTCAATTTCAATGATGCTTCCCTGTTGAGTGATTATTTGCGTAGATATTGTTTCCGGCAACAACATTCTCCCGGACCTGGCAAGTTTTAGAGTTGTTTTAATTGAAGCAAAAGAGATATACAGGAAAGCTGAGTTCTCAATGACTCGTGTAATTTCAACAACCTGTTTAACTTTAGGATTGTATTTAATAGTCGTCTCATCTTTTCTCTGGTATCTTCTGTCAAATACCGTAAACAGTATGTATTCTCCTTCCTTTTCCTTGTGAAGCAGGAGTTCAAGATCCTTATGTTTTTCTTTGAATTTCTTGTTCGGCATATCCAGATAGTACAATGTATGTCCTGCCAGCCATACGTTCCAAGCACTTAACCTAGTTGCCGTGGAGTCATAGTCAGGAGACAGCGGATAAGATATTGCCGGATGAACACCTCCATTGCTTCCGAGCTTATAGACAAAACAGGTATTGCCCGTCTTGTCAGGAGTCTGCTTTTCACTACCGTAAAACACCTTGTAAGTTGTCTGGAACTTTCCAAAGTTGTTGTGCTTGATATGCTTTACAGCATCAAGATAATCATCTATTACCTTTCCGTCTAAATCTTCTATTGAAATGACATTCAAAGAATCAACAATATCAGCATCTTGTGCTAACAGTCCTTTGGTCATCAATATCATCACGATAAAGATTGTGACTTTAATTGTATTCTTTAACATATCGATGAATATAGCTATTTGATTCTTATGCAAACACCATACCAGCAAGATAAGCCCCTGCACGCAAAGCCTCTGTTTATCAGTACATTATGAATTTCATAGTACTTCTCTTTCCGCACCAGAAAAGTCATATATCATTAAATATCAGATACTTGCCATGCAGAGGCTATTGCTTCTTTCTTCTGCGATTATACAACAAAGAGCCTCGGAGAATGCAAGGAAGTTGCTTTGCGGGGGGGGGGAAAAGGATAAGGTTATTCCTGATAGTACTTTATTACGCGGCGTTCCAGGTATTCGTTCTTTGAGATTTCAGGATCTCCTGCTCCGCCGCAGTCGCGAGTCTCTTCTTCCCAGACCACTTGCCTTTCAGTCCAGTTGCCGTACTGGTCGTATTCTTTGTAGGTGTAGGTAACAGTGCCCTTTATCACCAGAGATTCTGCTGTGCTTTCGTAAGTTGCTTTTGTTGGATAAACATTTCCGCCAAAATATTCGTAGGCATAATCTGTCATCCATTCCCAGCCGCTGTATGTTGCTTTTACAACTCTTCCAAGTTCGTCATAATCAAAAGTCTTGGAAAGGTATTCGTCAAAGTTGATGTTAGAATAATCCTGCCCTTCTACGTTGGTGTTGACATATGAAACGATACGACCGTTATCATCGCGCTTGAGTTCAGTCTTGTCTGAAAAGCCCTTGATGAAATTGCCGTTTTCGTCATACACATATTTGCATCCGGCAAGGCCGTCTAGAGTAACTCTTCCGTTCTCGTCGAATGTCATTTCTAGTTCATCCTTTTCCAGCCAAGGATCTCCTTGCTCTTCAGTAGAAGTTGTTGAAAGCAGAGCCTTGGACAGGCGGACTTCCTGAACAGGCCCTACAACACCATAAGTACGGGCATCATTGGGGTTGTACTTTGAGTTTTCTGCAGCAGGAGCAGGCATTTCTTCAACAGCCTTAACTTCTGAAGAATCAGCCGGAGCCTGAGCGGCGTCTGAATTTCTGGAGTTGGTCTTGCAGGCGGAGATGCAAATGCCAACAACAAAAGCGGCAATCAAAATCGTTCTCATAGTTATCATCAATTAAGTTCTTAATTATCTGGATGAAGATTAGTCTTTCAAATATAATCATTTCACGGGAGAATTGCTAAATTTGTAAGACGTTTATTGGTTCATTAGGATATGACAACATTTCTGATTTGCCTGGCGGCGTTGATAATCGCCTATTTCACATACGGAAGTTTTCTGGAGAGAGTTTGCGGGATCAAGCACGATAAGGAAGTTCCTTCAAAGACAATGTTTGACGGAGTGGACTACATTCCTCTGCCAAGGTGGAAAACCTTCCTGATTCAGCTTCTGAACATTGCAGGACTGGGGCCAATTTTTGGAGCTGTTCTGGGAGCCACATACGGGCCGGTTGCGTTTCTGTGGATAACATTGGGCGGAATCTTTATGGGCGCGATGCACGACTTCGTTGCCGGAGTGATGAGCCTCAACCACAAGGGAGCAAGCCTTCCTGAAATCATTGGAAGGTATCTGGGAATGACCACAAAGCAGGTGATGAGACTATTTGCCGTGGTTATGATGATAATGGTGGGAGCGGTGTTTATGCTGGGGCCGGCAGGTATCCTTGCGTCAATGACCGGATGGGACAAGAGTATCTGGCTCTACATAGTGTTTGCTTACTACATTCTTGCAACACTGCTGCCTATAGACAAAATCATAGGAAATGTTTACCCGATATTCGGAATAGCGCTGATTTTTATGGCGCTGGGAATTCTATATGTATTATTCTTCGGAACATACACAATTCCTGACCTGACATCGTTCCAGAATTTCAAGACAGAGGCAGCAAAGTTCCCTATTATTCCTACAATGTTTATCACGATAGCTTGCGGAGCAATCTCTGGATTCCACGCAACGCAAAGCCCGATGATGGCAAGATGCCTGAAAGACCGCAAGGAAAGCCGCAGCGTATTCTACGGAGCAATGATTTCCGAGAGTATAATAGCATTGATCTGGGCCGCTGCCGCAATGGCTTTCTTTAGAGGCTACAACGGTCTGGAAGACAGCCTTGCAGGACTGAACGCAGCCCTTGCTGACAATGGCAATGACGCTTCCTGGGCAGTCAACACCATCACCAAAACTACCCTTGGAAAGTTTGGAGCAATCCTGGCTTTGCTGGGAGTGGTTGCCGCCCCTATCACTTCTGGAGACACCGCGTTCAGAAGTTCAAGGCTCATTATCGCCGATTTCCTTCATCTGGAACAGAGGAGTATTCTCAAGAGGCTCTACATATGCATCCCGATGTTCGCAATAGGCTATGCAATTACGCTGATGAACTACGATATTCTCTGGAGGTATTTTGCATGGGCAAATCAGACCCTGGCTGTATTCACCCTGTGGGCCATAACGGTGTTCCTGTATCTTAGAAGCAGCTCTCTGGGCAAGGGGGCTTACTGGCTGGTGTCAATTATACCGGCCATATTCATGACCTTCATCTGCAGCGACTTCGTATTCATTTCAGGACAGATGATGGGCCTTGAGCAGAACCTGGGCGCAATGCTCGCCGGTGGCACTACGATAGTGATTACTCTGGCTGTATGCCTGCATATGAGGCATCTGAAGAATAAGGCAAATGAAATACTGGCTTAAGGCAAAAGCAATTTATCCTTTTTGAAAGAGAAGATGGACGCTATTCTTCTCGGCATGCCTTGACTTCTTTCTTCCTCTTCAAGGATAGAAAGACTGTTCATCTTGCGGGCAAAATTACGGCGATCGAATTTGCAGTCCAATATGATTTCATGCAGCCTTTGAAGCTGTGGCATAGTAAATCGCTGAGGAAGAAGATAATATGCCACAGGATTAAAGTTCAGGGAGCGTTTGAGGGCAGCACGCGCTTCTTCAAAAATCTGCTTGTGGTCGAAAGCCAAATCAGGAAGCTGGTCTACAGGAAACCATTTGGCCTGAGCAGCATCGTCTGAGGCAACAACATTTGTGTGAGAAGAAAGCACAATAAACGGAACGGTTACAGTTCTTTGACGAGGATCCCTGTCCGGAGCCGAGAACACCTTTATCTGTTCAAAATATTCGGCTTCAAGAGAAGTCTCTTCTCTAAGCTCTCTCCTGGCTCCTTCTTCTGCAGTCTCGTCTGGATTTACAAACCCTCCGGGAAAAGCCCAGCAGCCTTTGAAAGGCTCGCCTCCTCTCCTTATCAGCAGAACATATAGGTTTTTGCCGTCAAATGAGAATGTTACGCAGTCTGCGGTAAGCGCCACCTGAGGATATTTGTAGCAATGAGGATAAGCCTCGCCTGTACGGTATTTGTAAACGCTATGTGCCATATCTTTTGCTTTGTTGTACAACAAATATACATATAATTGGTGTTTATTTTGAATTCACTAATTTTGCGGGGTTGAAAAAGGAAAAAGAAGAATGCTCATCTCTCTGTTTATAATCATCGCGATAGTGGCCCTGTTTTTTACGGACTATGTCAGTATCGGAAGAGTTCCGAGCGGAGATAGGCTTGAAAGGTGCCAGGGGAGTCCTAATTACAGCGGCGGAAAGTTCGTGAATCTGGAGCCTGTAAAGATGTTCACCGATTCGGCTAAGAAGCAGAGCATGGCTTCAATTATCTGGAACTTCATCTTCTCCAGCAAGAAAGGCTTAAAGCCAAGAGAGCCGATGAAGGCCGAGCCTTTGGACAAGGATGCCATTGCTCTGGCAATCAAGGAAAAGAAAGATGCGGTTATTTGGCTGGGGCATTCATCTTATCTTCTTGTCATAGACGGAAAGACCATACTCGTAGATCCAGTTCTTTACCGCGGATCTCCTGTATCTTTCATAAACCGCCCGTTCAAGGGAACAGCAATCTACAGGCCGGAAGATTTTCCTGCCATCAACTATCTGGTTTTGACTCACGACCACTACGACCATCTGGACTATAAGGCGGTTAAGAGGCTTAAGCATAAAGTTGGCAAGGTCATCCTTCCTCTTGGCATAGGCTCACACCTTGAATACTGGGGCTTTGATCCTGATATGCTGGAAGAATTGGACTGGGGCTATCAGTTCATCTCCACATCAAACGACGGAAATCCCATAAGTTTCATCTGCACTCCGGCAAAGCATTTTTCAGGGAGAAGCTTCAAGCGCAACAAAACACTTTGGGCTTCGTTCATCCTCCAGGCAGCAGACAAGTGCATCTTCATTGGCGGAGACGGCGGCTATGGCAGCCACTTCAAGAAAATCGGTGAAGAATACGACATAGACTGGGCTTTCATAGAAAACGGCCAGTACAGCGACCGTTGGGCTCAGATACACACTTTGCCGGAGCAGCTCCATAAGGTTATGGAAGACCTTGATGCAAAGCATTATATTACAGTGCATCATTCCAAGTTCGCGCTTGGCCAGCACAATTGGGACGAGCCTCTTTTTAACGAGAAGAGAGCATCTGAACAGTCCGGCAAAGATCTCACCGTCCTTCAGATCGGACACCTCCAATACTTGCAATAAATAAGTGCTATTGGGCACTGCCAGCTACGATGTCGAGAAGTTCGGCGGTGATTGCCTGCTGGCGGCTCTTGTTGTAGAGGATGGTTAGCTCCTGAATCAGATCATCAGCATTGTCTGTTGCCACCTGCATTGCAATGGTTCTGGCAGCGTGTTCGCTGGCGTAGGAATCCGCAAGGCAAGTGTAGAGCTTCTGCTTGAGAACCTGCGGCATCAAAGATGCAATGACCTCAGGAACAGATGGTTCAACGATGTAGTTATTCAGGTAGCCATCAGCGCTTTCCTTGTCTGCCTTCTTGAATGAAGACAATTCCATTGGAAGATAAACCTCCCTCTGAACCTTCTGGACTCCGACAGACTTGAAATGCTGGTAGATGACATAAACCTTAGACAGCTCTCCCGATTTGTAACGCTCCATCAAATGAGAAGACAGGGCGAAAATCTTTTTGTAGTCTGGCTTGGCTGCAAGGCTCTGGAAAGACTCAGGCTTGAATTCCATCTTCCTGACGGCATCCTCAACCTTCTTTCCTATCGGGTAAATGTCTATCTGCTCATCTGGAATACCTTCTGTCTTAAGGTCCAGAAGAAGAGACATCAACTCCCTGATTACATTGTAGTTGAACGGACCGCACAAAGAAGAGTTTGAAGAAAAGGCCACAATGGCCACTCTTTTTGAAGCATCGGCCTGAGGAATCTCATCCGCCACAAACGGAGACTCGAAAGGAGTCTCTCCGCCCAGGAAATTGGAAACGATATTGTCTAGGCTCCGCTGGTAAGGAAGCATAGAGGTTATGATTCCCTGCGCCTTGTGAAGCTTGGCGGAAGAAACCATCTTCATTGCGGAAGTCACCTTGCTTGTTCCCTTTACGGAACCTATCCTGGACTTTATTTCCTTCAGCGATGCCATAATGCTATGCTATAAACTGGTTCAAAGTCATCTTGGCCGTTTTCTCGATCTTAGACGTGATATCATCGTTGAACTCTCCTTTTGCAAGAAGGTCAAGCACGTCTTCCTGATGGTTGAGCCTCAGAGAATTGAGGAAAGTCTTCTCAAAATCCTGAATCTGGCTGATATCTATGTCTTTGAAAAGGCCGTGGGTTCCGCAGTAGAGAATGGCAACCTGTTCCTCTACAGGCATCGGCGAGTACTGAGGCTGTATGAGAAGTCGGGTGTTTTTCCTTCCCTTGTCTATGGTCATTGCGGTAACCTTGTCCATTTCTCCGCCGAACTTGGAGAAAGCCTCCAGCTCCTGATACTGGGCCTGGTCTATCTTAAGTGTTCCGGCTACTTTCTTCATAGGCTTGATCTGGGCGTTTCCTCCCACACGGGAAACAGAAATACCCACGTTGATTGCCGGGCGGTTTCCTTGGTTGAACAGGTCTGTATCCAGGAAGATCTGTCCGTCTGTAATGGAAATAACGTTTGTAGGAATGTATGCGGAAACGTCTCCTTCCTGGGTCTCAATTATAGGAAGAGCTGTAAGTGAACCGCCTCCTTTTACCTTTCCCATCAGCGATGCAGGAAGGTCGTTCATCTTTTCTGCAACTTCCTGCTGGTCAATTATCTTGGCGGCTCTTTCCAGAAGCCTTGAGTGCAGATAGAAGATGTCTCCAGGATAAGCCTCTCTTCCGGAAGGGCGGCGAAGAATCAGTGAAACTTCCCTATAGGAAACTGCCTGCTTTGAAAGGTCGTCGTAAACCACTAGCGCATCTCTTCCGGTATCTCTGAAATACTCGCCGATGGCAGCTCCGGCAAACGGAGCAAAATACTGCAGGGCGGCAGGATCGGCCGCTGTGGCGCAAACCACAATGGTATAATCCATAGCCCCGCTCTTTCTCAGAGTCTCCACCAGTGCAGCCACCGTGGAGCCTTTCTGTCCTACAGCCACATAGATGCAATAAACTGGCTTGCCTTTGCGCATAGCGTTCTTCTGGTTTATAATGGTGTCTATGGCAATGGCTGTCTTTCCTGTCTGGCGGTCTCCAATGATGAGCTCTCTCTGGCCCCTTCCAATCGGAATCATAGAGTCTATGGCTTTGATTCCGGTCTGGAGCGGCTGGTTTACCGGCTGGCGGAAAACAACTCCAGGGGCCTTTCTTTCCAGCGGCATCTCAAAGAGTTCTCCTTCTATCTCCCCTTTGCCGTCAAGAGGCTGGCCCAGAGGATTTATGACTCTGCCGAGCATGCTCTCGCCTACCCTTATGGAGGCGATTCGCTTTGTCCTGCGTACCGTGAAGCCTTCCTTGATGTCGTCTGTAGGACCGAGCAGCACCGCTCCCACATTGTCTTCCTCCAGGTTCATCACCACGGCCATCTCTCCGTTTTCAAACTCCAGAAGCTCGCTGGCCTCGGCGTTTCTCAGGCCGTAAATGCGGACAACTCCATCGCTGACCTGAAGGACTGTTCCAACCTCGTCTAGCTGTATCTTGTCCTGGATTCCTTCCAGCTGCTTGCGGAGCACCTGGGAAACTTCACTTGCTTTGATATTCAGTGCCATATTATACTATTCGCTTGTTCTTGTCCAGAAGCTGGCGGCGTATCTTCCTTAGCCTAGCCGCCACGCTTGCATCTAATCTGTAGTCATCTATATCGAAGATCAGGCCGCCCTCAATCTGCGGATCCACAATCTTCTGAAGCTCAATCTTCTTCCCAAGGGCTGAAGAAACCTTGGAAAGAATCTTGTCTTCCATTTCTTTATTCAGGGGAACGGCTGTCGTAATCTTGACAACCGCTATGCCCTCGCTCTTGCGGTAGAGGTCCATATAGCTGCGCAGCGACGATGCCAGATAGGATTCTCTGCGCTTTTCCACAACCAGAGAATAATACCTGTCCATAACGTCTTTCACGTCTCCTTCTGCGGGAGTTGCAGAAGAGAGCAGCTCCAGTTTCTTCTGCCGGGAGAGAAGAGGGTCCTCCAGTGTGCGGGAAAGATCAGGATTATCTGCAAAACATTCCAGCAGAGCAGAAGACAGGGAATAAATTTCCCCTTCCACTCCACGGCTGCGGGCATAGTCCAAAAGCGCCCGCGCATATCTTACAGCCAATACTCCTACGTCCATTTTCCCTCACTTACAACCTCTTCGAGCATCCTGTCAATCAAGGCCATCTGACTGTCCTTGTCTGAGAGTTTCTCTTTAAGGACTTTCTCGGCGATGTCGCAGGAAAGGCTGGCCATCTCTCTTCTTACGGAAAGCATGGCTTCATCCTTTTCTCTCTGGATCTGGGCCTTGGCATCTTCAAGAGTCTTGCGGGCCTCTGCCGAAGCTTCATCCTTTGCTGCGGAGATTATCTTCTCCCTCTGCTCGGCGGCTTCGTTGAGAACCCTTCCCTGCTCTTTGTTAGCCTCAGCGATGAGAGCCTTGGTGTCGTCTTCCACTCTGGCAAGAGTTTCCTTGGCGGCCTTGGCATCGTTCAAAGAGGTTTCCACGTAAGTCTTTCTCTCCTCGACAGACTTTGTTATCATAGGGAACGCGAACTTGGCGAGGATGAAAAACACCACGCCAAAAGAGATCAGCATCCAGAACAACAATCCGCTGTCGGGAACAAGTAATGACATAACTTATTGTTTATAAACCTTTTTTATCCTTGCTGAACAAAGTATGAAAGCATGCAGACGATAACTGCGATAAGGGCAACGCCCTCGATCAATGCTGCGGAAAGGATCATGCCGCTGCGGATGTCACCTGCTGCCTGAGGCTGGCGGGCGATAGCGTCCATTGCGTTGGATCCGATCTTGCTGATGCCCAGACCGGCGCCTATTACAACGATTCCTGCTCCGATTGCTGCTGCAGCTTTGCTGACTGCCAGTGCCATCGTGTACTCAAGGATTACTGAAAGAATTGTTAACATAATTTACTGTTATTTAAATGTTTATACTTTATTTCTTATGGTGGTAAATCTGAGCGGAGCCTATGAAGACCGCGCTCAGGAGGGTAAATACATATGCCTGGATGTATGCCACCAGAAGTTCCAGGGCATACATAAATATGTTGAACAGCACGCTAAGGAAAGTCATTGAACTTCCCATAGTTGTGCCAACGCTAAAGCCTATGAAAATCAGCACTGTAAGCACCAGCATAGCCATATGGCCGCCGAGCATATTGGCAAAGAGCCTTATCATAAGGGCTATAGGCTTGGTGAAAATGCCTATGAACTCAATGAACGGCATAATAGGTATCGGAGCCTTGAGCCAAGTTGGCACATCGGGCCAGATGATTTCCTTCCAGTATTCCTTTGTACCGAACACGTTCACCGCTATGAAGGTGCAGAGGGCAAGGAACAGGGTGATGCTGAGGTTTGCCGTAACTCCCACTCCGCCAGGGAATATCGGGAGAAGGCTCATAAGGTTGCAGGTGAAGATGAAGAAGAATGCCGTCAGGAGATACGGGGAGAATTTCCTGTAGTTTTCTCCCACGCAAGGCTTTATGATTCCGTCTTCCACCATCGCCACAATCATTTCCACAAAGCTCACGTATTTGGTCGGGACAGCCGTTTTGTCTCCGCGATGTTTTCTGTACCATCTTGCTGCAGGAAGGAATATCAGAAGAAGTATGGCTCCGTTTATAAGCAGGGCAAGGCTCATTTTTGTAAGACTCAGGTCTATAGGCCTTACCATAGAGCCGTCGCTCATCTTCTCCATCAGCTTGTAGGCGTGAGGCCCGTCTTCAGGAGCAGGGTAGAAGCCCTCGTAGCTTCCACCGTTTTCGTGAAGCCTTCTGGATGAGAACACGTGCCATCCGCTTGTCTTGCTGTAAAGTATGACAGGAAGGTAAATTACCACATCCTTTTCCCCTATCTTGGTTATGTGCCAGGAATAGGAGTCTAGCATATGTTCAAAGATTATGTGCTGGACATTGATCGGCTCGCCTTCCTCGGAAGGAGATGCAAAGCTCCTGGTCGGGAAGAAAACGCATCCCGCCAACAGCATCGCGATTATGATCAAAGCCCTGCGCATTACTTCTTGAATTTCTTTGAAAAATAAATTGTGTCAAACACCAGCATCGTAATGTAGAAAAGGATGAATGCGGCTGTTACCCATTTGACTGAGCTTCTATCCATAAGGAAGAAAACTAGCAGAACGCCCACAAATATAACCATCCTAATTCCCTTTACCGCCATATAGCCTGAAACCAGAGTCCTGTCTCCTTTCTTGGAGTAGCGGTTCAGCATCAGTATGCCCAATACGCTTACGGCAAAGAACACGGCTGCCAAAACAGTAATCTTCCAGGACATAGCCTCAGGGAACCACATATATGCGGCTCCCATAGCCAGAGCCGCCACACCGACCAGGCAGATGAGAATTCCAATGATATATTTCCTTATTCCAAGTTCCATTCTAGCAGATGCATACAGTTACCGTTCCATTGCTCATCTCGGCAAAGCCTCCTTCTATTTCAACTTCCTGAGAGTTGCCTTCCCCATCGGTGAACACAATCTTTCCCTTTTCTAGAGAAGTTATGATTGGCGCGTGGTCCGGCAATATGGTAAAAGGCGCCAGGGTTCCGGGAAGAGTTACCCTGGAGACTTCTCCCTTGAACAGCGATTTTTCCGGCGATATTATATTCAGCTGAAGTTTTTCCATTTTGCTTAAGCGTTGGCTTGGGCGAGTATCTTCTTTCCTTTCTCTATGGCTTCCTCAATGGTGCCCACGTTCATAAACGCCTGCTCAGGCAGATAGTCGCAGTCTCCGTCCAGGATCATCTTGAAGCCCTTTACAGTATCTTTCAGGTCTACCATAACGCCAGGCACTCCGGTAAACTGCTCCGCTACCGTAAACGGCTGGCTCATAAACCTCTGCACCCTACGGGCGCGGTTAACCACGAGCTTGTCCTCTTCGCTGAGCTCTTCCATTCCGAGAATGGAGATGATGTCCTGAAGTTCCTTGTTGCGCTGCAGGATCTGCTTTACTCTCTGAGCTACGTCGTAATGCTCCTGGCCCACGATTCTAGGGTCCAGGATTCTGGATGTTGATGTCAGAGGATCCACTGCAGGATAGATACCCAGCGACGCAATCTTTCTGCTCAACTCCGTTGTAGCGTCAAGGTGTGAGAACGTTGTTGCAGGCGCAGGATCTGTAAAGTCGTCTGCAGGCACGTAAACTGCCTGAACAGAAGTGATGGAACCGTACTTGGTAGATGTGATTCTCTCCTGCATCGTTCCCATTTCTGATGCCAGCGTAGGCTGATATCCCACTGCAGAAGGCATTCGGCCCAGCAGGGCTGACACTTCGCTTCCTGCCTGGGTAAAACGGAAGATGTTGTCCACGAACAAAAGAATATCGTTCTTCTGGCCTGTTTCCTTTCCTGCATCCCTGAAGGACTCAGCGATTGTCAAACCGCTCAGAGCCACGGAACTTCTTGCTCCAGGCGGCTCGTTCATCTGGCCGAATACCAGCGTTGCCTGGCTCTTTGCCAGCTCTTCCTTGTCCACCTTGGAAAGGTCCCACTTGCCTTCTTCCATTCCTTTGCGGAATTCTTCTCCGTAGCGGATAACGCCGCTTTCTATCATTTCCCTGAGCAAGTCATTTCCTTCTCGGGTTCTCTCTCCCACTCCGGCAAACACGCTGAATCCGTTGTGCTTTTTTGCAATGTTGTTGATCAGCTCCATAATGAGCACGGTCTTTCCCACGCCTGCTCCTCCGAACAGTCCAATCTTTCCTCCCTTGCTGTACGGCTCAATCAGGTCTATGACCTTGATACCCGTAGGTAGCACTTCCTGCACCGTGGTGAGGTCTTCGAACTTTGGCGGCTGTCGGTGAATAGGATATGTCTTGTCTCTGGAAGGCTGGTCCATTCCGTCTATGGTCTGGCCCACTACATTCATAAGCCTGCCCTTGATCTGGTCTCCAACCGGCATTGCTATAGGGCCTCCGGTCCATACCGCATCCAGTCCTCTGCGAAGGCCGTCCGTGGAATCCATCGCCACGCATCTAACGGTATCTTCTCCTATGTGCTGCTGCACTTCCAGAACCAGATGCCTGCCGTCCGGACGGAGCACATCCAGGGCATCGTGGATAGACGGAAGGGAAACATTCTCGGCTCCCCTGAAGGCCACATCCACCACAGGCCCCACTATCTGGGCTATTCTGCCTTTAATTTCCTGCATATCGTGAACAATTTGAAAGCACCAAATTTACAACAAAAACAGGAGAATAAAAATCTTTATGTTTTTTTCGTTAATTTTGAAGTTGAATAAAACCGCAACAAATTATTAACTAGATAAACCTAAAACTGAAATGGCTTACACGGAAGTTACCCGTACAGGATACGGGACAAGACTAAAGAATTCACTGGGTGGCGTTTTGATCGGCATCCTGATGTTCATTGGCGGAACCATCCTCCTTTGGTGGAACGAAGGCAGGGCGGTAAAGACATCTGATATGCTCAAGGAAGGGCAGAAAAACTATGTGGAAATGGCAAACCCTGCCGTTCAGGATCCCCAGCTGGACGGGCAGCTGGTACATGCGGTAGCGCTGGCAACCACTACAGACTCCCTTTCAGACGGAACCTTCAACCTTGGAGCGGTGGCAGTAAAAATCCACAGAAATGTGGAATACTACCAGTGGATAGAGCACGAAAAGACAGAGAAGAAAGACAAGATAGGCGGAGCTCAGGAAACCACGCACACCTACACATATACAAAGGAATGGAGCGGTTCACCGATAAATTCGGCGGAATTCAAGGATCCTGACTACCAGGCCCTGAATTTTGTGTACCAGACTGTTGAAGACGCTTCCAGCGCTGCCGAGAACGTGACTTTCGGAGCCTACAGGCTGAATTCTTCACAGGTTGGATCTTTCCATAACGAGCAGCCATTGGCAGCGGCTCTGGATGCCGACCTTTCAAAACAAATGGACAAGGCTGCAAGAGACAACGCCAAGGCATTCCTGTCCAGGGGCGGCTTGCTTGACCTTGTTCCGGATTCAGCGGCTATTGTCCATACCCAGGGCAACGTGGTTTACATTGGCCGCAACCCTAACGTGCCGGAAGTGGGAGACGTGAAGATTACCTTCACCAAGGACATGCCGAGCAAGGTTTCCCTGATTGCAAAAGTTGCTGGAGACACCTTCACCTATTACAAGGCAAAGAACGGCTACAAGCTGGACCTTCTGTATATGGGAGAAAACACCGCAGAGGAAATGTTCGACAGCGAGCACGCCACCAACAAACTGATTACCTGGCTGCTCAGGATCCTGGGAATTCTTATCGTCATTGGCGGCCTGAGGAGCATAGTAAGCATAGTTCCTACGCTTCTGAAAGTTCTGCCGTTCCTCGGCCAGATTGTTGAAACCGGACTTGGACTTGTTTGCGGAATTATAGGCCTCGTATGGTCTCTGATCGTAATTGCGATAGCCTGGATCAGATACCGGCCTGTGCTTGGAATCATACTCCTGGTAATTGCAGCAGCGCTTATATTCCTGCTTGTCAGAAGGTCAAAGAAAAGGAAAGCTGCAAACGTAAATGCTCCGCAGGGACCAGAAGTTCCTCCTGTACCTGAAATCCAGATACCGCAGTACCAGCAGCCTCCTCAGCCTGAACAGCCTCAGCAGCAAGCTCCTCCACAGATGACGCCTGAGCAGCAGAAGGAATTCGAGCAGTGGAAGCAATTCCAGGAATTCAAGAAGATGCAGGAGCAGCAGAAAAACAACGGACAATAAAACTTTTTTGCCATGATAGTAAAAGTTAACAAGGAAGAGGTAAGGATATTCAAAGGCGCAACAGCAAAGCACGCCATATTGAGGTATATCCTGAAAAAGAAGATGGACGCTTCCAAGTTGGGAGAAATCAAAGTCTTCGACGGAAGAGGACACGAAATCGGTGACGATTCTCCTCTTAAAGAGGGACAGAGCATAACCTTCAAATTCTAGAGTTATGAAGAGAGTTCTAACAATGCTTCTTGCTCTGGCTTTTGCAGGCATTGCCTACGGGCAGAACGGAGTCAGGGCATCTTACAAGACAGACATCAACATAGTGTCTGTAAATGACGTGCACGCCGCAATTGAGAATATGCCAAAGATGGCAGCCATCGTAGATAGCCTCAGGGCAATAGACAAAAGCCTGTTGGTAATAAGCGCCGGAGACAATCGCACTGGTAATCCTGTAAACGATATGTATTCGGACCCGTCCTATCCTATGGTAGCGCTGATGAACCAGATGGGATTTCTCTGCTCCGCCTTTGGAAACCACGAGTTTGACTCAGGACAGGCCGGCCTTGCAAGGAATATCAACGAGTCTGTTTTCCCTTATATCTGCGCCAACATCTTTACAGACCAGGATCTGGGAATCCAGTACGAGCCTTACAAGTTCTACTATGTAAAGGGCGTTAAAATCTGCATACTGGGAGTTGTGGAAGCCGAGTTCAACGGCATACCTTCAACTCATCCGAACAACGTAAAGGGAATGAGGTTTGCCCAGGCAGAAGAAACAATCAAAAAGTATCTCTGGCTGAGAAACGAGTGCGACGTATTCATTCTGCTGTCTCACATAGGATATGACGAAGACGTGGAAGTTGCAAAGAAGTTCCCTGAATTTGACCTTATAATCGGCGGACATTCCCACACACAGATAGACGGAGGAGAACTTCATAACGGAGTGCTGATCACCCAGAACGTGAACAAGCTCAAAAAGCTTACCCACACGGTACTCGTTGTGGAAAACGGAAAGGTTACAGGCAAGAGCGCAACTAACATAGACGTTGCCAATTATCCTAAGACAAACGTTGCGTCAAAGGCTCTTCTGGATTTCTTCAGCGACAATCCTGAATTCCAGAGAGTGCTTGCGCAGGCCGAGGCTCCTTTCTCAAGCTACGAGGAGCTTGGAATCCTGATGTGCGACGCTCTGAAAGATTTCAGCGGAGCCGACATAGCCTATTGCAATGCCGGCGGAGTAAGGTACGAAGACCATCCTGCAGGAGACTTTACGGTAAGTGACGTGCTCCGTCTGGATCCGTTTGGCAACACCGCTGTTGTTGTGAACGTTACGGGAGCGCAGCTCCACGATATGCTCATAGCCTGCAAGAGCCAGGATTCTCACGGATTCCCGTTCACTTCCGGCTGCAGCTGCGAAGTCACCTACACAGACAAGGAGCAGAGCGGCATCAAGGACCTCAAGATTTTTGGGCCGGACGGAAAGCCTCTGAACCCTAAGAAGACCTACAAGGTGATTGCTAATTCATATGCCATCATTACCAGCGATCTTCCAGATGACAATCAGGGAGAAGATATTAACGCCCTGACTGCAGACATACTGATGAAATATCTGGAAAAGATGAAGAAAGTCAACTACCAGGGCCGCAAATGCCTGACTGAAAAATATTGATAATAAACCTTAAACTCGATACAAGATGATTGCCGTGATTATTATAGTCGCAATCCTGGTGATTGTTGGACTGTACATCTATTCTACGCAGAGAAACCTGGTTAATCTGGATGAGAAGGCCAACAACGCCATAAGCCAGATTGCAGTTCAGCTGAACACCAGATGGGATGCCGTTTCCGCTTTGGTAAAGCTCACCGAGCAATATGCAAAGCACGAGCACGACACAATGGTTGAAACCATCGCCCAGAGGAGAATGAATAACGTTTCAACTGCAGAAGATATTAACAATCAGCAGAATGCCATTGGACAGGTTTTAGGAAGACTGATGGCTATCGGAGAGCAGTATCCTCAGCTCCAGGCTGCAGACGTTTACAAAGACACTATGGCTTCCATCAGAGGCTATGAGGAGAACGTTAGGCTGAGCCGTATGGTTTACAACGACTGCGCCACCAAGATGAACCGTATGGTAAGGCAGTGGCCGAGTTCGTTTGTAGCCAATTTGCTGCATTTCGGAAAGAGAGAGTATCTCCAGTCAGACGAAAGCAAGAAGGACTTCCCTCCAATAGGCTAATGAAAAGACTCCCCGTTGCGATTCTGGCCCTTTTCCTGCTGCTGTCTTTTTCAGCGGCAGGCCAGCCCTATTTGAAAGATCTGGAGCTGGTTGTAAATGTCAGAGACAACGGGGACGCTCTTGTTACTGAAACCCGCAGGATGACCATCACTTCCAAGGGAAGCGAGTGCTACATAGCAATGGACGGCCTGAGGGAAATTACCCTTTCAGATTTCAGGGTCACCGATGAGACCGGCCTGGGATACAGCCTTGTAGGATGGGACGTGTCTGCAACAAGAAGAGAAAAAGCGGGGCGGTGCGGCATAGTCTCCAAAGGAGACGGAGCATATGAGCTTTGCTGGGGACTAGACCTTCTTGCAGGCGGAGAAAGCCAAAAAGAAAAAGTTTACACCATATCCTACACTTTGGGTTCTTTGATGAAGTCTTACCAAGAGGCTGAAGGCTTCAACCATCTTTTCATAGCCCCCGGCATCTACCCATTGCCAGACAAGGTTAACCTAAGAGTTGAAGTTGAAGGCGTTCCTATAGACACCTCCAACGCAAGAGGCTGGGCTTTTGGCTATTACGGAGAAACAGAGTTCAGGGAAGGATGTTTTGACGCCTGGACAGAAAACTTCACTTCTTCCAGCAGGATGATAGTGATGGTTGCTCTCAAGAAAGGCATCATCCATCCTGCAGACACGCTTGACTCTCCGTTCCAGAATGTAGTTGACATAGCTCTGGAAGGAGCCAACTTTGGAGGAGAATATGATCCTTCCAGCGACCGTCTTTTTACAGATGACATTGCCGAGTGGATTTGCGGCAAATTTGGCATAGATAACCCCAACACCATAGAGAATGTGGCTATGGGCGTTAGCGTGGGCGTAATAGGGCTTATAGTGCTGCTTTTTGCCAAGCTGAAGACTCTTCTTACCTATCTGGCATATATAATCAGTCTGAAGCCTCTTAGGGTTTGGCTGAAAAGGCTTAGAATCAAAAGGCTTGCTAAAGGCGGCCTTTCTCCGTGGCAGAGAGAGATTCCTTTCAACGGTAGTCTCTTTGCTTCCAACAAGGCTCTCAACACTTTGTCTTACAAGGAAACTCCAGAAATAAACAATGTTCTTGGAGCCTACATCCTCCGTCTTTTCCAAAGAGGAGAACTGATTCTTTATGAGGAAAACGGTATTCAGACAATTAAGATCGGAGAGCACGTTGAGCAGGCGGAAGACGGCCGCAAGAGCGCCAAAGACATAAAGATTGAAAACACCCTCTATTACATCTTCCGCAGTGCCGCCGGAAAAGACGGCATCCTCCAGGAAAACGAACTTAAGAGGTGGCTGAAGAACAATAACTCCTACGCCAAGGAAATCTTGAGTTTAAGGCAGTCTTCGTCTTCTCCGAAAAAGGAAGAACTGGCCCGTCTTTTTAAGCTGAAGAATTTCCTCAAAGACTTCACTCTCATAGAGGAACGTGGGGTTATGGAAGTCAGGCTCTGGGACGAATATCTTGTGTTTGCAACTCTTCTGGGAATGGCAGACCAGGTAAGGAAAGATTTCAGGAAAGTCTGCCCTGAATATTTCTCAATGAGCAAGGCTGCAAACATTTTGGAATCTTCTTCATTCAACTTTGGAGCCGCTGTAAGCAATATTGCATACTACACGGCAAATGCCGCAACGTATTCCCAACTCTCCGCAGAAAGGGCTGCAACATCCGCCGCTCTTTGGAGCGCGGGGAGCGGCAGCAGCAGCTACAGAGGTGGCGGCGGCCATTCCTCCTACCATGGCGGAGGCGGACACTCCGGAGGAGGCAGCGGCGGCGGAATTCGCTGAGAATAAAATAAAAACATACATTATGAAATATCTTTTCACATTAACCTGTATGCTTGGATTTCTGAATTTCTGTTCCAGAGGAAACTTTGGAACCATAGAAGAAGGCGACAACAAAAAGCCGGAAGGCCCTGTAACCAGCTATACCTATTCCTACAGCGGAACAATGGCTTACCCTATAGATTATTACAAACTGGAAAAGCTGGAAGACGGAACCGTTCAGCTGGGCTACTCACACTACGACAACGACATTCATCTTATCAGGGTTCCTGAGGAAGTTATTACCAAGGTCACCGATATGGTTGAGAAATACCAGCTCTGGAAACTCAAAAGATCCTACCGCCCGAAAATGGAAATTCTGGACGGTTACGGATGGCATGTTTACATTGAGTGCGAAAAGGGCAGCATTTCTTCAGGAGGCACCAATGCCGGGCCAAAAAGTGAACTGAGCGCTGGATATCATTCCATCAACAATTACCTGGATTCTCTCTATACGGCCGCCGCTCCGGAAGACAGCTTAGGCATTGCCTATCATAACGACTGGGGAAACTAAAATGGCAATCGTCAAATATTCAAGACGTTTTCCCTTTGCCGGAAAGGACTTCATCGCAATCAACCTTTTCGGCCTGATAATCGTGCGCAAAGGCGCATTCTTTCCGCCTTCATCGCTGAACCACGAAAAGATACATACCGCCCAGCAGAGGGAGATGCTTTTCATCTTTTTCTACCTGTGGTATACGCTAGAATGGATAGTGAGATTCCTTTGCTGCTTTTCAGCAAGGAAGGCATACTGGAGAATCGGCTTTGAAAAAGAGGCATACGCCAACGAAAAAGACACGGAATATCTTGCCAAGCGGAAATTCTACGCCTGGCTGCCCTATTGTTTCATAAAAAATCGCTGAGCCTATTTGAAGGTTACAGGGAAATCGAAGTAAGTGTTCGGGTACGGCTCATCGCGTAGGGTGAAATGCCACCACTCTGAGTACAGCGGCTTGAAGCCGTGGCGCATCATAGCCTGCCTGAGAAGCTGGCGGTTGGCATACTGCTCAGGAGTTACGCCCTTGTAGTCCGGATGGGCAGAAGGGTCTAGCATATCAAAGGTGCCGCCCATATCCACTTCCTTTCCGGTCCTCATATCAAAGAGAGTAAGGTCCACGGTGCTTCCCCTGCTGTGGCCGGATTTGGTGGCTATGTAGTCCTGCTTGAAAAGGTTTGCCTTTTCCAGATTTGGATAGAAGGCACGTTTCATTGAAGTGTCGGCATCTTTCGCCCAGCGGCAGAAATGAGCCACTGCCCTTGCAGGACGGTAAGCGTCATATATCTTCAGACGGTAGCCCTGGGCCTTCACGTCATCGCTGACCGCCTTCAAAGCCTTTGCCGCCTCCTTTGTCATAAGGGCAACAGGCTGCTCATAGCCGTCTATCCTTGAGCCTACAAAATTGTAGGTTGAATAATATCTTATTTCCAGAATCACATCCGGAACGGCCTCGGAAATAACCACAAAGCCGTCTCTGATCATATTTGCGGGAAGCTTTTTTACAACATCCTTTACAGCAGGATCCCCGAATCCAGAATCAGAGGTTTCATCCACAACCGCCAGAGTGTCTGGGACTGTTTTTACATCTGTCTGAGTTTTCTTGCCGGAGCAGCCAGCCAGGCAAATTGCCAAAGCTGCCGTAAAAAGAACTAAATACCTTTTCATAAGAATCAAAACTTGAATGTTTGTCTGACAAATTTACAAAAAGTTGTATTTTTGAAATATAATCTTCAGCGATATGAATAAAAGAACTCTAATCCTGATTTCCGCGATTCTGTGCGGAATACTTATTGGAATTTCCTGCAACCGTGAAAAGACAGTTCAGCCTCTCTTGAAAGTTGGAATGCTGGACGGCCTGGGAAGCGGCCATACCAATATGACTGAAGCCTTTGCGGCAGCGCAGCTGGATTCCCGCATAAGCATAAAATACATAACCAGCGCAAACATAGCCTGGGGTGTTCTGGACAGCCTGGATGTGCTGATAATTCCTGGCGGAGGCGGAAGCATGCACACGTTCAGCCTCGGAAACACTAACATAGACATAATAAAGAAATGGGCTGAGAACGGCGGCGGAATACTCTGCATCTGTGCCGGAGCCTATGCCCTAAGCCACACTCCGGACTATGCCTGCTTTGGGATGAACGGAGCCCAGGTCTTTGACCTTGACCATTCCTCCAGGGGCCAGGGGCTTTGCTCCATAGCCCTGACAGAAGAAGGCAAAAAACTGTTTCCTGAACTCAAAGACACAGACACCCTTCATATACTCTTTGAAAACGGCCCAATGCTCGTTCCCGCAGATTCTGCAGCTCTGGCGGAATCTCCCGCAACAGAGTATGCCCCTATTGCCCTTATGCTCAGCGATGTGCACACAGGAGCAGAGTTCCAGAGCGGAATAAGTCCAGGCAAGCCATTCTTCCTGGCAAACAACTACGGCAAGGGAAGAGTGTTCACATCCATAGGCCATCCGGAAGGAAGCGCTTCTTTCTCCTGGATGATTCCGAGAATACTTTTCTGGTGCGCAGGCAAAGAAGACCTTGCCTTGCCTGTTGAGTACAAGGCTCCTTTCCTGGACAGGGAAGTTATTATGGACGAGGAAGACCTTCAGAAAGAAGGATCTCTCTACCGCACATTTGTTTACGGAACAAAGGAAGAGAAACTGGAAGGCATCAACTGGATGATGACCCATCCTTCCTGGAGCATGAAAACCTGGGCAACGTGCCTTCTCTACGACAAAGACTTTGAAGTCAGGGGAGCCGCCGCATCATACATACTTTCAACAGAACTTCTTACGGCAAAGAAAGATCTTGAAGCAGCATATGCCCTGGAAGAAAATCCAAATGCCAAGGCAATAATGCAAAAAGCCGTTGAAAGTCTTCAGTCTCTTTACAGATAATCCAAAATTGATATTTTATTGACGGAAATTTGAGGTGAATTTGACGTTCCGTTGATGAAGATTTGAGGATTATTCACTTTGATAATTTATTGATGTACAATTCTTTGCAACCACAGTGCAAAGAGATGACATTTGCATTGAAACAAAAAGCGAATACCATTTCTAACCATTAAAGCACAAAACTATGGAAGCAAAGAAAAACAGCAGAGCCAGCCTGGAAAACAAAAGAGCTTTGTTCTTTGAGATCGGGCTTATCGCATCTCTTGCGTTAGTACTGACTTCCTTTGAGTGGAACTCTTCCACCAAAGACGTAGCATCAATATCCGCCGGAAGAATTTCCCTTATCGATGACGAGACTGTCCCTATCACCCAGCAGGAAACCCCTCCTCCGCCTGAGGCCATCAAGGAGCCTGTAATGAGCGAAGACCTTCAGATCGTTGAAAACGACGTGAAGATAGACACTGAGTTCCTCAGCCCCGACGACAATGCCGCTCCTATAAAGATTGTTCCTTACATAGAGACCAAGCCGGAGGTTGAAGAGGCTGAAGAAGAGGAATATATTCCGTTTGCAATTGTTGAGGACAAGCCAATGTTCCAGGGAAAAGATGCCAATGAATTTACCAAGTGGGTTTACAACAACATCGAGTATCCGGAACTTCCACGCGAAAACGGAATACAGGGAAGGGTGACCGTTCAGTTCACCATAGACAAAGACGGAAGCGTCAAAGACGTGACTGTTCTAAGAGGTGTGGATCCTTCTCTGGACAAGGAAGCCGTAAGGGTTATTTCCAAGTCACCGAAATGGACTCCAGGCCGCCAGAGGAACAAGGCCGTCAAGGTAAAGTACACCTTCCCTATTATCTTCCAGCTCAGATAATTACTTAAGGGAAAATCTCCACAGCTTGGAATGCTTCGGCTGACGGGATGTATGGAAAACAACATAGACCCATTTGCCGTGAATATCGATGCCCTCTGGTTCATCCACGAGGGCATTGATGTTTTCTGTGCGCTCCAGCTGCTTGGTTTTCAGATTGACAATGTGAAGAAGCCTGTCGTGCGGAGCGTAACCGTCCGGAAGAAAGGCAAAGTCTCCCATAACATAGCTTCCCTGCCAGATATTGATACCGCTTTCTATCCTGGTTACGTCTAAAACGTCTGAATCTTTCAGATGCACTTCCCCATTCTCGTCAGAGTCCGCCAGAGCCGGCATCTTAAATTTCTTGAGTAGCTTAAAGCTTCCGTTCCTACCGCCAAAGGTATAGATGAAACCGTTCTTTACATCTGCGCACCAGTCGATAGAACCCGGATAATCTGTTCCTTCATAGTAAATCTTCTGCACAATCTTTCCGCCGTCAAAACTAATATCGGTGACTAGGCAGGCGTGCTTTCCTCTGCATTCTGAAACATACAATAGCGGGAACTTGGATTTCTTTGAATACTTCTCCTTCCCGAAAAAGGCATTGTTGCAGTGAGAGGTATTACCCTCCAGCATGAAAGCCGAAACCAGAGCTTTCTTCTTCATGTCGTAGATGCAGCACATTCCATCGTCGTGAAGCACCACCACATATTTCTTGTACATCGCCATTCCCTGAGTGGAACCTTTGATTTCAACACTGTTTGGAGTCCAGTCTGCCAGATCCGCCACCCGTTCCGCCTTCAGCGGCAGAGCTTTCGCGTCTTTTATCTTAACCTGTGCAAAAACAGATGCACAAACAAACACCAGAGAAGCAAGCAAAACAAATCTTTTCATAACACCACAAAGATACAAAAACACACCTGGGCAGTGGTTTTCATTTTTTGCTAAATTTGCATTTAGAAGAAAAGAAAGGCATTATGAAAAGAGGAAAAGTTTTCAAGATTACCATATCTGCAATTGGGGTTGCAATCCTGGCTGTGCTTCTTCTGACCTGCCCGGGCAGAAGGGCGCACAGAGAAGCAATTATAGACGCCATCGGAAATGATATTGTGGAAAAGGCCAACCTGAATAATCTAGGCGATGCCGCAAAATCTCTTAAATATGCTAGTTACGGACTTTACAACAGCGCTGTTAACCCTTGCCTTAGGGTTATGGGATACGGCTTGTTCAGCATAGGATACATTAATACCGGAAAAGAGCCGGAAAAAAAGATTTCCTTCGGAATTCTAGGTCACGTTTTTATCAAAGAAAAGGAAAACATTCACCGCAAGTTCCCGCTTCTGGCAGAGCCGATGCCAGTAGCGCCGGAACCGTCTCCAGAAAACCAAAAATAAACCGATATGAAAAAATACGTTTTTGCATCGCTGCTTATCGCCTTGATGTGCTTATTCTCCTGCAAGAATCGCGGAGATAATAACGAGAATACCGCAAACACAGAGAATGCCGCTGCGGCAGAGGATGCGTTTGTTCTTCCTGAAGTTGAAGACGTTTGCACTGTTATGGATGATCCTTCATTCAAGTCATTCTGCATTATAAATTTTGACGCCGATTCAGACGGCAAGCTTTCCATGGCGGAAGCAGCAGGTGTACTCGAACTGGTGTTTCCTTCCACTTACGCTAGTGAAGAAGGTCCTTCCGGCTGGGAATATGACCAGCCTCTGTTCTCTCTGAAGGGTCTTGAGTATTTCCCTAACATTGAGGCGCTGGTATTCGAAGATCATGAGGTAACAAGTCTGGATGTAAGCAAGAACCCTAAACTGGTACATCTGTATTGCAGCTCCAATAAAATCGGAAACCTGGACGTGAGCCACAATCCGCTGCTTAGAGACTTGCACTGCTTTTCATGTGGCCTGACCAGTCTGGATGTGAGCAAGAACACCGAACTATATAATCTTAATTGCAGCGACAATCAGATTCCTGTCCTGGATGTTAGCAAATGCACCAAGCTGACGGATCTTGCTTGTTCTACAAATGAGATCAAAAATCTGGATGTAAGCAACAACACCAAAATAGAACGCTTGTATTGCGTCAACAATCAGCTTACAAGCCTTGACTTAAGCAATCTCCCTGAACTATCATCTTTAAATTGCGAGGGCAACCAGCTTACTTCTTTGGATGTCAGCAAGAACCCTAAGTTGGAATGGCTGATGTGCAACAGAAACAAGCTCACAAAAATCGACTTGACCAACAACCCGAAAATCAGTTTGGCGATGGCCGATAAAGACGTGGAGCTTATTGGCTACAACAAGTAAGTTCTAAAATCCGTTGAGGTTCATGTAAACGGTAGGCATCAGAAGCAGAAGGCCTATCAGCATGAATACCAGCAATATCTTCCAAAACCATTTCAGCCAGACTTCGTAAGGAATTCTAGCCGCTCCAAGCACGCCCATCAGAACGGCGGATGTAGGAGTTATCATATTGGTGAATCCGTCTCCGAACTGGTAGGCCATTACCGTTGCCTGGCGGCTGAGGCCGATCACGTCAGAGAACGGAGCCATGATTGGCATTGTGAGAGCTGCCTTGGCTGTACCGCTAGGAATGAAAAGATTGAGGACAGTCTGGATACCGTACATTATGGAAACAGTTCCGCCCTGGCTGGTTCCGCTCATTGTATTTGCCAGGCCGTAGAGTATGGTATCCATAACCTTTCCCGCCGTCAGAACCTCTATGATTCCGCCTGCAAGGCCGACTATCAAAGCCGCCGTCAAAATGTCTTTTGCGCCGTTGACAAACTCAACTGCAATCTTGCTGGCGCTGCTTCCCATTGCAGCTCCGCTGATGATTCCCATACCCAGGAACAGGGCTGAAATCTCTTTCACGTACCAGCCGTAACCAAGCACTCCAACAATCAGGAAGACTATTGTGAATGCTAGCACGCTTAATATGAAAAATAGATAAGATTTTCGCAGAGTCAGTATTCCGGAAATTATGTAAAGCCCGGCAATTACAGGAAGGCAAACAAACGTGAATTCCCTGCCTCCGAAACTCACGCTGGTTTTAGGATAAAGCACTGCAGCTGTTACTATTGCAATCGCCGAGATAATAAATGCAACCCAGGCGCTCAGCGATGTCTTTTCTTTGAACTCCATTGAGGCGCTTTCCTCTTCTCTCTTTCTCCAGTATTCATCGATAGAGTATGTCGGACTCAGCTTAGGATTCTTCTTAACCCTGTTGGCATACCAGAGGGTAAAAGCAATTATCAGAAGCGTGAGTATTACCCACACCGCCATCCTGTACTCAAAGCCCGAGAACAGAGGCAGGCCGCTAAGGCCCTGAGCAATGCCGATGGTGAAAGGATTGAAAACGGCTCCGCTGAATCCGATATGCGCCGCCACATAAACCATAAGCACTCCGGTTATGGAGTCATAGCCCATTGATATGGCAAGCGGAACAAAGATTATGATGAATGCAATGGTTTCTTCGCTCATTCCGAAGACCGCTCCAAAAAGGCTGAATATCACCATTGTGGCAACAATAATAGCCCAATGCTTATGGACTCTTTTCAGGAAGGATCTTATGCCAAAGTCTATGGCCCTGCTCGAATTCAGAATCTGGAAAGCTCCGCCGATAATGAGCACAAAGGCAATTATCCCGGCCTGCCTCTTGAAACCATCTACAATGGCTCCCAGTATCTGCCAGCTCTGAGGACTGCTTTCCACCTGGTGATAGGAACCCGCCACAATCACGTCTTTCTCTACCCCGTCAACTGTAACAGTCTGATGGTCGAACTCTCCTGCAGGAAGCACCCAGGTCAGGATTCCACACACCAAAAGCACGAATCCCACTATCACAAAAGTATGGGGTATTTTCTTTGCCGCTTTCATATTCCTAAAATGTTTCTGACAACCCACCAAATCAAGTAGATGGCAATATATGAAAAAATGGCGTATCTGCTCGTTGCCAAATCGTAGAGTTTCACCGTTGTCCTTGAAGGATTCTTACCGTGCATCATCAGCGATGAATAAAGCAGAACAAGCAAATAAGGAATCGCGATAATAAAGAACAGATTATAAGACACAGCCTCAGCGATATTTCCGTGGAGGAAAGCGTGTGCCGCCCTTTGGAATCCGCAGCCGGGGCACTGGTATCCGGTTATGGCCTTCATTACACATTTTGGCGCATAAGAAGACTTTGACGGATCAAAGAAATAATAAAATATTCCTGCCGCCACCAAGGCGACAGGAATAATCCACATCCATATCTTTGAGGATTTCAGCGGCATCAAAATCTGTTAGAACAACCCAGTGCTGTCAAACATCCCGCTGTCATACCAATTGTAACCTTGCTTTGCGGCTATCAAATTTAAAATTCCCCAGGCGGCAGAAGTAAGGAATCCTACAACGGCTGCCACAATTGCCCAGGTTCCTGCTTTTCTTGCGGCAGTTTGAGCCTCCTCATATCTGCCTGAATAATACAGGGAATCTACCTTGGCTGCAAAAACGATTGACACTATTCCGAAAGGAAGGCAGCAGCAAATTGTGGTCAATATTCCCCAAACCAGATTGTTGGAAGGTTTAGGAGGCTGGTTCCCGTAAGGGTAACCCTGCTGGTTCTGGTAATTCTGCTGATAGCCGTAGTTCGGCTGTTGATTCTGGTAGCCGTAACCCTGCTGCTGGTTAGGGTCCTGGCCCTGCCACTGGCTCTGGGACTGGTTGTAGCCCTGATAATTCTCTTCCATCGCTGAGTAATTTTAAAGATTCAAATGCAAATGTAGCAAATATCTTGGAAAAACGCGGTGAGTGAGGGATTCGAACCCCCGTTGCATTTTACTGCAAACCTGTTTTCGAGGCAGGCTCCTTCAACCGCTCGGACAACTCACCAATTAATGAATGCAAGATAAAGAAAAACTTGAATAAATATTATGAATTCACCGCTGAAAGAGTTGTTCTAAAATAATCATAACAGGCAAAAACTGGGAGTTTTATAATAAGAGATAATCTTGGAAACCTAGATATATTTTGATATTTTTGTTTTGTAAGCAAAAAGCATTATGAAATACATCCAATCCTATATTCTGAATCTATCTCCTGTAAAATCTTTGGAAGACCTGCATGAATACGTTGAAGTTGGGTTTACTCCAGGAAATGTCGAGAGGCTGTATATGTTATCCTCCTTTTATGTAAACGATATTCCTATTGAGTATACGGCTCCTCGCTGGGCTAAAGCAGGCGATATTTGTTTCTTTATGCAATCTGTATCTAGCAAGAGCATATTAAATAAGCTAAAGCGAGAATTGATGAGTATCGGCTCTGGACTTCTAAGAGACAAGAAGCATACAGAGGCGGATCGCATGTTTTACTACAATTTACTTCATGCTCTAAGTGAGGCCGAGATAGCTTATCGTGCTTTTGGAGGGAAAATATTTGCAGTTGGGAAGGTGACATCATCTGCTTGGCGAGAAAAGAATGAAGTGGGAGCGGAGAATCATTGGAAATCAAATGTTTATTGTACATATGAAGATGTTAGGGTTCTAGACACCCCTATTCCGCTTTCTGAGTTTAAGAAACTTGTTTCTTTTCAGCAGCAAGGGGCTATAACATCTGTGCTAGGAGAGTCTTACAACAAAGTGAGGGATTTAATCCTAAAAAAGAATCCAAGGCTATCCTCGTTTTTCAAGAACTGCATTTCTTCTCCGATCCCTTTAAAGAAGATTGATGGGAAGAATTGGCTTACAGTTACAAAGATGCACGAATTCAAGTTCATCTCTGAGGATCAGTTTAGACGTTATTATGTTGATTATCTTTTAGCGAAACTAAAAACATCGGGGAAACTGTACAGCGAATGTTATTGTGTAGCTGGTGATATGAGTGGAAAAACCGGCAAAATTGATAATGTAATAGCACTAGGTGGTAAATATCTGCCTGTGGAGGTTAAACTAAATCAAGAGATAGAAGACCATCTATCTGCTCAGTTGAAGAAATACTATCGTCCTAGCAGCATTTGTCTAGAAGAAGATTTGGAAATATCAGGAAAAGAGTGTCACAAAGCTGTGGCCTTGATAGACACATTGGGCATTTATTTGTTCAAAAAGAACAAGTTGCAAAGGATTTCATATCTTAAATCAATAACAAAACCTAAAGACGTCGATACATTAAAAGCAAAACTTCAAGAGCTGTTAGGAGCTTTATAACCATCTTCCTATCAACAACTTCAACGTTTCCAATTAATTACAACAATTCCGATTGTCTCTGAACAAGGGGGATTTGTTTATTTATCCCTTTTCAAACGGATTAGGCATCTCTTGAAGTTTGGTTTGGTCGTTTAATGGGATCCACGCAATTTCGCGGACCATTCCTTCTAGATTCTCTCTATGAAGTATATGAAGAGCTATTTCTATACGCTTGTATTTGTCAGATCGTAAAAATAAACTCCATGTCTCGTCATCCATATCAACTATATCACAAGAAGGTGTTACCGCCTTGTAAAAAATACATCTAATTGCGACTCTCATAAACCATCCTATTCATAGTGACAAAGGTAGCCCTTTGTATTGACAATTCACGTCAATCAAAACAATTATTGTAAGATTTTAAATTTTGACAAGAACTGTCAAAACGACAATCTATTTTTGCAGAAATATGTAAAAGCGAGATATGAAAGATGTTTTAATAAAAATCGCATATGATGAGAAAGGACATCTTGTCATAGCAAAAGATGCCGTTAAGGGAAATAAGTATTTCTGTCCAGAATGTGGAGAGGAACTGATTTATAAGAATAGTGGCAAGTCAGGACCTGGTTCTCGTTGTCCTCATTTTGCACATAAGGGAGGAGGACATAACTGTGATCCGGAATCTGTCTTACACGCAGTCTTCAAGAAAGAGGCGGCAACATTATTAAACAGTTTCTTAAATGAGAAAAAGGCATTTGTTGTTGATTGGAGGTGTCGCGTCTGCAATACGCCATATTCTGGTAATCTTTTGTATTGTACTAAAACAATATCAGTAGAGTATGATATGAAGGTCTGTCGTCCAGATATTGCTTTGTTAGATGATTCTGGAAAGGTCCGAGTCGCATTAGAAGTCGTGTATACTCATTCTCCAGAGGAAAATACGTTGGCATTTTATAGGGAAAATGGAATTGTTCTAGTTCAATATAACGTCCACCCAGAAGATTTGCCTAGACTTGTAGAAAAGCTCCACAAACCGGATGTTGTTTCTCTTTGTTTGAATAAAAAATGTTCTGGATTCACATCAAATATGTTAGATCGACATCTAGTGGAGGATATTGCTTCTTGTAGAAGTTGTGGAAAACAAAGTAATGTGTTTTATATTGAATACAGCTCAGCTCTAGGGCTTGTATTATTTAATAAACTAGAAAAGAATGACTTATTGGAATTGGAAAAAAGAGGAATAACGGCGGATATGCTAATGGACGTAACTTTCAGTAAGTATAATTGCTCATTCAATGCTGTCGCTACTAAATGCTTGTGTAAGCCCAAAGTTGTTATTCAGCTCCCACGTCCTAGAATTAGAAGGAAGTATCCATTATAAGTCTAAAAAAGAAAAACGCACACTTTTGGTGTGCGTTAATATATATATTGATAATCTAAATGATTGAGAATCAATTTTGTTGCGGAGAGACAGGGATTCGAACCCCGGGAGGCTTTCACCTCAACAGTTTTCAAGACTGCCGCAATCGACCACTCTGCCATCTCTCCAATTGGGCTGCAAATATAAGCGATTTAATCAAAACCGCAAAAAAGATTTTCAGCCCTGCTTTTT